>Ga0209025_1000021_pt1 | contig 593083 bp, 493 predicted proteins | sample AraplaMF_Col_mLB_FD_184256 | JGI IMG/M metagenome (GOLD analysis project Ga0209025, IMG submission 184256) | Arabidopsis root microbial communities from the University of North Carolina, USA - plate scrape MF_Col_mLB (SPAdes) (version 2) | ecosystem: Host-associated > Plants > Roots >...
CGACCAACAGCGCACGAGGGCCCGAAATCGAGCCTCGCTGATTTTCGAACGGCTGTAGTACCTGTTTTTCTTTTGCATTTCAGGAAGATAGCTGCGTTACGGGGCAGCTTTGCTTCCTAAGACCCTTGTAAAAGGGGGCTGGCGCCTGCACTGCTACAACCCAAGCGACGATCCGGCTGCGCCGGGGGATTCGCTTTTGCTTTTGCTTTGCTTTCGCTGTTGCCGCAACCGCAACCGCCTCACTTAGCCTGCGCATCCTCAATCGGAATCTGATGCTCGCGCAGCCATTCGATCACCGCCTCGCGCTCGCGGCGGGTCTGCGCGTTGAGGATCTTCTCCGGCGTCATGAACATGAAACGCTGAAAACTCGCGCCCTGCACGTTGCGCGTGTTCGGGCTGGCGCCGGCCTGCAGCAGTTCCAGCGCATGGCCGAATTCGTTGACCTTGGCCGCCTGGTGCAACGGCGTGTTGCCCATGCGGTCGGGCACATCCGGCTTCGCGCCGGCCTTCAGCAAGGCTTCGAAATTGTCCGCGCGCTCGCCCATCAGCGCCGCCGCCAGCGGCGTGGCCTGGGTGACCGTGTTCGGCGTGTCCGGGCTGACCCCGTGATCGAGCAGCACGCGCAGGTAGCGCGGGTGGTCGGCCATCGCCGCCAGATGCACGACGGTCATGCCGTCGTCGCTGCCCTGGGCCGGATCGGCGCCCGCGGCGAGCAAGGCCTTCATGCCCTCGGTGCTCTGGTGGTACAGCGCCCACTGCAACGGCGTGACGCCCTTGGCGCCGCGCTCGTTGGGATTGGCGCCGGCCGCGGCGAGTTCGCGCACGCGCGCGGCATCGCCGTCGGCGGCGGCCTGGGCCAGTTCGGCGGTGCGCACATCGGTGAAGGCTTCGCTGGCTCGCATCGATCGGTTCCCGGGGCCTGCACACGCCGTGCAGACCGACAGCATAAGCAAGACGGCGGCGGCCATCACGCGCGAAGTGGTGCGATGCGGCTGGGCGAGGCTCGGGGGCATGCGGGCGCCTTCGGTGTCAGCGTGGCTGGATCGTAGCGCAGCGGTGGGAAAGGGGATGCGAATGGGTCGCGGCTTTCGACGGGGCGGAGTGTGTGCGCGGTGGCGAATGTCCGATTACATGCGCGGGTGGATTGGGGATGGCGACGGGAGGGGATTGTTCACGGTAAGACACTGGATCCCCGCGTTCGCGGGATGACGGGCTTGGGAAGACGACGGCACTTGAGGACGCGGTTGCGTGCGAATGGCGATTCGGCGCGAAGGCAGCTCGTGCGGAAAGATTCGTCGCGATGGAGCCCTGGATCCCCGCCTTCGCGGGGATGACGGCTTGGGGGTTTGCGAATCCCTCGCAAGATGCAGTCGTTGTGAAATGCAGTTCCTGTAATCCGACCTTCGGGGGGATGACGGCTTGGGGGTTCGCGAATCCCTCGCAAGATGCAGCCGTTGTGAAATGTAGTTCCTGTAATCCGACCATCGGGGGGATGACGGCTCAAGAGTTCGCGAATCCCTCGCAAGATGCAGCCGCGCTGAAACGCAGCTCCGGCATCCCGGCATCCACGCCTTCGCGGGCTGGTGGCTTGAGGGTTCGCGCATGCCCCGCGGGAAGGCGCCGTTGTAAAACGCAGCTATTGCGAAACCGTTCGGCGCGCTACGACTAAGCCCTGAGGGCATGAGCCTTTAGGCGTTTCGCATCTGGGCCTTTGGACGTTTGCCGATTGGACCACGTTCTGTCGAAGCGACGCGCTTCTGTCGCGCTTCCACCGCGCCGCCAAGATCGATGCGAAGTGGTCTGCGTTCGCTCGACCAAGCTCACTCGGCGCAGACACATCGCTTATCCGGCGCCGTGAACCACGGCGCCGTCATGGCCTGAGCCACCCGCCGCACCTAAGCCCGGCCCATCAATCGAACCGACTCAGTCAAACCGATTCAATCGAATCGGTTCAGTCGAACGGATTGAGGAAGCTGCCGACATCCTTGGCCACGTTGACCGCGCCTTCGGTCACGTCGCCGGCGAAGTCCAGGGTGGCTTCGGCGGCGGTGCCCAGGCCGTCGATCGCGGTTTCGGCCAGGTTGCCCAGGTCGTCGGTGCGCGCGCCGAGCCATTCGCCGCCGTCCTCGACCCAACCGGCGACGGTGTCGCTGGCGCCTTCCAGACCCACGTATTCGCCGACGTCGCGGATCAGACCGCCGGTCAGTTCGCCGGCGCCCTGGAAGGTGTCGCCGGCCAGATTGAACGCGCCGTCGACCAGGTCGCCGGTCAGATTGAGCGCGCCTTCGGTGACGTCGCCAGCGAGCTTGAAGGTGCCGTCGAGGTAGCGGCCGTTGGCGTATTCGTTGTTGATCACGCCGTCGAGGTCGCCGCCGAAGTCGTAGCCGACGTTGAACGCGTCGACGCCGAAATCGACCACTTCCTGCAGACCGTCGCCCAACAGGTCCATGCCGGTCTCCGACACGGTCTCGGCGGCATTGTCGAGCAGGCCCAGCTCATCGCCTTCGATGCTCGGGGTCGGGGTCGGGGTCTGGGTCTTCATCGCCTCGATCACGGTGTCGGTACCGTGCGCGGTGGCCGGATTGGCCCAGCCTCCGGGATGGGCGAGGTTGAGTTCATAGCCGACCGCGTCGGGCATGCCGTTGATCAGCTCCACGCCCTGCTGCGCGCCGGTCAGCGGGTCGCCGTCGACGTTGTAGCGGCGGATCTGGCCGTCCTCGGCCTGCGAACGCGCGTCGTGCGGGGTGAAGCCCAGATCGCGCAGGGTGTCGTTGCTGAGGCCGGCGGCGTTGAAGGTCACCGCGGTGTTGCCGGTGGCGAGCGCGGCGGTCGAGGCCAGGCCGCCGCCGAGCGAGTGGCCGGTGAACACGACGTTGTCGCCGAACGCGGCCTCGGCTTCCTTGGCCAGCGCCACCGCCTGCTTGTACTGGCTGGTGTTGAAGCCCAGGCCCTGGCCGACGTCGTTGGCGATATCGCCGTCGCCGAGCGGATTGAAGCCGTTGGTGCCGGCGAAGGCGACCACGTACTGGCCGTCGCCGTTGGTGTAGACCGCGGCGCGGAAGCCGCTGCCGTCGACGTCGAGGCTCGCCGGGTCGATGCCCGCAGGCTTGCCGTCCGGCCCCTTGAGGTTGGTCAGCTGATCGTCGGTGAGCCGGGTCCAGCCGGCCGCGCCGGTGTTGGTGGTTTCGTACACGTCGCTGGACAGTTCGGCCAGCGCGGTGTCGATTTCTTTCTGCGGCTGCTGGCCGGCGAGCTGTTCGCTGAAGGGCTGCTCCGGCTTGACCTGCGCTGGCACCGGCACGTGCGGCGAGTACGGCAGTTCGACCGGCGCGGCGAGGGTGACCGGCGGCGCGACGACCTGCGGCGGCGGCACCACCGGCTGGGGCTGTGCGTGCAGCAGGTTGTCGATGACGCTGGGCAGCTGCGCGAAACGCAGTACGGGGTTGGTGAAATCGCTCCAGCTCATCGGTGCCGTCTCCTGTGCTTGACGGTAGGGTATGGGTGGCGAATCTCCCGAAACAGCTGGTGGGTGCCCGAGCTAGGGTTTGCCCTAGGGGCCGGGATTGGGGATTCGGACCTGCGTGTGCGCCTGCACGTGGACTCGGGTGTAGGTATTGCCACGGTACGGGTATGGGTACGAAGGCGAGCGTGAGTCATCGCCCACTTTGTAAAAGGGGGCGCGCGCCTTGCGCAGGCCCGAAGCCGGGTCAATCCAGCGGCGCGGGGGATTCGCTTTTGCCCGCAGCGACCGCAGAGGCTCCGCGAGCCTGAAGCCACGCAGCCCATCCAGCGCTGCGAGGCCATGCGCTCGCGAGGACAAAAGCACACCCGAAGGGCGGCGCACATGGATGTGCGCCGTGCGCCACCGAGACAGGATGTCTCGTGTGGCGCATGCCTGCGTATGCACCGCACGCGCGGGCTCTTGATTCAAGAAAAGCGTTTTTCTTTGGTTACCTTTCTTTTGTTGCTTTTGACAAAAGAAAGTAACTCGGCCGCTTGCGGACGAAAGCCGTTGATCTTGCCTTTGGCCTTAAAGGCTCTAAAGCCTTTAGAGTCTTAGAAGCTGCAAGCAGGATCAAAAGCTTCCGCCACTAAAGCGGCGGGTTACTTTCTTTTGTCTAAAGCAACAAAAGAAAGGTAACCAAAGAAAAATGCTTTGTTGTGAATCAAGGGCCCGCAAGTGCGGTGCATACGCAGGCATGCGCCACACGGGACATCCATGTCCCGGTGGCGCACGGCGTGCATCCTGCACGCCGCCCTTCGGGTGTGCGGTTGCTAACGCGAGTGCGTGGCTTCGCAGCGCTGGATGAACTGCGCGGCTTCAGACTCAAGCCAAAACACAGGGAAACAACGCGGCAGCGGCAGCGGCGGCGGCGGCGGCGGCGGCGGCAGCGGCAGCGGCGGCTGCGGCGGCGGCGGCGGCTGCGGCTGCGGCTGCGGCTGCGGCTGCGGCTACTAGGATGCGCGTGACGTCTGCAAAGCACTCAACGCGCCGCGTCTTCCACCGCGATGTCATGCGCCTTCAACCAAGCCACCACCGCCTCCCGCTCGGCCCGCGCCTGCGGGTTGAGCTTGTCGTCCGGCAGCTTGAACAGGAAGGTCTGAAAACTCGCCCCGCGCTGATTGCGCGCGTTCGGGTTCGCGCCGGCCTTCAACAAGGCCAACACCTGCCCGGAGGCATTGAGCTTGGCCGCCTGATGCAAGGGCGTATTGCCCATCCGGTCGGCGCGGTCGGGATCGGCGCCGGCGCGGAGCAAGGCGTCGAACTGGGCCTGGTAACGCGGCGCGGCGGCTTCCGACAGCGGCGTCTCGCCGGTCTCGGCATGGGCCGCGTTCGGATCGGCGCGATGGGCCAGCAGCAGGTCGAGGTATTGCGGATCGTTGGCGATCGCCGCGCCGTGCACGGCGGTGCTGCCGCCCATGCCCGGCCGCGACGGGTCGGCGCCGTTGTCGAGCAATGCCTGCACGCCGCGCGGGCTCTGCGCCAGCATCGCGTACTGCAACTGGGTCAGCTCGCGCGCGCCGCGCGCATTCGGGTCGGCGCCCGCGGCGACCAGCGCGTGCACTCGCGCGACGTCGCCGTCGGCGGCGGCCTGGGCCAGTTCGGCGCTGCGCGGATCGGGAAAGGCCTGCTTGGCGTCCATCGCGTCTCCTGAGCACGCCGCGCCGGCCAGGATCAGACAGATCGTCAACGCGGGAAGCGTGGCGGCGCGCATGCGAAGGGTTTTACCACGACCGCGACGAAGGCTCGGCGCGCACGCTCAGCGCATGCGCCGACGCAGTCAGTTCCACGGCTGCTGGGTCTGCATCGCCTCGATCAGCGGACCGATCGCATGCAGTTCGCCCGGACGCGTGGCCTTGTCGGCGACGTACTCGGCGGTGCGTTTGGCCATCTCGATCGGGTTCCAGGTGAAGTCCGGCGCCTGCGGCGGATCCGGGTCGTCGAGGGTGATCTCGTGGCCCGGCGCATCCGGAATGCCGTTCAACAGCGGCACGTCCTCCTGCGCGGCGGTGAGGATTTCGCCGCCGACGTTGTAGCGGCGGATCTGGCCGTTCTGCGCGTCGTCCTTGACCGCGCCGGGGTCCAGCCCCAACCCGCGCAAGGTGTCGTCGTGCACACCGGAAGCGTTGAAGGTGACCGCGGTGGTGTCGGTCGCCAGCGCCGCGGTCGCGGCCAGGCCGCCGCCGAGCGAATGGCCGGTGATGACCATGTTCTCGCCGAACGCTTCCTGCGCGTCGCGCGCGAGTTGCACGGCCTGGTCGTACTGCTTGGAATCCCAGCCGATGCCCTGGCGCGCATTGTTGATCCAGTCCTGCACATCGTTCGAACCCGCGTAGGCGACCACGTACTTGCCGTTGCCATCGGTGAAGATGCCGGCGCGGAAGCCGGTGTCGGCATTCTCCAGCGAGGCCGGGTCGATGCCGGCCGCGCTGAGTTGCGCATCGTCGAGACGGTTCCAGCCGGCGACGCTGGTGGTCGCGGGGTTGTAGACCGCCTCGGCGATCTGCGCCATCTGCAGGTCGATCGGCTGCGAATTCTGGCCGCGCAGCTGCTGATCGAACGAGGTCGGATCGGGCGCGGCGTTGGCGGCCGGCCGCTGCTGCGCGTTCACGCCCAGCAACTGCGGGTGATAGCTCGCTTCGAGCGTGTACGGACCGGCCTCGGGCTGCGCCAACGCCACCGGTTGCGCCGCGGGCGGCAACGCGTCGGACGGGTTCTGCCAATTCGGTTGAAGCTGGCTTTGTTGAAGCTGGCTTTGCTGAAGCTGGCTCGGCTGCAGTTGCACGCTCATCTGGCCCTACTCCCGACGTCGATGGGTCGAACCTACGCGGCCGTATGCGCGCGCCACAACTGGGGCGGACCCGAGGACGCCGCATTCAGTCGAGGCCGTCGCGACCTCGGTCGCGCTGACCATCGCATCGGCGAGCGAACCGATCGCGCAACCTCCGGCCCGGGCGGGACGGGCCGCCGCTGCGTTATCTTCGGCCGTCACCCGGGAGAGACTCGCCATGCCGCCTTCGACCCACGCGCCTCGCCGCGCCCTTCGTCCCTGCCTGCACGCCGTGCTCGCGCTGGCCTGCGCCCTGGCCCTGCCGGGCGCGGCCAACGCGGCCGATCGCATCAGCGGCCAGCCGTTCGCGACCCGCAGCGAGGTGTACGCGCCGCACGCGATCGCCGCGACCTCGCATCCGCTCGCCACCCAGATCGCCCTGGACGTGATGAAGGGCGGCGGCAGCGCGGTCGACGCGGCGATCGCGGCCAACGCCGCGCTCGGCCTGATGGAGCCGACCGGCAACGGCGTCGGCGGCGATCTGTTCGCGATCGTGTGGGACCCGAAGACCAAGAAACTCTACGGCTACAACGGCTCGGGCCGTTCGCCCAAATCGCTGACCCTGGCCGAATTCCAGAAGCGCGGGCTCAAGGAAATTCCGCCGACCGGCCCGTTGCCGGTGACCGTGCCCGGCGCGGTCGACGGCTGGTTCGCCTTGCACGAACGCTTCGGCCGCAAGCCGATCGCCGACGACCTCGCGCCGGCGATCCGCTACGCCCGCGAAGGCCATCCGGTGCACGAGGTGATCGCGTACTACTGGAACGCCTCGGTGCCGAAGCTGTCGAAGTGGCCGGGCTTCAAGGAGCAGTTCACCATCGACGGCCGCGCGCCGCGGGTCGGCGAGATGTGGAAGAACCCGAACCTCGCCAACACCCTGGAACAGATCGCCAAGGGCGGACGCGATGCGTTCTACAAGGGCGATATCGCCCGCACCATCGACGCCTATTTCAAGGCCAACGGCGGTTATCTGAGTTACGACGATCTGGCCTCGCACCACGGCGAGTGGGTCGAACCGGTCAGCAGCAATTACCGCGGCTACGACCTGTGGGAACTGCCGCCGAACGGCCAGGGCATCGCCGCGCTGCAGATCCTCAACATCCTGGAAGCCTACGACCTGAAGTCGTACGGCTTCGGCAGCGTCGAGCACGTGCATCTGTTCACCGAGGCCAAGAAGCTCGCCTTCGCCGACCGCGCGCGCTGGTACGCCGATCCGGCGTTCGAAAAATCCTCGCCGGTCGCCAAGCTCATCTCGAAGGATTACGCCAAGCAGCGGCGCAAGCTGATCTCGATGGACAAGGCGCTCAAGGAAGTGCAGCCGGCCACGCCCGCGCAGCTCGACCAGGGCGACACCATCTACATGACCGTGGCCGATGCCGACGGCATGATGGTCTCGCTGATCCAGTCCAATTACCGCGGCATGGGCAGCGGCATGGCGGCGCCGGGCCTGGGCTTCATCTTCCAGGACCGCGGCGAGCAGTTCGTGCTCAAGGAAGGCCATCCCAACTCGTTCGCGCCGGGCAAGCGGCCGTTCCACACCATCATTCCCGCGTTCGTGACCAAGGCCGGCAAGCCGTGGCTGTCGTTCGGCGTGATGGGCGGCGGCATGCAGCCGCAGGGGCATGCGCAGATCATGATGAACCTGATCGACTTCGGCATGAACCTGCAGGAAGCCGGCGACGCGCCGCGCATCCAGCACGACGGCTCGACCGAACCGGCCGGCCAGGCCGAGGTGATGAGCGACGGCGGCGAGCTCGATCTGGAAACCGGGTATCCGTACGAAACGATTCGCGAACTGATGCGGCGCGGGCACAGCGTGCGCTTCGCGCATGGGCCTTATGGCGGGTATCAGGCGATCATGGTCAATCCGAATGGCGGGTATGTGGGGGCGAGTGAGCCACGGAAGGATGGGCAGGCGGCTGGGTATTGAGGCTGGAGTGAGGCTGGGATGACGCTGGTATGAGGTTTGGCGGCGGTTGAGGTTCGTCGTTGTGTTTGCCGAGGTGGTTTCGGTTGCTCTTGCCTTGGTCGTTGCTTTGGTCATGGTCGTTGCCGTTGCCTTCGCCACTGCCTTTTTTATTGCTATTGCCTTTTCTTTTGCTATTGCCTTTTCTTTCGCCGTTGCCTTTTCTTTCGCTGTGGCCTTTGCTTTCGCGGTTGTTTTTGCTCGTCATTCCCGCGAAGGCGGGAATCCAGGGCCTTTCGTGCGAGAACGCTTGAAGTCACTGGATTCCCGCCTTCGCGGGAATGACGTTCTGGAGACATGGCGCTGAAGTCTCTGGATATTCGGCTGCGCCGAAGTAGAGCAGAGTCCGCCTTCGCGGGAATGACGTTCTGATGGGATCGCGCTGAATACCCGCACCGACACCTACACCGAAAAATTCTTGCACCCAACAAAACCCAAGCGCGAAGCTTTCGCTAATTCGCGCCCTTGCCGCGATTGCCCCGCCAATCGTATTGACAGCCCGCAAGCCCCTGCAGAACACTGATCGCGCATCGCACCGACCGCGATGCATTCCAGTTGCGCGGCCGCCACACCAAGGCCGCGCAGTCCGGGCCGAGGGGTGCTGCGACGGGGCCGAAACCCCGCCACGCTCGATCCGCGATGCCGAAGCAAGGGCGCCCTCCCCATCAAGGAGGCGTCATGCCTGCGTTCCGTTCCGCATCACTCGATTCTCCGGCCCATCCATCGGCCTCCCGCCCAGCCGCATCCAGCGACGCCACATCGCCCGATGCCGCGCACACGTCGCCAATCGCGCGCTTCGATCCGCCGCTGTCGATCGCCCTGGTCACCTCGCAAGTCCACCCCGATATCGATCCCGACGACGAAGGCCTGGTCGCCGCGCTGCGCGCGCGCGGCATCGAGCCCACCGCGTGCATGTGGAACGATCCGTCGGTCGACTGGGCCGCGTTCGACGCCCTGCTGGTGCGCAGCACCTGGGATTATTTCCAGCACTACACGCAATTTCTGCGCTGGTACGCGCGCATCGCCGAGCTCGGCCTCGCCATCGTCAATCCGCTGCCGCTGCTGATCTGGAACAGCGACAAGCGCTACCTGCTGGAACTGGCGAAACTCGAGGTCCCGATCATCGCCACCACCCTCGCGCGCGGCGACCAACTCGAAGCGGCGCTGGCGTCGATGAGCGGCGAGGTCGTGGTCAAGCCCAGCGTCAGCGGCGGCGCCTGGCATACCGTGCGCGGCCGCATCGGCAGCGAGGCATTCGATCAGGCCCTGGCGGCGTTGCCGCGCGAACTGGATTATCTTATCCAGCCGTTCATGCCGCAGATCGTCGAGCACGGCGAGTGGTCGCTGCTGTTCTTCGGCGGCGTCTACAGCCATGCGGTGCTGAAGAAGCCCGGCGCCGACGATTACCGCGTGCAGACCTATTTCGGCGGCACCGCCGACCTGACCGAACCCGATCCGGCTATCCTCGCCGCCGCGCGGCATGCGCTGCAGGCGGTGGCGACGCTGGGTTATCGCGATCAGGCCTATGTGCGCGTCGACGGCGTGGTCGACGACGGCGTGTTCCGGGTGATGGAACTGGAATTCATCGAACCGTTCCTGCACTTCGCCGCGCATCCGCCGGCCGCCGATCTGTTCGCCGCGCAACTGGCACGGCGTTGGCAAGCCTTGCGCGCGCCTGCGACACAGGCCACCTGAGTGCGCTCCTCGCGCCGCGTCGCCGGCTCCGGCGGCGCGGCGCGATCGGCTTCAACCCATCGAGGACATCGCATGACTCCGCAATCCGATCGGCCCGGTGCCGATCAAGCCGGCGCCGAAGCCGACCACGGCGAGCGCCTGTTTTCCTACGGCACCCTGCAACTGCCGGCGGTGCAGCAATCCACCTTCGGCCGCCTGCTGCGCGGCGAAGCCGACGCGCTGGTGGGTTATCGCCGCGGCATGGTCAGGATCGACGATCCCGACGTGGTCGCCACCAGCGGTGAGGCTTACCACCCCATCGTCGAGGCCAGCGGCGACGCGCGCGACACCGTGGCCGGCACGGTGTTCGCGATCAGCGCCGAGGAACTCGCGCGCGCCGATGCGTACGAAGTCAACGACTATCACCGCGTCGAAGCCGCGTTGGCCTCGGGACGGCGCGCGTGGGTGTACGTGAAGCGCGACGCATAAAGCGCCACCACCTGCTCAAACGTCGCGGGCACACCGCGTAGCCGGGACGCCGTGCGCGGCAAAGCGCCCGTCGTCGGCGGGATTCGCAAGTCTGCTCACACCCGCGCCGAGCAACTGCGCCCGCGCCGCGCTCAGTCCGCCGCGACCGTGCGCGTGCGCGCCCATTCGCGCAGCGATTCGACCTGCTCGGCCATCAGCACCGACAGCGGCCGGGTCTGCTTGAGTTCGGCGCGCAACTGGAAATCCGACAGCGGCGTGTTGGCGGCGAGCGCGGCGTACATCGAGGCGACGATGGCCTGCTCGATCTCGGCGCCGGAAAAGCCCTCGCTGGCGCCCGCCAGCGCGTTCAGATCGAAGTGTTCGGGCGTCAGGCCGCGCTTGCGCAGATGGGTCGCGAACAATTCGCCGCGCACCTCCGCCACCGGCAGGTCGACGAAGAAGATCTCGTCGAAGCGTCCCTTGCGCAGCAGTTCCGGCGGCAAGGCGTCGATCTGGTTCGCGGTCGCGACCAGGAACAAGCGCGACTTGCGCTCGGCCATCCAGGTCAGCAGGTAACCGAGCACGCGTCGCGACACGCCGCCGTCGGCATCGCCGCCGTCGCCGGCCAGGCCTTTCTCGATTTCGTCGATCCACAGCACCGCCGGCGACAACTGCTCGGCCGACGCCAGCGCCGCGCGCAGGTTCTTTTCGGTCTCGCCGTGGAATTTGTCGTACAGGGTGCCGAAATCCAGCCGCACCAGCGGCACCCCGAACCCGGCCGCGACCGCCTTGGCGATCATCGACTTGCCGCAGCCCTGCACGCCGAGCAGCAGGATGCCCTTGGGCGGATCGAGCCCGGGCGGCGCCTCGCCGCTGACGAACACCGCGCGGCGCTGCTCGACCCAGCGCTTGAGCCGGCGCGCGCCGGCGACCTCGCTCATGCGCGCGCTGTCGTATTCGTAATGCAGATGGCCGGAGCGGTTGAGCAGCTCGAACTTGAGTTTGGCCAGTTCGGGCAGATCGTCGGCGTTGAGCGCGCCGTCGCGGAAGATCAGATGGCGCGCGATGCGGCGCGCATCGACCGGGTCGATGCCGCGCAGGTTGCGCACGATCTGCTGGACCGCTTCGCCGTCGACCTCGACCCGGCGGCCGCCGTTTTCGCGCGCGTAGTTCTCGGCTTCCTCGCGCACCAGTTTCAGCAGCGCGTTGGCGTCGGGCAGGCGCGGGGTGTAGCGCACCGCCAGCGAATCCAGGTCCGGCGGCAGTTCCAGCTTGTGGCCGATCAACACCAGCACGTGCGGCTCGCAGTCGCGGCGCTGGGCGATCTCGCGCAACTGGCGCTGGGTGCTGGCGTAGCTCAGGTACGGATGAGCGTCGAACAACAGGTAGATGCCGCGCTGGTCGGCGTCGCGGATCGCCTGCAGCGTGGTCGAGATGTCGGGGGCGACGTCGGTGCCTTCCTCGCGGTCCAGATCGACCCGGCGCAGGCCTTCGGTGATCGACCAGCGGTACAGCGCGCGCCACACGTTCATCAACGCCTGCCGGAACAGTTCGACCACCCGCGATTCGTCGCGGGTCTCGATCACGATCAGCGGGGTATTGGAGCGGATCAGCGCGGTCAGGTCTTGCAGGTCGCTCATGGGGGGCGGGTCTTCCTTGGTGCTCACATCATAAGAGGAGTGAGTTCGTAGGAGTGAGGAGTGAGAGTGGGGGGTTGCCGCTTGTTGGTCGAGCGCTTGAGCTCGTTTCCGCACCGCTCTGTCATGGAGGAATAGCAGCGAGACGGCGCCACCACGACGATCGCGCGCCCAACCTACCGGGTTCCCCCCTTTGCAAAAGGGGGGCCAGGGGGGATTTGCTTTTGCTTTGCGCTTTCGCCCCTACACCCAAAGCCGTCTTGAGCCCGCGCCCGGCAACCGCGACCATCCCCCTAATCCCCTCAAGCGATCGCGACCCCATGGCCTTCGACGCTTTCGCCCTGGTCCTGGCCATGCTGGTCCTGGGCTATCTGTTCCAACGCCTGCGGGTCTTGCCCGATAACGCCGCGCAGACTCTGAACCTGGTGGTGCTGTACGTCTGCCTGCCGGCGGCGGTACTGCGCTACGCGCCGCGGCTGCACCTGGAACCGGCGCTGCTCGGCGTGGCCGCGGTGCCGTGGCTGCTGCTGGGCGCGACCGTGCTCGTGGTCGGCGCGCTGTCGCGCTGGTTGAAATTCCGCCGCGACGAACACGCGGTGCTGCTGTTGACCGTCGCCCTGGGCAACACCAGTTTCCTCGGCTATCCGCTGACCCGCGCGCTGATCGGCGAGCACGCCTTGCCGTATGCGGTGGTCTACGACCAGTTCGGCGCGTTCCTGATCCTGTCGACCTTCGGCCTGTGGGTGCTCGCGCGCTACGGCAGCGACACCCGGCCGAGCGCGCGCGACATGCTGCTGCGGATCGTCAAGTTCCCGCCGCTGTGGGCGCTGCTGATCGGTTTCAGCGTGATGCCGGCCGAGCCGCCGAGCGCGATCGCCGGCGCGCTGCAGCGCCTGTCGGACGCGTTGTTGCCGCTGGCGATGCTGACCATCGGCCTGTCGGTGAAACTGGCCCTGCCGCGCGACGAACTCAAACCGCTGGCCTGCGGACTGGCGCTGAAACTCGCGCTGATGCCGGCGCTGGCCTGGGCGCTGGTGCCGCTGCTGGGCCTGCACGGCGAGATGGCGCGCACCACCGTGCTGGAGGCGGCGATGCCATCGATGGTCACCGCCGGCGCGCTGGCGATCGCGCAGCAACTGGCGCCGCGACTGGCCGCGGCGATGGTGGGGTATGGGTTGTTGCTGTCGTTGTTGACCTTGCCGTTGTGGGCGCGAGTGGCGGTGGGATGAGCGCACCCGATCGGGTGCATTCGGCGTGGTTGCCGTGCTGTCTTCGCCGTCTCGCCGAGGCTCGGTCGCGCACGCGTTCGCGCAGCGACTGTTGCGCGGCTCGCGCGACACGATCAGCATCGCGCCATCGATCGGTTACTCCGGGACGCGGCGCGGTGCATGGACAGGGACGATAAGGCGACGGGCATGCGATCGATGAGCGAAGCGAGGCGAGCCGGTCGTCCGCGTGCCTGGCTGTTGCTCTTGGTGCTCGCGGCGGTGTGCGCCTGCGATCGTGCGCCGGACAAGGCTGCGGCCGACTCCGACGCGCCCGCCGGCGCAGCGATCGCCGATGCCGGCCCGCGCGCGTCGGCGCCGCTATCGGATGCCGGGGCAATCCGCGGCGCGCCGGACGATGAGTCGCGGGCCCGTGCCGCGGCCTCCCTGGAGCAAGCGCAGAGCGATTATCTGTCCGCATTGCGGATTCACCTGAAGACGCTCGCCGATCGCGGCGATCCGCACAGCCAGCTGCAATTGGCGTTGTTGCTGCCGCTGAGCCAGCCCGATTCGATCTCCGAACAATTGCTGGCGGCGCGCCAGCGCGCGTTGGCCAAGGCCGCCGCCGCGCCGGGTCAGGAAGGTCTGGTCGCCTGGCTGCAGGCGATGGATTGCTTCGAGCAGGAGGACTGCGATCTGCAGCCGGCCCTGTCGCGCCTGCAGCAGGTCGAGCCCGACAACGCCATGGCCTGGTTGTTGGCCCTGGAAGACGCCGCGCGTTCCGACGCCGATCCCGCGCGGCTCGATCGCTATCTGCGCCTGGCCGCCCAGGCCGACCACTACGACGACCATCTGACCGACAGCAGCCGCGAGACCCTCAAGGCGCTGGAACAGGTGGCGATGCCGCCGATGACGTCCGAGGCCGAAGCCGCGCTGCGCAAGGTCGCCAAGCTGGACGGTTCGTCCCATCCTCACGACGGCCACAGTCTGATCGTGGCGGCGCTGGCGATGCCGATGACGTTTCCTCCCTACCGCGCCACGTTCGAACTGTGCAAGCCGCAGACCCTGCGGCCCGAGTCGGCGCGTGCCGGCGACTGCCGCGCGGTGTTGACGCTGATGGCCGACGGCGACAGCCTTCTCGCTCAGGCGATGGGCGTCAGCCGCATGGTCCAGTTCGCCGCCGGCGGCCGCGACGACGCGTATTGGCGCGAACGGCTGCGCGAGTCGCATTGGCTGCGCGAGAACTTCGCGCGATTCGATTCGCCGGCGATGTTGCGCGCGGTGCGCGAGCTCGGCGAAGTCCCGGCCGCGCGCGCCGAACTCGCGCGCCTGGGCGAGTCCCGGCCGCCACCGGGCTGGCTGCCGCAGAGCGTCAACGGCCGCGCCTTGATCACCACCGGCAGGCTGCCGCCTAAGCCTTGATGTATGTGGGGCGATCGCGCGGGGCCCGGCGTGATGGCGATCGGGTATTGCGTATGGCGACGCGCGCGGATGCGCGTGCTTGCGCCATGAGCACCACATCGCAGCCTGCGTCGTAATTGAATTCCCGCGGTCGCGGCTCGCGCCGCTCCTACAGGTAGGCCATGCAGCTTTTGCTCGAAGCCGCGCAGTTCATCCAGCGCTGCGAAGTCACGGACTCGCGTTAGCAACAGCACACCCGAAGGGCGACGCGCATGGATGCGCGTCGCGCGCCACCGGGACATGGATGTCCCGTGTGGCGCGTGCCTGCGTCTGCTCCGCACTTGCGGGCACTTGATTCAAAGAAAAGCGTTTTTCTTTGGTTACCTTTCTTTTGTCGCTTTTGACAAAAGAAAGTAACTCGGCCGCTTGCGGACGAAAGCTGTTGCCTTTGCCTCAAAGGCTCTAGAGCTTCAAAGCCTTGAAGCTTTTAGAGCTGCAAGCAGGATCAAAAGCTTCCGCCGCTAAAGCGGCGGGTCACTTTCTTTTGTCTAAAGCAACAAAAGAAAGGTAACCAAAGAAAAATGCTTTGTTGTGAATCAAGGGCCCGCGCGTGCGGTGCTTACGCGGGCATGCGCCACACGAGACATCCTGTCTCGGTGGCGCACGGCGCACATCCATGTGCGCCGCCCTTCGGGTGTGCTTTTGCTAACGCGAGTTCGATACTTCGCAGCGCTGGGTGAACTGCGCGGCTTCAAGCGCAAGCCGAAGCTTCATGGCCTCCCTGTAGGAGCGGCGCGAGCCGCGACCGCGAAATACGGTTGCGACGCAGGTTTCGACGTCATCGTGATGGCGCGGTCGCGGCTTGCGCCGCTCCTACAGGGGCTCGGATGTAATCGCGTCGCTTGCGTGCAGCGATACCGAACGCGACACCCCTGCCCGCAAGCCCAGACACCCAGGACGCCACGGCACACCGCGCCCCCCTACGGGCACCCGACCGCCCCGGCCCCCGGCACCTCACCCCCATCCAGTGATGACCCGGTCCACAGCCCCGGTGTACGCTGCGGCTTCCATCCGGAGGGAGCTCGCATGAAGACCGTGCTGGTGGCCAGTTCCAAGGGGGGCGTCGGCAAGACCACGATCGCCACCCACCTCGCCGCGCAGGCGGCTCTGGAGGGCCTGCGTACGGCCTTGATCGACGCCGATCCGCAAGGCTCCTCGACCCGCTGGGCGCAGCGCCGCTCGGTGCTGGAAAGCGCGGTGCTCGCGCTCGACGGCACCCGCCGCAAGGCCTGGCGCAAGCAGCTGCCCGAGGACACCCAGCGGGTGGTGATCGACGCCCCGGCCGGGGCCATGGCCGACGACCTGGACAGCTTCCTGGAGTTCGCCGACGCCGTGGTCGTGCCGATCCAGCCCTCGACCCTGGACATCGAGGCCACCGTGCCGTTCCTCGACTCCCTGGCCCAGCACCCGCGGGTGCGCCGCGGCCAGCTCCGGGTCGGCCTGGTCGGCAACAAGCTCAAGCCGTGGACCAACGCCTCGCAGCAGGCGATCGAGCTGCTGCGCGAATGGCCCTACCCGGTGGTCGCGCAGATCCGCGACAGCCAGGCCTACGTGGTCATGACCGCGCTGGGCAAGAGCCTGTTCGACTACCACTCCCAGCAGATCCGCGAGCATCAGGCGGACTGGCAGCCGTTGCTGAAGTGGCTGAAGAAGTGAAGCCGGGCGCCGGCCCGCCCTTCACACCGCCCCGCTACCCATCCGTCGCCCCGACAGGCATCCTTCGCTGGCGTTCGCGCACTTCCCTTCATCACTCGTAATCGGTCCCCCATGCGCGAATTGATCCTGCTGCGTCACGCCCACGCCGAGCCCGCCGCCAACGGCCAGGCCGACCTCGACCGCCCGCTGTCCGCCGAAGGCCTGGCCGAGGCCGAGGCCGCCGGCCGCTGGCTGGCCGAGAACAAACTGATCCCCGACTGCGTGCTGTGCTCGCCGTCGCGGCGTACCCGCGAGACCCTGGAAGCGGTGCTCGGCGCGATCGGCTATGTCGAACAGCGCATCGAGCCGTCGATCTTCGAGGCCACGCCGGGCACCCTGATCGCCCTGGCCGACACCCATCACGAAGCCGAGCGACTGATGCTGGTCGGCCACAACCCCGGCCTGGAACGCCTGGCCGCGCTGCTGCACAGCGGCCAGTCGGGCGACTACCGCGGCATGCCGCCGGGCGGCGTCGCCGTGCTGACGGTGCCGGCCGGGGTCAGCCTGGAGCCGGGTTCGGCCCAGCTCAGCGCTTTTTGGTGGCCGTGAGCCCAGCGGCGACGGCGCGGTCGCCCGGGTGGCGGCTGCGCCATCGGGCCGCGCTCGTCGCGACCCTGGCCTGGGCATCGGCCGCTGCCATCGCCGCGCCGCCGGCCGCCGGCCCGCCGCACGCGCTGGAACAGCGTCCCGGCGAGGCCCGCTCGATCGAGACCTTCGACCCCGAGCACACCCGTTTCAGTTTCGAACTGCGCACCCGCTGGGGCCAGAAGGTCGCCGGTCAGTTTCCGCGCTACGACGGCGAACTGACCGTGCTGGCCGACGGCCGCCATCAGGTGCGCATCCGCCTGGCCGCCGGCGCGGTCGTGGTCGGCGACTCCGAGCGCTACACCCGGCTCGCCCGCGGCGATCGCTTCTTCAACGCGCCGCGCTATCCCTACATCGAATTCCTGTCCGAGCCGCACTCGCCCGACCTGGCCCGCACCGGCGGCCCGCTGCGCGGCCGGCTGACCCTGCACGGGGTGAGCCGCATGGAAACCTTCATCCTGGCCCCGGCGACCTGCGCCAAACCCGGCGAGGACTGCGACGGCATCGCCCACGGCAGCGTCAGCCGCGACGACTACGGGCTCGACGGATGGCAACTCGCGCTCGGGGACCGGGTACGCTTCACCATGCAAGTACGCCTGCAATCCACACAAAGTAAGCTCGCGCCGCCGAAATCCGCGGTTCCCAAGCCCGCGCCGTCGAGAACGCCGGACACCGTTCCGGCCAAGCCCGCGGAGCGTTAAGGAGTCACCCCGTTGAACCCCGTGTTGCGCGGCCTCGCGGCCCTGCTCGCCCTGACGTTGTCGGCCTGCGCCTCGCTCAGCCCGGCCCAGCGCGATCGCGCCAGCGCGATCGCCGCGGCGGCGCGTTCGCAGCAGATCGACTGCGCCGCCGCCGACGCCTGCGCCCAGGCCTCGCCGCTGCACGCGCTCGGCGGCCAGGCGCTGGCCGCGTCCACGCCCGAGCAGCCGCGCCATTACGCGGTGATCCTCGACCGCGGCCCCGACGCCCTGCTCGCGCGCATCAACCTGATCCGCAGCGCGACCCACAGCCTGGACCTGCAGACCTACATCTTCGACGAGGACGACGCCGGCAGGCTGGTGCTCGACGAACTGCTCGCCGCCGCGCGCCGCGGCGTGCGGGTGCGGCTGCTGCTCGACCAACTGGCCGCGCTGCGCCACATCGACACCCTGGCCGCGCTGTCGGGCGTGCACGTCAATTTCGAGGTCAAGCTGTACAACCCGGTGCTGCACCGCGCGCGCATCACCTACCCGCGCTACGTGCTGGCCGCGGCCTGCTGTTGGCGCCGGCTCAACCAGCGCATGCACACCAAGCTGCTGCTCGCCGACGGCCAGATCGGCATCTCCGGCGGGCGCAACTACCAGGACGACTATTACGACTGGGACGACGAGTACAACTTCCGCGACCGCGACGTGCTGGTCGCCGGTCCGGTCGCCGACGTCATGGGCACCGACTTCGAGGTGTTCTGGAGCGATCGCCGCAGCGTTCCGGTCGAACGCCTGGCCGACGTCGGCCAGCGCATCATCGACGACGGCGTGCCGACGTTACCGCCGATCGAATTCGAACGCCCGCAACGCGCCCAGGCCATGCGCGACGCCGCCGCCGACAACGCGCAGATCCAACAGCGCCTGGTCGCCAACGCGATCCAGGTCGGCGCGGTGCGCTACATCTCCGACACGCCGGACAAACACCGCGAGAACGCCGAGAACAACGCGCTCGCCTCCGATTCGCTGCGCAACCTGATCACCCATTCGCGCGAAGAGGTGATGCTGCAGACGCCGTACCTGGTGCTGTCGAAATCCGCGCAGCAGTTGTTCCGCGGCCTGCACGACCGCCCCGACCGGCCGCGCGTGATCGTCTCGACCAACAGCCTGGCCGCGACCGACGCCTTCATCGCCTACGCGCTGTCGTACAAGTACAAGCGCCGTTACCTGCGCGAGTTCGGTTTCAACATCTACGAGTACAAACCGTTCCCGGCCGACGCGCCGATCGACATCGCCGCGACCGGCGCGTCCTTGCCCGACCTGGGCCTGGAAGGCCTGCCGACACAGGACGACCGCGCCCGACCGAATTCCGTGCAGGGCGCCGGCATGGCCGAATCCCGGCGCGGCGAAGGGCCCGACCGCAACAGCGTGATCTACCGTCAGCGCTACCGGCAGCCGTTGGCGCGCGAGTACGCGGCGATCCGTTACGCGCGCCGGCGCAGCAACGAACCGGTGCCGCTCAAGCGCGCCGGCGTGCGCATCGGCATGCACGCCAAGTCGATGGTGATCGACGAACGCATCGGCGTGATCGGCACCCACAACTTCGACCCGCGCGGCGATCACTACAACACCGAGAGCGCGGTGGTGATCGACGACCCGGTGTTCGCGCGCGCGCTGGCCGACAGCATCCGCCGCGACATCGCGCCGGCCAATTCCTGGGTGATCGCGCGCCGCGACAAGCCGCCGATCTTCTCCGGCCTGGAGTACTCGATCGCGAAGATCTCCGAGCACCTGCCGCTGTTCGATCTGTGGCCGGTGCGTTACGCGACCAGCTACGAATTCGTGCCCGGCCCGGATTGCCCGTCGCCGCTGTACCGCACCGACCCGGGTTTTCGCGCCTGTTACAAACCGGTCGGCGATTTTCCCGAGGTCAACCTCGGGGTCAAGAGTCTGACCACGCGGATCTTCACCGCGTTCGGGGCGGGGTTGGCGCCGATTCTTTGAGGGTTGCGCGGCGTGTAGGTTTTCCGCCGCGCTGCGTCGTTGGTTTGCTGCCGGTTTCTCGTCCTTCGCGCTCCCGCACATGAGCGACGCCACTGCATCGCAGCGACTGTAGGAGCGGCGTAAGCCGCGACCGCGAATTACGGTTACGGCGCAGGTTCCGACGTTGTCGTGGTGGCGCGGTCGCGGCTTACGCCGCTCCTACAGGTAGGCCATGTAGCTTTTGCTTGAGCTTGAGCTTGAAGCCGCGCAGTTCACCCAGCGCTGCGAAGCCAGGCACTCGCGTTAGCAACCGCACACCCGAAGGGCGGCGTGCAGGATGCACGCCGTGCGCCACCGGGACATGGATGTCCCGTGTGGCGCATGCCTGCGCAAGCACCGATCGTGCGGCTCTTGATTCGAAACAGGAACGCCTTTTTCTTTGGTGACTTTTGACCGAAGGGAATCCAGGCGGACTTTTGTGGCTCTGGACAAAAGAAAGTTACCCGCCGCTTTAGTGGCGGAAGCTTTTGATCCTGCTTGCAGCTTCTTAAAGCTTTAAAAGCTCTAGAGCCTTTGAAGCAAAGACAAGATCAACAGCTTTCGTCCGCAAGCGGCCGAGTTACTTTCTTTTGTCAAAAGCGACAAAAGAAAGGTAACCAAAGAAAAACGCTTTTCTTTGATCAAAGGCCCGCGCGCGCGGTGCATACGCGGGCATGCGCCACACGAGACATCCTGTCTCGGTGGCGCACGGCGCACATCCATGTGCGCCGCCCTTCGGGTGTGCCGTTGTTCTCGCGAGTTAGCGGCCTCGCAGCGCTGGGTGAACTGCGCGACTTCAGGCTCAAGCAAAAGCTGCATGGCCTCCCTGTAGGAGCGGCGTGAGCCGCGACCGCGACATCACAACCACCACGCAGGCGACGAGGCCGTCGCAATGGTGCGACCGCCACCGGGAACGGACCAAGGCCGAACCAAACAACTGCCGGCGACCTCGTGGTCACATCCCGCCCCCCACCTAGGTCTTCAGTCATGGGTGCGCAATTGCAACCCTCGCCGCCCCCGCCACATCTCTATTACCGAACCCGGCAGCCACGCTCCACCCACCCGCGGTACCCCCGGCAACACGCACCAGCGGGGCATGACTAAAGGGGGATATGACTTCCGGCATATAGTTACTTCTACTTAGGTGTTGTAGATTACCAACACACCGAAGCACTACAACCCCACGACACAGGAAACCACCATGAACACCCAGACCGCCAACACCGTCACCACCACCACCGCGACCACCGCCCCGGCCGCCGCCCCGACCGCCCCGGTCGCCCGCCACATGCACCGCCAGCGCGACTTCGGCGTCGGCTACGGCAACAGCAGCGGCTACGCCAGCAACCGCAGCTACGCCAGCAACTGGGTCCAGCCGCGCTTCCGTTTCGCTTGATCGCGGACCGACCGTCCATGGACCGGCTGATTCCGGCAAGGACCTCCACCCTCTCGTTCTCACCCGGACCGGCGCGCACCCCCGACCTCCCCCGCGCGCCGTTCCGGGTCCACTGAGACCCGGCCGTCCCCGAATCACCGTCCGGCAGTACCCCACGCAACAGCCAGGATCACCGACCGACCGGCCACGACTGGCCCGGCCCGGCCATCGCCGCTATCGTGCAGCGATGAACCCATCCGATCCCGCACCCACCGCCGCGCGTCCACTGTTCCGCGGCACGACCACCGTCGACGACCTCAACCGGCTCTCGCGCAACACCGCGATGGAACCGCTCGGCATCGTTTTCACCGAAATCGGCCCGGACTACGTCCGCGGCACCATGCCGGTCGACGCCCGCACCCACCAGCCCTACGGCCTGCTCCACGGCGGCGCCTCGGTCCTGCTCGCCGAAACCCTGGGCAGCAGCGCCGGCAACCTGTGCTGCGCCGAAGGCAAGGTCTGCGTCGGCATCGAGATCAACGCCAACCACCTGCGCGGCGTGCGCAGCGGCACGGTCACCGGCACCGCCCGGCCGATCCATGTCGGCGGCAGCACCCAGGTCTGGGACATCCGCATCGAGGACGAGGCCGGCAAGCTCGCCTGCATCTCGCGCCTGACCCTGGCCGTGGTACCCAAGATCTGAAGCGGCGAGTAGGCTAAGGTCCCGTCCGGCACGCCCCGCGCGCCGGCACCGCGCCCACCGCGAGGCTCCGTGCGCCGACCCACCATCAAAGATGTCGCCGAGCTGGCCCAGGTCTCGCTGAAGACCGTCTCGCGCGTGATCAACGACGAATCCGGCGTCCGCGCCCGCACCCGCGCGCGGGTGCACGAGGCCATCGCCGAACTGGAATACCGCCCCGACCCGTCCGCGCGCAGCCTGCGCAGCGCGCAGCCGTATGCGCTGGGCGTGGTATACGACAACCCGAACCCGTACTACATCATCAGCGTGCAGAACGGCGTGCTCGCCGCCTGCCGCGAGACCGGTTACGGCCTGCAGATCCACCCCTGCGATTCGTCCTCGCCGTTGCTCGCCGCCGACCTGATCGACCTGGTCCAGGGCGCGCGCCTGGCCGGCCTGGTGCTGGCGCCGCCGATGTCCGAGCGCAAGGAGCTGGTCGCCGAACTGGTCGCCCACGGCATCCGCCTGGTCCGCATCGTCTCGGCCGCCGAGGACCCGAAGGACGGCTCGCCCTGCGTCTGGGTCGACGACCGCGACGCCGCCTACGACATTACCGAACACTTGATCCAGCTCGGCCACCAGCGCATCGGGTTCCTGTGGGGCGGCAAGTCGCATCTGTCGAGCTGGGAACGCTACAAGGGCTATGCCCAGGCGCTGGCCGACTACGGCATCGTCGAGGACGAAAACCTGGTCCTGCCCGGCGACTATTCCTTCGACGACGGCTTCCGCGGCGCGCGCCGATTGTTCGCGCTGCCCGACCGGCCGACCGCGATCTTCGGCAGCAACGACGAAATCGCCGCGGGCGTGCTGGCGGCGGCGAAGTCCTCAGGGATGCACGTGCCCTACGACCTGTCGATCGCCGGCTTCGAGGACAGCCCGTTCTCCAAACAGTCCTGGCCGACCCTGACCACCGCGCGCCAGGCGACCGAAGAGATCGCGCGGCATGCGGCGTATCGCCTGATCGCCGAGTTGCGCCGCGACGGCGATCAGCAGGCCGAGATGCCGGCGAACGAAGGCTTCAGCCCGATCTTGGTGGTGCGTGGCTCGACCGCGCCGCCGCGGCCGCTTGCGGGGGCTTGATCGGCGCTGATCGGCAGGTCGGTTTGAAGGTGGGATTCGTGGTCGATTGAACCGACATTGATCGGATCGACATTGATCGCATGGACGTTGATCGATGCGCGCGCGATTCCGAGCACGTCGGCAGCCGCAACTCGGCCTGTCTCGCCTTGGCTGTTTCCGCAATTGCTGGTGCTTTTGCTTTTGCTGTTGCTGTTGCTGTTGCTGTTGCTGTTGCTTTTGCTGTTGCTGTTGCTGTTGCCGTTCCCCCCTTTGGAAAAGGGGGGCAGGGGGGATTCGCTTTGGCTTTGGCTTCGACTACAGCCCCAAGCCACTTTCATCACTCGAACAGATAAAGCGCAGAGCAAAAGCGAATCCCCCCTCCCCCCCTTTTCCAAAGGGGGGAAAAGCAACAGCCGCGGCTCCTACGCAGTCACGCAGTCGCTCGTCACGCCGTCGCCCGTCACGTAAGCGCTCGTCACGCCGCCGCCCATCACGCAGTCGCTCACTCGACCGCTCACTCAGTCACCCAGTCGCTCACCCGCGCAACGTCACCGCCGCCCGTGCCAACGCCTCGATCTGCGCCCAATCCCCGGCCTTCACCGCCGCCGCGGGCGCCACCCACGAACCACCGACGCACGGCACGTTCTTCAACGCCAGGTACTCATGCGCGTTGTTCGCGCCGATCCCGCCGGTCGCGCAGAAACGCAGTTCCGGCAACGGGCCGCCCAGCGCCTTGAGCGCGGTCGCGCCGCCGATCGATTCGGCCGGAAAGAATTTCAGCTGGGTGTAGCCGTGCTCGAGCAAGGCCATCGCTTCCGACGCGGTCGCCGCGCCCGGCAGCCACGGCAGATCGATCTCGCGCGCCGCCGCAATCAAGCCCGGCGCACTGCCCGGCGACACCGCGAAGGTCGCGCCGGCCTTCAAGGCATCGACGAAATCCGCCGGCCGCCGCACGCTGCCGACCCCGACCGCCGCGCCCTCGACTTCGGCCGCGATCGCGCGCACCGCGTCCAGCGCGACCGGCGTGCGCAAGGTGACTTCGATCGCCGGCAGACCGCCGGCGACCAAGGCGCGCGCCAGCGGCACCGCGTCCTTGAATTCGTCGATCACCAGCACCGGCACCACCGGCGCGAGCGCCAATACCGCGGCGACGCGCGCTTGCAGATCCTGCATCGAACTCATTGCTTGGCTCCGGTTGGGGTTGGGGTTGGGGTTGGGGTTGCAGTTGCAGTTGCAGTTGCAGTTGCGGTTGCGGTTGCGGTTGCGGTTGGCGTGTTTATCGTTCGACCGATAGATCACGCATTCAACCGCACACACAACGTGCTTACGATTTTTTCGAATATTTCAAACCGTCATTCCCGCGAACGCGGGAATCCAGTGACATTCGTGCAGCCACATCAAAGTCACTGGATTCCCGCGTTCGCGGGAATGACGGTCTGGAGAGATGGTGCTGAAGTATCTGCATATTCAGCTCTACTGAAATCGGACAGAGTCGACTTCGCGGTAAGGAAGAGTAAAAAATTTCGCGGTAATCAAGGCCGCGCAGCCACTTCATCAATATGCTTGAGCAAGTCCGCCGGATCTTCATACACCCGGAACGCACCCGCGCGCTCAAGCTCTTCCTGACCATAGCCCCCCGACAACAACCCGACCCCGAGCGCCCGCGCGCGACGCGCGGCCAGCAGATCCCAGATGCTGTCGCCGACCACCACCGAATGCTCGATGTCGGCGCCGAGCTTGTCGGCGGCGGCGAGGAACAGATCCGGATCGGGCTTGGCGTACTTGACCATGTCGCGGGTGATCACCACGCGCTGCTCCGGATCGACACCGAGCGCGACCAGGTTGTGGCGCGCGGTTTCCATGCGGCCGCTGGTCGCGATCGCCCAGGGAATGTCGTTGGCGGTCAGATACGCGAGCAGTTCGACCGCGCCCGGCAACGGACGGATCTGGGTCGCCTGGCGGCCGTAGGCTTCGGCGTGCAGGCGATGCAGGCGCTCGATCCGCTCCGGGGTGATGTCGATACCCGTTTCGCGCAGCAGGATGTTGGTGAACAAGCCGCCGCTCATGCCGATCTTGCGGTGGATGCGCCACACCGACAACGGGATGCCGTCGGCGTCGAGCGCCTGCTTCCAGGCGAGCACGTGCTGGTAGACGCTGTCGACCAGGGTGCCGTCGAGGTCGAACAGGAAGGTAGTGCGGGCGGGGGCGGGCATGAGGGGGGTCCGGGGATTCGGGATTCGGGATTCGGGATTCGGGATTCGGGATTCGGGATTCGGGACAAGGCTATGGGTTGCGACGACTGTTTGATTCGTCATTCCCGCGAAGGCGGGAATCCAGAGACTTCAAGCGTTCTCGCACGAAAGTCGCTGGATTCCCGCGTTCGCGGGAATGACGTTCTGGTGAGATCACGCTGAAGTCTCTGGATTCCCGCCTTCGCGGGAATGACGGCTTGGCAGGTTCGCGGGCATACGCGGCAGCGACATCGGCCAACTCTCCATCGCCAAACCAGACCAGATTGAGTCGAGCCAAACCGATCCAATCAATTCAATCAATTCAATCCAAACCAATCAAAGCGTCACCGACCCAAACACCCCCGCCCCGCGATCCGCCGGCGCGGCGTAATCGCGGAACGCGGCGAACAATTCGCGGCCCATGCCGACGTGATGCCCGGACAGATCGGCCGTCGCGTTGTCGCGCGCATCCCAATCGGCGGGCTCGACCACGTTCAAGGTTCCTTCGACCGCATCGAGCCGCAGCACATCGCCGTCGCGCAACTTCGCCAACGGCCCGCCCGCCATCGCTTCGGGGGTGATGTGCATCGCCGCAGGCACCTGGCCCGACGCGCCGGACATGCGGCCGTCGGTCACCAAAGCCACGCGATGGCCGCGTTTCTGCAACACGGTCAGGGTCGGGGTGAGCTGATGCAGTTCGGGCATGCCGTTCGCGCGCGGGCCCTGGAAACGCACGACCACGATCACGTCGCGATCGAGTTCGCCGCGTTCGAACGCCTGCTTCACGTCCTGCTGTTCGATAAACACCCGGCACGGCGCTTCGATCACCCAGCGATCCTCCGGCACCGCCGATACCTTGATCGCGGCGGTGCCCAGATTGCCGCTGAGCACGCGCAAACCGCCGTCCGTGCGGAACGGTTCGCTGACCGGACGCAGCACCGCGGTGTCGCAACTGGTCGGCGTCGACGGCACGTATTCGACCTGACCGTCCGCGCCGAGTCGCGCTTCGACCCGATAGCGCGCCAGGCCATGCCCGGCCACGGTCTCGACATCGCCGTGCAGCAGGCCGTGATCGAGCAACTCGCCTATCAGATAGGCCAGACCGCCGGCGGCGTGGAAATGATTCACGTCGGCGCTGCCGTTCGGATACACCCGCGCCAGCAGCGGAATCGCCGAGGACAGCGCGTCGAAATCCTCCAGGCACAGATCGATGCCGGCCGCGGCGGCCATCGCGATCAGGTGCAGCAGATGATTGGTCGAACCGCCGGTCGCGTGCAGGCCGATCACGCCGTTGACGATCGCCTTCTCGTCGACGATGCGGCCGATCGGCCGGTAGTCGTCGCCGAGCGCGGTGATCTGCGCGGCGCGTTGCGCGGCCAGCGCGGTCAGCGCATCGCGCAGCGGCGTGTTGGGATGGACGAAGCTGGAACCGGGCAGATGCAGGCCCATCAGTTCCATCAGCATCTGATTGGAATTGGCGGTGCCGTAGAAGGTGCAGGTGCCCGGGCCGTGGTAGCTGCGCGCTTCGGCTTCGAGCAATTCGTCGCGGGTGGCGTCGCCGGTCGCGTAGCGTTGACGCACACGCGATTTTTCGTCGTTGGGCAATCCCGAAGTCATCGGCCCGGCCGGCACGAAGATGCCCGGCAGATGGCCGAAATGCAGCGCGCCGATCAGCAGGCCCGGCACGATCTTGTCGCACACGCCCAAGTACAGGCCGGCGTCGAACATGTCGTGCGACAGCGCGATCGCGGTCGACATGGCGATCACGTCGCGCGAGAACAGCGACAACTCCATGCCTTCGCGGCCCTGGGTCACGCCGTCGCACATCGCCGGCACGCCGCCGGCGACCTGCGCGGTCGCGCCGCAATCGCGCGCGGCGGCCTTGAGCAGATCGGGATAGCGCTCCAGCGGCTGATGCGCGGAGAGCATGTCGTTGAACGAGGTGACGATGCCGAGGTTGGGCGCGTAGCCGCTGCGCAACGCGGCCTTGTCGCCGCTCGAACAGGCCGCGAAACCGTGGGCGAGATTGCCGCAGGACAGGCGTCGCCGATGCGGGCCGCCGCTACCGGCCGCGTCGATGCGGGCGAGGTAGGCGGTGCGGCGCGCGCGGCTGCGTTCCTGGATGCGGTGCGTGACTTGCGCGACAACGGGATGCATTGGGGTATTCACGAGTACTCGTTCGGTGCGAGGCCTCTTCCGAAGAGGCCGAACAGTTCCCACCCTTCGAAAAAGGGGGGTTAGGGGGATTTGCTCTTCCTACACCTTCCGCAGAAGCAAAGGCAAAAGCAAATCCCCCCACGCCGCCAGGCGGCGTGGCCCCCTTTTTTTCAAAGGGGGCGACAGCAAAGGCCGAAGTGGGAGGGGAGGGAACTCTGGCCTGGCTGTCATGGAGGCCCAATCGTGGAGCGGCCTCAACTAAAGCAATCGTCATTCGCAACTGTCGATACGGCGAGGACGAATTCGAAGATCTATGGGCTCCAATAAAGCGTCGGCGTCACCGGCGCGCCGCTCAACACCGAGCGGATCGGCAATACGCAGCGCGGATCGCGTTGCGCGCTGTCGAGCACCGCGCGCTTCTTGTCGCCTTCGATATGCAGGTACAAAGCCGGCGCGGTGAAGATCGCGCTCAGAGTCAGGGTCATGCGCGGCTCGGGCATCGCCGCGGTGCGCACCGACATCACCGGCGCACGGCCACGCGGTTGCAGACCGATTTCGCGCAGCGCCGGGTTGTCGTAACCCAGGTCCGGGAACAACGAGGCGACATGGCCGTCGTCGCCCATGCCGAGCACGGCGACATCCAGCGGCAGGCCTTCGTTGGCGATCTTGGTCAGCACCGGCATCAACGCCATCTCCGGAGTCGGCGTCGGCCGATACAGCGGCAACAAACGCGCGACCGCGGCGTTGTGCTGCAGCAGGTTCTCGCGCAGCAGGCGTTCGTTGGAACGCGGATGCTCCGGCGGCAACCAGCGCTCGTCGATCGGCAGCACGGTCACCCGCGCCCAATCCAAGGTTTGCGTCGACAGCGCCTGGAAGAAACGCTTCGGCGTGTTGCCGCCCGACAAGGCAATGCAGGCTTCGCCGTGACGGGCCAGCGCGCCGCGCAGATCGGCGGCGACCTGTTTGGCCAGCGCCTGCGCCAGGTGTTCGCCATCGTCGAACAGGCGCTCGTGCAGCGGCAGCGGCAAGGGTTCGATCACGGTCAGTCGCTCAGCCTGCATCTTCATGCCAGGTTCTCCCGTCGCGTTCAATCAAGGCAACCGCGGCGCTCGGGCCCCAGCTGCCGGCGGTGTAGGGACGCGGCGCGTCGGCGCTCGCGGCCCAGGCGGCGCGGATCGGATCGATCCACTTCCAGGCCGCGTCGACTTCGTCGCGGCGCATGAACAACATCGGATTGCCGCGCACCACGTCCATCAGCAGACGCTCGTAGGCGTCGGCCTGACGGCCGCCGAAGGCCGCGGCGAAACTCATGTCCAGCGGCACGTGGCGCAGGCGCAGGCCACCGGGGCCGGGCACCTTGTTCATCAACCACAGCTTCACGCCTTCGTCGGGCTGCAGGCGCAGCACCAGCTTGTTCGGCGCCAGCCGGCTGGACGGGTCCTGCTCGGTCAGTTCTTCGAAAATCGAATGCGGCACCTGGCGGAAGGTCACCACGATTTCCGACACCCGCTCGCCCAGACGCTTGCCGGTGCGCAGGTAGAACGGCACGCCGGCCCAGCGCCAGTTCTTCACTTCGGCCTTGATCGCGACGAAGGTTTCGGTGAGCGATTGCGCGCCGAGTTCCTGCGCGTAGCCCGGCACCGCGGCGCCGTCGACCGCGCCGGCCTTGTACTGGCCGCGCACGGTGGATTGCGCCGCGTTGCCGTTGACGATCGGGCGCAGCGCGCGCAGCACTTTCAGTTTTTCGTCGCGGATCGCGTCGGCGGCGAGCGAGGACGGCGGCTCCATCGCTACCAAGCACAGCAGCTGCAGCAGATGGTTCTGGACCATGTCGCGCAGCGCGCCGGACTTGTCGTAGTACGGCGCGCGCGATTCCACGCCCACCGTTTCGGCCACGGTGATCTGCACGTGGTCGATGTGCTCGGCCTTCCACAGCGGCTCGAACAGCGCATTGCCGAAGCGCAGCGCGGTCAAGTTCTGCACCGTTTCCTTGCCGAGGTAATGGTCGATGCGGAAGATCTGGGTTTCGGCGAACACCCGGCCCAAGGCATCGTTGATCGCATCGGCGCTGACGCCGTCCTTGCCGAGCGGCTTCTCGACCACCACGCGGGTCTTCGGCCCGACCAGGCCGTGCGACTGCAGGCGGTCGCCGACGATGCCGAACAGGTCCGGGCCGACCGCGAGGTAGAACACCCGCACGCGTTCGTCGCCGCTGAACTCGGCCGCGAATTCCGGCCAGCCGCCGTCCGAGCTCAGGTCGAGCCGGCGATACAGCAGCAGATCGAGGAAGCCGTCGATCGCGGCGGACTCGCGCGCATCGAGGTTGGCGAACTTGGCCAGCGCCTCGCGCACCCGGCCGCGGTAGTCCGCGTCGCTCTGGGTGTCGCGGGCGATCGCGACGATGCGGGTGCCGGCGACGATCTGGCCGTCGGCATACCGGTGGAACAGCGCCGGCAGCAGCTTGCGCAGGGCCAGGTCGCCGGTGCCGCCGAAGATCACCAGATCGAACGGGGCCAACGGGGCGAGATGCGGCGCTTGGGACGTGGTCGGCACGGTGTAGACGCTCATGGACAGGCTCGGACAGGTCTGGGTTTAACCATACCAGTAAAGATACCAGTAAGATACCACTTCGACAAATAGACAATAAATCAACGATTTATCAGGGTTTAACACGGCTTTGTTGCCGCCAGTGGTCTACGACTGGTATCTTTTTACCATGCAGTCCTATTTGCAAAGCGAGTTCCGCCGCCAGACCGATGCGCGCCGCGCGCCGGCCTATCAACACCTGCGCCGGACCCTGCAGCACGCGATCGACAACGGCGAACTGACCGCCGGCCAGGCTCTGCCCGGCGAACGCGAGCTCGGCAAGCTGCTGGACCTGTCGCGGGTGACCGTGCGCAAGGCCATCGCCGGCCTGGTCGCCGACGGCCTGCTGGTGCAGCGCCAGGGCGCCGGCACCTTCGTCGCCGAGCGCATCGTCAAATCGTTCTCGCGCCTGACCAGCTTCACCGACGATCTGCGCGCGCGCGGGCTCGATCCGCGCTCGACCTTCCTCGAACGCGGCGTCGGCGAGGTCACCCCGGAAGAAGCGATGGCGCTGAACCTGTCGCCGGGCGCGGCGGTGATCCGCTATTACCGATTGCGCACCGCCGACGGCGTGGCGCTCGCGCTGGAACGCACGGTGGTGCCGCTGGCGGTGCTGCCCGATCCGGCCCTCGTCGAAAACTCGCTGTACGAAGCCTTCGCCAAGCTCGACATCCGCCCCGCGCGCGCGCTGCAACGGCTGCGCGCGATCGCCTTCGACGCCGAACAGGCGCGGCTGATGAACCTGCCCGAAGGCGCGCCCGGATTGTTCATCGAACGCCGCACTTTCCTCGACGACGGTCGTGTCGTCGAGTTCACCCGATCCTTCTACCGTGGCGACGCTTACGACTTCGTCGCCGAACTGCAGAGCGAACCCACGCCGTGAGCACCCACACCCTGCTGGACCCGACGAGCACGCGCATGTACGCCGAGGCGCACGAAGCCGGCGACGCGGTCGCGCGCCAATTCGCCGCCAACGCCGACATCGTCGACGACCTCGCGCAACGCCTGCAACAGCAACCGCCGCGTTTCATCGTGACCTGCGCGCGCGGCAGTTCCGATCACGCCGCGACGTACGGCAAATACTTGTTCGAAACCCAGCTGGGCTTGGTCACCGCCTCGGCCTCGCCCTCGGTCGGTTCGGTGTATGCGATCCGGCCCAAGCTCGAAGGCGCGCTGTTCGTGGCGATCTCGCAGTCGGGCAAGAGCCCGGACCTGCTGCGCAACGCCGAGATCGCCAAGGCCGCCGGCGCCTACGTGGTCGCGCTGGTCAACGTGACCGATTCGCCGTTGGCGCAACTGGCCGACACCGTGCTGGGCCTGCACGCCGGCCCGGAAACCAGCGTCGCGGCGACCAAGAGTTATCTGTGTTCGCTGGCCGCGCTGCTGCAACTGACCGCGCGCTGGAGCAACGACGCGGCGCTGTTCAACGCCGTGCATGCCCTGCCCGATGCGCTGCGCGAAGCGTCGAAGCAGGATTGGTCGCCGCTGGTCGAGGGCCTGACCGATGCGCGCAATCTGTTCGTGATCGGCCGCGGTCTCGGCCTGGGCGCGGCGCAGGAAGCCGCGCTCAAGTTCAAGGAAACCTGCGGCCTGCACGCCGAAGCCTTCAGCAGCGCCGAGGTCAAGCACGGGCCGATGGCGATCGTCGGCCCCGGCTTCCCGGTGCTCGCCTTCGCCCAGGACGACGGCACCGGCGACGGCACGGTCGCGGTCGCGCGCGAGTTCCGCGCGCGCGGCGCGCCGGTGTGGCTGGCCGCGCCGGGCATCCACGGCGGCGACGCCTTGCCGCTCGCGCGCTCCTCGCATCCGGCGATGACGCCGTTGATCACCGTGGCGAGCTTCTACCAGGCGGTCAACGCGCTCGCGGTCGCGCGCGGCTACAACCCCGACCTGCCGCCGCATCTCAACAAAGTCACCGAGACGGTCTGAGGAACATCGCCATGTCCGTCCCTGCCGGCGCCCTCGCCTTCGTCAACGGCCGCGTTCTGAGCGAACGCGGGTTCGAACCGGACCTGAGCGTCATCGTCGAGGACGGGCATATCGTCGCGGTGTTGCCCGGGCCGGCGCCGAAGGGCGTCGAGGTCGTGGACTTGCGCGGCCAGTACCTCGTGCCCGGCTTCATCGACACCCAGGTCAACGGCGGCGGCGACGTGTTGTTCAACGACGCGCCCGATGTCGACGGCCTGCGCCGCATCGCCCAGGCGCATCGCAAGTTCGGCACCACCGGGCTGCTGCCGACGCTGATCAGTGACGACGTGTCGGTGATGCTGCGCGCGATCGACGCGGTGCGCGAGGCGATCGCGCAGAACCTGCCCGGCATTCTCGGCATCCACATGGAAGGCCCGTACCTGGCCGCCGCGCGCAAGGGCGTGCACAACCCCGACAAATTCCATACGCCGAGCGAAGCCGAACTCGACCAGATCGCCTCGCTCGACAACGGCAAGACCCTGCTGACCCTGGCGCCGGAACGTTTCGACAACGCCACCTTGCAAGCGCTGGCCGCGCGCGGCGTGGTGCTCAGCGCCGGCCACACCGCCGCCGATTACGATCGCTTGCGCGATGCGTTCGCTCATGGCGTCAGCGGCGTCACCCATCTGTTCAACGCGATGACCCCGCTCGGCAGCCGCGAACCCGGCGGCGTGGGCGCCTGCATCGAAGATCCGAACGCCTGGTGCGGGGTGATCGTCGACGGCGAACACGTCCACGACGCGTCGTTGCGCATCGCCATCGCGGCCAAGCCGCGCGGCAAGATCATCCTGGTCACCGACGCGATGCCGCCGGTCGGCGGCGCGCAGGACGACTTCGTGCTGTACGGCCAGACCATGACCTGCCGCAACGGCAAATGCACCACCGCCGACGGCACCCTCGCCGGCTCCGCGCTCGACATGGCGACCGCGGTGCGCAACACCGTGCAACGCCTCGGCCTGCCGCTGGAGGAAGCCTGCCGCATGGCGTCGGCCTACCCGGCCGACTTCATCGGCCTGGGCCACGAACTCGGGCGCATCGCGCCGGGGTATCGCGCGGATCTGGTGGCGTTGGACGATGGGTTGCGAGTGACGGATAGCTGGATCGCCGGCTTGCGTTGAGCGCGGCGCAATCGTTCAAACCGTCGCGCTCGTTCAAGAGCGCCGCATAACCAGAACCGTCCGTGCTGTTCCCCCCTTTGCGAAAGGGGGGCAGGGGGATTCGCTTTTCGCTCAGATCGCAACGTCATCCCGGCAAAAAGCAAATCCCCCGCGCCGCAAACGTCATCTCGCTACCGAATAGGCGCCGGGCGCCAGCCCCCTTTTCCAAAGGGGGCAAACCAACGTGCTTGTCCAAGGAAAGTTGCCGCCATCGCAGCAGCGAAAATTGTCGCACCAGCGACACGAACGCTTTTGCTGTTCCCCCCTTTGCAAAAGGGGGCGGGGGGATTCGCTTTTCGCTCATATCGCAGCGGCGTCAGAGCAAAAAGCAAATCCCCCGCGCCGCAAGCATCCACTTCGCTAGCGCATAAACGCCGGGCGCTCGCTCTCTTTTCCACAGGGGGCAAACCGACGCACTTGTCCGAGCACAGTTGCAGGCACTACGGCTGCGCCAATAGCTTGCGCGCCCACGAACAACCACGGCAACGACGCGCCAAGCGCGCTCAATGCAACCCCACCTTGCCCTTCATCGCCTCGAAGATCGCCTCGGTCTTGTAACCCTTGCCGTCCTTGAACACCAACGGCATCCGCTCGATCGCACCGGCGTCGCGGGTCGGATCGCCCTCGATCATCACCACGTCGGCGCGCTTGCCCACTTCCAGGCTGCCGATGCTCGCATCGCGACCCAGATAGCGCGCGCCGTTCAAGCTCGCCACCCGCACCGCCTGTTCGAACGAGAAACCGGCCTCGACCATCAACTGGATCTGACGTTTGCTCGCATAGCCCGGAATCACTCCGCCGTAACCGGTCGGATCGGTGCCGGCCAGCAACAGCCCGCCGGCGTCGGCGAAGCGCTTTTCCCACTGGCCGAGCTTGGGAAACAACCGCGCCCATTCCCAATCGGCCGGCTTGGTCTGCATCGATGCCCAACCCGCTTCGTACTGCTCGCGCACCTCGGGCAACAGCAGCGACAGCGCCGCCTCGGGCACCTTGGGCTGCCGCGCCACCAAGGTCTCGAACACCGGCAGGGTCGAGGTGATCGCGACCTTGCGCGCCACCAGCAGGTCGATCAGCGCGCGCATCCGCGGCGCGTCCACGTCGAGATCGGCGAGCGAACGGGTGATCGAGGCGGGACACGCATCGGCCTGTTTGTCGGTCACGAAATCCGACGCGAACGCGAAGCCGTGTTCGAGATTGTCGATGCCCATCGCCGAAGCTTCGGCGAAGGTCACCGAACACAGGTGCGCGGTGACCTTGCGCGAACGCCGGTGCGCGACTTCGACGATGCGTTGCAACTCGTCGCGATGGATGTGCATGTAGGCCTTGTACGAATCCACGCCCTCGTCGGCCCAGTAACTCACCGCGCGCTCGGCGTCGTCCGCGCCGTTGACCACCTTGACCGCGAGCACCGCCAGGCCGGGACCGTTGAGCAGCGGCGCGGTCACGTCCATGTCCGGCCCGGCGATCGCGCCGGCCTGGATCTGCGCGCGCATGTTGAGATCGGCGTAAGGCAGCATCGCGCCGGCGGTGCGCAGCGTGGTCACGCCGCCGGCCAGGTACAGCGCCGGAAAGCTGTGCACCATCTCCGAATAATTGCCGTGCCCGGTCGGATAGAACATGTGCTCGTGCATCATCACCAGGCCCGGCAACAAGGTCTTGCCGCGCGCGTCGATCACGGTCGCGCCCTTCGGGATCGCGATGCGTCCGCTCGCGCCCAATGCGCGGATCTTTCCATCCTCGATCAGCAAGGTCTGATCGCGCCGGATCGGCGCGCCGGTGCCGTCGACCACGTCGGCGTGGGTGAAGGCCAGCAAGGATTGCTCGTAGGCCAGGAACGGCGATTTGGTCGGCGACGTTACCGGCGCCTTGGCCGCGACCGGCGCGGCCGCGGGTTTAGGCGGCTCGGCGGCGCCGACGGCCACCGACATGCACAACGACAACGCGAATGCGATCGAACGACTCATGTTCATGACGGCTCCCCAGCCTGGCGCGAATGGTCCGCTGCGAATGAAACGGCGACGGCCCGCGCAGCGCGTCCGTCCCGCAGTATCGGCGCTTCGCCGCCGCGGCATTTGTCCGCGCTTGGCGGGTGCGGCCGCCGCACGCCGATGTGGGGCGGCGGCGCGGATCAATCGCTGAGCCAGACCCGCATGAACCTGCGGTGCGTGTTGCTCCAGAAAAACAGCGAAGCGGCGCTTTCGGGCCTGAAGTACAGCAAGCTCGCATCGGCCAGACGCAGCTTCGGACGCTGCGCATCGGCACCGAAGTTGCAATCGGGCGCCGTGTCGAAACAGGCGTAGGCGATCAGTCCCGGCTTGACCATGTCGATGGCCATGACCAGGTTCGACCCGTTATCTCCCGAAAGCCGAGGGATTTCGTCGAGCTTGATCCAGCTCGCGCCATGCCGCGCTCGCGACAGTTGCACCCACAAGGCTTCGCCGCCGCCGGTACGCGATTTGAGCATCCAGCCGAGATCCTCCACGCCATCGCCGTTGAAGTCGGCGCGGACTTCGGCATGGCGCGAGCGCGAATCGCCGCGCAGCGGATCGCTCAGTTCCTCGTCAGTGGGGAGGCGCCAGCCCGCGGGAAGATCGGCGCCGCGCCCGGATGCCGCGGCCGCGTCGATCGTGCACAGACACAGCAGCATCGCGAGCCAACCGCATCGCGCCGTGCGCATGGTCGAAGGCGTCGTTGCGCTCATGCCTGCGAGGCCGATTCCGCCACCGGCATTACCCAGCGCTCCTGCCCGCCTTCGATCTCCAGCAACCTGTATTCGCTACCATCCGCCGGCGTCGCATCGCCTCCATCGCAGTACACCCGGCAGGCCAGCGCTTCGGCCAGAAAACGGCCGAAATCCGCCGACGTGGCCCAGCGTTCGGAGCGATACACGCTCACGCCGATCTGCTCGCCTTCCAGCGCGATCAGCGACACATGCGCGTCGGCGCAGAGGTAGGTGTGGGGATCGCCCGAGTCGCGCGTCTGCGCGATCAGCGGCCCCATCGCCTGACTCACCGCCGCCAGCACCTGATGCCGGCTTGGGCCGAACACGCGCGCGTCGACGCCGCGTTCGACCGACCACGAGGCACTCATCGCCCCATCCTCGGCCGATGCGGGTTGCGCCGGTGTTCCGCAGCCGGCGCAGAAGCTCGCGCGCGCCGTGCGCAGCGGGTATCGGCAGTGTCGGCAGAACGGGCCGCAGTCGGCCGCGCGGTGATGCCATATCGCGTTGGGCTGGGTCTCGACGAATCCGGTCAGGCGCGCATACAGGCGGCATGCGGAGGTCTGCGGCGGACACTCCGCCAAGCTCGCGCCGGTCCGCCTGCGATAGGCCTGGATGTCCTCGATGGTCTTGCTCAACGCGGGCGACATCAACGCCCATTCGCGCTCGTCGAGCATCGGCACCAATGTCTTGCATCGCCAGCAGTGCAGATTCTTCGCCACGTGCGCTAGGTCCTTGGGTCGGCTTGCTGTTTTGCGTCGAGGCGATTCGCGTCGATGGCGATCAAGCCAATGACGTTATGACCGCGCGATTATCCGCGCGTTCGAGCCCGGCGTCGGCCATCACCGCATCAACCCCGCATGCTGCGCCAACACCCCGCGCGCGCTGTTGCGCCAGTCGGTTTCGCCCAGCACCACATCGGCGTAGGCCGCGCGCATCTGCCGCGCCACGCGGTCGAACGGCATCGCGCCGATGCCGGCGCCGAGCGCGGGGCTGGTCAGCGACGCGATCGTGTCGGCACGCTCGCGGTTGTGCGCGGTGATCGCGATCAGCGCGGCGCGGAAGGCCAGATAGACATGGGTGGTGCGATCCACCGGCATCGGCACGCGCATGGTCGGCGCGCTGATCAGGAACGGGAACCTCGGGTGATTGGTCGCGACCACGATCGCCTGGCCGACCGGCAGTTCGCCGCCGTGGTCGGCGCGGATTCGCGCCTGCACCGCGTCCTGCAGGTCCCAGCCGAAGTAGCGCGAATACAGCAGGTCGATGCCGCCGTCCATGAAACCGAAACTGTTGGCCGGGCTCAGGATCGCGTCGGCCGGCGCGTCGAGGATGTCGCCGACCTCGATCGTGGCTTCGGACGCGCTGAAAACCGCGCGCCAGGCCTCGGCCATGCCGGGGTCGAGCGTGCGCAGGTGCAGCATCGGGTGCATGGGCTTGGGTTCCTGGCGTGGGTGGGTGGACGGCGCGTCGATCGAACCAGACTTCGCTGAAACAGACGCTGCAGAAACAGGCGCGGCGGCGGCGCGCCGAACTAGCCGGCCGGGTCGCCTTTGGTCCAGAAAATCCGATCATTTCACGGAACTTTTATACCTGCCGGCGCCGCTGGTAGCACAGTACGCAAACGGTCTAGCAAATGGAGATGCACGATGGGCGAGCCCACCGGTCCCGGCAATGGACAGACACCGCCGCCAGGCGGTCCGCCGACCCCACCACCGCCGGACGTGCGCCTGCAGCCGTTTGGCATTCCGTTGCCGCAGCCGCAGTGGCCGGACATGTCCGCGACCGGGCCGTGGCCGCTACCGCCCGCGTCGCCTCCGGGCACGGTGCCGGGCTTCCGCATCCCGCCCTCGCAGGACCCGCTGAGCGTGCTCGGCCCGGGCCTCGGCGCGGCCGGCTTGACCGCGCCGGTCACCCTGCCCGGGCGGTCGGAAGGATCGGGCATCACCTGGTCGGGCAACACCCCGCTGTTCGGCCACTTTCAGCGGCAGACGATCACCGGTGCGGACGGCAGCGTGACCTCGATCGGCGCCACCCTCACCGATCCGCGCACCGGCGTGGTGTCGGGGTACGCGGGTGCGAGCACCGGCCCCTTCAACCTGGCCATCGGCGGCAACCAGAACGGTTTCGTGGCCGCCGGCAGCCAGACCAACGGCGTCGACACCCTGTCGCTGGGCGTGGCCGGCAACCTGCAGACCCAGACCTATACCGGCTTCGGCAGCCTGCAGCTCGGCGTGAATCAGTGGACCGTGCAGTACGCGCAGTCGCCGGCCGGGGCCAGCGCATCGCTGGGCACCGCGCGCGACCTCGGCGGCGGAGCCTCGCTCAGCGCCGGCGTGAACTACAACGGCGCGACCGACACCACCCGCTTCAACGGCGGCTACGCCGGCGGGGCGAACGGCTTCAATCTCAACGGCGCGGTCGTGCTCAGTCCGCAGGGCACCCGGATCGAAGCCGCCGCCAACGCGCCGCTGGGGACCAACGACTGGCTGCGGCTGGGCGTGGCCGGCTCGGTCGGGCCGGGCGATGCGTACAGCTACGGGCCGACCGTTTCGGCCACCCTCGCGCCGGGGCTCACCGCGACCGGCCAGGCCCGCTTCGAACGCGATCTGACCGGACGCGATTCGTTCACCGCCGGCGCGGACTTCCGCTATCGGATGCCCGATAGCCCGCTCAGCGTGCGCGCGGGCGGTTCGCTGAGCGACGGCCGGCCGCAGGGCTATATCGGCTTGGATCTGACCTTCCCGTTCGGCGGCGGTTCGCGCTCGCCGGCGCCGGCCCGGGATCCTCTGCCCGACCGCCGCAGCGCGCTGGAGCCGCAGACGCCGGTCGAAGGCCGCGCGCCGACCGGCCCGCGCACCGCGTCGGCTGCCGCCGATTCGAACGCGCTGCTAGACGGACTGATCGCCGGCGGCCGCAACGCGCTCGACGCGGCGCGCAACCTGCCCGCCGGCCAAGAGCTGCGCCGCCAGGCGGTGGCCACGGTCGATCGCCAGGAGCAGCAGGCGGCGCAAGCGCCCGAGACCCAACAGGCGGTGCAGCCGGATGCGCCGTCGCGCGGAGCGCGCTCGATCGGTTAGACCTCGGCGGCGAAAACGCCGACGCGGTGGATCGCAGCCGGCCGGTCTCGACCCGAATGGCGCGAGACACTGCCGGCTCGAATCGGGCGACGGCGATGATCGAGGCCCGGCCACGCCAAACCGGCCACACACCCGCATCGCCGCGTCGCGGGCTACCGCTCCGACGGCGCGCGATCGCGCGCCAACACCGCATTGAAGACCTCGACCACCGTCGCGGTCGCCACGCGCCGCTCGCCTTCGGCCACCTCGAACACGCGCCCGGGCCATACCAGGCCCGGATAGGCCTCGGGCGTGAGGAACCACACCCACGCCTGCGCCCGCGCGCCCGGTTCGACGCTGTCGGCGTCGATGAATTCATGCCGCACCGAGGTCCAGTAGTCCGGCTGCACCGCATAGGCCGGCGAGTAACCGCTGAGGACCGCGTGCGTTCGCCCGCCCTGCGCCGAGCCCAGCAATTCGAACAGCACGCGCGCATCGGCGGGACGTTGATTCGCGGCTGACGGCATCGTGTTGTCTCATTCAGTGAACTGGCCATGCGCTCGCCGCGCCCGCCCTGTTGCGACCAGACCGCCGCAGGGTTTCGAACCGCGCGCTTTCGGACCACACGGTAGCGCACGTCCACATCGGCCGCGGCCGGGGCGCTCCCTGTCGCGGCACACCCGCTCCGCCTTTCGGCCCCAATCCCGGCGATTGCTATAATTCCGAGTCTTTGCTCGGTCCCCGGCGCGCCACCGCCGGCCCGGCCCGTCGCTGCACCGTCCGCCGAACGCCCCCGCCAGCCAACCCGCGGCACCGCCGCGAGAGCCCGCCATGACCAGCACCGCAGAACTCAGCTCGCCCTCGTCGGCGAATACGTCCCTGACCAACAGCGTCCTCGACCCGGATTACGGGCTGGAGCATAAGTACACCCGTCAGGAAGGCCGCATCTACCTGTCCGGCGTGCAGGCGCTGGTGCGCCTGCCGCTGATGCAGCGCCTGCGCGACCAGGCCGCGGGCCTGAACACAGCCGGCTTCATCTCCGGCTACCGCGGCTCGCCGCTGGGCGGGTTCGACCTGGAGCTGTGGCGCGCGCGCAAGCATCTGGAAGCGGCCGGGGTGAAATTCACTCCGGGCCTCAACGAGGACCTCGGCGCGACCATGGTCTGGGGCACCCAGCAGACCAACCTGTTCCCGGGCGCCAAGGTCGAAGGCGTGTACGGCATGTGGTACGGCAAGGGCCCGGGCGTGGATCGCACCGGCGACGTGCTCAAGCACGCCAACGCCGCCGGCACCAGCAAGTACGGCGGCGTCTTGGCGCTGGCCGCCGACGATCACGCCTGCCGCTCCTCGACCCTGCCGCACGGCTCCGAGGGCGAATTCACCAGCGCGATGATGCCGATCCTCAACCCGGCCGGCGTGCAGGACATCCTCGACATGGGCCTGATCGGCTGGGCCATGTCGCGTTACACCGGCCGCTGGGTCGGCTTCAAGACCATCGCCGAGACGGTCGAATCGTCGGCGTCGGTCGACGTGAATCCGCTCGCGCTGAACATCATCACCCCCGACGATTTCGTCCTGCCGCCGGGCGGCTTGAGCATCCGTTGGCCCGATCCGCCGATGGATCAGGAAATGCGCCTGCACCAGTACGCGGTCAAGGCCGCGCAGGCGTTCGCGCGCGCCAACAAGATCGACCGCATCGTCATCGATTCGCCGAATGCGCGCCTGGGCATCATCACCACCGGCAAGAGCTACCTCGACGTGCTGCAGGCGCTGGAGTATCTCGGCCTGGATCAGCGCGCGTGCTCGGACCTCGGCATCCGCGTGTACAAGGTCGGCATGACCTGGCCGCTGGAACCGGTCGGCCTGCGCGCGTTCGCGCGCGGCCTCGACGATATTCTGGTGGTCGAGGAAAAGCACGCCTTCATCGAAAGCCAGATGAAGGAATCGATGTACAACTGGGACGGCGAGCGGCGTCCGTCGATCGTCGGCAAGTACGACGAAAGCGGCGAGTGGATTCTGCCGTCGACCGGCGAACTGACCCCGGCGCGCATCGCCGGCGTGATCGCGCGCCGCATCCAGCGCTTCCACGACAGCGAGCACATGCGCGAGGTGCTGCGCTGGATGGAGGAGAAGGAAAGCGAACTCGCCCTGCCGCGCGCCGCGTTCCCGCGCGTGCCGCATTACTGCTCGGGCTGCCCGCACAACACCTCGACCGTGGTGCCGGAAGGCTCGCGCGCGCTCGGTGGCATCGGTTGCCATTACATGGTGACGTGGATGGATCGCGACACCAACACCTTCACCCACATGGGCGGCGAAGGCGTGACCTGGTCGGGGCAGGCGGCGTTCACCGAAACCCAGCACGTGTTCCAGAACCTCGGCGACGGCACCTATTTCCACAGCGGTTCGCTGGCGATCCGCCAGTCGGTCGCGACCGGCGTCAACATCACCTACAAGATCCTCTACAACGACGCGGTCGCGATGACCGGCGGCCAGCCGGTCGACGGAACCTTGTCGGTGCCGCAGATCGCGCATCAGGTGCGTTCGGAAGGCGTGCACACGATCGTGTTGCTGTCGGACGACATCGGCAAATGGCACAAGCGCGAAATCTTCCCGAGCGACATGGAGTTCTACGACCGCTCCGAGCTCGACGCGGTGCAAAAGCGCCTGCGCGAAGTGAAGGGCACCAGCGTGCTGATCTTCGATCAGACCTGCGCGACCGAGAAGCGCCGCCGCCGCAAGCGCGGCAAGATGGTCGATCCGCAGAAGCGGGTGATGGTCAACACGCTGGTGTGCGAAGGCTGCGGCGACTGCGGCAAGAAGTCGTTCTGCGTGTCGGTGCTGCCGAAGGAAACCGAGTTCGGCCGCAAGCGCGAAATCGATCAGTCCAACTGCAATAAAGACTATTCCTGCGTCAACGGGTTCTGCCCGAGCTTCGTCACCGTCGAAGGCGGCGGCGTGCGCAAGAAGAAGGGCTCGGCCAAGGATCGCCTCGCCGATCTGCCGATGCCGACGCTGCCGTCGCTCGATACGCCGTGGAACATCCTGATCACCGGCGTCGGCGGCACCGGCGTGGTCACCATCGGCGCGCTGCTCGGCATGGCCGGGCATCTGGAGGGCAAGGGCGCGAGCGTGCTCGACCAGACCGGTCTGGCGCAGAAGGGCGGCGCGGTCACCACCCACATCCGCATCGCCAAAACGCCGAACGATATCCACGCGGTGCGCATCGCCGCGGGCGAAGCCGACCTCGTGCTCGGTTGCGACATGGTCGTGGTCAACGATTACTGGGCGCTGTCGAAGGTGCGCGCCGGCCGCAGCCAGGTCGTGCTCAACAGCTACGAAGCGATGCCGGGCACGTTTACCACGCGCCCCGACATGCAGTTCCCGGCGACCGATATCGTCGCCGCGATCAAGCAGGCGCTCGGTGGCGAAGATCCGCTGATCGTCGACGCGACCCAGCTCGCCACCGCGCTGCTCGGCGACGCGATCGCGACCAATCTGTTCATCCTGGGCTACGCCTGGCAGCGCGCGCTGGTGCCGATCACCTTCGACGCGCTGATGCGCGCGGTCGAGCTCAACGGCGCGGCGATCGAAATGAACAAGACCGCGTTCGCCTGGGGCCGTCTGGCCGCGATCGATCCGCAGTCGGTGGCCGAAGCCGCCGGTGTGACCCGCAAGGTGCCGACCGCGGCCGAAGCCACCCCGCACGCCCTGCCGCATCTGGCGCCGGGCGAATGGGAAGGCAAGGAATGGGGCGCCACCTCGGCGCCGCGCGCGACCCGCAACGAAGACGAGCTGCGCCATGTGCCTGCCCAAGCCGACGGCGACAACGTCGCGTTCCTGCCGCTCGACGACCTGCGCCTGTCGCGTTCGCTCGACGAACTGATCGCGCGCCGCGTCGCGTTCCTGACCGAGTATCAGGACGCCGCCTACGCCAAGCGCTACTCGGACTTCGTCGCCAAGGTGCGCGCGGCCGAACAGGCCAAGGCGCCGGGTTCGACCGATCTGGCCGAAGCGGTCGCGCGCTATTCGTTCAAGCTGATGGCGTACAAGGACGAGTACGAAGTCGCGCGTCTGTACACCAGCGGCGATTTCCAGCGCAAGCTGGAGCAGCAGTTCGAAGGCGACTACAAGCTCAAGTTCCACCTCGCGCCGCCGCTGCTGGCCAAGAAGGATGCGCAGGGCCGCCTGATCAAGCAGGAATTCGGCCCGTGGGTGTTCACCGCGTTCAAGTGGATGGCGAAGTTGCGCAAGCTGCGCGGCGGCACCTTCGACATCTTCGGCTACACCGAGGAACGCAAGATGGAGCGCCAGCTGATCGCCGACTACGAGCAGACCATCGGCGACCTGCTGCCGACCCTGGACGGCGGCAACGTCGACCTGGCCGCCGAGATCGCCGGCATCCCCGAGCACATCCGCGGCTATGGCCACGTCAAGGAAGAGCACCTGCACAAGGCCAAGGCGCGCGAGGCGGAGTTGCTGAAGGAATACCGCAATCCGCTGCGGATCGTGCAGGCGGCTTGAGGTTCAGTAGGTTGCAATGAAAAAGCCCCGCGAAAGCGGGGTTTTTTTTGGACTCGGTGCGAGGCAAGAGCAAATCCCCCCTGCCCCCCTTTTTCAAAGGGGGGAATCCCCCAGCAGGGATGTTTGAGGTCGTGGTGGTCGCGTCGCTTCGGTCGCTTCGTGGCCGGCTTCGACCTGCACCTGCACCTGCACCTGCACCTGCAGCTGACCTGGACCTGGACCTCGACCTCGACCTCGACCTCAACTTCAACCTCAACTTCAACCTCAACTTCGACTTCGACTTCGACTTCGACTTCGACTTCGACAGATCCTGCCGTGCTTTTCCCCCCTTTGAAAAAGGGGGGGAGGGGGGATTTGCTTTTGACTCCCGCCAGACGAAATCGCGCTGTCGAAACACGCGGCTCAAGTAGTGCCGATGAAACCCACCCGAACGCGTAAAACCAGCCGGACCGGGTCAATTGACGCCCACCCGATCGAATCGCATCGCAATACGCTAAGCTGCGAATCAAAAAACCTCGAAAACCCCGTCGGCCCCACGCCTCGCGCGGAACCGTCACGCACCTCAACCTTCAGCTCAGATCGCCAGACGACGAATGATCTCGCTCGCGGCATCGCGGACCTTCGCCGAATCGGTCGGCATGCGCGAATCGGTCTGCGACACCTTGACCAGTTCCATCCGCGCCGTTTCCAGCGCGGCGTCGGCGTTGTGCGAGATGGCGTGGCGCCGCCAGTCCTGTTGCGTGGCCGAGCCCTCGGCCAACGAGCGCAGAAAATCGGCGAACCCGTCGTGCGCCTGCTGCGTTTCCTTCGAAACCGCCGTCATGACCGTTTTCCTCGAAATCGAACCGTGCGCGATCAGATCGCGCCTGCCAGCGCACGCCTGACGACGTTCGCCGAATCACCACGGCTCACCATCGCATAGTTGTAGTCGCCGCGCGACCAGTATTGCGCGAACAGATCGCCGTCGCGGCGGTCGCCGCGCGGCAGCAGATGGCGCTGCGGCCCGGGCGGCCGGATGTAGAAGCTGATCGCGTTGCCGGACGGGTCGGCATACACCACCAGCGCCGCCGCGCCCTGTTCAGTCGACAGCATCCGCACCCCCGACGGACGGAAGCCGGCCACGCTCAGATCGGGCAATCGCATGGGCGCATGGAAATGGGTGTCGAGCCAGGCTTGCAGGTCGCCGGCGCCGTCCGTGCGATCGGGTTGCAGATCGTGACGCACCGCGAACAGGCGATGGGCGGCGATCGCATCGGCCATCGGCAGCGCTCGCGCCTGCAACGACGCGGCGTCGGCCGACTGCGACCACGTCCGCGCCTGCCAGCCGCCGAGACCGCCGACGCCGATGCTCAGCACGATCGCCGCGGCCATCGCGTAACGCGCGTTGCGCTTGCGGGTCAGGCCGCGGCGCAGGCGCGCCGGGTCGAGTCCGGGCTGCGCGTGCAAGGTATCGCCTGCAAGCGCGGCGCGCAGTTGCTGCGCATCGCGTTGCCATGCGCGCAATTCCTCGGCCGATTCGGGATGACGCGCGAGCCAGGCCTCGACGTCGGCGCGGCGCGCGGCGTCGAGGCGTCCGTCGACGTAAGCATGCAGATCGTGTTCGCTGGGGATGTTCATTCGATGGCGCTCGCGCAATGCGATGGAAAACGGCGGAACTGATTCGTTCGAACAACTTGGCCACGCGACCTCATTTCAACAACCTCAACGCCGGCCCCGGCGTCTCGCCTTCGCTGAGCCGGCGCAGCGCTTGACGCGCGCGCGACAGCCGCGACATCACCGTGCCGATCGGCACTTCGAGAATGTCGGCGACGTCCTGATAGCTCAGCCCTTCCACCGACACCCACAGCAGCAGGCTGCGCTGTTCGACCGGAAGACGTTGCATCGCCTCCAATGCCGAGCGCGCGACGAATTCGCGTTCGGCCGAGGGTTGATGCTCGTTGCCGGCCAGGCCCAAGCGCGACAACAGCCCCGCGTAGCGCCGCGAACGCCGCTGCGCATCGAGGAACTGGCGGTAGACGATCGCGAACAGCCACGGCCGCAGCGCCTGATCGTCGTGGCGGCTGTGCCAGCGGGTGATCGCGCGCTCCAGCGCGGCCTGGACCAGATCGTCGGCCGCGTGCGGGTCGCGCGCGAGCCAACGCGCGAAACGCCGCAATGACGGCAGGTGTTCGCGCAGGGCGGTGTCGAGCTCGTGGGCGGGCATGGGCGGTCGGAGCAGGCGCTCGGAGAGGACGTCATGGGTGAGACGCCGCAGCCCGCAGTTTATTCCGTCGCCCCGCCGATTCTGTCGAGGACGACTTCGTTGCGCCGGCTATTGCGCCGGACCGGGAATAAACCGCGCGGCCGGGCGTCGTACCGGTATCGCGCCCCCACCGAGACCCCGCCATGTCGCCGCCCGAACCCGACTCAGCCAACGCCTCAAGCAATTCCTCACCCGGTCCGTCGCGGCCGCCTGCGCCGCTCGGCCGCTATGCCCTGATCGCCGTCGTGGTCGCCGCCGCCGCGACCGCGTTCGCCTATGTCGCCGGCCCGCTCGATCCGCAGCGGCTCACGCCCAAGCGCATCGTCGACCATCTGCAGGCCAACGGCGGCCTGCATCCCGGATATCGCCGCAACCACGCCAAGGGCGTGTGCGTGATCGGCTACTTCGACAGCAGCGGCGCGGCCGCGGCGTATTCGAAGGCCGGCGTGTTCGCGCGCGGACGCACGCCGGTGGTCGGGCGCTTCGCCCTGCCCGGCGGCAACCCCTATGCGCCCGACGGTGGCGTGCCGATCCGCAGCTTCGCCCTGCGCTTCACCCAGGCCGACGGCCAGCAATGGCGGACCGGCATGAACAACATGCCGGTGTTTCCGGTCGCCACACCGCAGGCGTTTTTCGCGCAATTGCAGGCCGGCAAGCCCGACCCGGCCACCGGCAAACCCGATCCGGCCAGACAGAAAGCGTTCTTCGCCGCGCATCCGGAAACCGCGGCGTTTCGCGCCTGGGCGAAGGACCGCAAGCCGTCGGCGAGCTACGCGACCGAACGGTACTACGGCCTCAACGCGTTCTATTTCATCGATACCGGCGGTGCGCGCCAGGCGGTCCGCTGGCGGGTGGAACCCGATAACGGCGCGGCGACGTCGCCGTTGTCGGCGCAGGACCATGACGTGTTGGCCGAGGAATTGAATCGGCGCCTGGCGCAAGGCCCCTTGCAGTGGCGGCTGTGGGTGACCCTGGCCGCGCCGAGCGATCCGACCGCCGACGCCACCCGGGTGTGGCCGCCCGAGCGGCGCGAGATTGATGCCGGCCGCATCGTGCTCGCGCGCGCGCAAGCGCAGGACGCGGGCGAATGCCGCGACATCAACTACGACCCGCTGATCCTGCCCGACGGCATCGCCGGCTCCGACGATCCGCTGCTGGCCGCGCGCTCGTCCGCGTACGCCGAATCCTACCGCCGCCGCACCGCCGAGGAAGCGCGGGCCGGCGGTCATCCGCCGAAGGAGCTGCCGCGATGAACCGCGATGTGGAGATGTTCTGGTGGCCGGCGCGGGTGCTGCACTGGCTGATGGCGCTGATGATCGTGAGCATGCTGTTCGTCGGCGCCGGCATGGTCGCGACGGTGTCGGACAAACACACTTGGCTGCTCGCCTTGCACAAGCCGCTGGGGATTTCGATCCTGGTGCTGGCGGTACTGCGTCTTACCCTGCGTCTGCTGCGCAAACCGCCCGCGCTGCCGGCCGATCTGCCGCCGCTGCAACAGTTCGCCGCGCGCGCCTCGCATTGGTTGCTGTATGCGCTGATGTTCGCGCTGCCGCTGATCGGCTGGGCGATGCTGTCGGCCGGCGGTTATCCGGTCAGCCTCGGCGCCGGCGTGGTGCTGCCGCCGATCGCGCCGTTCGACCCGAGCGCGTTCGCGTTGTTGCGTTGGCTGCATCGCACGTTGGCTTACCTGTTGTTCGCAACGGTGCTGCTGCATCTGGCGGCGGCGTTGTATCACGGGCTGATTCGGCGTGATGGGGTGTTGCGCAGCATGGTGTGGCGGCGTGGGATGCGCGATGACGGCGCGTCGCCGCCGGCATCGGGCGATGTGGTTGCATCGTCTGTCGAGGATGCGTCCGTGCGTTGAGATCGCAGCTGCGTTCGGGTTGCGCCGGTTGGCATACATCGCGGTCGCGGCTTACGCCGCTCCTACAGTCGGAATCGTGGTTACGTATCTACCTGTAGGAGCGGCGTGAGCCGCGACCGCGAAACCGCATACACGAAGGTATCTCGCTGGCCGGTATGCATCCGTGCATTGAGTTCGCAGCTACGTTTAAGTTGCGCCGGTCGGCATAAATCGCGGTCGCGGCTTGCGCCGCTCCTACAGTCGGAATCGTGGTTACGTATCTACCTGTAGGAGCGGCGCGAGCCGCGACCGCGAAACCGCACACACGAAGACATCTCGCTGGCCGGAAATGCATCCGTGCGTTGAGATCGCAGCTACGTTTAAGTTGCGCCGGTTGGCGTAATTCGCGGTCGCGGCTTACGCCGCTCCTACAGTCGGAATCGTGGTTACGTATCTACCTGTAGGAGCGGCGCGAGCCGCGACCGCGAAACCGCATACACGAAGATATCTAGCCGGCCGTAAATGCCCCCGCGCGTTGAGATCGCAGCTGCGTTTAAGTTGCGCAGGTTGGCGCAATTCTCGGTCGCGGCTTGCGCCGCTCCTACAGTCGGAGTCGTGGTTGCGTATCTGCCTGTAGGAGCGGCGTAAGCCGCGACCGCGAAACCGCACACACGACGAACGCCGCGGCAATCGCGCAGATGCAACCGGCGCGATCAACCCGCCTTCGTCAGTCCATGCCCGCCGATTGGCTCGATCTCATGATGCGCATCGAAACTCGCGATCATCGGCCTGGCCTTGGCGATCGCGGCCTTTACCGACGGCAGCGCCAACGACGCGCGATGGCTGTCCTGGCTGTCCCATACTTCGCTGATCCAGATCGCATCGGCGTCCTTGGGATCGCGCGCGACGATGTAGCTCAGGCAGCCGGGCATCGCGTCGATGCCGTCGAGCAGGATCGCGATCAAGGCATCGCGCTGGCCGGCGGCGGCTTTCATCTTGCCGATCAATCCGTACATGGTCCGGGTCTCCGTGGTGGCGGCATGCCCCGGCATCGCCAACGCGAGCGCGGCGGCGCCGGTGAGGACGATGAACTGGCGTCGGTCGAACGGCATGCGGGTCTGGGGCGGGCGGGTGCGCGCCGACTCTAGCGCCCGATCGCGGGCCGCCACAAGGACAGATCGGGGCACGCCGACGAGGGCATGCGGAAGCGTGGATCAACGCGACGGCAGAGCCGCGCGACCGAGCACGTACGGCATCAGCCGGGCGATATTGCGTGCATCGTCGATGCCGCGATGGTGGGTGCCGGCGAAGGTCAGGCCGGCCATGCGCACCGCGCCGCCGAGTCCGGGTTTCTTGGCCAGTCCCTGCGCCTGCGCGAACGCCTGCTTGATGTTGCGATGGGCCGCGCCGATCGGATTGGGCAGGCGATGGAAGTCGCAGTCCTGCTGCAACTGGTGCAGGTCGTAATCGCCCCACGAACCCCAGACGAAATCGCGATAGCGGTACAGCCAGGGTTTGAAGGCGTCGAGCATCTGCGCGAACGACGGCGCCGCATCGACATCGGTCTGGCGGATCGAGGTCAGCTGGGTGCAGAACCCGGTCAGGCGCGGATGCCGCACGGGACGCACGAAACTTTGGAATTCGTCGATGACCTTCAACGTTTCGGTCTCGACCATCACCGCGCCGATCTCGATGATTTCCATCTGCGCGCGCGGGACCGATTGGTCGTCGGCGCAGGTCGCCTCGAAATCGATCAGCAGGTAGTGGCCGGGCTCTCCCGGCGTTTGTATCTCTTCAGTAGTGTTCATGCGCGGCATTGTCGCGCAAGCCTCGACCCGCCGACACGCCGCCGAGCTACCGCCGATCGGGGTACGACCGGTCGACGCGGACCGCGCTCAAGCCTGGGCGCGGAAACGGAAGGGCGGTCGACGCTTGCTGTCCTCGCGCACCCGCAGTTCGCCCTGAAGTCGATCGAGCAGGGCGCGCACGCGGCTCAGCGGATGCTCGGGGAAATCCGCATCGTGCTCGCGCCGTTCCGAGCGGTTGCGCGTCAACGGCCCCTCCAGCCCGGGCTCGTACGGGTCGTCGAGCCAGCCAAGCACGCCGTCGTCGCCGAATTCGAGCTCGCCGGACTGCAACAACTGCATGAGCACGGCGTTGTCGCGCACGCCGGTGATGCCTTCTTCGGCGCAAAACACCTGCAGCACGTGGCTGGCGTCGCGGAACGGCAGGGTCAGCGAGCCCAGGTAACACCGTCCGCTGGGCTGCTGCGCCTGCTTGAACACGGTGCGCACGGCCGCGCAGCCGTCGATGCGCACGCGCTCGATCTCGATCACACCGCACCCCGCAGGTTCGACCGCGTCGCGGTAGAAGGCGCGCAGCGCGGGCGGGTCGTCCAGGTCCGCGCCGATGTCCGGTGGGCGCGCGAAACTGGCCAGGGCGACCGAATCGCCGTTGCCGGCGCGCCACAGATGGAAGCCGTCGCTGCGGCCCAGGTAGCCCAGTCCCGCGGACTGGAAACTCGACAGGTCGAATCCGGTCTGCTCGTCGTTCATGCCTTCCCCATGGCTCGCGCGACCGGCGCGAGCGATGCGATTCAAACGCATGCGCCGGGCGACGGCAAGCCATCGCGCGAGCGCGGCGGGGGCGCTTATTTCGGCGCGAAGATCTTGCTCAACCGATCCGGCGCGCCATCAATGCGTTCGAGCTTGGGATAACGCAGTCCGCCGCGGTAATCGATGCGCACGGTCTTGATCACGTCGGCGTTCTTGACGATCAGTTCGATCGGATGCTTTCCGTCCTTGGCCGCGGTGACCGCGTCCTTGAGCCGCTCGCCGCTGGCGGTGTAGCCGTTGACCGCGAGCAGGGTGCTGCCCGGGGCGATGCCGGCGTTGAACGCGGGGCCGTCCCAGCGCACGGTGCTGATGGCGCCGTCGCCGGACAGGTTCAGGCCCAGCGAATAGGTCAGGTCGGTGTACTTGCGATCGGCTTCGGCGAACTTGAGGAAGTCGCTGGGCGTGTCGGTGTAGCTCAGTTTCCAGCCGCTCGCGGCCAGGCCGTCCAGTGGCGGCGCTTTGGCCTCGATCCGTTCGCGCAGGAAGCTCGCCCAGTCGAAGGCGGCGACCTGGTTCAAGGCGGCGACCACGTCCTCGAACTGGTACGGCTTGACCTGGTAATCGCCGTTCTCGCCGCCGAAGAAGCCGCGCGCGAAATCGTCGAGCGAGCGCTTTTCGCCGCTGAGCGCGCGCAGCTTGGCGTCGACCGCGAGCCACACCAGCTGGCCGCCGCTGTAGTAGTCCTCGCTGAGCTGATAGCTGCCGTACGACTTCGGCCGGCGCATCGCGATCACCGGGTCGAGCGTGGTGTCCTGGATCGAACGCCAGCTCAGGCCGGGACGGTCGTCGGCATAGCGCGCCGCGACCATCGCCAGCGCATCGCGCGCGAACTCGGGTTTCCACAGGCCCGCGCGCGCGGTCAGCACATAGCCCCAGTACTGGGTCTGGCCTTCGTACACCCACAGCAGGCCGTCGCTGAGCGGCTGGTTGAAGTTGCTCGAGGTGATGCCGGCCGGGCGGCGGTACTTGCCGTTCCACGAATGCACGAACTCGTGCGCGAGCAGGTCGCGGCCGACGATGCTGCTACCGTCCCAGCCGGTGAAATAGTCCGGATCGACGCCGTTTTCGCTGGAGCGGTGATGCTCCAGGCCGTTGCCGCTCATCTGGCTCGACAGCGAGAACAGGAAATCGTAGTGATCGTAATGATGCGAGCCGAACAGCTTGTAGGCCTGGCTGACCAGTTCGCGGTGCAGCTTGATCTGCTCGGGCTTGGCTTCGAGGAACTTGGGCGCGTCGGCGACGATGTTGATCCGCACCGGCACCTTCGCGCCCGGATCGAGATCGATCTGCTTGTAGTGACGGCCGGCGTACACCGGCGAATCGAGCAGGGTATCGAACGGCACCGCGCGATAACGCAGGGTGTCGCCCTGGCGCGAATCCAGGTCCAGCGCGGTGCCGGCCTGCCAGCCGGGCGGCAGTTTCAGGGTCGGCGCGATCTGGATGCCGCGCGCGTAGTAGCCGGCCGGGTACAGCGCGACCTGGTTCCACTGCACGTTGAGCATGTCCGGCGTCATCACCACCCGGCCCTGGTTGCCGCCGGTGGGGGTGAGCATGTCGAAGTCGAGTTCGATCTCGCCGACGTCGTCGGGCACGGTCAGCTGGAAGGCGTAGACGTCGAGCGGGTCGCGGGTCCAGGCGATCGTCTGGCCGTTGCCGCGGATGCGCAGGCCGGCGAGCTTGTCGATCGGGCCGCTGGGCGAGTGGTTGCCCTGGATCCACTGCGGGAACAGCAGGGTCAGCGGCCCGGCCTGGACCGGGATGCGCTGGCGCGCGTGCAACACCCGGCGGGCGATGTCGGTGGCGTCGACCTCCAGTTGCAAGGTGCCCGGGTACGGCATGTCGCGCGGCGCCGCGGTCTGCGCGTGCGCGGCCGACAGGGGCAGCGCCGCGGCGAGCAGCACGGGCAACAGGGCGAGGGTGGGTCGACGCATGAGGACTCCGGCGAGGCCTGGGACTGGATTGAGCATCCTAACCATGCCACCGGGCTTGCCCCCTGCCATTGGGCATGGACCCGCGCCGCCGGTCCGGCGCGATGGATTAGGCAAAGCGGCCGCGCAGGATCGGGACACCCGGCAAGCCGCTGCGGCGCGTTACCTGACGCCTACCCAATCCCGAAGCCCGAATCCCGACTCAAGGCATCGCTTCGCCGCTGCGCGCGGTGAACTCGCTCTCGCCGCTGCCGTCGGGGAAGAACCGCATCCCGGTCACCGCGCCCTTGCGATCGCGCTCCAGCGTCATGCGCGCGATCCGATCGGGATAGACGAAGGTGTCGCGCGCCACCGCCGTCAACGCGATCGGCTTGCCGCCGATGCGCTGCACGGTCAGCGCGCCGTCGACCACACGCAGCACCCAGGCGCGCTGCGGCGACTGCCGGTACACGCCTTCGGCCTGCTGCAGCGCGGACGCCGCAACCGGCACCGCGACCGGAACGGGATAGGCATCGCCCACCGCCACCGCGGCCAGGGTACGACTGAGCTTGTCCAGGCCCGGGCGGTCCGGAAGACCGGTATCGATGTTGGTCAGCATCGCCACCGTCGTCCTCGACTCGGGCAGGTACAGCAAGTACGACGCGAACCCGAAGATCCCGCCGCCATGCGCATACCCGGTGCGTCCGCGCACCGTGACGCGGCTGATCCCGTAGCCGTAGTCGCTGTTGGCCGCCTTGCCTTCCGGCGAAGTCATCGCGCGGTAGTTCGCCGGCTGCAGCACCTTGCCCTGATGCAGGGCCAGGTTCCAGCGCAGCAGATCGTCGAGCGTCGACACCAGCGCGCCGGCCGCGTGCGGCTGGCTCATGTCGAGATGGCCCATCGGCGCGACCCGGCCGTCGATGCGGGTGTAGCCGTTGACGTAACCGGGAATCAGCGCATGCACGTCGCCATAGCGCGTCTGCGTCAGGCCGAGCGGCTTGAACAAGGTTTCATCGAGATAGGCGTGCCAGGGTTTTCCGCTGGCCGCTTCGATCACCGCGCCGATCAGCACATAGCCCGAATTGTTGTACGCATAGCCCTGGCCCGGCGCGAAATCCACCGGCAGATCCTTGAACACGTCGATCAAGGCCTGGGTGCTGAGATCGCGCTTGATCGATTCGGTCATGTAACCGTCGATGCCGGTGTAGCTCTTCACCCCGGAGGTGTGATTGAGCAGCTGGCGCACGCTGATCGCGCCGCCGTTGGGATAATCCTTGAGGTACTTGGATACGGGATCGTCGAGCCCGACCTTGCCGGCCTCGACCAGTTTCAGCACGCCCGCCGCGGCGAACTGCTTGGTCACCGAACCGATGCGGAACACCTGGTCCGGAGTCAGCGGCACGCCGAGTTCGACGTCGGCCAGGCCGCGCGCGCCGCGGAACAGCACCTGATCGCCGCGCGCGACCAGGATCGCGATGCCCGGGCCGTCGTCGGCGACGTTGTCGGCGAGCAGTTGCCGCGCGTACGCCGCGACCTCGGCCGCTGAGGCCGGCTGCACCATCGTAGCCGCAGGTTGTTCGGCCGCGAACGCGCACAACGACGGCGCCACACAAAGACTGGCGCTCAACGCCAGCGACATCCAAACGCGCATGAACCACATCCTGTGCAGGGAACCGAGCACGACCTTAGCCAGCCGCGCGCGTCGGCGACATGGCCATAAGTCAGGCCGGCCGCAACATCATCGCGGCGCGCGCCGATGCCGCGCGCCGCCGATCAAGCGACACGGATGCTCAGGCCGCGCGGCCCGCGTCGCCGAGGATGCTCAACGCCACCGCCTCGGCGGTGCGGATGCCGTCCACCGCCGCCGACAGAATGCCGCCGGCGTACCCGGCGCCCTCGCCGGCCGGGAACAGGCCGCGGGTGTTGAGGCTGTGGCCGTCGGCGCCGCGGGTGATGCGCACCGGCGAGGACGTGCGCGTCTCCACCCCGGTCAGCATCGCGTCGGGCAGGGCGAAGCCCTTGAGCTGTTTGTCGAACGCGGGCAAGGCTTCGCGGATCGCGGCGATCGCGTAGTCGGGCAGCGACTGACTCAGATCGCTCAGCCGCACGCCCGGCGTGTACGACGGTTGCACCGCGCCGAGCGCGGTCGAGGCGCGGCCGGCGAGGAAATCGCCGACGGTCTGGCCCGGCGCTTCGTATTCGCCGCCGCCGAGCGCGAACGCCTGCGCTTCCCAATGCCGCTGCAGGGCCACGCCGGCCAGCGGCGAACCGCTGTCGTCGTAGGCCTTGTAGTCCTCCGGCGTGATCCCGACCACGATCGCCGCGTTGGCGTTGCGCTCGTTGCGCGAGTACTGGCTCATGCCGTTGGTGACCACGCGGCCGGGTTCGCTCGCCGCGGCGACCACGGTGCCGCCCGGGCACATGCAGAAGCTGTACACCGAGCGGCCGTTGCGGCAGTGGTGCACCAGCTTGTAATCGGCCGCGCCGAGGATCGGATGCCCGGCCTGCGGACCGAAACGCGCGGCGTCGATCAGCGATTGCGGGTGTTCGATGCGGAACCCGATCGAGAACGGTTTCGCCTCCATGAACACCCCGCGCTGGTGCAGCATCGCGAAGGTGTCGCGCGCGCTGTGGCCGATCGCGAACACGACATGATCGGCGCGCAGTTGCTGGCCGTCGGCCAGACTCACCCCGCGCACCTTGCCGTCTTCGATCAGCACGTCCTCGACCCGCTGCGAGAAGCGGATTTCGCCGCCGAGCGATTCGATCGTCGCGCGCATGTTCTCGACCATCGACACCAGCCGGAAGGTGCCGATGTGCGGCTTGCTCACATACAGGATTTCCTCCGGCGCGCCGGCCAGCACGAATTCGCTGAGCACCTTGCGGCCGTGATGGTGCTTGTCGCTGATCTGGCTGTAGAGCTTGCCGTCGGAGAAGGTGCCCGCGCCGCCTTCGCCGAACTGCACGTTCGATTCGGGATTGAGCACGCGCTTGCGCCACAGGCCGAAGGTGTCGACGGTGCGTTCGCGCACCGCCTTGCCGCGTTCGAGAATGATCGGGCGAAAACCCATCTGCGCCAGCACCAGGCCGACGAACAGGCCGCACGGGCCCATGCCGATCACGATCGGCCGCAGCGGCAGCGCGGCCGGCGCGCGGGCGACGAACTTGTACTCGGTGTCCGGTGTCGGCAGCACCTTGCTGGTGTCGGCCGGGCCTTTGTCGCGTTTCTTCGCCGGAGCCGGTTCCACCCCGGCCTGTTCGCGGGCGAGGATCTCGGCCTCGCGCGGGGTGTCCACGTCCAGCGAATAGATCAGCACGATGCCGCCGCGCTTGCGCGCGTCGTAGCTGCGCTTGGCGACGGTGAAACCGCTCAGGTCGGCGGCGTCGATGCGCAGGCGCGCGAGCACGGCATCGGTGAGTGCGCGCTCGGGATGATCCAGCGGCAGGCGGAGGTCGGTGATTCGAAGCATGGCGATATTCTAAGAGGCTTCGTGGGTGGGCGGTTTTTTGCCGACGCAGGACGGTTTCGTCCTTGGACGATTTTCTACCCGGCCCCTGCCCGAACGCAGGGCGTTCGGGCGTTCGCGAACGCGCGAGCCAGTGGCTCGCAAGCGACGTTCGCTCACCCCGCTTGCGGGAGAAGGTGCCCGCAGGGCGGATGAGGGCCGCGCGCCCCACAACCGCGACCCACGCCCCACCTAGACAAACCCCTAACCAACCCCGCGCCGCGATTGGCTAGCATGCTCCACCCCCATCGCTACCCCGTCGCCTGCCCCATGATCCGACGCGAGTTCCTCAAATCCGCGGCCGCGGCCCTGGCCTCGTTCGGCCTGCCCCTGCCCGCGCTGGCCCTGAGCGGCCCCGCCGCGACCCGGCTCGGACCGGCCCAGCCGTTCGACTTCGCCGCGCTCAAGGGCCAGGCCCGCGCGCTCGCCCAGCGCGCCTACGCGCCGCGCAGCACCACCTTGCCGGCGCCGGTCGCGGCGATGGACTGGGACCAGTACCAGTCGATCCGCTTCAACCGCGATCACGCCCTGTGGGGCGGCGGCGACGGCAAGTTCCTGGCCCAGTTCTTCCACCTGGGCCTGTTCTTCAAGTCGCCGGTGCGCATGTACGAAGTCGACGCCGGCCAGGCGCGCGAAATCGCCTACGACCCGACCATGTTCGACCGCAAGCGCAGCGGCCTGGACGGCAAGCCGCTGCCGGCCGACCTGGGCTTCGCCGGTTTCCGCCTCAACACCCGCCAGGACCCCGAACGCGATTTCGCCGCGTTCCTCGGCGCCAGCTATTTCCGCGCGGTCGGGGTCGAGGGCCAGTACGGCCAGTCCGCGCGCGGCCTGGCGATCGACACCGGCACCGGCCACGCCGAGGAATTCCCGGACTTCGTCGCCTACTGGCTCGAACGCCCGTCGGCGCAGTCCAACACCGTGGTCGTGTACGGCCTGCTCGACTCGCCCAGCATCGCCGGCGCCTACCGCTTCGCGATCACCCCGGGCGAAGTGCTGTTGATGGACATCGACTGCGCCCTGTACCCGCGCAAGACCATCGAACGCCTCGGCCTGGGCCCGTGCACCAGCATGTACCAGACCGGCGAGAACGATCGCCGCATGGACTGGGACTGGCGCCCCGAGATCCACGACACCGACGGCCTGGCGATGTGGAGCGGCCGCGGCGAATGGATCTGGCGTCCGCTGTGCAATCCCGAACACCTGCGCTTCAACATGTTCAGCGACGAAAATCCGCGCGGCTTCGGCCTGTTGCAGCGCGACCGCAACTTCGATCATTACCAGGACGACGGCGTGTTCTACGACAAGCGCCCGTGCCTGTGGGTCGAACCCAAGCAGGGTTGGGGCGCGGGCTCGGTGCAGTTGGTCGAGATTCCGACCCTGGACGAAACCTTCGACAACATCGTCGCGTTCTGGAACCCGCGCGAGAAACCGCAGGCTGGGCAGGAACTGCTGTACGGCTATCGACTGTATTGGGGCGCGCAACCGCCGGCGGTGCCGAAGCTTGCGCATTGCGTCTCCACGCGCACCGGCCTGGGCGGACGCATCGGCTTCAAGCGCGATTATTTTTCCTGGCGCTTCGCGGTGGATTTCGCCGGCGGCCCGCTGGCCGAACTCGCCAAGCGCGACGCCACGGTCGAACCGGTGCTGCAGATCGGCGGCGGCGGCAAACTGGAAACCGTGTCGTGCCGACCGCTGCACGAAATCGGTGGCTACCGGGTGATGTTCGACGCGGTACCGCCGGGCGATTCGACCGAACAGATCGACCTGCGGCTGTTCCTCAGGGACGCCAGCGGCGCGCTCAGCGAAACCTGGCTGTACCAGTGGTCGCCGCCGGCGAAGGGCGAGCGCAAGGTGTACTGACGAAGTCGTCGCAAACGCAGCGCGATCTCACAGCCGCTCCCTGTAGGAGCGGCGCGAGCCGCGACCGCGCCAATGCAACTACGCCGCAAGTTTCGTCGTAACGGTGATGCCGCAGTCGCGGCTCACGCCGCTCCTACAGTCGGGACCGCGACAGCGACTCGCCGTGCACCACGGCTCACGCCAATCGCGAACGCCTCGTCCGCGTGAGATACGCCAGCAGCGGCGAAATCGCCGCCGGGCTCATGCCGGAACGACCTCACGGCCGCCCCCTGTAGGAGCGGCGTAAGCCGCGACCGCGCCATCGCAACTGCGCCGCAAGTTTCGTCGTAACGGTGATGCCGCGGTCGCGGCTCGCGCCGCTCCTACAGTCGGGATCGCGACAGCGACTCGTCTCGCACCCCGCTCACGCCACCCGCGAACGCCGCGCGCGGGTGAGATGCACCAGCAGCAGCGAAATCGCCGCCGGGCTCATGCCAGGACGACCTCACGGCCGCCCCCTGTAGGAGCGGCGCGAGCCGCGACCGCGCCAATGCAACTGCGTCGTAAGTTTCGCCGTAACGGTGATGTCGCGGTCGCGGCTCACGCCGCTCCTACAGTCGGGACCGCTACAACGACTCGTCTCGCGCCCCCGCTCACGCCACCCGCGAACGCCGCGCGCGGGTGAGATGCACCAGCAGCAGCGAGATCGCCGCCGGGGTCATGCCGGGAATGCGCTGGGCCTGACCCACGGTCTGCGGGCGCACGCGCTCGAGCTTCTGCTGCACTTCCAGCGACAGGCCGCGCACGGCGGCGTAATCGAAATCCTCGGCGATCGCGGTGCTCTCGTTGCGCTGCTGGCGCTCGATCTCTTCGCGCTGGCGATCGAGATACCCGGCGTACTTGACCCCGATCTCGACCTGCTCGGCCACGTCGGCTGCGTCCACCGCCGGGCCCAGGCTCGGCACCTGCATCAACTTGGCGTAGTCCAGCTCGGGGCGCTTGAGCAGATCGCGCGCACTGCATTCGCGGCTGACCTCGATGCCCAGGGTCTGCGCGATCTCGCGGCCCAATGCATTGTTCGGCGCGGCCCAGACGCTGGCCAGGCGCGCGCTTTCGCGCTCGATCGCCTCGCGCTTGCGCGCGAACGCCGACCAGCGCGCCTCGTCGACCAGACCCAGTTCGTGCCCGGTCGGCGTCAGACGCAGATCGGCGTTGTCTTCGCGCAGTTGCAGCCGGTACTCGGCGCGCGAGGTGAACATGCGATACGGCTCGAGCGTACCGTGGGTGATCAAATCGTCGACCAGCACACCCAGATAGGCCTCGTCGCGGCGCGGGCTCCAGCCCTCGGTGCCGCGCACGAACCGGGCCGCGTTGACGCCGGCCAGCAGGCCCTGCGCGGCGGCTTCCTCGTAACCGGTGGTGCCGTTGATCTGGCCGGCGAAGAACAGACCGGCGACGGCCTTGGTCTCGAGCGTGCTCTTGAGCCCGCGCGGGTCGAAGAAGTCGTACTCGATCGCATAGCCGGCGCGGGTGATGTGCGCGTTCTCGAAGCCGCGGATGCTGCGCACTAGGTCGAGCTGCACGTCGAACGGCAACGAGGTCGAGATCCCGTTCGGATAGATCTCGGCCACGTCCAGTCCTTCGGGCTCGACGAAGATCTGGTGGCTGGCCTTCTCGGCGAAACGCACCACCTTGTCCTCGATCGAGGGGCAGTAGCGCGGGCCGATGCCTTCGATCTGGCCGGTGTACAGCGGCGAGCGGTCGAGCGCGCCGCGGATGATCTCGTGGGTGCGCTCGCTGGTATGGGTGATCCAGCACGAGACCTGACGCGGATGGTCGGCCGGGGTGCCCAGGAAGGACATGACCGGACGCGGATCATCGCCGGGCTGCTCCTCCATCACCGAGTAATCCAGGCTGCGCCCGTCGATGCGCGGCGGGGTGCCGGTCTTGAGCCGGTCGACCACGAACGGGCCTTCGCGCAGGCGCGCGGCCAGCGCGGTCGCGGGCGGATCGCCGGCGCGGCCGGCGGCGTAGGTGGTCTGGCCGACGTGGACCTTGCCGGCCAGGAAGGTGCCGGCGGTCAGCACCACGGCCGGCGCGTGGAAACGCAGGCCGGTCTGGGTCAGCACGCCGCCGACCCGGCCGGCGTCGAACACGATGTCGTCGACCGCGGCCTGGAACAGGGTCAGGCCCGGCTGCGCTTCGACCGCGCGGCGGATGAAGCTTCGGTACAAACCGCGATCGGCCTGGCAGCGGGTCGCCCGCACCGCCGGGCCCTTGCTGGCGTTGAGCCGGCGCCACTGGATGCCGGCCGCATCGGCCGCGCGCCCCATGATCCCACCGAGCGCGTCAATCTCCTTGACCAGATGACCCTTGCCGATCCCGCCGATGGCCGGGTTGCAGCTCATCGCGCCGACGGTCTCGACCGAATGGGTCAGCAGCAAGGTGCGCGCGCCCGCCCGCGCCGACGCCAGCGCGGCCTCGGTGCCGGCGTGGCCGCCGCCGATCACGATGACGTCGTAGTTGTAGAAGGAGTCGGTCATGGCTTGGGTGCTGGGAATCGGGAATCGGGAATCGGGAATCAACAGCGTAAAGCCGCGGTTCTCGCAGACATATGGTCTCACGGCGCCGCGCTTCGCCCATTCCCGATTCCCCATTCCCGATTCCCGGCCTCATCGGTTGGCACGGATCATGCGTAGCTACTCATGCACCTTGCGGGGCAGGCGCTAGACGCCGGCTGGAATTGGAACAGGGGCTGGCCAAGCGCTCGCGGGGGAAGCCGGGGGGCCGAATGTCGGGGGACATTCGGCCCCTTTTTATTGCCTGGCGTTTGCGCGGGCCGTGCGGCCGTCGGGCCCCGCGCGCCGTGGGCATCGGCGCTGGCGCGGCCGCTCGGGCGCATCACCAAGTCATTGACCGGAAACGAAAAAACGCGCGTCGATGCGCGCGTTTTTTCGCCGTGCCTCGTCGCCGAGGGAATGGGCGCCGACGCCTGACAAGGACGGAACAGGGGGGATCCGTGATTCCTCGCCAGGCGCCGACATAGAAGCCTGTGCTTACCGAAAACGTCCAAATGCGACGCAAGCGGTCAGTAGCGGTAGATTGCTGTCACTTCGGCGTGAACGCAAGTGCGCCCCGTTCCACTTTCGGCACAGCCGACGACCGGCCGGATGACCGGCAAGAAACGGTTCAGACTCACGCCGCCCGATTCGGGGGCGGCGTGCAGGCGAGCGCCCGGCGATCGCGGGTTCAGCGCTCGACGTCCTTCCAGGCCCGGCCGCCGTCGCCGCGGCGGGCCGCCGGGGGCGAGGGCATGCGCGGCTGCATCTGCGGCTGCGAGAAACTGCGCGGCTGCGGCGCCGAATAGGCGCGGGGCTGCGGCTGCGACTGCTGGACCGGGTTCTTCGGCGCCCAGGCGCCGCCGCCGATCGGATGCGTATCGCGCCACGGCACGCTGCCGTCCTGACGCGGCGGGCTCGGCGGCCGCGACGGGTTGTGCGGACGGCCCGGGCGGTTCGGGTAATGCGGGCGCGGGTAGTAGCCATACGGGTAACCGCCGTAATAGCCGCCGCCGTAATAGCCCGGATAGCCGTAGCCGCGGTAGCGATAGGCCTCGCCGTACGGATAGCCGTAACCGGGGCCGTAATAGCCGCCGTAACCGCCGTAATAGTTGTAGTCGACGCTGGGGCGGCCGTAGTAATACGAGCCGCCGCCACCGCCGCCACGCAGCGAATAGTCGGATACGCAACCCGCCAACAGGCTGGCCGCGACCAGTGGAATCATCAATTTGCGGATCATGGGCAGACCCCCCGAGTAGGGATTCAGCTTCTGCCCGATGCGTTGAACTCGGGCTTAACTCAACCGGCCGGAGCCTTTACGGTTCAGGACTTGGCGCTGCTGGCCGCCGCCTGCGCGTGGGGCGCCTGGCTCAGCTCTTCCGGGGCCATGCGCGGCGGCAGGCAACCGGTGAGCAGGACGATCAGCGCACATACCGAGAGTTTGCGGAGCATGGAAGTGGTCCCCTGTGGTGGGCGTCGATATCGCCGCGCCTGGTGGTGCGGCCGCGAATGCGGCGGCCGCGAGCGTGTCGGGTCCGGCCATCGAGCGATGGTTCGACCGTGGAACATCCTATGCGCGAAACCCGACAGGCAGCCATCCGTCTGGCTACATGCACCATAAGTAGGTATTTGGCGCTGAAATCTTCCATGACCCTGTGCATAAGCTAGCGGTCGCGCAAATCGCAATAGCGGTACGGGCTCACAAAACGCCTTGTGCATGACATCCATCGCAGGGACGGCGGCGCGCTGGCCGCGCCGGCCGCGGGGTAAGCTAGCCCACGAACGGCGGTACCCGGCCATGGAACGGTCCGCGCTCGGCACGACCCATGCACCGGCTCGCCTCACCGGCCCGCGGCGGGGCCGCGCCGGGAACCTTGGCGCCAGCGCCGGGTCGATTGCATGACGCACGCAGCGGCCCGCACGCGCCGCTCCGCCGGATATCCCCTATCACCTGTGGCCTGTTGTCGATGATCGAACTGGATGCGGTCCATCGTCGCTATGAGATGAATGGACAGGCGGTGAATGCCTTGGCCGGGGTGGACCTGAAGATCGCCAGCGGCGAATTCGTCGCCATCACCGGCGCCTCGGGTTCGGGCAAATCCAGTCTGCTCAACATCCTCGGCTGCCTGGACCGGCCCACCCGCGGCCGCTATCTGATCGAAGGCCGCGATGTCGCGGCGATGGACGACGAGGCCGCCAGCGACATCCGCAACCGCCGCATCGGCTTCGTGTTCCAGAGCTTCCATCTGCTGCCGCGGCTGAGCCTGCTGGAGAACGTGCTGCTGCCGCTGCGCTTCCACCGCGAACCGCCGCCGGGCACCCACGAGCGCGCGCTGGCGCTGCTGCAACGGGTCGGCCTGGGCGAGCGCAGCAGCCACCGGCCCAGCGAGCTGTCGGGCGGCCAGCAACAGCGCGCGGCGATCGCGCGCGCGCTGCTGCTGCAGCCGGCGATGTTGCTGGCCGACGAACCCACCGGCAACCTGGATTCGAAAAGCGCCGGCGACGTGCTCGACCTGATCCAGGAAGTGCATGCCGGCGGCCAGACCGTGGTGCTGGTGACCCACGACCGCGACCTCGCCGCGCGCGCGCCGCGCGAGGTGCGCCTGCACGACGGCAAGGTCGATCATGATTCGGCGGCCTGAGGTGTTCGCGGTGCGGCTCGCGGCATGCATGCTGGCGACGGCGGCGCTGCCGGCCGCGGCCGTGGTGCTGACCGGCGAAGTGCGCTCGGTCGGCGGCCAGACCATCTATACCCCGCAGTCCAACAGCGCGCCGGTCGCGATCCGCTACTTCGTGCCCGAAGGTCAGCCGGTCAAGGCCGGCGAGGTGGTACTGCGGATCGATCCGGGCCAGGCCGGCACCCAGATACCCGACCTCGAAGCCAAGATCGAGCAGGCCCGCGCCAAGGCCGCCAAGGAACTGGCCGAACTGGAGGTCAAGCAGGTCGACGCCGAGGTCGCGCTCGCCGAGGCCGACGCGGCCCTGGCCACGGCCAAGATCGAAGCGGCGATTCCGCGCGCGCTGATCTCGGCGCTGGACTACGACCGCCATCAGGGCGAACTCGACAAGACCACGCGCGAAGGCAAGCTCAAGCGCGAACAGCTCGAGGCCGCGCGCGCCGCGGTCGCCCGGCGCAAGCGCGACGGCGAACTGGAAGTCGGCAAGCTGGAAGTGCAGCGCGATTACTACCGCGCGCTGCTGCGCCAGTCCGAGGTGCGCGCGCAACAGGACGGCATCGTCGTGCACGGCTTCAACAACAACTGGATCGGCGGCCGCATCGACGAAGGCAGTTCGACCATGCCCGGCAGCCAGGCCGGCGCGGTGGTGGTCGAGGGCGGCCGCATGGAAGTGCGCGCCTGGGCGCTGGAACCCGACCGCCGCGGCCTGCGCGTGGGCCAGAACGTGCAGCTGAGTTTCGATGCCTTGCCGCGGCAGCGCGTGCAGGGCCGCATCCGCAACATCGCCGGCGCGCCCGACCGCAAATCCGAATGGGGCGAAGGCCGTTACTTCACCGTCGACATCGATCTGCCGGCCGCGCACGGTCTGCGCCTGCTGCCGGGCATGAGCGTGCGGGTGACCGCGGCCACGCCGGCCGCGGCCGCGCCGGTCGCGACGGCACGCAACGGAGCGCAGCGATGAGTCGTGCCCATGCAAGCTGCGCGTGGTGGTTGCTCGCACTGCTCACGGTCGCGCCGGCGCTCGCGGCCGCGCCGTTGCGGGTCGACGGCGAGGTGTATGCGCGACGCAGTTCGCCGCTGATGCCGCCGAGCGTCGAGCGCATGTGGCAGTTCAACATCACCGAACTGGCCACCGACGGCACCCCGGTCAAGAAAGGCCAGCCGGTGATCCGCTTCGACAGCAACGACGTGATCAAGCAGCTCACCGAAAAGCGCAGCCAGCTCAAGGAAAAACAGAGCGAGCTCGGCAAGCTCGACCTGGAACTGGCCGAGCGCGAACGCAGCGAACGCCTGGCCACCGCCGAGGCCCAGGCCGAGCTGGAAAAGGCCCAGCGCAAGACCCAGCAGCCGGCCGAACTGATCGCCGGCATCGAATACCGCAAGCTGCTGGTCAAGCGCACCCAGATGGAACGCAAGATGGCGCTGGCGCGCAAACGCGAAGTGCTGTCGGCCGAGCAGCGGCGGCAGGAACGGCGACTGCTCGGGTCCGAACTCGGCCAGTTGCAGGCCGATGTCGATCGCCTGCAGCGTTCGCTCGCGGCCTTGAACGTGATCGCGCCGCGCGACGGGCTGATGATGCATCGAAGCAATTTCGAAGGCGAAAAATACGATGTCGGCTCGCAGGTGTGGGTCGGCCAGACGGTCGCGGAGATTCCCGACATGAGCACGCTCGCGGTGCGCGCCGAACTGGCCGAGCGCGATCTGCAGCGGGTCGCGGTCGGGGCGCCGGTGCGGATCGTGGTCGAAGGCGGCGCCGGCAGCGTGCTGAGCGGCAGGATCGCTTCGATCGGCCGCGCCATCCGCAGCAAATCGCAGGTGCAGCCGGTGCCGGTGCTGGACCTGGACGTGCAGCTCGACGACCCGCGCGCGCCGCTGCGGCCCGGGCAGGCGGTGCGGGTCGAGATCCAGTCGCCGGGCACGAGCGGCGCGGCCGCGCGGAAGGCGGCGCGATGAGACCGACGCGATTCGCGGTGGCCTATCGAAACACTCTGCGTTGCGGCGTAGCGCTGTGCCTGCCGGCGGTGCTGATCGCCTGCGGCGGCGAAGTCGCGCCGGCGGCGACTGAGACCGTCGCCAGCGGGCCACTGAACCTCAGCGTGCGCGGCGAAGGCGAACTCAAGTCGGCCAAGTCGACCCCGCTCAACGTGCCCGGCCGCAACTGGGCCGCGCGCCAGGTCGAATGGATGCTGCCCGAGGGCAGCGCGGTCAAGAAGGGCGATCTGATCGCGCGCTTCTCGGCCGAACAGGGCAAGCAGGAACTCGCCCAGACCCTGATCGATCTGCAGCGCAACGAGCTGGCGCGCGCGGCCAAGCAGGGCGAACTGGAAACCGCGCAGAGCAAGGTCGCGGTCGACCTGGCCCAGGTCGCGGTGCAACTGGGCATCGCCGAGCGCTACGCCACCGCCGACCTGAGCACGATGGCGCGCAACGAAGTGCTCGACGCGGTCGAGGACAAGCGCTTCCTCAGCGAGAAGCGCGACACCCTGCAATGGCAGCGCGGCCAGGCCGGAGTGCGCGGCCAAGCCGAACTCGGCGTGCTCGACGCGCAGCGCGCGACCTTCGACATCGCCGCCAAGACGCGCCAGTCGGATCTGGACGCGCTGGAACTGCGCGCGCCCAACGACGGCGTGCTGATGCTGTCGAGCAACTGGTCCGGCGACAAACCCAACGTCGGCGCGACCCTGCGCGCCGGCTTCGACTACGGCAGCCTGCCCGACGCGTCGGCGATGGAGCTGGAACTGAGCCTGCCGCAGATCGAGGCGCAGGGCATCCAGGTCGGCAACGCGGTGGAGATGTTCCCGGTCGGCCGGCCCGAGCAGAAGATCGTCAGCACGCTGTCGTGGGTGGCCAGCGCGGCCAAGGTGCGCAGTCAGGAAAGCCCGGTGAAGTATCTGACGATGAAGGCGCGCATCCCGGCCGAGGCGATCGCGCGCTACAAGCTGGTGCCGGGCCAGCGCCTGCAGGCGCGGGTGATTTTGTTCGACGCGCCGGCATTGAGCGTGGCCAACGTGGCGATCGACAGCGACGACGGCAAGGACTACGTGCGGGTGCGCAACGGCGGCGATTTCCTGCGTCGCCCGGTCAAGCTGGGCGTGCGCGGGCCGGCGCGCTCGCAGGTGCTGTCGGGCCTGAGCGCGGGCGATGAAGTGCTGTTGGCCGAGCCCGGCGTGGTCGCCGCGATCACCGCGCCGGACGAACCGGACGAAGACCCGAACAAGGACAAACCTGCGACGTCCGACGACGCCAAGCCCGCTGCCGCCCAAGCCGGCCCGGCGGTGCGCCGATGAACCGCGCGCTGCACTGGCTGCCGACGATCTGGCGCGAAGCGATCGAGGAATTATGGCGGCGTCGCCTTCGTACTTTGTTGACCTTGCTCGGCCTGATCTTCGGCGTCGGCGCGATCGTCGCGATGCAGGCGGTCGGCGAAGGCAGCCGGCGCGAGGCGTTGCATCTGGTCGAAAGCCTGGGCTTGAACAACCTGATCGCCGAGGCCAAGCCGCAGGACGAAAACACCTTGCGCGAAACCCGCGCGCGCAGCCTCGGCCTGAGCCTGGCCGACGCCGACGCCGCGCTGGCGGTGGTGCCCGGCGCGGAGCGCTACGCCGCCGAAAAACCGATCCGCACCCATTCGGTGTTCAGCGACAACGGCCGCAGCGACGCCCAGGCCAGCGGCGTGAGCCCGGACTATTTCGCGCTGTCGTCGCTGCGCATCGCCAAGGGCCGCGGCCTGACCGACGCCGACGATCGCGCTCTGGCCTCGGTCGCGGTGCTCGGGCATCAGGCCGCCGCCGATCTGTTTCCCGGGGTCGATCCGGTCGGTCGGCATCTCAAGGTCAATCATGTGTGGCTGGAAGTGATCGGCGTGCTCGCCGATCGCGACCTGAGCAAGGATCAGTTCGAAGGTGTGCAGCTCGGGCTGGAAAGCAATCGCGTGTATCTGCCGCTGGCGAGTGCGCGGGCGCGCTTCAAGTTCCAGCCGCAGGAAGACGAGATCGATCGGTTCCTGCTACGGCTGCGCGACCCCTCGCAACTGGCGACCGGCGCGCGGGTGCTGTCGACCGTGCTCAACCAGCGCCACGCCGGCATGGCCGACTTCCGCCTGGTGGTCCCGCAGCAGTTGTTCCAGCAGCATCAGAAGACCCAGCGCATCTTCCGCGTGGTGATGGGCGCGATCGCGGGCGTGAGCCTGCTGGTCGGCGGCATCGGCATCATGAACATCATGCTGGCCAACGTGCTCGAACGGCGCCGCGAGATCGGCCTGTTGCGCGCGCTCGGCGCGCGGCGGCGCGACGTGATCGCGCAGTTCCTGCGCGAGGCGACGGTGATCTGCGTGTCCGGCGCGGCGCTGGGCCTGGTGTTCGGCATCGTGCTGGCGTATCTGATCGCGACCTTCGCCGGCTGGCAGGTCGCCTGGGCGCCGATCCCGGTGCTGCTGTCGGCGCTGTTCTGCGCCGCGGTCGGTCTGGCTTTCGGTGTGTACCCGGCGCGGCAGGCGGCGCGGTTGGATCCGATTGCGGCGTTGCGGCATGACTGAGGTTGCGGCACGACTGAGTTGGTCATGGACTTATCAAGGTTGATTGCGGCATGAACGGTTTGGTTGCGGCGACTGCGGCGCGACTGCATTGATGGCGGCCCGAATGAGTCCATTGCGCTGGGACTGAGTCGTCCGACCGCGCCGAAGCATCCGCCGCCGCAAACCGTTGCGCTTCTTTCCGGATGGGTTCCCCCCTTTGCAAAAGGGGGGCCAGGGGGGATTTGCTTTTGCTCTTGACGCCGAGCGAAAGCAAGAGCAAATCCCCCGCGCTGTAGCTTTCCCCGTCCTTTGGTTACGCCGGGCGCTTGCCCCCTTTTACAAAGTGGGCACCGGTTTATTCGCTTCGTTTGAAGAGAGGCGGATTCTTCGCGCTATCCGAAGGAGTTTCTGTTTTGAAATGGGGCAGGGATTTTCTTTGCTCCCGAAGTGACGCTAAAGACAAAAGCAAATCCCCCGCGCTGTAGCCTTGCCGGTCCTGTCGTTACGCCGGGCGCTTGCCCCCTTTTTCAAAGTGGGCACCGGTTTTCTCGCTTCGTTTGTAACGAGTACGGGGGAGACAAAAAAGAGTACCGAGCAGTGAGAAACGAGTACGAACCGCCGTTACTCATTTCTCACTGCTCCGTACTCGTTTCTCACTACTCCGTACTCGTTCCTGGCTCCAAGCCGCCCGCCGCTGCGCTACCCTTGCCCCATGAACAATCTCTCCGCTCCTCAAGGCGTCGAGTCCGCCGCCACCCCGCACTCGACTCCATCCGATCCGGCCGCGCCGACCTATTCCGACATCCTCGCCGCGGCCGCGCGCATCGCGCCGCTCGCGCATGCCACGCCGGTGCTGCGCTCGCGCGCGATCGACGAACTCGCCGGCTGCGAGCTGCACTTCAAATGCGAGAACCTGCAACGCGGCGGCGCGTTCAAGTTCCGCGGCGCCAGCAACGCGGTGTTCTCGCTCAGCGACGAGGAGGTCGCGCGCGGCATCGTCACCCAGAGCTCGGGCAACCACGGCGGCGCGATCGCCCTGGCCGCGCGCCTGCGCGGCGCCACCGCGACCGTGGTCGCGCCACACAACACGCCGCAGGTCAAGCTCGCCGCGATCCGCGCCTACGGCGCGCGCATCGTCCATTGCGAACCCGATCAAGCCTCGCGCGACGCGACCACCGCCCAGGTGCTGGCGCAGACCGGCGGCGTGCTGGTGCATCCGTTCAACGATCCGCGCGTGATCGCCGGCCAGGGCACCGCGACCCTGGAACTGCTCGCCAGCGTGCCGACCCTGGACGCGGTGATCGCGCCGGTCAGCGGCGGCGGACTGCTGTCCGGCACGGCGATCGCCGCCCACGGCCACACCCCCGCGATCGAGGTCTACGGCGCCGAACCCGAAGGCGCGCGCGACGCCCACGATTCGCTGCGCGAAGGCCACCGCATCACCGGCCGCAAACCCGACACCATCTGCGACGGACTGCGCGCCGAACTCGGCACGCTCACCTTTCCTATCCTTCGCTCACACCTGCGCGACATCCTGTTGGTCGACGATCCGCAGGTGATCGCGGCGATGCGCCTGATCTGGGAGCGCATGAAGCTGGTGGTCGAACCGTCGGGCGCGGTGCCGCTCGCGGTCGTGCTCGCCAATCGCGAACGATTCGCAAACCGACGCGTCGGCCTGATCGTGTCCGGTGGCAACGTCGATCTGGATCTGCTCGCGCAGTGGTTCGCGCGCACGCCGTGACCGGTCGGCGAGCTGCTTTGCGTTTGTTATGCGACTCGTTTTCGAAGCTGCGCTTTTAGTCGCATAAGCCGCGGAAAACCCGGCATTTTCTGTGATCTTCGTTTGTGTTTTTTGTGACCACAGCTGGCACGCTGCGCCATCGCGCGCCAGTCCCTAGCCATGCGCGCGGCTCGTCATGAGAGTCGGGACCGGACCAGCGCACAGGCCAGGAGTTGCAACATGGTGGATGTCGAATTTCGCGTGGTGTCCGATCGTCGCGATGGCTTGCTGCTCGCGCTCGGGCAAGTGGTCATCGCCAACGGTTTCACCTTGTTGCGTCAGCGCATGCTCAACAGCGAGGAAGGCGTGGTGCTGGTGATGGTCGTGCGCGGCCCGGCCGAAGCCTTGTTGATGCTCGAAGAACGTCTGGGCACCCATCATCTGGTGCAGAGTTTCGAAGCCTCGCCGTACGAACCGGCGCCCGCCGCCGCGCCGACTCCGGCGCCCGCCGCGCGCAACGGCGCGTCCACCCATGCTCCGGCCGCCGCGCCGAGCGCGACGGCGCCGGCCTCGCACGCCGCGCCCGCCGCCACCGCCGCGCCGATCGATACCCAGCGGGTGGAAACCCTGCTGCCGCAACTGGCGCGCAACTACCCCAACATCCTGCTGCAGCTGGTCGCGCTCGAGCGCGAGCTGCCGCCGACCCAGCGCGAGGCGACCTTGCGCTACATCGGCCAGCGCGTCGGCGCCTGGGTCTACAAGCGCGACTTCGCCTTGGGCGGACAGCTGCCGCTGGCCGATTCGGTACGGCGCATCGCGCTGCCGGCGATGCGCCAGCTGGTCCAGGCCGAACTGCACGAGGACGTGCTCAAGGTCCGCAACAGCCCCTTTTGCCATCGCGGCGAAACCGGCGAGTGCTGCCACTTCCTGCGCGGCATGCTCGGCGGTCTGCTCGAAGGCCAGCACGGCGCCGACGGCGTGCGCGTGGTCGAAAGCCAATGCCGCAACACCGGCGCGGAAAGCTGCCGGTTCGAATTCGAAGCCTGACCGGTCCGATCCCGGTCGTCCACGGCAAGGAACGCCGTGGCGCAAGGCACGCCGGGATGCGCCGACGTGCGATGTCGACGCGGCGCGGGACGACGCCGTTACGGCCCATTGCCACTTCAACCCATCCACCCAGGGGGTTCGCCATGCCGCACGATCCAGCCATTCAATGCATCCATGACCCGTTGCTGGTCATCCTGTCCTACGTCGTCTCGGTGCTGGGCTCGTTCACCGCCCTGCAGCTGGCGATCGCGATTCCGAACGCGACCAGCGCGGCGCATCGCTGGCGCGCGGTCGCCGCGGCCGGCATCGCGATGGGCGGCGGCGCGATCTGGGCGATGCATTTCATCGCCATGCTCGCCTGCCAGATGAACGTGGAGGTGACCTACGACCTGCCGATCACGCTGGGTTCGGCGGTGATCGCGGTGGTGTCGTGCATGGCCGGCCTGGCCATCGCCGGCACCGGCTTGTTCAACTGGGGCAAGCTGATCATCGCCGGCGTGCTGATGGGCCTGGGCGTGACCGGCATGCACTACGCCGGCATGTCGGCGATGCTGATGCCGGCCGACACGGTCTACAACAGCACCCTGGTGATGGCCTCGGCCGGGATCGCGATCGTCGCTTCGATCGTGGCGCTGTGGCTGGCGTTCAACCTGCGCGGCTGGGGCCAGATGCTCGGCAGCGCGCTGGTCATGGGCGTGGCGGTGTGCGGCATGCATTACACCGGCATGCTCGCGGCGAGTTTCGTGCCGAACGAAGCGCGCGCCTCGCTGGTCGCCGGCGGCGTCAGCGGCGGTTACCTGGGCGTGGGCATATTCGTGGTCACCACCGCGCTGCTGGCGGCGGTGCTGACGATCAGCCTGCTGCGTCAGCGGCAGCGGTCGATGGTGCGGATCTGAATTTGCCGTCGGGCGCTCGCCGGTGAGGCGGTGGGCTTGGCGGGAGAGGTTTGCTTGATGTGGAAAGGCCCGCCTGGTGCGGGCCTTTTCTTTGGGGGCCAGTTGATAAGCCTCTTCCAGAACGTCATTCCCGCGAAGGCGGGAATCCAGAGACTTCAAACGTTCTCGCACGAAAGGCCCTGGATTCCCGCCTTCGCGGGAATGACGACCTGAAAGATGCGCGGGGCTGGGTTCCCCTCACATCGGCCATGCCACATGGCGCCGCGGTTGAACCAACCCCGCGGACATTCTCGCCGCCAGCCGAATGCGCCATCATGTCCCCGCCCCGCCCCATCCCGCAGGACCCCGCCCATGAAGATCGACGGCACCCGCAGCCATGACCGCGCCACCGAACTGGTGCTGTCCTACTACGCCGCATTCAACCGGGCCGACTGGGCCGGCATGCTCGCCACGCTCGGCCCGCAGGTCGTCCACGATCTCAACCAGGGCGCGCGCGAAACCGGCGTCGACGCGTTCGCGGCGTTCCTGCAACGCATGGCGCGGCACTACCGCGAACAGTTGCGCGACATCGTGGTGATGGTGTCGCCCGACGGGACGCGCGCGGCCGCGGAGTATGTGGTGCATGGCGAGTACCTGGTCACCGACGCCGGCCTGCCGGAGGCGCGCGGGCAGCGTTATGAACTGCCCGGTGGGGCGTTCTTCGAGATCCGCGACGGCAAGATCCAGCGGGTGAGCAATTACTACAACCTCGAGCATTGGGTGGCTCAGGTCGGGGTTTGAGCCGATGTGGCATTGGTTGCGCGCGAACGTGGGGGTTGGCGCCGCGGTCTGTGATGGGCGATGACGAGGTGGGTGTGGCGCGATTGTGATCGTGGCGGTCGCTTTGGGGTTTCTGGGTGCTTGGTGCGTAGGAAGCTGGCTAAAAGCTAAAAGCTAAGAGCCAGAGCAAAAGCAAATCCCCCCTGCCCCCCTTTTGCAAAGGGGGGAACAGCAACAACTCAGGGCGGCGGGCTTCACGCAGACGCTGACACGATTGCTACCGCAATTGCCGTTGCTATTGCCGTTGCAGTTGCCCGTGCTCGTGCCCGTGCCCGTGCCAGCTTCAACCTCAAACCTCAATTTCGATTTCAACTTCGACACCGACACCGACACCGACACCGATGATGTCGACGGTGACTTGAGGTCTGTTAGAGGTCCGATGGTCCGACCAGGGACACGCAACATCGCCGCCTTCAAGAAAGCGGGTTGGCGCCTGAGCGGGACGAAGCGGAGGACGAACGCGCGGCGTGGGGATTGGCCGTTCGCCTGTCACGGCGAACAGCGCCCATGCCGCAAGAAAACCGACGGGCCGGCCGTTCCGCCTGCCGCCGGATGCGCGCTACCAGGTCGCGCATCCGACGGTCCGCAGGCAGCGGAACCCAGTACCACGCCGCGATGGCTTCGCGACCGGTCCGTCGGGTGGGGGTGAAGCCGCGGCGACGGCGCGGTGCGATGCGGACATCCCGATCGCCGAAGGCGACCGCGCATCACCAACCTTCCGCACCGCCTCGCGCACTTCAATTGCAATGAAAAGGACCGACGACGGCCACGGCGAAAGAGAGGGGGAGCGAGCGTCGCCGTGGCCTGGAGTCGTCGGTCAAGAGATGGAGCCGGGAATGGGGAATCGGGAATAGGGAATCGCTGAAAGCAAGGCGCTCATCGCGGCGGCGGCGAATCCGCGACCTCGGGAATCGGTAGACCGCGAACGACCCGATGCATCGCAACCGCTCAACGATTCCCGACTCCCAATTCCCGATTCCCGGCTAGTTACGCGCCACCCCCTCCCGCACCGGCTCGCGGTCCGGCCAGCCGCCGGCCATCGCCTTGTACAGCGCGATCGCGCCGGTGACGCTGCGGGTGCGGCCGTCGGCGAAGGCGTCCTGCGCCTGCAGTTGGGTGCGTTCGGCGTCGAGCACTTCGAACAGGTCGGTGGCGCCGGCCTCGTAGCGCACGCGCGCGAGTTTCGCGGCCTTCAGGCTGTCCTGCGAGGCGCGTTCCAGGTGCTGGTCCTCGACCCGCGCGCGGGCATAGCGAACCAGCGCGTTCTCGGTGTCTTCCAGCGCCAGCAGCACGCTCTGCTGATAGCGCGCCAGTTCGCCTTCGGCGTTCGCGTCGGCGGCCTTGATGCGCGAGCGCACCCGGCCGATGTCGAGGAACGACCAGTCGATGCCGAGCGCGACCAGGCGGGTTTCGCTGGCGCGTTCGAACAAGGCGCTGGTGTCGATCGCCTGCGAACCGATCAGGCCGCTCAGGGTGAAGCGCGGGAACAGATCGGCGGTGGCCACGCCGATGCGCGCGGTGGCCGCGTGCAGGCGGTGCTCGGCCGCGGCGACGTCGGGACGACGGCGCAGCAGTTCGCCCGGGGTGGCGGCGTCGAGGCGTTGCGGCAGCGACGGCAACGCCACCGCCTGGTCGAGTTCGGCGATCAGCGCGTCCGGCGTCTGTCCGGTCAGCACCGCGAGGCGATGCTCGGTGACCGCGACCTGCGCTTCCAGATTCGGTACGCGCGCCAAGGTCGCTTCGAGCTGGGCGCGGGCACGCGAGGTGTCGAACTCGGTGCCACGGCCGGCGTCGAAACGCGCCTGCACCAGACGCAGGGTCTCGGTCTGGTTATCGGCGTTCTCGCGCGCGACCCGCAGGCGCTCCTGCAGCCCGCGCAGCTCGACATAGCTGCGCGCCACTTCGCCGACGATCGACACCTGCATTGCCTGCAGATCGGCCGCGCTAGCCCAGGTTTCGGCGCGCTCGGACTCGACGTTGCGGCGCACGCGGCCGAACAGATCGAGTTCCCAGCTCACGTTGGCCTGCGCGCTGTAGCTTTCGTTGTCGCGGCCGTTGTTGGACACGCCCGGCATCTGGTCGGAGCTCGAACGCGATTCGCTGCCGCTCGCGCTGCCGGTGATGGTCGGGAAACGGTCGAACTTGGCGCCGCGCAACAGCGCGTTGGCGCGGTCGTAATTGGCCAGGGCGATGCGCAGGTCGTGATTGGCGGTCAGCGATTCCTCGACCAGCCGGGTCAGCAGCGGGTCGTTGAACCCGCGCCAGAACTCGGCGCCGGGTTCGGGCGCCGCGGTGCCGTCGGTGCCCGCCTGCGCGTCAGCGCGGGCGAACGCGTCCGGCGTGGCCAGGGTCGGCCGGACATAGTCCGGACCGACGGCGCAGGCGGCCAGTGCGAGGGTCAGCACGGCGATCGCGGGGAGCTTGAAATTACGCATGGACTTTCTCCGTAGCGTTGTGGTGGTCGCCGTGCGAGACCAGCTTGTTGCCGGCCATCTTGCGCAGGGCGACGTAGAACACCGGGGTCAGGAACAGACCGAACAAGGTCACGCCCAACATGCCGGCGAACACGGTGATGCCAGTGACCGAGCGGATTTCCGCGCCGGCGCCGTGCGACAGCACCAGCGGCACGGTGCCCGCGATGAAGGCGATCGAGGTCATCACGATCGGACGCAGACGCAGGCGGCACGATTCCAACGCGGCTTCGACGATGCCCTTGCCCTGCAGTTCCAGTTCGCGGGCGAACTCGACGATCAGGATGGCGTTCTTGCACGCCAGGCCCATCAGCACCACCAGACCGACCTGCACGAACACGTTGTTGTCGCCGCCGGTCAGCTTGACGCCGATCAACGCCGACAGCATGCACATCGGCACGATCAAGATCACCGCCAGCGGCAGGGTCCAGCTTTCGTACAGTGCCGCCAGCACCAGGAACGCGAGCAGGATGGCGAGCGGGAACACGATCAACGCGGCATTGCCCTGGCTGTCCTGCTGATAGCTCAGGTCGGTCCATTCGATTTCCATGCCGTGCGGCAGCACCTTGCTGGCCACGTCCCTGACCACGTCCATGGCCTGGGCCGAGGACATCACGCGCGGATCGACGTCACCGGCGATGTCGGCGGCCGGATAGCCGTTGTAACGCAGCACCGGGTCGGGACCGAAGGTCTGCTTGATGCTGACCATCGAGCCGATCGGCACCATCTCGCCGCGTTCGTTGCGGGTACGTAGGTTGCCGATGTCTTCGACGCTGTCGCGGAACGAACCGTCGGCCTGGGCGATCACCTGCCAGGTGCGGCCGAACTGGTTGAAGTCGTTGACGTAGGCCGAACCCAGATAAGTCTGCAGGGTGTCGAACAATTCGGTCAGCGGCACGCCCTGCGCCTTGGCCTTGACCCGGTCGACTTCGGCGTCGAGCTGCGGCACGTTGGCCTGATAGGTGCTGTTCGCGTAGCCCATGCCCGGGGTCTGCATGACCGTGCCCTGGAACGCACTGACCGCGTTCTGCAGCGCGCCGTAACCCAGATTGCTGCGGTCTTCGATGAACATCTGGTAGCCCGCGCCGTTGCCCAGGCCGAGAATCGGCGGCGGCATCAGGGCGAAGGTGAAGCCTTCCTGGAAGCCACCGATCTTCTGGTTGAGCTCGGCGGTGATTTCCACCGCGCTGCGGCTACGCTGACTGAACGGCTTGAGCGGCAGGAACGCCACGCCGGTGTTGGGCGTGTTGGTGAACTGCACCGCGTTCAAGCCAGGGAAGGCCATGGTGTTCTGCACGCCGTCGATCTTGCCGGCGATGTCGGTGACCTTCTTCAGCAGCACGTCGGTGCGGGCGATGGACGAGCCTTCCGGCAACTTCACCGCGGCGATCAGGTACAGCTTGTCCTGCAGCGGGATGAAGCCGGCCGGCACGATCTTGAACATGAAGCCGGTGGCGACCAGCAGCACCGCATACACCACGAACACCGCGCCGCGCTTGCCGAGGATGCCCGAGATCGAGCGTTGGTACTTCTCGGAGCTGGAGGCGAAGAAGCGGTTGAACGGACGGAACAGCCAGCCGAACAAGCGATCGATCAGACGCGTCGGCGCATCCTTCGGCGCACCGTGCGGCTTGAGCAGAAGCGCGGCCAGGGCCGGCGACAGGGTCAGCGAGTTGATCGCCGAGATCACCGTGGAGATAGCGATCGTCACCGCGAACTGCTTGTAGAACTGGCCGGTCACGCCCGACAGGAACGCCATCGGCACGAACACCGCGCACAACACCAACGCGATCGCGACGATCGGGCCGGACACTTCCTTCATCGCCTGGTGCGCCGCTTCCAGCGGGCTCAGGCCTTCTTCGATGTTGCGCTCGACGTTCTCCACCACCACGATCGCGTCGTCGACGACGATGCCGATCGCCAGCACCAGGCCGAACAGACTCAAGGTGTTGATCGAGAAACCGAGCAGATACAACGCGGAGAACGTACCGACGATCGAGACCGGAACCGCGATCAGGGGAATGATCGACGCGCGCCAGGTCTGCAGGAACAAGATCACCACCAGCACCACCAGCAGGATCGCTTCGAGCAGGGTGGTGACCACCGCCTTGATCGAGTCGCGCACGAAGATGGTCGTGTCGTAGACCGCCTCGTACTTGATGCCTTCCGGGAAGCTCTTGGACAGGCGATCCATGTTGGCGATCACCTGTTCCTGGATGTCCAGCGCGTTGGCGCCGGGCGACTGGAAGATACCGATACCGACCGCGTTCTTGCCGTCGAGCTGCGAACGCAGGCTGTAGTCGCCGGCGCCCAGTTCCAGACGCGCGACATCGGACAGACGAACGATCTCGCCGCCTTCGCCGCTCTTGACCACGATGTTGGCGAACTCTTCTTCGCTTTGCAGGCGGCCCTTGGCGTTGATCAGGGTCAGGAACTCGCTGTTGGGCATCGGCTCGGCGCCGAGCTGACCGGCCGAGACCTGCACGTTCTGCTCGCGCATGGCGCGCAGCACGTCACCGGCGGTCAGGCCGCGCGAGGCGACCTTGTCCGGATCCAGCCACACGCGCATCGCGTAGTCGCCGCCGCCGAAGATCTGCGCATCGCCGACGCCCGACAGGCGCGCGAGCTGATCCTTGACGTGCAGTCGCGCGTAGTTGCGCAGGTACAGGGTGTCGTACTTGCCGTTGGGCGAGGTCAGATGCACCACCATCAGGAATACAGGCGACTGCTTCTGGGTGGTCACGCCTTGCCGTCGCACGTCCTCGGGCAGTCGCGCCAGCGCCTGGCTGACCCGGTTCTGCACGCGCACCGCCGCGTCGTCCGGGTCGGTGCCCGGGCGGAAGGTGACGGTGATCGCCAGCACGCCGTCGGAACCGGCGACCGACTTGATGTACATCATGTCTTCGACGCCGTTGATCGCTTCTTCAAGCGGCGTGGCGACGGTTTCGGCGATGACCTTCGGGTTGGCGCCCGGGTACACCGTGCGCACCATCACCGACGGCGGGATGACTTCGGGATATTCGCTGATCGGCAGGATCGGTATCGCGATCAGGCCGGCGGCGAAGATCACGATCGACAGCACCGCCGCGAAGATCGGTCGATCGATGAAAAATTTGGAAAAGTCCATGACGGATTCCTTGGTGCGGTGTTTGGCCGCATGAGTCCCCGGCCTGCGCCGTGGGGACGCGGGCCTTTGTTTGCGATAACCCGCAGGCGCGTTTGCTTTGGCCCGTCATTCCCGCGCAGGCGGGAATCCAGAGACTTCAAACGTTCTCGCCCGAAGAGCCCTGGATCCCCGCCTTCGCGGGGATGACGACCAGGGCTTTCGAAGGTTCTTTAAAGTGCGTGAGTCGCGGCGATCACAAAGCCCCGGCCGCCGCGCCCGGCGCCGCCGGCAACGGTGCCGCGGCGCCCATGGCGATGGTCTTGGGCGACACCGGCATGCCCGGGAAGAACACCTTCTGCACGCCGTGGACGATGACCTTGTCGGTCGGCGCCAGGCCCGATTCGACCACGCGCAGGCCCTGGATCATGCGGCCGAGCACCACGTCCTTGCGCACCGCCGCGTTCTTCGGGCCGAGCACGTAGACGTACTTGCGGTCCTGATCGGTCAGCACCGCCTTGTCGTCGACCAGCATGGCCTTGAACTCGGCGCTGCCCTCGAGCTGCACGCGCGCGAACAGGCCCTGGGTGAAGACGCGATCGGCGTTGTCGACCACCGCGCGGGCGCGGATGGTGCCGGTGGTCGGATCGACCTGGTTGTCGGTGAAGTCGACCGTGCCCTCGTGCGGGTAGCCGGTTTCGCTGGCCAGGCCGATGCGGACCGGGTTCTTGTTGCCTTCGCGCTGGCCCTTGCGCGCCAGTTCGTTGTAGCGCAGGTAGGTCTGTTCGTCGCTTTCGAAATAGACGTACATCGGGTTCTGCGACACCACCGTGGTCAGCACGGTCTGGTCGGCCGAGGCGAGATTGCCGACGGTGACCATGGCGCGGCCGGCGCGGCCGTCGATCGGCGAACGCACTTCGCTGAAGGTCAGGTCCAACTGCGCCGAGGCGACCGCGGCTTCGGCCGCGCGCACCGCGGCGTCGCCCTGGGTGGTGGCGGCGCGGCGGGTCTCGGCTTCTTCGCGCGAGATCGCCTTGGCTTCGACCAGGGTCTGCGCGCGCTTGTCCTGGGTCTTGGCCAGACGCGCTTCGGCGCGCGCCTGTTCCAGCTGGGCCTGGGCGCGGTTGAGCTCGGCGCGGTAACGGCGCGGATCGATCACGAACAGCAGATCGCCCTTCTTGACCTCCTGGCCTTCCTTGAACGCGACGCGATCGACGTAGCCGCTGACGCGGGCGCGCAGCTCGACCGATTCGACCGCGCTGACGCGGCCGGTGAAGTCGTCCCACTGGCGCACCTGCTTGCTCAGCACCTGGGCGACGCTGACTTCCGGCGGCGGCGGCGCGCCGCCTTCGGGGGTGGCGGCCTGGCTGCCGCAACCGACGGCGGCCAGGGCGATGACGACGCTCGCGGTCAACGCGAGCAGCGAGAGCCCGAGGCCGGGTCGGCCGGAGCGGGCGGGAGAGTTGCGAGTGCTCATCGGGGGGTGGGTTCCTGTTTGGGATTATTCGAGGTCAACGACTTGAGCAATGCGCGCGCGTCCTGCAGACAGCGTTGCGTTTTTTCGTCGGCGGGGCTGCCCGGATCTTGCGGACACGCATCGCTGGAAGCCGTTGTGGCCGTGATCGTCTTGGGGGTGCTGGCGTGGCTGGTAGTGGTGGAGTACGAATCGGTGGCGAGAAGGGGCGGGCTGGCGGCGGCGCTGGCGGGCGAAGGGGGGAGCCGCGCACCACTGCGCGGCGGCAGCGCCGGTGGCGGCTGCCGCAGCGCGTACGGCACGATCGCGCGCGGCGGCTCGCCGCTGACTTCGTGATCGATCAGCGCCATCACGCGCTGACCGACCGACAGCGCGCTGGGCCATTCGGGGCAGGAATGGCGTTGGTTGAACTCGGTGCACACCGGCGAATCGACCGCGAGCAACTGCACGCGCACGGCCAGCTGACGCGCTTCGTCGTGCAGCACGCGCGCGAGCATGCGCAACGCGGCCGCGCCGATCGAGCGGTGTCCGTAACCGGCCCACGGGTGCTCGCTGCCGGGACCGCCGATCAGCACGTAAGTACCGCCACGGTCGTATTCGGCCAGCAGGGGCAACAGGTGGCGAGCCGCGGCGAGGTGGGGGAGGAGATCCTCGTCGAGCTTGCGGCGCAGGAAGTCGGCCGGGTTGTCGAGCAGGCGACCGCGCTCGGCGCCGCCGCAGACCGCGGCGACCACGCCGGCCAGCGGCCGGTCGAGCTTGCGCAGGGCGCGCGCGAGCTTGGCGCCGGCGGCATCGCTGCCGACCGAGCCGGCGATCGTGGTCAGGTCGGCGTGGGGGTAGCCGGCCTTGAGCGCCTTGAGTTCGCTGCTCTGGCGCGCGACCGCGATGACCGGGCGGCCGCTGTCGATCGCGGCCTGCACGACCCCGCGGCCGACGCCGCCGGTGGCACCGAGTACAACCAGTGGAGCTTTCATTGTCCCGCTCCTGGGACTTTTTCTCCCACTCGCGGGATGATCGCGTGACGCTTGTCATCCCGGGTGTAGTGCGCGAGCACGGCGCTGATCGCCGGCATCAGCAGCATCGCCGCCGGCAGGGCGATGGTGAAGGCCAGCACCCAGGCCAGCATCCAGGCTTCTTCCGGGCCCTGGGAAAGGCCCTGTCGGAAAACGACCACGGCCAGCCCGATCAGGGCGGACATGGCCACCAGCATCAAAGGTAGAAAGGCGAAACGGGCTTGGCGGGGGGTCAACATGGCGGGGGACTCCATCGATCTGCGGCACAGAGTAGAGATGGGAATGGCACTTGATTAGCCATGGATTAAGGGAATAATTGTCCCGGCAACGGTCCAATATCCCGATCGCCCCCTTGAAAGCCCCGGCACGGCCCCCTAGACCACAGGGGTCCGCGAGGAAACCGGGGCGATCCAGAGCCATCGATACCATCGACCGCTTCACTGTCGGCCCGCGCCGGCCGCGGCGGCAGTGGCCGGGATCAGCGGACATCGATGACACGCGTCACCCACCACCCGACCGGTCGGAACCGGTAGGCGCCAAGCCACGGACAGCGATTCATCGCCATGCATTGAACCGGCGGCCGCGCCGGCGCGATATCCGGATTCCCTTATCTGCTCCCTGCTTTCGCTTACCGACTCACTGGCTTGCCGCCGCCGTACACCGCTTCCGCTCCGCCGTCCCCGCACCCGACCCTCACTTTCGTTCCGCCTTCGAAGCGAACCACCGCAGCCGTCCCGACTCGCGCCGCTCCGTTTCGATCTCTACCTAGGAGGCCATTGCCCATGGCTCACGATCTCAACGACACCCTGATCTTCGTGAAGGTGGTCGAAGCCGGCAGCTTCATTTCCGCCGCGCGCGCGCTGCGCCTGCCCAAGACCACGGTCAGCCGCAAGGTGCAGGAACTGGAAACCCGCCTGGGCGCGCAGCTGCTGCACCGCACGACCCGCAAGCTCGGCCTGACCGAGGCCGGCAACCTGTACTTCGAACACTGCCAACGCATCGCCCGCGAACTGGCCGAGGCCGAAAGCGCGGTCGGCCAGTTGCAGGGCGGCCCGCGCGGCTGGTTGCGCATCACCGCGCCGTACTCGGTCGGCATCACCTGGATCGCGCCGCTGCTCGGCGAGTTCCACGCGCGCCATCCGGAAGTGCGGGTGGAGATGAACCTGAGCAACGAAACCGTCGACATGATCGACAAGGGCATCGACGTCGCCCTGCGCGTGGGCGACCTGCCCGACTCCAACCTCGTTGCGCGCCGGCTGGCGATCTTCCGCACCCAGATCTACGCCAGCCCGAATTACCTCGCGCGCCACGGCGAACCGTTGCACCCCGACGACCTGCGCCATCACCGCACCTTGGCGATGCCCAAGTCGCGGCGCAACAACGAGTACGTGTGGACGCTCAGCGACGGCGAACGCAGCGTCGACTACGTGATCGACCCGGTCATGGTCGCCAACGACCCCGGTCCGCTGCGCGGCGCCCTGCTGTGCGGCGAAGCGCTGATGCTGGCGGCCGACGTCACCGTCAAGGCCTTCGCCGAACAAGGCTATGTGCAGCGCGTGCTTGCGGGTTGGACCGGGCCGGAGTACGAGTTCAACGCGGTGTTCCCGCGCGGGCAGGTGCAATCGCCGAAGGTCCGGGCATTCGTCGACTTCCTGGTCGAACGCCTGAACTTCGACGCCGACTACATGCAGGTGCTGTGTCCGGACGCCAAGCGCTTCCGCAAGGCCTCGGAAGAAGCCGAAGCGGCGATGGCGCACGGCCTGGCCAAGGAAGCGGCCAGCGAACCGCGCACCATCGCGGTGCCGGTGGTCGAAGCGATCGAGGCGATCACCGAAGCGGTCGACAAGCGCGCGGCGAAAGCGCCGGCGCGCGTGGGCAAGCGTGGCGAAGACGTCGAACGCAAGGACGATACGCCGAGCGATGAGGATGCGGCGTTGGTGTAAGCCCGCACCGTTCCAGGTTCGACTCACGAAACGGCCGTCTCACGACGGCCGTTTTCTTTGGCGCCTCCTGTAGGAGCGGCGTAAGCCGCGACCGCGACATTTTGATTACGGCGTAAGTTTCGGCGTAGCCGAAGTACCGCAGTCGCGGCTTACGCCGCTCCTACAGGGGTCACCGACCTCAGCGCTCCCGCCAGCCGCCACGACAACCCCGACACCCGCGCCGCATGCCGCGACAGCGCCAGCCGCAGCACCGCTTCGCTGCCGGCGATGTGCAGTTCGCGGCGGGCGCGGGTCATGCCGGTGTAGAGCAGTTCGCGCGACAGGTGGCGCGCGTCCTGGCGCGGCAGTTGCAGCCAGACCGCGTCGAACTCCGAGCCCTGCGCCTTGTGCACGGTCATCGCGAACGCGCCGCTGTGCGCGGGCAAGGCCGAAGGATGGAAGGGGCGCGCGCCTTCGCTGCCGCCGGCGAACCAGGCGACGGTCGCGGCGTTGGCCAGTTCGCGGCCGTCGGCGTCGCGCGGCCGCAGGCAGATGCCGATGTCGCCGTTGAACAAGCCGTGGCGATAGCTGTTCTCGGTGATCAGCAACAAGCGGCCGTGGAAATACGCCGGACGGTGCGCGCCGGCCAGCGCTTCCTCGATGCGCGCGTTCAACGGCGCCGCGCCCTGGCCGCCGTCGCGCAGCGCGGTCAGCAGACGCAGCCGCGCCGCAGCCCGCAACGCTTCGAGCGGATCGTCGATCGCGGCCAGCGCGCGCCACGCCGGCAGCAGCCAGTCGCGGCCGGCGCCGGCCAAAGGGTCGTGCACGTCTTCGTGGAAATGCACGCCGGCCAGTTCGCCGCCGCGCAGCAGCGCGAGCACGGTGTCGGCGTCGCCGGCGCGGGTCGCTTCGGCGAGTGGCGCGAGCTCCAGGCTTTCGGCCTGACGATAGCCGCGACGCAGATGCACGCGGTAGGCGCTCAGCGGCGCCGGGTCGGCCTGAATCGCGATCTCGCCGAGCAGCGGCTGCAAGGATTCGGCCAAGCCCGCGGGCAGACTGTCGTCGTCGCCGGCCGCATCGACGATCGCAGCGAGCACGTCGCCGGCTTCGACCGACGGCAGTTGATCGCGATCGCCGAGCAGGATCAGGCGCGCGCCGGCCGGCACCGCCTCGACCAGTTTGCACATCAGCGGCAGGTCGACCATCGAAGCTTCGTCGACCACGATCACGTCGAACGCCAGCGGATTGCGCGCGTCGTGCCGGAAGCGCGGGCTGTCGGGCACGCTGCCGAGCAGGCGATGCAAGGTGCTGGCCTGGTTCGGCAAGGCCTCGCACAGGCTCGGGTCGATGCCGTCGAGCGCGCTCAATCGCAACGCCGCCGCGCGCAGGCTTTCGGCCATGCGTTCGGCGGCGCGACCGGTCGGCGCGGCCAGGGCGATGCGTGGCGCGCCGACGCCATCCAGGCGCGCCTGCGCGATCAACAGCAACAGCACCCGCGCGATCGTGGTGGTCTTGCCGGTGCCGGGGCCGCCGGTGGCGAGCAACAGCGATTGCAGCAAGGCCAAGGCGGCCGCGCGCGCTTGGCGGTCGTCGTCGCGCGCGTTGGGAAACAGGATCGCGAACAACGGCGCCAATGCCGCCAGATCGGTCGGCGGCGGCGCGAACGCGGCGATCCGGCGCAGGCCGTCGGCGAGGCGGCGCTCGTACTCGCGATAGCGACGCAGATACAGCAGGCCGCGTTCCAGCACCAACGGCGCATGCGCGCTCGCGGCGATGCCGGGCGCGGGCGTGGCGACCCAGCGCGAATCGGCCAGCAGCGCGAGCCACTGCTCCGGATCGGGCCAGTCGGTGGTCGCTTCGCTGAGCCACTGCGGGCTGCGCGGATCGAACGCGGCATGGCCGCGCGCGATCGCCTGCGAGGCCAGCGCGGCGGCCGCGAGCACCGCGTCCGGCGTGTCGCGATCGAGCCGGCGCAGCGCCTGCGCGAACGCATGGTCGACCGTGCGCAGGCTGCCTTCGCGATGCAGCGCGTCGAGCAGGCTCATGCCACGGCTCCGGCGAACAAGGCATCGACCGCGTCGACCAGTTCGCGCGCGGGTTGATGCGCGTACAGGCCGGCGCCGGGATCGGCCGGGTCGAGGCCGCGGCAGAACAGATAACGCACGCCGCCGAAATCGCGCGCGTAGTCGTAGTCGTCGCCGAGGCGGAACCGCAGCCAGCGGTGCAACGCGACGGTGTAGATCAGCGATTGCAGGGTGTACTCGCTTTCGCTCATCGCGCGTTCGACCTGGATCGCATCGTAGGACGGCAGGCGGTTGGTCTTGTAGTCGAGCACGTAATAGCGGCCTTCGAAGGCGTAGACCAAGTCGATCTTGCCGGTCATCAGGCCTTCCAGGCGGCGGCGCAGGCCGAACGCCTGGCGTTCGCGCAGCCAGCCGTGCGCGTGCAAGGTCGCGAGCAAGCGATCGACCGGCACCGATTCCAAAGCGAAATGGAACTCCATCTCGCTGCGGCGCTCGCGTTCGGGCAGTTCGCACAGGCGCGTGCCTTCCGGCAGCGCGGCGGTGAGAGTGAAGCCAACCAGCGAGGTCAACAGCGGCAGACCGTCGTCGATATCGGCGTCGGTATAGCCTTCGCCGCGCAGCGCCGAGGCCAGCCACGCGGCTTCGCCGTCGGGCGCGGGCGCGTCGGCGGTCCAGTCGCGCCATGCGCCGAAATCCACGCGTTCCAGCGCGGTATGGACGACGTTGCCGAAGCGGCTGCCGGAGTAGCGCGCATCGCCGGGCGTCAGCAACACCGCGGCGATATCCGGTTCGTCTTCGGCGCCGCGCTCGTCGGCGACCAGCGCGCCCTGGCCGGCGCCGTCGTCTTCGTTGGTCAGCTGGGTGAAGCTGTAGACCCACCAGTCGCGCGGCACGCTGTGGCGCGCGCGACGCGCCGGCGGCACCGCGCCGGCCGCGGGCGGCGGCAGCGGCGCGGGCGCGTGTTCGAGCGGCGCGTCGTCGATGACGACTTCGCCCGGATGTTGGCGCGCGAGCGCGTCGGCATCGGCCAGCATCGCCTGCAACGGCGATGCGTTCGCGAGATACAACGGCCCGCTCGCCAGCCACAAGGCATGCCGCGCGCGGGTCAGGCCGACGTAGAGCAGGCGCGCGTCTTCCGAACGCGCTTCGATCGCGGCGCGTTCGCGCGCGCTGTCCCAATCGGGCGCGCTGTCGGGCGCGTTCGGATCGAACACCTCGCTCTGCACCTGCAGCACGCGGCCGTGCAGCGGGTCGGGGTATTCGCACCATCGGCCAGCGCGCGGCTCGCGGCCGATCGCGACGAACGGCAGGAACACCAGCGCGAACTCCAGGCCCTTGCTCTTGTGCAGAGTCAGGATCTGCACCCGACGCGCATCGGATTCCAGTCGCAGTTGTTGTTTTTCGTCGCTGTCGTCGGCTTCGGCGATGCGCAGATGCAGCCAATCGCGCAGACCGTGCAGGCCGAGCGAACGGGTATCGGCTTCCTGCAGGGTTTCGCCGAGTTGCAGCAGATTGGTCAGGCGGCGTTCGCCGTCGGCCAGCGCAAGCAGACGCGGCGCGTGTTCGGCGCACAGGTCGCTGACCAACGCGAGTGGCCCATGCCGCTGCCAGCGTTCGCGCCAAACCAGCGCCTGCGCTTGCCAAACCGCCTGCTCCGCCTCATCCAACCCCAACGTCGCAATGCGCTCCCCATCCAAGCCGATCAACACCGTCGCCAACGCCGCGCGCAGACGCCCGCCGTCGCCTGGATGCAGCACCGCATCGAACACGGTCAGCAATTCGATCGCCTGCTCGGTCGCGAACAGGCTGCGCCGACCCGCCGCGACCGCGGCGATGCCGGCCGCGATCAGCGCCTGCTGAATGCGCGCGGCGTCGTCGTGACTGCGCACCAGCACCGCGATATCGCCCGGTTGCAGCGCGCGGCCGTCGATGCTCGCGCGGCCGTCGCGCGCATCGCGCAACCACGCGTGGATCGCGGCGACGCAGGCGCGCACGGCCAGCTCGCGCGATTCGGGCGAACTCCATTCCGGCTTCTTGCGATCGTCGTCGGGCGCCGGCAGACGCCGGACCGTCAACGCCGGCGCGATCGCGCCGTCGCGTTGCAGATCCGCATCGGCGACCGCGCCGCCGGGCGCGACTTCGCGAAAGCGGATGCGCGCATCGACGAAGGCGGTGTCGCCGGCCTGCGCGTACAGCGCCGAGATCGCGCGCAGCACGCTGGGGCGCGAACGGAAGTTGTGATCCAGCGGCGGCGCGGCCTCGGCTAATGCGGCCGCCGATAGATAAGTGTGGACGTCGCCGCCGCGGAAGCCGTAGATCGCCTGCTTCGGATCGCCGATCAGGAACAGGCCGGCGGCGCGCGCGGGTTCGCCCAGTCCCGTTTCCAGTACCGTCGCTTCGCCGAACACGCGTTCGAAGATCCGCCACTGGCGCACGTCGGTGTCCTGGAATTCATCGACCAGCGCCACCGCGTACTGCTCGCGCAGGCGCTGCGCCAGGGCCTCGCCGTGCGGCCCGTCGAGCGCCGAGGCGACATCGGCGATCAAGTCGTCGAAGCTCTGCACGCGCCGGACCCGCTTGAGTTCGGCCAGACGCACGCGGCCGGCGTCGCGAATGTCGTGGACCAGCCGCAGCGCCTGCCGCGCCAGCCATTGCGCGCGTTGCGCGGCGGCCTCGAGATAGCGTTCGACCGCCAGGAACAACGGCGACGACGGGGTCTGCGCCTGCTTGCCCTTGTTGGTTTTCTCGGCGAGCACCGCGGGAGTCAATCGATCGATGCGCGGCTCGATCGGTTCGATCGGATCGTCGTTCGCGCACCAGCGATCCAGCGCCTGCCGCAGTTGCCCGGGCAAGGTCGCGCGCCAGGTCTGGCCGTTGAGCACCTTGGCCGCCATCGCCGCTTCGATCGCGTCGAACGCGCGCGCGCCGTGTTGCTCGTACACCAGCCGCAGCGATTCGGCCGCGTCGTGCAAGGCCGGCAAGGGATCGGGCGAGGGTTCCGGCGCCGCCGGCAGCAACACCGGCGCGCGCATCAACGCACCCAGGTCCGACGCCAATGCGCGCGGCCCGGCGGGCCATTGCAGCGACAGCAGTTCGGCCTGGCCGGCGTCGTTGCCGAACGCGCGCCACAGGTCGACCGCGATCTCGTCGATCAGTTCGCGTTCGCTGCCGATCATCTCCGGCGCGGCGAACGGCTGGCCGGTTTCCAGCGCGTGCTCGGCGAGCACGCGCGCACAGAAGCCGTGAATCGTGACCACCGCGGCCAGATCGATCTCGCGCGCGGCGCGTTGCAGGCGCGTGCGCAAGACAGCGGCGCCTTCATGCTCGGCCTGCGCGCGCACCAGTTCGCGGGTGATCGCGCGTTCGCCGTCGTCTTCGGCGGCGATCAGCGCCGGATCGTCGGCGGCGATGCGCGCGGCCAGCAGCAGGCGTCGACGCAGACGCTCGCGCAGTTCCTGGGTGGCCGCGTCGGTGAAGGTCACCGCGAGGATGTCGCCGATGCGCAGGCCGCGTTCGATCACCAGACGGGTGACCAAGGTCGCCAGCGTGTAAGTCTTGCCGGTGCCGGCGCTGGCTTCGATCAGGCGCAGGCCATCGAGCGGCAGATCGAGAAACGGATCGCGCACCGCGCTCATGCCTCGCCGCCTTCGTCGCGACCGTGCACGACCGCGTCGAACACCAATTTGGCGATATCGCGGAATTGCTCGCCCGAATCGGGATCGAGAAACGGATCGCGCCCGCGCAACGCCAGCCGCACCGCGGCCGAACTCGCCTCGCCCCAGCTGCGCGCGCTGCCGTGCCATTGCGCTTCGGCTTTGTTCCAGCCGGCCTTGTTCCAGGCGTTCGGATCCTGCGCCGCGGCTTCGTACCACAGCCAACCGGCGCGCGGCAGGAACGGCAACGGCATGCGCAGGCCGTAGTCGCGCAAACGCAGCAAGGCGCGCAACGCGGCCTTGGCCTCGCGCGGCGACAGCGCATTGCGCAGATGCGGGCCGGGGCCTTCGTTGGTGTGCGCGAACTGCGCCAGCGGACGCGGATCGCCGAGCGCCGACAGCACCAGCCAGTCCAAACCATGCGCAATCTGCGAGGGGCCGTGCAGGCTGTCGAACCGCAGCCGCGCGAGGCCGCCGGCATACACATCGTCGAGCCGGCCACGCAACTGGGTGCCGCCCAGGTCGAGTTCGAACGGCAGCGCCTGACCTTCGCCGTCGCGCCAACGCGAGAACGCATCCGCGTACGGACGCACCTGACCGAGCAAGGCATCGAGCTGGCGCCGTCCCAACGGCCCGGTCGGCAGCAGCGCGCGCGCGCGCAGACTCGCCTGCAGGCGTTCGCGATCGATCCGGCCGTCGCCGGCGATCAGATCGTCGAACACCGCGCGCTGCAATTGCTGGCGCATCAGTCCCGGACCGGGTAACACCAGCGGTTCGACGTCTTCGCCGCTTTCCACTTCGTCGGACAGGCGCAGGCCCAGGCGCTGGCGCAGGAATGCGCTCGGCGGATCGCGCAGGAACGCGCGCAGGTCCTGGTAGGCGAGCGTGGGTTCGCTGCTGTCGGCCGGCATCGGCGGCAACGCGTCTTCCAGCCACGGGCCGAGTTGCAGGCGCGGGCCGTGGCCGCCGGCATCGGCGGCCGGTCGCCATTCGCTGCGATAACTGAAGCGGCGCGGATCGATCTCGCCGCCGCGGCCGTCCGGATCGGCGCCGAACGCGGCCGGCGCGAACGGCTGCAGCGGTTCGCGCACCACGAACTCGCCGCGCGCGCGCGCCGGATCGGCGTGATAGCGCGCGGCGACATCCAGCAACTCCGAGACCAGGGTCGACGGTTCGCGCGCGCTGCCGTCGCGCGGATCGGCGCCGAGGTAACTCAGGTAAAACGCGTCGGACGCGGCGGCGAACAACTGCAGGAACAAGAAGCGGTCGTCATCGCGCAGCGAGCGATCGCCGTGGCGGCGCGCGGCGGTGCCCAGTTCGGCGGCGAGCCGGTTCATGCCGCCGGCCGGGTCGCGGCGCGGGTAGTCGCCGTCGTTCATGCCGAGCAGGCAGATCACCCGGAACGGAATCAGCCGCATCGGCACCATCCGGCCGAAGCTGACCCCGCCGGTCAGCAGCGGCGCGCGGGTGTCGGCTTCGGCCAGGGTCGCGCGGAAATGCGCGCGCACCACGTCCGGCGGCACGGTCGTATTGAAGTCGGCGTGGTCGGCGTCGCTGGCGAAACGTTCGATCAGGCTGCGCAGGCGTTCGAGCGTGCGCTGGTCGGCGTTGTCGCGCGGCCGTTCCGGCAACAACGCGCGCAGCAGACCGAGCAGGCGGTCGGCCCATTGCCCGGGGGTCAGGTCGCCGGCCAGGCCGCGTTCGAAGCGCGCGAGCACGCGCAGCAGCCGGATCAAGGCGTCCAGCGCGTCCAGCGACGCGCCTTCGAGTTCGGCGTACGGCGCGATCCCGGCGACCAGGCTGTCGGCGGCCTCGCCGTCGCCGGCGGCGTGGCCGATCAGCAGTCGATCGAGCGCGAACGCCCAGGTGTAAGCGTCGTCGCCCGGCGCGTCGTGGCGGCTGCGATGGGCCGCGTCGATGCCCCAGCGCGCGCCGGCCTGGCCCAGCCACAGCCGCAGCCGTTCCAGGCCGGCGGCGTCGAGCCCGGCCTGATCGGCGATCGCCGGCGTCGCCAGCAGGTCCAGCACTTCGCCCAGGCCGAAGCGCGACACCGGCAGCGCGAGCAGGCGCAGAAACACTTCGGCCAGCGGCTCGGCCGCGAGCGGGCTGACGTCGGCCAGCGCATACGGAATGAAACCCGCGCGTCCGGCGAGGCCGCCGAACACCGCGGCGATATGCGGCGCGTACGGATCGATGTCGGGCGCGAGCACCGCGATCTCGCGCGGCTGCAGCGGCGGGTCGAATCGGCGGCCCTGTTCGGACTGCGGGTCGAGCAGGCCCTGCAACTGATCGTGCAGGACCTGCACTTCGCGCAATCGGGTATGGCAGGCGTGGACCTGCACGCTCGCGTCGAGGCGATCGACCTGCGCGCGCCACGGCGTCGCCGGCAGCGCGCGCCGGTGCAGCAGGTCGCGTTGCAGGCGTTGCAGCAGGGTGTCGCGCGCGGGGTCGTCGTGGCGGCTGTCTTCCGGATCGGCGTAGGCGGCGATCTCACCGGAGGGATGCACCACCTCGTAGCCGCCGAGCACCGCCATGAAATCGCGCCCGGCCGCGCCCCAGGCCTGCAGCAGCGGGTTGTCGTCCTCGCCGAACGCGGCGTCCTCGCCCTGGCGCAGGCGTTCGGCCAGGGTGCCCAGGTCGCCCCAATACTTGCGGGTCGGGGTCGGCAGATAGAAATGCAGGGTGCCGGCGATCGCCTGGGTCGCGATCACCCGCAGCACGTCGGGCGAGACGTTGAGGGTGGCGAAGGCGAACAATCGCGACGGCAGGCCGCGCGGGATCCGCGCCGGGCCGTGCTCGCCGCCATCGTCGTTGAAGCGGCTCAGGTAATCGTCGATGCGGCGCGCGCGGTAGCGACGGCCGGCGGCGATGCGGCGCCACAGCGCGGCCTGGGCGTCGTTGCGGTCGCGGCCGGCGTCCCAGGCCAGCAGCCAGTCGCGGCGCCAGGCCTGGTACTTCTCGAACAGCGAGGCCAGTTCGCCCGACAGCGACCACGATTTGATCGGGTCGTCGCCATCCAGATAGGCGCGCAACGGTGCCAGCGCCGGCTCGCGCAGCTGCGCCGGCTGCGACAGCACGCCGTACAGGCGCCAGCGCATCGCCGCGGCGTCGAGGTCGTCGTCGCGTTCGGCCGGATCGATGTCGGGCTCGTTGGCGTCGAGCGCGCGCTGGACGAATTCGCCCGGGGTCAGGAATTCCAGATTGGCCGCGATCCCGTACGCCTGCGCCAGCGTCGCCTGCAGCCAGCGGCGCATCGCGACCTGCGGGATCAGGATGGTGTCGGGCGCCAGCAGTGCCTGCCCGGGCGCGGGCGTGCGCAGTTCCTGCGCCAGCAGACCGGCGAGGACGTCCAGCGCATTGGAATGGTAGAGACGGAAATCGGGACGCGCAGGCATTGCGCCATCTTGCCGGAATGGCTGCGCGGACGCCTGGAGAGGGTGTGGCGATTGGGGGCTGGCTTGAGAGCGAGAGCCGATCCGCTCGGTCCCCTTCTTTTGCGAAGGGACGGGACGGGACATATTTGCAAAACCTGCGCCGCACGGACGCAGCAGGAGTTGGCGCGCTTCCGACCAGCCGCGCACGGTTGATGCGCGGCGACCCGCCCCTTTGCAAAAGGGGACCGAGGGGGATTCGCTTTCGCTCTCACCCGCCGCACACCCATCCACTTAAAACCGTTTTAATCGCCCCCCATCACCATCGCCCCACCCACCGCCCCCACCGGCCGAACACCCGGTTGCGGTACAGGCACGGGCCCGGCCGGCTAAGCTGCGACAATGTCCGACGCTCCACCCCCGTTCAGCCGCAGTGGGCCAAGCTGCGCCGCTTCGCCGGCCCTGATCGTCCGCGGCGCTTCGCCTCCGCGGCCCTGACCGGCCCCTGGTTCCGCCGTTCGCCCCTTCCCGCACGGATTGCCGCCCCGCATGACGACGCCAACGCCCATCGTCCGCCTGACCGACCTCCGCCTCGACCGCGGCGGCCGCAGCGTGCTGCGCGGGATCAACCTGTCGGTGCCGCGCGGCAGCATCGTCGCGGTGCTCGGGCCGTCGGGCAGCGGCAAGTCGACCTTGTTGTCGGCGCTGACCGGCGAACTCGCGCCGGCCTCGGGCACGGTCGAAGTGTTCGGCCAGGCGGTGCCGCAGAACCAGCGCGACCTGCTCGAACTGCGCAAGGGCATCGGCGTGCTGCTGCAGGGCAACGGCCTGCTGACCGACCTGACCGCGGCCGAGAACGTGGCCCTGCCGCTGCGCGCGCATACCAAGCTGCCGCCCGCGCTGATCCGCCGGCTGGTGCTGATGAAGCTGCACGCGGTCGGCCTGCGCGCCGCCGCCGATGCCTACCCGCGCGAGCTGTCCGGCGGCATGGCGCGCCGGGTCGCGCTGGCCCGCGCGCTGGCGCTGGACCCGCCGCTGATGATCTACGACGAACCGCTGACCGGGCTCGACCCGATCGCGTCCGGCGTGGTCATGAGCCTGGTCCGCCGCCTCAACGACACCCTCGGCCTGACCAGCATCATCGTCACCCACCACGTCCACGAGACCCTGCCGGTGGCCGACCACGCGATCGTGATCGCCAACGGCGGCATCGTGTTCTCGGGCACCCCGCCCGAACTCGAACACAGCACCGACCCGCTGGTCCGCCAGTTCCTGCGCGGCGAGCCCGACGGCCCGATCGGCTTCGACGCCGCCCCCCGCACCTCCGAGGCCGCGTGATGCCCTTCATCGAAGCCACCCGCTCGCTCGGCCGCGCCGGCCTGTTCTCGCTGTCGGTGCTGCGCGCGTCCAAGCCGACCGCCGACTTCTTCCGCGAGCTGGTGCGCGAGATCTACAAGATCGGCGCGCGTTCGCTGCCGATCATCGCCGTTGGCGGCGCGTTCGTCGGACTTTCGGTGACCCTGCTGGGCTACCGCGCACTCGATACCTATGGCGCCGCCAACCAGGTCAGCGCCATGCTCGGCCTGGGCCTGTACCGCGAACTTGGGCCGGTGCTGACCGCGCTGCTGTTCATCGGCCGCGCCGGCAGCTCGATCGCGGCCGAACTGGGCCTGATGCGCGCGACCGACCAGATCACCGCGCTCGGCCTGATGGCGATCGACCCGATCGGCAAGGCGGTGGCGCCGCGGTTCTGGGCGGCGGTGCTGTGCGTGCCGCTGCTGACCGGGTTCTTCTGCAGCCTGGCGATCAGCGCGAGCTATTTCGAATCGGTCCACGTGATCGGCCTGCAGGCCGGCACGTTCTGGCAGGTGCTCAAGGACAGCGTCGATTTCTATAACGACTTCCTGATGGCGTTCGTGAAGTCGGCGGTGTTCGGCGGGACCGCGGCGCTGGTCGCGGCCTATGTCGGTTTCCATGCCGAGCCGACCATCGAAGGCACCTCGGTGGCGACCACCCGCGCGGTGGTGAACGCCTCGCTGCTGGTGCTGATGTTCAATTTCGTGATGTCGGCGTTTTTGTTCAGGTAGGTAATTCCCTTCTCCCGCAAGCGGGAGGAGCGCTTTGATTTCCCTTCTCCCGCTCGCGGGAGGAGTGCTTGATCTTCCTTCTCCCGCAAGCGGGAGAAGGTGCCCGAAGGGCGGATGAGGGCCCGAGTGAGGTTGCCGCGCTATCCCGCGCGCCCTCACCCCAACCCCTCTCCCGCCCGCGGGAGAGGGGCTTTCAAGCTGCCGCGGGGGCCTCATCCTTCGCGGCATCCACACCGTTCCATGCATACCGTTCCCACAGCCGCGTTGATCCACGCGGGCTTTATCCCCAAGGTGGTGCCATGTCCATCCGCAGTCCCCGCATCGAATTCGCCGTCGGCGCGTTCCTGCTCCTCGCCCTGGCGTCGCTGCTGGTGCTGGCGATCGCCTCGACCAACGGCAAGTTCGGTTTCGGCGGCGATAGCTACAACATCACCGCCAATTTCACCACGATCGGCCCGCTGCGCCCGAACGCGCCGGTCAAGATCGGCGGCGTGACGGTCGGTCAGGTGACCGATATCACGCTCGACCCGGTCAAGTACCAGTCGGTGGTGACCCTGGCGATCAACAAGCGCTACACGCTGTCGGCCGACACCTCCGCGGGCATCCTCACCAGCGGCCTGCTGGGCGAGAGCTACGTCGGGCTCAGCCCCGGCGGCGACCCGGAAAACCTCAAGCCCGGCGACAAGATCTTCCTGACCCAGCCCGCGGTCGACCTGATCCAACTGGTCGGCAAGTACATGTTCAGCGGCGGTGGCGCACAAGGCGGCAATGGCGGCGGCACGGCCGCGGCCCAGCCCGCCGACGCCGGCGTTCCCGATTACCTCCAGGGCGAACAAGCCGCCCCCTCCGACGAGACCAAGAAATGAAGCGTTCCCTGATCGTTACCGTCCTCGCCTCGGCCCTGATCGCCGGCGCTCCCTCGTTCGCGTTCGCCCAGGCCACCGCGGCCCCGGGCCAGGCCACCCCCGCCGCCGGTTCGCCCAGCGCGATGGTGCTGGCCAACAGCACCCGCATCCTGTCGACCCTGGAATCGCGCCGCGCCGAGTTCAGCAAGAACCGCGCCGCGCTGAGCCAGTTCATCACCACCGAGTTCAACCAGGTGTTCGACCGCGACTACGCCGCGCGCCTGGTCCTGGGCACCCACGGCCGCGGCGCGTCCGACGCCGATGTCGGCCTGTTCGCCGATGCGCTGACCGGCAGCCTGATGCAGCGCTACGGCTCGGCCCTGCTCGACTTCAACACCCGCCTGCAGGTCCGGATCAAGTCCGAGACCCCGCTGCGCGGCGGCGCCATCGTCAAGGTGTCCAGCGAGTTCCTGCGCCAGGGCGGCGAGCCGGTGCCGGTCGACTACCTGCTGCGCAAGAACGGCGCGCAGTGGAAGGTGTTCGACGTGATGGTCGAGGGCGTCAGCTTCGTGCAGACCTTCCGCAACCAGTTCGACACCCCGCTCAACCAGAAGTCGATCGCCCAGGTCGCCGCCGACATCAAGGCCGGCAAGCTGCAGGCCCAGGCGAGCGGCAACTGAGATGAGCGCGGCCGTGGCCAGCCTGCGCAAGGACGGCGACACCCTGGTGTTCGCCGGCGCGCTCGACCGCGCCGCGGCCGCCGCGTTGTGGCCGCAGGCGCGCGCGCTGGTCGCCGGCGCGCGCCGGTTCGACCTGTCGGCGGTGGATTCGGTCGACAGCGCCGGACTGGCGCTGCTGGCCGAGTTGGCCGAACAGGCGCCCGGCGTGGACGTGCGGGGCGAACCGGCCGGACTGGCCGAGTTGCGCGCGGCGTACCGGCTCGACGCGTCGCTCGGTTTCGCCGGCTGATCGCGCCGCATCCGACCACGTTCACAGTTGCGGTCGCCGACGCCCACGGACGTGGCCTGGCCGCCCCCACCGATGTAACGGAAGACTAGACTGCAACCATGCGCCCCCACGCACTCCCCTTAGCGCTCGGCCTGATTCTGGCCGCGCTGCACTCCGCACCGGCCCTCGCGCAGGACGCGAGCCCGGCTTCGTCCGGCGCCGCCGGTCCGACCGCGTCGAGCACGGCCCTGGTCGCCGCCGATGGACAGGCCGATAGGCAGGCCGATGCGATCGCCGAGGCTTCGCCGCCGGCCGTGATCGAGTCCGACCTGGTCCAGCCCGCGCCGGCCGAATCCGCACAGGCCGCGGCTTCGTCGCAGCCGCCGGTGCAGACCGATTCGGCGAGCGCGCTGTCCGCGGCCGGTGTCGCCGCGAGCGCGCCGGTCGATGCGGCTGCCATCGCAAGCACGACCGCGACCGCGACCGCCGAAGCATCGTCGCCGCAGCTGGCTGCGGCCGCGCATGGCGACGACTTCACCGTGGTGCCGCTCGAACTGGACCTGGACTACAGCCTCGCCCAGGTCGATCCGCCCGCGCCGCCGCTCGACCCGGCCGCAGCCCAGCCGATCGAGCCGGTCGCCGACCCGCGCACCGCCGCCGAACGCGACTTCGACGACATCTACGGCAACTCGCAGGCCTACGACCCGGTCGCCGATCCCACCTTGCCGACCCCGGCCAACGTGCCCGGCGCCTACGATCCGTGGGAGAAGTACAACCGCCGCATGCACCGCTTCAACATGGCGGTGGACCGCGGCATCGCGCGGCCGCTGGCGCGCGCCTACACCAAGGTCGTGCCGCGTCCGATCCGGCTGGGCGTGAGCAACTTCTTCAACAACCTCGGCCAGCCGGTGTCGGCGCTCAACGCGTTGCTGCAGGGCAAGCCCAAGCAGGCCGCGCAATCGCTGGGCCGGTTCGCGCTCAACACCACCCTGGGCATCGCCGGCATCTTCGATCCGGCCAGCGACGCCAAGCTGCCCAACCGCAGCGAAGACTTCGGCCAGACCCTCGGGGTGTGGGGCTGGAAGCGTTCGCGTTATCTCGAACTGCCGCTGTTCGGGCCGCGCACCGTGCGCGACGCGTTCGGCGCGCTCGGCGACGCGCCGCTGAGCCCGTTGCGTCAGGTCGATCGCGACCGCATCCGCATCCCGCTGCAGGGCCTGCAACTGGTCGACGTGCGCGCCCAGCTGCTGCCGCTGGACAGCCTGCGCGAAGGCGCCGAAGACGAGTATGCGCTGGTGCGCGATTCGTGGACCCAGCGCCGCGACTACCAGATCTTCGGCGACCGCATGGACAAGAACAGCGACGAGCAGCTGCCCGACTATCTGCAGGACGACAGCAACCCGAGCGTCCCGGCCGATGCGATGCCGGTGATGCCGACCGACGGCGGACGCTGAGCGCCGCACCGCGTCGCTGCAAGCCTGTATCCACAACTGGATCCACGAACGGCCCGGATGCGAATCCGGGCCGTTTCGTTTTTCCTCGCCGACGTGCTTTTCCCCCCTTTGAAAAAGGGGGGCAGGGGGGATTTACTCTTAGCCTCCTATCGCCGCGCCCCACAAGCAAAAGCAAATCCCCCGCGCCGCAAGCAATGCCCGTCCCACCGCAGCGTCGGGCGCTCGCCCCCTTTTTCAAAGGGGGCAATGGATCGCTGCTTCGTTACGCAGATTGCTCGCCGCCAATGGCGATGGGATTCAGAAGTCGCATCACTTCGCTGCGCGCAGCGTCGAGGTCGAGGTCAACGTCTACGTCTACGTCTACGTCTACGTCTACGTCTACGTCTACGTCTACGTCGAGATCATCGACACCCGCACTTCACTGCACAACGTCAGCCTTCCCGATTGTGGAAGAACGCTGAGAACGGATGCGCGTTGAGCCACAGCCACGCGATTGCGTCGTAGCGCTTCGAGAACACGAAGGCCCGGATCGCCGTATGAGGCGGAAGGACCTTCAGTACCGATGCGCTTGTTTCAGATCGCTTCGAAACTCCACCGCAGCGGAGCGAAAAACATCGGGGCTGAAACTCTCTCGCAACCCACCTCGACAGATCGATCAGGCCTCGCCGCGATTCTCGCCGACGCCGACGCCGTCGCCGGCATTTTCGTCCGCGTCCGCTCGCGCGCCCGCATCGTCTGAATTATCCGGGCTGTCGGATTCCGCGCTCAACAACCCCGCCGCGCCCTCGATCGGCCGCGGACCGTCGGGTTCGAGTCCGTCGTCGGCCGACAACTCGTCGGCCGACAACTCGACCAGTTTCGCCGGCAATGCGCGACTGGGCTTGACCCCCATGTCGCGCAGCATCTCGGCCTGGCGGATCACGCTGCCCTTGTTGCGGCTGAGCTTGTCGCGCGCGCTGTCGTAGCTGGCCTTGGCCTGATCGATACGGTCGCCGACTTTCTCCAGGTCGGCCACGAACGAACACAGCCGGTCGTACAGCTGCGCGCCGCGCTTGGCGATTTCCTGCGCGTTGCGGTTCTGCGCCTCCTGCCGCCACAGATGGGCGACGGTGCGCAACACGAACAACAAGGTCGACGGGCTGACCACCAGCACGTTGCGCTGCCAGCCGTCCATGAACAGGTTGCGGTCGTGGGTGACCGCGAGCATGAAGGCCGGTTCGATCGGCACGAACATCAGCACGAAATCCAGCGAACGCAGGCCGTACAACTCCTGATAACGCTTGTCCGACAGGCCGCGCATGTGCGCGCGCACCGAGTCGAGATGGCGCTTGATCGCGCGCCCGCGCTGCTCCTCGTCCTCGGCGCTGGCGTACTCCTCGTACGCGACCAGCGAGACCTTGGAATCGATCACCAGATGGCGGTCTTCGGGCAGATGGATGGTCACGTCGGGCCGGCGCTCGCCGTCCTCGGTGCCGTGGCTTTCCTGGACGTCGTATTCCTCGCCCTTCCGCAGCCCGGCCGACTCGAGCACGCGTTCGAGGATCAACTCGCCCCACGCGCCCTGGGTCTTGCTCGAACCCTTGAGCGCGGTGGTGAGGTTCTTCGCGTCCTCGCTGAGCGACTGGTTCAGCGCCATCAGCTGGCGCACCTGCTCGCCCAGCGCGGTGCGGTCGCGGGTTTCGCTGTCGTAGACGGTCTCGACCCGGGTCTGGAATTCGGCCAGTTTCTGCTGCAGCGGATCGAGCAGCAGGCCCAGGTGGCTGCGGTTCTGTTCGGTGAAGCGCTTGCTCTTTTCTTCCAGGATGTCGTTGGCGAGGTTCTTGAACTGGGTGGTCAGTTCGTCGCGCACGTCCTTGAGCTGGGCGATCTTTTCCTGCGACTGGCTGCGCTCGGCATCGAGCTGGGTGCTCATGCGGCTGAGTTCGACGCTGCGCCGCTGCAGCTCGGCATTGGCCGCGTCGCGCAGGCGTTCGGCGTCGAGCAGCTCGGCGCGCAGGCGTTGCAGGGACTGCTGTTCCTTTTCCAGCTCGGTGCTGGCGCGGCCGATGGCCTCGCGCAGCTGGCCGCTGTCGTGGATCAGGCGGTCGCGCAGGTCCTCGAGTTCGTCCAGCCGGCCCTGCAGCTCGGGAATGCGCGCGCTGCGCTCGAGCAACTGCGCGCGCTCGGTGTTGGCCGCGTTCAATTGCGCGCCCAGTTCGCCGCGCGCGGCCTCCAGCGCGCGCGCGGCGCCGGCGCGGGCGAGCAGCCAGGCGAGCGCGGCGCCGATCAGCAACGCGAACACGATGGCGAGCAGGGCGGCGGTCAGGGGCATGGGGACTCTTGCAAGGCGGGAGGGCGACGGCGTGGCCGGGGCGGCAGGGCGGTGGGCCGCTGGGGGGGCAGCCACGAATCGGGCGCCGAAGGCATCTAGTTTACGGGGCCAGTCTAAGCGGGTGAGTCTCAGGTCCTGAGACGCGGGGCCGTCTGTGGCCGTACCGGCCCCGGCTGGGCGTTTCTCCTGGCCGCCGCACACGGTGGCTTCGCTTCCTCGGCGTAGGAGCGGCGTAAGCCGCGACCGCGAAACCGCAGCTGCGACGCGGCCGGGAAGTCGTGGTCGCGGCTCACGCCGCTCCTATCCGGTCGAGTGGACGACCGCGGTTACAGGTCGGTGCGTCTGACCGTCGCAACCGGTGCGGCACGCCCAAGTCAGGCTGGGCGACCGATTCAGTGCCTGGAATAAACGTGACTTTAATCACACTTGACCACTCGGCCACGTCTCCTCTGTTCCATACGGCACCCGATTGGGCATATCCGATGTGCCAATCTTGGCCGCCCACCGGTTCGGCAGCCGCCGTCCCGTCCGTGCAAGGACCGTTCGCATGAACCCGCAAGATCCCAGGCTGTACGCCGATCCGCGCGGCGTCTGGCGCGACGACGGCGCCGGACGCATCCACGGCATCCGCTGGACCGACATCGACGGCATCGACGGCTATGCGATCGACGCGAACGAGCGCCGGCTGATCTTCGTCGAAGTCGGCACCGCGACCGGCGAACGCCTGGAGCTGCGCACCGATTGGCCGGGGTATCGCGAGGTCGCCACGGCGATGAGCGTGCATCTGCCCGGGCTGGACGTGGGCGCGCTGCAGCGTTTGGAGCAGACCCGTCCCGAGGATCCTCCGACGATCCTGTGGTGGAAGGACTGAGCGCGAAACCGGCGCCGGCTTTCGATCGACTCGACGTATTGCCCACCGGTCGCGCGTGCGCCTACGCTGCCGCGATCGCGCAAGCGCGCAGGGACGCAGGGACGCCCGGCCATGACTGCATCGTCTTCCGGATCGGCGAACGATGGTTCACACGGCCGCGACGCGCGTGCTCCGTCGCTGCTCACGTCGGTGCTGTATGCCGCTTGCATCGTGGTGGCGGTGGCGCTGGTCGTCGTGGCCAATTCACCGAACGCGTTCGTCGCACCCATCGGAGAACCGCGCGTGGCGACGGCCGCGGAGCAGCGCGCGATTCTGATCGCGCTCGTCAAGCACGAGCAATCCGTTCCACGTGAGCCGGCGTCCCTCTCTAACGGTGCGCGTGATCGCCTCGTTCTCGAAAACGCCACCCTGCCCATTTGTCGCAGGCCTCGGCAAGGTGAGCAAGATTGCCGCGCGCTGGCGTCGCCGCCATTGGGCGACGAGCCAGAAGCTTCGCGGAATCTGACCCATGCGCTGATCGATGCATTGCCGCGCTTCAATATCGGGCAACAGCCGCTGGACACGCTGTCCATGACCGGCATCCTTTGGGCCGAGCGCGAGCGCTTGGCGGGCCTTCTCAAGACCGGATACTGGACGCGATTCCACCAAGCGTATCCGCAAGCCAACGGCATCGTGCGAGTCAGCCGCCCGGTCGTGTCGGCGCGCGGCGATCAGGCCCTGCTGTATGTCGAAACGACATACGACGACTGGCGCAGGGACGGTCAAATGGAATTGTTCGCACTGCGGCAAGGGCAGTGGGTGTTCGTCCGCATCGTCGGTACCACCGAGATGTGGATCAGCTGCGGGGTTGGCTAAAACCGGATGCAACTCATCGACCAACGCGACTGGGCCTGGACGCTGTACGCCGATGGCGAGCGTCGTTATCTGTCGGTGCTGTGCGGCACGATCGCCATGTACGAGCTGACGATCGAACTCGATGCCGGCGAACGTGCGCGGATCGGGGAGTCGGGCTTCTTGGATGCGTTGGCGCGCGAGGTGTCGTATCGGCCGGACAGTTACAAGGCGCGGCATGTGACGGGGTTTCGGGCGCCGGACTGATTGTCGGCTCCCTCCCCGCGTACTGCTCCCTCTCCCGCTTGCGGCGACCGAAGGAAGTGCAGAGCAGAGAGGGTTGGGGTGAGGGGCGCGGGTCTGGCTAAAGTCAAAAGCATTCGCGCCCTCGGCGCTCACACCCTCACCCTAGCCCTCTCCCGCAAGCGGGAGAGGGAACATTACGTCGCAAGCGGATTGCTGCGCGAAGTCCCATGCGCAACCCGCCTCACCTCAATCCAGCACCCGGCAAAACACCGCCTTGAGATACCGCGACTCCGGCACCTGCGCCAGCCACGGATGGTCCGCGCCCGCGCCCGACACCTTCAGCACCTGCACGGTGCGGCCGGCATAGAACGCGGCGCGGCGCAGCATGTCCAGGAACTGGTCTTCGCTGACCAGACCGGTGCAGGAGAACGTCGCGAACAAACCGCCCGGCTTGACCACGCCCAGCGCCAGCTTGTTCATGTCGAGGTATTTCTTCAGCGCCGCGATCACCTGCTCGCGGTCGCGGGTCATCTTGGCCGGATCCAGAATCACCACGTCGAACTGCTCGCCCGCGTTACCCATGTCGCGCAGGTACGGGAAGATGTCGGCCTGGACGAACTTGACGTTGGCGCCGTTGAGCTTGGCGTTGCCCTTGGCGATGTTGAGCACGTCGGCATCGATGTCGACGCCGATCACTTCCTCGGCGCCGCGCGCCTTGGCGTAGACGCCGAAGCCGCCGGTGTTGCAGCACAGGTCGAGCACGCGCTTGCCGGCGACCTGCCGCGACAGCCATTCGCGGTTCTCGCGCTGGTCGGCGAAGAACCCGGTCTTGTGCGCGCCGGCCGGATCGGCGCGGAACTTGATGCCGTATTCGCTGATGGTCGACGGCGGGACCGGCTCGGTGCCGCGGAAATCGAAGCTTTCCTGCTTCTGCACGTGCTCGTCGGCGAAGGCGTAGAAGCGGCAGCCCGGGAACTGCGCGCGCAGCGCGTCGTAGATCCATTCGCGATGGCGGAACGCGCCGGCGCTGAAGTACTCGACCACCAACAGATCGCCGTACCGGTCCACGACCAGCCCGCTGATCCCGTCGCCCTCGCTATGCACCACGCGCCAGGCGTCGCTCACTTCGTCGAGCTTGAGCACGTCGCGGCGCAGCGACACCGAAGCGGCGATCTTGCGCGCGAACCACTCGGCGTCGACTTCGACGTCCGGGTCGTTTTCGAGCATGCGCAGGGCGATGCGCGAATGGCCGTTGTAGAAGCCGCGGCCGATCCAGACGCCGTCGACCCCGACCACGTTGACGATGGCGCCGGGTTTGGGCCGCTGGGCGGGCTTGTCGACCAGGCGCTGGAAGATCCAGGGGTGGGTGGATTTCCAGGCGTTCTTGAGGCGTACGGTGGGGATTTCGTTATTCATCGGCCCATTCTACCGGGGTCGGGCGATTCCTCCCGGGCATGCAGTCGCCGGCGACCCACCTGAGCGGGGCCGGGCCGGTTGTTGACCGAGGCCACATTCCCGTGGGCGGGATAAAGAAGCCCGCCCGGGCCGGCTTGCAAAGGCCGCGGGCGGTGCCAATCTGGTTTCTATGCAACTGCCCACCGAAGCCCCCGTCCCCGACACCCCGGCCCAGCGCAAGGCCGACCGGCGCCGCCTGCTGCGCGCGCTCAACGCCAGTCTGGCGTTCGTGCTGCTGCTGGTGGCGGTGTTCGCCGCCCAGGGCAGCTTCGACGTGCGCGCCTTCACCGTGCAGCCGTGGACGCTGCACGGCCTGATCGGGCTGCTGACCGCGCCGCTGCTGCACGGCTCGGTCGAGCACCTGGCCGCCAACGCGACCTCGTTGCTGCTGCTCGGCACCCTGGCCGGTGCGGTCTATCCCAAGGCGACGCTGCGGGCGCTGCCGATACTGTGGCTCGGCTCGGGCATCGGCGCGTGGCTGCTCGGCGATCCGGGCAGCTACCACCTCGGCGCCAGCGGCGTGACCCATGGCCTGATGTTCCTGGTCATGACCCTGGGCCTGCTGCGCCGCGACCGGCCGTCGATCGCCGCGGCGATGATCGCCTTCCTGCTTTACGGCGGCATGCTGCTGACCGTGCTGCCGCGCGAGATCGGCGTGTCCTGGCAGGCCCATCTGGGCGGCGCGGTGGCCGGCGTGATCGCCGCCTTCATGTTCCGCCTGCGCGATCCGCTGCCGCCGCGCAAGCGCTACAGCTGGGAAGACGAGGACGAGAGCATGGTCCCGGCGCACGAGGAACTCGAGCCGCCGAGCCCGCGCGAGGTGCCGGTGCTGTGGAACCGCCCGGATCATCAGACCGGCGTGGTGCTGCGGTTTCCGCCGCGTAATGGGGCCGAGGAGTAAGCGAACACAATGCGCTACACTCGGCGCGCTGTCCGCATTCCGGCTCGACCTGAGCCATGCGCAATGTCCTCCTACTACGATTTACGCGCCGGCATTCCGGTGCCCGAGTACGGTGTCACGATCCCCTGGCACGTCACTCAATCCGAGCTGTTCGAGCTGATTCCACGCGATCGATTCGAGTCCTGCCACCACGGCCCTTCTGTCTTGCGGTTCAGTTTGTTTGGCTACACCGCGCCTTACTGGTTCAACTTCGTCAGTCAGCCGGGCTATCTGACCGAAGTGCAACTTTTGCACTGGAAGCCGAACTGGCGCGCGCTCAAACAGGGAGTCCGCCAAAGCGCGGACGCCCTACGCGACGCCCTAGGTCCACCAAATCGCGTCGATATCCCGGACAGCCAGCAAACTTGGCACTTCCCTTCATTGCGGGCCGAGAACTGGATCATCAAAGCACGCCGCGTGGGGAATCGACCGCCGTGGGGATATCGACACATGCTTATAGTTGAGATATCGCCCACAGCTCAGCCCAGACGGTGTTCGGAGGTCCCACCGGTCACCCAAGCGCGCTAGAGTGATGCGGTGTCCATGGGGATGGACCGCGGCGGCGCATCGATGCGTCGCGCGCTTCGTCTCCTGGCTGCCGCGACCTGCGAGGTCGCGGTTCCCATCGCCTCCGGAGCCCTCGCCATGCGCCGTATTACCGCACCGCTCGCCGTCGCCGCCCTGCTGCTCGCCAGCCCGCTCGCCTACGCCAAGAGCGCCTGCATGATGCAGGGCCAGATCATGGGTCAGGTCATCAACGAGTGCACCGAGACCGACATGAACCTGTCCGAGGGCCAGCAGAAGGTGCAGTGCAGCGGTCAGGCCCCCGGGCTGGAAGGCATGGGCGGCCAGGTCGACATGCGGCTGGTCGCGTCCTGCCCCAGCGGCGCCGGCGGCAAGTGCGATTCGCCGCGCGGCGCGCCGGCGCAGATCTACTACTACCAGCGCACCCCCGATCAGCTCGCCGCGTTGAAGGCCGCCTGCGAAAGCCAGCAGGGCCGCTGGTCGAAGCTGTAAGCGCGCGGCAGTAAGGCGCCGCTGCCGGCGCCCGGAACAACAGGAGTAAACGCAATGCGGGAACGGAAGCTGCGTCTGGACGTATCGAACGATCGTCATCGGCGGGAGACGCGAGCATGCGCATGACGCCGGCTTCGATCGCGCTGTGCGTGGCCGCATCGATCGGCCTGGGCGCGGCCGCGCCGGCCCACGCCGACGAGGCGCCGTCGTTCGACCGGCCCGGCATCGCCTTCTCCACCGGCACCCTGCCCAAGGGCAGTTTCGCCTGGGAACAGGGGCTGCCCGATTTCCAGCGCGACGACGACGGCGGCGTCCGCAGCACTCAGTACAACGCCAACACCACCTTGCGCCTGGGCCTGAGCGACACGGTCGAGCTGCAACTGGCGACCTCGCCGTACAACTATCTGCGCGAACGCGACGACGACGGCAGCCGCCGCTCGCGCCACGGCGCCGGCGACACTGGGCTCGCATTGAAGATCGCGCTGCCGTCCTCGCACGACAAGTTTTCCTGGGCCGTGCTCGGCGCGGTCACCGCCGCCAGCGGCGCGCGCGATTTCAGCAACGGCGCGACCCAATACACGCTCGGCACCACCCTGGGCTACGACTTCAGCGAGCGCGTGTCCGGCGCGCTGTACTTCAACCTCGACCGCAGCGACGGCGAAGACACCTGGACCTGGTCGCCGAGCGTCAGCGTCGCCCTGAGCGACACGGTCGGGGCCTATATCGAGGCCGGCGTGTCGCACGCCGATCACCAGTCCACGAGCTCGGTCGCCGGCACCGGCGTGACCTGGATGGCGACCTCGCGCGTGCAGCTCGACGCGTCGCTGGACTGGGGCCTGGACCGCGACAGCCCGGACCTGCAAGGCGGAATCGGCGTGGCCGTGTTGTTCGACTGATCGATCCCGTTCGTCCGCAGGAGCACGTCGACCGCCATGGAACCCAACCTCTACGCCCCGCCGACCGCCGCGGTGACCGATCCGGCTGGGCCGGCCGACCGCGGCAACGAGTTCATGATCGTGTCCGCGCGCAAGTTCTGCATCCTGTTCTTCGCCACCTTCGGCCTGTACCACCTGTATTGGTCGTACATGCACTGGGCGCGTTATCGCGCCGCCAGCGGCGAGTACCTGTGGCCGGTGGCGCGCACGCTGTTCTCGATCTTCTACACCCATGCGCTGACCGCGCGCATCGACGGGGTGCTGCGCAAGACCGGGCGCGGCCATGCCTGGGCGCCGGGCGCGATGGCGACCTTGTACGTGATCGCGAGCATCGGCAACGCCGTGCTGGACCGGCTGAGCGCGTACGGCGTCGGCTCGCCCTATACCGACGCGCTCGGCGTGCTGGCCCTGCTGCCGGTGGGCTGGAGCCTGCTGCAGATCCAGCGCGCCGCCAACGCCGCCTGCGGCGATCCGCGCGGCGAATCCAACGCTTACCTGACCGCGGCGAATTACCTCTGGATCGCGCTCGGCGCGATGCTGTGGCTGCTGATCCTGCTGGGCGTGGCGGTGGCGTTCGGCTTCGGCGAGATCAACAGCGTCGAGATGGCGGCTCCCGAATCGGCGTAAACCGCGTGAGCGACGGGCGACCGGCGTCGCATCGACGCCGTGGCGGCGATGGCGCGCGTGCATACGTCATCGCGATTCACCATCGGTGAGGTGAAGCAATCCCCGCGCGCGAATCGCGCCCAGCGTCGGCAGGCACAAGTAGCGTGACCGTCGTATCCTTGGGTGGTCAGGAGGACCCGACTTGGCGGACGAGCAAACGAAAGGAGACGTGACCCGTCTGCTGCATGCCTGTCGCGACGGCGACGCGTCCGCGCGCGACGCGCTGTACGCCCTGGTCTACGGCGAACTCAAGGGCATCGCGATCCGCCGCCTGGCGCGCATGGGCCGCTCGATCATCGACCCGACCGAACTGGTCAACGAAGCCCTGCTGCGCCTGCTCGACGATCGCATCCAGGCGCAGGACCGCCAGCATTTCTTCCGCATCGCCGCGACCGCGATCCGCTGCACCCTGATCGACGTGATCCGCCAGCGCCAGGCCGAGAAGCGCGGCGGCGACGTGGTGATCACCGCGTTCGACCCGGCGCGCGAATCGGCGCCGCACGGCCCGACCGCGGATCAGCGCTGGCTGGAAGTCGAGGACGCGCTGGTCGCGCTCGACAAGCCGTATCCGCGCCAATGCCGGGTGATCGAGCTGGCGTTACTGGTCGGGCTCAAGCAGCAGGAAATCGCCGACGCGCTGGCGATCAACCTGCGCACGGTCGAACGCGATCTGCGTTTCGCCAAGGCCTGGCTGCGCGAGCAGCTTGCGCCGTGATTCCGGCCCGGTTCGCGCGGATCTGACACGTCTTTCAAGCGCAACTGACCGAGACCGACCGGCCGTACCTGCGCGCCGATGCGGCTGAATCCGAACGCCGATGCGCCGCCGTTGGTCGAGGCCGGGAAGCAACTGCGCGAAGCTTCTGCGTGAATGTCAGCCTCGGCTGACGCCGCCGCGACTCACTCGTTGTCATGATCGCTCGCCGCGTGCCCAGGCCTGTCATGCGCAGGCCCGTCATGCGCGGGCCCGTCATGCGCATGCCCGAGCCCGGACAACTCGCCCAGCCGCAGGTGCCCGTCGACGATGCGCATCTCGCGGAACAGGTTATCGCCGAACAGATCCGAGCCCTGCAGATAATCGACCCCGGCGCGCGCATTGGGATTGTGGATCGAAAATCCCATCCGCCACGCCAGCGCGCGCGCCAGATCGTGGTGGCTGAGCCAGTCGCCGTTGCCGGCCAGCGGCGCCTGCGCCGCGCCGCGGGTGCGCACCAGCATCGGCACCTGGGCGATCTGCGGCGTCAGCACGTTATGCCCCCACACCCCGTCCTCGCCGAGCATCTGGCCATGATCGGAGGTCACCACGAACAGACCGTCGCCGTCATCGCGTTCGAACCGCCGGTACAACTTCTCGACCAGCGCGTCCTGATACACGATCGCGTTGTCGTAGGCGTTGACCAGGCGCGCGCCGTCGGTCAGCCCCTTGCCGTCGGGCCAATGCCGGTACGCGTCGCCGTGGCGGCGATACGCGTCGTCGTAGGGAATATGCGCGGTGCGCAGCATCATCACTACCAGCCGCGGCTGGTTCGGCACGACCGCGTCGAGCATGTCCAGCACCGCGTCGTCGCCGACCGCGGCGACCCGCGCCTCGTCGCTGCCGCGGGTGCGGATCACGTCGATGCTCGGCGCATCGATCTCGTCGAGCAGGTCGGCGTGCTGGGTCGACAGCCAATAGGTGCGATACCCGGCGCGCTTGGCCAGGCGCAGCAGATTGGCCTCGTGCGAACGCAGTTGCGCGATGTTGCCCGGCTCGCGCACGCCGTTGAACAGCAGGCCGAGCGAGGCGCGGGTCGACACCGCCCCGGCGAGACCGCGATGCCAGCGCGCCTGGCCCTGCGCGACCCAGCGCGACATGTTGGGCGTGGTCGCTCGCGCGTAGCCGGCCAAGCCCCAGTGATCGGTGCGGGTCGAATCGAAGATCACCAGCCACAGATCGCGCGGCCGCTCGCGGGCCGCGTCGGCATCGTCGCGGGGGACGACGGTGTAGGCGCGGTAACTCAAGGCATTGCGCTGCACCGACTTGCCGACCAGATTGACCGCGCAATAGCTGAAGGCCAACAGCGAGTTGTGCAGCGAACTGCGCTCGGGCCGCGGCATGAACCGCTTCATGGTGTAGCGGCTGGCGTTGTAGAACTGGGTGGCGAACACCAGCACGACGATCAACAAGGCCCAGCGCAGGCGCGGCAATCGCAGCCGCGGCAAGCCGAGGTTGAACATCGCGAACGCCAGCGCGTACGGCACGCCGCCGGCGAACAAGGTCGGCCAGTGGCTCGCCGCGCCGGCCCGCACCGCCTGCGCGATGTCGCTCAACTCGTGCGGGATCATCGCCACGTCCAGCGGCGTCAGCGCGCGGCCGATCGCGGCGATATGGCACAGCTGGAACAACTGCATGCCCGCGAACGCGGCGATCACCGCATTCGCGGCCCAGCGGCTGCCGCCCAGCCACAGGCAGGTCACGATCGTCATCAGGCCCGCGACCCAGCCGGACTGCAGCACCGCGTGGTTGTTGGAACTGACCGCCTGCTGCAGGCGGTCGTCGAGCAGCAACAACGCCGTGGTCGCCGCGCTGACCAGCACCAGCATCGCCACGCGCCACCCGGGGCCGCTGCGCGACGGCGTGGCGGGCGAGGTGTCGGAAGGTCGAGTGTGCATGCTGTCGCGGGCCGGGTGTCGATTGATCGCGGACACTAGGCAGGCGCGAAACATTGCAAGTTAAGGAACAGATAAGCCACGGTATTCCGGACCGATCGTGGTGGCTTATTTGCATATTTATTCCGTGGTTTTCCGGCCGATCGTGAATCGGCATTCATTCGCGACGCAGCGCAATGTCGAAAAAAACCGCATCACATGCGCAGGTTTCGCAGTCACCCCCGCTGGTGCGCGACAAAGTTTTGTAACGCGGTGTAAGCGAATGTAACGCCGGCCTCGAACCGCGCGTTCAGACGTCCACGGCACGCCCGATTGCGGCGAACTGCGCCGCCACCGTGGTCCGCGGTGCCGTGTGCCGGCGCCGTCCGTCGAACAATCGGTCACGCCCAGGCACATCGCCCGCGCCGCGTGCTAGCGTCGCTGCGCGCCCGCGCCACGGGCGTCCAGCCACCGCCGGGAGCCGCCGCATGCCGCGCACGCCGTTCCAGTACCGTTGTCTGCACCGCCGTTCGTATCGCACCGTCGCCGCGGTGTTCGCGCTGCTGCTGGCGGCCTGCCAGCGTCCGGCGCCGCTGCCCGCGGCCGACGGCTTCGATGAAACCGCCAGCGCGCACGCGCGCCGGATCGAGGCCGACGTGCGCTTTCTCGCCGACGACCTGCTCGAAGGCCGCGAGGCCGGCACCCGCGGCTTCGACCTGGCCTCGCTGTACGTCGCCCAGCGCCTGCGCGCGATCGGCCTGCGCCCGGGCGGCGACGACGCAAGCTATTTCCAGCGCGTGCCGCTGCTGCGCGCCAGCCGCGAAGACGGCGGCGGCCGTCTGATCGTGCAGCGCGACACCGGCACGGTCGAACTGAAATTCCGCGAACAGTTCCTGCCGCAGCTCGACTTCGATCGCGCGCAATCGCAAGTGACCGCGCCGGCGGTGTTCGTCGGCCAGGCGGTGCACGCGCCCGAGCTCGACCACGACGACTTCATCGGCCTGGACCTGCGCGGCAAGATCGCGGTGCTGATGCACGGCGCGCCCAAGCGCTTCGATACCGACCGGCGCGCGTTCTACAGTTCGTTCCGCGAAAAATTCCGCGCCCTGGTCGAACGCGGCGCGGTCGGCGCGGTGATCGTGGCGACGCAAGACGAAGAAAAACGCCAGCCGTGGGCGCGCGGCGCGCAGAACTGGGCGCGGCCGGGCATGCGTCTGCGCGGCAGCGACGGCCGCGCGATCGACACGTTTCCGCAACTGGCGGTGATCGCCAACGTCAGCGCGGCCAGCGCCGACGCCGTGCTCAGCGCCGGCGGCCACACCGCGGCCGAACTGTTCCGCGACGCGCGCGAAGGCAGCCTGCGCGGCTTCGATCTGCCCGGCACGATCGCCTTGTCGGCGCGCAACCGGATCGAGCAGACCCAGTCGCGCAACGTGGTCGCCTTACTGCCCGGCAGCGACGCCGCGCTCAAACGCGAGCACGTAGTGTTCAGTGCGCATCTCGATCACCTGGGGATCGGCGCGCCGGTCAAGGGCGATGCGATCTACAACGGCGCGCTCGACAACGCGCTGGGCGTGGCGATCATGCTCGAAACCGCGCAGCAGCTCGCGCTGGCGAAAACGCCGCCCAGGCGCTCGCTGCTGTTCGTCGCGGTCACCGCCGAGGAAAAGGGTTTGCTCGGCGCGGAATGGTTCGCGCAGAACCCGAGCGTGCCGCGCGATTCGCTGGTCGCCAACGTCAACATGGACATGCCGGTGATGCGGGTGCCGACCCGCGACGTGGTGCCGATCGGGGTCGAGCATTCCAGCCTGCAGGCGGTGCTCGACCAGGCCGCGGCCGAAGTCGGCGTCGAGCTGACGCCGGACCCGTCGCCGGAGGAAAGCATCTTCATCCGCAGCGACCAATACGCCTTCATCCGCACCGGCGTGCCGGCGGTGTATCTGACCGGCGGCATGGTCGCGCGCGACGCCGGCGTCGACGCGCGCCAGCAGTTCCGCGCCTTCCTCGCCGATCACTATCACCAGCCCGACGACGACGCCGAGCAACCGATCCAGTACGCCGACGCCGCGCGCCTGGCGCAACTCAACGCGCGCATCGGCCAGCTGATCGCCGACGCGCCGCGGCGGCCGCGCTGGAACGATGGCGATTTCTTCGGCCAGCGGTTCGGCGGACTGGATGAGGGCAAGCCGGACGCGGATGCGACACCGGCGGCGTCGCCGTCGCGATGAGGCCGCATCAGTAAAATCGAAGCGCGCGTCGGCGTTGGCGGCGCATGGCTATACTCGAACCATGACGGCGACCATCAGCAAAACCTTGGGCCTGCTCGGCGGCATGAGCTGGGAATCGACCCTGCCGTATTACCGCGTGATCAACGAAACCGTGCGCGAACGCCTCGGCGGCCTGCACTCGGCCCGGTTGCTGCTGTACAGCGTGGATTTCGCCGAAGTCGAACGCCTGCAGCACGCCGGCGACTGGGACGCGGCCGGCGCCCTGCTCGGCCGCGCCGCGCGCGGCCTGCGCGACGGCGGCGCGGAATTGCTGGTGATCTGCACCAACACCATGCACAAGGTCGCTGACGCGGTCGAAGCCGCGAGCGGCCTGCCGCTGCTGCACATCGCCGACCCGACCGGCGCCGCGATCCGCGCGGCGGGTCTGAGCAAGATCGGCCTGCTCGGCACGCGCTTCACCATGGAGCAGGCGTTTTATCGGCAACGGCTGATCGAACGCCACGGGCTGGAGGTGATCGTGCCCGACGACGATGGGCGCGATCTTGTGCATAAAGTGATTTACGAAGAACTGTGCCTGGGCCGGATTCGCGACGAATCGCGCGAGGGCTATCGGCGGATCATCGCCGGGCTGGCTGCGCGTGGTGCGCAGGGTGTGATCCTCGGATGCACGGAGATCGGTTTGCTGATTGGCCCGGAGGACGTGGACGTGCCTTTGTTCGATACGACCGCGTTGCATGCGCGGGCGGCGGCTTTGGCTTCGATTGGGTGAGTTGGGCGACGGAATCGGGAATCGGGAATCGGGAATCGGGAATCGGGAATCGGGAATCGGGAATCGGGAATCGGGAATCGGGAAGAGCGTAGCGCTCTATCGCTGCCGGTTACGCAAGTTATCCGAAGCAACGTGCTTACACGTCCCAACATACTTCCCTACCGTCATTCCCGCGAAGGCGGGAATCCAGGGCCTTTCGTGCGAGAACGCTTGAAGTCACTGGATTCCCGCGTTCGCGGGAATGACGTTCTGGAGAGATGGCACTGAAGTCTCTGGATTCCCGCCTTCGCGGGAATGACGTTCTGGTGAGATGGCACTGAAGTCTCTGGATTCCCGCTTTCGCGGGAATGACGTTCTGGAGACATGACGCTGAAGTCTCTAGATTCCCGCTTTCGCGGGAATGACGTTCTGGAGAGATGGTGCTGAAGTCTCTGGATTCCCGCCTTCGCGGGAATGACGCTCTGGAGAGATGACGCTGAAGCCTCTGGATATTCGGCCGAGCCGAAGTAAAGCAGAGCCCGCCTTCGCGGGAATGACGTTCTGGAGAGATCGCGCTGAAGTCTCTGGATATTCGGCTGCGCCGAAGTAAAGCAGAGCCCGCCTTCGCGGGAATGACATCTGGAAGGATGGCGCGGAAGTCTCGATGTTCGGCCCGCTTTTCGATCAATAGCGCAGTGTCTTGAGCTGTCGTGAACGATCACGCGGCCACGACGACTGCGCGGCCGAATAACGAAGCCACGATCGTTTGCCCCCTTTGACAAAGGGGGCCAGCGCCCGGCGCAAGTCGAAGAACCGATGCGGTTGGTAGCGCGGGGGATTTGCTGTTGCTGTTGCTGTTGCTGTTGCCTTGATGGTCGACGGCGACGTGCGAGCAAAAGCAAATCCCCCCTGCCCCCCCTTTTTCAAAGGGGGGGAATCCTTCGGGTCGATTTGTTGGCATGTGCGGTGAAGTCGCGCTTGGCGGTACCGGTGCGCCGAGCGTTACCGACGCGCATGACCGCGAAGACGCATTCCACCGCGCCACACAAGCCAACCCACCCGCTTTCAAAATCCGCGCCCCATCCCCCCGGGTGGCATCCAACCCCACATGCAGCGACACTGCCCGCCTATCGAACGCAAGGAGTCCGCGATGAACGACCGTCCCAACCCCGGCTGGTGGAGTCGTAACTGGAAATGGTTCGTGCCCACCGGGTGCCTGACACTGATCCTGCTCGCCGGGCTGCTGCTGTTCGGCCTGATCGGACTGGGCATCAAGGGCGTGTCGAGCCTGATGGGCTCCAGCGAACCGGTCCGCCACGCGATCTCGCTGGCGCAAGCCAATCCGGCCGCGGTCGCCGCGCTCGGCACGCCGCTGGAACCCGGCGCGATGATCAACGGCACCCTGCAGACCGACAATTCCAGCGGTCACGCCGACTTGTCGATCCCGCTCAAGGGCCCGAAAGGCAGCGCCCGCGTCTACATCAAGGGCGAACGCGAGGCCGATCGCTGGACCTACTCGCTGATCGAGTTGGCGATCGACGCCAGCGGCGATCGCATCGATCTGCTCGACGGCGAAGGCGCCGCGGACGGGAACGCACAAGACCGCCTGGAAGTCCCGCCCGACATCGACCAGCCGCCGGTCGAACAGTCCGAGCCCGCCGACGCGCCCAAGCCCGAACCCGAACAACCCAGCGAAACCGCGCCCGAGCGCAGCGCCCGCGCAGGCTGATCCAGTGCCGCCGCTGCCGTCAGCGCGACGGCAGCGGCAGGCCCTTGAAGGCCTTGACCGTGCGCAGCACCAGGCTGGAATTGATATCGGCGCCGCCGGCCTGGTTGAGCAGGCGGTCGAGCAGGAAGCGCGACAGATGCTCCAGGTCGCGCACCACGATCTGCAGCAGATAGTCCATGTCGCCGGTCAGCGCGTAGCAGGCGACCACCTCGTCCCAGGTCTCGACGAATTCGGCGAAGGCGCCGACCGCCTCGCTGTCGTGGCGGCCCAGACGCACCCGCACGAACGCCTGCAGGCCCAGGTCCAGCCGCACCGGGTCGACCTCGGCGCGGTAGCCCGAGATCACGCCCTCGCGTTCCAGCCGCTGCACCCGGCGCAGACAGGCCGAGGCCGACAGGTGCACGCGCTCGGCCAGCTCGGCATTGGTCAGGCGGCCGTTGCGCTGCAATTCGGCCAGCACGACGATGTCGGTACGGTCCAGTTCGACGGTGGCCATTCGCGGCGCCCTTTCGGCATTTGACGCAACAATCTTGCGCCAGACCGGCCAGGGCACGCAACAACGCAAGCTAATTGCGCCCCAGCGCGGTTAAAGTCGATGGACCCCGGCCTTTCACTGCCCGGGCCCAGGAGCGACACCGCCATGAACCCCACCACTCCGCAGCGCGTCGAACACCAACTCACCGACAAGGGCTATGTGCCGGTCTATACGACCGCCGTGGTCGAACAGCCGTGGGCGTCGTATTCGAGCGCCGACCACGCGGTGTGGGCGCAGTTGTTCGAGCGCCAGCAGCAGGTGCTGGTGGGCCGCGCCAGCGACGAGTTCCTGACCGCGCAGCGCGCGATGCGGATGACGCCCGACCGCATTCCGAAGTTCGACGACCTCAACCGGGTGCTGCGCGCGCATACCGGCTGGGAGCTGATCGGCGTCGAGGGCCTGCTGCCCGAGCTGACCTTCTTCGATCACCTCGCCAACCGCCGTTTCCCGGTGACCTGGTGGATCCGCAAGCCCGAGCAGATCGATTACCTCAGCGAACCGGATCTGTTCCACGACCTGTTCGGCCACGTGCCGCTGCTGATGAACCCGGTCTTCGCCGATTACATGGAAGCCTACGGCCGCGGCGGGGTGAAGGCGCACGCCATCGACCCCGAAGCGCTGGTGCATCTGACCCGGCTGTACTGGTACACGGTCGAATTCGGCTTGATCAAGCAGGCCGACGGGTTGCGCATCTACGGCAGCGGCATCGTCTCGTCCAAGAGCGAATCGATCCACAGCCTGGAATCGCCGGCGCCGAACCGGATCGGCTTCGATCTGGAACGGGTGATGCGCACGCGTTACCGCATCGACACGTTCCAGAAGACCTACTTCGTCATCGACAGCTTCGAACAGCTGATGCGCGCGACCGAACCGGATTTCACTCCGATCTATCAGCGCTTGGCGACCCAGGATTCGATCCCGGCCGGCGACGTGCTCGCCACCGACAGCGTGTTCCAGCGCGGCAACGGCGAAGGCTGGCTGCAGGACGGCGACGTCTAGGCCGCGTTTCGATAGATTCGTTTCAACCTGTAGGAGCGGCGTAAGCCGCGACTGCGACATCGCAGCTACGACGCCAGTAATGCCGCAAGCGCGGTTTCGCGGTCGCGGCTCGCGCCGCTCCTACAGTCGGCTTACGCGCTAGACTCGCGCGCAATGAACGACGACAACCCGAGCAAGACCCCGCACATGGGTGCGGCCATCACCTGCGGCGACACCGCGGCTCCCGATCCGCTGATCCCCTACCGGCAGATCCGCGCCGTCCACGACGACACCACGATCCGCGTCTACCAGGCGTATGGCGACCAGATCGCCGATGCCGCGCTCGCCCACGGCCGCTTCGTCGCGCCGTTCTCGCGCTCGCGTATGACCTGGATCAAGCCCTCGTTCCTGTGGATGATGTACCGCGCCGGTTGGGGCTACAAAGACGACAACCAGCGCCGCATCCTCGCCATCGACCTCGATCGCGCCGGCTTCGAATGGGCGCTGGCCCACAGCTGTCCGTCGCATCCGGATCCGTCGATGAGCGCTTCGGAATGGAAGCGCTACAAGGACGCCACGCCGGTGCGCGTGCAGTGGGACCCGGAACGCGATCTGCATTTCCGGCCGCTGGATCATCGCGCGATCCAGATCGGCCTCAGCGGCGAAGCGGTGCCGTTGTATGCCGACCACTGGACTCGCCGGATCGAAGAGGTGACGCCGCTGGCGCATCGGATTCATGCGCTGGTGCAAGCCGATCGCCTGGACGAAGCCAAGGCGCTGTTGCCGGTGGAGCGGCCGTATACGGCGACGGTCGAGGTTTGATGGCGCGCTTGCAGGCGGGGGACGTAGCGAGTGGCGCCGCGATCGGAGACAAGAGCGTCGGGGCTAAAGCCCCTCCCACAAAAGATTGCGCTGCAGCGAGGTGGCTGGTTGCTTGGCCGGTCCTGCAAAAAAGCAGCGCTGTGACGAGGTCTTTTGTGGGAGGGGCTACGGCCCCGACGCTGTTCGTTCCAATTGCAGTGAACCTCACATCGCCGCCCACCGATGTCGCAACCCGCGACACCCAATCTTCAAGCCACCCCAACCGCCAGATCCGTCTGCGGCGCCCGCCTTAAGCCGATCACGAACCGCAGCGCCCAGCCGATGAAGAAGCCGGCGCTGAACCCCGACACGTACAGATCCCAGCCCATCGCGCTGTCGCGCAGGTGCGGATGGGTCGCGGCGAACACCTGCAAGACGTAGTGGCCGAAGAAGATCGCCAAGTTGCGCAGCAACGGCAGCGCACTGCCGGGCTGGCGCACCAGGCGGTTGCGGTGATCGAACTGCAGACGTTCGGGCGACAGCGAGCACGCGCCCAACGCCGTGCCGACGAGGGCGCCGAGCAGCCAGTGCGCGGCGATCTGCATCGGCGCGCCGCCGTGCGCGGCCAATCCCGACACGCCCCAGACGATGAAGATCGCCGGCACCGTCCACACCCGCGCCAGCGGCGTGGTGTGCGGCCGCAATCGTTTGGCGCCGAGCCAGACCAGGACGAAGAACAGGGCGAACACCCAGACCGGGGTTCCTTGCAGGATGGCGTTCATGGCGGGATCTCGGCGGCGGAGCGGTGGCGACGGTAGCGGCGGGTCCGCGTCAGGCGCTGGCGCGGTGGACGAGGACTCGCTGCGGTATGTCGACCATGCTCGTTCGCGCGGCATCCGCGCCCCAGTCCCGGCGGTCATCGATTCGACCTGCCGGAAGTCACTCGCGCGCGGCGCGAGTGGCCTCGGCGCGCGTGCGAGCGCGCGGCACGACGCGATCGGCGCCCTATCGTCCGCTCGCGCCGCGCCCGACCCGTCGCATCAGGCGATCGCCGCCTGCTCCCGCGGCGCAACGCGCGCCGCCGCCGACGTCGCCAGCAACTGCGTGGCCAGATCCCGCGCTGCCTTGCGCAGCTCGGGCACCGCGGTGATCTCCCACAACTGCGCGCGCAGCAACGGCCCGATCGCAAACAGCCCGCGCACCGCGCCGCCCTTGGCGTCGAGGATTTCGAAGCGGTCGGAGGTCTTCAGGCCCAGGCCCAGCGGATCGGCCGCGACCAGGCCCGATTCGCGCAGATGCGCGATCAGCGGATGGGTGCTGCGCTCGACATCGGTGTCCAGGCCGGTGGCGCGGATCAGCAAGTCGTAGCGCTCGTTGCGCAGGGTGTTGCCGCCGCGTTCGCGAATCAGCGCCTCGACCGCGTCGTCGCCGCGGCGCGCGCGCAGCAGGCGGCCGGCGCGGATCCGCAACTGGCCGCTGTCTTGCAGCGCCTGCAACTCCTGCGCCAGCTGCGGCGCGATCCGATGCCGCGCCACTTCCCAGTACGAACGCAGATGACGCAGGAAACTCGCGCGCTGCGGCGTCGGCATGCCGTGCCAGAACGATTGCAGATGCGGCCGCAGCGCGTCGATCAGGCTGCGCCAGTCGGCGACCACCGGCGACAGGGTGCGCAATGCGCGCAGCAGTTCGCGCGGCGCGTGCGTCTCCAGCGCCTGCAGCACCGCCGGCGGCAACGCGATGGTTTCGGGCGGATACTCGCCGTGCGCGCGCGGCAACAGGCCGTGCCGCGACAGCGCGACGATCGGCCCGCGATGGCCGCGCCGCTGCAAGGTCACCACCACGTCGGCCATGGTCAGGCCGGTGCCGACGATCAACAGCCGCGCATCCGGCGCGATCGCATCGATCGCGCCGTCCTGCCACGGCCAGCCGAGGTAACTGGGATGGATCGCCAGACGCGGACCGACCCCCGGCAGCGGTTGCGGCGGCAACGCGCCGACCGCGAGCACCACCCGGTCGCTGACGAAATCGCTGCCGTCGGCCAGATGCACGCGGAACCCGGCCGACGCGCGTTCCACCGCGATCGCTTCGTGGCGGATCTGGCTGAAGCCCGCGGTGCTGCCGGCGACCGCGGTCTGCAATTGCGCGTGCAGGTATTCGCCGTACAACAGACGCGGCAGATAACTGCCGCGCGCGCGATCGGTCAGATTGAGCCAGTCGGCGAAACCGCCGGGCTGGTCGGGCGTCGCGCCGAGATCGCTGGCGCGCACGTTGAGCAGATGCTCGGGCCGCGCTTCGCCGTAAGCGACGCCGCGGCCGTAACTGTCGGGCACGCCGACCAGACACAACTCCACGCCCGGCCCGGCCTGCCGCGCCAGTTCGCTGGCGAGCGCGCTGCCGCTGAAACCCGCTCCGACGATGGTGATCCGCATGACTGGGCTCCGCGACGCGATTGAGGAGTCACCGTTCTAGTGGATCGCGTGAGTGCATGCGTAAAGGCGGGGTTACCGCTTCGTAAAGCGGCGCCAACGAAGCGGAACTTCGTCATTACCAATTGGCATGATGGGTGACGTGAAACTGTAATGGGGGTTGGGGTTTTGATGGTGCGTGTGATTCGCCACCGAATGTGAATGGCCTATCGCGTAAGCGCGTCGCCTTATCCAATCGTGGTGAACAGTTCCCTCTCCCGCTTGCGGGAGAGGGTTAGGGTGAGGGAGGTCATGGGGGCGTCGTTGCGATCGCGCTTGCCCTCACCCCGGCCCTCTCCCGCAGGCGGGAGAGGGAGACCAGCGATGTGCGCTGACTTACTTCGGCCCAGCCAACTGCCTGGCCTGCCCATACGGCCAGCCCTTCAACGTCCCGTGCTTGATCCAATCCAGCTGCATGCGGATATACCCCTCCGCGATGCGGGTGTGCTGCCGCTCGCCCTTGGCGTCCTTGACGAATTCCAGGATGCCGTGATCGGCCTGCGGAAACACCACCGAGGTGATCGGACGCCCGGCTTCGCCCAGCGCGGTCAAACGCTTCTGCGTATCCGCCGACGGCGCCTCGACATCGTCGCCGCCGACGATCCACAGCTGCGGCGTCTTCAAACTGCGCAGCACCGGCATCGGGTCGTAATCCCAGCTCACTTCGAAATCGAACTTGGCCAGCTCGGCCAGCGCTTCCTCGCGCGTATGCGACGCGATCAAGCCGCTGTACTCGCCCTTGAGCGCCTTCCACCACGGCTCGCCCTGATACTTCGCGCGCAACGCATCGAGTTGATCGTAGCCGCGCTTGCCGCTGGTCGAGGCGATCAGGCCGGTGGCGTCGCTGACCTCGCGCGCCTTGCGCAAGGTTTCGGCATCGCCGAAACCGGCCGCGCGCAGATCCAGCACGACCTGGTCGCGGTCCTCGGCCAGCACGCCGTCGGTCAGGCCGAAGCCGACGAACACGAAGCTCGCCTGCGGCGTCTTGCTCGCCGCCAGCGGCGCGACCCAGCCGCCCTGGCTGCCGCCGTGGAAGCCGATCCGGCCGATCCGCTTACGGCCCAGGCGCTGCGCCTCGCGCAAGGCCGCGGACGCGTCGTCGGCCAGATCGTGGAAATTCTGCGAGTACTTGCCGGTGGAACCGCCGGTGCCGCGCTTGTCGTAGACGAACACACCGACGCCTTCGGCCGGAAACATGTACTGCTGGAAATACGAATCCACGCCGGAATAACTTTCCGAGCCATGCACCAGCACCACCACCGGCACCTTGCTCTTGCCCTGCGGCAGCACCAAGCGGCCACGCAGGCTCACGCCCTTGCCTTCGAACTTGGTGTCGACGACGTCGTACTTGAGCTTGGTGCCGGCATGGCCGTCGTAACGGATGCCTTGATCGGCGCAATCGCCGAACGAGACCGCGACCGGATCGGGCTGATCGGTCCAGCCGCGGGTGCCGACCCAGCGGCCGTTTTCCCAGCTCAGCTTGCCGACGCGGCCGTCGAACGCGCGCCAGCGCAGTTGCGTGGGCTTTTCCATCTGGGTGACCGCGACCACGCTGCCGTCGTCGAGCCGGTAGGCGCCGACATGGCAGCGCTGATCGGTCGCCGCATTGGCGGCGGTAGTCGCGGCGGGTTCGGCCGCGTGCGCGCAGAACAGCGCGCCAGCCAGCAGCGGCGCGGTCAGCCATGAGGCGGGGCGAACGGTGATTGGGTTCATGTCGTGGGCCGTGACGGGAGGATTGCCGTTTGTGATGCGATCTTCGCCGCAACGGTTGCAGCGTCGACCCGCCAATCGGCACAACCGTCGCCACTGTCGCTTTCGCGCGGGATGTGCTTCGCCGGTAACGCGACGTGGGCTGTGCCGCGTCTACGCGGACTCGGTGTTCGCGATCGCCGGCGCCGGATGCGGCGCGGTGTTGCCGGGCGCCGGCTTGGCGGCCGCCACACGCCCCCAACGCCGATCGGCCCACAGCTTGGCGCCGATCGCGGTGACCAGCGGGCCGAACCACGCCACGTAGTGCAGCGCCGCGCCATCGACCATCGGCAGCAGGCGCGGCAGGCCGATGCCGAGGAAGGCGATATGCACGGCGATGCCGTTGCCGATCATCGCGGTGTAATGCTCGACCAGCCACCAGCGCGGCCGCGCGGCCAGCTGCTCGCGCCGGCGCCGCTTGCGCAGCATGTCGAAGCCGATATACAGGCCGACCGCGGAGAAACCGATCAACAGCGGCGCGCCGATCTTCGTGCCCAGCGCCAGCATCGCCGCGCCCGATGCGATCGACAGCGCGGCCAGCGCGGTGAACACCGCGCCGGTGTAGCGGCGCACGTCGCGCTTGTCGACGATCGCGCGCCAACTGGCCCAGGTGCCGGTCGCGGTGATCACGATCAGATAGCCCAGGAACGCGGCGGTGTTCGCATTGCCGCGGTGCAGCGCGTACAGGGTCATCGGCACCGCGGTGATCACGATGCCGGTCATCGCCAGCAGGAACACCTGTCCGGCGCGACGATGCAGCGTGCTGCCCTTGCGCGCCAGGCCGGCGCTCCAGAAGCCGATCAAGGCCATCGCGCCGATCGCGATGTGCAGGTATTTGACGATTGCGTAAGCCGATTCCATCTCGTCCCCTCCGTTCCCGGCGGATCGGGCCGGGGCAGGGTCATGCTCGGCCGGACGCGGCGCCGCGGCAGGTCCCGGCGGTCACCACCTGCACCTGCCGGAAGTCACTTTCGGCGCGCGAGCCATTGCCAGCGCGGTGGCCGCGCCGCAGCATGCCCGCCATGACCTCGCTGCTGCGCCAGACCCTGCTGCAACCCATGAACCTGCCCGCGGTGCTGACCTGGCTGGCGGTGGCGCTGTCGCTGCGCTTCAACGAGGACAAGGATTCGCCGCTGCTGTGGACGGCGATGATCGTGTTCGCGATCTGCTTTCTCGCCCACGATTCGGTCAAGGCGCGCCAGGCCCACTGGCGCGCGCTGCTGTTCGCGCTGGAAACGGCCGGCGCCCTGACCGTGTGTCTGTTCGCCTCGCGCGGCGGCGCCGCGCCGGCGCTGCTGGTGATCCTGATCGCGCAGCTGGCCATGGTCTATCCGCCGCGCGTGCTGATCGCGCTGGCGGTCGCGATCAATCTGGCGCTGTACCTGATTCTGCTGCAAGCCGGCAGCCCCGCGCCGGTGGTGATCACCCTGATTTTCGCCGGCTTTCAATCGTTCTCCGCGCTGATCGCGCATTACGCGCTCAGCGCCGAACAGGCGCGCGACCGCCTGGCCCTGGTCAACGCCGACCTGCTCGCGACCCGCGCCCTGCTGGCCGACAGCGCGCGCGACGCCGAGCGCCTGCGCATGGCGCGCGAGCTGCACGACGTGGCCGGGCACAAGCTCACCGCGATGATGTTGAACCTGCGCGTACTCGCCGCCGAAGCCGACTTCGCGCAACGCCGCGAAGTATTGCTCGCGCAGCAACTGGCCGGCGAACTGCTCGGCGATATCCGCGGCGTGGTCCAGGCGCTGCGCGACACGCGCGGGCTGGACCTGGCGACCGCGCTGCGCGCGCTGGCCGCGCCGATTCCCAAGCCGACGTTGCAGCTGGAGATCGCCGACGACGTGCAGGTGACCGATCCGGCCCTGGCCGAAACCCTGCTGCGGGTGGTGCAGGAGGCGCTGACCAACAGCGCGCGCCACGCCGAGGCCGAGCGGGTCACGGTGCGGATCGTTCGCGATGCGGCCGCGCTGCATCTGCGCATCGAAGACGACGGCCGGGTGCGCGGCGCGCTGCGCGAAGGCAACGGCTTGTCGGGCCTGCGCGAACGCATCGCCGAAGCCGGCGGCCGCGCCGATATCGAGGTCGGCCCGCGCGGCGGCTTGCGCATCGATGCGAGTTTTCCCTTGACCGTCCGCAACGACACGAGCCCGGCATGACGCCTTCCGCCCCGATCCGCCTGGCCCTGGCCGACGATCAGATGCTGGTGCGCGCGGGCTTGCGCGCGCTGCTCGAACGTTTGGGGCTGATCATCGCGTTCGAAGCTGACGACGGTCAGGCGCTGCTCGATCAATTGGCCGACACCCCGGTCGACGTGGTGCTCAGCGATATCCGCATGCCCGGCCTCGACGGCATCGAGGCGCTGGTGAAACTGCGCGAACGCGGCGACCGCACCCCGGTGCTGCTGCTGACCACCTTCGACGACAGCGATCTGCTGCTGCGCGCGACCGAGGCCGGCGCGCAGGGTTTCCTGCTCAAGGACGCCGCGCCCGAGGACCTGCGCGACGCGATCGCGCGGGTCGCGGCCGGCGAAACCCTGCTACAGCCGGTCAGCACCGAGCCGGTGCGCGCGCGTTACCGCTACCACGCCGACGACGCGCCGCGCGCGCTGTTCACCGAACGCGAAGTGTCGGTATTGCGGCTGATGGCCGGCGGCTATTCGAACAAGGAAATCGCCCGCGCGATGTTCCTGGCCGAGGGCACGGTCAAGAACTATGTATCGGTGATCCTGGAAAAACTCGATACCCGCGATCGCACCCGCGCGGTGTTGAAGGCGATCACCTTGCGGGTGATCTGAGGATCGGGCCGCCCGCTCGGGGGCATGGCCCGGAGCGGACGACGGCCCGGATCGGACCGCCGCGAAGTTTTTTGGCTGGCCATGTCACGGGCCGGCGGGCTGGATCGTCACTCAGGGTGTAGGCAATCCCAACCCCGAGAGGACATCAGCATGAGCAGCAACGAAGCGGTCAAGTACGAACGCGAAATCCCCGAGATCCTGACCCAGCTGGGCAAGGTCCATACCGCGATCCAGGGCGCGATCGAGGCCAACAACCTGCCGCGCGCGATCTATCACCTGATCCAGCTGCGCGCCTCGCAGATCAACGGCTGCGCGTACTGCATCAAGATGCACCTGCGCGAGGCGCGCGCCGACGGCGAGAGCAACGACCGCCTGGATCGCCTGATCGTGTGGCGCCACGTCGAGGACTTCAGCGCCGCCGAACGCGCCGCCCTGGCCTGGGCCGAGGCGCTGACCACGATCGACGCGAGCGCCGATTACGCCGACCTGCGCGGCGAGCTGCGCGCGCATTACGACGAAAAACAGATCGGCACGATCACCTCGGTGGTGATGATGATCAACCTGTGGAACCGCCTGCAGGTCTCCAAGCACTGAGCAAGCACCCGCTGTGCTCCCTCTCCCGCTTGCGGGAGAGGGCCGGGGTGAGGGTCCGACCGCATCGCGCGACTTCACCCACTGATCCAGCACGCAACGATCCGGCCAAACCGTCGATCGGTCACAACACCGATCACCCGCGCAAAAGCCGCACCACCGCAAGCCCTATCATTCCCCCGCCTTGTTCACCGCGCCGACCATGACCGCCTCCGACGATGCCCGCCTGTTCGCCCAATCCGCGCCGATGCTGACCGGCCTGGCCTATCGCATCCTCGGCTCGCGCGCCGACGCCGAGGACGCGGTGCAGGACACGTTCCTGAAGTGGCAGGCCACCGAGCGCGGCAGCATCGACAACCCCGGCGCCTGGCTGACCACCGCCTGCACGCGGCGCTGCATCGACCTGCTGCGCTCGGCGCACCGCACCCGCGTCGATTACGTCGGCTCGTGGCTGCCCGAACCGATCCACACCGAGGCCGCCGGCCAGCCCGAGCAGCAACTGTCGCTCGCGTCCTCGCTGTCGACCGCGTTCCTGCTGCTGCTCGAACGATTGACCCCGAAGGAACGCGCGGCGTATCTGTTGTACGAGATCTTCGATCAGCCTTATCCGGACGTGGCGCGCATCCTCGACATCGAGGAAGCGGCCTGCCGCAAGCTGGTGCAACGCGCGCGCGGCCATATCGAACAGGCCAAGGTCCGCCACGTCACCCCGGCCGAGCAGCAGGATCAATTGCTGGCCGCGTTCGAAACCGCGCTCAGCGAAGGCCGCACCGCGCCGCTGGCGGCGCTGCTGTCGGAGCAGATCAGCCTGCACGCCGACGGCGGCGGCAAGGTCACCGCGGTGGCGCAGGCGCTGCACGGCCGCGACGCGGTGCTGGGCTTCATCGAGCAGGTATTGCATCCGGCCTGCCGCGACGACCGCTGGACCTTCGTCGACCTCAACGGCTCGCGCGGGGTGATCCTGGAACGCGCCGGCCGCATCGAGGCGGCGGTGAGCTTCGGCTACGACGAGGACGACCGCTTGCGCGACATCTTCATCATGCGCAATCCCGACAAGCTGGCGCGGCTGGAGGCGGTGGCGATCCGGTGAGGATGGGCGGTTGGCGATGGCGATAAAGGCGACGGCATCGATTGCAGGCTGGTAACGACATCGTGGATCGCACCCCGCCGCACACTTACCCCGCGTCCAACCCCTGTGCCCCGACCGACCGCAGATAGCCGTGCAAGCCGCGCTCGCGGGTTTCGACGAAGCCCTCGCCGGTCGCGGCGTACTCGACGATGCGATCGGGGCGGAAGCTGCGGAAGTCTTCGCGCAATCGGCACCATGCGCCCAGGGTCCAGCTGCCGCCCCAAAACGACAGGCACAGCGGCTCGATGTCGCGTTCGCTCGCTCGCGCTTCGCCGTCGCGGTACAGCAATCGCAGTACGCGTTGCTCCAGCACCGCGCCGTGCAACGCGTCGATCAGGCCGCTGGACTCGATCCGGTTGTCCAGTTGCGGCGCGAAGATCCGCGTGCGTTCGCTGCGCGCGCGCAGTTCCGGCGGCAGCACCGCTTCGATCTTGAGCAGGGCCGCGGTCGCGCCACGGCCCAGGCGCTCGCCGCCGAAGGCGCGCACGAAACGGCTGCCGACCACCAGGGCTTCGAGCTCGTCGGGACTGAACATCAGCGGCGGAATGTCCGCGCCCTTGCGCAGCAGATACCCGACCCCGGCCTCGCCTTCGATCGGCACGCCGGAGCGTTGCAGGTCGGCGACGTCGCGGTAGATCGTGCGCAGCGACACTTCCAACGTCTGCGCCAATTGCTGGGCGGTGATCGCATGGCGGCGGCCGCGCAAGGCATGGATCAGCAGGAACAGTCGGTCGGCGCGGCGCATGCGGCATGATCCCGCGCCGCGCGCGCCGGCTCAAGCGCTGGCGCGCGCCCGTCCTCGCCCAACCCGGTCCGGTCGCTGCGCGCCGAGCGTCGCAACACCCGCCGCGCGCTCATCCGCGCAGCTCCGAACGCGCGGTCGGCGACAGACGCAGCCATTGCGGCGCCTGCTTGAGATCGCCTAGCAAGGCGTCGGCCAGCAGCGCGCGCCAACGCGGATCGGCCTGCACGCGCGCGGCCGCATCGGCGTCGGCGTGAGCGGCGAACCACACCAGCACCGACTCGCCCTCGCGCACCGGCAGGCGCGCGAATCCGTTCGGCGAGGCATCCGTCACGTATACGCCGTGCAAGCGCGCGCCGTGTTCGCTCAGCAGCGGCGCGAAACGTTGGCGGAACAGTTCGGCGAACCCGTCCTGGGCCGGTGCACTCAAGGCGCAGATGCCGATCGCGACCGCCGCATCGGGCCGCGCGCGGCTGCCGCGCGGTTCGCGCGCCTGCGCCGCGGCCGCGAACCCGGCGCCCGGCCATGCCGGCTTGAGCATCAGCACGTCGTCGTTGTCGAGCAAGGTCGCGTTGGCCGCGTCGCGATGACGCTTCCAGGTCGGCCCGAAGTAGAACGCGCTCAACGACGCAGTGCGCAGCGCGTGATTCGGAAACCCGCGCACCCAGGTGTAGCGGTCGTCGTGGTCGAGATCGCGGAACTGGCCGATCACGTGCATGCCGACCGCTTCCTGCGATTCGATGAATTCGTTTTCGAACAACTCGATCAGGTCGTCGCGGCAGCCGGGCTGCATGCGGTACTGGCGCAGTTCGATCACCGCGTCCTCGTGCAGCAGGCGGCCGTGTTCGTCGCTGCGGCGCATCCACATATGCCAGTTGGTTTCCCAGCTGTTGCCGCCATCGGCGGAAAATTCCTGATGCCAGTGGGCGGTGTTGGCGCTGATGTCGCTCCAGACGAAGCGGGCCATCACCGGCCGCCCGTCGTGCTCCAGTTCGCCGTCGAACACGCCGCGCAAAGCGCCGCCGTCGCGTTCGAAACCGCCGCGGACCGGCGGTTCCAGCACGCCGTCGTGATTGCCGGCCCACCAGATGCTCCACTGCCGCTGTTCGATATTGAACAGACGCAAGGTCATGCCCTGGAAGGTGTCGTGCGCGCCGGGCCGGTTCCAGTCGCTGAGGAAGGCGTCTACGTTGCCCAGGCCGCCGAGCACCGGCTCGCAGGTCTGCTGCGCGGGAAAGATCTCCCAGTCGTCCGAACCGGCCAGACGCTGGGTCAGGCGTTCGTTGTGCACCTGCCAGCGGCCGTGCAGGAAGTCGAAATCGTGGCGGCCGTCGTGGCGCGCGCTGGGGTCGTTCATGGCGTCGGTCTCGTGGCGATGCGGTGGGTCGGGGCGGTTCATGCGATCCGGGTCATCTGCATGACCCAATTGGTTTCCCAACTGCGGCCGCCGTCGGGCGACAGCGCCTGTTCCCAGTGCACGCTGTCGGCCTGGATCCGCGACCAGGTCGCGCGCGAAGGCAACATCGCGCCGTCGTGCGCTTCCAGCCCTTCGAACACGCCGACGCCGTCGCGGAAGCCGCCGGTCAACGGCGCTTCGAGCACGCCGTCGCGGTCGCTGGCCCAGTACACCTGCCACTGCCGGGTCCGCGGCTGGTACAGGCGCAGGGCGAAGCCTTCGATGCCGCCGTTCCAGTCGGTGAGGTAGCGATCGACGCTGCCCAGACCGCCGAGCACCGGCCGGCATTCGTCCGTGGCGTCGAATTCGATCCAGTCATTGCTGCCGGCCAGGCGCTTGGCCAGGCGGCGGTTGTGGACTTTCCAGCGGCCGACATAGAAATCGAAGTCGTGGCGGCCGTCGTTGGCCGCGGGCTTGGCGGCGGCGGATTGGCCGGCGGCGGCCGGCGGCGGCGCCGCGGCATGCAGACGCGAGGCCAGGGCGGCGATGGGCGCGCCGGCGCTCAACTGCAGGATTGTTCGTCGTTGCCGGTCCATCGCGCGCTCCCCGCCGTGCCGATTGCACGCAGGCATGGTGGGCGGGGGCTGCTGCCAGCTTGTTGTCAGTAGGGATGGGGCGATGTGTGGAATCGCAATTGGGGGACAACGTCGCGGTTGCGGCTAAAAGCAAATCCCCCCTGCCCCCCTTTTCTAAAGGGGGGGAATCGATAGGTGGGTGGCGCTACGTCGTGCCAGATCGCCGGCATGCATTCCCCCCTTTGCAAAAGGGGGGGTTAGGGGGGATTTGCTTTTGCAGTCAGATCGCTACGCAACCACCGGCGCAGCCGGAAACCGCACACACACCTCAAACCCGCGCCCCGGCCCGCGCGGGTCGTCGGCGCCGCGTTCCAGTCCCAGGCCGCATTCGATCTTGGCGCCATGGGTCTGGGCGATTCGCGCCACCAGCGACAGACCGATGCCGCTGCCGCCCTCGGGGCTGCCGGGCGCGCGGTAGAAGCGGTCGAAGATGCGCTCGCAATCCTCCGGCGCCACGCCGATGCCGTTGTCGGCCACGCGCAGCACCACGGTGCCGTCGGCCTGCGCCGTGCACGCCACCGCGACCTGGCCGTCGGCGCCGGCATGGCGCACCGCGTTGTCGATCAGATTGCGCAGCAGGATGCCGAGCTGATCGACATCGCCGAGCAAGCGCGCCGGACCGGCGCGCAGGCTGATGCGCTGGCGACGTTCGCGCGCGAGGGTTTCGAAATCGCGGATCACCAGCACGATCAGATCGGACAGATCCAGCGGCGCCAGCCGCACCGTCTCCGCGCCGGCATCGAGCCGGGCCAGGTCCAGCAACTGCTCCGACAGGCGCGCGCTGCGCTGCACGCCGGCGTTGAGCCGCAGCAGCGCGGCGTTCTTCTCTTCCAGCGTGGTCGCGCGCAGCGCCAGCTCGGCATGGGTGCTGAGCACCGCCAGCGGCGTGCGCAACTCGTGCGCGGCGTCGGAGATGAAGCGGCGCTCGTGCTGGACCGCGGCGTCGACGCGTTCGAGCTGATCGTTGAACGCATCGACCAGCGGCCGGAATTCGGCCGGCAAGGCCTGGGTCGGCAACGGCGTGAGATCCAGCGGCGGACGGCCCTTCAAGGTGTCGCGCAAGGCGGTGATCGGCCGCAGCGACATGCCGATCACCTTCCACGTCGCCAGCCCGAACAGCACCAGGATCAAGGCCGCGGCGAGCAGGCTGCCGACGATCCAGCCCTGCAGCTCCTTGATCGCCATGCGCTTGGTGCGGCCGACCTGCACGATCAAGCCGCGGCGCGCATCGCTGAGCGTATACACCTGCCAACGCTCGCCATCGATCATGCGCCGGGCGAAGCCGTCCTTGAACGCCGGGTTCAACGGCTGCAGCGGCGCCGCCGCCGAATACACCACGTTGCGGCCCTGCGCCCAGACCTGGAAGCTCATCTTCTGATCGGCCGAGACCGGCACGGTGGCGCGCTTGGGATCGCGCGAGGGCAGCCGCTCCAGGCCTTCGGGCATCGACGCGAGCACTTGTTCGGCGATCTCGCGCAGCGAATTGTCGAGCATCCCGGAATGCTCGCGGCCGAGTTGCCACACCTGGCAGGCCAGCCACACGAACCACGCCAGCAGCACGGTCTTGAGCAGCACCCAGGTCAGGGTCCAGCGCAGCGAACGGCCGCCGTCGAAGCTGTGGTGACGGGCGTGGTGGCGCTCGTGCCAGGCGCGATGACGCGCTTCGAGCTCGCACCAGCGCGCGCGCCGGCTTTCCTCGTGCTCGCTCGCCGATGGCGCGGGCGTCTCGGCGTGGTTGCCCGCCGGCGTGTCGCCGCCGCCGATCGCGCTCATGCCGACACTCCGCCGATGCGATAGCCGTAACCGTGCACGGTCACGATCAGTTGCTCGCCGAGCTTGCGCCGCAGCTGATGCACGTACACCGCGATGGTGTTGCTTTCGATCGTGCCGGAGCTGCCGTACACCGATTCTTCCAGTTGCTCGCGCGTGACCACCCGGCCCTGGCGTTCGAGCAGCAGCATCAGGGTGCGGAATTCATGGCCGCTGAGCGCGACCGGTTCGCCGTCGCGGGTCACCAGCCGCCGCGCCGGATCCAGCACCACGGTGCCGCAGCTGAGCACCGGCGAGACCCGGCCCTGGCTGCGCCGCATCACCGCGCGCAGGCGCGCGCACAGTTCGTCGAGCTGGAAGGGTTTGACGATGTAGTCGTCGGCGCCGGCATCGAGCCCGGCGATGCGTTCGCTGAGCTTGTCGCGCGCGGTCACGATCAACACCGGGGTGGCGTCGTAGCGGTTGCGCAGGGTCGCCAGCACGCCCAGGCCGGAGCCGCCGGGCAGGCCGACATCGAGCACCACCGCGTCGAAGTTGTGATCGACCAGCGCGGTCTTGGCCAACGGCGCATCGGCGACCCACTCCACGGACCAACCGTCGTGAGTGAGTCCCGCGCGCACCGCTTCGGCCAGCATCGCGTCGTCTTCCACCAACAAAATGTTCATACCGGGTACTGCGTCACCTGGTCGCATCGTCGTTTGCACCATGCCCACGCACGATTAAAAACTTCTTAAAGGCCGGCGCGCACGATGGCCCGCATGCTCGCTTCCATCCCGTCGCCATGACCGCCGCCCACCGCACCGCCGCCGCCGCGCGGGCGCGGATCGGCCGGCCCGGGCCGCGCCATCGGTCCGCGGCGTCGATGCTACGCCTGTGGCCGGCGCGCGACCGTGGCGGCGATCGGCCCGGTCGCGGCGCATGCGCGCCGCGGCGCCTCTCCTTCCTCCCCTGTCCCGGACGTCCGCGATGAATGCCCCGCTCGCCGTATCCGAAACCGCCGCCCTCCGCCCCGCGCCCGTCCCCGGGCTGGTGGTGCGTCCCGTCGTCCGCGCCGATGCGCCGACCCTGATCGCCCTGTGCGACGAGCACGCCGGCAGCCGCGCGCTCGAGCGCCGTCCGTACGGCCCGCCGCGCGCGCAGCCGCTGGAACTGCTGGAGGTGCTGTTCGAGCCGCCGTTCGGCGCCTGGGCCTGGATCGCCGAAATCGACGGCGCGGTGGTCGGCTACGCCAGCGCCACCGCCGGCTTCTCGATGCTCGAACGCGCCTACTGCCTGCACCTGGACGAGCCCTACCTGCGCGCGGCCGGCCGCGACCGCGGCGTGGAGACCGAACTGCTGCGCCATGCGCTCGACGCCGCCCAGCGCTTCGGTTGCCTGAACCTGCAATGCCAGTCGCCGACCTGGAGCGAGGCCGCGCGCGAACTCGACGCGCCGCTGCGCGCGGTGCGGATCGAGGCGGTGCGGTATGTGATGCGGATGGAAAGCGACGCCGTCGAGGCGTGATCGTTCGCGCGGATTTACCAGCTGCGCGCGTGGGTCACGCAATCCGCCTGTAGGAGCGGCGTGAGCCGCGACCGCGACCTCTCGGCTACGACGCAAGTGTGGTTCGCGGTCGCGGCTCACGCCGCTCCTACAGTCGCTTCGGTCGCATTTTCGGCGTCTTGCTTCATTCGAAAGTCGCTGGCCCGAAGCGAGGCCACACAGGCTTACCAGCTGCGCGCGTGGGCCACGCAATCCCCCTGTAGGAGCGGCGTGAGCCGCGACCGCGACCTCTCAGCTACGACGCATGCGTGGTTTCGCGGTCGCGACTTGCGGCGCTCCTACAGTCGCTTCGGTCGCATTTTCGACGTGTGGCGTCATTCGAAAGTCGCCGGCCCGAAGCGAGGCCACGCAGGCTTACCAGCTGCGCACGTGGATCACGCAATCCCCTGTAGGAGCGGCGTGAGCCGCGACCGCGACCTCTCAGCTACGACGCATGCGAGGCCCCGCGGTCGCGGCTCACGCCGCTCCTACAGTCGCCTTCCGCCACATCGCGCTGTGTTGCCTTAGCGCTCATCCACCTCGTCGTCGCCATCGAACAGATCGGTCTGCAACATCGCCGCGTCTTCGTCTTCGTCGACAAACCCCGACAGCCCCACGCCGACCAACCGGTACAAGGTCTGCGCCGGCAGATCGACGCGCGCGCGCAGGCCGCTGGCGAGGTCGGCCAGTTCGGCTTCGCCGCTCGGCGGGTGCGGCGCGGTCAGGCTGCGGGTCAGGATGCGGAAGTCGGAGGTCTTGAGCTTGAGCACCACGGTGCGCGCGATCCGCCCCGGGTTGCGCTGCAGTTCGCGCTGGTAGCCGGCCCAGGTCTTGCCGGCGAGGCGGCGGATGTCGGCCTCGACCTCCGCCAGCGGCAGATCCCGCTCGAAGGTGTCTTCCGAGGAAATCTGCAGGGTCGGCCGCTCCGGTTCGACCGGATGCTCGTCGATGCCGTGCGCCAGTTCGTGCAAGCGCCGGCCCCAGCGGCCGAAGCGCTGCTCCAGCGCCAGCGCGCCGAGCGCGCGCAGGTCGCTGACCACGCTCACGCCCAGCTCGGCGAGCTTGGCCTCCATGACCTTGCCCACGCCGGGCAACCGTCCGACCGGCAGCGGCGCCAGGAAGGCTTCGACCTGATGCGGCTTGACCACGAACAGGCCATCGGGTTTGTTCCAGTCCGAAGCGATCTTGGCCACGAACTTGTTCGGCGCCACCCCGGCCGACGCGGTCAGCCGGGTTTCTTCGCGAATCGCGTCGCGGATTGCTTCGGCGGTCGCGGTCGCCGACGGCAGGCCGGTCTTGGTCGTGGTGACGTCCAGGTAGGCTTCGTCCAGCGACAACGGTTCGATCAGGTCGGTGTGGCGGGCGAAGATCTCGCGCACCTGGCGCGACACCGCCTTGTAGCGCACGAAGTCCGGCGGCACGAACACCGCGTGCGGACACAGCCGCTCGGCGCGCACCGCCGGCATCGCCGAACGCACGCCGAACTTGCGCGCTTCGTAACTGGCCGCGCACACCACCGAGCGCGCGCCGCGCCACGCCACCACCACCGGCTGGCCGCGCAGTTCGGGCGCATCGCGCTGCTCCACCGACGCGTAGAACGCGTCCATGTCGACATGCAGGATCTTGCGGCGGGGCGCGGACTCGGGCACACGATCGGCGAAAGCTCGGGTGCGTGCATGGTAGCGCCTGGCCGCGCGGCGGCCGTTGCCGGCGCGGGTGGATTCGCGTCGTGTCGCGTCGGCCGCCGGACGAACCCGCGCGCGACGCAACGGCGCGCGCGGGTCGATGCTTGAACGCCCGGCCGCGCGGGCACCGGACTCAGCGCGGAACCGGGTAGGCGGTGTAGAGCACCCAGCGCCGGTTGATGAAGCGCATCACCACGCGCACCGTGTTGGTCTGGATTTCGCGACCGGCGGTGCACACGCCGGCGGCGTTGGCGGCGGTGCACTGGTACGAGAAGAACTGGATCGGCAGATCGCGCGCGGCCTCGGCGTCGGGCTGCGGGTTCTGCGCGCAGTACAGCGGCGGATTCTGCGCGGCCAGGGTGTTGTAGGCCTCGGTCCAGTCCTGCGCGTCGCGGAACAAGGTGCGGTTGTTCTGGGTGAAACCCTGCGGCGGCACTTGGCCGCGGATATGGGCGTTGAGGTGCCCGCCGTATTCGTTGTTCATCAGCGGCGACGACGAAATCTGCACGGTGTTGATGTTGGTGCAGGCGACCTGGGCGAACGCCGGCGCGGCGCACAGGGCCAGCGGAACGGCGAGCGCGGCGAGGGCGCGGCGGGCGGTGGGGACGCGACGCGAGGCGGCGTGGATCATGGCGAACTCCGGTTGGGAAACGAAAACACGAGGCGGGACCGGCGCGCGCTGCGCACCGGCCGGCCCGACGGGACGGATGCGGGTTGCCTGGGAAAACGCCTCGCGGGCGGGTTCGTGAATCCGCGGCCGGCGCCAATGCGGACGGCGCGACGAGCGCATGGGTGACTGGCGCGTGGGCGACGAGCGAGCGCGCCGCGCTCTCGGTTGATTCGCGATCGTCGGGATCGCGACCGAAGCGACTGTAGGAGCGACGTGAGTCGCGACCGCGAAACCTCGTTTGCGTCGTTGCCGAGAGGTCGCGGTCGCGGCTCACGCCGCTCCTACAGGGGGATTGCGTGACCGTCGCGTGCGCTGGTAAGCCGCACGGTCTCGCTTCAAGCCGGTGACTTTCAAATGACGTCAGACGCCGAAAATGCGACCGAAGCGACTGTAGGAGCGACGCAAGTCGCGACCGCGAAACTTCGCTTGCGTCGTAGCCGACAGGTCGCGGTCGCGGCTCACGCCGCTCCTACAGGGGGATTGCATGACCGTCGCGCGCAGTTGATAAGCCGCGTGGCTCGCTTCAGGCCCGCGACTTTCAAATCACGCCAAGCACCGAAAATGCGACCGAAGCGACTGTAGGAACGACGTGAGTCGCGACCGCGAAACCTAGCTTGCGTCGTTGTCGAGAGGTCGCGGTCGCGGCTTGCGCCGCTCCTACACGGGGGTTACGTGACCCACGCGCGCAGTTGGTAAGCCGCGTGGCTCGCTTCAGGCCGATGACTCTCGAATGACGCCAGACGCCGAAAATGCGACCGAAGCGACTGTAGGAGCGACGCAAGTCGCGACCGCGAAACCTCGCTTGCGTCGTTGCCGAGAGGTCGCTGTCGCGGCTTGCGCCGCTCCTACAGGGGGATTGCGTGACTCGCGCGCGCAACTGGTAAGCCGCGTGGCTCGCTTCAGGCCGGCGACTTTCAAATGACGTCAGAAGGATCTCAGCGCCTGAAGCCGACAGTCGCGATGACCGACGCTCGCGATCACCGCTCGCAATCACCCGTAGCGTTTTCGTCGCGATCGCGATCGGATTGAACGAACCACCCCCAAGTCGCGCGACGCCACCCCCATTCACGACCACCCCGACCCCGCGTTCTGACTGGCATGACGCATCCCCCCAGCCCGCGGACCGACGCCGGCGATACCACCGCCATCGCCCACCCTTACTTCGCCGGACTGCCGGCGCCGGATTCGAGCGATTTCGAATCGCTGTGCCGCTTCTGCGAAGACCACCGCATCGCCGTGCTCGCCTCGCTGCCGTGGGTCGCCGCCGAGGTCGCCGCGCTCGGCGGCTTCGCCGCGATGCTGCGGCTGGTGCGCCGCCACGGCGGCCGCCGGCTGTACCTGCCGCGCGGCCGCACCGCGTGTTCGGTGCGCCTGGGCGTGGCCCTGGACGCGCCGACCCACCGGCGCCTGCTCGACCGCGCCAGCGCCGCCGGCACCATCGAGATCCCGTCGGCCTGGGGCGTGTTCGTCGGCCTGCGCCGGGTCGCGATCCGCGCCGCGGTGCGCGCCGGGCGCAGCCAGCGCGAGGTCGCCCAGAGTTTCGGCGTGACCGAACGCCATCTGCGCCGCGAAGCCGATTCGATCCAGCTGGCCGACCGCCCCGCCGCCGACGCGCCCGACCCGCTTCCGAAAAACTGAACGCGTCGCGCGGCCGCCGCCCGGCCGGTCATCCGCATCGGCGACAATGGCGGCCCTCGCCGCCACCGCCCCGAGCCATGTCCGCCGTCCTCAATCCCAGCACCAGCCCGATTTCCCTGACCCGTTACCTGATCGAAGAACAGCGCGCCGGGCGCATCAACCCCGACCTGCGCCTGCTGATCGAAGTGGTCGCCCGCGCCTGCAAGACCATCTCGATCGCGGTCGGCAAGGGCGCGCTGGGCGGCGTGCTCGGCGAGGCCGGCACGCCCGGCGAAGCCAGCATGAACATCCAGGGCGAGGCGCAGAAGAAGCTCGACGTGCTCAGCAACGAGATCCTGCTCGAAGCCAACGCCTGGGGCGGCCACCTCGCCGGGCTGGCCTCGGAGGAAATGGACACCTCGCACCCGATCCCCGACGTCTACCCGCGCGGCAACTACCTGCTGCTGTTCGATCCGCTCGACGGCTCCAGCAACATCGACGTCAACATCTCGGTCGGCACGATCTTCTCGGTGCTGCGCTGCCCCGACGGCGTCACCCAGGCCGCCGACAAGGACTTCCTGCAGCCCGGCAGCGAACAGGTCTGCGCCGGCTACACCACCTACGGCCCGAGCACGATGCTGGTGCTGACCATCGGCAACGGCACTCATTCCTTCACCCTGGACCGCGAAGTCGGCAGCTTCGTGATGACCACGCGCGGCATGCGCATTCCCGAGGACACCAAGGAATTCGCGGTCAACATGTCCAACCAGCGCCACTGGCAGCCGCCGATGCAGGCCTACGTGGGCGATCTGCTGGCCGGCAAGGAAGGCCCGCGCGGCAAGGACTTCAACATGCGCTGGGTGGCCTCGATGGTCGCCGACGTGCATCGCATCCTGACCCGCGGCGGCATCTTCAGCTATCCGCTCGACGCCAAGTGCGCGGCCCAGGGCGGCAAGCTGCGGCTGATGTACGAGGCCAACCCGATGGCGTTCCTGGTCGAACAGGCCGGCGGCGCGGCGAGCACCGGCCGCCAGCGCATGCTCGAAGTCGAACCGACCGGCCTGCACATGCGCGTGCCGGTGTTCCTCGGCAGCAAGAGCGAAGTCGAAACCGCGGTGCGTTACCACCACGAGTACGACGCCGAACAGGGCTAAACCCGCCCGCGTTTCGCCAGCGCGCGCCATTCGGCCGTCCCGACCGGACCCGAAGGCGCGCGTCCGCCGCGTCGCTCGGCCTTGCTCCGGTCGACTCCAGGCCAGCCGCACCGTTCGCGCGCGGATGGTTTCTCCCGCGCCCGGGCGATGGCGCTTAAACGCGCCGCGCCCGCCGCAACGGCCGCCGATGACCGGCTTTTGCCGCGCCCCGCGTTTGCCTAAGGACTTGCAGGTGCTGGCGCATTTGCGCCGGCGGGGAAGCTTCCGATGTCCAACACCACTCGCGGCGACTTGGGGAGTCGTCGCACCAACAGCCGTCACGCCGCCGCGCGCTCGATCGCGTCGCGCGGCGACGGCGCGCGCGAGCTGATCTATCTCAGCCCCGGCGGGGCCGGCCGCATGCATGCGCTGGCGCCGCTGCAGACCCTGGGCTGGACCCTGCGCCGCGCCGCCGACGCGCGCGCCGCCCTGCGCATGCTGCAGTCGCAACCGCAGCTGCCGCACGCGGTGCTGATCGACCTGCGCGAGGGCTTCGACGCGCGCGATCTGGACGAACTCGGCCCGGCCCTGGCGACCCAGAACGCCGGCTGGATCGCCGGTATCGCCGCGGCCCAGCTCGACGACGAACACGCGCGCCGGCTGATCCGCGACTACTGCTACGACTACGTCACCCTGCCCTGCCCGGAAGCGGTGCTGCACACGGTGATCGGCCACGCCTACGGCATGGCCGCGCTGGCCTGCGGCCACGACGCCGACAGCATCGGCGCCGGCGGCGTGGACGGCATGATCGGCGAGAGCCAGCCCATCCGCAGCCTGTGCCGCGGCCTGCACAAGGCCGCCGCGACCGACGCGCCGGTGTTCATCGCCGGCGAAACCGGCACCGGCAAGGAACTGGCCGCGATGGCGGTCCACCGCCACTCGCACCGCCAGCGCCACCCCTTCGTCGCGATCAACTGCGGCTCGATCCCGCACCCCCTGGTCCAGTCCGAACTGTTCGGCTACGAGCGCGGCGCCTTCGCCGGCGCGCAGCAGCGCAAGCTCGGCCGGATCGAGATGGCCAACGGCGGCACCTTGTTCCTCGACGAAATCGGCGACCTGCCGATGGACAGCCAGGCCGCGCTGCTGCGGTTCCTGCAGCAAGGCTCGATCGAGCGCCTGGGCGGCCACGAACAGATCCCGGTCGACGTGCGCATCGTCTCGGCCAGCCACCACGACCTCGACGACGCCATCGCCGCCGGACGCTTTCGCGCCGACCTGTTCCATCGCCTGTGCGTGCTGCGCCTGGAACAACCGCCGCTGCGCGAACGCGGCGGCGACATCGACCTGATCGCCGACCACGCCTTGCAGCGCTACGCCCAAGAAACCTCGCGCGGGATCAAGGGCTTTTCGCCGTGCGCGCGCCAGGCCCTGCACCGCCACCCGTGGCCGGGCAACGTGCGCGAACTGATCAACCGCGTGCGCCAAGCGGTGATCATGGCCGAAGGCCGCTACATCACCGCCGCCGACCTGCACATCGACGACGCCGGCGACGGCCAGCCGGTCACCCTGGAGGAAGCGCGCGACGCCGCCACCCGCGAAGCGATCGAGCGCGCCCTGCACCGCAACCGCCGCCGGCTGGGCGAATCGGCGCGCGAACTGGGCGTGTCGCGGGTGACCTTGTACCGGCTGATGCAACGCCTGGGCATGCGCGGCAGCGAGGACGAAGCCGACGAGGAATCTCAGGCCGTGTGACGCCGATCACGCACAATTTCCGGACCAACCAAGACGGGGAAGTCGGGGATGAAGCCAAGGATTTCGGTCAACCAGCTCGGCGAATACATGACGGCCACGCCGTCGCGGCGGCGGCAGATCGTCAGGGACCAGAAGAACCCGCCGCTGTTCAAATCCACCCGCTACCGCGACGCGCGCGAAGTCATCGCCGAGCACATCGCCTCGAACATGGTCGACGACGCGGCCGCGCTGGCCGCGGCCGACGCGCTGCGCGAGAACGCCGAGGGCAGCGACTTCGCGATCCAGGACCGGATCCATTCGGCGCATGCGATCACCGCGTTCCTGGATATCTGCGAGGACATCAAGATCGGCGCGCTGACCGCGGTGCGGGTCGACACCTTTTCCAGCGACGGGCTGGAACTGGCCGGGGTCAAGGTGGTGATGCGCCCGGAGGCCTTGCTGCTGGACCCGGCGACGCAGGAGGTCGTCGGCTGCGTCAAGCTGCACTTCTCCCGCACCCAGCCGCTGGACGGCCGCAGCGCCGCCTACGTCGCGACCGCGCTGCGCGCGCACCTCGAGCAGAACCTGTCGGCGCCCGGCACGGTCAATCCGGATCGCTGCTATGTCGTCGATATCGCCACCCGCAGCATTCTGAGCGCGCCGAAGGCCAACAAGCGCCGGCTCGGCGACCTCGGCGCGGCGTGCGAGGAAATCAAGGATCGGTGGGTGGGGGTGTGAGCGCGTCGCGGCGATCGCTCGCCGAGCGTACGCCGTAACGCCGGAGCGAGGCGCGAACGGGCCATGACCGCATGGCTCACGCGCGCCGCGGTACGCCGGCCGTCAAGTGGCTGAAATGGTTCGAGATTCGGTCGACCGTCCGCGGCCCGGCCCGGGCCGCGCGCGCCGGCTTTTTGCAAGCCGGCGCGCGCATGCGAGGATGCCCACCTTGCCCGCGCTCGCGGCGGGGCGCCTTTCTGCAGCCATCCACGCCATGTCATCGACCTCCGACTCCAGCGCAACCAGCGATCCCGGCGCCGCCGATTTCATCGAGGTCTATCCACAGGCGTTGACGCGCGAGCAATGCGCGGCGCTGGTGCAGCGCTTCGACACCAGCCGCGACAGCGAACCGGGCCGGGTCGGCGGCGGGGTGATGCCCGACCTCAAGGACAGCCGCGATCTCACCATCACCGGCCGCGAAGGCTGGAAGGACATGGAGCTCGCCTTGAACCTGGCGGTGTTCCGCGGCCTGCTGCAGTACCTGCGCCGCTATCCGCACACGATGATCGCGCCGCTGATGCTCGAAGCGCCGAGCGCCGACGGCAAGCGCCACCGGCTCACCGCCGAGCGGGTGGCCGAGATGGACGACAACGCGCTGTCGCCGATCGCCCAGACCGTGTTCCGTCCCGGCGCGATCAACCTGCAGCGCTACACCGCCAACCGCGGCGGCTATCCGTACTGGCATTGCGAGCTGTACCCGCGCGACCAGAGCGCGGAGACGCTGCACCGGCACGTGCTGTGGACGATCTACTTGAACGACGGCTTCGAGGAAGGCGAAACCGAATTCCTCTACCAGCGCCGCAAGATCGCGCCGCGCGCGGGCGACCTGCTGATCGCGCCGGCCGCGTTCACCCACACCCATCGCGGCAATCGGCCCAAGGGTGGGGATAAGTACATCGCGACCAGCTGGATTCTGTTTCAGCGCGCGGAGCGCTTGTACGCGGGGTGAGGCCGCGCGTTGAGATGCGGCTGCGTGCGCGGGTGGAGCAAATCCCCCGGCGCTGACGGTGTTGTCGCTGCGACGGTTTTCGCCGGGCGCCCGCCCCCTTTTTCAAAGTGGGCTCATTGACGCGCTTGATGGTGTATTCGGGAATCGGGAATCGGGAATCGGGAATCGGGAATCGGGAATCGGGAATCGGGAATCGGGAATCGGGAATCGGGAATCGGGAATCGGGAATCGGGAATCGGGAATCGGGAATCGGGAATCGGGAATCGGGAAAGGCTAAAACCCCTGCAACAAAAAAATCCGCGAACTGGCGGGTTTTTTTACGTCCCGCCCTTGCTGTTCCCCCCTTTGGAAAAGGGGGGGAGGGGGGATTCGCTTTTGCTCTTCAGCTTTTGCTTTTGCTTTTGCTTTTAAAGCTTCAGCCCCGCCGAATCCTCAAGGATTGCGCGGATGGTTCAACACCAACCAATACAACCCGACCTGCTTCACCGCCCACACGAACTGCTCGAAATCCACCGGCTTCTGGATATAGCTGTTGACCCCCAGCGCATAACTGGCCTCGACGTCGAACGGCTCGGTGCTGGTGGTCAGCACCACCACCGGCAGGGTGCGGGTGGGTTCGTGCGCGCGGATCGCCTGCAGCACTTCGCGACCGTCGACCTTGGGCAGGTTGAGATCGAGCAGCACGATCGACGGCAGATCGTTGGGATCGCGATCGGAATAGCGGCCACGGGCGAACAGGTAGTCCAGCGCCTCGGCGCCGTCGCCCATCACCACCAGCCTGTTGGCGATCTTGGCCTCGTCGAAGGCGAGCCGGGTCAGCTCGACATCGTCGGGGTTGTCTTCAACCAGCAGGATTTCCTTATGCATTCGGGGTGTCCTCGCCCGCGGACACGACGGGCAGTTCTACGGTAAACGTGCTGCCCAGATCGGGCTGCGAATGGGCGCGCAGCTGGCCGCGGTGGCGCTCGGCGATGCGCCAGGCGATCGCCAGCCCGAGGCCGTGACCGCCGCCCTGATCCGGCCCGTGCAGGCGCTGGAACGGTTCAAACAATTTGTGAGCATATCGCATGTCAAATCCGGTGCCTTGGTCGCGTACCGACAGCACCAGCCGGTCGCCGGACCGTTCACCGAACACCTCGATGCGGACCGGCTCGGGCTCGTCGGCCGATGGGGCCGACGGTGCTGAAGCTTGGCCGGCAGCATGCCGGGCGGCACTTCGTTCGCAGGTGAATTTCCAGGCGTTGTGCATCAATTGGTTCAGCATCAGCTTCAGCAACCGCTCATCGCCCTCGACCTGCAGGCCGGGCTGGACGCTGATCTGGGCGCGGTGATGCGGGTCGGCGTCCTGCAGCTCGGCGCCGACCCAGTCGGCGAGCAGGCTCAGGTCGACCGGCGCGATCCGCATCTGCGTGCGGGTCACGTGCGACAGCTCGGTCAACGCCGCCAGCAGCCCGGTCATGCGCGAGGCGGCGGCGCGGATCCGCGCCAGGTAATCGCGGTCGGTTTCGTTCAGGCGCTCGGCGGCGCGTTCGTGCAGCAGGGCGGAAAAACTCTCGATCGAGCGCAGCGGCGCGCGCAGGTCGTGGGCGACCGCGTCGGCGAACAGCTGCAGCTGCCGGTGCGAGGCGTCCAGTTCGGCGCTGCGCTCCTCGGCGCGCGCGCTCAGCGCCATGCCGGCCTCGCGTTCGCCGCGGATGTCGCGCATGTGCGAGATGAAATATTGCGCGGTGCCGTCTTCGTCGCGCATCACCGCGACGTTGAGCTGCACCCACACGTCGCTGCCGTCGCGATGCACGTAACGCTTGTGTTCGTCGACCGAGGCCAGCGCGCCGCTGACCAGCGCGGCGACCAGATGCTGGCTGATCGCCAGATCATCGGGATGGGTGACTTCGCTGTAGTGGCGGCCGCGCAATTCGTCGACGCGGTAGCCGAGCATCGCGCACAAGGCCGGATTGACCTCCAGCCAGATCCCGTCGGTGGACACGATCGCCATGCCGATGTTCGACGCCGTCATCGCCAGGCGGAAACGGTCGTCTCCGGCCTTGGGGGCGTTGCTCGGGGGAAGCGGCAGGCTCATCGAATGGAGCGGCATGGCTCGGACGGGGTGACCGCAGAGTGTAGCCAAACCGGTGGTGACGGCCCGGTGGATGGCGCATACGGCGTCGACACGGCCAAGTCTTGCACAATGCGGCGATGGACTTTTCGCAAATCGCCTTCCTGCTGATCCTGGGCGCAGCATTGTATTTGTTCGTCAGCGAGCGGCTGCGGGTCGACGTCACCGCGATGCTGACCCTGCTGGCGCTGGTGCTGACCGGGGTGCTCGATTCCAAGCAGGCGCTGTCGGGATTCGCCAGCGAGCCGGCGATCATCGTCGCGGCGGTGTTCGTGATTTCCGGCGGCCTGGCCGCGACCGGCATCACCGAGCGCCTGGGTCAGTGGATCGGACGCGCCGCCGGTCACAGCGAGGGCCGCGCGATCGCGGTGACCATGCCAGCGGTCGCGGCGCTGTCCTCGTTCACCCACCACGTCATGGTCACGGCGATGATGCTGCCGATCCTGACCCGGTTCGCGAAATCGCGCGGGCTGTCGGCCTCGCGTCTGCTGATGCCGATGTCGTTCGCGGCTTCGCTCGGCACCACCCTCACCCTCGTCAGTGCACCGGCCTTCCTGCTCGCCGACAACCTGCTCGAACGCACCGGTTCGCCGGGCCTGGGCATTTTCTCGATCACCCCGATCGGCCTGGCCCTGGTCGCGATCGGCGTGCTGTACATGCTGGCGGCGCGCTGGTTTTTGCCCAAGCGCGGCGGCGAGCACGGCGACGACGGCTATCTGCGCCTGGACCGTTACCGCACCGAGCTGCTGATCGTGGAGGGCTCGCGCTGGAGCACGCGGCCGCTGGCCGAGTTGCAGAAGGCGCTCGGCGACCGCTTCGTGATGACCGGCTGGCTGCGCGACGGCCAGCGCCGCCAGGACCTGGGCCCGAGCAGCCCCTTGATCAGCGGCGACATCCTGCTGGTCGAAGCCTCGGCCGATGCGCTGGCCTCGCTGCACGACGACGCCGGCCTCGACCTCAACGCGATCAAGCGCTTCGGCGAACACGCCGACGGCGACGGCGAGCCGCAGCTGGTCCAGGCGGTGGTCGCGCCGGGTTCGGAGTTCATCGGCCGCAGCGTGCGCGAGCTGGACTTCGCCCGCCGCTTCCACGCGGTGATCGCCGGCCTGTGGCGGCGGCAGGGCGCGGTCGCGCCGCGCCTGTCCGACGCGCGCCTGCGCGAAGGCGACCTGCTGGTGCTGTGGGGCCGGCCGGCGCGCTTCACCGAACTGGCCGCGCACCACGGTTTCCTGATGCTGGTGCCGTTCGCCGGCGAAGCGCGCCGGCGCATCCGCGCGCCGCTGGCGCTGGCGATCCTGGGCTTGACCGTGCTCACCGCCGCGACCGAGTGGCTGCCGGCGCCGCTGGCGTTCCTGCTCGGCGCGGTGGCGATGGTGGCCACGCGCTGCGTCGATGTCGAACAGGCGTATCGCGAGATCGACGTGCGCATCTTCGTGATGATCGCCGGGGTGATCCCGCTGGGCGTGGCGATGGAGCAGACCGGCACCGCGCAATTGCTGGCGCAAGGGATGCTGCACGTGATCGCGGGCTGGTCGCCGCTGATGATCCTGCTGGTGATGTTCACCGCCGCCGCGTTGCTGACCCAGATCCTGTCGGACGCGGCGACCACGGTGCTGCTCGGGCCGATCGCGATCTCGCTGGCGCAATCGCTGGGCCTGCCGCCGACCCCGTTCGTGGTGTGCACCGCGCTGGGCGCGGTGGTCGCGTTCCTGACTCCGATCGGGCATCACGGCAATCTGCTCATCCTCGGCCCGGGTCAGTACCGCTTCGGCGATTTCCTGCGCATCGGCTTGCCCTTGACCACCCTGATCGCCTTGGTCAGCGCCTGGATGGCGCGCTGGCTGTGGCTCGACGGTCCGTTCTGGCCGGCCCTGTCCTGAGCCTGCGCCCGCCGCAGGCAGGCGCCGCGGCGCGACTGACGCTGGGTTTCGCTGCTGCGCGAGGACAAGCCGGGGCAAGGCATGGCTTCGCGCCGCGCCGCGGCGGGATCGTCCAGCGCGACGCTCGGACGGCGCTGGATCGCGCGGCCCGGGTCGCGCCCCGGACGGGGCATCGGCGCGGACGAATGCGACGGCTTGGGTGCGGATCGCGACGGTGGGGTTTCACGGGCGACGACCAGGTCCGCGCAGCCGGCCGACCACAGCAGCGCGGCGCAGGCGAACCGCAGGCGCCAACCGCGCCAACGGCGCGAGCCGCGCAGGCGGCCGCGTAACGCGGGCGGGCGGCGCGGAATCGTTGGGGTCCTGGCGGTGGCGGGCATCGGAGCCGTCCTGATCGCGATCGCGTGAGAGCGAGCTGCGACGCTAGGCGATCGATGGGGACGACGGTATCCGTCGAAAGTCGTGGGTGACCGGCGGCTTACAGCCGCGGTTCATGCGAACGGCGTGGTGTGCCCATGGGGTGGTGGTTGCGCGGTGGTCGCTGTGGCGCGGTCGCGGCTCACGCCGCTCCTACATGGGCTCCCTGTAGGAGCGACGTGAGTCGCGACCGCGAAGTTACCCGTTCGCGACGCTACCCGCGATGCCCACGCCTGCGACATCCGTCAAAAGCCGTCGGCGACCGGTGGCTTACAGCCGCGGTTCATGCGAACCGCGTGGTATGCCCATCGGGTGGTGGTTGCGCGGTGGTCGAAGTGGCGCGGTCGCGGCTTGCGCCGCTCCTACATGGGCTACCTGTAGGAGCGACGTGAGTCGCGATCGCGAAGTTACCCGTTCGCGACGCTACCCGCGATGCCCGCGCCTGCGACATCCGTCGAAAGCCGTCGGCGACCGGTGGCTTACGGCCACGGTTCACGCGAACCGCGTGGCGTGCCGATCGGGTGGCGATTGCGCGGTGGTCGATGTGGCGCGGTCGCGGCTCGCGCCGCTCCTACAGGGAGCCCATGTAGGAGCGACGCAAGTCGCGACCGCGAAGCCGCCCGTTCGCGGCGCTACCTCCGATGCCCGCGCCTACGACGCCACACAACGCAACGCCCTACCCCAGCGTAGGAAATTTCCTACGCCGCGCCTCGTGGTCCCCCTAGGGCAAACCATAAACGGTTAAGTCACCTTATCTCCGCCCCGGCAGCACGACTTATGCGCCGGCAACGGACGCCGCTCAGCAAAGGAATGGGTCGCCGCCTTGAGCAAGCGGTCAAGCTGGGCCGGGGCAACTCCGATTCGTTCGACGAGGCTGATGACCGTGATGCCGTACACCGTGCAACTCAACGAATCCACCTACCTCGGCCGCACCTTGTCGTGCGACGTCGCCGACGAACGTTTCGACAACCCGGCCGCGGCCTCGGCCGCTGCCAAGAGCGAAGCCTTCCATCTGTCGGTGCAGCTCGGCCTGCCGGTGGCGATCCGCATCTTCGAAGACAGCCGCATTTACCTGTCGCACATCATGCCGGCGCCGCCGCGCTGAGGCGGCCAAGGCACGCGCGCCGGCGTTTCAGACAACGCCGCGAACGCTTCTGATTAAAAAAGCGTTCGGCCCCGACTTTGTTCGCTGCGCTTGCATCGCAACGATGCGAGCGCCCTCGCCCGCCGTTAAATAAAGGCGCTACCGAGGTCGCGCGGACCTTGCGCGAATTTTTGCCGCGGCCTTGAGCCGCGCGCTGTCCCAAGTCGCACTCAACGTTTTCGCCTCGAATCGAGGCAAGCAACTTATTGAAACCGGCGAGCTGCGCGCGCAGACGCGTTTCGTCATCGCCATGAACAGCCTTCACCCAAGGCCTTGAACCTTCTTTACGCAACGCCACGACCGCGTCCGTCGCGCTCGTGCGCACGCGCGCATCCACGCACAACCCATCGCCGCGCATCGTGCATCGTGCATCGAGCCTTGTTACTAAGTTTCATCCAAGCGTATGCGCGCGTTGGACGACTTCTGACGCACATCCCACTTCGCACATCCGATAGCCACATCGCGTGTGGAAAAGGTGGGGGGTGTGCGCTCGGACGGCGTTCGGATGCATGGGGAATGCTGACGAAGCGACGGCAAACACCGCCATCGATGCAGCTTCGCAGTCACATCAAGATCCCTGCCGTTGTGCAGTGCCGCCGCGCGCGACCACGATCGCGCCGCGGCGATTTGCTTCTCTTTTCTTCTTTGTTGCATGACTCGGAGAGCTACGCATGTCCATGAAACAACGCATCCTGACCGCCTCGATCCTGCTGGCGATCACCGGCACCACCGCCACCGCGCTGGTCACCGCGCAGCGCGACGGCAACAGCAACGCCGCCACCGCCAGCACGCGTAACCAAGGCGCCGCCAACCCGCAGACCGCCTCGCAGGCCCACGCCAACGCCGCATCCTCGACCGCCGCGCGCAGCGCCTATTCCACCGCCTCGGGCAGCACGCCGTCGGCGCAGCTCGAACTCAGCCCCGCGGTGGCGCGCGCGCGCGAACTGCTGCAAGCGCAGAAGCTGCAAAGCGCCGGCGCGCAGGCACTGGCCGGCGCCGATCGCGCCGCGATCGAGGCCGAACGCTATGTGCCGCGCGATCTGATCGTCGAAGCCGACGGCAGCCAGCACGTGCGTTTCAACCGCGATTACCAGGGCCTGCCGGTGATCGGCGGCGATCTGGTCGCGCACCTCAAGGGCGGCCTGCTGACCTCGGTCAGCAAGACCATGGACCTCAAGCTCGGCCAGGGCGGCGCGGCCACGCCGAAGCTGTCGTCGGCGCAGGCGATCGCTGATGCCGGCGTGCATTTCGCCGGCCGCTTCATCGACAAGCCGTCCTCGCGCATGGTGTATTTCGCCCAGAACAACGAGCCCAAGCTCGCCTATGAAGTGACCTTCCGCGGCCTCAACAAGGCGCAGCGTCCGGTCCACGACCTGATCTATGTCGACGCCGACAACGGCGGCCTGCTCGGCCGCGACAGCCGCATCTACACCGCCGAAGCGGCCGAAGGCGAAGGCTTCACCATCACCCGCGGCAAGGTGCCGATCTCGACCAGCAAGGTCGGCGCGGAAGAAAGCGACGGCCGCGGCGCGGGCTATCTGCTGCGCGACGACAAGCGCGGCGGCGGCACCGTGCACAACACCGGCGGCACCGTGGTCGACCTGGTGTTCGGCGGCGGCGATTTCACCGCGCCGCCGATGTTCGATGCCGACAACGTCTGGGGCAACGAGCAGATGACCAACATCGAGCGCACCGGCGTGGAAGCGCATTACGGTGTGTCGAAGACCTGGGACTACTACAAGAAGTTCTACGACCGCGTCGGCATCTTCGGCGACAGCCTCGGCGTGCAGAGCTTCGTCAATGTCACCTTCACCTACTTCTTCTTCATCGATGTGGGCGGCACCAACGCGTTCTGGGACGGCGAAGCCAAGCGCATGGTCTACGGCAACGGCGACTACGGCGTGTCCAATCCGGTGGTCGCGCTCGACGTGGCCGGCCACGAAATGTCGCACGGCGTGACCCAGGCGACCTCGGGCCTGATGTATTCGGGCGATGCCGGCGGCTTGAACGAAGCGACCTCCGACATCCACGGCACCCTGGTCGAGTTCTTCGACAACAGCCCGAAGGATCCGCCGGATTACCTGATCGGCGAGAACGTCATGCTCAGCGGCGTGCCGCTGCGCTACATGTTCAAGCCGAGCCTGGACGCCGACGAAGAAGGCAACGGTTCGTTCGACTGCTACCCGGCCGGCGGCTTCACCGAGGAAGACCCGCATTACACCTCGGGCGTGGGCAATCACTTCTTCTACCTGCTGGCCGAAGGCCAGAAGGTGCCCAAGTCGCATCGCAAGACCGTGCTGCCGTCCGATCTGGTGTGCAACGGCGCGACCGGCCTCAAGGGCCTGACCCCGACCGTCGCCGGCCAGATCTGGTACCGCGCCAACACCTTGTACCTGACCTCGCAGGCCAGCTACCCGGATGCGCGCGTGGCGACCCAGACCGCGGCCCAGGACCTGGTCGATCGCGGCCTGCTCAAGGCCAGCGCGGTCAAGACCGTGGCCTGCGCGTGGGAAGCGGTCAACGTCGGTCTGCCGGAAGGCTCGACCGCGGCGCGCTGCAAGAACTGAGCGTTACCCGTGCTCTGATTTGAGCCGGTTTGTTCAAGCCGGCTGGTGGTTGTTCGACCCTCGCGCTGCGGCGCGGGGGTCTTTTTGTTTGCGCTGGTCGAGACAGCATCGACGATCAATCACGTCAGACGTCGGCGATGCGGCCGAAAGCGACTGTAGGAGCGGCGCGAGCCGCGACCGCGAAACCATGCATGCGTCGTTGCCGCGATGTCGCGGTCGCGGCTCGCGCCGCTCCTACAGGGGGATTGCGTGACCTGCACGCCTGCCTCGTAAGGCTGCGCGAGCGACCGCATCGATGCACGCATCGCCGCGCTGACAGCGGCCGCGCACGGCGAAGTCGGCTCAACGCGTGGCCGGCGGCACCGCGAAGTACGTGCCTTCCAACGAACCGTTGTGGCCGCAGTAATCGGGCATGGTCAAGCGCTTGCCCTTCGCGTCCACCGCGTCCACCCGCAAGCTCGCGCCGTCGCGCTTGAGCTTGAGCAGGCTGTCGTCGTCGTCCACATGCACGCTCGCCGCGTCGGCCTCGCCGCGGTCGCGGCCGGCGGCGTCGCAGAGCCAGCGGCCGTCGAGCGGATGCGCGGCGTTGGCCTGCACGTCCCAGCGGCCTTTCGCGTCGCGACGGATCTCGATTTCGCCGGCGATGTTGCGCCAGCGGCCGGCCAGGCCCGCGGCTGGGTGCGCACGGATCTGACCGAGGTGCTCGCGACGATAGTCGAGCGTGCTGCGCAACTCCTTGGTTCGCTCGGAGGCCGCCGCAGCGGCGTAACGCGCGTCGCGTACTTCCAGGAACCAGCGCTGCTCGTCGCGTAACGCCGCGGCCGTAGGCGCGTCCAGCTCGGCCAGCGCGCGGCGATACACCTGAGCCAGTTCGGCATCGGCGCGTGCCAGTCGCGGATCGGCGCAGATCGCGCGTTCGACCTCGCTGCTCGCGCGGGCGCAATCGAACGACGGCCGCGACGCGGGCGACGCGGCCTGGGCGGCGGCGCCGTGCAAGGCCACGATCGCGACGAGGCTCGCCAGGCGGCGAGCGGTGCGGTTCAAACGCATGCGCAGATGTCCTTGGACTGAGGGCCGGCGGGCGTGGCCACCGGTCAGGGCCGGCCGAAGAAGTCGTAGCCGGCGAAGTCGACCACGTCCGCGGACAGCGCCTTGGGTTCGACGCGGCGATAGCGTTCGCTCGCTTTCACGTCGGCGCAGCCGCGCTTGCGGTCATGCACCCAGTACAGGTCGCGCCCGCAACGCAGCAGCACCATCAGCGCCGGCCGCGCCTGTTGCCGCGGGCGGCATTCTTTGTCGGAGGTGATTTCGCAGCCGGGCGTGTCGAACACGGCGCGGCCGTTCTCGATGCGTCCCTTGAGCAGGTCGGTGCCGCCGGTCTGGCTGGCGCGCCAGTTCCAGGCCGCGCGGATCGTCGCGCCCTGCTGGCTCAGTTGCAGGCTCTCGCAGTATTCCTCGCCCTGGTAGCGCTCGCAGGTCTGCCAGTAACCGTCGAACGGCGACGCGGGCGACGTGGGCGCGGCGGCCTGGGCGGCGCCGCACAGGCTCAGGCACAGCGTCAGCCATGCGGCGCGCGTGTGGACGAGCGAGCGAAGGCGACTGGGATTCGGCGTTGCGGGCATGGCGGGCTCGTCGGACTGGATGGAATGGAGTGATTGGATGGCGCGAAGCGGCGAAACGAGTTCGAGCGTTCGCGAAGCCGCGCCGACGTTACGAATAGAACGGCACGCGCTGCAGCTTGTACACGCCGCCGACCTTCTTGAACACGCGCTGCGCTTGCAGATCCTCGCTGTCGAGCAGGTACTCGCCCGGCCCGATCGGCCCGGACACCTGCACCTCGCCGTTTTCGTCCTTGGCCGCGTCGATGCGCTGCGAGTACGCGCGGATCTTGTTGGCCTGCAACGCCGAACGCACCGCGGCGGTGATGATGCGGTCGTACAGGCCGATCACTTCGCGTTCGTTGCTCGCGCTGGCATCGTGGCTGCGTTGTTCGGCGTCGCAGGGATCGGGGCGGTCGAGGCAGCTCTCGCCCTGGCTGTAGTCGAGGAACGGCTGCGCGGTCATCTTCGCCACCGCGGCGCGATCGCCGGCGGCGACGGCGCGGCGGAAGTCGGCGATGAAGATCGTGAAATCGCCATGGCGTTCGTAGCGGTACACCGCCGGGCCGGGCGCGCTAGCCGACGGCGCCAGCGCGCCGGACCAGTCGCGCTTCATCTGCGCCAGGCGATCGCGGTAGGCGCGCTCCAGGCAGGCGCGGTCGGCGCAGGCGTTGCGGCGCGCGAGCCAGCGCTGTTGTTCGGCGGCGATCGGATCGACGCGGCGGCCGGTTTCGCCGTCGACGCCGGCGGTCTCGGACTGGATCTGGCGGTACAGATCGTTCATTTCGCTGTCCAGGCGCGACAGCCCCGGATCGGCGCAGATGCTGATTTCGACCGTGCTGCGCGCGTGCTTGCAGTCGAAACCGGCGGCCTGCGCGGCGGCGGCGAACAATGCAAAACCGAACAGGGTCAGGCCGAGCAGGCGGCGGATCGCGGCGGAGCGAGAAGGCATGAGGATTCCTTGCGGCGCGATGGCCGCATCGATCGGGACGGAGTGAGAGGGCGTGGACGGCGCGCGCATCGGCGGGCGCCGGTTCGAATCGGCGCGGCGGCAGGACGCGATGCCGGGTCGCACGCGAATACGGCGTCAACGGCCGGGCCCCGCGACAGGCGCGGGCGGCGGCGGTGGATACGTGGGTGACGACGGCGCTGCGGCATCCGGGCGTTGACGGGTCTTCCTGACGGCGGCGCGGCATCGCGCCTGCCTACACGCCGCATTGTGGTCGAGCGCGCGCGCGCGTACCAGCCGGCGCCGCGCGGGCGGCGTGGAAACCGCCAGATTGCGCCTGTTTCGGCCGACGGGCCGAGGCCTAGCGTTATCCACAGGTGCGGGTCGATGCGTACGTGCTGTTGCTCGACAACGGCCGGATCCTCAGTTCGGCCGGATCGGCGGCGGGCATCGACCTGTGCCTGCATCTGGTCCGGCGCGACTGCGGCGCCGCAGCTGCGGTCGCCGCCGCGCGCTGGGCGGTGATGCGGATGGAGCGCGATGCCGATCACTCGCCGCGGGTGGTGCGCGAGGCTCTGGTATCGGATGCGTCGCTGGCGCCGCTGTTGCGGTGGATGGAGCAGCGTCTGGACCGGCCGCCGTTGAGACGGAGCGGCGGTTGCGGTGAAGGTGTGGCGATACAGGTAGCGAAGAGAACGCGTGTGTCGTGATGCGCTTGCTGCGCTTTATCAGCGAGGACTTATCAGCAGCGAAATTTTATCGCCCGCCCTCGCCTCTCCACGCCGTCATTCCCGCGAACGCGGGAATCCAGCGACTTTCGCGAACCTGCGATGGCTGTGTGTTTTGAGGCCTCGCGGAAGGCACCGGTATACGCAACACGGACTCGACTTCAAATTCTTTCGCACGAAAGTCACTGGATTCCCGCGTTCGCGGGAATGACGGCTTGGGGGACCGCGGTGAATGCGCAACGTTCTGCCTACGTTCGATCCCACTATCCCTGTGCAGGGCGCGTCACCGCCCTCGACGCGAACCACTTCACCCCACCGCCCCCTGCACAAACAAATGCTCATCCAGAAAATCCACGAACACTCGCAACTTAGGCGACACGTGCCGGTGCGCCGGCCATAGCGCCCAGAACTGCCCGCGCTGGGTTTCGAACCCCGGCAGCACCCGGCGCAGCTGGCCCGAGGCCAGGTAATCGCGGACCAGGAAATCCACCGAGTACACGATGCCCCAGCCGTGCAGCGCCGCCAGCACCGCGGCCTCGCTGTTGTTGCACACCAATGAGGCCGGCAAGTGCGGCGGCGGTTCGCCCGGTTCCAGGCGCAGCGACCATTCCTGCACCTTGCCGCTGTTGGCGAAGCGGAAATGGATGCAGTCGTGGGCGTCCAGATCGGCCGGCGCGCGCGGTTCGCCGCGCCGCGCGAGGTACTCGGGCGAGGCCACCAGCATGAAACAGAACGGACCCAGCCGGCGCGCGCGCAGGCGCGAGTCGGGCATGTCGCCGCTGCGGATCACCAGGTCGAAACCGCCCTCGATCACGTCGACCAGCTGATCGTTGAAATCCAGATCCAGCTCGACCTCGGGATAGCGCCGGCGGAATTCGCCGAGCACCGGCAGCAGGAAGCGATAGCCCGCGTTCGGCAGGCTGACCCGCAGGCGCCCGCGCGGCGCCTGCATGGCGTGGGTCAGCATCGCCTCGGCGTCGGCCAGCTCGTCGAGCAAGGGCCGGCAGCGCTCGTAGAACTGACGGCCTTCCTCGGTCAGGCGCACGTTGCGGGTGTTGCGCTGGAGCAGACGCACCCCGAGCTGCTGTTCCAGCTTGGCCACGCTCTTGCCGACCGCCGAGGACGACACCCCGATCAGGCGCCCGGCCGCGACGAAACTGCGGGTCTCGGCGGTGCGGATGAAGGCTTGCAGGCTGGCTAGTTTGTCCATGTGGGGCCGGGAATCGGGAATCGGGAATGGGGAATCGGAAGAGCGCCGGCGTGGGCTCGGGTGAGGTCGAATCGGCTCTACCGATTCCCTATTCCCGATTCCCCATTCCCGCTCCATTACATCCAATCATTCCACAAAGACCGGCCCAACCCGGTGTTTTTCGTCGATTGCGGCGCGACTACCCTGGTTGCCAGCCCCCGACGCGACCTTGCCATGCCCTCCCTGCTCCCCACGGCCGCCGCCCTGCCCGGCCGCTACGACCGTTTCCTGATCCTCGGCGCCGTGTGCCTGGCCGGCCTGGTGCTGCCGCTGAGCTTCACCGCGCCGCCGGTCGCGATCCCGGCCATCGCTGCCGAGCTCGGCGGCAGCCCGATCGCGCTCAATTGGATGACCAACGCCTTCATGCTGGCCTTCGGCAGCTGCCTGATGGCGGCCGGCACGCTGGCCGACACCTACGGCCGCAAGCGGGTGTTCTCGATCGGCATCGTCGCGTACGCGGTGGTGTCGCTGCTGCTCGCATTGGCACTGAATCTGCTCACACTCAATGCGTTGCGCGTGCTGCAAGGCGTCGCCGCGGCGCTGGCGCTGGCCGGCGGCAATGCCGCGCTGTCGCAGGAATTCCACGGGCCGGCGCGGATCCGCGCGTTCAGCCTGCTCGGCACCGCGTTCGGGCTGGGCCTGGCGTTCGGCCCCAGCTTGGCCGGCTGGCTGGTCCAGACCCAGGGCTGGCGCGCGGTGTTCCTGTCGAGCCTGGCGATCGCGGTGCTGGCGACCGTGTTCGGCGTGCCGCGCATGCGCGAGTCGCGCGACCCCGATGCGGCGCGGCTGGACCTGCCCGGCAGCCTGAGTTCGACCGCGATGCTGGCGCTGCTGACCATCGGCGTGCTCGAAGCGCCCGAACGCGGCTGGAGCGATCCGTGGGTGCTCGCCGCCCTGCTCGGTTCGGCGGCGATGCTGGCGTTGTTCGTGCGGGTGGAAACCCGCGCGGCGCGGCCGATGCTCGACCTGAGCCTGCTCAAATACTCGCGCTTCGTCGGCGCGCAGCTGCTGCCGATCGGCACCGGCTTCTGCTATCTGGCGCTGATCATCGTGTTGCCGGTGCGCCTGATCGGCATCCACGGACTCAGCGCGCTCGACGCCGGCCTGATGATGATCGCGTTGTCCGCGCCGATGCTGGTCGTGCCCTTCGTCGCCGCGGTGTTGAGCCATCGCATCGCCGCCGGGCGCTTGTGCGCGATCGGCTTGTTGCTGGCCGCGGCCGGTCTGGTGTGGATGGGTCTGCTGGCGGCGAACGGGTCGGTCGCCGGCTTGGTCGCGCCGATGCTGTTGATCGGCGCGGGCTCGGCGGTGCCGTGGGGCCTGATGGACGGCCTGGCGATCAGCGTGGTGCCGAAGGAACGCGCCGGCATGGCCGCCGGCGTGTTCGGCGCCAGCCGGGTGTCGGGCGAAGGCATCGCGATCGCGGTCGTGGCCGCCGCATTGGCCGGTCTGCTGCAACTGCGCCTGGGCGCCACGGCGACGGTCGACGGCGCGGTGCTGGCACAAGCCGCGCAGCGTCTGGCCACCGGCGATGCACTGCGCGCTCACGGCTTGCTGCCGCGACTCGATCCGGCCGACCTCATCCGCGGTTACGACCAGGCCTTCGCCTGGCTGATGTACGGCCTGGCCGCGGCGACCGCGGCGATCGCCGCGCTGGTGCTGGTGTTGCTCGGCAACGCCTCGGCGCATGAGCCGGCGATGACGACGGCCCGCGACGATGCCGACGACCGCGGCGATCGCGAAACGGTAACGGACGAAACCGTATTCGTTCGCGACTGTGTGGGTTGATGGATCGATCGCGCGTTCGCGATCTTCGCCAACGCATCGATAACGAACACGCGCTTGAAGCGATAAGCAAGCGCGCCGCATCGCGATGCAGCGCAATCGCCGTGGTGTCCTCCAATCCGCTTTCGCCTCGATACCTACGACAACAGGCATCGGCGATGCCGCGTGAGTCGCATCCTATTCTTTAGTAGCGGTTGCCGTTTTCGCCGCGAGAATCCAGCATACGAAAAGCCGTTCAAGGCATGCGTGCCAAATTGAGTTCTTCTGTATGCATGTTAAAAACACCTCGTGCGCTTGCCCGCATGTTCGCTCCGCGATGGTTCGATCGATCCATGTTGGTTCGATCGCAGTTGATTCGATCGTGGTCGGATCGATCGCGCTCAGTCCGACCACGATCGGATCAGCGATCCGCTTATCGAAGTCCCCGCATTAGGCGACCGGCATGATGGTTGTGCGCAACGCGCGCGCTGAGCCCGACGCGAGCGATTCCGCCCGCGACGACGGCGTCGCGCGGCGACCGCCGCGCCGATGGCGAACGATGCTCATCGCGTTGGCCGTGCTGATCCTCGTGCTCGCCGCGGGCTGGGGCTGCGCGCGCTGGCGCGAACAGCGCGCACAGGAAACCGCGCGCGCCAGCGCGGCCCTGGACCGCTTGTTCGAATCGCGCCTGGGCATCGCCTCGACCTCCGGGCTCGGCCGCTTGCCGTTCGCGTCGCGCGCGAACCTGATCGCGACCGAAGCCGCGTTGCGCCGTCTGTGTCCGCGCGATCAACCGGCGCCGCGCGCGCGCGGCCTGGCCGTGCTCGCGCGCGGCTACACGGTGATCGGCGACTACCCGCACGCGCAGGCCTTGATCGACGAGGCCGAACGGCTGTTGCGCGACCACGGCATCGGCGATCCCGGCGTCGACGCCGCGTCGGCGTCGCTGCTCAATCTGCAGGCGCGCTACGACCGCGCCGAAGTGCTCGCCAGTCAGGCGCTGCGGCCGTTGCAGAACGCGCGCGACGACGTCACGCGCATGCGCCGGCTGGCGCTGCAGACCGAGCTGGCACGCGCCAAATGGGGACTGGCCGACGACGATGGCGCGATGGCGATGCTGGAATCGGCCCTGGCCGACGCGCGATCGCTGGGTCCGGCGGCGCGCGATTCGGTCGCCGAACTGTTGACCTTGCGCGGCGAATGGCGCACCCGCGAGTATCAGCTTCGCGCCGCCGAGCGCGATCTGGAACAAGCCATCGCGATGACCGAACGCGGCAATCCGCTGCTCGCCGACGCCGCGCGTTTCCAGCTGGTGCATGCGCTGCTGAAAAACGACATGGACCTGCAGGCCAGAGCGCAGGCCGAACGGCTGCTGGCCTATCGTCGCCGCACCTTCGGCGAACAGCACCCGGAAACCGGCCGCGCCTGGGTGCTCGCGTCCGAAACCCAGTACCTGAGCGGCGATCTGGCCGCCGCGGTGCGGTCGGCGGCGCGGGCCCGCGCGATCATCGTCGCCGCCTATGGCGAGCAGCATCCCGAATACGCCGAGCTGCTGCGCCAGGAATCGCAGAACGACGCCGTGCTCGGGCATGGCCGCGAGGCCATCGCCAAGGCGCGCGCGGCCAAGGCATTGCTGGAAACGACCCTCGGGCCCACTCACGAGCGCAGCCTGCGCGCGAAGTACAACCTGGCGATCAAACTGGTCTTCAGCGGCGAGGGCGGCGACAGCAAGTCGTTCAAGCAGGGCGTGGACATGCTCGAAGAGCTGATCCGCACCGGCAGGGAAACCGACATCCCGATGCCGTTGGAGAAAACCAAGCTGGCCCTGGCCTTCGCCGAACAACCGGGCGAGGCCGCGCAGCAGCATGCCGAGCGCCTGCTGATCGACGGCCAGGTCGAGAACCGCCAGTATTTTCCGCCGCACGCCAACATCCGGCTGGTCAGCGATTTCGCCCTGGCCCAGTTGCTGGTTCGGCGCGGGCGCGATGCCCAGGCCGATGCCTTGTTCGCCGATGTGATCGCGCACATCCAGCGCGGCGACCACATCCGGCCGACCATGCATTCGGTGACCAGCAAGGCCTTGTTGTATCGGGCCTCCTACGCGTTGAGCTCGTGCCGCAAGGAGCAAGCGCTGAACTTGCTGCGCGAGCAGTCGGCGTATTGCGAACGTCATCTGGGCCGCGACAGCGATTGCGCGGCGAGCACGCGCATGGCCTTGTCCGAGCTCGAACACCACGACTATCTGCCGGCCCGGCTCACGCAGCATGGCGGCGGCGCCGGTCCGCCGAGTCCGTGGGCGCGACGGCTGGTCGAGCGGCTCGGCCACGCGCAGCGCTGCGTGCCGGAAAATGGCGAGATCGGCGGCGATCGATCGGCAACGCCTGCCGACGGCGGGACGACTTCGAACTAGCTTGGACCAGCTCGCGCTTGTCAAATCGACGTCAGCGCGAACGCGGCGGGCGAGAATGGTGCTAACTCGCGTCGACCGCTTGAATCGTCAGAACAGTTCCAGCTGCGGCGTCGGCTTGCGCGGCGCGACGAAGCGGCTGGTGTCCAGCGCCGGCAGGCGACCGAAGCCGTGGCGGCGCCAGGCTTTCTGGAACCGCTGCGCGATCAACTGCGCGAACGGCCCTTCGCCGCGCATGCGCTGGCCGAAGCGGCTGTCGTAATCCTTGCCGCCGCTCATCTGCTGGATCAGGCTCATCACGTGCGCGGCGCGGTCGGGGTAGTGCAGTTGCAGCCACTCGCGCCAGACCTGCTTGAGTTCGTGCGGCAGGCGCAGCACCACGTAACCTGCGGCGCGCGCGCCGGCCTCGTGCGCTGCGGCGAGGATGTGTTCGAGTTCGCCGTCGTTGATCATCGGAATCGTCGGCGCGACCATCACCCCGACCGGCACGCCGGCCTCGGCGAGGGTCCGCATCGCCTTGAGCCGCGAGTGCGGCGCCGACGCGCGCGGTTCCATCTTCGCCGACAGTTGGTTGTCGAGCGTGGTGACCGAGAAATACACCGACACCAGGCCGCGCTTCGCCATCGATGCGAGCAGCTCGATGTCGCGCACGATCGAGGCGTTCTTGGTGATCAGGCTGAAAGGATGCGAGCAGGCGTCGAGTACCTCCATCACCCCGCGGGTGATGCGGAAGCGGCGCTCGATCGGCTGGTAGGAATCGGTATTGATGCCCAGCGCGATCGGCGCGCAGCGATAGCCCGGGCGCGCGAGTTCGTTCTGCAGTCGCTCGGCGGCGTTGACCTTGGCGAACAATCGGGTTTCGAAGTCGAGCCCGGGCGACAGTTCCAGATAGGCATGCGAGGGCCGGGCGAAGCAGTACACGCAGCCGTGTTCGCAACCGCGGTAGGGATTGACCGACTGGCCGAAGGCGATATCGGGCGAATCGTTGCGGCTGATGATGCTGCGCGCGGTTTCTTCGGTGACCCGGGTTTCCGGGCGGGTGCTGGTGCCGTCGTCGACGTATATCGAGCCCCAGCCGTCGTCCTCGCCGTGCGCGGTGGTGACGGCATAACGTCCCGGCACGTAGGACGCCGCGCCGCGGCCCTTGAACGCGGTGGGCTGGAGCGAGACCTGGGTTTTGCGAGCCGAATCCATGGGGGCAGAGTAGGGCGGGGGTGTCGCAGTGGGTGCGACGCGGGGGGGGGCGGAACGAGCGGGTGGATGGGTGGATGGGTGGATGGGTGGATGCGTGGGTGTGGATGTGGATGTGGATGTGGATAAGTATGAGCGCGTGGATTGATTAGTCGCCTGCCCAGCTGACAGTCTGCACAAAGTGGCAGGCGACCTGATCCTTGGTTTTCCATCGAATGACGCATCCCTCCGCAGCGCTGTCGACGGCGTCCAGACTGTCATGGATATCCACAGTCCTACCTTCAACGCCGAGCATCCCCATGACCGTCATTCCCGCGAACGCGGGAATCCAGCGCCTTTCGCGCGAAAGCGGATGAAGTCTCTGAGGTATGCGCCGCGCTGGATCACGTCATATGCATGTGGCAGCACGATCAGCGCGACCGTCGACGTGGCCAACCCTTTCGCGCGAAAGGCACTGGATTCCCGCGTTCGCGGGAATGACGACTTGAAAGTTTCGACGTGGCTCGTGGATTCCCGCCTTCGCGGGAATGACGGCTTCAGAGTTGCGACGCGACCTGCGGATTCCCACGTTTGTGGGAATGGCGACTTGAAAGTTTCGACATGACTCCTGGATTCCCGCCTTCGCGGGAATGACGGCTCGAGATTTTCAACGCGACTTGTGGATTCTCGTCTTCACGGGTATGACGGCTCGAGAGTTTTAACGCGACTCGTGGATTCCCGACTTCACGGGTATGACGGCTCGAAAGTTACGACGCGACTCGTGGATTCCCGCCTTCGCGGGAACGACGAATTGAGGGTTGCGACGTGGCTCGTGGAATTCCGCCTTCGCGGGAATGACGACTTGAACGCTGCGACGCGACTCGTGAATTCCCGCTCGCGCAGGAACCACGACACGCGACATCCGACAAAGTTGCAACGGTTAATCGATGCGACGACGGCTACGCCGACCAAGCGCAATCACTCAATCGCAAACGTCACATCCACCGAAGCATTCACGCTGATCTGCCCGACCGCCAAGGTCGCGCCGTCGTCGCCGCTGGCGCCGCCGGCGTTCTGGACGACGTTCTGCATCAGTTGCCCGTTGCGGCCGCCCCAGCCGGCGCCGCTGCGCCACCAACCGCCCGAATACGATTCCGAAATCGTCTGCGCCTCGCCGCGGCGGACGCCGAGTTCGGTGGTCAGCGCGTCGGCTTTTTCCTTGGCCGCGCGGATCGCCAGCGCGCGCGCGGCGTCGCGGTGCTTGCGCAGCTGCGAGGTGCGGAATTCGACGCCGTGGATGTACTGCACGCCGTTGCCCAGCAGGCCCGACAGCACGGCATCGAAATCGCTCACGCGGGTCAGGCGGATGCCGATGCTCTTGCGCACGACGTACAGCAGCGGCACCACCCGCGATCGCTCCAGCGCCGAGCGGCTGGAATCGTCGCGTTCGTACTCGGGCTCGATGGTGATGAAGTCGGTCTGCACGTCCTTGTCGGGCACGCCGTTGCGCTTGAGGAAGGCCAATGCGCTGGCGATGCTTTCGTCGTTCTGGCGCTTGGCCTCCTCGAGCTTCGGATGGCGCGATTCGACCCCGACGTTGAGCAGGATTTCGTCCGGCGCGACCTTGATTTCGGCCGCGCCCGAGACGCTGATGCTGCGATTGGCCTTCTGCGCGAAGGCGGGCAGGGCGGGCAACGCGGCCAGGGCGAGGACGAACAGCAGACGGTATTTCATCGGGCCTTCCATGGGTGGGTGCGCGGGCGAGCGGCGCGGACAGGATGGACGCAACAGTAGTCGCAAGCGGGCTATGGACGCGAGTCCTGCCCGCGGGCGCGAACCTGTCGGCCCACGCAGGCGCGCTCATCGGCCTGCGCCGACGCGGGCCTGGTTCGAACCGGCCGCGCGGCCCGTCGATCACCGGCAAGACCGATTCGATGCCGCCTGGCGTGCGCTCGTTCGCCCCGCACATCCTGCGCAACCGCGCGCGCCGATCGGACAGACCGATTGCACACTTTGCGCCCATGCCCCGGCGGGCTAGCCTTAGCCCACGCCGGCGACCGCCGCAGCGATCGCCCGATGGAGCCCGACGTGTCCGAGCTGTGGCAAACCCTGGTCAGCATTCCCTACCTGGGCGTGTACCTCACCGCCGGCTGGGCGCTCTATCTGGTCTGGCTGGGGCTGTGGATCGTGCTGCAGAAGCGCGAGCCGGTCGCGACCATCAGCTGGCTGATCAGTCTGGCCGCGCTGCCGTACCTGGGCTTTCTGATCTATTACTTCTTCGGCCCGCAGCGCATCCATCGCCAGCGCATGCGCCGGGTGCGCGCGCGCGCCGCGCTGCCGGCGCCGCCGCCCGGGCTGACCCCGTCGCCCGAGGCGATCGAGCTGGCCCGGCTCGGCCAGGCCACCACCGGCCTGCCGCCGACCACGGCGACCCAGGCGCGGCTGCTGATCGACGGCGGCGCCAAGTACGCCGCGCTGCTGACCGACATCGCCCAGGCCCGCGAGCGCATCCACCTGGAGTACTACATCTACCAGCCCGACCGCACCGGCACCGCGCTGCGCGATGCGCTGATCGAACGCGCGCGCGCCGGGGTCACGGTGCGGTTGCTGCTGGACGCGGTCGGTTCGGGCGCGACCAAGCAGCGTTTCATCCAGCCGCTGATCGATGCCGGCGCACACGTCGCGTGGTTCCACCCGATGAAGCTGCGCTGGCTGTGGCGGCGGCCGTGGCTGAACCTGCGCACCCACCGCAAGATCGTGGTGATCGACGGCCGGGTCGGCTACACCGGCGGCATCAACATCACCGACGAGGAAGACGAACGCCTGCGCGAGGACGCCTACCGCGACCTGCATCTGCGCCTGGAAGGTGACATCGTCCGCGAGCTCGAACTCGTGTTCACCGAGGACTGGTGCTACGCCACCGGCGAACCGCCGATCCGCCACGTCAACGCCGCGCCGGTGCAGGGCACGATCGCCGCGCAGGTGGTGAGTTCCGGGCCGGATTCGAGCTGGGAGGCGATCCATCGCGTGCATGTCGGCGCGATTCACGCCGCGCGCAAGCGGGTCTGGCTGGTCACGCCGTACTTCGTGCCCGGCGAAGCCGCGCGCATGGCGCTGACCTCGGCCGCGCTCGGCGGTCTGGACGTGCGTCTGCTGGTGCCCAAGCTCAGCGACAGCCGGCTGGTGACCTACGCGGCGCGTTCGTATTTCGACGAACTGCTCGAGGCCGGGGTCAGGATCCACGAGTACGGCCCGCGCATGCTGCACACCAAGGCGCTGCTGTGCGACGACGAAATGGCGATCATCGGCAGCGCCAATTTCGATCACCGCAGCTTCCGTCTGAACTTCGAGATTTCGGTGATGTTCTACAACGCGACCCTGGCCGGCGAACTGGCCGCGTTGATCGAACAGGAATGCTCGCGCGCGCCGCGGGCGCGCAGCGATCGCGAGCGCTCGCTGTGGCGCACGCGTTTGCCCGAGGCGTTGGCTCGGTTGGTGTCGCCGTTGCTTTGAGATTCGGGATTCTGGTAGTGCGGGAATCGGGAATCGGGAATCGGGAATCGGGAATCGGCGGCAGCGTCGGGGCGTGTGACCTCGGTGGCAAGGGGCGATCGCGGGTTGTTCGGCTCGTTCTCTTTCGCCGTCGGATCTGCGGGTTGAGCCGGGTAATGGCCATGTGGATATCGATCCAGCGATATACGGCGCGCGCCGGGACGGGGTCGGTTGGGATCGGGTGATCTGCGGCGGAAGCTGCCTCTCGCGGCGTTACGGCGATTGAGCCGGTGGTCCGCCTTGGCGGCGGACCGGTTTCAAGCCCGCCGCCACGGGCCGGGGCTGTTCAGGCAAACCGCTCTTACCCGCCGTTGTGCCGACCGTCGCAGCCGGGGATCGCCCCAGCTGCCGCCGCCAGCGCGCCGCGCTACACTCGAACCGGGCCCGCCGAGGTCCACGCGCCGGGCCGCCACGAGGCGGGCGGGCGCGCACAGAGGTCATCGAATTCGTCAGGGAGCACGCCGCAATGCCTTGGGTTTATCTGTTGCTGGCCATCGCCGCCTTCGGCCTGGCGCTGAAGACCACCTCGCCGGGACTGATGGCCGTCGGCCTGCTGGCGGCGCTCGGCTTGATGATCGCCGGCGTCATGAGCCTGCTGGCGCGCCGCCTCGACAGCACCAGCCGCGATGTCTCGGTGATCATCGATCCGGTCGAACTGCGCCGTCTGCGCGAGCAGGCCGAAGCGCGCAAGCTCGCCGCGTCTTCGCAGTCCGAGCCGACCCAGCGCTGAGCGCGCGGCCGCCGGCCGCGATCGGTTCGCCTGCTGTCAGCCGCCTGCTTTCACCCATCTGCTTTCACTCGCCGGCCGCGCGCATGCGCGGCCAAACTGCGCACTCGCCGCACCGCGGTCGGCGGGTTAGGCTGAAGCCATGACCGTCCTGAGCGTCAACGTCAACAAGATCGCGGTGCTGCGCAATTCGCGCGGCGGCGGCGAACCCGATGTATCGCGCGCCGCGCAAGCCTGTCTGGACGCCGGCGCGCACGGCATCACCGTGCATCCGCGGCCCGACGCGCGGCACATCCGCGACTACGACGTGTACGCGCTGGCCGAGCTCACCCAGGCGCGCGCGGTCGAGTTCAACATCGAAGGCAATCCGTTCGCGCCGCCGCGCGCCGGCTACCCGGGTTTGATCGAACTGTGCCGGCGCACTCGTCCCGCGCAGGTCACCCTGGTCCCGGACGGCGACGATCAACTCACCTCCGACCACGGCTTCGATTTCGAACGCGACGCCGACGCGTTGCGTCCGTTGATCGCGCAACTGCACGAACTCGACTGCCGGGTCAGCGTGTTCGCCGACGCCGACCGCGACGGCATCGAGCGCGCTGCCGAACTCGGCGCCGACCGGGTCGAGCTGTACACCGGTCCTTATGCCGACGCCTTCGCGCAAGGCGATATCGACACGGCATTGCGAACCTTTGCGACCGCCGCGCGTCGCGCCCAGGCCGCCGGCCTCGGCGTCAACGCCGGCCACGACCTGAGCCAGGCCAACCTCGGCGCCTTCCTGCAAGGCGTTCCGAACGTGCTCGAAGTGTCGATCGGCCACGCCTTGATCGGCGAAGCCTTGTACGCCGGCCTCGACGCGACGGTGCGTGCGTATCTGGATGTGATCGCGCAGGCAGGTTGAGCGCGGCTGTTGCCGCGGTGCCGATCGAGTCGACGCACGCGGCGTCATCGCCGAAACGCCTGGATTTCCAGGCTTTTTGTCGACAGGTCCGAGCGCATGTTTCACGCCGAACCCCCGCGCCGAAGTCGGCCGCACCGATCACACCACACCGTGGAAATCCAACTCAGGTGAGAGCCACATGGCCTCCCTGTAGGAGCGACGCAAGCCACGAGGCCGCGGCCCCCGCCTTCAACCACCCCGAACCAATCCGCCGCGAGCCGCCCCGAATCGAGCCGATGCGTACTCCATCGACAAGCGGACAGAAATCTTACCTTCGACGCCGCGCAACCGTCGAACCCCCTCCATCTCGCCACCCCAAAAACAACAACGGCCGCCCCACAGGGACGGCCGCCGCATTGAACACCGCGATCGCTCAGCGGGTGGAAATATTCTGCACCCCGCTCTCGCGCGCCGCCGACAGCGCGTGCGCGAACGCCTGATAGTCGGCATCGGCATTCGCGCCGACCTCGACCACCGTATTCGGCGCCGCCTGCACCAGGGCCTTCAATGCCGCCGGCAATTCCGCGCGGGTCAGGGCCTGGCCATCGAGGGTGAACCCGCCGCTGGCCTGCACCATCAACTCGGCCCGCGGCGGCGGCGTGTCCCGTTGCGGCCCGGGCACCGGCAAACCAAGGTTCAAATTGCCGGTCAGCACCGGCGCGGTGACCATGAAGATCACCAGCAACACCAGCAGCACATCGACCAGCGGGGTGACGTTGATCTCGGCGACAGGCGCGTCGCCGGAATAAGCGGAAGCGGAGTAGGTGGAGCCGGCCATATGCATCTCCCTCCATGGGCGGGGTGCCCGGCTTTACGTTAATCCCGTCACAGTTATCCGCGCAAGACCTGGCCGGTGCGCCGACCATCCGCCGCGCGGCCACGACCTCGGCGCATAAAAAAACGCCGCCCAATGGGCGGCGTTCTCACGACGGTAAGCGTCGGTTCCGGTCGGAATTACTTCTGGACGAAACCGATTTTTTTCATGTCTGCGTTCTTGGCGTAAGCCAGCACCTTGGCGAGCGTGCCGTATTCGGCATCCTCGTTGGTGTCGATTTCTAGCAGAGGTTGATTGGTGGGATCGCGCTGCACCGTTTCCTTCATCATCCCCGGGATCGCCGCGATGGGCGTGGGGTTGTTGTTCCAGAACACCTGACCGGTCGCATCGATCCGCAGCTGGATCGGCGGCGGCGGCTCTTGCGTCACGGGCGGCGGAACGCTGGTCGGTTGGGGCAGGTTGACGTCGATCGGGTAAGACACCGTCGGTGCCGTGACCATGAAGATGATCAGCAGCACCAGCAGCACGTCGACCAGCGGGGTCACGTTGATGTCGGAAATCGCGCCGCTATCGGAGTTGTTACTGAAAGCCATGGGACTGTTCTCCGATTAACGTTCTTTGATCGCGACGAAGCCGACTTTGCGCATGCCTTGCCGCTGCGCAACCGTCACCACCGAATTGACGACCTTGTACTTCGTGGTGCGGTCGCCGCGGACGTTGATCGGCGGCTGCGGCGTTTTCTGCGCCTCAACCGACAAACGGCTTTCGAGCTGATCCATGGTGACCGGCTCATCGTTCCAGTAGATCGCGCCGCTGTCCTGGATCGCCACGGTGATCGGCGTGATCTTGGACGGCTCCTCGGGCTTGGCGAGGGTGGCTTCGGGCAGTTTGATCTCGACCTTATGGGTCATCAGCGGTGCGGTGATCATGAAGATGATCAACAGCACCAGCATCACGTCCACGAGGGGCGTGACGTTGATGGTAGCCATCGGGCCGTTGTCGTTGCCTGTACTGAAGGCCATGTCCGAACTCCAACTACGCTAAAAGTGAAGGCGTGTGTTGCTTAGCGCTTGCTCGCCACTTCGCCGACGCGCGAGCCGGTGGCGAAGAAGTCGTGCAGGTCGTGGGCGAAGGTGTCGAACTTGTTGTTCGTGACGCGGTTCAGGCGGACGAAGAAGTTGTACGCCAACACCGCCGGGATCGCGACGAACAGACCGATCGCGGTCATGATCAGCGCCTCGCCGACCGGGCCGGCAACGGCCTGAATCGAGGACTCGCCGCTGGCGCCCAGGCGCAGCAGGGCGTGGTAGATGCCCCACACGGTGCCGAGCAGACCGACGAACGGAGCGGTCGAGCCAACGGTGGCGAGCACGGTCAGACCGGCTTCCAGACGCGAGCTCTCACGGGTGACGGCCTGACGCAGGGCGCGGTCGACGAACTCCGAACGGTTCAGCGACTCGACCAGGCGCGAGCCTTCGTGACGCTGGTGGTGCGCGGCGGCCTGAGCGGCATCGAGCGCGATTTTGGAGAACGGCTCGCTGCGCGACTGCTCTTCCATGTAACGGATGGCGTCCTGCGCGTTCGGGGTTTCCCAGAACGTGCTGACGACGCGGTCGGAACTGCCGCGCAGGCGGAGGTTCTTGACGAAATTGATGACGATCCAATAGACCGACAGAACCGACATCAGCGTGAGCGTGATGAACACGATCCAGCCAACGGCGTCGAAGTTTTGCAACAGATGCGAGAAGCTCATCTGCTGAAGTGCTTCAGCGTTAGAGCCTCCGGCGGCGGCGGTGGTGGTTTGCTGCAGCATGACGCTTACCTTTGAATGTCGTGGAAAGGAAAGAAGGTAGTACGTATTACTTAATGCGACTTACAACTGTCCGTGGAACCCGATCAGTTCGGCGGGACGAAATCGACGGGCACTCGGACGCGGCTGGCGATCGGTTGACCGTTGCGCACTTCCGGGTTGAAGCGCCACTTGCGTGCGGCATCCATGGCCGCGCGGTCCAGGTTGCGGTTGCGACTGGATTTCTCGACCTGAACGTCCAGCACGTTGCCCTGGGCATCGATGCTGATCACCAGGACCACCGTGCCGCCCACGCCCTGACGGGCTTCGGTCGGCGGGTACTTGGGCGGGTTCAGGCGGCGCGAAGACGGATCGACGCCGGAATTGATATCGCTGGCGGCGGCCGGCGGCGACGGCGGAGCCGGCGGCGGCGCGGGCGGATCGATCGGACTGGGGTCCAGATTCTCGACCGGCGGCTGATCCGGCGGCGGCGGCGTCGGAGTCGGTCGCGGCGGCGACAGTTCCTTCGGCGGCGTCGTGATCGGCTTCGGCGGATCCGGCGGCGGCGGCGGCGGCGGCGGGGGCGGCGGCGGCGGCTTGATGATGTTGACCATCGTCACCTGCTCTTCTTCCTGCTGCTGTGCGGGCGGCGTCATCGGGGCCAGCAACAGCAGGAGCGCCGCGGCATGCACGGCGATCGCACAGGTGATACCGGCAATACGTGCCCAGTTCAAACCTTCGCGGTCGTCATCATTCCTAACTTGGAGTTCGAGGTCTTGCGTCATGCCGTCAGCTCGGGAGGTGTTTCCGGACGCCGGGGCGCCTCGGGCCATCGTTCGGTTCGTGCAACCGTTTCCAGTCGCGCGAACCTCCTAGCATATACCAAACCGCGTCACAGGTTCCAAGCGCGGTTAGGCTCTCTTTGCCGAAATTACTTGCCTTTCAGCGCGAGAATCTTCTTGGCGTCGTCGGGCTTTTTAACGCCCTTGGCGATCGCCTGCTTGGCGGCTTCCTTAGCCTCTGGAATGCGGTCCTCCGACCACAGCACGCGAGCGAGATTCAGGTACGTCTCACCGTCGGGTGCGAGCGGGGCTGCTTTCTTGTACGCGTCGATCGACTTCGCCGCTTGATCGGAGAAGTAGTACGACTGCGCCAACGCGACGTAAGCCTGGTAGTCCGGCTTGAGGATGCCCTTGTCCAGGCCCTCGGTGATCACGCTGGCCGCCTGCTTCTCCTTGCCTTCCAGATTGAGGTAGGTGGAGTAGAGCTGGCGGTAATCCTTGTCTTCGGTGAACTGGCCGGCGGCGCGCATCTTCTCGAGCACGGCGGCGGCCTTGTCGAGCATGTCGGCCTGCGAATAGACCGCGGCGACGTTCATCTGCGCGCGCTTGTCGTTCGGGTTCTTGGCCGCGATCTGCTCGGCGACCTTGGCCGCCTCGGCGCCCTGGTTGCCTTCCACGTAGGTGGCCATCAGCAGGTTCTGCCACTCGGGCTTGGGATCGGGCGAGGCGGCGATCGCCTGCTTGATCACGGTGGCGGCTTCCGGGTAGCGCTCCAGGCGGTACAGCACGTTGCCCTTGATGATCAGGTGCTCGGGCTTGGTGCTCTTGGATTCGTTGAGGAAGCGGTCGATGGTGGCCAGCGACTCGGCGTACTGCTCTTCCTGCAACTGCAGCTGGGCCAGCACGAACATGCGGTCGAAGTGGCTGTTGTTGTCGAGACCGTTGATCTCGATGGCCTTCTTCACGTACTCCATCGCGGCCTTGTTGTCGTCGGCGTCGTAGGCGACCTGGAAACCGATCTGGGCGGCGAAGGAACGCTCGTAGGCGTTGAGCGAAGTGTCGGCGATGATCGCGTCGGCCTGGGCGCGCGCGTCGGCGGCTTTCTCCTTGTCGAACGCGTCCATCATCTTCTGCAGCTTGGCGCCGCCCTTGGACGAGGCCTTCGCGTCCGGCGCGGTGCGGGTCGCGTTCGGGTACTGGTTCTCGACCTTGGCCGGCGCGCCGGCGGTCTTGTTGCTCTCGCGTGCCGCGCGGCGCTGGGCCGAACGCTCCGAGGCGGTCTGGGCGGTGGCCTGGGACACGGCACCGAACACCAGCACCGCGCCGATGGCGGCGGCGAGCAGGGTGCTGTTGCGGGTGGGTTGCTTGTTCATGGACTCACCTCTAAGAGACTCAGCGGCCGCGGACCGGGGGCCTTGCGGCGGAACGGCGCAAGGCCAAGGGGCCGCCAACCTAACAGAAACTCGGGTCGACGCGATACGGGTCTGAACCACTGTTCAGTAATTCGCTTTCATCCACACTTCGGCGTACGGCCGGCCGCGCGGGCCTGTTCGTAAACCGGAATCAGGGCGCCGGCGCGGGCATTGAGTTCCCGGATGCGCGATTGCGGGTCGGGGTGGGTGGACAGCCATTGCGGCGGCCGCGAGCTGCTGGCCGCGATCATGTTCTGCCACAGATTCACGGCCTGTCGCGGGTCGTAACCGGCCTGCGCCATGAGCCGCTGGCCGACCACGTCGGCCTCGCTTTCCTGGGTGCGCGAACCGGGCAGCAGGAACGCGGTCTGCAGCGCGGCGCCGCCCAATTGACCGGTCGCGCTGGCCGCGCCTTCGCCGTACCGCGCGCCGAGCAGACTGCCGACGATGCTCAGGCCGGTCTGCGCGCTCACCTGGCGGGTGATGCGTTCGTCGTGATGGCGCGAGACGACGTGGCCGATCTCGTGCGCGATCACAGCCGCGAGCTGATCCTGATTCTTGGCGACGGTGAAAATGCCGGTATTCACGCCGACTTTTCCGCCCGGCAGGGCGAAGGCGTTGGGCGATTCGTCGACGAACACGGCCACGTCCCAGTTCGCCTGCCAGTTGGGCGGCAGCTGCTGGGTGATCGAGCTGACCACGCAGCGCACGTAGGCGTTCCTGCGCGCGTCGGTGCTGAGTTTCTGCTTGCTTTTCGCATCCGCGAACGCTTGCGCGCCCATCTGGTCGAGCTGGGCCTGCGAGACCGCGCCGACGTGCTGGGTTCGCCCGGTCGGCGAGGTGGTGGTGGCGCAGGCGGTCGCGATCAGCGCGATCGACACCCCGAGCAGGAGACGTTTCATGCGAGCTTTCCCCGTAGCAATCAGACCTTGTAGCGCCGCGTGGATTAACACTTCGTCAATTCGGGTTCGCGGCCGCTGAACGAATGCCGCAGAACCGCTTCGGCGCCGCGACTCAACTGCTCGCGAGCACCGCCGCCACCGCGATCAAATTGTTGATCGCATGTGCCACATACGCCGCCCACAGGCTGCCGCTGCGGTAATAGACCCAGCCGAAACACAGGCTCATGAAGCCGTACACCGCCCACAGCAGCAGCATGCTCCAGCCGTGGCTCACGCTCAGTCCGGGCGGCTCGTGCAGCAGCGCGAACGCGGCCGAACTCAGCAGCAGGCCGAGCCAGGGCCGGCCCGCGGCCCACAGGCGCCCGAACAGCACGCGGCGGAACAGCAATTCCTCGTACGCCGGCGCGAGCACCACGGCGAAGATCAGCAACGCCACCGGATAGGCGCGGATCGCGTCGCCGAGGACCATGTTGGTCGGGGTCATCTCGATGCCGCGCTGCTGCGCGAACCCGCCGATCAGCGCGTTGAAGGTCAGGCAGACGATCACCGCCAGGGCGATCCAGCCCCAGGTCGAAATGCGCCACAGCGCGCGCCACGACGCGGCCCGTTCGGCGGCGTCGGACCTTCGACGAAAGTAGTAGACCAACAGCGCGCTGGCGGCGGTCGCGATCAGGCTGATGACGATCATCGCGCCCGAGTCGGCGCCGATTTGCGCGGAATTCGACCCGCCCAGACCCCGCGCGAATCCCCACAGCGCGGTGCCGAGCAGCGACAAAGCCGCCATCAGAACGATGGACAGCAAAAGATCGACAAGGAAACCGCCAACTCCGGCAAATAATGGGAGTGGGGTGGAGGCGCTTTTTCGCGCCGGTGGCGTGGTCGACGGCGCGAGAGCCGGCGACGACGCAGAGGCGACGCGCGCGGGCGCGTCGCCGGTGTCCTGACCCGCGGCGGGCTCAGACGTCGAGATTGGAGACCTTGAGCGCGTTGTCCTCGATGAACTCGCGGCGCGGTTCGACCACGTCGCCCATCAGGGTGCTGAAGATCTGGTCGGCCGCCACCGCGTCCTCGATCCGCACCTGCAACAGACGGCGCGTTTCCGGATTGACCGTGGTGTCCCACAACTGCTCGGGGTTCATTTCGCCCAGGCCCTTGAAGCGCTGGATCGCGCGGCCCTTCTTGGCTTCCTCGAGCAACCAGGCCTGCGCCTGGGCGAAGCTGTGGATGGCCTGATTGCGGTTGCCGCGGATGATCTGCGCGCCCTCGCGGACCAGGCCGTGCAGCATCGACGCGGCCTCGCGCAGCGAACGCAGTTCGCCGCCTTCGAACGCCGACAACGGCAGCACCTGGATCAGTTGCTGGCCCATGTGGGTGCGGGTGACCAGCAACGCCGCCTGGCGGGTCTCGTTGGCCGGATGCAGCTGCAGCGAGTAACGCGGCTTGCCCAGACCGGTCTGGTTGAGGCGTTTTTCCAGCGCGTCGAGTTCGTGCCGCTCATCGACGTTGGCGAGCAGGTGCTCGGTGTCGAGCGGGGTGAAATCGATCAGCGCCTGCAGCACGTTGGGATCGTAGCGATGCGAGTTGCGCGCGATCGTCTCGCGTGCGCCGGCGTAGGCGAGCAGCAGTTTTTCCAGCGCCGCGCCTTCGATCGGCGGTTCGCCGGTCGCCGGAATCAGCGCCGCGCCTTCGACCGCGTTGTTGGCCAGGTACTGGTCCAGCGCCGCGTCGTCTTTCAGATAGATCTCGTTCTTGCCCTGCTTGATCTTGTACAGCGGCGGCAGGCCGATGTAGATGTGGCCGCGCTCGATCAGCTCGGGCATCTGCCGGTAGAAGAACGTCAGCAGCAAGGTGCGGATGTGCGAGCCGTCGACGTCGGCGTCGGTCATCAGGATGATGCGGTGATAGCGCAGCTTGTCCGGGTTGTACTCGTCCTTGCCGATGCCGGTGCCCAGGGCGGTGATCAAGGTGCCGACTTCGGCGCTGCCGAGCATGCGGTCGAAACGCGCGCGCTCGACGTTGAGGATCTTGCCCTTGAGCGGCAGGATCGCCTGGGTCTTGCGATTACGCCCTTGCTTGGCCGAGCCACCCGCGGAGTCGCCCTCGACGATGAACAGTTCGGACTTGGCCGGGTCTTTTTCCTGGCAGTCGGCGAGCTTGCCGGGCAGGCCGGCGATGTCGAGCGCGCCCTTGCGCCGGGTCAGGTCGCGCGCCTTGCGCGCGGCCTCGCGGGCGGTCGCCGCCTCGATGATCTTGCTGGTGATCGCGCGCGCTTCGTTGGGGTGTTCCTGCAGGAACTCCTCCAAACGTGTACCGAACGTGTTCTCAACGACCGGACGCACCTCGGAACTGACCAGTTTTTCCTTGGTCTGCGAGGAAAAGCTCGGATCGGGCACCTTGACCGACAACACCGCGATCATGCCTTCGCGCATGTCCTCGCCCGACAGCGCGATCTTGGACTGCTTGGCCGCGCCGGTCTTCTCGATGTAGTTGGCCAGGGTGCGCGTGAGCGCGGCGCGGAAGCCGATCAGGTGGGTGCCGCCGTCTTTCTGCGGGATGTTGTTGGTGAAGCAGAACATCGTTTCCTGATAGGAATCGGTCCACTGCAAGGCCACATCCACGGTGATGCCGTTCATTTCGCCCGACACCGAGATCACGTTCGGGTGCAGCGGCGTCTTGACCTGGGCCAGGTGCTCGACGAAGGAACGGATGCCGCCCTCGTACTGGAACACATCGCGGCGGCCTTCGCCGCGCTCGTCGACCAGGGTGATCTTGACGCCCGAGTTGAGGAACGACAGCTCGCGCAGGCGCTTGGCCAGGATGTCGTAATGGAACTCGACGTCGGTGAAGATTTCCACCGCCGGCTTGAAGCGCAGCAGGGTGCCGCGCTTGGTCGAGGCTTCCAGCTGCTTGAGCGGGTAGATCGGCTCGCCCAGCGCGTATTCCTGCTGGTGATGGAAACCGTCGCGCCAGATGTTGAGCCACAGGTGCTCGGACAGCGCGTTGACCACCGACACGCCCACGCCGTGCAGGCCGCCGGACACCTTGTAGCTGTTGTCGTCGAACTTGCCGCCGGCGTGCAGCACGGTGAGGATCACCTCGGCCGCGGACACGCCTTCTTCCTTGTGGATATCGACCGGGATGCCGCGGCCGTTGTCGTAGCAGGAGACCGAACCGTCTTCGTGCAGCGTCACCACCACGTCGTCGGCGTGGCCGGCGAGGGCCTCGTCGATCGCGTTGTCGACCACCTCGAACACCATGTGATGCAGGCCGGTGCCGTCGTGGACATCGCCGATGTACATGCCCGGGCGCTTGCGCACCGCCTCGAGGCCGCGCAGGACGGTGATCTTGCTCGAGTCGTAGGTCTGCGGGGTTTGCGCGCTTTGCGGCGGGGTCGAACCGGTGGCCGATTCAGTCGAGGGGTCGTGCTCGGTGTTGGTCATTGCGTCAACAGGCTCCGATCGACGCGGGCTCCGGCGGGGCCGCCGGGTGCGTCGAGACACAGAAGATAAGTGATTGAAGTATAGCAGGCGGGCGGGGGTACCCGAGCCGTCGAAAGGGCCCCGCTGGCGGCCTGGAACGCGCTGCAGGCGCTGCGCGGAAGGCCGGACCAGCGATTCGGTCCCTGCTCTTAAATGCGGCCTTCAGACGCTGTTTTAAACCCATCGCCCGATCGTGTTCCACGTGGAACACGATCCCCCCCTGTAGGAGCGGCGTGAGCCGCGACCACGCCAATGAAGCGACTTCGCAGGCAAGATTCCTCAGAACCCACGGAGCAACCGGGCTGCAAGCGGCAGAACCCCGCGAGTTCATGTCTCGGTCGGCGCTAACGACCAGTTTCCGATCCGAAGCGCCACTAGAGGACGGGAACGCGAACAAAGACCTCGACTCGCGAAGCCCGGGTGTGAGCAAAGAACCCGCTGCAACCGCCCCTCGTGAAACCCGCCGTGGGACGCCCACCCTTACCGAACCACCAACTCCCCGTGTTCCACGTGGAACCTGGTCAATTCAACCTGCATCCCCGCCAATGCCGGCGGCTCATCAGTCCCGGTGATAAACACCTGCGCCCGCGACGCCAGCAACCGCTCCAGCACCCGCCGCTGATGATTGCGATCCAGCTCAGAGGCCAGATCGTCCAATGCCACCACCGGCCACTCCCCCAATACCGACGCGTGATGCTCGGCCTGCGCCAACAGCGCCGACAACGCGGTCAGCTTGGCCTGGCCGCGCGAAAGCGCCTCGCGCCCGGGCAGACCGCCGAATCCGATCCGCCAATCGGCCCGATGCGGCCCGACCGAGGTGTAACCCGCCAACTGATCGCGATCGCGCGCGAGCAACAGGGCATCGGCCAGCGGAAATTCGTCGCGGCGCCAGCCGGGCAGGTAATCCAGGCGCACTTCGCCCAGCGCGGGGGCCAGATCCGTCGCCAACGCGGCGAATCGAGGCTGCAACTGATCCAGATACTGCTGACGGCGCCGGGTCAGCGGTTCGCCGGCCTCGGCCAGCTCATGATCCCAGGCATCGAGCTGGCCATCGCGGGCCCGCGCCTTGAGCAGGGCATTGCGCTGCTTCAAGGCCCGCGTGTAACGCCGCCACAGCGGAGTGAAGTCTGGTTCCACGTGGAACAAACCCCAATCCAGGTACCGGCGGCGGATTTCGGCCGCGCCGGTGACCAAGGCGTGGCTGCCCGGTTCGAAACTGACCACCGCCAGCGCGGCGCAGAGCTCGCCGAGCTGAGACACCGCCGAACCATCGAGCCGCCCGGTCCAATCCTGGCCGGAATGCCGCATGCCGGCTTTGCGCTTCTGGTCGCGGCGCAGTTCCTGCCACTCGACGAAGACCTCCAGCGCCGGATCGCCCGCGCGGATCAGCCCGTCGCGGACCCGGCCGCGGAAACTCCGGCCATAGGCCATCAAATGCAGGGCCTCGAGCAGGCTGGTCTTGCCCGCGCCGTTTTCGCCGGTGATCAGGTTGATCCCGGGCTGGGGCGACAGGCTGACGTCGGCGAAACGCCGGAATCCGCGCAGGTCCAGGCGGGTTACATGCATCGCGGGATCATCGCAGAAGGGGCTCGGGGAAGGGCGCGGACCACGCCAAAACCCTAGAAAACCGCGTTTCGGCGGGACTTCGGGGCAGGAGCGGAGCAGGATCATCGCAGAAAAGCTGAGTCCCGGGTCGCCGGGGCGCGAGGCGATGCCGATACCGGCAAATCCGGTGTGTTGGAGTAGGGGTGATGTGCCAGCAGCGGTAACGGCCGGATGATCTGCCTTCCGAAAAGCTCAGCCGACCTGGCCGCTGTCCGGAGATGCCACGCCACCGCTGTGAGCCGCGCCGCGAGACGAAAGCTCTTATCGATCGGGTGGACGATTGCCAGAAGCGCAATCCGCCGCGATCAAACGTCCGAGCAAAAAGACAACCGGCAAGCCGATCGAGCCGACTCAGGCCCAATCGCCGCCTCAACGCGCGGCAAATCCTTCGCGTCCGCCGAACAGGACGCCAGAAAACCGAAAACCCAAAAACAAACACGCCCGGACAAGCCGGGCGTGTGATGTTCCACGTGGAACCGAGTCGTGAAACCCGGTCCGAGTCCATGGATCAGAGCCGCAGCGGCATCACCACATGGCGACAACGCTCGTTCGAAGCTTCGCGCACCAGCGCCGACGAGTTGGCGTCGCGCAGAGCGATCACCACATGCTCGTCGCGCAACGCGGTCAGGGCGTCGAGCAGGTAGTTGACGTTGAAGCCCACCGCCAAGTCGTCGACCTTGGTATCGGCTTCGACTTCTTCCTGCGCTTCTTCCTGCTCCGGGTTGTGCGCGCTGATCTTGAGCTGACCCGGGGTCACCTCGATGCGCACGCCGCGGTACTTCTCGTTCGACAGAATCGCCGCGCGCTGCAGCGAGGCACGCAGCACTTCGCGCTCGATCCGCACTTCCTTGTCGGCGCCGATCGGAATCACCGCTTCGTAATCCGGGAAACGGCCGTCGATGAGCTTGCTGGTGAAGGTCACATCGTCGCGCTTGACCCGGATGTGGCCGCGGCCCATCTCGATTTCGATCTCGCGGTCGCCGCCTTCCAGCAGACGCTGCAGTTCCTGCACGCCCTTGCGCGGCACGATGATCTGACGCTTGGTCTGCGAGCCGCCCTCGTAAGCCGCTTCGCACAGAGCCAGACGGTGACCGTCGGTGGCGACGCAGCGCAGGCTGTTCTCGCGCAGGTCGAACAACAGGCCGTTAAGGTAATAGCGCACGTCCTGCTGGGCCATCGCGAACGCGGTGCGTTCGATCAGTTCCTTCAGCGCCGCTTCCGGCACGCGCACGCGCTCGGTGGCTTCGACTTCATCGATCGACGGGAAGTCGTTGGCCGGCAGGCTGGCCAGAGTGAAGCGCGAACGCCCGGCCTGGACCGTGATCTTTTCGGCGGCCTGGCTGACGGTGACCTTGCTGCCGTCGGGCAGGGCTCGAACGATCTCGAACAGCTTGCGCGCCGGGATCGTGGTCTCGCCGTCCTTCGCATCGTCGACCGCAACGCGGGAAATCATTTCGACTTCCAGGTCGGTACCGGTCAGCGAAAGCTGCCCGTCCTTGACCTGCACGAGCAGATTGGCGAGGACCGGCAAGGTCTGCCGGCGTTCGACGACATTGACCACTTGGGCCAACGGCTTGAGAAAGACTTCGCGTTGCAGACTGAAACGCATGCGGACCCCTTGGCCGTCTGTGGGCGAAAACCCAATTACTAAAGAGATGTATAAATCAAAAGCTTAGTGGCGGTGGAGGAGCGAAAATCGTTGGAGAACTGCCTTAAACCTTTGATCTATATGGTTTTTTCGGTACTTCAAAAGCGGGTAGAACTGGCTTGGTAGGGCGGGTGCAACCTGTGGATAGATCGCGCGCCTCGCGGCGGCCTCGAAGTTGTCCACAGTTTGTACGAGTTTGATCCCCCAAGTTGTGCCTTTCGCCAGCGCAGCTTACGGATTACCTTGTCCCTCGTCGCGCTGAACCACCGCGGCGGACGAGCGATACCGGCGAAACGCGGCGTAGTGATGGATCCGATCGATGGGCAACGGATGACGGGCATCCGGTTTTCATCGCGAACCACGAGCCGCCGCGAAACAGCCAACCAACCGCACCGCGAACGAACTTCACCGCTGCCGTCTTGCGATCCCGTCTGGTGAGCGCAAATGCAGCGGCCGAACCATCGGACCAACGTGCCGCAACATCGTCGTTTCGCTTACCGGCTCGATGCCGCAGTTCGTAACGAACGCGGGCTTCGATGCCGGGCAAGCCACCATCGACGTGTTTCCACATTCTTACTTGTACAACCGCAGCGGCGCTCGGACCTGAGGGTCGATCACTCGCTGAGCTTACTTATCCACTTGTGTTCCGTTGTTTTCGAGTCACCGGGCCAGATCAACGAAGGCGAGGTCACTCGCTGAGCTTGCGAATCAACTTGTCCCAGTCTTCCCGCAGCTTGCCGTCGGTTTCCATCAAGGTGCGGATCTGGCGGCAGGCGTGCAACACGGTCGTGTGGTCGCGGCCGGCGAAGGCATCGCCGATCTCCGGCAACGAGTGCTCGGTCAATTCCTTGGTCAGCGCCATGGCGACCTGACGAGGACGGGCGAGCGAGCGCGTACGCCGTTTCGACAACAAGTCCTTGATCTGAAGGCCGTAGTAGTCTGCCACGGTCTTTTGGATGTTGGGGATGCCGATCGCGTGCTGCTGCGCGCGCAGCAGGTCGCGCAGGGTTTCCTGGGCGAACTCGACGGTGATCGCGCGGCCGGTGAAGTTGGCGCGCGCGGTCAGGGTGTTGAGCGCGCCTTCCAGGTCGCGCACGTTCGAACGCATCTTCTTGGCCAGCAGGAAGGCGACTTCCTCGGGAATCGCGGCGCCGCGTTCCTTGGCCTTGGAAATCACGATCTGGGCGCGCGTCTCGAAGTCCGGCGGTTCGATCGCCACCGACAGGCCCCAGGCCAGGCGCGATTTCAACCGCGGCTCCAGGCCTTCGACTTCGCGCGGGTAGCGGTCGCAGGTCAGGATGATCTGCTGCTTGCCGTCGAACAACGCATTGAAGGTGTGGAAAAACTCCTCCTGGGTGCGGTCCTTGCCGGCGAAGAATTGAATGTCGTCGATCAGCAGCGCGTCCACGCGCTGGAACTGGCGCTTGAACTGATCCATGGTCTTGTCCTGCAGCGACTTCATCATCGCGCTGAAGAACTGTTCCGAACGCAGGTACATCACCCGCATGGCCGGATTGGCCTCGCGCATGGCGTTGCCGGCGGCGAACATCAGATGGGTCTTGCCCAGGCCGGTGCCGCCGTACAGCAGCAGCGGGTTGTGCGCGCGTTCGCCGGGTTTCTGCGCGGCCTGCAACGCGGCGGCGCGGCCGAGCTGGTTGCTGCGGCCTTCGACGAAATTGTCGAAGGTGTAGTGATTGTCGAGATTGCCCTGGAACGGCTCCGGCGGCGCCACCGGACGCGGCGCGGCGACGGTGATGTCGGCCTCGCGCGCCGGCGCGGTCACCGCGCGCGGCAGCGAACCCACTTCCAGGCTGACTTCCTCGCTGCCGGCGAAATACGACAGCAGTTCGCGGATCCGGCCCAGGTAGCGCTCGCGCACGTGCTCGACCACGAACGCGTTCGGCGCATAAAGCACCGTCACGGTATCGCGCTGGGTGGCTTGCAGCGGTTTCAACCAGGTGTGTACGTCTTCGACCGGAAATTCGGCTTCGAGGCGTTCGAGGCAGCGGGGCCAGGCTTCCATCTGTAGTGCGTCTTCTTGTGCGTGCGTGTAGCTGACTCGGTCGACCGGCCGGGGCGCGATCCCTGCGGGACGCGGCCGGAGACGGGCGAAAGCGGCCCCGCGCACGATGCTCGCATCGCGACGGAGAAGGCCGGGGGGTCGGTCAGACTACCATCGAGGCCGGGTCCGGAACAGGACTAATCCACAGGTTCATGCACAGGCTGGGCGGGCCGTAAGGCGGCGCGGGTCACGGATCGCAAAGCCCAAACTAAACAAAGGCTTGACCCGGACTCCTGCGCTTCTATAGAATCCGCGGTCCTCTACGCCGTCTACATTCGAGCCGAATCATGGCCACCAAGCGCACCTACCAGCCCAGCAACCTCAAGCGTAAGCGCGACCACGGTTTCCGTGCCCGCATGGCGACTGCCGACGGCCGCAAGATTCTCGCCCGTCGTCGTGCCAAGGGCCGCAAGCGTCTCACCGCCTAAGCGTTGCCGGCGAACGCGCCGCGTCTGATCGCGCCTGTCGTGCCGATCCCGCGTCGCGTCACCGATCGCATCCGATGACTTCGACCCGCTTCCCGCGCACCGCGCGGGTACGCGCGCGCTCCGATTTCGACCGAATCTTCAAGCATGGCCGGCGCGTGGCGCTGCCCGTGCTCGCTTTGCATTTTCAGCCCGATCCGGACCTCGCGCCGCGCATGGGCCTGGCGGTGTCGCGCAAGGTCGATCCGCACGCGGTCGGCCGCAACCGCATCAAGCGCGTGCTGCGCGATGCCTTTCGCCATGTGCGCGACGAGCTTCCGCGCGGCGATTACGTCCTCGTCGCCCGACCCGGCGCCTCGCGCTGCAGCGGCGAGGAACTCCGCGCGGCCTTCCTGAGTCTGCTCAAGCGCGCCGCGCCCCGGCCGGCGCCCGCATTGCCCGCAACTGCGGCGCCCGGCACAATGCCGGCCGCTTCCCCTTCCGACCCCATGCCGGACCCCGGTCCCGGCTGAGCCTGCCTGCTGCCCATGAACCAGACCCGTGCTTTTCTGATCCTCGCCTGGCTGATGGTGGCGACCTTGCTGTGGATGGAGTGGGGCAAGGAGAAATCCGCGCCGCCGCCGACCGCCGCGCCGGCGATCGTCGCCCCGGCCAGCACCGTGCCCAGCGCCGCCAACGGCGCCGTGGCCGCGGTGCCCGGCGTGCCGAGCGCCGCCCCGGCCGTGCCCGGTTCGCCGACCGCGACCGCATCCGCCGCCACCGCGGACGCCAGCGACGGCATCGTCACCGTGACCACCGACGTGCTCAAGGTAAACCTGCGCGGCGGCGAGCTCAGCGAAGCCGACCTGCTCAAGTACCCGATCACCTCCGAGCCCAACAGCCCGCCGATGCGGCTGCTGGCCAGCGACTCGACCTTGTTCTTCGTCGCCCAGAGCGGCTGGGTCAGCCAGGGCAACGCCGCGCCGACCCACGAGTCGGGTTTCCGTTTCGCCGGCGCGCAGCGCAATGTCGTCCTCGCCGACGGCGCGCGCGACCTGTCGGTGCCGTTCGTATGGACCGGCCCCAACGGCGTGACCATCACCCGCACCTACAGTTTCCGCCGCGGCGACTACGCGGTGAAGGTGCGCGACGAAGTCGTCAACGCCAGCGCCGCGCCGTGGTCGGGTTTCGTCTACCGCCAGCTCAGCCGGGTGCCGCGCGAACTGGTCCACAAGGGCCCCTTCAGCCCGGAGCAGTACAGCTTCCAGGGCGCGGCGTGGTACAGCCCGACCGATAAGTACGAGAAGCGCAAGTTCGACAAGTTCGCCGACGACGGCAAGCTCGACAAGCAGGTCACCGGCGGCTGGATCGCGATGCTGCAGCACCACTTCTTCGCCGCCTGGATTCCGGGCACGAAGGACCAGGGCCAGTTCTCGCTCGAACAGCTCAACGCCGGCGGTCTGCCGCAGTACCTGATCCGCGACCTCGGCCCCGGCGTCACCGTCGCCCCCGGCGCCAAGGCCGAAACTGAAGCGCGCCTGTGGATCGGCCCGAAGCTGGTCAAGGCGATCGAAGCGCAGAACGTGCAGGGCCTGGACCGCGCGGTCGACTTCAGCAGCTACAGCATCTTCGCCACTCTGGCCAACGGCCTGTTCTGGCTGCTGGAAAAACTGCACAACCTGTTCGGCAACTGGGGCTGGGCGATCATCGGCCTGGTGGTGCTGCTGAAGCTGGCGCTGTATCCGCTGTCGGCCGCGCAGTACAAGTCGGCGGCGAAGATGCGCAAGTTCCAGCCGCGCGTGGCCCAGCTCAAGGAGCGCTACGGCGAGGACAAGCAGAAGTTCCAGATGGCGCTGATGGAGCTGTACAAGAAGGAGAAGATCAACCCGGTCGGCGGCTGTCTGCCGCTGCTGCCGCAGATGATCATCTTCATGACCTTGTACTGGATGCTCGCCGAATCGGTCGAGCTGCGTCATGCGCCGTGGATGCTGTGGATCCACGACCTGACCGCGCGCGACCCGTTCTTCGTGCTGCCGTTGATGAACATCGCGATCATGTGGACCACGCAGAAGCTCACGCCGATGACCGGCATGGATCCGGCGCAGGCCAAGATGATGCAGTTCATGCCGCTGATCTTCGGCGTGATCCTGGCGTTCCTGCCGGCCGGTCTGGTGCTGTATCAGGTGGCCAACGGCGGCCTGGGTCTGTTGCAGCAGTGGCTGACGACCAAGCGTTATGCCGAGGCCACGGCTGCGCCGGGCAAGGATAAGGACAAGGACTGAGGTCGTTGTCGGTTTGTTTTGATACGAAGCCCGCCGTTTGGCGGGCTTCGTGTTTGTGGGGGATGGAGTTTGTGGGTGACGAACCCCGTGTGCGAGAGCAGTGCTTTCGTGAAGCAGGCCACGAGCGGGCTGTACCCACGCATGCGGCACGACGCCAGGAACTGGCTGCATCGACCACGACGCCCTGCTCTGGCTCGTCATTCCCGCGAAGGCGGGAATCCAGGGCTCCACCGAAGCATGACTCTGAAGTCTCTGGATCCCCGCCTTCGCGGGGATGACGGCGGTGAAGATCGCTGCGATCTTCTGCCTATGCGCCAATCTTGACCTGCAAGAACCTTTGGATCTCCCACTCCGTCATTCCCGCGAACGCGGGAATCCAGTGACTTGGTTCGCCCTTCGCACAGGCGACGTAATAACGCCGGAGCGTGGCGCAAAGCCACTGGAATCCCGCGTTCGCGGGAATGACGATCGTGGAAGTCGCATCGGCCTTGGTCTGTTTGATCTGTGCCCTCACAAGCCGTCATCCCCGAGAAGGCGGGGATCCAGGGCTCCACCGAAGCATGACTCTGAAGTCTCTGGATCCCCGCCTTCTCGGGAATGACGGTCATGAAAGTCGCATCGACCTCGGTCTGTCTTGACCTGTGTCCTTACAAGCCGTCATCCCCGCGAAGGCGGGGATCCAGGGCTCCACCGAAGCATGACTCTGAAGTCTCTGGATCCCCGCCTTCGCGGGGATGACAAGCAAGAAACAGCCGGGCCAGGGTTTGCGCGCGATACCCGACAAATACGCACGCTCCCGTTCCCGGGATTTATCATCGCGGCCATGACCACCACCCCCGCCCGCGACACCATCGCCGCGATCGCCACCGCCCCGGGCGCCGGCGGCGTCGGCATCGTCCGCGTGTCGGGTTCGCGCTCGCTCGCGATCGCCCAGGCCATCGTCGCGCGCGACCTGCAACCGCGCCACGCCCACTACGTGCATTTCCGCGATGCCCACGGCGAAACCCTCGACGACGGCATCGCCCTGTACTTCGCCGCGCCGGCCAGCTACACCGGCGAGGACGTGGTCGAACTGCAGGCGCACGGCGGACCGGCGCTGTTGGAGGAATTGCTCGCGCGCGTATGCGCGTTGGGCGCGCGCCGGGCGCGACCCGGCGAATTCAGCGAACGCGCCTTTCTCGAAGGCCGCCTCGATCTCGCCCAAGCCGAAGCGGTCGCCGACCTGATCGCCGCCGGCGATGCGCGCGCCGCCCGCGCCGCGCGCCGCGCGCTCGACGGCGAATTCTCGCGCCGGGTCGAAGCGCTCGCCGACGACGTGCTGGCGATCCGCGTCCACGTCGAGGCGGCGATCGATTTCGCCGACGAATCGCTCGACACCCTCGGCGGCGCCGCGTTGCGCGCGCGCTTCGCCGCCGCCTCGACCGCGCTGGACGATCTGCTCGCCGCCGCCGAACGCGGCCGCCGCCTGCGCGACGGCCTGCACGCGGTGATCGTCGGCCCGCCCAACGCCGGCAAGAGTTCGTTGTTGAACGCGCTCGCCGGCAGCGACCGCGCCATCGTCACCGACATCGCCGGCACCACCCGCGATCTGCTGCACGAAACGGTCAAGCTCGACGGCGTCGAACTGACCCTGGTCGACACCGCTGGCCTGCGCGACGGCGGCGACGCGATCGAACGCGAAGGCATGCGCCGCGCGCGCGGCGAACTAGTCCGCGCCGATCTGGCGATCGTGGTGCTGGATGCGCGCGATCCCGACAACGGCCTGGCCTCGGTCGCCGACGCGATCGCCGGCGTGCCGGCCTGCCTGTACGTCTACAACAAGATCGACCTGATCGAATCCGACTACGGCTCGCCCACGCCGGCCGACATCGGCGGCGAAGACCGCGTGTTCGTGTCCGCGCGCAGCGGCGCCGGGCTCGAGCGTCTGCATGCGCGTTTGCGCGCCTTGGCCCAGGGCGACGCGGCCGACGCCAGCGAAGGCGCGTTCACCGCGCGCGCGCGTCATGTTGATGCGCTGTTGCGCGCGCGCGAGGAACTCGACGACGCGCGCGCGCAGCTCGATCACGAGATGCTGGACCTCGCGGCGGAGGCCTTGCGCCAGGCCCACGACGCCTTGGGCGAGATCACCGGGCGCGTGCGCGCCGACGATCTGCTCGGGCATATTTTTTCGAGCTTCTGCATCGGCAAATGACAGGAACCGCCACATACTGCCGATGACCGCGCCCGATATGCCGTCGGTCGAGCTTCGGCCGATGCCGGACGCTCGGTTGCGATCGACGCGGAATTCCAGGTCCGGACAACGCGGACGATCCGAACCAGCGGATGACCGAAACCCTCCAATCTGACCATCAATGCAAGGAATGCAATAATGGATGTGGAATTTTTCAAGAACAACGCCAGCGACGTGCTGCTGGAGGTCGAGATCAACCCGAACGTCGCCAAGGCCTTCGACGACGAGTACGCGGAAAGGACCGGGCAGACGCCGGACGCCGGACCGAACTACCAGCACCAACCGAACAAATGGGGCGGCGAGTACCGCATCTACTTCAACAGCGAGCACGACCTTCTGGATGAATTCGCGGCGCTGAAGATAGAGGTCGAACAGGGCCAGCGGCCGTACCGAGGCCACCTGAAATACCGCGTCAACAATCAAGCATTCTTCTGGGCTTTGGTCGCGGCGGGCTACCGACTCGGCGAAAACTGAACTCCGCACCGCGCGGCTGGTGAATCATGGCGATAGAAAAGTTGAGCACGCCCTCCGACGACGCATCGCGTGATCTGGTCGAACGCCTCGCCGAAGGCTTCCCGGAGCTGATGACCGAAACCCGGGGCGACGACGGGCGCGCGCGCCGCAGCCTCGATCTCGACAAGCTGCGCCAGCTGCTCGGTGATCGCGCCGTGGACGGGCCGCAGGAGCGCTATCAGCTCGACTGGCCCGGAAAGCGCGAAGCGCTGGCGTTGTCCAACGCCTCGGTCGATGCAGCCTTGCGTCCTTGCGAACGCGAAAGCGTGGATTTCGGCACGACCGCGAATCTGTTCGTGGAAGGCGACAATCTCGACGCATTGAAACTGATGCGCGAAGGTTACCTGGGCAAGATCGACATGATCTACATCGATCCGCCGTACAACACCGGTAGCGATCTTATCTACAAGGACCGCTACGCGTCGGCCGCGAGCGACTTCAAGCGCAAGAGCGGCTACACCAACGAGCTCGGCGAACGGCTGGTGCACAACGCGCCGAGCAACGGACGCTTCCACTCCGACTGGCTGTCGATGATCTATCCGCGCCTGCGCATCGCCCGGCAGCTACTGCGCGACGGCGGCCTGATATTCATCTCGATCGACGACAACGAACGGGCCAACCTGCAGAAGGTCTGCGAGGAAATCTTCGGCCGCGACAATTTCCTCGGTTGCTTCGTCTGGAAGCGGCGCAGCGGCGCGATGGACGCGGTGACCAACCTCAGCGAAGACCACGAATACGTTCTGATCTATTCCAAGTCACAGGCCGTGCTCAAGGGCGTGGAGCGCACCTTCGAGAAATACACCAACCCCGACAACGACCCGCGCGGGCCGTGGATCTCCGACAACCTCAGCGCGGGCAAGCCCGGCGGCGACACCCATTACCCGATCACCGATCCGGACACGGGCAACGAGTTCTATCCGCCCAAGGGCCGCTATTGGCCGTACAGCCGCCACACCATGGCGCGTAAGATCGCCGAAGGAAAAGTGATCTTTCCCAAGAGCGCCGGCGGCACGCCGATGCTCAAGCGATTCGCGTCCGAAGCGATCAAGTCGACGCTGCCGGTGTCCTCATGGATCGAGCGGCCCGGCAGCAGCGCCGGCCAGAGCACGCTGGTGGCGCCGATGAACAGTTCGGCCACCAAGGCGCTCAAGGAACTGTTCGACGCCAAACTGTTTTCCTTTCCCAAGCCGGTCGAGCTGATCAAGGCGCTGATGAGCCAGGGCATGCCGAAGGACGGCCTGGTGCTGGATTTTTTCGCCGGATCGGCGACCACCGCGCAGGCGATGTTCGAATGCAACGCCGAAGACGGTGGCAACCGCCGCGCGATCCTGGTCCAGCTCGCCGAAGTGCTTGAGCCCGAATCGGATGCGTTCAAGCAAGGATTCGCCGATATCGCGCAGTTGTCGAAGGAGCGGATCCGGCGCAGCGGCGCGAAGATCCTGCAGGGCGATTGCCATCCGGACTGGAACCGCGACGTCGGATTCCGGGTGTTGAAGGTCGACAGCTCCAACCTGAAGCAGGTCCACCATCGTCCCGATCAGACGGCGCAGCAGGATCTGCTCGACAGCGTCGACAACGTGAAGCCCGATCGCGGCGCCGACGATCTGCTGTTTCAGGTGCTGGTCGACTGGGGCCTGGAGCTGGGCTTGCCGATTCGCCGCGTGATCATTCGCGAAAAAACCGTGTTCTTCGTCGACGGCGCCGCGTTGGCCGCCTGCTTCGACGCCGACGGCGGCATCGACGAGGCCTTCGTCAAGGAGCTGACGACGCACAAGCCGCGGCGCGCGGTGTTCCGCGATGCCGGCTTCAAGGACAGCGCGGCCAAGATCAACGTCGAGCAGTTGTTCAAGCTGCTGTCGCCGACGACCGAAGTGCGATGCATCTGAGCGGATGCGCGAAGCCATGAAGCTCAAGTTCAAGACCCAGGACTATCAGACGCAGGCCGTGGAAGCGGTGGTCGATTGTTTCCGGGGACAGCCCGCGCCGCGGGAAACGCTTCGTCATCGCGAATATCCGGCGGCGCCGTCGGGCCGGCCCGACGGTCCGCAAGCGACGTTGCCGCTCGGCGATTACGCAGCCGACTGCCGCAACGCCGAACTGGCGCTATCGCATAGCGACCTGCTGGACAACATCCGCCAGGTGCAGCGCCGGCAGAATTTGGACGTGTCCGATCGTCTGGTCCAGACCAAAGTCGCGCAGCTCAATCTCGACATCGAGATGGAGACCGGCACCGGCAAGACCTACTGCTACATCAAGACCTTGTTCGAGCTCAACCGGCGCTACGGCTGGAGCAAGTTCATCATCGTGGTGCCCAGCATCGCCATCCGCGAGGGCGTCGCCCAGTCGTTGCAGATCACCGCCGAGCATTTCCTCGAGACGTATCACAAGAAGGCGCGGTTCTTCATCTACAACTCCAGGCAGCTCCATCACCTGGAGAGCTTCTGCTCGGACGCCGGCATCAACGTGATGGTGATCAACGCGCAGGCGTTCAACGCCACCGCCAAGGACGCGCGCCGGATCTACGAAGAGTTGGACGACTTCGGCTCGCGCCGCCCCATCGACGTGATCAGCGCGGTGCGTCCGATCATGATCCTCGACGAACCGCAGAAGATGGAGGGCGGCAAGACCCTGGAGTCGCTGGCCAACTTCAAGCCGCTGGCGGTTCTGCGTTACTCGGCCACGCACAAGACCGCGCACAACAAGATCCACCGACTCGATGCGCTGGACGCGTATCAGCTCAAGCTGGTCAAGAAGATCGCGGTGCGCGGCATCTCGGTGAAGGGCTTGGCGGGCGCGAACGCCTACCTGTATCTGCAGTCGATCGAGATCTCCAGCGAGCGGCCGCCGGTGGCGCGGATAGAACTCGAGCACCGGCGCGCCGACGGCACGATCGGGCGCGTGGTGAGGAAGCTGAGCAAGGGCGACAATCTCCTGTCGGCGAAGTTTTCCAACGCGCTGGAGCAGTACCGCGGCCTGGTCGTCGACGAAATCGACGCCAACGCCGACACCGTGAGCTTCGCTAACGGCGTCGAACTGGCGGTCGGCGAAGCGATCGGCGACGTCGACGAAACGCTGTTGCGCCGCATCCAGATCCGCGAAGCCATCAAGGCGCATTTCGACAAGGAGCAGGTGCTGTTCCATCACGGCGTCAAAGTGCTGAGCCTGTTCTTCATCGACGAGGTGGCCAAGTACCGCGATTATTCCGCCGAGGACGAAAAAGGCGAGTACGCGCGGGTGTTTGAGGAAGAGTATCGGCAGTATCTCGACGAGATGCTCGCGCCGGAGGAATCGGCGTACACGCGTTATCTGAAGGCCATCGCGCCGGAGGACACCCACAGCGGCTATTTCTCGATCGACAAGAAGACCCGGCGGATGGTCGATCCCGAGGTGGAAAAGCGCGGCGAGAACGCCGGCCTGTCCGGCGACGCGGACGCCTACGATCTGATCCTCAAGCGCAAGGAACGGTTGCTGTCGCTGGACGAGCCGGTGCGTTTCATCTTCTCGCATTCGGCCCTGCGCGAAGGCTGGGACAATCCGAACGTGTTCGTCATCTGCGCGCTCAAGCACAGCGATCACACCATCTCGCGCCGGCAGGAGGTCGGACGCGGGCTGCGCCTGTCGGTCGACCAGAACGGCGAGCGCATGGACGATCCCGCCACCGTGCACGACATCAACGTGCTGACCGTGGTGGCCGGCGAAAGCTACAAGGACTTCGTCGCCGGCTTGCAGAAGGACATCAGCGGTTCCTTGTCGGCGCGGCCGAGGCAGGCGAGCGAGGAGTATTTCGCCGGCAAGGTGCTGCGCACGGCGGGCGGCGATCTCGAAGTTTCAGCGCAGTTGGCGAAGCAGATCTACCGCTATCTGGTCAAGAACGATTACACCGACGATGCCGACCGCATCACCGAGGCCTATCGCCAGGCCAGGGCACAGGGCTCGCTGGCGCCGTTGCCGTCGGAGTTGCAGCCGCATGCCGAACAGGTGTTCAGGCTGATCGATACCGTCTTCAGCGACGGCCAGCTGCCCGACATCGGCGACGATCGCCGCGCCAAGGCCAATCCGCTCAATGCGAACTTCGACAAGCGCGAGTTCAAGGCGCTGTGGCAGCGCATCAACCGCAAGGCCGCGTACAGCGTCGATTTCGATTCCGGCGAACTTGTCGACAAGGCCGTCGCCGCGCTCAACCACAAGGACGAAGGCCTGCGCGTCGCGCCATTGCGTTACACGATCCAGAAAGGCGAGCAGCTCGGCCGGATCGAACTGGACACGCTCAAGCGCGGCGCCGGCTTCCGGGTCATGGAGACCGAGGTCGAATACGACCGGCGCTCGGCGCACTCGCAGGTGGCCTACGACCTGATCGGGCAGATCGCCGACGGCACCCGGCTGACCCGGCGCACGGTGGCCGCGATCCTGACGGGCGTGAACGCCGCGGTGTTCGACCAGTACAAAACCAATCCGGAGAGCTTCATCGCCGAGGCGATCCGGCTTATCAACGAACAGAAAGCCACGGTCATCGTCGAGCACCTGAGCTACGATCCGATCGAGCAGGCCTTCGATCTGGATATCTTTACCGCGCGGCAGAGCCGGCAGGATTTCAGCAAGGCCGGCGACAAGCTCAACAAGCACATCTACGACTACGCGCCGACCGATTCGTCGGTGGAGAGCGAGTTCGTCAAGGAACTGGATACCGCCACCGACGTGGTGGTGTACGCCAAGCTGCCGCGCGGATTTTCGATTCCCACGCCGGTCGGCGATTACCATCCCGACTGGGCGATCGCGTTCAAGGAAGGCAGCGTCAAGCACATCTACTTCGTCGCCGAGACCAAGGGTTCGATGGTGTCGATGCAACTGCGCGCGATCGAGAGAACCAAGACCCAGTGCGCGCGGAAATTTTTCGAGCAGATGAATCGCCGCCATGCCGGCGAGGAAGTCAGGTACGACGTCGTGGACGGATTCGGAAAATTGATGGAGATCGTGAAGTCCTAGCTTCGCGGGAACGCTAAACCGAGGGCGCGGCCAGGCCGCGACCCCGGTGCGCGCGCGCTGCGATCACGCCGCGCGCGGGTAGTCGGTATAGCCCTGCGCGCCGCCGCCGAAATAGCGCGTGCGATCGCCTTCGTTCAACGGCAAGTCGTGTTCGAGCCGGTACGGCAGATCCGGATTGGCGATGAACGGCCGGCCGAAACCGATCAGGTCGGCCCAGCCCTGGCTCAGCGCTTCCTCGGCGCGTTGCCGGGTGTAGCGGCCGGAATAGATCAGGCTGCCGCCGAACACGATGCGCAGCGCTTCGCGAAACGCATCGGGCATGCCGGGCGCATCGTCCCAGTCGGCTTCGGCGATGTGGATATAGGTCGCGCCGATATCGTCGAGCATTTTCGCCGCGGCCAGATAGGTCGCTTGCGGGGTGTCGTCGACCGCGCCCTGCAAGGTGGTCAACGGCGCCAGGCGCACGCCGAGGCGGCCGGGGCCGACCACGTCGAACACCGCTTGCGCGACTTCGCGCAGGAAACGCAGACGATTGCCCAGCGAGCCGCCGTATTCGTCGCTGCGTGCGTTGGCCTGCGAGTCGATGAACTGATTGATCAGATAGCCGTTGGCGCCGTGCAGTTCGACGCCGTCGAAACCGGCGTCGAGCGCGTTGCGCGCGGCCTGGGCGAAGTCGGCGACGATGCCGGCGATTTCCTCCACCGTGAGCGCGCGCGGCGCGGAATGCTGGAACATTTCGCCGACACCGGCTTCGGGTCCGCGGCCTTCGACATCGACGAACACTTTGACGCCGATCGCGGTCAACGGCGACGACGACACCGGCGCGGCGCCGCCGTCCTGCAAGGCGACGTGCGAGACGCGGCCGACATGCCACAGCTGGGCGAACATGCGACCGCCCTGCGCGTGCACCGCGTCGGTGACCTTGCGCCAGCCGGCGATCTGTTCGGCGCTGTAGATGCCGGGCGTCCACGCATAGCCCTGGCCCTGGCGGCTGATCTGGGTGCCTTCGCTGACGATCAGGCCGGCGCCGGCGCGCTGCGCGTAGTACTGCGCCATCAGCTCGGTGGCGACATCGCCGCGGCCGGCGCGCGAGCGGGTCATCGGCGGCATGACGATGCGGTTGCGGGTGTCGAAGTCGCCCAGGCGGTGGGAGGTGAACAGCATGGCGGGTCTCGGGGATTCGGGGGTGAGATAAGTGTGGGGATGTGGGTGCCGACGAAAAACAGCGTGTTGAGCAAACGATCTTTTCCGTGGGGGCAAGAATCGCGGGGTGGTGGGGTCGTATGCGGTCGGTGCTGGCGGCGTTGGTGAGGATTCGCGGTCGCGACTCACGCCGCTCCTACAGGGAGCCCATGTAGGAGCGGCGCGAGCCGCGACCGCGGGATTTCAGATCGCCGCGCCTGTAACCGAAGGCATTACGCCGCGATCAATCCCACGCAGGCGCAAGACGGTCGGGATCGGTCAAACGCTCGCCGCGATCGAGCGTGGCGATGCGCGCCATATCGTCGTCGCTCAGGCGCAGCGAGGTGGCCAGCAGATTGCTCGCGAGATTCTCGCGCTTGGTCGAGGATGGGATCACCGCGTAACCCAACTGCATCGCCCAGGCCAAGGCGACCTGCGCCGGGGTCGCGTCGTGCTTGCGCGCGATCTCGACGATGAGCGGATCGTCCAGCACCTTGCCGTAGGCCAGGGTCATGTACGAAGTCAGCGGGATGCCTCGGCTCTTGGCGAACTCGGCGAGCTTGCGGTTCTGCAGATAGGGATGCAATTCGACCTGATTGGTGGCGATCGCATCGGCACCGACGACGTCGATCGCGCGCTGCATCAGGTCGATGTTGAAGTTGGACACGCCGATCGCGCGGGTCAGCCCTTGGGCCTTGGCGTCGGCCAGCGCGGTCATGAATTCGTGCACCGACACCGCGTCGCCCGGCGACGGCCAGTGGATCAAGGTCAGATCGACCCGGCCGGTGCGCAGCTTGCTCAGGCTCTCGCGCAGGCTGGGAATCAAGTTGTCCTTGGACAGATTGTCGACCCAGATCTTGGTGGTGATGAACAGTTCGTCGCGGGCCACGCCGCTGTCGGCGATGGCTTGGCCGACTTGCGCTTCGTTGCCGTAGATCTGCGCGGTGTCGATGACGCGATAGCCCAGTTCCAGGCCGGTGCGCACCGAGTCGATGACGACCTGGTCCTTGAGACGAAAGGTGCCGAGGCCGAATGCGGGAAGGGTCATGGGGAAATCCTCAAGTGATGGAAAAGAATCAGTGCGCGACGACGACGGCGCCGCTGGCGCGATCGGGCAGGCCGTCGCGGCGATCGAGCCAGCCGCTCAACGCGGTCAGGCCGAACGCGCCGAGCACCACCAGCGCGCCGACCCACGGCGTGTGGCTCAGGCCGAGGTGAGTGACGACGAGGCCACCGGCCCAGGAGCCGCCGGCGACGCCGAGATTGAACGCGGCGATGTTGAAGCCGGCGGCGACATCCACTGCCTGCGGCGCGTAATGCTCTGCCTGCTTGACCACGTACACCTGCAGGCCCGGCACGTTGCCGAACGCGACCGCGCCCCAGGCCAGTGCAGTGAGTACCACCAACCACTGGTTGTGCGCGGTGAAACTCAGCACGAACAGCACCGAGGCCAGCAGCAGGAAGATCGTCTTCAGCGCCTTGATCGGGCCGTGGCGATCGGCGAGTTTGCCGCCCCACACATTGCCGAACGCGACCGACATGCCGTAGGCGAGCAGCACCAGGCTGACCATGTTCGGACTGAAACCGGCGATGTCCTGCAGGATCGGCGCGAGGTAGGTGAAGGCGATCAGCGAGCCGCCGTAACCGACCGCGGTCATCGCATAGACCAGCAGCAAGCGCGGCTGCAGCAGCACCGCGGCCTGCTTGAGCAGCGGCGCCGGCGCGGCGTGGGCGATCTTCTTCGGCACGAACAAGGCGCTGCCGAGCATCGCGATCAGGCCGAACGCGGCGACCACCAGAAAGGTCGTGCGCCAGCCGAAGTGCTGGCCGATGAAGGTGCCCATCGGAATGCCGGTGACGAAGGCCACGGTCATGCCGCTGAACATGGTCGCGATGGCGCTGGCGGCCTTGTCCTTCGGCACCAGGCTGGTGGCGATGATCGAGCCGACCGAGAAGAACACGCCGTGGGCGAGGCCGGTGAGGATGCGCGCGACGATCAGGGTGGCGTAGCCCGGCGCGAGCCATGCGACCAGGTTGCCGACGGTGAACAGCGCCATCAGCCCGACCAGCAGGCTTTTGCGCGGCACCCGCCCGGTCAGCGCGGTCAGCAGCGGCGCGCCGATGGCGACGCCGAGCGCATACAGGCTGACCAGCAGCCCGGCCGAGGGCAGGTCGACGCCGAGGTCGGCGGCGATGGTGGGGATCAGGCCGACGATGACGAACTCGGTGGTGCCGATGGCGAAGGCGCCGAGGGTCAGGGCCAGGAGGGCGAGGGGCATGGCGGGCATCCGGTGGATGGGATGCGCAGTGTCGGCGGATGGTCTTTGCTGAAAAATAGGGGGTTGGGCGAATTACTTTTGATCTGAAATCAATAGTTGACGGGGATGGTCGAGCTTTTGCCTGGCTAAGGGGCATCGCCGGCTTGGCGATGCGGCGAGCGGCCTGGGGATAACTTCGGCTTCGTCGCCGGCCGGCCGGAAATCCATGTTTGGATTGCTGTGCAATCTGAAATTGTCGCTGTCGCTGTCGCTGTCGCTGTCGCTGTCGCTGTCGTTTGCTTTTGCTTCGCTCTCGCTTGAAGTCGTGCAGTTCATCCAGCGCTGCGAAGCATCGAACTCGCGTTAGCAACAGCACACCCGAAGGGCGGCGTGCAGGATGCACGCCGTGCGCCACCGGGACATGGATGTCCCGTGTGGCGCATGCCTGCGCAGGCATCGATCGTGCGGCTCTTGATTCGAAACAGGAACGCCTTTTTCTTTGGTGACTTTCTTTTGTGGCTCTGGACAAAAGAAAGTTACCCGCCGCTTTAGTGGCGGAAGCTTTTGATCCTGCTTGCAGCTTCTAAAGCTCTAAAGCTTTAGAACCTTTAAGGCCAAAGGCAAGATCAACAGCTTTCGTCCGCAAGCGGCCGAGTTACTTTCTTTTGTCAAAAGCGACAAAAGAAAGGTAACCAAAGAAAAACGCTTTTCTTTGAATCAAGAGCCCGCAAGTGCGGAGCTTCCGCGGGCATGCGCCACACGAGACATCCTGTCTCGGTGGCGCACGGCGCACATCCATGTGCGCCGCCCTTCGGGTGTCCATTTGTTCTCGCGAGTTACAAGCGCCGCAGCGCTGGATGAACTGCGCGGCTTCAAGCTCAAGCAAAAGCTTGATGGCCTACCTGTAGGAGCGGCGCAAGCCGCGACCGCGTCATCGCATCGACCTCGTAACTTACGTCGTGGCTGAATTCTCGCGGTCGCGGCTCACGCCGCTCCTACAGGGAGCAACCGATGCGATGCGATGGGATGGTTGGTCGTCCAAGGTAGGACAAGATCAAGCAAAAGCCGCATGGCCTGCCTGTAGGAGCGGCGTAAGCCGCGACCGCGTCATCGCATCGACCTCGCAACTTGCGTCGCGGCTGAATTCTCGCGGTCGCGGCTCGCGCCGCTCCTACAGGGAGCAACCGATGCGATGGAATGGTGGGTCGTCCAAGGGTAGGACAAGCTCAGGCAAAAGCCGCATGGCCCACCTGTAGGAGCAGCGCAAGCCGCGATCGCGTCATCGCATCGACCTCGCAACTTACGTCGCGTCTGAATTCTCGCGGTCGCGGCTCACGCCGCTCCTACAGGGAGCAACCGATGCGATGGAATGGTGGGTCGTCCAATGGTAGGACAAGCTCAGGCAAAAGCCGCATGGCCTGCCTGTAGGAGCGGCGTAAGCCGCGACCGCGTTACCGCATCGTCTTCGCAACTTGCGTCGTGGCTGAAATCCCGCGGTCGCGGCTCGCGCCGCTCCTACAGGGAGCAATCGATGCGATGGGATGGTTGGCTGTCGACAGCGCGGCTTAGGACCTACTCACAGAGCAATGCCGTGGCGGTGCGAAGCTCGCCGCCGCAACGATCAACGCCCCAAAATCCCGAAAATCACCACCGCCGCGATCAACGCCGCCATCACCGCGAAGAAGATCTTGACCCAGCTGTACGGCCGCTCGCCGGCGATCTGTCCGGTGTAGCCGTTGGCCAATACCTGGAAACTGCGCGAGCCGTAGGTGTAGCTGACCAGCCACACCGGCACCAGGATGTGCTTGAAGGTGCGGCCGCGGAAGGTCGCGTCGACTTGCAGGTTGCGCTGGGTGTCGCCGGGTACCTGCGCCGAACACAGGGCGCGGGTCTGTTCCTGCATCAGGGTTTCGTTCGATTGCGCGGCGCGGCGCAGGTCGACCTGGTAACGCTCGACCATCCAGCCGCGCACGAATTCGGGCGAGTAGGGCTTGAGGTCGGTGGTGGTCGGAAACGAGCCGATCTGCTGCAGCAGGTTCTGATGCACGCCGACCGTGCCCGGCACCAGTTCGTCGTCGAAGAAATGCCGCAGCGAGCCCGAGGCGTCTTCCCAGCGCGTGCGCTGCACCTGGCGGGTCTTGCGCTGGCCGTTCTCGGTGTAGCTCTCGGTCTCGTAGTAGTGATAACCCGCTTCGGCCGTCCAGTTCGCCGAGACGTGCGCGTCGAAGGTCCAGTACGGCAGGTAGATGCCCTTCAGCGTGTCGGTCAGCGCCGCGGTCTTGAGCCGGTTCGGCGCGAACCAGCGGGTGCCGTACCAGGCGCGGATCGAGTCGCGCACCTGGCCGTCGCTGATCTTGAACGGCAGCACGCTCTGCGGGGTGATCGCGTCGCCGAGCGATTCGTGTTCGATGATCGACGGCGAGCCGCAGAATTCGCAGCGGTCGGCGACCTTGCCGTCGACGAACACCGAGATCGCGTGGCAGCTCTGGCACTGCACTTCGCGCCGCTGCGCGCCGCCGTAACCGCGCTGTGCCTGCGGCGTCCCGGCCATGCTCTGCAGCAGGTCGAGCACGCTGTTGCCCTGGCGTGAACCCTGCACGCGCTGGCCGTCGGTCTGCACGCTCCAGCTGACAGAGAGGCGTGGCGCGTCTCCGGGCGAGCGCGCCTGCTGCTCTACCGCCGCGTGCACGGCGGCCAGATCGAGCTCTTGCGATCCCGCGCCGCCGCCGGGCGTCGCCGACGCCGGCAAGGGAGGTGGCGGCAGCGGCGGCGGCTCGGCCGCCGGTTCCTGCATGCGCTTGAGCGCTTCGAGCAGGTCGTGCTCGACCATCGCCGGGCTGCCGTCGCCAGGCGCGGACGCGGCCTGGTCCAGCGGCACCACCGTGCCGCAGTACGGGCAGGCCAGCGATTGTTTCGCCGCATTCCATTGCAGATCCCCGCCGCATTCCGGGCAGGGATGTTTTCCGACGGTCGCGTTGTTCATCAGCCGCGCAGGAATTCTTCGAGCGCGGCCTTGGCGATGCGGGTGGCGTTGCCGATCTTGCGCGCCTTGAGGTCGCCCGAGGCGATCGCGGCCTCGACGTCCTCGACCGACACGCCCAGGGTGGCGGCGGCCTGTTCGGGGGTGAGCACCTCCAGCGCGCCGGCCGCGCCCGGCAACGGCGGCGGCGTGGCGCCGGCCGCGGCCTGCGGGGCCTGGTTCTGCATGCTGCGCATCATTTCCTGGGCCATGCCGAAGCCGATCGCCATCTGCGCCGCGCCGCCGGCCGCGCCGCCGTCGCTGCCGTTGGCCATCGAGGTGCCCATCTGGAACTTGACGTAGTCGTTGAGGTTGCCGACCGCGCCCATGCTCGAACGCGCGTCGATCGCCTTCTCGACTTCCGGCGGCACCGACACGTTCTCCAGCACGAAGCCGGTGATCTCGATGCCGTACTTCGACGTCATCGCCGGGTTGATGATCGGCAGCAGCGCGTCGCCGAGTTCGCCGTAGCGCGAGGCCACGTCCAGCGCCGGCACCTTGGCGGTGGCGAGCGCGTCGGTGAACACGCTGACGATGCGCGAACGCATGGTGTCGGCGAATTCGTCGAGGCGGAAATTCTGGTCGGTGCCGGCCACTTCCTTGAGGAAACGGGCGGCGTCGACGATGCGGAAATCGTAGGTGCCGAACGCGCGCAGGCGGACGATGCCGAAGTCGGCGTCGCGCATCATCACCGGGTTGGAGGTGCCCCACTTGTTGCCGGTGAACAGGCGCGTGTTGAGGAAATAGACGTCGCACTTGAACGGCGAATTGAAGCCGTACTTCCAGCCGAGGATCGTCGACAGGATCGGGATGTTCTCGGTCTTGAGGGTGTGCTTGCCGGGGTTGAACAGGTCGGCGTACTGGCCGGCGGCGACGAACTGGACCTGCTGCGACTCGCGCACGATCAGCTGGGCGCCGTTCTTGATTTCCTTGTCATCGTCCGGGTAGCGGAACGAGAGGGTGTCGCGCGAGTCATCGGTCCACTCGATGATTTCCAGCAACTCGCCCTTGATGAAACCCAGAATGCTCATGTCCCGCTCCCTGCCTGTGGTGCGGGGATTCTAGAACACGACGGGCGGCGGCAAGCGCGCGGGCGTCGCCGCCGCCGTGGCCCCGGGGCCGGTAGGTGGCGCGAAGGTGCCTGGATGCACGCCTTTGGCGCACACCGCGACCGCGGCCGGACCCCGCCCGAGCGCGGCTGGCGCAGGCCGGCCCGCGGCCATGTTGCACCGCTGCGACATCGCCCGCGCCGCCTGTCGCCGGCCCGGGCAAAACTGTGGACGCGATCGCGACTGCCCGCGCAAACCGACACACCCGGTATCGGTAGCGGCCGCGATGGGTGGCACACTCGGCGTCTGACGCCTATCCCGCAGCCCACCACTACCTGAACGCTTGACAAACGCGGCCCGCTAGCGCGTCCTATCGGACGTGCGCCCGGCCCCGTATCGGACGGGTCTCGCGTATTTCAGGGGAGTTTTAAACCAATGATCGTCGCTATTCATAATCGGCGTAGCAGCCGGCTGTCCGTTGTAAAGCAGGTGTCCGCGGTGCTCGCGCTCGGATTCGTGCTCGCCGCCTGCGGCAAGAAAGAAGAGGCCGCCGCGCCCACGGATGCGGCGCCCGCGCCGGCCACCGGCGCCCCGGCACCGACCGCGCAAACCGCGGTTTCGGCCAAGGTCTCGTCGCTGACGGTCGATCAGCTGCGCGAAGCGGCGCGCAAGGCGTATGTTGAAAACCGTCTGTACGCGCCGGCCGAGGACAACGCCGTCGAGTACTACCTGGCCCTGCGCGAAAAAGCCCCGGCCGACGCCGTGGCCTCCAGCGCGCTGACCGACCTGTTGCCGATGACGGTCATCGCGACCGAGCAGAGCGTGGGCCGCGAGGACTTCGTCGAAGCCCAGCGCCTGGCCGCGCTGATCGAACGCGCCGACGCCCAGCACCCGGCGCTGGCGCGGTTGAAGGCCTCGATCGGCGCCCAGCAGGATGCGGTGGCCAAGCGCGCCGAGCAGGAGAAGCTCACCGCCGAGGAACAGGCCAAGAAGCAGGTCGAGCTGGAGAAGCAGCGTCTGGCCCAGCAGCAGGCGCAGCAGCAGCAGGCCGCGCAGCAGTTGGCGACCCAGCAGGCGGCCGAGCGTCAGGCCGCGACCCAGCGCGCGGCCGAACAGCGCGCGGCCGAGCAACGCGCCGCCGAACAGCGGGCCAGCGAGCAACGCGCGCCGGAACGGCCCGCCCCGGCGCCCGCGCCGGCCGCCGCCGCGACCGCGCCGAGCGATCTGCGCGCGGTGTCCACGCCGGCCCCGCGTTATCCGCCGGAAGCCCTGCGCGCCGGTACCTCGGGCGAGGTCCAGGTCGAATTCACCGTCGGCACCGACGGTTCGGTCACCGCGGCCCGCGTGGTGCGCTCGAACCCGGCCCGCGTGTTCGATCGCGAAGCGGTCAACGCGGTGCGCAAGTGGCGCTTCCAGCCGGTCCCGGCGCCGGTCACCACGCGCCGTACGATCGGTTTCAATCCGGGCGGTTGATCGGCTGGGTTGGGTGATCGATGGAAACGAAGAAGCCCGGCGCTAGCCGGGCTTTTTCGTTCGCGCCTGGGCTGCCCGGCGCGCGGGTCGGCGACCTCGCTTAAACGGTCGCGCGAGTGGGATCAGAGCGACTGCCGCGAGGAAACCGGCAGGGCGACGCCGGCGGAAGCGAACTATCCGAACGTTTAGTTCATCGCCGAATCGTTTTCGCGATTGCTGCAGCGGGCGTTCGTGTTCGCCGACGAATGAGCGAGGCGTGGTCGCATTGGGTGGCCGGCCCCCAACGGCTCCAGGCAGATGCGTACGCCGTAGTGGTATTCGTGCGCGGGGGCGAGCGGCGACTCGATTGCCGGATCGCCGGGACTTGCCGAGATCAGTCTGCAATTGCCGGCATTGCGATGGGATACCGACGCAACGGCGTGAATGACGGCGGCGTCGTTAAAGCGAATCCCCCGCGCGGCGAATGATGCTTCGGCCTCCAAGGTTCGCAAGCGCGTGCCCCCTTTTCCAAAGTGGGCACCGGTTTACGCGCGCCGATGAAAGCATTGGCACCGTGCCGCGCCGTGCCGTGCTTTTCCCCCCTTTGCAAAAGGGGGGCAGGGGGGATTCGCTTTTGCTTCTGCTTTCGCACCCGCTCCAACCAAATCCCCCCAACCCATCACCCCGCAATCGCCAGCTTCTCGTTGTGATACCGCCGCACCGCCGCGAACCACAGCAGCGCCGCCAATGCGAACGCGGTCGCCAGATACACCGCCCAGATCTGCCCCGAGATCGCCTCGCCGCGAATCACCTTCAACAGCAGCTGGTTCTGCGACAGGAACGGCACGGTGAATTGCCACAGCTGGGTCTTGAGCGGATTGACCATCAGCACGAAGGTCGGGATCAGCGGCATCAGCATCAGCCAGGTGATGTGGCTCTGCGCTTCCTTCAGGCTCTTGGCCGCGGCCGACAGATAGGTCAACAGCGCGGTGCCGATGAACGACATCGGCAGCAGGATCAGCAGCATCTTGCCGATCGCCGCGAAGCTGACGTTGAGCATCTGGCCGATGCCGCTGCTCATCTGCGCGCTGAGCTTGAACGCGAACAAGGTCAGCAGCAGCGATATCAATCCAAGGATGCAGGCCGCGGCGATCTTGCCGCTGACGATCGCGCCGCGCGGCGCCGGCGTGGCCAGCAACGGTTCCAGCGACTGGCGTTCGCGCTCGCCGGCGGTGGCGTCGATGATCAGGTACGCGCCGCCGATGAACGAGGTCATGATCAGCAGGTACGGCAGCAACGCCGACAGCACCAGGCCGCGCTTGGCTTCGGGCGTGGCCACGTCGCGGTCGCCGACGTTGACCGGCTGGGCGACGTTGGCGGCGATGCCGCGCGCGTACAGGCGCAGCACGCCGACCTGGCGGCTGTAACCCTCCAGCGCCGCGCGCACGCGCCGGCTCGGGATCTCGGCGTCGCGGCGGGTGCTGTCCTGGACGATCTCGACCAGGGCCGGCTGGCCTTCGCGCCACTGCTTGGCGTAGTCGGCGGCGACGATCAGACCGACGTCGAAGTCCTGCTGCTGGATCGCCGCGTCCAGATCGGCCGGCGCGGGGATCGCGACGATGTTCTGGGTGGCGAGGAACTTGATCAGGTTTGGCGCGTGTTCGGCGCCGCGCACCGGCACCCGCAGTTCGGTGTCGAGCTGGGTGCGCGCGCGGTTCTCGGCCAGCGCGCCCATGCCGAGCATCAGCAACGGGTACAGCAGCGGGCCGAGCAGCAGAGCGATCGCCAGGGTGCGGCGATCGCGCGAGATGTCGCGCAGTTCCTTGCGGATCACCGCCCACATGGCGGAAAACGAACCGGTCTTCATGCGTGCAGGCCCTCGTCGCTGCCGATCGCCTTGACGAAGGCGTCTTCCAGATTGTCTTCGCCGGTCTGCGCGCGCAGCTCGTCGGCGGTGCCGGCGGCCACGACCTGGCCCTTGGCGATGATCACGATGCGGTCGCACAGCGCGGCGACCTCTTGCATGATGTGGCTGGAGAAGATCACGCAGCGTCCTTCTTCGCGCAGCCCGCGCAGGAACCCGCGCATCGCGCGCGTGGTCATCACGTCCAGGCCGTTGGTGGGTTCGTCGAGGATCACGTTGCGCGGGTCGTGGACCAGCGCGCGCGCGATCGCGGTCTTGGTGCGCTGGCCTTGCGAGAAGCCCTCGGTCTGGCGGTCGAGGATGTCGCCCATGTCCAGCGCCTGCGCGAGCGTCTGCGTGCGTTTCGCGATCTGCGCGCGCGACATGCCGTGCAGTTCACCGAAGTAGGCGATGTTCTCGCGCGCGGTCAGGCGCTTGTACACGCCGCGCGCGTCGGGCAGCACGCCGAGCGCGCGGCGCACCGCGGCCGGGTCCTGGCGCGCGTCGACGCCGTCCACGCGCACTTCGCCGCGGTCGGGCTGCATCAGCGTGTAGAGCATGCGCAGGGTGGTGGTCTTGCCGGCGCCGTTGGGCCCGAGCAGGCCGGTGATCTGGCCGTCGTGCGCTTCGAAATCGACGCCTTGCACGGCGTTGACGGTGCCGGTCTTGGTCTGGAAGGCTTTATGCAGGTCGTGGGCGGTGATCATGGTTTTCCACGTGATTCGGGATTGGGGATTCGGGATTGGCAACAGCAGGGCGGGATCGCGACATCCGGGCGTTCAAATCCCGAATCACCAATCCCCAATCCCGGCTGTTAGGGCTCCCACCCATTGAACGAAACGAACGGCGGCACGTAGCCCAGCGAGTCCAGGCAGCGCGCTTGCAGTTTCTTGGCGTCGGCGGTTTCGATGAACTGGCCCAGCAGCTTCGGCGTGCAGCCGATCCGCAGCGCGCCGTGGCCCTGGCCGCGCAGCACCAGGTGGCGGCCGTTGGGCAGGTGCTTGAGCACTTGCTCGCCGTAGCGCGGCGGGGTGACCGGATCGAGTTCGCCCGACAGCAGCAGCACCGGGCGCTCGGACTTGAACGGCGCGTGGAAATCCTTCGGCCGCTGGCCGGTCGGCCAGACCTTGCACTGCGCCGCCAGCGTGGTCTGCATGTCGTCGCCGAGCACGGTGCCGGCGTCGGCCGGGTTGGGCTTGAACAGGTCGGCGTCCTCGGCGCAGATCACCGACAGCTGCATGCCGTAGTTGAGGTCTTCGTCGAGCTGGCTGCCGATCATGGTCGACAGCGACATCAGCGGGCCGTAGCGGCCCTGGTCGGCCTCGTTGAGCATTAGCGGCAACAGCGAGGCCGCCTCGGGCGCGTACGAGAACATCCGGGTCAGCATCGCCACGTGGCCGGCGGTGACCCGCTCGTGCTTCTGCTCGCCGGTGTTCGGGTCGCGGTAGTCGACCGCGACCGGCTCGGCCTGCAGCCGCGCCATCAGCTTGCGCAACTGCTCGCGCGGCTCGCTGCCGAAGCGGCTGCGGCAGGCCGGGGTCTGCTGGCACAGCTTGAATTGCTGGGCCAGGGCGCTGTCGAGGTTCTGCGCGTGCTCGCTGCCGAGCACCAGTTCGTTCGGCACCACGCCGTCGAGCACGACCGCGCGGGTGTGTTGCGGGTAGCGGCCGGCGTACTGCTGGGCCACGCGGGTGCCGTAGGACACGCCGACCAGATCGATCGTGTCGGCGCCGATCGCGGCGCGCACCGCGTCGAGATCGGCGACCGCGTCGGTGGTGGTGAAGTGGCGCGCGTCGACGGTGAGTTCCTTCGCGCAGCGCTCGACCGCGCGCAGCATCGCCTCGTTCGCGGCCTGCGGATCGGACGGCGCGGGCTGGGCCGCGCCCGAGGCGTCCTCGGACACGCCGGCGGCGCCGCGGCACAGCAGCGGCGCCGAGCGGCCGGTGCCGCGCTGGTCGATCAGCACGATATGCCGGTGCTTGCGCACTTCGCGGAACGCGCCGTCGACCAGCGGCCACGACGAGGTCGCGGCCTGGCCGGGGCCGCCGGCGAGGAAGAACACCGGATCGGGCGCGACCCCGGCTTCGTCGGTGGCCGGCAGCCAGGCCAGGTTGAGCTTGAGTTTCTTGCCGTCGGGTTCGGCCGGGTTTTGCGGCACTTCGAACTGCGCGCACTGCGCGGCGATGGTGCCGGCCGCCTGCGGCGACGACAGCGTGCACGGGTCGAACACGATCCGGCCGTAACGGCGCTTGATCGCGGCGGTGCTTTCGCCCTTGTTCGCCGCGCCCGCGGCGGTGGGCGGGGTGTCGCGGCCGCAGCCGCCGAGAATCAGCGCCGCGAGCGTCGCGGCCAATCCCACGGCCGCATGACGCGGCCGGTGTCCAGTTCCGAATCGATGCATGGTCGGTGTCTCATCGCCAAGGCGGGTGCGCCTTCAAGGATGACAGACGGGGGCTGCGCGCAGGATGTGACCACTCGAAGAGGAAGAAGACAAAGCCCGACGTCGTTCTCCCGAAACCCGGCCAACCGTGGCCGCTTCCAAGAGCCGCTGTCCGCGGTAGTTATCCACCGACGAAAGCGCGGCGCGGCAGAAGCTGAAGTCCGACGTCGCCAGCCGAAGCCCCGCCAACCGTGGCCGCTTCCGCGAGCCCCTGTCCGCGGCAGTCATCCATCGCCGAAAGCATGACGCGGCCTATGCGGCGTTCGCGACCACGACGAGGTTGCGCCGCGGCGGGATACGGCGCGGTCGCGGCTTGCGCCGCTCCTACAGGGGGATACGGGCCCGCGGGCTATTTCGACGAAACGTATTTCTCGCGCCGGATCTGCGGCACCGGCAGCCCGTATTCCTTGAGCGCCTCGAAGCACGAGTCGACCATGTTCGGGTTGCCGCACAGGTAGGCGATGTCGCTTTCCGGGTTCGGGCTGAATTCGGCCAGGAACTGCTGCACGTAGCCCTGGCGCACGTCCGGGTGCGGATCGGCCGGCAGCTCGCGCGAGAAGCACGGGATGAAACGGAAGTTCGGTTCGCGCTCGGCGAAGGCGCGGAACTCGTCGCCGTACAGCAGCTCGTCCGGGGTGCGCGCGCCGAACAGCAGCACCACCTCGATGCCGCGTTCGCGGATCAGGGTTTCCAGCTGCGGCAGCATCGCCCGGTACGGGGTCACGCCGGTGCCGGTGCCGATCAGCAGATAGCGGCGGTTGGCGTCGGCCGGCATCAGGCAGAAACGCCCGAACGGGCCGCTGGCCAGGATCGGGTCGCCTTCGTTCAAGCCTTCGAACAACGCGGTCGCCGCGCCGCCGGCCACGTAGCTGACCGCGATCTCGACCGTCTCGCCGGCGCCCAGCGCGTGGTCGTGGATGGTCGCCAGCGAGTAGCTGCGCTTGGTCGCGGTGCCGTCGGCGTACTGGAAGTGGACCTGGATGAACTGGCCGGGGATGTAGTCCAGCGGCTCGCCGTCGTCGCGCAGGAACACGTAATGGCCGACCGTGGGGGCCAGCATCCGGCGCGAAACGAGCTTGAGCGGGAATTGCTTCATGGGCGGGGCGGCTTCATGTGGAGTGCGTTTTCGTGGGCGGGCCGGCCGAAGGAGCGATCGGATCCGCGCGGGTGCGACTGGCCGGCCGCTGCGCTCGAACCGCCCGATCTCGACCAGGCGAGCGGTCTCGACTCAAGTGGGTCCTGACAAGACGGACTGCAACCAGACCGATCCCGACCCAACAGGTTGCGCAAGCCCCGACGGTGCAAAGTCCGGGGCGTATGCGTCGACCGCGTCGGCCGGGCGCGACCCGTGCCGGGCATCGCAACGCGGGATTTCGCAACAGTCTGTGGCCGGAGTGCCGCCACGGGGCCGCCTATACTAAGCCATTCGCCGCGAGGCCCGCGGCCAGCGATCGAGACCACCCCGCAATGACCCAGCCAACGGCCCTCGCCACGGGCCCCAGTTCGGCCACGGCCGGCTTGCCCGCCGCCCCCTCCTCCTCCAACGTGTCCGCCAGCGTGCCCGCCCTGCGCGTGCGCGACCTGCGCAAGACCTACGACAACAAGGTGCAGGCGCTCAAGGGCGTCTCGCTGGACGTGGCCGAAGGCGATTTCTTCGCCTTGCTCGGCCCCAACGGCGCCGGCAAGTCGACCATGATCGGCATCGTCAGCTCGCTGGTGAACCTGAGTGAAGGCGCGGTCGAGATCTTCGGCACCGACCTGATCCGCCACCGCGACCAGGCCATGCGCCTGATCGGGCTGGTGCCGCAGGAGCTCAACTTCAACATGTTCGAGAAGCCGCTCGACATCCTGGTCAACTACGCCGGCTTCTACGGCGTGCCGCGCGCGGTCGCGCTGGTTCGCGCCGAGGAAGAACTCAAGCGCGCGCAGCTGTGGGAAAAGGCCAACATGATGAGCCGCACCCTGTCGGGCGGCATGAAGCGACGCCTGATGATCGCGCGCGCGATGATGACCCGGCCGCGCCTGCTGATCCTCGACGAACCCACCGCCGGCGTCGACATCGAAATCCGCCGCGGCATGTGGAAGACCCTGCGCGAGATCAACGCCGCCGGCACCACCATCATCCTGACCACCCATTACCTGGAAGAAGCCGAGCACCTCTGCCGCAACCTGGCGATCATCGACCAGGGCCGGATCGTGCAGCAGGGGCCGATGAAGGCCTTGCTGGCGATGCTCGACGTGGAAGGCTTTTTGTTCGACATCGACGGCACCTTGCCGGCCGCGTTGCCGAGCATCGAAGGCGTGACCATGCTCGCCAGCGACGATCACACCCTGGATGTGGACATGCCGCGCGCGATGGACCTCAACCGCATTTTCGCCGCGCTCGGCCAGGCCGGCATCCGCGTGCGCTCGATGCGGACCAAGTCGAACCGATTGGAAGAACTGTTCGTGCGCATGATCAACCAACCCATCGATTCCAGCGCCGCATCGACGGAGACCGCCGCATGAGCAGCATCCAGCGCCATCCGGCCGAAAGCCACGAAGCCACGCCCGCGCGCCGCAACCTGGTCGCGCTGGGCACGATCGTGCGCCGCGAAGTCGCGCGCATCCTGCGCATCTGGGGCCAGACCCTGGTGCCGCCGGCGATCACCATGACCCTGTACTTCCTGATCTTCGGCGGCCTGATCGGTTCGCGCATCGGCGACATGGGCGGCTACAGCTACATGGAGTTCATCGTCCCCGGGCTGGTGATGATGAGCGTGATCCAGAACAGCTACGGCAATATTTCCTCGAGCTTCTTCGGCGCCAAGTTCGGCCGCCACGTCGAGGAACTGCTGGTCAGCCCGATGCCGAACTGGGTGATCCTGTGGGGCTACGTTGCCGGCGCCGTGCTGCGCGGTCTGATGGTCGGCGCGATCGTGCTGATGATCGCGATGTGCTTCACCTCCGTGCGCATCCCGCATCCGCTGGTGACCCTGACCACCGTGCTGCTCGGCGCGACGATCTTCTCGCTGGCCGGTTTCATCAACGCGGTGTACGCGAAGAAGTTCGACGACGTGGCGATCGTGCCGACCTTCATCCTGACCCCGCTGACCTACCTGGGCGGCGTGTTCTATTCGGTCAAACTGCTGCCCGCGTGGGCCGAAGCGGCGACCCACGCCAACCCGATCTTCTACATGGTCAACGCCTTCCGCTACGGCCTGCTCGGCAGCAGCGACGTGCCGCTACCGATGGCCTACGGGTTGATGATCGCGTTCGTGGTCGCGCTGTCGTCGCTGGCGTTGTGGTTGCTCAAGCGCGGTGTCGGGCTTAGAAGCTGAGGAACGAGTTTGGAGGAGTGAGGAGTGAGTAAGAGCGTTACTCGTCTCTCGCTTCTTCGCGCTCGCTTCACGCTTTGTCTTACTCACTCCTCACTCCTCTGAACTCATTTCCGCCCCAAGGAACGCTCATGCGCCTGATCCCCCTAGCCGCGATCCTCACCGTGGCCGTTCTCGCCGCGTGTTCCAAGCCGCCCGTGGCCGATCCTCCGGCCGTGGAGGCGAATAAGGGCGCCACGCCCGACACGGCCGCGCCGGCCGCGACCGCGCCTCCGGCGGCCGATCCCAATCCGGCCGCGCCGGCCGATCAGCCGATGGGCAAGATCGGCGCCGATCAGGTCGGCAAGGTCAGTCCGGTGCCCGCGTTCAAGGGCTTCGGCGAGCACTGGAGCATCGACATCCACGCCACCGGCGAGATGAACCACCAGGTCGAGCTGACCTGGGGCAGCGGCGGCGAGAAGGCCAGCGGCAGCGCGCGCTACAACGGCCAGCCGGCCGACGCGCCGAGCAGCCTGATCGTGCTCAGCGGCGAGCTGGGCACCAAGCAGGGCGCCAAGGCGATGACGATCGAGATCAAGGCTGGCGAGTGCATCGACGACGGCGACAACAAACATATGCACAGCGTGCAGGTGCATGTCGACGGCATGAACGCGTTGACCGGCGGTTGCGGCGATCTGGCGGTGTACTGATCCGATCGACCGTGCCGCGATGCGGCCGTCGCCGGACAACAGCGAATACCGAAACGGCCCGCATCGCGGGCCGTTTTCGTAGCGGGCGAGGCGATCGATCGCCCTCGATCACTCCACGCGGTACTGGCGCCCGTGCAGCCAGCGCAGCAGCAGCCACGACAGAATCGGCGCCAGCAGCAGGATCAGTAGCACCACCGCGATCAGGCTGGTCATCGCCCAGTTGGTGGAATTCACCGCCAGCAGCGCCAGCGAGGCCGCCACGATCAGCAGCGGCGTCAGCAACGCCGAAAGCAGCGCCGGCAACGCGCCGGAGCCGCGCCGCACCGGCAGCGCCAGGATCGTCAGCGCCTGGATCAGCCCGACCGCCAGCGCGACCACGCTCATGCCGACGCGTTGTTCGCCGTGGCCGAGCGAGGTGTAGGCCGCGGCCAGGTTCTGCAGCAGCAGCGTCACGCCCGCGCACAGGAAGCCGCCGACCAGCGCGCCGATCACCCGGCGATGCCAGCCGCGCCACAGCACCGGCGTGGTGCCGCGGCCGCCCAGGCGCCAGGCGATCGGCAACGCGATCAGATTGATCGCCACGACCTTGAGCGCGGCGATGGCGGCGGTCCAGGCCAGCAGTTGCTGCACGCTGTAGCTGGAACGCAAGCCGTTCAGCACCTGGCCTTGCAGCATCGCCCAGCCCACGCCCAGGCCGAAGATCAGCACCAGCGCGGCCAGCACCGTCGCCCACGGCCGCAGCGGGGCGCCGTAGCGATCGGTCAGCACGCAGCTCACGACCAGCACGAAACCGATCAGCAGACCGATCGAACACAGCCATTCGACCGCCTGCGCGAGGCCGGAAAATTCGGTCTGGGCGCTGGCCGCGGTGATCAGGCCGATCAGGACGAAGGCGGCGGAAAACACCAGCAGGTTCGCGGCGAGCGCGAGCGGAACCAGGGCGGGCGAACGAACGGGAGAGGCGAGGTCGGACATCCGGTCATCCAGGGGGCGATGGGCGTGGCGCCGCGCCGGCACGGCGCGGGCGATCAGGTCCGCGAGGATAGAGCGGCATCGGTTCGCGGGCGAGTCGCGATCCCGAGCGCGTGGCGCAATCGCGACGGCGTGCCGTTATCGCCGCAGTCGCGCGCGGCCGCGGCGCGGGGACGAACCGGCCGCCGACGGTCGCGTCGGCAGCGCCGCAAACCGGGCCGATCCGCGAAATAGCAATTAATCACAATTATTATGGCTATAAACCACAAATATTAATCCAGGCGCCTCACCGGCATCGGCGCAAATACCCATGCGTATTGATCGGTAGGGTGAAAATGTGTGCCATATTATTTATATATAAATCATGCAGTTAATTATGCTAATTACCGAATTTTAATATTTTCTTGCAAGCGGCGAGCCCGAGCTTCTATTAATAGTCCTCCGGCCGGATCGGGCCGGACTTTCTCGGGGGAGAACTCATGACTTATCTGCATTCCGGCAAACCGTCGTTGCGCCGCCGTCCGCTCCTGCTCGGCATCCTGGTGGCGCTCGCCACGCCCGCGTTCGCCCAGCAGCCGCCCGCGGCCGCGGAGCCCGAAAAAAGCGCGGTCGCCGACAAGGGCCCGACCGATCTGGACCGCATGGTCGTGACCGGCTCGCGCATCCGCCGCGCCGGCTTCGACACGCTCGAACCGGCCACCGTCGTCACCAAGGACTACATCGCCAACCGCGGCCTGACCAACGTCGCCGACGCGCTCAACGAGATTCCCGGCTTCGGTACCGGCATCACCCCCGAGGGCGGGCAGTCCTCGTTCGGCGTCGGCGTGAACTTCGTCAATCGCTTCGGCCTGGGCAGCAATCGCACCCTGACCCTGGTCAACGGCCGTCGCTTCGTGTCCAGCTCGCCGACCACCTTGTTCGGCCCCGCGGCGCCGGGCGTGCAGGTCGATCTCAACGCGATCCCGACCTCGCTGGTCGAGCGGATCGAGAACCTCGCGATCGGCGGCGCGCCGACCTACGGCTCGGACGCGATCGCCGGCGTGGTCAACGTGATCCTGCGCAAGGACTACGAAGGCGTGGAGTTCGGCAGCAGCTACGGCATGACCGAACGCGGCGACGGCGAGCACTACAACATCTGGGCCCTGGTCGGCGCCAATTTCGACGAAGGCCGCGGCAACCTGACCTTCTCGCTGACCTTCGACGACCAGAAAGGCGTGCTGCAGGGCGAGCGCGATTTCTTCAGCGAAGGCTATTTCAACGCCACCAACCCGCTCGCGAGCACGCTGGCCACGGTCTATCCCGGCCGCACGCCGGCCAACGACGGTCGCGTCAATCCCAACATCCCGTTCAACACCGGCGCGGCCGACGGCATTCCCAACGCGGTGCTGGCGCGCAACCGCCGCATCTGGACCATGACCTACGGCGGCCTGCTCACGCCGGGTCTGGGCGCCAACGGCGCGCCGATCAACGCGTTCCGGCCGGGCAGCTCGAACCTGCGCCCGGGCGGTTTCGGTCCCGGCGGCAACACCGTGCTTCAGTTCGGACCCAACGGCGACCTGATTCCGTATGACGCGGGCATGCCGTTCAACGGCACCGACGGCAGCGGCGGCCAGGGCATCAATCTGGTCGACGCCGGCCAGATCACCTCCGATCTCAAGCGGATGTCGTTCGCCACCAACGGACGCTGGGCCTTGACCGACAGCGTCGACGTGTTCTTCGAAGGCCAGTTCTACTCGGCCGAAAGCACCGAGCTGACCGACCAGTGGGCCTTCAACGGCACCGCGTTCCCCAACGGGATCAGCGACCGGATCTTCTTCCCGAGCACGTATGCGCTGCTCAACGACCAGGCCCGCGCCACCTTGCGAGGCCTCGGCGTGAACAGCTTCGGCATCTCCCGCGCCTCGCGCGACCTGGTGGTCAACAACGGCAGCGCGACCACCGAACTGGGCCGCTTCGTGGCCGGCCTGGAGGGCAACTTCGAACTCGGCCAGCGCGTGTTCTATTGGGAAGCGTCGGGCAATTACGGCCGCAGCGACGCCCGCTCCTACGGCACCTCGATCATCCAGCAGAACTTCGTCAACGCGCTGCACGTGGTGCGCAACGCGCAGGGGCAGATCGTCTGCTCGCCGACCCCGGTGGCCGGCGTGCGCGTGCCCGGTCCCGGCGGCGTCGCGGTCAATCCGGTCGCCGATCCGAACTGCGTGCCGCTGAACCTGTTCGGCGACGGCGCGCCGAGCCAGGCGGCGCGCAATTACGTGACCACGCAGACCGCCTCGCAGGCGCTGCAGGAGCAGAAGGTCTTCAACGTCAACCTGTCGAGCACGCTGTTCGACCTGTGGAGCGGCCCGCTGCAGTACAACATCGGTTACGAATACCGCAAGGAAAGCGGCCTGTTCGATCCCGATCCGTTGCTGATCGCCGGCCGCGGCCGCTCGGTGGCGATTCCGCAGTTGCAGGGCGAATACTCCACCAACGAATGGTTCGGCGAATTCGTGCTGCCGCTGGTCAATCCCGACGCCGACATCCCGATGCTGGAAAAGCTCGACGTGATCGGCAAGTACCGACAGGTCGACAACAGCATCAACGGCAAGTTCGACACCTACACCTACGGCCTGCAGTGGAAGCCGTACGCGGACCTGGAAATCCGCGGCAACTTCACCCGCTCGCTGCGCGCGCCGGCGATCGCCGAGGCGTTCCTGCCGCGCGGCAGCTCGTTCCAGCTGGTCACCGGCGACCCCTGCGATTCGCGCTTCATCAACAGCGGCGGCAGCCGCCAGGCGCAGCGCACCGCGAACTGCCAGGCGTTCTTGAACCACTACGGCTATGGCCCGGGGTCGACCTTCACCTCCAACGCCGCCAACGCCACCATCCAGGGCATCTCCGGCGGCAATCCGGACCTGCGCAACGAATCGGCCGATTCGTACACCTACGGCTTCACCTGGGCGCCGTCGTTCCTCGAAGGCCTGACCTTCACCGCCGACTACTACAACATCAAGATCGTCGACGTCATCAGCAACCTGACCTCGTCGGAAATCGCCCGCGCGTGCTTCGACTCCGACGACTTCGATACCTCGAACATCCCCAACGCCAACGACTTCTGCGGCCGGATCACCCGTACCGCGCCGGGTCCGGCGGGCAGCGGCGGCCAGGCCACGACCTTCGTCAGCGGCTTCGTCAACGGCAAGTACCTCAAGATGGAAGCGTATTCGGGCGAGCTGTCGTATCGCTTCGACACCGAAAATCTGGGCCGCTTCGCCTTCGGCGTCACCGGCTATTTCCCCAAGGACCTGACCGTCGACAACACCGGCATCAGCCCCGACCAGTCGGTCGGCGAGATCGGTACGTCCAAGCGCCAGTACCAGTTCAGCGGCGCCTGGGAAAAAGGCAAGCTGGCCGCCAACCTGAGCGCGAACTATCTCAGCCGCGCCCAGTTCGATGTGCTCAACACCGCCGAAACCCGCGACATCCTCAGCATCGACAGTTACTGGCTGGTCAACGCAGGCCTGGCCTATCGCTTCAGCGACAGGACCAAGGTGCGCCTGGCGGTCAGCAACCTGCTCGACAAGGAGCCGCCGTTCCCGTCCACCGGCATCGGCGTGTACGACATTCTTGGCCGTCGCTACAACCTGTCGTTCGAATGGAAGTATTGATCGGCCGCGGTTTGGTGGATTGAGCGTAATCCATCGCTGGAAAAGCGGGCCCGATCGTCCGATCGGGTCCGCTGTGCCACCCCGGCATCCGCGCGAGCGATCCACGCCGTTGACCGTGGCGCTTCGCTCCGCGCCATGTCTGGCAATGCGTTTGATCCGGTGAAGTAACCCTTAACGTGGCGCGGATTCGCCGCGCTCCGCCAGCCATCGCGGTATAGCGCTTCAAGGAGGAAAACGATGAACCCGCAACGCGTTCGCAAACACCACCGGATCGTCCGCTGGATACCGGCCCTGCTGTTCACCGCGTCGGCCGTGCTGTCGGGTAGCGCCTTCGCGGGCGTGTGTTACCCCAGCGACCCGGGCTGTCTGCCGCCCGACCCGCCGCCGCCGTACGAATGCAATCACGGCTGCGCCGCCTACTGTTACAACGAGATCATCGTCCGATGCGAAGAGCTGGGTCGCCAGCAGGACGATTGCGCGCTGGTCTACAACGACTGCATTGCGTCGTGCGGCTGCCTGAATCCGGAGATTCCCACGACGCAAGCTGCGCCCACTTCCGAGCAAGGCGCGGCACGCACGCTGGTGGCGGCGGTCAACCCGCGGTCAGTCATGCAATCACCGGTGTGCGCCAAGCGGATCGTGTCACTGATCCGGCGTTGAATGGTTCGCCGTGCCGGGTATTCATCCGGCACGGCGGCGGTCACATACGGACTTGCGGACCCGGCGTCCGCATCGCAGGCCGTCTTGTCGTCCGTCGATGGCGGTCGGAGCCGAAGCGGCGATCAAGCTGGCAAGCGGAAGAACGCATATACCGTCGCGTTGCCGGTGGCCGCGTTGACCGCCGCGTCCTCGCTGCGATCGCGCGCGCGTGGGGCCTTGGGCTTGCACGTCGTTGTGGGGATTGCGTCCGCGCCGCCCCGGCATTCACGAACACCGCGACCGCGCGTTGATAGCGATACCGGCGGCGATGCCGCCCCTATCAGGACTCATCCATGCGCATCCTCTTCGCCGCCGCCCTGGCCCTGGCCGCCGCGCTCGCGGCGCCCTGCGTGTCCGCGCAGGCCGTCACCTTTCCCTCGCCGACGTTCCGCGGCGGCAATACCGATTGGAAGATCAAGCTCAGCTCGCAGAGCGAGACGGTGATCTACGAGCTGAAGGTTCCCGAGTCCGCCACGCGGCTCGGCGGTCCGCTGAAACACGTCAAGGCCGAGCCGGGCCAGTACCAATTGCTCGGCGTGATCGGCGAGGAGAAAACCGCGCTGACGGTGAAAATCGCGCCGGTCAAGCTCGGCGAAAGCTGCAAGGACAACAAGGGCAATATCGGCGGCGTCTACGGTCCGTACACCTACGCCGTTCTGGTCGTGCCGGCGCCGGCCAAGCCCGTGACCGGCAGCAAGCACAAGCCCTGGCCGAAGCTGTGGTACGGCTGCGGCAACTTCACCCTGGATTGATCGTCCCGACTTGCGGCCGGCGCGCGCTCAGGCCGGCGGCAGGCGGAAAAAGGCGTTGGCGGTCGCGGTGGTGTTCGCCGCGGTGACCGCCGCGTCCTCGCCGCGATCGCGCGCGAGTTCCTCGACGATATGCGCCAGGTACTTCGGCTCGTTGCGCCGGTGCGACGGCGCCGGCTTGACCGTGCGCGGCAGCAGGTACGGCGCATCGGTCTCGATCATCAGCCGCGCGGCCGGAATGTGCTTGACCAGTTCGCGCAGGTGCAGGCCGCGGCGTTCGTCGCAGAGCCAGCCGGTGATGCCGATGTGCCAGTCCTGGTCGAGGTAGTCGAACAACTCCTCGCGGGTGCCGGTGAAGCAATGCACCACCGCCGCGCCGAGCTTGCCGTCGAAGTTCTTCATCATCGCCATGAAGTCGTCGTGGGCGTCGCGCTGGTGCAGGAACAGCGGCTTGCCGGTGTCGACCGCGTTCTGCAACTGCATCTCGAACGCGCGTCGCTGCGCCGGACGCGGCGAGAAATCGCGGAAGTAGTCCAGCCCGCATTCGCCGACCGCGACCACTTGCTCATGCGCCAACAGCTCGCGCATTTCCGCGTCGCATTCGGCGGTGTACTCGATCGCGTGATGCGGGTGGACGCCGGCGGTCGCGAACAGCTCGCCCGGGTGTTGTCGCGCCAGGTCCAATGCCTTGGGCGAATGCTCGCGGCTGGCGCCGGTGATCACCATGCGCGCCACCCCGGCGTCGCGGGCGCGTTGCAGCACCGCGTCGCGGTCGGGATCGAAGCTGTCGTGGGTGAGGTTGGCGCCGATGTCGATCAGTTGCATGCGGGTGGGCGAGGCGGAGAACAGCGCGCAGTCTAGTGGCTGCGGCGCGGGCGCCCAAGCGCGCGCCGGCGCGTCGCGGTCGCGAGAGTCTGCGTAGTGGCCTTCACGGCGCGCAGCCCGCAGCGTTTGCTGCCATGAAGACGGCGCGCTCGCCGTCATGGAGCCCCTCATGCGCAGCGCTTCGCCGTGGTCGACCGCCGGATTGGCCTGGATGCTGGGCGCTGGCCTCGCCGCGACGGCCACGTCCGCGGCCGCCGCCGATTTCCCCAAGCACACCTTCCGCGGCGGCAACGCCGGCTGGGGCGTGGTGATCGGCGCGAACAAGGCCGGCGGCCTGCACTACGACCTGGTCGCGCCGGCGCGCGTGGGGGTGTCGTCCGGCGCGCTCAGCGTGGTCGCCAAGGCCCGGATCGGCCAGTACGCCTTGCAGGGCCCGCTGCGATCCGGCGAGCGCCAGGACGTGTTGATCGTGATGATCGCGCCCGCCGCGGCCGGCTCGCCGTGCAAGGACAGCGCCGGGCGCACCCATCCCTATGCGGTGATCGCCAACGGCGGCCGCGCTGGCGCGTGGTACGGCTGCGGCGATTTCGGCGCCGATTGAAGTTGGCGGCGCGCTCGCGCGGACCGCTCCGAAGCGAACGCCGCAACCGATCCGCGTACGCCGCCGCTGCGCGCGTAACGCCGCCGCGCGGCTATCCTTGCGCGCGTGACCAACCCCCAATTCCCCATCGACGCCCTGCTGCCGCGGATCCGCGACAGCCTCGCCGCGCATCCGCGCCTGGTGCTGGAAGCGCCGCCCGGCGCCGGCAAGACCACCCAGGTGCCGCCGGCCTTGCTCGATGCGCCGTGGCTGCAGGGCCGCAAGATCATCGTGCTGGAACCGCGCCGCGTCGCCGCGCGCGCGGCGGCCAACTTCATGGCCCGGCAGCGCGGCGAAAGCGCGGGCGATACGGTCGGCTACCGCATCCGTTTCGAAAACAAAGTCGGCCCGCGCACTCGCATCGAGGTGGTCACCGAAGGCATCCTGACCCGGATGATCCAGGACGATCCCACCCTCGAAGGCGTGGGCGCGTTGCTGTTCGACGAATTCCACGAACGCCATCTGGCCGCCGACCTCGGCCTGGCGTTGGCGCTGGACGTGCAGGCCTCGCTGCGCGACGACCTGCGCATCGTGGTGATGTCGGCGACCCTCGACGGCGAACGCCTCGCCCAGTTTCTGGACGCGCCGCGGCTGAGCAGCGCCGGCCGCAGTTATCCGGTCAACGTCAGTCACTTTCCGGCGCGGCGCGAGGAGAAGCTCGAACACCAGCTCAAGCGCGCGGTCGAACATGCGCTGGCCCAGCATCCCGGCGACCTGCTGGTGTTCCTGCCCGGCCAGCGCGAGATCGCGCGCGCCGACGCCGCCTTGGCCGGCAGCGAGGCCTTGCGCGGTATCGACGTGCTGAGCCTGCACGGCGAATTGCCGGTCGAACAACAAAGCCGCGTGCTGCAGCCCGATCCCGACGGCCGCCGCCGGGTGGTGCTGGCGACCAACGTCGCCGAATCCAGCGTGACCTTGCCCGGCGTGCGCGTGGTGATCGATTCCGGCCTCGCCCGCGAACCGCGTTACGACCCCAACAGCGGCTTCGCCCGCCTCGACGTGGTCCCGATCGCGCAGGCCTCGGCCGATCAGCGCGCCGGCCGCGCCGGTCGCGTCGCCGAGGGCTGGGCGTACCGGCTGTGGCCCGAATCGCAGCGGCTGGAGCCGCAGCGCCGGCCCGAGATCGCCCAGGTCGAACTGGCTGGATTGATGCTGGAACTCGCCGCCTGGGGCGATGCCGGCCTGCGTTTCGTCGACGCGCCGCCGGGCGGCGCGCTCGGCGCGGCGCGCGAACTGCTGCTGCGGCTGGGCGCATTGGAGGGCAGCGAACAGACCGCGCCGACCATCACCGCGTTCGGCAAACGCATGCTCGCGCTCGGCACCCATCCGCGGCTCGCGGCGATGCTGCTGGCGCCGAGCGATGCGCGCGAGAAAGCCCTGGCCTGCGATCTGGCCGCGCTGATCGAAGCGCGCGACCCGCTGCGCAGCGGCGGCGACGCGCTGGCCGCGCGCTGGCAGGCGCTGGCCGCGTTCCGCGGTGGCCGCGCGCCGGCCGACGCGTCGCGTTCGGCATTGGCGACGCTCGATCAGGCCGCCAAGCAATGGCGCCGGCGTTTGCGCGTTGATGTCGCGCCGCCCGCCAGCGTGCCCGCGCATGCGCTCGGCGATCTGCTGCTGCATGCGTTTCCCGATCGCATCGCCCATCAACATCCCAGCGATCCGTACCGCTACCAACTCGCCAACGGCCGCAGCGCCAAGCTGTTCGACGACAGCGCGGTGTACGGCGAACCGTGGCTGGTGATCAGCGAGTTGCGCGACGACCCGCGCGATGCGCGCATCCTGCGCGCCGCGCCGCTCGACGAAACCCGATTGCAGCGCGAATTCCCGCAGCGCTTCGTCAGCGAAGACCGGGTGATCTGGGACGCCGCCGCGCGCGGCATCGCGGCGGTGCGCGAACGCCGCTACGACCGCATCGTGCTCGACAGCCGGCCGCTGGCGAAACCTGATCCGGCCCGCTACGCCGATGCCCTGGTCGACGCGGTGCGTCAGCTCGGCCTGGATGCGTTGCCGTGGACCGAAGGTCTGCGCCAATGGCGCGCGCGCGTGCGTTGCCTGCGCGAGTGGATGCCGGAGTTGGCGAAGGGCGAACACGCCTTGCCGGACTTGAGCGACGAAGGCTTGTTGGCCACGCTCGATGAGTGGCTCAAGCCCGCGTTGCGCGGCAAGACCCGGCTCGATGCGCTCGACGAAGCCGCGTTCGGCGACGCGCTTCGCTCGCTCGCGGACTGGAGCTGGCGGCAGAAACTCGAAACCCTGGTGCCCACGCGCATCGCGGTGCCGTCGGGCCAGGAACGCGCGATCCACTACCGCTTCGAAGCCGAACACCACGACCCGCACATCGGCGCGGACCCACCGGTGCTGGCGGTCAAATTGCAGGAATTGTTCGGCCTGGCCGAAACCCCGCGCATCGCCGACGGCCGCGTGCCGCTGACCCTGCACCTGCTGTCGCCGGCCGGCCGCCCGCTGCAGGTCACCCAGGACCTGCGCGGTTTCTGGGAGCGCGGCTATCTGGAAGTCAGGAAAGAGATGAAAGGCCGTTACCCGCGTCACCCCTGGCCCGACGACCCGTGGACGGCGACGGCGACGCATCGGGCCAAGCCGCGTGGGACGTGAGGGGGCTGGGAATCGGGAATCGGGAATCGGGAATCGGGAATCGTAAAAGCGGCCGCGCGGCGCTCTGGCTTCTACGATTCCCGATTCCCCATTCCCGATTCCCGGCCCGAGACATTCAGCCCCCAGCCGGTCCCGAGCCGCAGCGATCACAAAATTTCAACGGTGATCGGCCGACACTGGGCATCGTTTCTCGTCCAGGACTGACACGATGAGCAAGTTCGAATCCCTGCCCGACCGCGCGTTGGAACTGGTCCATGCGATCAGCGCCAATCTGAAGGAAGCCGCGCCCAAGGCCGGCCAATGGCTGGAAACCGGCGCCAAGTTCGGCGCGCTCAAGACCGGCGCCCGCACCGCCGGCGGTTTCATCCGCCGCAACCCGGTGGTCGCCGTCGCGGCCGTCGCCGGTGCCGGCCTGCTGTGGTACGCCGCCGCCCGCCGCAAGGCGCGCCTGCAATCCGAGGAACCGATCGAAGGCAGCGCCCGCCGCGTCGAAGCGCGTCGCGCCAACGGTCAGACCTCGCGCCGCCGCACCACGCGCCAGGCTAGCGAGGAATCGCCGAACGAGTGAGATCGGGGTCGGTTTGAGCGATATGGTTGGATCGGTGGGGATGGCGTCAGGATCGCCGCCGAATCAATCGAGCGAGGACGTTACGTAAAACGCCGTCGTCTCAAAGCTGATCGCATCGCGAAACATCCAAGGCCGGCGCAATGCGCCGGCTTTTTCGTTGTTGGATACCGTCGTTCGCGATGCATACGGAGGGACTGCCGGATGAGGCGCTCTCTCTGATTCAAGCGCGCTGATGATTGCCCACTTTGTAGAGGGGGCGGCGCCCGGCGTGCAATCGTTCCTGGAAGATGGGTAGCGCGGGGGATTTGCTCGTCGTGCGGTGCGCCGCGATCTGACCGCAAAAGCAAATCCCCCCTGGCCCCCCTTTTGCAAAGGGGGGGAACCCTTCGTTGTAGGTACGGAGGGGCTGTCGGATGAACCGCTTTCCATCATTCAAGCGCGCTGATGATTGCCCACTTTGAAAAAGGGGGCGGCGCCCGGCGTGCAATCGTTGCTGGAAGATGGATAGCGCGGGGGATTTGCTTTTCGTGCGGCGCGCTGCGATCTGACCGCAAAAGCAAATCCCCCCTGGCCCCCCTTTTGCAAAGGGGGGAATCCTTCGTTGTAGGTATGAAGAGGGCTGTGGGGTAGACCGCTTTCCCTCATTCAAGCGCGCTGATGATTGCCCACTTTGTAGAGGGGGCGGCGCCCGGCATGCAATCGTTGCTGAAAGATCGGTAGCGCGGGGGATTTGCTTTTGGTGCGGTGCGCCGCGATCTGACCGTAAAAGCAAATCCCCCCTGGCCCCCCTTTTGCAAAGGGGGGAACCCATTCGAGAGGTGGGGCGATAGGTGGGAGAGTTTTTGCTTCGGTGACCGCGCGATTCAGAAGCATCGACACGTACGACGCGACTCGCGCGCAGTCAAGAACCAGCGTGAAAAACTACATGGAGACCGTGCATGAAAAAGCCGGCATACGCCGGCTGTTCGATGGTTCCGCCTCATGCCGTCGTCTAAGTCGTCACCGCCACGGCCATCGCCACCGCGCCAACAACACGACCCTACTCAGCGTTCGCTTCCGGCAATTCAATGATGAACCGCGAGCCGCCGCTCTTGCGCGATTCGTACCACAGCTGGCCGCCGGCGTTGACCACGATCTGCTTGGCCAGCGACAGGCCCAGGCCGTTGGACAGACCGTCGTCGAGGTCGTCGTCGTGCAGGCGCACGAACGGCTTGAACAGTTCGCGCTGGCGCGCGGCCGGGATGCCCGGGCCGCGGTCGGCGACGATCAGTTGCCAGAAACCCGGCGCGCTGTTGCGCGCGGCCAGCAGCAGGTCGCTGCCGGGGGCGTATTTCATCGCGTTGGTGACCAGGTTCTCGCTGACCTGGCGCAATACGCGCGGGTCCATCGCGACCTTCGCCGCGCCGCCGGGCGGCGGCGCGATCTCGACCCGGATGCCGCGCGCGTCGAGTTGCATCTCGTAGCGGCGCACCAGCCAGTCGAGGGTCTCGCTCAGGTCGGCGCGGCCGTTCTGCTGGGCGCGTTCGCGGGTGCCGGCCTGGCTTTCCAGATAGTGGCGGATGTAACCGAGCGCGTCGTCGGCGCTCTCGTGGATCATCTGCAGGTAGCGCGGCACGCGCTCGGGCTTGCAGCCGTGGTTGATCAGCAGGTCGCTGGCGAACAGCACGCTGGTCAACGGGTTCTTGAGGTCGTGCGCGACCAGGTTGACCAGTTCCTCGCGTTCGCGCGCGACCCGCTCGAGCCGGTCGCGGGTCAGCTTGAGGCCGACGTGGGCGTTGACCCGGGCCAGCAGCTCCTCGGGCAGGAACGGCTTGGTCACGTAGTCGACCACGCCGGCGTCGAACGCGCGCAGCAGCAGGTCGCGGTCGTGGGCGGCGGTCACGAACACCACCGGCACGCGCAGCGGCGAACCGGCGCGCAGCGCGGCCATGACTTCGAAGCCGTCCATGCCGGGCATCATCACGTCGAGCAGGATCAGGTCGGGCGGGGATTCGGCGTACAGCCGCAGCGCCTCGTCGCCGGTGGAGGCCGAGACCACTTCGTAGCCCTGCCGGGACAGTAAAGCGGTCACCACGCGCAGGTTCGCGGCCTGATCGTCCACGACAAGAATTCGGCCGGTGGATGTCGCGGGTGTGCTCATACGTCCTGTAGATCCCTGGATCACCTGGGAAAGCGTGATTTCACGTCGATTTCGCATACATGAATTGCATGGAAATCGTGTGGAAAGTTAACAGAAACCTTCACGCAAAGGCGGGATGGTCACCCATAAAGCTGAATTGTTCACGCCGCTGCGGCAAGCTGCCGCAGTCGGCAATGCGGCCCCGCGAATCCGGCCTGTCCGCGGCATTTGCGGCGGCGCATCATGCAGCCCTGTCCATTAAGGAAATCCCAATGAGCCTGCGTCCGCTCGGTCGCTCGTCCCTGCGTGTCGCGCCGCTGGCGTTCGGCGGCAACGTGTTCGGCTGGAGTGCCGACGAGGCGACCACGTTCGCCCTGCTCGACGGCTTCGTCGAGGCCGGCTTCGCCCTGGTCGACACCGCGGATATGTATTCCTCGTGGGTGCCGGGCAATCGCGGCGGCGAGTCGGAGACCCTGATCGGGCGCTGGCTGGCCCAGGGCGGCGGTCGCCGCGAGCGGGTGATGATCGCGACCAAGGTCGCCAAATGGTCGCAGCGCCCGGGCCTGTCGCCGGCCAATATCCAGGCCGCGGCCGAGGATTCGCTGCGCCGGCTCGGGACCGAGGTCATCGATCTGTATCAAGCCCACGAGGACGATCCGAGCGTGCCGCTGGAAGACACCCTGGGCGCCTTCGCGCGGCTGATCGAGCAGGGCAAGGTGCGCGCGATCGGCGCGTCCAACTATTCCGCCGCGCGCCTGGCGCAGGCGCTGGACGTGGCCGAACGGCACGGGCTGCCGCGCTTCGAGACCTTGCAGCCGCATTACAACCTCTACGACCGCCGGGTGTTCGAAGCCGAATTGGAACCGCTGGTGCGCGAGCGCGGGCTCGGGGTGATCAATTACTACGCCCTGGCCAGCGGGTTTCTGACCGGCAAGTACCGCAGCCGCGCCGACCTGGGCAAGAGCCGCGCGCGCGGCGGCGCGGTCGAGAAGTACCTCGATGCGCGCGGCCTGCGCATCCTCGCCGCGCTCGACGAGGTCGCCGGCGCCCACGGCGCGACCCCGGCGCAGGTCGCGCTGGCCTGGCTGATCGCGCGGCCGTCGATCACCGCGCCGATCGCCAGCGCGACCAGCACGGCGCAGTTGCAGGAATTGCTCGCGGCGACGCGGTTGAGCCTGGCCGCCGACGAGATCGCGGCGCTGGATGCGGCGAGCGCGCAAGCCTGAGCCGCGAGCGCATCCGCAACCCATCCGCGCTGTATCCGCGCTGCATCTGTACCGGCGCGCGAACGCGGCAACTGACTCTGCCGCGTCGCCCGCTTTCGCCTTAGGCTGCGCCTTGCCACGAACGCCCCCGCCATGACCGCCGCCACGCCCTCCGCCGCCGCACCCGTCGCCGCACCCGTCGCCACCTCCCGCCGCGTCGGCATCGCCCTGGCCGCTACCGGCGCGATCCTGTTCTCGGCCAAGGCGATCCTGGCCAAGTTGCAGTACCGCTACGGCGTGGACTCGCTGCAGGTGCTGACCTTGCGCATGGCGTTCTCGCTGCCGCTGTTCGCCCTGCTCGGCATCCGCGAAACCCGCCGCGCCCGCGCGCGCCGGGCGCTGCCGTCGCGGCGCGACTGGGGCCTGATCGTGATCCTCGGCGTGCTCGGCTATTACCTGTCCAGCCTGCTGGATTTCTGGGGCCTGGAGTACGTGCCGGTGTCGCTGGAGCGGCTGATCCTGTTCCTCAATCCGACCATCGTGCTGCTGATCGGCCTGTTCGCGTTCAAGCGCAAGGTCGCGGCCAAGGAATGGATCGCGCTGGCGGTGAGTTACGCCGGCGTGGTGCTGGTGATGGTCGAGAACCTGCGCGTGCAGGGCGACCACGTGCTGTTCGGCAGCGCGCTGGTGCTCGGCGCGGCGGTGAGTTATGCGCTGTATCTGGCGATGTCGGGTGAGCTGGTCAAGCGGCTGGGTTCGCTGCAGCTGGTCGCCTACGCGATGATCGTCTCGACCGCGGCGGTGATGATCCATTACCTGATCGCGCGCGCGCCGTCGGCGCTGTTCGGCCTGCCGTGGCAGGTGTACGCCTGGGCCGCGGCCAACGCGGTGTTCTGCACGTTCCTGCCGGTGACTTTCACCATGGCCGCGGTCGCGCGGCTCGGCGCCGGCACCGCGGCGCAGTTCTCGGTGATCGGGCCGGTGTCGCTGGTGTTCCTCGGCGCCTGGGTGCTCGGCGAACCGATCACCGCGATCCAGCTGATCGGCACCGCGGTGGTGCTCGGCGGGGTGGTGATCCTGAGCCGGCCCGGGGCCAACTCGGTGCCGATCACCGCCACGCCGACGGCGTCGAAGTAACGCCGTCGGCGCGCGCGCGCGTCAGTGCGTGGCCGACATCGCGATCGGGAAGAAATGCAGTTCGGTGAACAGCCCGCCGCTGGGGCAGCTGCTGCTGGCCAAGGTCGACAGATGGCTTTGGCGGAACGCGAGGTCGCCGTAGCTGCGCAAGGTCGTCGGCACCGCCGGATCGGGCAGGGTGTAGGTCATCGGGGCGTCCAGGGTGCCGCCGGCCGGCGCGCCGGTCAGGAAGCTCGACAACGCGGCCTGCGCGCCGCTGGCGCGCGGGGCGATGTGGGTGAAGTCGGTGTCGGTTTCCGGGCCGTGGCAGGCGCCGCAGGTGTTGAGCGAGAACTTGTGGCGGGCGTTGTTGTTGGCGATCAGGTTGTGCTGCCAATACGGTTCGGTGACCGTATCGCCGCCCAGGAATCGCGTCCCCGCGTAGATCTGCGGCACCCGGTAAGTGCCGGCCAGAATCGCCGGCGCGTTGGCATTGACGTACTGGGGCAGGCGCGGGCTGGCCGAGGCGGTGGTGTTGAACGACCGGTCCGGGGTCTGCTTGGTGGTCGCGGGCCGCAGCCACGGGCCGGCGGTGGTCAGCTGGTCCTCGCGCTGGCGCCAGTCCCAGAACGGATGCCACGGTTCTTCATTGGTGCGCACCTGGTTGATCGCGCTGCGGTTGGGCTTGCCCGGCGAGGCGTTGGCCAGGGCGAACTGATCGGTCAGCGCCTGCAGTGCGGCGTTGTAGCCCGACGAGCCCAGCACCAGCGTGCTCAGGCCGGCCCATTGCTGGGCATAACTGCGCACCGCCGGGCATCCGAGTTTCGGTACGCCGTATTCGAGGATCACGGTCAGCGGAACTTCCTGGCAACCGCCGCCGGTCATCGGCCGGATCACCCCGAACACGAACCGGCCTTCGCCTGCGCTGCCGCCGCCGTAGGCCGAATTAGTGCGCAGGTCGACCCGGTTGACGATCGCCAGCAAGCGCATCGGCGACTTGGCCAGGTTGAGCTTGCCGCCGGACAGCCGCGGCCATTCGCTCAGGATTTGCGAGAACGCGGGCGAGCCGTCGACGGTGTAGCCGTTGACGGTCGAGGCGCCGGCATGCGCCAGCAGCCACTGGGCGACGAAGTCCGACGGGTCGACCCCGGTGACCGGCTGGTTGGCCATGTCGGTCATGAGCTTGTTGAAAGTCCACGCGCCGTTGGGATTGCCGGTATTGGTGCAGGCGTCATAGGTGCGGGTCGGGTCCTCGACCACCAGCGGATGGACCACCATCAGCGAGCGCGGCGCGCTGATCGCGATCGGCGGGCCGAGCAGGACGTCGCGCGGAATCCGGATCGCGACCTGGCGCGCGATGTCGCTGCGTAGCTGTGCCGGATCGAGAAACGCCCACGGCGCATCGCCGATGTGTTCGCGGCCGTCGAAGCGCGGCACCCACGGCTTGCTCGGGGCGAGTTGCTGGCGGCGGGTTTGTTCGGCCAGGAAAGCATCGAAATCGAAGGCGATGACCGCGGTGTAGCGCTGCGGATTCTGGCTGTCGCGGACCAGGGTGGCCGGGCGGCCGCCGACCTGCAGCGGCAGGCTCGCCGGCAGTGCCTGGTTGGCGGCGTAGGTCACCGCCAGCAGCGCGTTGTTGCCTTGGCTGTCCTGCGTGCGCGCGGTGATGTACAGGTCGGCGACGGTCGGCGGGATCAGATCGAAACCGCCGTCATCGGCGGCGGCGACGACGCGACCGCTCGCGCTGTCGGCGGGGACGGGGTAGAGCAAATAGGCCGACGCCGCGCATACCGCGGCGACGAACCCGAAGGTGATCGAACGAAGACCGGACATGGCAAGGCTCCTGCGAAGGCGGGTCGGACTCGGGCGGCGTCGGCGCGGTGGCGCATGCGGCGCGGCCGCGGATGGACGCGCGCGGCGGGGCGGCCGAAGCCGCCCCGCGCGTGGCTCAGTGGCTTGCGGTCAGCACCGCCCGGGTGGCCTCGTGGAACAGGCTGCCGGACAGGCAGGTGCTGCTCTGCAAGGTCGCCAGGTCGGTCTGGCGGCGTTGCAGATCGCCGTAGGTGCGCGGCGTTCCGCTGACCGGATCGGGCATGGTGAAGGTGGTCGGCGCGGCCAGGCTGCCGTTGCCGATCAGGAACCGCGACAGCACCGACTGCGCGCCCGGCGAGCGCGGCGCGACATGCAGGAAGCTGGTGGTCTGGGTCTCGGCGCCATGGCAGGCGTCGCAGGTGTTGACCGAGAATTTGTTGCGGCCGTTGTTGTCGACGATGCCCGGCGCCTTCCACACCTGCTGTGGGCTGGGATTGATCACCGACCCGCTCTGGAACGGCGTGCCCAGGTAGCTCAACGGCAGGATGTAGGTGTTGTTGAGGATCTGGGTGTTGAAGGTATTGATGTAGTTGGCCAGCAGCCCGGTGTTGTTGCGGGTGTGATGCGGGGTCTGCGCGGCCGGCACGATCCGCAGTTGCGGGCTGCCCTGCAGGATCTTGAACTCGCGCAGTTCCCACGGGTTCTGCAGGAACTCGTTGCTGCGGATCTGGTTGATCGCGCTGCCATTGGGCTTGCGCGGCGAAGCGTTGGCGGCGATGACCGGATCGGTGATCGCCTGCAGCGCGGCGTTGTAGGTGGCCGAGCCGAGGCTCAGCGTGCCCAGGTTGCCCCACTGATTGGCGAGGTTGCGCACCGCCGGGCAGCCGTTGACGTTCGGCGCGTATTCGAGGATCACCGTGAACGGCGCGGCCACGCAGGTCGTGCCGCTGCGCCGCAGCACGCCGAACACGAAGCGGGTTTCGCCGGCGTTGCCGCCGCCGTAGGCGCTGTTGCCGCGCATGTCGATGCGGTTGACGATCGCCAGCAGGCGGAACGGCGAACGGTTGAGGTCGAGCTTGCCGGTGGAGGCGATGCGCGGCCAGGTGTTGAGCACCTGGGTGATGACCTGCGAGCGCAGGTTCACCGGGAAGGTGTTGATGCTGGTCGAGGTGCCCCAGGTACGCATCCAGTTTTCGACGAAATCCGCCGGCAGCACCCCGGTCATCGGCTGATTGGCCATGTTGGTCATCATCCGGTTGAAGGTCCACGCGCCGTTGGGATTGCCGGCGCCGGTGCAGGCGTCGAAGGTGCGGGTCGGGTCTTCGACCACGCCGGGGTGGGTGACCATCAGCGAGCGCTCCGGGCGCACCAGCGCCGCCGGCCACGGCAGCACCGGCCCGGGCACGAGGATCGGGGTGCCGGCGAGGATCTGCTGGCGCAGGGTGGTCGGGTTGAGGAACTGCACGGTGGCCTGGCCTATCAGTTCGCGGCCGGAGAATTCCGGCACGAGCTCCTGCGACTGGGCCAGGATCTGGCGGTTTTCCTGCTCGCGGACGAAGCCGTCGAAGTCGAACGGAATGAGCGCGGTGTAGCGCTGGGGATTGGACGGATCCTGCTGCAACTGCACGGTCGTGTCGCCGGCGTTGAACGGAATCTGGGTCGGCAGGTCCTGGCCCTTGCTGTAGGTCAGCGCCAGCAGCGCATTGCCGCCGGTCTGCTGGCCGAGCGAGGTGATGTGGATGGCGTCGACCGCGGGCGGCGCCTGTTCGAAGTCGATGGCGGCGGCGGTGACCCGGCCGGCGGCGGTGGCGTCGGTCGCGGGAGACAGCAGGCTGACGGTGCCGACGCATACAACGGCGCCGATGCCGAGGGAAAGCGAACGCAGGGTGGACATGGGTCGGGCTCCTCCGATGAGCAGACCGCGGTGGCGTAGCGCCAGGCGCGTAGCTAACCGTCGACGCTAGGGCGTGCGCGGGGGCGGTTCCAGCGTCGTAGCGGGATCAAACCGGGACGGTTTCTCAGGGGGCGCGGCGAATGGGGGTGGTGTTGGGATCGGGGTCGCAGATGGGGTGTGGTGGGGGTCCGATTGGGGGGGCGCGCGGGTGGGGGCGGTCGCGGGACTCCGCAGGTGCCCAATCGGGGGGCACCGCGTCGTCGCGAATCCGAATGAAATCGGTCGGGAGCTGGAGTTAACCGGCTCTTTTGCGGGCAGATCGCGTTGGCGTAGCGTCAGGTGTGTAGCTGAGGTCGGCGCTGTGATTATCGTTGGCGAGGTGATGGTGCGAATGCGCTTGGTGAACCTGATGCCTTACTGGCGCCGCATCCGGTTTGTCTGGCCTTAGGTACGGATGGTGTGAGCCGACAGCGGGCTCACGCCCGGTTTGGTTGCAGGAATGCTAAACCCGCAAGGGTTGGACCTCATTCAATTGAGATTGCAGCGGAAATGCGAACTCGGTGTTGAGTGGTTCCAGCTCATGATCGGATTGCGGTTGTAACTATGCGCGGGCCCAGAAATTTGGCATCCGTTTGAGTCTCGACCAGGAACAGCGAGCAGATTTAGAAAGCCCACTTCAGACCCTGTTTCACAAACCGGATATCACAGCTGTGTGATTCAACTCAAAAAACCTTCGCAGTTCTACCAAAGGAATGGAATCTTCCTTAGACAAAGTCTCGGCATTCACGATGGCGGCAGACTCTCCCGCAGGGTGCTTATCAAAAATTTTCACCAGCAGGCTCCATCCCCGCTCATGCGTCGACGGAAACTCGGGTGCAACAAGGGCCTCGCCGCATCTCACAACAACAGTGGGCCAACCGGCGTATTTGTTGCTGGAGAAATCACCATTAAAATGACTGCAAAGGTGCAGCTTCGCCTCGGTCAGATCGCACCCTTCCAATGCACCTGCGTCAACTCCATAGCCGTGGTTATTTTTTCTGCCTCCAAAAACAACGCCTTGATATCGACCCTTGAATTTCACCTTATTAAAGCGTACTCGATCAAAATACTTGTTCTTAAGCACGACTTGCTGCCAAAAGACCCCGCCCTTCATGGTTGAGTCGATAAAGCCAAAGGCTCGTGCCGACGCCGTTGATTTGATATCGCAATCAATCAGTTCACACATCCAAATGGAATTGCGAGACTCCGCCTTTCCATTGAGAAACAGCGATTGACCCTGCAAGGTCTGATGCTCTATTTTCAAGTTCGTATTTTCTATGCTCATGGTTTTCCTGGGCCAAAATGGATCATGCGGAAGACGAGGTCTGACATGCCTTGCCTTGTAGCATGCCTAGTGAAGTTGCTTTGCGTACCAGACATGATGTCGTAACGTAGACCGTTATGGACAACATCTACGCCAATACGGTTTCCAGTCACGCCTAGTCTGCTGATTCTGGCATCATCAAGCACCATTTTTTCCACCCATTGGCCTTTCATTCTATTTTCGAAAAGGCGAACTTCCCACCAGCTTCTTGTCCCGTTTTTCGCATCAACAATCAAGCCATCATAAATTCTTCTTGGTGTGCCAGTCAGTTCGCTCAAATCCCACCTGGCGGAAACTTCACTGGTTACTTTCTGCAGCACATCCCCCACATCGTCGTGCTCATACCGCATCAACGCTCGCGTGATATCAGTTCTTTTCATTGTCGCGGGAATGTTCATGCGCATATTTTTGTAGACCATCTGTATATTACCGGTGTTATGCGCGATCGCATTGGACAAATCCGAACCCAACAGCGACGCGAGCGACCGCTTCAGTGAATTGGCATCTTGCAGCAAGACCCTCGAGCCTCGCGCCCTGGCCGCCATGGCATCGCTGCTTTCAGCAGCTAGTTCCACGCCATCCGCAACAGGGCGGCCGCCACCGACCCTGTTAATGCCAAGGGCCGATGCGATTCGCAACGGAATCTTGACTTGATTGCCTCTAACGGCGATAGAGATGGCCCGCGCTTCGCGTTGCGACATCAAGCCGACTTCCGCCAACTTCATGCCCATGGCCTGATCGTCGAACAGGGCGCTGCTTTGCGTCGCACCGCCAATAAAAGCAAAGGGTAGGGTGAATCGTCCCTGAGCCGACTCGGTTACCAAGTCACCGATAAAACTAGTTTCGCCCAGCCCTACGATATCGCCTGCCGTCATATTGACGAACGTGAATGCCAAACCCGAACGATTGGTACCACGTGCCGCCTGACGGGTTTCGGCCGAGAAACGCAGTCCGTTATTCAGCGTCGAGGTCAGTCCGTCTGCCAGGGCTTGCCGAAGCTCAGCTTCGCCCAGACCACGCACATCGCTTGCTCGCAACTGGGCTGCGATCAACACCGGGTTGCTGTCGTCGTCAGCCCTCGCAGCCTTCGCTACACCGCGGAGCAGTTTCCGGCCTTCGCCCAACGCGATGCGTGCATAAAGGTCCGATACCACTCCAAGATGATTGACAAAGTCGTTGTGACGCGAGCCGCGGCCATCGTGGTCGTAAGTATCATCGTCCAGGTAGCGAGAGGAGATCGCGCGGAATAGTGCTTCGATCTTCTTAATTTCGCGGCGATATCGGTATCCCTTGCCCTGAGGATCGCCGGTACTGGGAAGCTCGGTCGGCCACATCAATCCGGCGTCCGCCAGCGTGTCGTAGTTGTCCCACTCGTAGTTCTGTCCTGAGATCGGGAAGTCGACAAAATTCATCGATAGCTCTGATCCCAGCGCATTACCATAGGCAACATCGTCATTGGCGTTGCGCATGCGACCGAACGACCAAGACGGGTCCATACCTCCTCCGAACGACCAGGACGGGTCCATACCTCCTCCAGTGGCACCAGCTCGCTCAGCTGCATTCGCTCGCTCGCGGATGATCGCCCCAGACAACCCACCCACCACCGCATCCGACACGACATTGATGGCGACGTCGCGCCAATTCCAATGCGCATCGCCCATGATCGCCTTCTGCACGCCATAGCCAACCACTTGGCGGCCTAGCGACTGCACGGCGGCTCGGGTGATGTCGGCCCAATTGCCGGTCAGACTGGCAAGGCGATTGACCTGATCGCCCAACAGGCCTGCGCTGCCGTTTCCGGATGAGCCGTAACCGAAGAGTGTCGCTGTGGCGGCGGCGGTCACCGCGCCAGTGGTCATCGCTCGCAAGCTGAAGCTGTCTTGGCGCCCCAGTGCCTTGTTTATGGCGTAGCTGGCGATGTAGTTGGCGGATGACATTCCGGCGGCGACCACCGCACCGCGAGCGATTTGTCCTGCGGGGCCCCCTGCTTTGTCGATCCATCCGGAGATGCCGGCATTGAATTTCGCGGATACGCCTGCGCTCAGGCCCGCCGTGAGGATGCCGCCAACGTTGTATCCCTCGCGTATTCCCTCGCTGATCTCCACGGTCTGCGCCACGGCTTCCCCGCCAGCAGCCACTGCAAAAGCCGCGGGTGCCGCGGGTGGGAACGCCATCACGATGACGGCCGCCAACACGCGAATGAAGGTCGCCAACGCGCTGCATCCCGCCGCGGGCGGCGGCGGAATATACGGCAAGCTCGGCGTCGTCGATCCGACGGTCTGACCGGGATCGTAGGGCTTGAAGGTATTCGCATCGTTGCGGCTGACCTTGACCTCCGGCGCGGTCAGCAGCGTGCCTGCGGCCAGTTCCTGGCCGGGATCGGCCAAGCCGTTGGCGTCGGCCAGGACGTACCAATACGCGTCGCTGCCATAGATGCGGGTGGACAGGGTCTTCAGCGTTTCGCCGGCCTGGGCCGCGATCTGCTGGCCGCCGCCGGCCTGGTAGCCGCCGACGCCGCTCAGGCGCGGAGCCAGAGCCCGGGACGGGTCGAGGCCGGCCTCGGTGAGTTCGGCCAACGATTGGCCGGCCGCGTAGGCGTACAGGTAGTTGGAACGGAATAGATCGTTCGCGGTCAGGGTGAAGACGTTGCCCTGACTCAGCGTGCCCTCGCGGCGCGACTGCACCTGGCCTTCGCCGTTGTAGGTGTAGTAGCGGGCACGTTTGTCGATGCTGCCGTTCTTGAGCGGGGTGTTTTCGATCTGGCTGCGCAAGCGGCCGTGCGCGTCGTAGTCGAGGGTGTTGGTGGTCGCCTGGTAAGCCGTGTTGACGGTGGGGGTGCCGGTGACGGTCTTTTCCAGATAGCTGTCGCGGCCTTCGAACACCGTGTTGAAGCTGTGGTGATACTCGAGCGTCGCGGCTTCGCCGGTGTACTGCTTGTACTGATAAGCCGTCACGCGGCCGGCCGCATCGTAGGCGCTGGTGGTGCCGTCAGCGTGGGTGTAGCGGATCTCGCTATCGCGGGAAATGTCGTAGGCGCCGTTGTAATTCTCGTCCTTATTGGTCCAGTCGGTCTTGCGGATCTCGTTGAGCTGGTAGGTGAGGCGGCCGTCGGCGTCGTATTGGTAGGTCTGTCGGGCCTTGAGCCAACCCGAAATGATGATCGGGTTGGGTTCTGAGGGCCTGGTACGGATGCCGCCCTGTCGGATTTCGCCGGCGCCGAAGAGCGACTCGCTCTTGAGCAAACGGTTGTTCGCGTCGTAGTAGAAGGTCCGTGTCGGAAGAACCTGTTGATTGGACCCGGACGGTTTGGCGTAGAACTCGCGGATCTTGTTGCCGCGCAAGTCGAAGTCGGTGCGGAAGACTTGGAGGCTGCTATCGCCACTGCCGACCCGACGGGTCTGGGAGATCTGACGGCCGTTGGCGTCGTACGCCGCGCTGTAGGAATCGTATTCTTCAACGAGCTGTACCTGTCCGTTGACCAGGTTGCCGTTGTTGATGACGATCCGGTTCTCGCCGTCGTAAGTGAACCAGTGCTCGATGCGTTTGGACAGCGAGGTACCGGGCAGGGGCGTTGCCGTCGAACTCTGCGTCGACATCGCCGTCGACATCGCCGTCGACATCGTCGTCGATTCGGCGACCTGCACCTGACTGCTCTCGGACGCGGGCGCGGCGGCCATGCTGTTGCCGCCGCCCTCGACGAAGAAGTTGAAGCTCACCTCGACATACGCGCCGGACGGATCGGTCGCGCGCAGCACCACGGTGCGCTGGCCGGTGCCCGACGGCGTGCCGTAGAAGCGGTGGCCGGTGCTGGCGTTGAAGCTGTAGTTGAGGAAGCTCGGTTTGCTGACGACGGTGTAGGTCAGCGCATCGCCGTTGTCGTCGACGAAGGTGCCGGGCGACAGGAAGAACTGGCCGGACTGGCCGGTGACCATGTCGTAGCTGCCGGGCGCGACGGCGACGCGCGGGGCGACGTTGACCGGCGCCGGCGCGGCGACGTGCAGCCAGAAGCTGGTGGACGCGGTGCCGCCGACGCCGTCGTTGGCGGTGTAGGTGAGCCAGTAGTCGCCGGCCGTGCTCGGGGTGCCGCTGAGCAGGCGCGTGGACGGGTTGAAGCTGAGCCCGGCCGGCACGCCGCTGAGGCTGAAGGTCACCGGGTCGAGATCCGGATCGCTGGCCCACGGCAGTTCGAACGCATAGCTGCCGCCGGCGGTGGCGTTCTGGTCGGAGATGCCGGGCATCACCGGCGGCCGGTTGTCGGCGACGGTGAGGACGAACGAGGTCTGGGTGTTGCCGCCGCGGCCGTCGCTGACGGTCAGGGTGACGGTGCTGCTGCCGGCGGTGGTGGGCGTGCCGCTGAGGGTGCGGGTGGCCGGGTCGAACGCGATGCCGGCCGGTAGGCCCTGCACCGAGTAGGTGAGCGGATCGTCGTTGGGATCGCTGCCGGGCGGAATCACCAGGCTCCAGGCCACGCCCACGCGCAGGTTCTGCGCGCCGACGGCCGGCACGGTCGGCGCTTCGTTGAGTTGCAGGCTGAAGCCGCCGTATGCGCTGGCGCTGCTGGGGTCGCGCACGAGCACGCGCAGGTTGTAGCTGTTGAAGCGCCAGCCGTTGCCCTGCAGCACGGCCGGGCGACCGGTGATGCGGCCCAGTCCGTCGATCGACAGGCCGGCCTGGGCGGCGTCGACCCATTCGGCGGGTCTGATGCGCGTTTCCCAGCCATCGTCCTGCGGGTTTTTGTAGATCTCTTCGTGTGCGGGAATTTCCACCACGAGTTGGTAGGTCAGGGTGTCGCCGTTGGGATCGCTGAAGGTCCCGGCGGGCAGGAGCCAGTCCACCGTATTGCCGGCCACCGCGGTGCGGTCGACGAGGCCGCCGTTGTAGACCGGCGGCAGGTTGCCGCCGCTCGGCGGCGTGCCGCCACCGGAGGTGGTGCCGTAGTCGGACGAGGCCATGACGAAGCGGCGGTTGCCGACGGCGTCGTAGCCGTAACCCAGGTCGAACACCAGTTTCTGCGTGCCCGAGGTATCGGTGTACTGCAGCACCTGCGAGATGCGGTTGTGGCTGTCGTAGCTGGTGCGGGTAACGGTATGCACCTGCTGCTGGCCGGCGTCGGTGGCCTCGACTTCCTCCATGGTGCGGTTGCCGGCCGCGTCGTACTCGTAGCGGAAGATCTGGCCGCCGGTGCCGGTTTCCGTGATCTGGCGGATCTGGCCGTTGGCGTAATAGGCGTAGCGTTTTTCGCCGATCGTGCTCGCGCCGCCGTCCTGGCTCTCGAACTGCAGCTGTCCGGAGACGGGGTTGTAGGAATAGTTGTAATCGCGGCCGCCGAGATCGTTGCGGTCGACCAGGCGCCCGTAGACGTCGTAGTTCCAGGTCAGTTCGTTGAGATTGACGGTCTCGTTGTCGACATCGAGGGTGGTGGACGAACCCGACAGCGCGTTGCTCTCGCGCACCTTGTGGCCCTGGCTGTCGTAGGCGTAGCTGTTGACCACGCCGGCCGCGGTCTGGCTGCGCACGACCAGATTGCGGCCGTCGTAGTCGTAGTGGGCGACGTTGCCCAGCGCGTCGAACACCTGGGTGCGGTCGCCGTTCTGGTTGAGGGTGTAGCGCTGCAGCGAGGCGCGCGCGCGGGCGCTGCCCGAGGTCGGCAGATAGTCGCCGATTTCGACCAGGCGGCCGTTGCGGTCGTACTCCTTGTAGGCGATGTAGCTGCCCTCGAACACCGTGGGCGCCTGGGTGAGACGCTGGTTGCCGAGCGCATCGAAGGCGTAGCGCGTGATGTTGCCGAGCGCGTCCTTGGACTCGGTCAGGCGGCCGACCGCGTCGTAGGTGTTGCTGCGGACATTGCCATTGGCGTCGCGGGTGCCGGTCAGGCGGCCGAAGGCGTCGTAGAACCACTGATTGATCGGGCGCAGGGTCTGGCGATCGCCGGTCGCGGATACGACTTCGACGTCCGGACGCTCGTCGCGCACGACCTGGTTGTATTCGTTATAGCGGTAGTTGGTCTGGTAGCCGCGCGCGTCGGTGCGTTGCAGCGCGTTGCCCCAGCGGTCCAGCTGCTGCTGCACGGTGGAAGTGAGCGCAGGGTCGGCGGTGTGCGAGGGCAGGCGCGTGGCGGTGACGCGGCCCAGGCGATCGGTGGTGTTCCAGGTGACCGCGTTGGTGGTCAGCCAGACGGTCTGGTTGTTCTCGTCCTGGGCCAGCGCGGTCACATGCGATTCGCGCACCTGATGCCCGGCCAGGTTGTAGCCGAAGTTGCGGACGCCGAAATTCTCGTTGGAGTTGATCAGGCGGCCGGCGGCGTCGTAGTTGTAGACGACAGTACCGGCTTGACCGACGTGCTCCTTGCGGATGAGTTCTCCGAACGCGTTGTACGCGGCCCATTCGTTGCTGTCGCTGTTGCTGGTGCCGCCGCTGGTCAGCAGGCGCGATTGCTGGGCTTTGAGCTGACGGCCGAGCTTGTCGTAGCTGTAGCTGGTGTAGACCACCCGGTCGAGGCTGCTGTCGGAGCCGCTGCGTAGCAAGTACCAGCGCAGGGTCACCCGGTCGGCGGCGTCGTAGGCGATGGCGGTGGCGTTGTCGTAGCTGTCGTAGGTGACGACCGCGCGGCCCTGGCCGTCGTAGCGGACTTTCTCGACCTGATCCTTGACGTTGTCCCAGGCGCCGCTGCCCTGCGGCGTGCGGCCGTTGCCGTAGCGGCGGGTCTGCACGGCGTTGCCGAACGCGTCGTAGATCATCTCGGTGAACGGGGTGACCTGCTGGTACAGCGCGGCGCTGGTCAGGTCGTTGCCGAGGCTGGCCGCCAACGCGCCGAAGCTGGCGTCGGTGACGACGCTGCGCACCGGTTCGGTCACGCTGACCACGCGTCCGAGCGCGTCGAACACGGTGGTGGTGGTGCCGGCGTCGCTGACCGAGGTGACCAGGTTGCCTTCGCCGTCGTAGCCGAACTGCGCGCCGATATCGCGAACGCCGCTGTTGCCGTCGTTGTCGTGGAAGTGGCGCACCTGCACCTGGGTCGACTTGCGGCCCATCGCGTCGTAACTGAAGCGGGTGATGCGGTCGTAGCCGACGTCCGCGTCGCCGGCGGCGGGCAGGGCCGGCGGGCTGGTGCCGCTCAGGTTGGCGGTGGCGACGGCGCGGGCGTACTCGACCGTTTCGGTGAGCTCGCCGTTGGCGTTGTACTGATTGCGGGTGACGTAGCCCTCGGCGTCGACCGTCATGGTCACGCGATCGAGTTCGTCGTAATAGAAGTAGCTGTGCGCCCACACCGCGTCGGCCTGCCCGGCCACGCCTTCCAGCAGCACCGATTCCTTGATCTTGCGGCGGTAGCCGTCGAACACCGCCACGGTGGTCGGAGTGCCGGTCGCGGCGGTCCCGGCCTGGGTGTAGTAGGCGACCTGCGATTGATCGACCCGCACCGCCATGCCGCGCGGGTCGTAGGAGGTGGTGAGGCTGCGGTCGCTGGCGCCGGCGGTGATCACGCCGGCGGCCTGGAGCTGGCTCAGGCTGACCGCCTGGCCCGCGCTCCAGCCGCTCAACGCCGCGGTGTTCCAGCGCACGGCGTAGCGGGTCAGTTGGGTCTGCTCGCCGAAGCCGTTGTAGCCGTAGCGGGTGACGTAGCCTTCCGCGTCGATGTCGTAGGCCAGGCGGCCCGCGGCGTCGTAAACCTTGTAGCTGTAGTTGCCGAGGGTGTCTTTCTGCACCACGGCCCGGCCCAGCGCGTCGTAGCCGACCTCCAGCGTCGGCTGCGCGCCGGTGGCGACCAGCAGACCCGTCGCCGGATCGATCTTGCCGGCGTCTGGCAGGACGGTGCGGACCTGATGGCCGCGGCTGTCGTACTCGTAACGCGTGGTCCGGCTTTGCGCGGTGTCAGCGTTCTCGATGCGCGCGGTGACGTTGCCGAGCGCGTCGTACTCGCTGCGCTCGACGATGCGGCGCGAGGCATAGGTCTGGTTGCCGGCGTTGTCGACCGTCGCGACCCACACCGCCGGACCGGTCTGCGACACGCGCCGGCCGGCCGCGTCGTAGCCATAATCCCAGGTGTGGCCGTTCTTGTTGGTGTAGGTCTTGACCTGGCCCAGCGAGTCGTAGCTGTAGCTCTCGACCTTGTTCAACGCGTCGGTGACCGACAACACCCGGCCGGCGCCGTCGTAGGCGGTGCGCGTGCTGCGCACGTCCGTCTGCCCGGCGACCGCCGCGGCGACGGCGGCTTCGGTCGCCGCGGTCGCGGTCGGGATCAGGGCGCCGTATTGGCGCAGGTCGATGGTGCGGCCCATGCCGTCGTAGCGGCGCTCGACCACCGCGCCGGCATCGTCGATGGCGAAGCGCAGGCGGCCGCCGATGTCGTACACGTAGCGGGTCTGGTGCTGGTTGCTCGCGCTCGCGCCACCGGCGGCGGCCACGGCGGCGGCGGTCGCGGCGAGGGTCAAGGACGCATTGATCGGGATGGTGACGCCGTACGCGACCTCCTCGATCACCCGGCCGGCGTTGTCATAGCGGCGTTCGAGCACCGCGTTGCTGCTGGCATCGTGGGTGCTCACCACGTAACGCAGACGCCCGCCGGCGTCGTAGTGATTCCTGAGGTCGCGGACCTGACCCGCGATCGGCGGCATCGCCGCCATCACGTCCTGCACCGTCGCGATGCCCGCCGACATGCGCGCGCGCAGATCGGCATTGGGCCCGGCGAGGCTCAGGAAGCTTCTGAAAACGGTGAGGCGGCCGACACCGTCGTAGAGCTTGCCGATGACGAAGCCCTGCGCATCCATTTCATAGCGCACCCGGCCGGCGGAGTCGTGCACCGTGTAGTTGCGCAAGTCGCGCGCATCGTCGGCGAGGGCCGTCGACGCGATATGCGCCGCCAGTTCGGCATGCGCGCCGGCATCGCCGCCGCGGATCTTGGCCAGCAGGGGCGCCGGCAGGGTGACGGCGCGTGCGTAGGCGCGGGTGGCCACCACGCGGCCGGCGCCGTCGAAGAAACGTTCGCTCACCGCGCCGCCGGCGTCGATGCTGTAACGCGAGCGGCCGGCCGCGTCGTATACCTGACGGACGATCTGATGCTGCCCCGCCGGGATGTAGGACACGACGGTGGCGAGGTCGGCGCTGCCGTTGAGGATGGCGGCTTTCACCGACGCCAGCTGCGCCGCCGCCACCGGCTGGGCGTAGCGGGTTTCCTCGACGACCCGGCCGGCGGCGTCGTAAGCGTAGACCGTTACCCCGCCTAACCCGTCCATGCGCAGGCGCACACGGCCGGCGTCGTCGTAGATCCGGTACTCAACCTGATCGCTGGCGTCGTTCGCGGCGGGAACGCCGGCGTTCGCCAGCACCATGGCCGGCGTGGCGGTGCCGGCGAACATCTGGTTGTTGAGGTCGTTGTCCCAATAGGTCGGGCCGCTGAAGCGTCGGGTGGCGACAACCCGTCCCGAGCGGTCGTAGGTCGTTTCGGTCACCGCCCCGGAATGATCGAGGACCAGACGCAGACGCCCGTCCTTGTCGTAGACGCGGAACTCGCCCAGGTCCGGCACCGTCCAGCTCAGGCGCGTATCCAGTTGCTGGAAGGTCGTGGCGTCGGACAGCGTGGCCGGATCGGTCGCGACGACGAAGGTGCGCACCGCCACCACCTTGCCGCTGTGGTCGAACCACTGGCGGGTCATGACGCCCAAGGGATCGACGGTATAGATCAGCCGATTGGCTTCGTCGTAGACGTAGCGGGTGACGCCGCCGTCGGCGTCGACGCGGCGGATCAGGTTGTCGTTCTTGTCGTAGACGTAGCGGGTGGTGAGGTTGAGGCCGTCCGGATCGACCCGCTCGCTGATGCGGCGGTCGAGCGCGTCGTAGGCGTATTGAACGACCCGTCCGTCCGGATCGGTCACGGTGATCTGGCGGCCCTGCGCGTCGTAGGCGTAGGCGGTGCGCAGGCTGAGCGAGCCCGGGTCGAGCGTCAGTTCCAGCAGGCGACCGTTGCGATCGTAGCGCTGGGTGCTGACGCGGCCGCTGGGGTCGGTGACCGAGAGTTGGCGCCCTTGGCCGTCGTAGGCGTAACGCGTGGTCAGGGCCAGGCCGGCCGGATCCTCGATCCGCTGCAACAGGCGCGCGACCGCGTCGTAACGCAGTTCGACACGGCGGCCGGAGGCGTCGACGGTGGCGCTGAGCAGGCCGCGCGCGTCGTATTCGTTGCGGCTCACGCCGCCGGCGCCGTCGCTGGCTTCGGTGAGGTGGCCGTCCAGGTCGTAGACGAAGCTGCGGGTGATGCTCTTGCCCGTGCTCACCGGTTCGGTCACCGACAGCGACTGCCCGTGCCGGTTGTGCACGGTCACCACGCTGTGGCCTTCCGGCGTGGTCAGGGTGAGGCTGCGGTTGGCGTCGTCGTAGGCGTAGGTCGTGACGTTGCCGTTGGCATCGGTCGTGGTCAGCACGCGGCCGAAGGCGTCGTAACTGCTGCTCCAGTTGACGTCGACGCCGTAGGTCACCTTGTGGCTGCGGCCGATCTGCCGTCCCAGGCGATCGTAGGCGTAAGCGGTCGCGTTGCCGCGCGCATCGGTCGCGACGATCGCGCGCCCGAACGCGTCGTAGGCCCAGCTCGACGCCCGTTGCTCGGTCTTGCCGACCGCTTCGCTGCGTTGGATCAACAGGCCGCGTTGGTCGTACTGGTAGTCGGTGATGGATTCGGTCGCGGTCGCGAACGCGCGCGCTTCGCGGGTGCGCTCGTCGAACGCGTTATAGGTGTAGCGAGTGACCGCGCCCTCGGCGTCGGTCGCCGTCGCGATGCGGCCGCGCGCGGTGTAGGTGTAGGAGCGGCGGCTGTCGGCGGCGGCGACGTAAGCGAGCGTGGTCAGCGCGCTGGCGACCGCGCTGGCGCTGCCGGCGGTGGCGAAGGCGATGCGGCCGGTGTAGGCGGTGACGTCCTGGATGTCGCCGAACGCGGTGTAGCGGGTTTCCACCACCTCGCCCTGCGCGTTCTGCACGCCGTTGGCGTCGTGCACGCCCTTGACCACGAAGGTCGGGCGGCCGGCCTTGTCGTAGACGTACCAGGTCTTGTTGCCGGCCGCGTCGATGCTCTCGCTGCGCCGGCCCAGCGCGTCGTAGCTGTGGCGCACGCCGTACTGCGCATAGACCGCGTCGAGCTGCGCCTCGGTCATGCCGTCGGTCGCCTGCGGCGCGCCCTTGCCGCCGAGTTCGCCGATGAGTTCGCCGAACACGTTGTAACGCAGGCGGCCCTCGCGCACCTCGCTGGTGCCGGCGGCGACCTGGGTGCGGATCAGGCGGCCGGCGACGTCGTATTTGTACTGGGTGCTGGTGCCTTCCGGGTTCAACTCGACGATCAGGCGGCCTTGCTCGTCGTAACTGCGGCGGGTCTCGCGCACGGCGCCGGCGCTCGCGGCGGTGCGCAGCGCCGAGAACGCTTCGTTGCCGCTCAGGCCGGTCAGCTTGAGCGCGTAGGCGCGCACCGCGCGCTGGTTGCGCGCCTCGTCGAAGACGAATTCGGTCAGATAGCCTTCGCCGTCGAGCTGGCCGACGACATTGTCGAGGCCATCGTGGAACCAGCGGACGGTCTGGTCGTTGGCGTGCGCGACCGGACGCAGTTGCGCGAGGCTGCCGCCGGCGCGCTGGGCGAGTGCGGTCGCGGTCGCATAAGCCGTAGTGCCGATGCGGCGACCGGCGAGGTCGTAGACGTGTTCGACCAGATAGCCTTCGGCGTCGAGCTGACCGGTCTGCCGACCCTGCGCATCGTAGAAATACCGGGTCGTGCGGATGCTGCCGGCGATGTCCTGGCGGCTGGTCTGCAGCAGCCGGCCGGCGCCGTCGTAGCTGTAGAGCGTCTGCGCGCCATCGATGCCGCTGTCCTGGCGGGTCAGGCGGCCCAGGGCGTCGTAGCTCTGGCTGGTCTGGCGGTCGTCGGCGTGGACCGCCGGCCGGATCGCCGCCAGCGAAGACGGCACGACCTTGCCGGACGCGAGCCAGGCGCTGGTGTCGACGCGGGTCGCGTAGTCCTTGATCTGCACGACGCGGCCCAGCGCGTCGCGGACGAATTCGCGCACCGCGCCGGTCGCATCGACCTCGCCCGATACCTGGCCTTCCTCGTCGTAGAACAGGTAGCTCAATGCGCCCGACGCGTCCTGGCTGGCGCGCAGGCGCCCGGCGCTGTCGTAGTAGCGATTGCTGCTGCGGCTGGCGCCGCCGGACGCGGCGGATTCGCTGACGAGAATGATCGCGCCGGCCTGATTGCGCACTTCCAGACGGACCAGATCGTTGCTGCCGATGCCGTCGTTGCTGCTGAGGCCGCCTTCGACGATGGTGCGCACGCTCGCGCCGGAGTCCTGGTAGATCCAGGCGGTGACGGTGCGCTTGACCTGTTCGGCCGCGACGCCGATTTTCTCGGTCACCACCTCCGACAGCAGCCGGTTCATGCCGTCGTAGAGGTAGGTCGTGGTCTGGCTGACGTCGCGTCCGTCGTCGACGGCCGCGGTCGAGCTGCGCATCACCCGGCGCTGAGTCAGCAGGCCCTGGGCGTTGTAGAGGTATTGGACGATCTCGGCGGCGTCGTTCTCGACCCCGTTGCCGGATGCGTCCACCGTCGCGTAGGAGCGGGTGCCGGACAACCGGCCCTTGAGGTCGTAGCTGGATGCGGTCAGTGTGCTTTGCGCGCGCTGGGCCGGCGTCGCCCAGGCGCTCAGGTCGGTCAATGTGCGCGCGCCGGCGTAGGCCGCGCCGAGGTAGCGCCGGGTCTTGGACAACTGGCCGATGCCGTTGCCGGCGCTGTCGTATTCGTATTCCTGCACGGCGCCGGCGGCGTCGACGACGAAGCGCAGCCGCGCGCGCGAATCGTAGACATAGTTCGTGGTCAGGCCGCCGCTGGGCGCCGAGCCCGCGAGCGCGCCGTCCGCATCCAGGCCGGTGTAGACGGTTTCGGCGGTGAGCTGATTGTCCGCGCTGTAGCTGCGCTGGATGGCCTTGGCCGCGGCGCCGCTCGCGGGGTCGATGCTGTCCCATTGCCACAGCAGGTTGCCGTTGGCGTCGTACTGAAAAACGCTCTCGCTGAGCGTGGCGCCGCCGCGCAGGGTCTTGATCCGGGTGACGTTACCGCTGGCGTCGTAGCTGTACTGGGTCAGGTCGCGCAGCCCGGACACCGCCGGCGCGCGGGTTTCCAGCAACTGCCCGGCGTCGTCGTAGACATAGGCCCAGGAACGGCCGGTCGAATCGGCGACTTCGGTCGTCCGGTTGGCCGGGTCGTAGGTGAAGCTCAGGGTGTTGCCGACGCCGTCGCTGTCGTCGCTATTGCTGTCGCCGCGGGTCAGGGTCTTGATCCGGCCCTGGGCGTCGTAGCTGTAGCTCACCAGGGTGCCGTCGCTCTGCCGGACCTGGCTCAGCTGCAGGCTGCTGGAATCGACATAGGTGTAGACGGTGCGGAAGTGGTAGCCGTCGTTGCTGGCGGGCTGGGTCGGGTCGTAGCTGTCGTCGTCGCCGCCCGGATCGCTCGGCGTGAGGTCGACCAGCACCGCGCTCAGGCGGCCGGCGCTGTCGTACTCGTAGGTGACCTGGCCGTTGACCACGCCGGCGCTGCGCGTGGACAGGCTGGTCAAGCGGCCATTGGCGTCGTAGCCGAACAGCAGGGCTTCCGCGCTGCCGGTTTCGACCGCCTGCACTTCGCTGATGCGGCCGTTGGCGTCGTAGAGCACGTTCCAGCTGGTCGGCGCGGCGCCGTCGGATTTCTGCTCGCGCAGGAACGTCAGGCGGCCCTGGTAGGTGGCGTTGGCGTGATCGGCGTAGCGCTCTTCGCGCCGGCTGCTGCCTTCGACCCACACCCAATAGCTGCCGCCGGTGAAGGTCATGGTGTCGTGCGCGCCATCGCCCGTCGTCGACTGGTAGGTGTTGGCGCTGACGTAGGTGAGATCCTGGTACGAGCCGTCGCCGGTGTGCCGGCGCATGACGCTGCCGGCCGTGTTGACGGTGCCCGACAGCAGCTCGACCCGGCGTTCGAAGCCGGTGATCCAGCCGTCGGCGCCGACTTGCGACAGCAGACCGCGACTGTTGTAGGTGCGCTGCGCGGCGATGGTCATGCCGCGGAACAGCAGTTGTTCGTCTTGGCTGTGCAGGACCAGGTTGCCGGTCGCGATGTTGACGTACTGGTCGTCCAGGCCCTGGCCGAAACGGGCCCGGCCGCCCAGGCCCGTGCCGAGCTGGCTGGCCGAACTGTTGAACAGCCCGAGGCCGTTTCCGGAAATCACTGCCGACATGGTCCGCTCCAGGTTGCCGGCCACCCGGTCGCGGGCGGTCCATACCCAAATGCATCCGGGGCTGGCGGAATTTGTTTAGGGACGGGCCGTGGAGCGCTGCATCGCCGGGCGGCGCCGAGGTGCGGGCGGTCGCGAATACCGAGAATTCGGGTCGATGCGTTTTACGGGAGGCGTTTTATTCGCGCCGGATGGCGTGCCGTCTTCGCTGGAAACGGCACATGCGTGCTACTGCGTCGGCATGACCGCGATGCCGATCGAATCGCGACCGCGAACTCGCCTAGCGCGGCGACCGGTGACTGGCGCTGCGCTCGTAGTCCCCAATCCCGACTGCGAGACAATGCCCGCGCGCATCACCGCCATGATGCGGCCGCTACGACCCACGGAACCCTCCATGCAAAAGCTCCTGCTGCTGATCGTCCTCGCCGCCGCCGCGGTGTTCGCCTACCTGCAATGGTTCGCCAAGCCCGCATACAGCATTCCCACGATCGAGCAGAACCCGATTCCCAAGCGCGAGTTCTATCTGTTGTGGCGCGAAACCGCCTTGACCCTGTGCGACGGCAACGAGCCCGGACCGACCACGCTGACGCCGCCGAAGTGCCGCGAGTACGTGACCGACAAACACGAGCGCTGCGTGGCCCAGGTCGGCGCGCTGACGCCGCCGACGATTTCCAGCAAGGCCGAGTCGAAGCGGCTGGCGCGGCCGTATCTGGAGTGCGTGATCCCGGGCCAGTTCTGCAACGGGGTGGAAGTGCGTACGACTGATGAGGCGTTGCGCAACTGTCCGCCGTAAGCGCGGACCGCGGCGGTTATCCACACCGCTGATGGAATGAACGCGCGGCTCAGACCGCCCGCCACTGCCCCGGCGGCAAGGCGTCCAGCCGATGCGGCCCGATCGCCACCCGTACCAGGCGCAGAGTCGGCAGGCCGACCGCCGCGGTCATGCGCCGCACCTGACGATTGCGGCCCTCGTGGATGGTGATCGCCAGCCACGCATCGGGCACGGTCTTGCGAAAGCGCACCGGTGGGTCGCGCGGCCACAGCGACGGCGGGTCGAGGCGTTCGATCCGCGCCGGCAGGGTGCGGCCGTCGTTGAGGTTCACGCCGTCGCGGAGGGCGCGCAAGGCGTCCTCGCCGGGCTCGCCTTCGACCTGCACCCAATAGGTTTTCGGCTGCTTGTGGCGCGGGTCGGTGAGGCGATGGGCCAGGCCGCCGTCGTCGGTCAACAGCAGCAGCCCTTCGCTGTCGTGATCCAGCCGCCCGGCCGCGTACACGTCGGGCGGCAGGCCGAAGCCGGCCAGGGTCGGCCGCGGCGGTTGGCTGCGGTCGGTGAACTGGCACAGCACCCCAAAGGGTTTGTTGAACGCGATCAGCATTCGAGAATGATCGCGCAGGCCCGCGCGCGGCGCCAAACCGCTGATGGCGTCGGCCACCCGATGGCGCCGCTCAATCGCGCTGGCGCGGCCGCAATCCGCGCCAGAGCAGGCCGCCGATCGCGCAGAACGCGAGCGGCGACACGATCCACACCGCGACCACGCAGGCCTTCCAGTACGCGATCGCGCTGGCGCCGATGCTGACCGAGGACAGGCCGTACTCGGCCATGAAATAACCGGCGATCAACGACATCGCCAGTTCCCCGGCCGCCCACGCCGCCAGCGCCCCCGCCGCGAGCGCGGCGACGGCGGGAGCGAACGGCCGGCGCATCGATCAGCGCGGCTTGCGGAAGCGCAGGGTCATGCGGTCGCTTTCGCCGATCGCCTGGTACTTGGCGTCGTCGGCCGCGTCGTGCTGATTGACCGGCGGCAGGGTCCACACGCCCTTCGGGTAGTCCTTGGTGTCGCGCGGGTTGGCGTTGATCTCGCTCTTGGCTTCGAGCTTGAAGCCGGCCGCTTCGGCCAGCGCGATCACCTGGGCCTGGCCGACATAGCCGGATTTGTCGTCGGCCGGCACGTCGGCCTTGGCTCGATGCTCGACCACGCCGAGCGTGCCGCCGGGCTTGAGCACGTCATAGAAGCCCTTGAACATCACCTCGGCCTGGCCGGCCGAACGCCAGTTGTGGACGTTGCGGAAGGTCAGCACCAGATCGGCCGAGTCGGCCGGCCCGAACGCGGGCTTGAACGTGTCGTAGGCGGCGATCGCGACCTTGTCGTACTGCGCCGGCGAGGCGGCGAACTTCTGTTCCAGCGTGGCCTTGGCCTTGGTCTGGTACTTGCGCGCGCCGTCGGAGGACTGGGTGTCCGGGTCGACCACGGCGGCGACGTACTTGCCGCGCTCGCGTAGGAACGGCGCGAGGATTTCCGAGTACCAGCCGCCGCCGGGGGTGATTTCGATGATGGTCTGGTCGGGCTTGGCGCCGAAGAAGGTCAGCGTTTCCAGCGGATGGCGGTAGCCGTCGCGGGCGACGTTCTTCGGGTCGCGCCAGCTGCCGGCGACGGCGGCGCGCAGGCTCGGCGAGCCGACGTCGCCGGCCGGCTTGGCCGCGGGCTTGGTGGTCGGCTTGGGTTCGACCGGCTTGGCCGGCTTGGTGGCGGGCTTGATCGTCTCGGCCGGCACGGTCGCGGCGGCCGGAGCGGCGGCTTCGACGGGCTTGGGGGCAGGAGCGGTCGCTTCGACCGGTTGGATCGCCGGGGCCGGTGAGGCGGTTTCACTTATTTCGACCATTTTGACGGGTCGATCCGCGTCGGCGGACTTCGGCTCGGTAGCGGCGGCCGCGGTGGCGCTGGCCCGGGCGGCCGCGGCGGCTTCGTTGGCGGCGGCCTGGGCGGCCGCCGCGGCGGCTTCAGCGGCGTCGGTCGTCGTTGCGCTGGTCGGGGCCGCTTCGCCGGTGGCGGGCGCGGGCTCGGACTTGTTGTCTTGGGCGTGCGCGATCGCGGTTAGGCCGGGCAGCAGCGCGGCAAGCAGCAGCAATCGGGCGGGGCGGTTACGTTCCATGCAACAGACTCCGGTGAGCTTCGGTGAGGGCGCCAGCCTACCGCATGCGTTCAGGATCGGGGATGCGGGGCGACCCGAGCTTGGCCGGTGCCCGGGTGGTTGCCGTCGCCGCCGGATCGCGGCCGGCCTGGCTCAGCGCCGTTTGCGCTTCGGTTTGGCCGCCGCTTCGGCTCCGGCCTCACCGTCGGCGGCCAGATCGGGTGGACCGTCGGCCTCGCCCGTCGCGCCCGGCTTGCCGCAGGAACGGTCCTCGATGTCGGCGCCGCGGCCCGAGGCCACGTCGGCCTCCATCTGCGCGACATAGGCACGGGCCTGTTCGTGCAGCCAGGTCCGGAACGACTCCAGCCCGGCGTGATCGATCGAGCGTTCCGGATAGACCAGGTAATGGCCCCAGTCGATCTGCAGCCGGCCCTGGCTCAACGGCACCAGCTGACCGCTCTGGATCAGCAGCCGGGTGCGCGCCAGGCGGCCCAGCGCGACCCCGAGGCCTTCGACCGCCGCGCGGTGCATGGTCTCGGAATCGTCGAAATGGGCGATGTAGCGGTTCGGCCGCTTGCCGCCGTAACGGTCGAACCAGTCCTGCCAATACGTCGACAGGTCGCCGAGCAGCGGCCAGCGGTGCAAGTCCTCCTGCGCCGGCAGCCCGCCCATGCGCTCGATCAGCGCCGGGCTGGCGACCGGGACCAGGGTTTCGTTGAACAGATGCTCGATCACCAGCCCCGGCCAGCGCCCGTAGCCGCCGCGCATGGCCGCGTCGATGCCCGGCTCGCGATCGAAATCGACCAGTGCGGTCGAGGAAAACAGATTGAGTTCGAGCTGCGGATAACGCGCGACGAAGCCGCCCAGCCGCGGCACCAGCCAGGCCGAGGCCATCGAGGCCATCAGGCTCAGGGTCAGCACGTCGTCGCGGCGCGGGCTGTACGGGCGCAGCGCGTGGTCGAGCGCGTCCAGGTGCGGCGCGACCACCGACAGCAGCCGCTCGCCGTCGGCGGTCAGGCGCACCCCGCGCGGGCCGCGTTCGAACAGGCGCCGGCCCAGGCGTTCTTCCAGGGTGCGGATCTGGTGACTGAGCGCGCTGACGGTCAGATGCATCGACTCGGCGGCGCGGGTCAGGTTGCCGGTGCGCGCGGCGGTGGCGAAGCCCAGCAGGGCGTGCAGCGGAGGTCGGTTCATCGCGTGGGGTCCGTCGGACGGGGCGTTCGGCCCGGGCCTGAGGGCGGATGCCGTACCGCGCGGCCGCCTTCAACCTGATTCAAGTCTGGCTTGCAAACACGTCGCTTTTTTACCGAATCGGGCGAGCGTACCTTGCGAATCACTCAATAAGCCAGTGCAAGTCCACACCGACCGCGCTGGCGCTAACCCGAGCATTGGTAAGGAGACGAGGCCATGAATATCTACAAGAACCTGATGTTCCTGCACGGCCATTTCGTCGATCCGCGCGATGCGGACGACGACAGCGACGACGGCGCGCAGATCGGTCGTCGTGCGGCGTCGACGGTCGCGGCCGAGGCCGGGTCCAAGACCGCGGTCAGCGGCGCGAAGGCCGGGACCGCGGCCGCAACGGCCTCGCATCGCGTTCAAGCCGCGCGGACCAGCGTGACGACCGGCTGGCGCGCGTGGTTGCAGTTGTGGCCGGCGCAGAGCGCCCGGGTCGAAAGCTTCACCGATTGCGGCGCGCACGGCTGCACCTGAGCGGCGCGATCGCGTCGTCGCGGTGGTGAGGCTGGCCGAGCTTCCCGTCCGTATGCGTTGGTCTGAGCGAAGGAACGCACACAGATCAGGCAACAGGGGATGCCGTCATGACCGACCCACGCGATCCCGACGCGGCGAGCGACTCGCGCAGGCGCGTCGCCGCGATCGAACGCACCGCCCTGCGCCTGCTGGCGGGGCTGTTCGCGGGCATCGCCTTGAGCGCGGCGCTGGCGGTGTCCCACTACGTGGTCGGCGCGGTAATTGGCGCGGTGCTCGCGGCGTTGCTGGCCGGCGCCACCCTGGGCTTTTTGTTCGGCATCCCGCGCGCCCTGACGGTGGCCCTGCCGGGTGCCGACGGCCATGCCGGCGGCAACAACGGCGGCGGCTTCACCCACAACACCAACCTGGAGCAGATCAGCGACTGGCTGACCAAGATCGTGGTCGGCATCGGCCTGGTCGAGGCGCAGAGCATCGGCATCGCGTTTCAGGGCCTGTCGCGCCAGGTCGCGCTGGAATGGGGCCTGGGCGTCAACGGCGCGGCCAGCGCCGGCTTCGTCCTGCTGGCCTCGCTGTTGTTCGGCTTCATCGGGTTTTACATCTGGACCCGCACCGCGTTCGTCTATTACCTGGAACACAACGAGACCGCGGTCGCGGGCGAGCGACGCGACCGCGAAGCCGCCGAGCGGCGCGCGCATCAGGCCGAAGCCGACGCGACGCGGGCCAGGCAACAGGCCGAACAGGCCGAACGCGACACCCTGGCCGAACGCGAACGCAAGGCCGAGGCCGAACGTCAGGCGCAGCTGGCGCGCGAACAGGCCGAGCAGGCCGCGCGCCAGACCGAAGAGGCCGAGAAACAAACCCAGCAGGCGCAACGCGAAAGCGATCTGTACAGCCGCATGGCCGGTTATCTCGACAGCGGCACGGTCGAGCCGCTACGCGTGCTGAAGCGGCGCGATACGAAGGACTGGATGAAGGCGTTGGCGGAAGGTTCGCCCGAACATCATGTCGAGCACTCCGTGGACAGCCTGGAGAGCGAATGGGATTCCGATCCGAATCTGGGTCGCTTCGGCGGCGCGCCGATCGCTCGCCAGCGCGAGCTCAGCGCGCAGGTGCAGCCGCTCGACGAAGCCGGCGGCACCTGCGCGGTCACGATCCGCGTGCGCTCGCTCGACCCGGCCCGGCCGCTGACCGGCACGGTCACCATCCACCTGCACCCGAGCTTCCATCAGACGGTGCGCGAGGTGCCGGTCGTGGATGGACAGGCCGAATTGCGCATCGTCGCCGCCGGCGTGTTCACCATCGGCGCCGAAGCCGACGGCGGCGAGACCCGGCTGGAGTTGAACCTGGCCACGTTGCCGGACCTGCCGGCCGCGTTCGCGGCGCGCTGAGCGCGACGTTCAGGGCAGGCGTCGCTGCGACGGATACGGCGCCACGTCGTTGTGCTGTCCGCTGGCCAGCCCGTCCTGCACCTGCTTCCACCACTCCACCTTGAAGATGTCGCCGTGCGCGTGCATCAACGCGCCCAGCAGCGGCGGCGACAGGCCGAGAAAACGCGGGAACTGCTCGGGAAACACATCGTTGCCGTGGGCATAGAACCACGGTCCCGATTCCATTTCCTCCTCGTGATTGCGCGGCGCCGGCACCGGCCGGAAGCGGCAGTCGCTGACCAGGCACAGCTCGTCGTAGTCGTAGAAGATCGCGCGCCCATGCCGCGACACGCCGAAATTCTTCAGCAGCAGATCGCCCGGAAAGATATTGCTCAGGGCCAGATCGCGGATCGCCTGACCGTAGTCGATCACCGCCGCGCGCGCGGCCTCCGGCGTCTGCTCGCGCACGTACAGATTGAGCGGCCGCAGCCGGCGTTCGACATAGCACAGGTGCAGGACCAGATCGTCGCCGTCCAGACTGATGCTCCTGGCGCAGGTGCTCAGCAACTCGTCCAGCAGATCCGGCGCGAAGCGCGAACGCGGAAAGCGCAGGAACCGGAACGGCTGCGCATCGACCAGCCGGCCGACGCGGTCGTGATGGAACACCAGCGAGTACTTCGCCTCGACTTCCTCGCGCGCGACCTCCTTCGGATAAGCGAAGTGGTCGCGGATCAGCTTGAACACCAGCGGATAGCTCGGCAGGGTGAACACCGCCATGACCATGCCGCGCTCGCCCTCGGCGCGGATCAGCCGCTCGCCCGACTGCGCCGCGAACTGGCGGAAGAAGGTGCGGTAGCGTTCGGTCTTGCCCTGCTTGGCGCGGCCGAGCACGGTGTACAGCTCGTCGATCGGCTTGCCCGGCAGCAAGGTGCGCAGGAACACCACCGCATCGCCGACCGTGCCCAGGTCGGCATGGAAATAACTGCGCGAATAACTGAACAACTGCACGACTTCGCTGCGCACGGTCAGCACCGCATCGACCTTGAGCGCGCCGTCCTCGTTGATCAGCGCGATCACGCACGGCGAGAACGAACGCTCACCGAACACGCGCCCGATCAGATACGCGCGGCGCTCGCGATAAAACACCGTGTCGAGCAACTCGACCGCGCGCACCGGGTGCGGGCCCCAGTGCTGCAGGTCCTCCTGCAAGCGCACCGCGATCCCCGCCGCGCAGCGGGTGCGATGCGCGTACGGCACCGCGAACGGATAATCGTCGAGCACGCGCATGAAGGTTTCGACCAGGCGGTCCTCCGACACCGCATAACTGTGGCGCGCGACCGGATGGGTGATCGAATCGGTCGGTTCGATGTCGAGCGCGACGAATTCCATCGACGGGTCGACGCCGCGGGTCTTGAAGAACCGCCGGGTCAGCGTGTTGAAGAAGGTCTTGTACAACTCGCCGTCGAGCAGCGGCGCGACGATCCGCGCATACGCGGCATGCACCGCCGACCACAGCGCGCGGTCGCGCGCGCGTTCGCCGAGCCGCGCCTGCAACGCATCGCTGGCCTCGGCGATGCAGCGGTCGTACAGCTCGATACGTTCGACCGCGTCGGCGCGATCGCCCTGCCAGTCGCTGCGTTCGAACCGGCCCTGGGCGCGGCGGGTGATCGCGGCGAAGCGCGCGTGGTAATCGGCGAAGGCGTCGCGGATCTGGCCGGCGACGGCGTCGGCGTCGCCGGGTGCGGCGTGCGTGGGGGCGGATGCGATGGCCATGACCGCAGTGTACGGCGACCGTCGCGGGCCTGTGGCATGCTCGCGGCTGCATCGATTCGTTTACGGATGAAACCATCATGAGCCACCCGACCGGGACGTCGACGCCGCGCGCGCAGCACACACGCTGGATGCGGGCACCGTGGCTGCGGACGCTGTGCGTGCTCGCGCTGCTGTGCGGCGCGGGCGTGGCGATCGAACCGCCGATGGCGAATGCGGCCGAAGTCGAAGGCCGCGACGCGACCACCACGACCTTGTACAAAGGCCGCGTCGGCGAACGCCCGGTGACCTTGTACCTGAAAAGCGAACCGGCGCCCTGCGGCGGCGACCGTCGCCTGATCAGCGCGATCTACCGCTACGACGGCGTATCGAAATGGCTGCTGCTGCAGGCCACCGACGACCGCAAGGGCCACCTGGCGCTGGTCGAATCGGGCCTGGGCATCGGCGTCACCGGCGCGATGATGCTGGTCGACACGCGCGGTACGCTCAAGGGCAAATGGATCAGCCCCGACGGCGAGCGGTTGCTGCCGGTGCAGTTGAGCAAGACGACGGTCGGCAAGGCGGAGCGCGAAAAGCTCGACGATCAGCTTGAGCGGACGGTGTACGAGAACAACGATTGTTGAAGCGATGATGGTTGAGCGAAGCGCTGCCCGATCCATGGCCGCGACAACACCGCACCCCTAATCTCGTTCTTCGCCGCAGCCTATGCTTTTCCCCCCTTTGAAAAAGGGGGGCAGGGGGGATTTGCTTCTGCTCCTGCTCCGCCAGCAAAAACAAATCCCCGCGCGACACTCTTCCGCCCGCACCGCGTTGCGTCAGCCGCCGCCCCCTTTTGCAAAGTGAGCTCTCATTGGCGCCGCTCGCTCTACTTTTGCGGCCGCCGCCTCACCCGCGCCGCAACCGCCAATTCCAGCCCACCCGTCACCGCCACGACAGCCAACAACCACGGCCACTGCGGCAACACCAGTTCGAACGTCGGCTCCCACCGCGCCCAGGTGTTGCCGTAGAACGGCGCGTACGCGGCCAGGTTGACGTGCAGCGCGAGCAGCGTGGCCGCGGCCATCGCGAACGCGCCGATCCACGCGTCGCCACGGCGCGGGCCATGCCGGCGCCGCCGCCGACCCAGCCATAGCGACCACGGCAGCACCGACACCACGAACAGCGCGAGCGCCACCAGCGCCAGTTCGCCGAGAAACCGCGCCGGGCTCATCTCACTGAACGAGGCCAGATCGAATCGTCCGACCACGTAATGCCAATGCACCCACGCCGGCAACGCCACCGCGACCCACAGCAACCAAAGACCGCGCGCCCAACTCGGCACAGTTCAGGCCGATGCGTCGAGCAGCGCGCGCAAGGCGTCGTAGGTGTAGAAACGGGTCGCGCTGAGTTGCCGCTCGTGCGGGCTGAAGGCTTCGTCGAAGCTCAGGATCGGCCCGTACACCAGCCCGTCCACGCCGCCGAATCGCGACAGGCGCTTGAGCACCAGCAGCGTATAGCCGTGGCCGCGGTAGCAGCGACTGCCGCCGTCGGACGCCACCGGCCCTTCGCGATCCTCGCCGGCATGCCGCGGTGAACGGCCGGCGATCACGTCGGCGAAATCCTGCGCCGCTTCGATGAAGCCGCGTCGCAGCGCGGGGTCGACCTGATCGAGGTCGATGCCGGCGAATGGGCCGTCGAGGGGCAGGTCGGTGTCGGTCATGGCGTGTCGTCCCTAAAACGTCGTGTGCGAGATCGCGGTCCATCGCCGATGCGTCGCCGGCCCGGCCCATCGCGCCGTCGCGCGCGGCCCATGCCCGCCCGCAAATCGGCGAGCGCAACTGTCAAAAATTCGATGCAATCCTCAGAAATATCGGAGTACCATCCGATCCCGACGGTGCAAGGAGGCAACTGGCGCCGGTTGGAACGGCCATCGGGGAAGTCCAATCGTCAGCCGCGTCTTGTGCGCTCGGAATCGGGATCGTCGTGTCCCGCGCCATTCCTGACAAGAGCCACCCACATGGTACAGAAGATCATCATCGGCATTCTCGCAGCGGCCCTGATCGCGGTCTGCTCGATCTGGGGCTACAGCGCATGGCAGGCCAAGCAGGCCGCCGCGCCCGTCGTGGCCCCCCTCGCCGCCGCCGCCGCGGTGCCGGTCAAGCCGGTCGAGGCCATCACCCCACCGGCCGAAGTGGTGCCGGTCGCCGCTGAAGTGCCGGCCGAAAAAGCCGACGGCACCCACTTCACCTACGAATACGTGTCGCCGCGCAATCCCGACCTGTTGCCGATGTACAACATGGCGCGCGAGATCGACGTGCTCAAGCAACTGCCCGAGGTCAACCAGCTCGACGGCTGGCTGACCCTGCCGCGGCCGATCCACTACATCGCCGCCGAATGCGGCACGGTCAACGCGTTCTACGCCAAGGACAAGGGCGACATCGTGCTGTGCTACGAGATGCTCGAGTTCCTGGTCCGCCAGGGCGCGGCGATGACCCAGGCCAGCGGCGGCAGCACCCGCGATCAGCTCAACTACCTGATGGCCAACCTGCGCTTCCTGATGCTGCACGAAACCGGCCACGCGCTGGTCGACATGCTCGACCTGCCGTCGACCGGCCGCGAGGAGGACGCGGTCGACCAGCTCGCCACGACCCTGATGCTGTCGTTCGTCAGCGCCGACGAATCGGCCGGCGACATCGCGCAGAAACTGCAGCTGGCGGCGACCTTTTTCATCGCCACCGACGACGGCCAGCACGACATGGCGACCTATGCCGACGAACACTCGGTCGGCGCGCAGCGTTACTTCAACCTGCAGTGCATGGTCTACGGCCACAACCCGGGCAAGTACCTGCGCATCGTCACCAGCGGCCGCCTGCCCGAAGCGCGCGCGCTGCGCTGCGAAGAGGAAAGCAAGCAGATCACCCGCAACTGGATGCGCCTGATCGAGCCCAACATCGCGCCCAAGCACCGCATGACCGCCGAGGAAGAGCGGGCCAAGATCGAAGAGATCCAGCGCAAGCAGGTCGACAACGCACAGGCGCCGTACATGCGCTGAGCGCGCTGGCGGCGACCGTTGCAAAACAAAAGGCCCGGCATCCCCGGGCCTTTTTGTTTACTCCGATAGCCCCCTGTAGGAGCGGCGCGAGCCGCGACCGCGCCACCACAGACACGACGCAAGCGCGGTATCGCGGTCGCGGCTTACGCCGCTCCTACAGGTAGCCCCCGATTGGCGCGCTGAAAAACAAAGGACGCCGAAGCGCCTCCTTGCACGACCATTGACCAGCATCCTGTGGTTTGACCTCGATAGCCCCCTGTAGGAGCGGCGTGAGCCGCGACCGCGCCACCGCAGATACGACGCAAGCGCGGTATCGCGGTCGCGGCTCGCGCCGCTCCTACAGGTAGCGCCCGATTTGCGCGTCGAAAACGAAAGGACGCCGAAGCGCCCTGTTGCACGATCATCGACCAGCATCCTGTGGTTTGACCTCGACAGCCCCCTGTAGGAGCGGCGTGAGCCGCGACCGCGCCATCACAGATACGACGCAAGCGCGGTATCGCAGTCGCGGCTCACGCCGCTCCTACAGATAGCGTCCGATTTACACGCTAAAAAACAAAAGGGCGCCGAAGCGCCCTCTTGCACGACCACCCAAACGCACCCGGTTACAGGTGCTTGATGATCTCGTCGGCGAACTCCGAGCACTTGACCTCGGTCGCGCCGTCCATCAGACGGGCGAAATCGTAGGTCACGCGCTTGCTGCCGATGGCTTTGTCCATCGCGGCGATGATCGCGTCGGCCGCTTCGGTCCAGCCCAGGTAACGCAGCATCATCTCGCCCGACAGGATCACCGAGCCCGGGTTGACCTTGTCCAGGTCGGCGTACTTCGGCGCGGTGCCGTGGGTCGCCTCGAACACGGCGTGGCCGGTCACGTAGTTGATGTTCGCGCCCGGCGCGATGCCGATGCCGCCGACCTGCGCGGCGAGCGCGTCGGACAGGTAGTCGCCGTTGAGGTTCAGGGTCGCCGAGACGTCGTACTCGCGCGGACGCAGCAGGATCTGCTGCAGGAAGGCGTCGGCGATCGCGTCCTTGATGACCAGGCCCGCGCCCGGCTTGCCTTCCGGAATCACGTGCCACGGGCCGCCGTCGAGTTCGACCGCGCCGAAGAAGTCGCGCGCCACCTGATAGCCCCAATCACGGAAGCCACCTTCGGTGTACTTCATGATGTTGCCCTTGTGGACCAGGGTCACCGACTTGCGCTTGTTCTCGATCGCGTAGGAAATCGCGCTGTGGACCAGGCGCTCGGTGCCCAGGCGGCTGACGGGCTTGATGCCCAGGCCGACTTCGACCGGCAGGTCGCGCGCCGGCGCGCCGATCGCCTGCAGTTCGCCCAGCCACGCCGCGTTCTTCTCGGCGGTGCCGAAGCGGATCTTGTCGAACGCCTGCGGGAATTCCTTCTGCAGGAAGTCGAGCACCTTCTGCGAGTCGGCGCTGCCGCCGGCCCATTCGATGCCGGCGTAGATGTCCTCGGTGTTCTCGCGGAAGATCACCATGTCGACGTCGCCGGGCTTCTTGACCGGCGAGGGCACGCCCTCGAACCAGCGCACCGGGCGCAGGCAGACGTACAGGTCGAGCATCTGGCGCAGCGCGACGTTGAGCGAGCGGATGCCGCCGCCGACCGGCGTGGTCAGCGGGCCCTTGATGCTCACCAGGTAATCGCGGCAGGCCTGCACGGTGCCGTCGGGCAGCCAGGTGCCGTAGGTGTTGTTGGCTTTCTCGCCGGCATAGACCTCGAGCCACTCGATCTTCTTGCTGCCGCCGTAAGCCTTGGCGACCGCGGCGTCGAGCACGCGCACCGAAGCGCGCCAGATGTCGGGGCCGGTGCCGTCGCCTTCGATGAACGGGATGATCGGGCGATCCGGCACATTCAGGCCGGTCGGGCTCTTGGTGATCTTGGCGCCGCCTGCGGGCGGCGTCGCTACGAACTCAGTCATTACGATCTCCAGTGGGGCCACCGTGCGCGGGCGCACGGGGCGGAGCAGGGTCCTTGCGGGACGCGATGGCGCTGCGACCCGGCCCGCCATTGTCGCGGTTCGGGCGGGGCGAGGCAAAGTGCGCGGTGGGCCGCTGTGTTGCGAAGGCCGCGGGCGCGCCGCCAAGTGGGGCGCCGCGCGGCTACCATGCTTACCGATGGACCTGCGACCCGAGCCCCTGGCCGACCCGAGCGAGGATGCCGACGTGACCGAGTCTGTCGCTCATGCCGAACAATGGCGCGACTGCCACGTGCGCTGCAGGGCGATGCAGGGTGGTTAGGCGGCGATGCTTAATGGGCCGGACGGCCACGACTCGATCTATTCCGCGCCGACCGCTTTCATCCTCGCTTCAACGCATCTTCCTGCCGTACCTGCGAAGGCTGCCGGGAAGACCTGCGTTTCGTTCTGCGCACCGAGCCATGGTTCGGCGCGCGGCGCTCGCCGCGAGCGTTGCGCAAGCGCGAGGATTCGCCGCTGGATGCGATAGTCAACAAGCGCTGCGGCACGGTGTGGACGCAAACGCCTCATCCGAGCGCGGCTCGAACATGTTTGGAATCAAGGACGAAGATTCATTGAGGAGTCGTTATCGATGAGCACTGCCGAAGCAGCCGTTACCCTGCCGCGTTACTCGGCCAAACTGCTGTTCCAGTTCCGGGTCATGATCGGCGCCGATCCCGGCATCATGCGCACCTGCGAGGAGCGAATCGTGGTGTTCCGCGCCGCCGGCGCGCGCAAGGCGCTGGCGGATGCGAAGCGGCGCGGGCGCAAGGCGCAGCACGACTATTGCAACAGCGACGGCAACCGGGTGTTCTTCGAATTCGTCGGAGTGATGGATCTGCTGGAACTGGGGCCGGAATGCGACGACGACGAAGTCTGGTACGACATCGTCGTGCGCAAGCAGCCGATGGAGCGCGCCGCGCAGCTGTTGCCGGAGGAAAGCAGGCTGTCGGCGTTGCGGCCATGACGATGGATCGTTGCCATGACTCACGGCCACGATGAGCAGACGGGGGATTGGTGTCTTGATCGACTGTTGAGGGCCAGCGATCGACAGGTTCAGTGATGTGGTCAGCGGCGGGGCGATGATCCGCAGATAAGTCGAAAGGGAATCGATGTGACGGGGCGAGCTACGAAAGTTGAAATGGACACGCGGAACTGGTCGGCACCAAGCCGCCGGTCGCTGGCGGCCGAATTCGCCGGCACGCATTACCAGGACATGCCTCTGCGCTGCCGTCGATGCGACAGTGAATTCGTATTCACCGCGGCGCAGCAGCGGCAGGCATTCGAGGTGCGCAAGGCCTACATCTGGCAACAGCGGACCTTGTGCGCGGAGTGTTGGCGACAGCGGCTCGCGCTGACCGCCGAACTTCGGCGGCTGCAAAGCCGATGGAGAGCACAGCGCGCCACGCTGAAACGCGACTTCGCCGCATTGCGGCGCTGGCGCGAACTGTTGCGGCAACTTCCGTTCTATGGGTGCCGGCAGGATGTGGCGCAGATCGCGATGCTGGAACGTCTGCTGGGCGCCGAGCATCGGCGCGATACCGGATCGGGCTGATCGCCATGAGGCATTGGTTGCTGCAGCTCGATCGGGAGAACTAACCGGCTTCGGACACGTCACGCTCCGAGGTCCGCCACAACTGCGGCGTCAACGGCTCCATCCCATACGCCGCGCGCGCCCTGTCGCACTGCGGACTCGCGGTGCCGTCTTCCCAGGCCGGCTTGAGTTCGCGGCACGGCGAGGGACGTTGCGCGTAGATCCCGCACTGCGCATCGACACCGACTTCGCCACGCAACGCGGTGCAGCGGATCGCGCCGGCATAGGTGCCGCGCATCGCGACGCGGTGCGGGTCGAGCGCCTGGGTGAGTTCGCCGGGCACCACGCCGTGCGGGTGCGCGTCGGTTTCGCTCCAGTGGAAGGCGACGCGGAAACGGGCGCAGCAGGCGCCGCAGCTCAGGCAGGGGTGGGCGGTGGACATGGCGGCTGAAACGGATCGGGGCGGGTGGTCGGGAATGCCGAGGCCGGTGGATCGGGTCAGTACTGGTTCCACCAGTATTTGAGCGCTCCCACCACGCTCAACAGCGCCGCGAGCAAACCCAGGCGAAGAAGCATCACGCGATGCGCCGCGAAACTGCCGGGCCGCATCAAGGCTTGCAAGGCACACCCGGCCAGGTAGCCGGGCAAGGACGCGATCGCTCCGCCGGTCCAGATGCGATCGAACGCGTCCGGCATGCTCAGCTCGGTGTAACCCAGGACGCCGCCGGCCAGTTGCGCCGTGGTGACGGCCCACACCAGCGGCCGGATCGGTTGCAGGTCGGACCAGTTGTATTCGAAGCCGAACTTGGATTCGTGCATGCCGCCCCCGGGAGCACCCGCCGCGTTGGGCGAACCCTAACCGAGCGAACCGCGGCCTGCCAGTGGGCCGGCAGGCGCGGTGGAGATGGCATGGACCGGTCTCAGGCCCCGTGACACTTCTTGTATTTCTTGCCGCTGCCGCACGGACACGGATCGTTGCGATCGGGCGTGTCTTCGCGGCGCAGCGGTTCGCGCGGGGTCAGCGCTTCGATGCGGTGGTGGTGCAGGTCGGCCAGCATGCCCGGCAGGCCGGCGACGATTTCCAGGCGCTCGCGGTAGCTGATCGGGGTGCCCGGCGCTTCCGGGTCCTCGCCCATCACTTCGCCGCTGGCGAGGCGGTCGAACAGGGTGAAGATCTCATCGATCCAGTCGTTGTCGTCGAGCCACGCGTCCCAGGCCGCCTCGTTCAATTCGACCGCGCGGAAGAAGCCGAACGACCAGTCGCGACCGACGTCGAGTTCGTCGGGCTGTTCGGTCTCGGGTTCCTCGGGCAGCCACAGCAGCGGGGCCAGGTGGTCGGGCAGGTCGTCGTCGCCGTAGCGGACCCGCGCGCTGACCATGTTCCAGTGGCCTTGCAGCAGCGCGTGGACCTCGGCGGCCTCGGCGTCGTCGTTCCAGCGCGGCTCCTTGCCGCCCCAAACCACCGGGTGCCATTGCTCGGCGGCGGGCTGTTCGGGGCTCACCACCAGCGCGGACAGGAAGCCGTCCAGCGCCTCCAGGTTGAAGCCCTTGTGCGGCACGGCGCGCTGGTCGAGCAGGTCGGCCAGGCGTTCGATCTGGGCGTCGTCGAGGTAGGCGGGCGCTTTCATGGCGGGACTCGTGCGGCGAAGGGGGACGCGCATGGTAGTCGCAGCGGCGTGTCTGCGCCGAAAATACCGCATGACCGCCCGCCTGCCCCTGCCCGCCGCCTGCCCCTGCGATCCCGCGCGCCGCTATGCCGCCTGCTGCGGGCGGCTGCATGCCGGCACGCTCGCGGCCGAGTCGGCCGAACAGCTGATGCGCTCGCGCTACAGCGCATACGCGGTCGGCGATCTGGAGTATCTGCGCGCCAGCTGGCATGCGGACACCTGTCCGGCCGACCTGGACCTGGATCCGTCGGTGCGCTGGCTGGGCCTGCAGCTCAAGCGTCACCGGCGCGAGGGCGAGGATGCGGCGGTGGTCGAATTCGTCGCGCGCTACCGGATCGGCGGCGGCTCGGCGGTGCGGCTGCACGAGGTCAGCCGGTTCGTTCGGGTCGATGGGCGGTGGGTGTATGTGGATGGGGAGTTTCCGCGGGCGTAGGGCGCGGGTGGCGTTGGCATGAGGCTGGCGGGATTTTTCCGCTTTCGCGTCTGCTGGTGCTTAGGCTCTTCCCGATTCCCGATTCCCGATTCCCGAATCGAATCGAATCGAATCGAATCGAATCGCCATGCCGAATCCAGGCGCGCATTTCCCGACTCCCGACCAGTCGCGTCAATCGTCGCCCCCTTTGACAAAGGGGGCGAGCGCCCGGCGCGGGTGAGTTTGGGATCGTCGCTATGGCGCGGGGGATTTGCTTTTGCTTTTGCTTCTCGGAGTTCGCGAAGCAAAAGCAAAAGCAAATCCCCCCTAACCCCCCTTTTTCAAAGGGGGGAATGCTTACGGGGGCGGTCGGAAATCGTTTCACTAAATCGCAGCCGAAAAAAAAGGGCGCGGCAATAAGCCGCGCCCTGCTTGCCCGCCCACGCAGGCGGAGAGAGTCGTTTACTTGACTTCGAACTCGGTGGTGTTGGCCACGGCGCCGTTGGCGGTGACTTCGACCTTGTACTTGCCGGCCGGCCACGGGGTGGCCTTGGTGAACTCGAAGTTGGTGGTTTCCGCACCGGAGGTGTTGAGGGTCTGCTTCTTCTCTTCGACGGTCTGGCCGTCCTGGAACAGCAGCTTGGCCGAGACGTCCTGGTTGGCCGCGGCACCGTCGGTCGCGACCGAGACGATGATCGTCTTGTCGGTCGGCTTGAAGGTGGTGGTCGGCGCGGCGATCTTCTTGTCGGCGCCGGCGGTGGTGCCCAGGGACACCGAGCTCACGCTCAGCGCGGCCGGAGCCGGAGCGGCTTCAGGCGCCGGAGCGGGGGCCGGAGCAGGCGTTTCGACCGCCGGCGGCGGCGGCGCGGGTTCTTCCTTCTTCTTGCAGCCGGCCAGGGCGAGCGAGGCGACCAGGGCGGCGGCAATGGCGTAATGGGTGCGAGTGCGGATCAGCATGGTGGATCTCCTGACAAAGACAGTAGTTGTTGATGTTGAAACGCAATCGACGGGTCAGTCGTTGGCGGCCGGAATCTTGAGGATCTGGCCGGGCTGAATCTTGTCGGGATCGTCGAGCTGGTCGCGGTTGGCTTCGAAAATCGCGTTCCACTTGCTCGACTTGCCATAGAACTGCTTGGCGATGTGCGAGAGCGTGTCGCCCTTCTCAACCGTGTAGGTCTGCTCGCCGACTTTCTCGGCCGTGGTGTCGACGTTGACCGAGACGTCCGAGAAATCGGCTTTCTCGACCTTCTGCGCGGTGGTGTCGACGTTGACGTTCACATCGGAAAAATCGGCTTTCTTGTCCGGGGTAGTCATGGGTTGAGGGCTCCTGCCGAAGTGGCGAAGCGGAACATGACATGACGCTTGTTAAAAAGACATAGCGTCCGCGTGAACACCCATAACGAAACTGAATGAGCGAATTCCACCTGGGTTTTGGCCGGTAACGCGGTGGCACACGCTCTGTGTAGACGATGTGCGCACCGGTCTATTGGCGCTCGTCGCGGCCGGCGCGCGGCGGGCTCAGGCCGGGGCTGCCGCGCCACGGATTGATGTCCAGTCCGCCGCGGCGGGTGTAGCGCGCTTCCACCGACAGCCACTGCGGCGCGGTGCGCTGGCTCAGGTCGGTATGGATGCGTTCGACGCACTGCTCGTGGAATTCGGCGTGGTCGCGGAACGAGACGAGATAGCGCAGCAGCGCGGCGCGGTCGAGCTTCGGCCCGCGGTAGGCGATGGTCACGCGGGCCCAGTCGGGCTGGCCGGTGACCGGGCAGTTGGACTTGAGCAGGGCGCTGCTGAGGCGCTCTTCGACGATGCTGTCGGATTCGATCGCCAGATGTTCGGCCTTGGGCGGGCCGTAGTCGTCGATCGCGACCTCGAGCTCGTCGATCGATTCGCTGGCCTCGTCGTGGCCGATCGCCGGCAACCCGGAGGCGACCTCGACCGCCGCGCCGGCCGCGGCCGACAGGTCGCGCGCGATCGTCGCCAGCACCGCGGCTTCGTCGTCGAAGGCGGTCGCGTTGAAGGAGTTGAGGTAGAGCTTGAGCGACTTGGACTCGATCAGGTGCGGCGAGGTCGCCGGCACCGACACGGTCGCGGTGCCCACGCGCGGCTTGCCGCGGCGGTCGAGCCAGCTCAGTTCGTAGGCGTGCCAGCGGTCGTGGCCGACGAACGGCAGGGCGTCGTCGCGCAGGCCGAGGTGGTCGCGGCCGAGCGCGCGCGCGATCGGGAACAGCAACGAGGCGTCGTACTCGCGCGGGTAGTCGACGTGGCGGCCGAGGGGGAGGTCGTTGGTGGTCATACGGCGATTTTAGCCGCTCCGGGTCGGGGCGGCCGGGGTGGGATCGGGCGGGTGGGAGGGACTGGGGCGGTGATCGCGATGGTTGCTGCAGGCGACGTCCGCTCGATGCAGTCGCTACAAGGACGCCGATCGCATCGTTTAAATATCCAACCGACGTTCTTCCAAGCCGCCGCAGAACGGTTCCCCCCTTTGAAAAAGGGGGGCTAGGGGGGATTTGCTCTTGCAGTCAGATCGCTGCGATCTGACTGCAAGAGCAAATCCCCCGCGCTCCGGTTCAAGTACAGCAACCGGGACGTTCGCCGGGCGCTCGCCCCCTTTTTTAAAGGGGGCAAAGGTTCGCGTGCGTCGCCGATCCGACGATCCGCCCACATGCACGACGGCGCACGGCCGGCAAAATTCCGCCGCTTACCCGCTTACCCGCTTACCCGCTTACCCGCGCCTCAACCAGCCTTGGCCCCATTCAAATAATCCAGCGTCACCTGCAGCATCGCGCGCAGGCCGAGATCCAGCGAACTCTCGTCGAGCTTGAACTTCGGCGAATGGTTGCTCGGCGCGGTCGCCGGATCCACGCCGGCCTCGGTCGAACCGACGAAGAAGAACATCGCCGGCACTTCCTTGGCGTAGTACGAGAAATCCTCCGCGCCCATCACCAGCGGCATGTCGATCACGTTCTTGTCGCCGGCCACGGCCTTGAGGCTGGGCAGCATGCGCGCGGTCAGCGCCGGGTCGTTGTAGGTGACCGGGTTGCCGTCCTGGTCGGGCACCTGCGCTTCGGCCTGGGCGCCGTGGGCGGCGCTGACGTGGTCGGCGACGTTCTTGAGGTCCTTGAAGATCGCCTGGCGCATGCCTTCGTCGAAGGTGCGGATGGTGCCGGTCATTTCGACGTCGTCGGGAATGATGTTGTAGCGGATGCCGCCCTTGATCGAGCCGAAGGTCACCACCGCCGGCAGCTTGGCGATGTTGGTGCGGCGGCTGATGATGGTCTGCGCGGTGCCGACCACGTCGGCGGCGGCGACGATCGGGTCGATCCCGCCCCACGGCGTGGAGCCGTGGGTCTGGCGGCCCTTGATCTTGATGCTGAAGCGGTCGGACGCGGCCATCAGCGGCCCGCCGCGCACGCCGAGCTGGCCGGCGGGCAGGGTCGAGAACACGTGCAGGCCGAACATGGCCTCGGGCTTGAAGTCCTTGAACAACCCGTCCTTGAGCATCAGCGAGGCGCCGCCTTCCTCGTTGGCGGGCGCGCCTTCCTCGGCCGGCTGGAACACCAGCATGACCTGGCCCGGCAGGTCCTTCTTCATCGCCACCAGCGCATCGGCGACGCCGAGCAGGATGCCGGTGTGGGCGTCGTGGCCGCAGGCGTGCATGACCCCGACGGTCTCGCCGCGGAAGCTCGCGGTGGCCTTGGAGGCGAACGGCAGGTCGACCTGCTCGGTCACCGGCAGCGCGTCCATGTCGGCGCGGATCGCGATCTTCGGCCCGGGCTTGCCGCCTTCGACGATCGCGACCACGCCGTGGCGGGCGATCCCGGTCAGCGGCTTGAGCCCGAGTTTGCGCAGGTGTTCGGCGACCTTGGCCGAGGTGCGTTCCTCGCGGTTGGACAGTTCCGGGTGCTGATGGAAGTCGCGGCGCCAGGCGATCACGTCGGCCTTGACCTTGGCCGCGGCGGCGGCGACCTCGGGCCGTTCGCTCGATTGCGCGGCGGCGGCCAGCGGCAGGGCGGCGAGGACGCCGAGACTCAGGGCGCAACGCAACGCGACGGACAGCGGACGCTTCATCGACGGAACTCCGGGCGGGAAAGGGTTGATGCTAGCCGATGGGGGGCGGCGGGGATGCGCTACGTTGGTCGGTTGGTTGGGGGCGGGGATTGGGGATTGGGGATTTGGGATTCGGGATTGGGGAATTGGGATTGGGGAATTGGGAATCGGGAATCGGGAATCGTGAGGCGGGAATCGTGAGGCGGGAGGCGGGAATCGAGAGGAGGGAGTCGTGAGTCGGGCGGTCAGACAGTCGGATAGTCGGACCGTCGGAGGCGGACGGCGGACGGCGGACGGCGGTGTGGCGCTGGCCGCTCGCCTCGAAGCTCATGTCGTTGCGACGCCTGGACGATTTTCCTTACACGATCTCCGCGCAACCCACCTACCGTCATTCCCGCGAAGGCGGGAATCCAGAGACTTCAGCGTCATCCTTCCAGAACGTCATTCCCGCGAACGCGGGAATCCAGTGACTTCAAACGTTCTCGCACGAAAGGCCCTGGATTCCCGCCTTCGCGGGAATGACGGTAGGTAGGTTGCGCTGACGTTTGGAGTAGGCGCGAGAGTGACGCAGACGCACACCCACACCTGGACCCGCCGCAGCTCAACCCAGCCGCATCCAACGTGTCGACGCAAATCACCCCGACCTACAACTCCACCAACCCCGCCACCGGCCGCAACACCGACCCGTAACCCATCGCCGCATACACCCGGTCGCTATAAGCCTGACGCCGGGTCGGCCACCCCGATCGCCAGCGCAGCTGCAGGACCGCCACCGGCCCCCAGATCGCCGCATCGACCAGCGCTACCACCCACAGGCCTGGGTCGAGCAGCCACGACCACGACGTCTGGCCGGACGACAACGCCGCGTCCAATCCGATGATGGCCGCGACGATCGCGATGGCCGCCACCGACAGCCCCACGGTCCAGCTCAGTGCCTCGCGCAGCATGCGCGGGGTGTAGCCGACCGGCGCGATGTCCAGGACCAGCCAACGGAAGATGCTGTGGCAAACGTAGCGGCGGCCGTTCTCGCGGTTTTCCAGCGCGAGGACCACGCCGTCGTCGCCGATCCCGTCGGCTCCGATCTCATCGTTGTGGTGCCGTCGCCCGGTGTAGCGCTGTGCGCCGACGTCCACGCGGTCGCCTTCGCTCAGCGGCGATGGCGCGTATTCGTCTTCCGACATCGGTGCGTAAAACGCCAGACGAACGCGATCGAGGCGGAAGCGATACACCGCGAACTGGGTCAGGACGCCGTGGCCGGGGCGGCGGATGGACTCGATCGTGCGCTCCAGTCCGCGCACCCGCCCGCTCAGTCGCAACGGCGTGGACGTGACGGTCGCGGGCAGCGAACTCGTATCGTCCGACTTACCGTCGGTCAGGTGCGTGGCGCGTCCCGGCGCGGGTTCGTCCATGCCTCAGGGCCCGTGCAGGTAATCCAGCGCGACCTGAAGCATGGTCTTGGTGCCGACTTCCAGCGCGCCCTCGTCGAGCATGAAGTTCGGCGAATGGTTGATCGGCGCCTTCGCCGGGTCGGTGCCCTTCGCGGTCGAGCCGACGAAGAAATAGAACCCCGGCACGGTGTTGGCGAACTGGGAGAAATCCTCGGCCACGGTCACCAGTCCCGATTCCCTGACCTTGTCCTCGCCGGCCGCGCGTTGCAGCGAAGGCAGCACGCGCCGGGTCAGCGCCGGGTCGTTGACCGTGGCCGGCGCGTTGTTGACCACCTGCAACTCGGCCGTGGCGCCGGCCGCGTGGGCGTAGTCCTCGGCGGTGCGGCGCAGGCGCGCGATCACATCCTCGCGCACGCCGGCGTCGAAGGTGCGCAAGGTGCCCACCAGCCTGGCTTCGTCGGGAATGATGTTGAAGCGCACGCCGGCATTGAACTGGCCGGCGGTCAGCACCACCGGCGTCGCGGCGATGTTGACCTGGCGCGCGATCAGGCTCTGGCTGGCGAGCAGGATCTGCGCGCCGACGGTGATCGGATCGACCCCGTCCCACGGCCGCGAACCATGCGTCTGCTTGCCGCGCACGGTCAGGCTCCATTCGTCGGCGCTGGCCAGCATCGGGCCGCTGCGATAACCGACTTCGCCGACCTGCAATCCGGCCCATACGTGCAGGCCGAACACCGCTTCGGGTTTGAAGTCCTTGAACACGCCCTCGTCGAGCATCAGCCTGGCGCCGAACGGCGCGCCGGCGACCGGCGGGCCTTCCTCGGCCGGCTGGAACACGAACATCACCTCGCCCGGCAGCTGATCCTTCTGCGCGACCAGCGCGGTCGCCACGCCGAGCAGGATCGCCACGTGCGCGTCGTGGCCGCAGGCGTGCATCACCCCGACCGGCTGGCCGCGGTAGTCGGCGGTGACCTTGGACGCGAACGGCAGCCCGGCCGGTTCGGTCACCGGCAGCGCGTCCATGTCGGCGCGGATCGCGATCTTCGGCCCGGGCTTGCCGCCCTTGAGCACCGCGACCACGCCGGTGTGGGCGATGCCGGTGCGCGGTTGCAGGCCGAGCTTGCGCAACTGGTCGGCGATCAGTTTCGCGGTGCGCACTTCCTGCTGGCCCAGTTCGGGATGCTGGTGGATGTCGCGGCGCCAGCCCACGACCTGGGCGTTGACCGCGTGCGCGGCCTCGGCGGTGCGCGCGGGGTCCGCCGGAGCGGCTTGGGCTGGGACCGACGTCGCCGCCGCGACCGACAGGGCCAGCGTCAACAACGGGATCGACGCGCGATCGGACCAGGGCATCGCGAACTCCGCGGCAGTGAGGGCCCTCGATCCTAAAAGGTATCCGCGCGCGGCGATACGCGGGCGAGCGGTGGGTTCGCGCAACGCGGTGTTTCGGTCGCGGCTGTGATGGCGAGGGTCGGCGCGGCTCCGTCGGGGCCGGCGCGACTCGCATCGAACGCCGCTGTCCGCGCTCCGCGCCCGCTTGGCGCGCTCGCCGCGCCGCGCCCGCATGCGTGAACCCAATCACATCGGCGGCGTGTTCGCGCGGGCATGCTGGCGCGGCCGTTCCGGCACCGACCAAGGAGACAGGTCAATGCGTATCACCCGCCACAAGACGTTATTCGCCGCCGCATTCGTGTTCGCCACCGCGTTCGCTTCGACGGCTTCGGCCTCGTTCGATTGGCGCTGCGATTCGTGCATGGGCACGTACGACTACTGCGTCAGCCAGCCCGATGCTTCGATCGATGCCTGCGTCACCGAGTACAACATTTGCGCCGGGCGCTACAACTGCCCGTACATGCCGATCTGACCCCGACGTAATCCGCCTCGCCCGCCATCGATGTCCGCGTCGATGGCGGTTTGCTGTCGCCACGCGCATCGCCATCGATCATCCGCATCTTGGCGATTCGTACTGAATGCCAGTCCCGCCAATCAGGCACAGACCAAGGAGAAAGGTCGTTATGCGTATTTCCCAGCACAAGACGTTGTTGGCCGCGTTGTTCGTGTTCGCCGCGGGTTTCGCGTCGGCGTCGTCGGCGCAGTTCAATCCCCGCTGCGACGGGTGCATGAACACCTACGACTACTGCATGTCCCAACCCAATGCGGAGCAGTGGCTCTGCGTGCATCAGTACAACGTCTGCGCCGACCGCGCGGGCTGTTTGTTGATGCCGGAGATCTGATCCGCATCCGCGTTGTTTCCCGCTGTCGACCAAGGAGAAGGTTCGTATGCGTTCCATTCGCCACAAGACCCTGTTCGCCGCCGCGTTCGTGTTCGCCGCCGGCTTCGCGTCCACCGCTTCGGCGGGCAGTTGTATCGAATGCATGGACATCTACAACGCCTGCATGACCGCCACCGGCGGCGACTACGGCGTCTGCGCGCACCAGCACAACCTCTGCGCCGCGCCGCAGAACTGTCCGCTGATGCCGGAAATCATCATCGACTGAGCATCGCGATGCTGGGCGCGCGCTGATGCGCCCGTCGGAAGGGCCTTCGCGCCGGCGCAAAGCGCCGGGGTCGAAGGCCCTTTCGTTGAGGCGACCAGGTCGGCCATCGCTGCGGGCGCGAAGCCGACGCGCGAGCCTCGCAGGCGCACCCGGTTTACCCCGTGCGGCCGCACCCCGCGGATTTGCCCCCGCCCCGCCGCGTCCGTAAGATGAGAATGGTTATCGTTTGCCGGCGAGCACGGAGCCGCGGCCGCGATCGCCCCCTTCTCCGCTTATCTCCAGGCCTGTATGCCGACCTCGTCCGTGTCCGACCCCCGCGCGCTCGCAAGCGCGATCCGCCTGTCCCTGCTCGGCCTGCCGCTGCTGCTCGGCGCATTCGCCGTACACGCCGCCGATGCGCCCGCCGACGCCACCACCCTCGACAACGTCGAAGTGCGCGCGCCGATCGCCAAGCGCAGCCAGACCGCGACCAAGACCGACACCCCGCTGATCGAGGCGCCGCAGTCGATCTCGGTGATCACCGCCCAGCAGATGCGCGACCGCGGCATCCAGGGCGTCGAGGAGGCGGTGTGGTACACCGCCGGCGCGCAGGGCGGCGGCTACGGCCAGGACACCCGCAGCGACTGGCTGCTGGTGCGCGGCTTCAACCCGGCGCGTTACATGGACGGGCTGGCGCTGACCGACGGCGTCTGGACCGGCGGCACCCGCATCGAACCCTACGGCCTGGAACGCCTGGACGTGCTCAAGGGCCCGACCTCGGTGTCGTACGGCGCGATGCCGCCCGGCGGCCTGATCAACATGGTCAGCAAGCGGCCGACCACCGAGGCGCTGCGCGAAGTCGAAGTCACCCTCGGCAATTACGACCTGCGCCAGGCCGCGTTCGATTTCGGCGGCCCGCTCGGCGACAGCGGCCAGTGGTTTTATCGCCTCACCGGCCTGGCCCGCAACAGCGACAACGTGGTCGATTACGTCCACGACGATCGCTACTTCTTCGCCCCGGCGCTGACCTGGAAACCCAGCGACGACACCTCGTTGACCGTGCTCGCGCGTTACCAGAAGGCCGACACCGCCCAGGGCGGCGGCTTCCTGCCGGCCGACGGCACCTTGTTCGCCAATCCCAACGGCAAGATCCCGCGCAGCCGCTACACCGGTGAGCCGGGCTGGAACGATTACCTCAAGACCATGAAGTCGGTGGGTTACGAATTCAGCCATCGCTTCAGCGAGGCGCTGACGTTCCGGCAGAACCTGCGTTACGGCAAGGCCGATGTCGATCACGACGCCGGTGTCGGCGCGTTCGGCTTGCAGGCCGACCAGCGCACGCTGACGCGCTATTACTTCCCGCTGGAGGAAAGCTCCAAGTCCTTCGCGGTCGACAACAACGTGGAAGTGAAATTCGACACCGGCGCATGGCGGCATACGCTGCTCGCCGGCCTCGATTACCGCCGGCTGGAAAGCGACTACGCCTCGGCGTTCGCGTTCGGCGCACCGTCGCTGGATATCTTTAATCCGGTCTATGGCGCGCCGATCGTCAAGCCGGCCTACACCTCGCGTCAGGACAAGCTGCAGCAGCAGCTCGGCGTGTACGTGCAGGATCAGATCAAGATCGACCGCTGGGTGATCACCGCGGCTGGCCGCCAGGACAAGGTGCGCACCCGCACCGATCAGCTGCTGGCCACGCCGGTCACGCGCGAGCGCCAGGACGACAGCCAGTTCTCCGGCCGCCTGGGCGTGAACTATCTGTTCGATTCGGGCTGGGCGCCGTATCTCGCCTGGTCGCAATCGTTCGAGCCCACCGTCGGGGTCAATTTCGCCGGGCAATCGTTCAAGCCGACCACCGGCGAACAGATCGAGGCCGGATTGAAATTCCAGCCGGCGAGCGGACGCGCGTTGGCGAGCCTGGCGGTGTACGAGATCAAGCAGGAAAACACCCTGACCGTCGATCCGAATCACACCTTGTTCTCGGTCCAGCAAGGCGAAACCCGGGTGCGCGGCGTCGAGCTGGAAGGACGCTGGAATTTCCGCAACGGCCTGAGCGTGTACGGCGCCTACACCTACACCGACAGCGAGGTGACCCAGACCAACGACGCGGCCGCGCTCGGTAAGCAGATCGCCCTGCAGCCGCGCAACGTGGCCTCGCTGGGCGCGGACTACACCATCGGCTACGGCGCGCTGTCGGGCCTGGGCATCGGCGCCGGCGTGCGTTACACCGGCGAGCATTACGGCGACATCTACAACCAGTGGAAGACGCCGTCGTACACCTTGTTCGACGCCTCGCTGCGCTACGACCTGGACACCTGGCGCTTCCAGCTCAACGCCAGCAACCTGACCGACAAGGAATACGTCAGCGTCTGCAACAGCGCGATCTGGTGCTATTACGGCTATCCGCGCACGGTGACGGCTACGGTGCGGTATCGCTGGTGAGTTAGCTGCCGACAACGATGACGGTGTCGTCGGTATCGGCGATGCAACATCGGCAGTGAAGTGACGCACGCGCTTTTGCTGTTCCCCCCTTTGAAAAAGGGGGTAGGGGGGATTTGCTTTTACGCCCAGATCGCCGCGTCGGATCGAAAAGCGAATCCCCCGCGCTGTGCCTGTGATCTGCCTTCGTGCCTGCGCCGGGCGCTCGCCCCCTTTTCCAAAGTGGGCTATGTGATTGCGCATGCCATCTGCATGCGGCAACGACAGCGACGACCATGACGATGTCAGCGATGTCAGCGATGTCAGCGGTGTCGGCGATGCGACATCAGCAGTGAAGCGACGCCTGCGCTTTTGCTGTTCCCCCCTTTGAAAAAGGGGGGCAGGGGGGGATTTGCTTTTACGCCCAGATCGCCGCGTCGGATCGAAAAGCGAATCCCCCGCGCTGTGCCTGTGATCTGCCTTCGTGCCTGCGCCGGGCGCTCGCCCCCTTTTCCAAAGTGGGCTATGTGATTGCGGATGCCATCTGCATGCGGCAACGACAGCGACGACTATGACGATGTCAGCGGTGTGGGCGGTGTCAGCGGTGTCAGCGATGCGACATCAGCAGTAAAGCGACGCCTGCGCTTTTGCTGTTCCCCCCTTTGGAAAAGGGGGGCAGGGGGATTCGCTTTTGCGCCAAGATCGCTGCGCACTACCCTAAAAACAACAGGCCACGACGCCAGCGCCGCAGCCCGTCAAACCACCCTCAGCGCCCGATCAACGCCATCCCGACCGCGGTATAGCGATCGCCCGCGACCGCTTCCGGCGCGAACAGCGTATCCAACTGCGCGCGTTCGCCCGCCGACAGCGACACCTGCAGCGCGCCGACGTTGTCCTCCAGGTATTTGCGGCGCTTGGTGCCCGGAATCGGCACCAAGTACTCGCCGCGCGCCAACACCCAGGCCAGCGCCAACTGCGCCGGCGTACAGCCCTTGTCGGCCGCGATCGCCTTGACCTGCTGCGCCAGCGCCAGGTTGTGGGCGAAGTTGTCGCCCTGGAAGCGCGGCGTGGTCAGGCGGAAATCGTCGCTCTGCAACTGATCGGCGCTGGTGATGTTGCCGGTCAGAAAGCCGCGGCCCAGCGGGCTGTACGGAACGAAGCCGATGCCCAGGCGTTCGCACACCTCGAACACGCCGTTGCGCTCGGGGTCGCGCGTCCACAGCGAGTATTCGCTCTGTACCGCGGTGATCGGATGCACCGCGTGCGCGCGCTCCAAGGTTTCCGCCGACGGTTCGGACAGGCCGAGGTAACGCACCTTGCCCTGTCGCACCAGTTCGGCCATCGCGCCGACGGTCTCCTCGATCGGCACCGAGGCGTCGATGCGGTGCTGGTAGTACAGGTCGACGTGATCGGTGCCCAGGCGCTTGAGGCTGCCTTCGATCGAACTGCGCACGTACTCGGGCTGGCCGCTGACGCCGCGCGCCTGCGGCCGCGCCGGGTCGAACACGATGCCGAACTTGGTCGCCAGGAACACTTGCTCGCGGCGGCCCTTCAAGGCGCGGCCGAGCAGTTCCTCGTTGCTGTGCGGGCCGTAGATGTCGGCGGTATCGAGGAAGCTCACGCCCAGCTCCAGCGCGCGGTCGAGGGTGGCCAGCGATTCGGTTTCGTCGGCGGCGCCGTAGGCGAAGCTCATGCCCATGCAGCCCAGGCCCAGGGCGGACACGGTGGGGCCGTTGCGGCCGAGGCGGCGGGTCGGAAGGGTGCTCATGGTGTGGCTCCTGATCGGAAGGGACGAGGCGCGGTGGGGGAATGGCCGCGCGCCCGGGAAAGGCGTGGACGCACTTTAGGCCGATCTGATTGCGCGAAAAACCGGCGTTATCCGAATAGCTCTTGAAGATTTGCTTCATAATTGAGGCTCGATCATCGCTTCGGGGAGCCGCCATGGCCGCCCATCCCTTGCCCGCCGTGCTCGCCTTCGCCCGGGTCGCCCACTTCGGCAGCTTCACCCGCGCCGCGGCCGAACTGGAGGTGTCGCCGTCGGCGCTGTCGCAGACCGTCCGCGCCCTGGAGAGCAAGCTCGGCGTGCGCCTGCTCAACCGCACCACCCGCCAGGTCGGCCTGACCGAGCACGGCGCGCGCTTCCTCGAACAGATCGGGCCGGGGCTGGCGCAGATCGAGGCCGCGTTCGACGACCTCGACGCGGTCCGCCACCGGCCGACCGGACGACTGCGGATCAATGTCGGGCGCACTGCGGCCAAAATTCTGATCGAGCCGCGGTTGCCGGCGTTCCTGGCGCGTTATCCGGAGGTGGAGGTCGAGCTGTTCGCCGACGACACGTTGGCCGATCTGGTCGCCGGCGGTTTCGACGCCGGCATCCGTCTGGGCGAATGCCTGGCGCGCGACATGATCGCGCTGCCGGTCGGCGGGCTGCAGCGGCAGGTGATCGTGGCTACGCCGGAGTACTTCGAACGCCATCCGCCGCCGCGCACGCCGCAGGACCTGGTCGGCCACGACTGCATCCGCCTGCGCCTGCCGGGCAGCCGGCGCCTGTACCCGTGGGAGTTCAGCCGCGACGGCCGCGACTTCGAAGTCGACGTGCAGGGCCGGCTGATCTGCAACGACGGCATGATGATCCTGAGCGCCGCGCGCGCCGGGCTGGGACTGGCGCAGTTGTTCGAACCGATCGCGCGCGAGGATCTGCAAAGCGGGCGGCTGGTCGAGGCGCTGGCGGATTATCAGCCGCCGTTTCCGGGGTTCTGCATCTACTATCCGGCGCGCAAGCAATTGCCGACGAAGCTGCGGGTGTTCGTGGAGTTCATGCGTGAGGGGATGTGAGGCCACGCCTGTCGCGGTGGGTGCAGCCACCGACGACATCGCATGCAGTCCCGTCGAGATATCGCAACCATGACTCCGCGTGCTTTTCCCCCCTTTGGAAAAGGGGGGCAGGGGGGATTCGCTTTTACTCGCAAGCCGATGCAGTAACTTCCCGGGCCACGTAACTTCGATTGCCGCGGCGCAGCGTTTGCGGTCAAAAGCAAATCCCCCCCAACCCCCCTTTTTCAAAGGGGGGAAAAGCACGGGCGATAGCCGGGGAGTGCGCACTACTTCGCGTCGCAATGAAATTTACGAGCGTCGGTCGGCATCGCGCGCGCCAACCCTCACTTTGCTGCACCCGACCTCGCCTTTCCCCCGAGGCCATGCGAGGCTGCGCCCGACCCGCCGGGAAGCCGCCATGACCGCTGTCGATCCGCCCGATCCGACGTCCGCCGCCGACCCGTCGCCGCCGGGCGCGCAACAACCCGGCGCGACCGCGTCATCGATTGGCGGGCGCGCAGGCGACGGCCACACAAGCGGCGACAGCGCGCACAGCCGCAGCGCGGGCGCGAACGGCGCCGCCACCCTGCAAGGCGAAGCCGCCCTGGTCCGCGCGCTCGGCCCGTTCCAACTCGGCGCTTCGATCATCAACATCATCGTCGGTGCCGGCATCTTCATGCTGCCGGCGTTGCTGATGGGACGCATGGGCGCGAGCGCGCCGCTGGTGTTCGTGGCCGGCGCGATCGCGATCATTCCGATCGCGCTGTGCTTCTCGGCGATCGGCAGCCGCGCCAGCGCGACCGGTGGGCCTTACACCTTCGTCGGCGCCGCGTTCGGGCCGTTCGCCGGTTTCCTTACCGGCGCGCTGATGTGGATCTGCAACACCTCCTCCAGCGCCGGTGTCGCCGCGGCATTGGCCGAACAGGCCGGCAACGCCTGGAGCGTGTTCCGCGATCCGCTGCCGCGCGGGCTGTTCATCGCCGCGGTCTACGCCGCGCTGTTCGCGCTCAACGCGTTCGGGGTGAAACTCGGCGCGCGCATGATCGTGTTGCTGGCGACCTTGAAGCTCACGCCGCTGTTTCTGCTCGCCAGCGTCGGCCTGTTCTTCGACGACTGGAGCCAGGTCGGCTGGACCGAACTGCCGTCGTGGAGCGCGCTGGGTTCGTCGATGGTGCTGGTGGTGTTCGCCTATTCGGGCATGGAAACCGCGCTGGTGCCGACCGGCGAAGTGCGCGATCCGGCCCGCCACGTGCCGCGCGCGACCTTGTCGGCGATCGTGGTCGTGGTGCTGCTGTACATCGGCATCCAGGTCGCCTGCCAGGGCCTGCTCGGCGCGCGCCTGGCCGACAGCACCGCGCCGGTGGCCGACGCGGCCGGCGCGATCTGGTCGCCGGCGCACGGCCTGTTGCTGATCACCGCGGGGGTGTCGATGACCGGGTTTCTGATGGGCAATCTGTTCTCGTCCTCGCGCCTGCTGTTCGCGCTGGGCCGCGACGGCTATCTGCCGCGCGCGTTCGGCCGGGTCGATGCGCGCTACCACGTGCCGCGGGTGGGCCTGCTCGCGCATGCGGGCATCGCGCTGGTGCTGGCCTTGATCGGCAATTTCGAAACCCTGGCGCTGATTTCCGGCGGCGCGATCTGCCTGCTGTTCGCGGCGGTGTCGGTCGCGGCCTGGCGCGCGCAGGCGCGCAACCTGCGCGGCGCGGGCGAACCGTTCCGCATGCCCGGCGGCAGCTGGCCGATGCCCTTGCTCGCGGTGCTCACCATGGCGGCGATCCTGGCGACGATGACCGCGCAGCAATGGGCCGCGATCGTGGCGTCGTTGATCGTGCTGGTGGCGGTGTACGGGTTGCTGGCGTTTTGGCGGCGTGGCGCGACGGCCGGGTAATCGGGAGCGCGCGTCGACATCGAGCTTGCGACGTTTGTGCGGTGTCGCGGTCGCGGCTCGCGCCGCTCCTACAGGGCGAAGCCGATGGTCATGGAGCTACCTGTAGGAGCGGCGCGAGCCGCGACCGCGACCTCATAACCACGACGCTCGCCGCGCCAATCGCCGACGAATTCCGAGACGGTTTCAGGAACCGAAAGTGTTCTTCACCCGATCCGACATCACCGTGTAAGCGATCCAGATCCCGCTGTAGAACAGCGCGCCCACCATGGCGCCGCCGAATCGGTACGAGTATTCGGGTGCGATGTCGGCGTTCTGCCGCGTCAGCACGAATACCACCATTGTCGTCAGGGCGCCGAGCGCCAGCCAGGCGATGAACACACGCGGGAACCACCGCGATTTCATGAAGAACAGCACGATGGCGACGATGTTCAACGCGATCAACACGCCATCGGCGCCCATGCGTACGCGCAAGGGCGCGCGCAGCGCGTCGCCGGGGTCCAGCGCGGCCAGTTGGCTGGATATGAAACCCATTGAGCCCAGCTGGCTCAGCAGCGCCCAGCACAGCACGATGGCGACCACGATCAACCAGCCCCCGAGCCCCTTCGGGCCGGAATTGCGCTCGCTGCGCGAGGTCGAGAATTCCAGCGGCCTGTCGCCCAACTCCAGGGCGCCGCGCGGCGCGGGTTCCGGCCGGCGGTACGGATCTTCTTCGGCGCTCATGCGGGTATCCCGTTCATATCGCGGCCCAACGCCGGTTTCCCCCTGAACCCGGCCGCGGCCGCGACCCGCGCACGATAGCGAACCTTGCGCCGCATCACATCCCGCCGGCGCGCGCGGCGCGGTATTCCGGCGTAATCGGACAGTTCAACCGACACGCGCGCGCTTGATCCTTGACCGCCCGCTGTTGCCTACTAAGGCCTGCAACCCGCCGGAGCCGCGTGCCTCGATCCATGGCCAGCCCCTCCGCCACCGATCCGTCGCCATCCTCGCCCGCGGCTGACGCCACGCCGCCGGCGAGCGCGCCCTCGGCCGCTGCGGGCGCCGCGCCACCCACCGACGCATCGCCGCCCGCCGGCCCGCCCGCCGCGCCCGCGCCGATGTCGCGGTGGCGCATCGCCGGCTTCGTCTCGATCTCGCTGCTGCTCGGCCTGACCCAGAGCCTGGGCATGAACCTGGTCGCGTCCAACCTGCAGCAGGTGCAGGGCGCGCTCGGCGCGACCAGCGCCGAGGCGACCTGGCTGCTGACCGCCTACTTCGCCACCAACATCCCGGCCAGCCTGCTGCTGACCAAGTTCCGCCTGCACTACGGCCTGCGCCTGTTCGCCGACCTGGGCATCGGCCTGTTCGTGGTCGCCGCGGTGGTGCATCTGCTCGCCAACGACCTGGACTCGGCGATCGCCGCGCGCGCCGCGCTCGGCATCGCCGCGGCGCCCTTGAGTTCGCTGACCGTGCTGTACATGGCCGAGGTGTTCGCCGGGCCGAAGAAAGTGATCGGGCTGATGTTCGGCTTCGCCGCGCTGCAGACCGGCGCGCCGATCTCGCGGATCATCGCCGAGAGCCTGCTGCTCAACGCGCAGTGGCACGGCATCGTGATGTTCGAACTGGGCCTGGCGCTGGCCTGCCTGGCCGCGATCAATCTGTTGCGGGTCACGCCGGTGCCGCGCCAGAACATGTTCGACCGCTGGGACATCGCCAGTTTCCCGCTGTACGCCAGCGCGATCGCGCTGGTCTGCGTGGTGCTGACCCAGGGCCGCCTGCGCTGGTGGCTGGACACGCCGTGGCTCGGCCAATGCCTGGTCGCCGCGGTGATCTGCGCCGGCGCGTTCGTGGTGATCGAGATGAACCGCTCCAAGCCGATGGTCAACATCCGCTGGCTGTTGCACGGCGGCTACATGGTGCGGCTGGGGCTGGCGATCGTGTTGTCGCGCATGGTCTTGTCGGAGCAGTCGGTCGGCGCGGTCGGCCTGCTCAACGTGCTCGGCCTGCTCAACGACCAGATGCATACGATGTTCTGGCTGGTGCTGATCGGCACGGTCGGCGGGTTCGTGGTGACTCTGCCGTTCCTGCCCAAGCAGCGCTTCGACATGCTCGGACTGATCGCGGTGGCGATCGTCGGCGTGTGCGCCTACATCGATTCGCACGCGACCAACCTGACCCGGCCGGCGAACTTCTACATCACCCAGACCCTGATCGCGATGGCCGCGTCGATGTTCCTGGCCAGTTCGATCCTGCTCGCGCTGGTGCGGGTGGTCGCCGACGGCGTGCGCAACCTGGTTACTTTCATCGTTTTGTTCAGTACCACCAACGCGCTCGGCGGCCTGCTCGGCTCGGCGGTGCTCGGCACTTACCTCGCCCGACAACAGACCGCGCATTACCAGCAACTGATGCAGCAGCTCAGCCTCGGCGATCCGCAGGTGGTGCTGCGCACCCAGCAACTCGGCGGCGCGGTCGCGCGCGTGGTCGGCGATCCGGCCGCGCGCGGCAATCAGGCGCTGACCTCGCTGAGCCAGCAGGTCACCCGCGAGTCGTGGGTGCTGGCCTACAACGACGTGTTTCTGGCGGTGGCGTGGCTGGCCGCGCTGGTGCTGGTGTGGGCGATGCTGATGCGCTGGCAGCTGTGGCGGCGCGGCCACACCGTGGTGAGTTTCGCCTCGCAGGTGCCGGGCCCGTTCGGGCCGCCCGCGGCCGCGCCCGCGCCTGCCGCTCCGCCCGACGACGCGCCCACCACGGCCGTTGCGATCCAATCCCCGCCAGCGGCTCCCGCCCGCCCCTGATCCGAAGGACGCCCCATGCCTTTGAAGACGCCCTTCAAGTCCAAAGCCACCATTCCCGCGATTGTGATCGCGATCGTCGGCGTGCTGCTGATCCTGTACGCGTGGCGGCTGTGGCCGTTCTCCAGCGCGCGCCAGACCACCGAGAACGCCTACGTGCGCGGCAGCGTCACCGTGGTCGCGCCGAAGGTCGACGGCTACGTCGCGCAAGTGCGGGTGCAGGACTACATGCGGGTCAAGGCCGGGCAGGTGCTGGTCGAACTCGACGATCGCAACTACCGCCAGCGGGTCGATCAGGCGCGCGCCAATCTGGCCGCGCAACAGGCGAACCTGTCCAACTCGACCCAGTCGCGACGCGTGCGCGAAGCCGCGGTCGCCAACGTTGAGGCCCAGCTCGCCGCCGCGCAGGCCAACCTCGCCCGCGCCCAGGCCGACATGCGCCGCGCCAGCGCGCTGGTCGGCGACGGCTCGTTGTCGTTGCGCGAACGCGATCAGACCCTCGCCGCCTTGCGCCAGGCCGAGGCCGGCCTGGGCCAGGCGCAGGCCGCGCGGCGTTCGGCCGACGAGGACGTGCGTTCGGTGATCGTCAACCGCGACGCGCTGACCGCCGCGGTCGCCAACGCCGAAGCCGCGTTGCGGCTGGCCGAGATCGATCTGGCCAACACCCGCATCCACGCGCCGCAGGACGGCCAGCTCGGCGAGATCGGCGTGCGCCTGGGTCAGTACGTCACGCCCGGCACGCAGCTGATGCAGCTGGTGCCGTCGCGGGTGTGGGTGGTGGCGAATTTCAAGGAATCGCAGACCGCGCGGATCAAGCCCGGACAGGCCGCGTCGTTCCGGGTCGATGCGCTCGACGGCGCGGTGTTGCACGGGCATGTCGAACGCCTGTCGCCGGCCACGGGTTCGGAATTCAGCGTGATCAAGACCGACAACGCCACCGGCAACTTCACCAAGGTCGCGCAGCGGCTGCCGGTGCGGATCGCGATCGATGCCGATCAGGAGCTCGCCGCGCGGTTGCGTCCGGGCATGTCGGTGGAAGCTACGGTCGATACCGCGAGCAAGGTCGACGAGGAGGCGGTGCGTCGCGACGAGCAGGCCGCGGCGGCGAATGCGGCGCGCGATGCGGGTGGGGTGGGGAATGTTTCGCCTGCGAACGCGTCGACGGGACAATCCGCGGGTTCGAATGCCGCTCCGATGTCGAGCGGGAACGATGGCGCGCGCGCGAACGCTGAGCGCGACGCGGCTTCGCCAGCGCCCGCTTCGCAACCGTCGGCGCCTGCAATGCCCACGCAAGCGCCGACCACGCCGCGGTCCGACGGGACGGAACCTGCGCGATGAGCAGCCAGGTACCGACACCACCCATCGCGATCGCGCAGCTGGCTGCGGCACGACAGCGCGCGTTGCCGATCGTCTCGTTGCGCGTCGCAGCGTTCGCATTAGCGATGAGCATGCTCGCCGCCTGCGTCACCGTCGCCCCGCCGCCGAGCACAGTCGAACCGCCGCCGGCCTGGCGCGATGCGCCCGGCGCCGGCATCGCGGTGCAGCGCGACTGGTGGCGCGGCTACAACGATCCGGTGCTGAGCCAGTTGGTCGACACCGCGCTGGCCGGCAACACCGATCTGCGCCTGGCCGCCGTGCGCGTCGCCGAAGCGCGCGCGCTGCTCGACGCGCAAGGCGCGGCGCAATGGCCGACCCTCGACCTGGCCGCCAGCGCGCAACGCTCGCGCAGCGTCAGCGCCGCGACCGGCCGCGCCAACATCTCCGACGTCAGCCAGCCGCAGTTCCAGGCCGCCTTTGAGGTCGATCTGTGGGGCCGGCTCGACGCCTTGACCGACGCCGCGCGCGCCAACCTGCTGGCCAGCCAGACCGGCGCCGACAGTGTGCGGCTCAGCGTCGCCGCCGCGGTCGCGTCGGCCTACCTTGGCCTGCGCGCGAGCGACGCGCGGCTGGAGGTCGCGCAACGCACGCTGGTGTCGCGCGAAGGCGCGCTCAAGGTCGCTCAGCGCCGCTTCGACACCGGTTACAGCTCGCGCCTGGAACTGGCGCAGGCGCAGGCCGAATACCGCGCCACCGCCCAGGTCGTGCCGCAGTTGCGGCTGGCGATCCGGCGCCAGGAAGACGCCTTGTCGGTATTGCTCGGCCGCGCGCCCGAAGCGGTGCCGCGCGGACGCGCATTGGACGAAATCGCCGCACCCGCGCTACCCGCGGCTGGCGTACCGTCGCAATTGCTGCGTCGACGTCCCGACATCGCCCAGGCCGAGGCGCAGATCGCCGCGGCCGACAGCAGCCTGGACGCCGCGCGCGCGCAATTGTTGCCGTCGTTGCGATTGACCGGATCGCTCGGCAGCCTCGATTCCAGCCTGTTGCGCGGCGACCCGATCCGCCTGTGGAGCGTCGGCGGCAGCGTGCTCGCGCCGCTGTTCAACCACGGCCGCCTGCGCGCGCAGGTGCAGGCCGGCGCCGCGCGCCGCGACCAGGCCGTATTGGGTTACCAGAAGACCGTGCTGACCGCGTTCGCCGAAGTCGAGGACGCGCTGGCCGCGATCGCGCACCTGCGCGAACAACGCGAGCAGGCGCGGCAGCAGCGGCAGGCGCTGAGCGAGGCGTTGCGGATCGCCCACAACCGTTACAACGAAGGTTATGCCTCGTACCTGGAAGAACTCGATGCGCAGCGCAATCTGTTCAACGCCGAACTTACCGTACTGCAACTGCAGGGCGATGCGCTGACCGCTGAGGTGAATCTGTACAAGGCGCTGGGTGGTGGGTGGGAGGCCGCGGCGGAGCGTTGAAACTTCGCGGCGCCGCTAACCCCCGTTTCGGCATCGCTTCCGGGAGGTGGGTGGTGTTGATTGGGTGGTTCGTGGTTCTTTTTCGCTGCGTTTTTGGATTGCGATTGATCGGGTCGGACACCTGAAATTGCATTCAACGCATAAGCCAAGGATAGCGCGGGCGTCGCTGCCCCCTGTAGGAGCGGCGCGAGCCGCGACTGCGCCATTACGACAATCTCGCAACTTGCGTAGTAGTTGCGTTCCCGCGGTCGCGACTTGCGTCGCTCCTACAGGTAGGCCATGCAGCTTAGGCTTGAGCTTGAAGCCGCGCAGTTCATCCAGCGCTGCGAGGCTGCTAACTCGCGAGAACAACGGCACACCCGAAGGGCGGCGCACATGGATGTGCGCCGTGCGCCACCGAGACAGGATGTCTCGTGTGGCGCATGCCTGCGGAAGCTCCGCACTTGCGGGCACTTGATTCAAAGAAAAGCGTTTTTCTTTGGTTACCTTTCTTTTGTCGCTTTTGACAAAAGAAAGTAACTCGGCCGCTTGCGGACGAAAGCCGTTGCTTTTGCCTCAAAGGCTCTAAAGCTTCAAAGCTTCAAAGCTTAAGAAGCTGCAAGCAGGATCAAAAGCTTCCGCCACTAAAGCGGCGGGTCACTTTCTTTTGTCTAAAGCAACAAAAGAAAGGTAACCAAAGAAAAATGCTTTTTTGTGAATCAAGGGCCCGCGCGTGCGGTGCAGACGCGGGCATGCGCCACACGGGACATCCATGTCCCGGTGGCGCACGGCGTGCATCCTGCACGCCGCCCTTCGGGTGTGCTGGTGCTAACGCGAGTTCAATGCTTCGCAGCGCTGGATGAACTGCGCGGCTTCAGGCTCAAGCAAAAGCAGACCTCAAGCGAAGCAAGTCGCGAAAATCGCCGCGCGCTATCAGCGGCCAGGACAGCCGAACGCATGCTCCTGGTCGCAATGCAGGACCGGTGCGAGCTCGTGCAAACGCTGGATCGTCTTGCCGACACATTCGATCGTAGTGTCGCGCTCGTCCGGCGCGGTCACGCTGACGCCGTAATCGGTGACCGGCGATTCGGTGCCGTCGTAACGCTGGAACACGGCATAACGATAGCCGCCGTTGGCGAAACCGATGTCGAGGTAATACGTCATCGCCCGCGTGTACTCGTTGTAGGAAAACCGCGCGAGCGAATCGGCGACGCCCGCCGACGGATACTCGAGTTCGACCTTGCCCGGCGGGCCGAAGCGGTAGTGCAGCGCGCTCGGCGCCTTGCCGGCGACGGCGGTGCCGCACAGCGAGATCAGCTTCTTGGCGCGGGTCTGGCAGGCGAAATAGGCGACCTCGCCGGCACGGCAATGGTCGGCGGCGTGCGCGAGCGGCATGAGCAATGCCAGCGCGAGCAGGCACCACGGGCGGGTTCGGGTCATCGGGGCGCTCTCCATCGCGCGATCGGTCGGTCGAGGCGCCGATGATCACCGATCCAGCTGCGCCAGCGCCATGCCGATGATCGCGAACTCCTTTGCCGGCTCCTCCTCGTCGCTGAGGAACCACGCCGCCGACAAGCCCTGAAACGCGACGATCCACTGCAGCAGACGCCGCCGTTCGATCCGCCCGTACTCGACCACGTCGTCCAGTCGGCGTTCGAACTGGCCCGGCGCCAGCGCGGTTTCCTCATCGGGGTCGGTGAACAGATTGGCGAAGTCGTAGCCGCGCTCGCCGAGCACGCGCTTGGGGTCGATCGCGATCCAGCCGCGTTGGGGGCCGGCGTCGAGCACGTTCTCGTGATGGATGTCGGCGTGCAGCGGCAGCACTTCGCGCGGTTGCGCGAGCAGCTCCTGGGCGATCTGCCAGCAGCGCGTCAGCACGCCGCCGTGGCTGCGCGAATAAGTGTCCAGGTCGGCGAACCATTGGGTCAGCGGCGCGAGTTCGGAAGGCGGCGGCGTGTTGCGCGGCGTGTGCAGCCGGTTGATGGTCTCGCACAGGATGCGGGTGGCGTCCTGGTCGCGGCCGTTGCGCGCCATGTGGCTCAGCGAGCGCGGGCCGCAGGCGCGTTCGATCAGCAGCGCGTCCTGATCGTACGCCAGCACGCGCGCGGCGCCGTCGCCGTTCCACCAGCGCATCATCAGCGCGCCGAATTTTTCCTCGGCGTCGCGCGGGATCTTCAGCATCGCCGCTTCGCCGTCACGCCGCACCGGCAGCAGATCGCTGCTGTGGGTGTGGATCGGCGCGCCGTCGGGCACGAGCTTCCAGGCAGTCAGGTGTCGATCGAACGGCGTCATGCGCGGGCGTGGATTCGAAGTCGGGATCATCCGATATCGGGATCGGCGCGCGCGATGCAAGCCGTCGTGGCGCGGCGAGCGGCTTCGATTCGATCCGGCCGCGCGCATGGCCGCGGCGGAATCAACCGCCCGCCCGGATCAATCGGATCAGCCGAACCAGCCGATCAACCGGCCTGGGACAGATCGATCGTCACCGAGTCGGCGTCGCCGCGGCCGATCTGGCTCAGCCCGCCGCGCGCGACATCGGTCTGCGCCGGCGCCGGCGCGCCGGACTCTTCGCGTTCGCGCAGCACCTGCAGCGCCTCGGTGTCGGCGGCGACGCGGTGGCGCAGCGATTTGCAGCGCTCCACCCCGGCGTCGGTCAGCTGCAGCGCGGGTTCTTCGCCCGGAACGATCAGCCCGGCTTCGACCAGGGCGGTGGAGATCAGCCGATCGTGCAGCGCCCGCGAATGCCGGGTCAGCGGCTGCCCCTGATCGATGCGTTGCAACACGTCCAGCAACGCCAGTTCTTCCAGGCTGATCGGGTCCACGGTACTGCTCCAGAACAAGTGTGCGCACTATGCCATGGCGCACATCGCAGCACATCGAAACCTCGTCGGCTGAATGCGCTGCGCGACTGACGCATTCAGGATTTTCATGTTGCCGCCGACGGACCGACGAACCGATCGCGCAAACACCGGCCGCGTCGCCGCGCACGGCGCGAAACGCGGCTCGATCGTCCGGCTGATCGCGACGCGCCCCGCCTTTGAAACCAGGTCGACCGACGCGATCGCCAAAACGCAGAACGCCGCCCGAGGGCGGCGTCCGGCGAAGCGGAGCGATGCGGCGGCCCAGGGCGCGCCGCACCAGCGGTCATCAGGCCGCGGCGTCCTTCAACTTCTTGAGCGGACGGACCTTGACCTTCACCGTGGCCGGCTTGGCGGCGAACCACTGCTCTTCCTTGGTGAACGGGTTGATGCCCTTGCGCTTCGGCTTGGCCGGCACGCTGACGGCGGTGATCTTCAGGATGCCCGGCAGGGTGAAAGCGCCCGCGCCCTTCTTGTTGATCGAGGCATGCACGGCGCCTTCGAGCGCGCCGAGGATCGAACGCACGTCCTTGGCGACGACACCGGTGGTTTCGGCCAGGTGAGCGACCAGAGCGGACTTGCTCAGCACTTCCTTGATCGGCTTCGGAGCGGCCGGCTTGGCGGCGGCCTTCGGAGCAGCCTTCGGAGCGGCCTTCTTCTTTGCAGCGGGTTTTTTCGTAGCCATAGTTTTTTCCGGTAAGACTCGTTGGATGGATGGGTTGCCTGGATAACCCCTCGGCAAGGCGGAATGTAGGGCAAGCTCGACGCGCCGCCAAGAGTTTTCGATGCAAATAGTGGCTGTTTTTCAGTTGCGCGCCGGTCGATGCGCGCAGCGCGGGCGGAAAATCCCTTGCGAATGAAGGTTTAGGCGCGTCCGCGCGGTCGCGCGCCGATCCGCCGCGGGCGAGAAAAAACCCTGAAAAACAGGGCATTTGTGCGTTCGTGTCGCGGCGCAGCGCCGCTTTTGCGCGCGCTGGGCCGCGCGCGGCGACGGTCCGGGCATGCGTCGCGCAACGCCGGCACGGCGTTCAGTCGCGGTGTGGCCGATGGAGGCATGCGCGCGCGAACCGGTGCTTGCGCGAGTTGCGATGCGCGGCACGGATGTGCCGCGTGGCGCCGCGCGATCGTGATCGGCCGCGCGATCGGAGCGAAGGATGGCCCGATCGCGGCCTCAGCCGCGATGCTCCAGCGCCAGGTATTCGGCCGACTGCATTTCGATCAGGCGCGAGGCGGTGCGCTCGAACGCGGCGCTGAGGCGATGGCCCTGGTACAGCCCGGTCGGCGCCTCGTCGGCGGTGCACACCAGGTTGACGTGACGGTCGTAGAACTCGTCGATGAGGTTGATGAAGCGGCGCGCGGCGTCGTCGTGAATTCCGCCGGGAAAGCGCGGAATGCCGCCGAGCAGGACGGTGTGGTACTCGGTCGCGATCTCGATGTAGTCGCTGGCCGCGCGCGGGCCTTCGCACAAGGCGGCGAAATCGAACCAGGCGTGGCCGTCGGCCAGCGCGCGCACCGGGATGTCGCGGCCTTCGATGCGCAGCGGGCCGCTCGCGCTGGCGCAGCCGGCGGCCAGTTCCTTCCAGCGCCCGGCCAGCCAGGCGTCGGATTGCGCGTCCAGCGGCGCGCGGTAGACCGGCGAACGGGTCAGCGCGCGCAGGCGGTAGTCGTGGGCGCTGTCGAGCAGCACGGTTTCGCAGTGGCGCTGGATCAGCTCGATCGCCGGCTTGAAGCGGTCGCGCTGCAGGCCGTCGGCGTACAGATTGGCCGGCTCGGTGTTAGAGGTGGTCACCAGGGTCACGCCCTCGGCGAACATGCGGTCGAGCAGGCGCCCGAGCAGCATCGCGTCGCCGATGTCGATCACGAAGAATTCGTCGAGCACCAGCACGCGCAGTTGGTCGCGCCATTCGCGCACGATCTTGGCCAGCGGGTCGCTCTCGCCGGCGTGGTTGCGCAGCTGCGCATGCACCTCGCGCATGAAGCGGTGGAAGTGGGTGCGGCGCTTTTCGGCGATCGGCAGGTGTTCGTAGAACAAGTCGATCAAAAAGGTCTTGCCGCGGCCGACGCCGCCCCACAGGTACAGCCCGCGCACGCCGCCGCGCGGTTTGCCGCGCAATCGGTCGAACAGGCTCTGGCTGGGCGGATCGAGCACGCCGGCGTGGATGCGGTCGAGTTCGCGCAGGGCCGGGTGCTGGGCCGGATCGTCGCTCCAGTCGCCGCGGGCGACGCCGGCGGCGTAAGCCTGCGACGGCGTCAGCGCGGTCGTATCGGCGGGGTGTGCGGCGCTCGAACTCATGGCGAGCGCAGCGCGCGGCCGCCGGCCGACATCAGCCGCACCGGCGGGTGTTGCTGATAACCGTCGGACCAGGTGTCGATGGTCGGCGGCAGTTTCGCGGTCCAGGCCGGATCGTTGCTGTAGTAGCGCAGCTCGGGCTTGCCCTGCTTGTCCTGGGCGCGGATCGCGACCCAGAACGTGCCGCCGTCGTTGCTCTGGATCAGCAGCGCGCGCATGTCGCTGGCCAGACCGCGCACGTATCCATTGGTGACGGTGGCGTCGAGTCCTTCCTGATCGGCGCGGGTGTCGATCACGTCGAGACGTTCGACCAGCAGATCGTAGTCGTCGCCGAGCAGGCGGCGCAGGCTGGCGTCGTCTTCGGGTTTCAGCAGCAGGCCCAGATCGAGCAGGTTCCACTGGGTGGTCGCGACCGCCTCGCCCAGGCCGGGCAGGTAACGGCCGCTGAAATGCACGCCCAGGCCGGCGCCGCAGTCGTTGCTGGTGTGCTGCTGCTCGATCTGCAGCTGGCGGTGAAACCGGTGGAAGGTCAGCTCGCAGCGGGTGTTGTCGCCACCGCCGCCGGGTTTGCCCTTGTAGACCATCTCGTTGTCGTTGGCCGCGCGCGCGCGGCCCGACAGCAGGCCGGTGTTGGCGCCGGAGCTGGCCTGCAGTTCGATCTGGTAGTTGTCGCCGCCCAGCGATTTCAAGTTGAGCGTGGCGCCGCCGTCGCTGCGGGTCCAGTCGCCGTCCCACTGGAATTTGCCGGCGATCGCGGCCGGCTGCAGTTCGGTCAGGCGTTCGACATAGGCCATGCGCAGGCAGCGCACCTGACCGTCGCAGCGGTCGCGTTCCTTGATCCAGGCGAGCTGGTCTTTCTTCAACTGACCGCCGTAAGCGCTGGTCTTGAGCGCGGCGCGGTAGGCCTGGTCGAGTTCGCCGTCGCGGCGGCCGAGCACCGGGTCGGCGCAGATCGCGCGTTCGTTCTTGCTGGCGGCCTTGGCGCAGGCGATGCCGGCGGCCGCGGCGTCGCCGGTCCAGCCGGTCGCGATCAGGCCGGCGCAGAGCGACAGCAGCGCGAGGCTCAGGGCGTGGCGCATCGTGGGGAATCCTGTGGAGGCAATGCGGAAGACGATGATGATGGCGCAGATCAGGCCGGATCAGGCCGAATAAGCCCGGGTCAGGCCGGGTCAGGCCGTGCCGGGCGCCGGATCCGACGACGCACTCGCCGCGGTTTCCGGCGGCAGATGCGGACGGACCGAATGCTTGATCGCGCCGCGCAGGTCGATCAGGCGGCGATGGAAAAAGTGGCTGGTGTCGGGCATGCGCACCAGCTCGGGCGGCTGGCGCAGGCCGTCGAGCCAGGCGTAGACCGCTTCGGGATCGACGATCTCGTCGGCTTCGCCCTGGATCACGATCCACGGATAACCGCTGGGCGGCGCGATCCGGTCGAAGTCCCAGCGTCCGGCCGGCGGCGCGATCGAGATCAGCAGCCTGGGCTGCAGTTCGTCGGCCATGCGCAGCGAGACATAGGCGCCGAAACTGAAACCGGCCAGCCACAGCTGCGCGTCCGGACGCGTCGCGCGCACCCAGGCGGCGACCGCGCGCAGGTCGTCGCCTTCGCCATTGCCCTGATCGAACTCGCCCTCGGACGCGCCGGTGCCGCGGAAGTTGAAGCGCACCGTCGCCGCGCCGCATTCGCGCAGGGCGCGCGCGGTCATGGTGACGACCTTGTTGTGCATGGTTCCGCCCTCGGTCGGCAGCGGATGGCAGACGATGGCCACGATCGGCCGCGGCGTCGCTTCGGCGGCCTCGACGATCATCTCGATCGCGCCGGCCGGACCGGGCAGGCTCAGCGCGGTGGAAGCGTCGCTGGGAAAGGCGGGGTTGCTCATGCCCGGCATGATACGGGGCGCGGTGAGCGCGGTGTTACGACGGTGTGTTGGGCGCGCCTGGGCGGTGTATGCGGACAGGTCGAGTACAGCGCTTGCGGGCTGCGTCGCGCGAGCGGGTCGCGATGGCGCCGGATCGCAACGCGCGGGGCTGAAACTCGCGCGCGCAAGCCATCACACATCTCGACGTGCGGCGCGGACGGGCCATCAGGCCCGGCGCGGTTCAACCGCATCGCGTCGAACCGGCGCCGCATCGTTCAACGCGGCATCAAGTCGAACCCGAGCAGCACCGGATCGTGATCCGAACTGCGCCACGGCCCCACGCCGCCGTCGCGATAGCCCGCATGGTCGGGCTCGTCGGCATTGGTATGCCACTCGGCCGCGCCGCGCAGCCGCGCCGCCAGCGACGGCGACAGCAGGGCGTGGTCGAGCCGGCCCAGTTCGCCGTCGTAGACATAGCTGTAAGGCGCATCGACCTTGGCCACCGCGAACGCGTCCAGCCAGCCGGCCGCGTACAGCGCGCGCAGCGGTTGCTCCTGCGCGTGCGCGTTGAGATCGCCGACGATCATCGTCAGATCGCCGCCGCTGCCGGTCGGGTCGGTCTTGAGCCACGCGTCCAGGCGTTGCGCGGCCTGGGTGCGCTCGGCGTTCCAGCACGACGCGCCGTCGCCCTGGTCCTTGTCCAGGCCTTCGGCGTTGGCGCAGCCCTTGGACTTGAAATGATTGGCGACCACCACGAACGCCGGTCCGGCGCGCTTGCCGGCGCCGATCGCGGTGAACGCCTGCGCCATCGGCACGCGCGCGAGCGGACCGAACGAGCCCTGCTCCAGGGTCGCGGCCACGCCGCGCACGGCCACGCGCTGGCCGCGGTAGATCACGCCGACCCGGATCGGGTTGCTGCCCGGGCCCTTGATGCCGGCCGGGCAGGGCTGCTTGCACGGCGCGGCGAAACGCCAGTCCTGCGCGCCGCCGGCGGCCGCGTCGGCGCGGTCGAGCGCGGCGACCAGATCGGCCAGGGTCGAATCCGGGCCGTAGCCGTCGTTCTCCAGTTCCATCAACGCGGCGACGTCGGGGTTGAGGGTGTGGATGGTTTCGACCAGCTTGGCCAACTGGGCGTGGTACTCGGCCTGGGTGCGCGCGCCGCGCGGGGTCGGAAAACCGCCGCCGCGGCCGTCGCCGTTGAACAGGTTTTCCAGATTGAACGCGGAGATGCGCAGGTCGCCGGCGACGTGCGGCGGTTGCGGGCGCGGCGCGGGTTGCAGCGTCGGCGCGGTGGCGAGGACGATGCCGTCGTGGCCGCCGACCGGCCAGGCGATGCCTTCCACCGCGTCCAGGCGGCTGCCGCTGCGGGCGGCGAATGCGGCATCGCTCAGGGTCGCCGGATCGCCGCTCAGCACCACGCGACGGCGTTCGTTGTCGCTCGCGATCGCGCGCGCCGCGTCGCTGCCGGGCGCGGCGCGCTCGCCGGATTGCCACAGTGGGCCGTCGAAGGAGGCGGTGAGGGTGTGGGTCTTCGGATCGCGTTCGCCCAGGATCAGCGGCGCGACGATGCGCACGCGCATGCCTTCGACGCGCGACCAATCGGGCGCGGCGTCGATCGCGACCGGCGCGATCGCGGCCAGGGCCTTGCGCTGCGCGCGCGCGGCCAACGGCTCGATCCGTTTGGCGTCGATCGCGGTGACCGTGCGCGGCGGGCCGCGGCGGCCGCCGTCGACCGCGGCCTCGCGGACCCGGCCGGTGATGCGCACGAGCTGATCGGGCGCGAGCGTCGCGGCGGCCGCGCCGGTGACCCAGATCGCGTCGGAACTGGCCGGGTCGCCGTCGCCGCCGTCCTGCACGATCCAGCCCGGCGTCGCGTCCGCGCCGGCGCGCGCGAGCGTGACCCGGCCTTCGATCGTGACCGTCTGCCCGACCCGCGCGCTGGCCGCGCCGTGGCCCTGGACCGCGCCGATCGCGAGCGTTCCCTGCGCGCGTTCGGCGCGCGGAGCGGTGGCGCAGGCCGCGAGCAGCAGGCAGGGCGCGAAGGCGAGGGCGGGACGGAATCGCGTCATGACGGGCTCGGCGTGGGCGTTGGAGCGGTCATTATCCGCAGCCGCGTGGCGCTGTCGCGTGTGTTGTGTGGCGGGTGGATGAGCGGCGGTGGCAAGCGTCAGCGGCCGGCGGTGCGAAGCCGATGGTCGACGGTCGTCGCCGGGAGACCGGCGCAGACAACACCCACGCGTCGCGGCTTTTGCTGTTCCCCACTTTGCAAAAGGGGGGTAGGGGGGATTTGCTTTTAGCCCCACGTCGCGGCGAATCAAGAGCAAAAGCAAATCCCCCCTGGCCCCCCTTTTGCAAAGGGGGGAACCCCTTGCGTTGGGGGTCCAGGCGACCGGAGCCTTTTACGATTCCCGATTCCCGATTCCCGATTCCCGATTCCCGATTCCCGAACCCCGAACCCCGAATCCTGAATCCTGAATCCTGAATCCCGAAACAAAAACGCCGCCCGAAGGCGGCGTCGTTGCAAGCCGGCAAGCGCCGAAAGCGCCGCGCTTACTTGATGTTGTCGAGCATCCAGTCGACCGTCGCGGCGACCTGCTGCGCGCTCAGGGCCGGGTTGCCGCCCTTCGCGGGCATCACGCCGCTGGTGCCGGTGAAGCCTTCCAGCGCGTGCTTGTGCAAGGTGTCCTTGCCCTTCGGGATGCGCGCGGCCCAGTGCGAGGCATCCAGGGTCGGCGCGCCGCCGGCGCCGGACTTGTGGCAGCCCGCGCACAGGTTGTCGAAGATCACCTTGCCGTCGAGGGTGCCGTCGTAGGCGACCTGCGAGGCGGCCTTGGCCGCCGCCGCGGCGACCGCGGCCTGCTGCGAGGCCGCGCCGGTCGCGCCGGCGTAGACCGCGCCGACCGGACCGATCCGGTTTTCGGTGCGCTTGGCCGCGCGCGGGTCGATTTCCTGCGGCAACTGCTTGTGGACGAAGTAGGCCGCGATCATCAGGCCGAGGGTCACCAGCATGAGGAAGCCGATCACCATCGAGAATTTCTTCAGGAATTCGAGGTCGTAATTGCGCACGATCCACCTATTGCGTGTGCCCCGTCCGGGGCACATAGAGCCATCGACGAGGCCGCTACCGGGGATCGGCGCGGCCGCTGCACGGACCCGCCGAGACGACGCCGCCGGCCGTCTGCGCTGGGGCAGGGGCCACGGGCCGGGAATGCCGGTCGGGTAGTTCCGCCGGACAGTTTAGCTCAAGCGCGCGCCGCGCGGGCTGGACCGCGACGCGCGCCGCCGCGCGCCACCGGATCGGCCGCAAACGCGCGCCACGCCTGGCTTACGCGCGGGCGCCCGGGCATGACTTGCGACCTATGCGCCTTCCATGCGCCTTGCGCGGCCCGCCGCCCGCCCCTATAACCTTTGCGATCCATGAGCTCGGTCACGGACGATGATCGCTGGACCCGCGACGGCGCCCGCCGCCGCGCCCCGCGATCCGGACGCCCCCGCGCCTGTCAGCCTTTCCCTTCAAGGACCGACCTATGTCCCGCTGGACCACGCAAGAACTGTTGACCCGCCTGGGCGCTTCCTTCGGCGCCGACAATGTCGAAGAAGTGCCGACCGCCGACGGCGCGATCCAGATCACCCTGCCCGACAGCGGCGACCTGGGCATCACCATCGCCCTGACCGATCGCGAGATCTTTGTCTCCACCCCGCTGGTCGAGGCCGGCCAGGTCCGCGACGCGGCCGGTTTCAACGAAGCCTGCCTGCGCCTGAATCCGATCAACCCGCTGTCCAACCTGGGCCTGACCACGATCAACGAACGCGACGTCTACATCGTGTTCGGCGAAATGGCGCCCGATTCCACCGCCGAGCAGATCGAGCTGGAAATCCGCACCCTGGCCGACAACGCGATCGACGCGGTGGAAGCCCTCAAGTCCTATCTGGTGAGCGCATGAGCATCCTGCAGAAAATTCTGACCCTGTTCCGCGGCACCGCGCACGAGGCCGGCCAGGCCGTCGTCGACGCCAACGCGCTGAAGATCCTCGACCAGGAGATCCGCGACGCCGGCACCGAGCTGATCCGTTCCAAGGAAGAGCTGACCAAGGTGATGGCGCAGCGCCAGCTGCAGGCCAACCGCAGCAAGGACCGCTTCGCCAAGAAGGCCGAGTACGAGACCTACATCGCCGGCGCGCTGCGCAAGGGCGACGAAGGCCTGGCGCGCGAAGTCGCCGAGCGCCTGGCGGTGGTCGAGACCGACCTGAAGAACGACGAGCAGGCGATCAACAGCTACGACGCCAGCATCAACCAGCTCAAGACCGCGATCACCGCGACCGAGCGCAAGCTGGCGCGGGTCAAGCAGCAGGTCGACACGGTCAAGGCCACCGAAGCGGTGCAGCGCGCCCAGACCGCGGTCGCCGCGCGCCATTCCGGCGCCACCGGCAAGGTCACCACCGCGCTGGATTCGCTCGAACGCATCCAGACCCGCCAGGCCGAGCGCGGCGCGCGCCTGCAGGCCGCGGCGCAGCTGGAATCGGAAAGCGGCGACGGCGACCTCAACGCCAAGCTGGCCAACGCCGGCCTGCTGCCGGAATCGACCAGCGTCGAGAACATCCTCGAGCGCTTCCGCGACAAGCCGGTGCAGCAGCTCAGCCACGAGCCGCTGTCGCTGCCGGCGGTGGAAGTGAAGGAAACCGACAAGGTCGAGCGCAAGGAATAACGGCGGCGCGCGGGCCCGCGGCGGTCGTCGATAGCGGTCGATGGCCGTTGCAGGTCCAGTCTTGGCGGTTGTGGTGCTGCCGATGCTGGTGCAGTTGAACTTGCCGCTATCGATGTCGCTTTTGCTTGTGGCGCTGTCGCTCGTGTCGTTGTTGCTCGTGTCGTTGTTGCTCGTGTCTCGGCGTGCTTTCGCTTTTGCTCGTCATTCCCGCGAAGGCGGGAATCCAGAGCCTTCAGCGTCATCTCACCAGAACGTCATTCCCGCGAACGCGGGAATCCAGCGACTTTCCTGCGAGAACGCTTAAAGTCACTGGATTCCCGCCTTCGCGGGAATGACGGGCTTGAAAAATCGCGGTGCCTTTGGAAATCAGCAACACTCCAAAGCAACGCGAAAAGAAGCACGACCAAGCTACACAGCAAGGCAATACAGCAGCGACGCGAGCCAACGCAGCAACGCAATACGAATCGAATCAACCACCCCCGCATCATCGGCTTCAAGCCGCGTGGCATGGACGTAACCAGGCGAACCGGCTGACATGATCGTACTCGGCAAACTCTTCCGCAGCCTGCGCGGCCATCTGCGCCGGATCAGCTGGGGCGTGGTCGCCGCCGCGCTGGTGCTGCACATGACCGGCACCTGGCTGCTGCTGGCCTGGGCCGGCGAAGACAAGCTGCTGGGCTGGGATTCGTTCGTCTACTACTACATGACCACCGCCAGCACGATCGGCTACGGCGACCTGTCGCCGGGCACGCCGGCCGGACGCTGGGCGGCGGCCCTGTTCGTGATGCCCGGCGCGATCGCGCTGTTCGCCTCGGTGCTGGCCAAGACCAGCGCCGGCCTGCTCAATTTCTGGAAGCGCCATCAGGTGGGCAAGATGAGCTACGAGGACATGCACGGCCACACCGTGCTGATCGGCTGGCACGGCCGCGAAACCCAGCGGCTGGTGCAGTTGCTGCTGGCCGATACCCATACCGACGACGAAGGCATCGTGCTGATCGCCGAAGGCCTGAGCGAGAACCCGCTGCCCGAGCAGATCCGCTTCATCGCGGTGGAGTCCTACGCCGATTGCAACGAATACCCGCGCGCCGCGATCGCCCAGGCCGCGCGGGTGATCGTCCACACCGACCACGACGATCGCTCGCTGGCGGCGGTGTTCGCGCTGATGGCGCACAAGCCGAGCGCGCACGTGGTCGCGCATTTCGAATCCGCGGCGGTCGCGCAACTGGTGCGCAGCCACTACCCGCATGTCGAGTGCACCCGGCCGCTGCACGTGGACGTGATCGCGCGCGCCGCGCAGGACGCCGGCAGTTCGCTGGTCGCCGGCGAATGGCTCGGCGCGGGCGGCCCGACCCAGTTCAGCCTGCAGGTGCCGGCCGATGCCGCGCCGGTGCGCGCCGGCCGGCTCGCGGCCGCGTTCCGCGCCCAGTCGGCGCTGTGGATCGGCTACCGCGACGGCCGCACCGCCGCGCCGGTGCTCAATCCGCCCGATCACGACGAGATCGCGGCGGGCACGCTGTTGTATTACCTTGCCGACGCGCGCATCGACAGCGCGCGGGTGCCGTGGGCCTCGCTCGCGGCGGCCGCGGGTTGAAGCGAGCTGAATGAACAGGGCCGATTCAACACGGTCTGATTCAACACGGTGTGATTCAAACGGCCTGAGTGAATACAGCCCGATTGAATACAGCCTGCTCAATACGATCCGATGCAAGCTGGGTCGATCGATAACGAATCGACCCCGCGCGGATCGATTCAACGCCTGACGAGGTGAACGCAATGGGTTGGTTGGACGGATTGTTCGGCGGCAAGAAGCAGACCGCGCAGACGGCGACGCTGCCGTTCGCGCACGAGTTGCCGCTGGGCCTGCGCATCAACGGCCGGGTCGCGTTCGACACCCTGCCGTTCCGCGCCCACCCGCAGGCGTGGACGGTGCGTCTGCCCGAGGGCCATCAGGGCATCCCGTGCTACGGCCACATCGACCTGGGCGGCGGCCACGCGCTGCACCGGTTCTATCTCGACGAAGACGCCTATCTGCAGGTCAGCACCGCCAGCGGCCAGGTCGAGGGGATCAAGGCGTTCGTGTTCCAGGACACCGTGAACCCGGCCAACCAGGCCGAATTCAAGCGTTTCATCCACGAGCATCCGCACCTGGGCGCCGACCACATCGATTACGCCGGCCGCACCTGGTATCGCGAATTCGGCGACCAGCTCGGCACCGGCGGCAAGGCGCCGCCGGTGATCTACGACGAAGTGCTGTACCGCCACGACCCGCCGCGCCGCGACGACGATCTGACCCACTACGCCATGCTGTACCGGCGCGAAGTGCCCGAGCTGGACCGCGAGGAATTCCTGCTGGTCACCGCCGAGGACTACGGTCCGAGCGAGTTCGTGGTTACCTATGCGATCGGCATCGACCTGACCACGGCCGATATCGACGTTACCTGAGCGCAGGCGCGCTGCTCCAGCGCGAACGCTTCCACCGCATCACTCCGCCGCAAGGACTCTCTCCATGGACGCACCGATCACCGCCCACAGCTTCCTCAATTTCCTCGCCTACGCCGGCATCGGCCTCGGCGTGCTGGTGCTGGCCGCGCTCGCCCTGGTGCTGATCACCCCGCACCGCGAACTGAGCCTGATCCGCGAAGGCAACAGCGCCGCGGCGACCGCGTTCGCCGGCACCCTGATCGGCCTGGCCCTGCCGCTGCATTCGGCGATCTCCAACTCGGTCAGCCTGATCGACGCGGCGATCTGGGGCGCGGTGTCGGTGGTGGTGCAGGCGGTCGCGTTCCTGCTCGCGCGCCTGGTCGCGCCCAAGCTGTCGCAGCAGATCACCCTCAATCAGACCGCCGCCGGCATCTTCTCGGCCGGCGTATCGGTCAGCGTCGGCCTGATCAACGCCGCCGCCATGACCCCGTGAGCGCCGCCATGACTGTCCACGATCGCAACAGCAAACGTTCGCGCCAGCTGCGGCTGGTGTTGATGGCGGTGTCGGTGCCGGCGGTGTTGACCGGCTGCGGCGACGACGAGCCCAGCGGCAAGGTGCTGACCTCGCGCGAGGATTGCGCGGCGCAGACCGAGATCTCGCCGGCCGAATGCGAAAAGGCTTACCAGCAGGCGCTGGTCGAGCACGAAAAACTCGCGCCGCGGTTCGAAAGCGAGAAAGAGTGCAATGACCAGTTCGGCGCCTGCCAGCCGGCGCCGCTCGCTTCCAACGCCAGCACCAGCAGCCACAGCTACATGCCGTCGATGTCGGGCTTCCTGATCGGCTACGCGCTCAGCCAGGCGATGCAGCCGCGCGGCTACTACGGCATCGGCGGGGTGTCGCCGCTGTACCGCGATTACCGCAGCGGCGGTTATCTGCGTCCGGGCGGCGAACTGGTCGGCAAGAGCAGCGGCACGGTCTACGGCAAGCAGGGCAACACCGCGTTGCCGGCGCGCGCGGTGACCGTCTCGCGCGGCGGTTTCGGTTCCAGCGCGGCCGCGCGCGGCGGCTTCGGCGGCAGCCGCAGCAGCGGTTCCAGCCGCGGCGGCGGCAGCTGGGGCGGTTGATTCGACCCCGGGGTCGGCCCCACATCCAGATCGTGCGCGCGCGCCGAACCGTTCGGCGCGCGGCGATCGCAATGTTCATCGGAGCGGCATGAAACGCATCCTCACGACCCCGCGCGCGGATTGGCGCGAACAGGCCCAGTCGCTGGGCTTCCACTTCCACACCATCGACGGCGAAGCCTACTGGGACGAATCGGCGTACTACGGCTTCGGCCTGCGCCAGATCGAGGACGACATCGAGCAGCCCACCCAGGAGCTGCACGACATGTCGATGGCCCTGGTCGACGAAGTGGCCGGTTCGGAGGAACTGCTGACCCGGCTGGCGATTCCCGCCGATTACTGGGACTTGATCGCCGCGTCGTGGCGCCAGCGCGAGCCGCATCTGTACGGGCGCATGGACCTGGCCTACGACGGCCGCGGCCCGGCCAAGCTGTACGAACTCAATTACGACACCCCGACTTCGCTGTACGAAGCGGCGTACTTCCAGTGGCTGTGGCTGGAGCAGGCGATCGCGCGCGGCGCCCTCGCTGAAGGCAGCGATCAGTACAACCGCATCCAGGAACTGCTGATCGAAACCTTCGCGACCCTGTCGCGCGAAAAACGCATCGCCACGCCGGTGCATTTCGCGGCGGTCGAGGATTCGGTCGAGGACCAGGGCACGGTGCGCTATCTGCGCGACTGCGCCGAACAGGCCGGCGTGGACACGCTGGAGCTGAGCATCGAAGGCATCGGCCTGAGCAAGGAAGGCTGGTTCACCGACGGCGAGGACCGGGTCATCAAGACCTTGTTCAAGCTGTATCCGCTGGAGTGGATGTTCGTCGAGGAATACGGCGCCAAACTGGCGGCCTCGCAGGTGCAGCTGATCGAACCGGCGTGGAAGGCGATCCTCAGCAACAAGGGCGTGCTGCCCCTGCTGTGGGAACGCCATCGCGATCATCCGAATCTGCTCGAAGCGCATTTCGAGGACGCCGCCGCGCGAACCGCCGAACTGGCCGCGGGCTGGGTGCGCAAGCCGCTGTTCTCGCGCGAAGGCGCCAACATCGAACTGGTCAGCGCCAGCGGCGAACGCCTGCGCAGCGACGGCCCGTACCAGGACGGCCCGACCATCCGCCAGGCGCATCACCCGTTGCCGCGTTTCGGCGGCGACGACGGCGCGGCGAATTACCCGTTGATCGGCAGCTGGGTCGTCGCCGACCAGGCCGCCGGCATGGGCATCCGCGAAGACGCCAGTCCGATCACCCAGGACACCTCGCGCTTCATGCCGCACGCGATCGTCGAAGACTGATCGCGCGCGCCCGCATCGCGCGCATCGCGCGCGCGGTGCGATGCGGGGCCTTCGGTCGGCCCGCGGGCTCTGCTTTACTTCGGTGCAGCCGAATATCCAGAGACTTCAGCGTCATCCTTCGGCGCCGTCATTTCCGCGAACGTAGGCTTTGCTTTACTTAGGCGAAGCCGAATATCCAGAGACTTCAAACGTTCTCCCACAGAGGGCGCTGGATATTCGGCTGCGCCGAAGTAAGCAGAATCCGCCTTCGCGGGAATGACGATTTGGGGATGCGCCGAGCGTGATCCCGTCGCCGGATCAAGCCGATCCGCTTCGCGATCGCGATCGCATCGCGCAAAGCGTCCAGGCACACGAATGCATCCATACGCCCAAGTACGAACGAACGCTTCCCGTCGTCGTGGCGTAGACATATTTCGTGCACAAACGAAATGCATCGCTTGCAAGAGTTCGCCGAACTCTGCGTAACCGCACATTTTTGCCCGCGATTTCGCTTCGCCCGCGCATGCCACGGCTTGCGTTATGGATCGAGTATGCGGGCAGCGCCGCCGCCACCGTCGCTGCCAGTCGCCGATCCGTTCGGCTTTCGATTCAATTGAGGGGAAGTCACGTATGTCATTGCATTCCAACCTGCCCAAGCGCGCCGTGCTGAGTTTCGCCCTGGCCGCGGCGCTGGTCGCGCCCGCCGTCCATGCCGCCGACGCGCGCAAGGCTTCGGCGATGAGCCAGGCCAGCGGCCTGATCGCCAACCATCTCAATGCGCTGCAGGGCAACAGCGAGGACAGCTTCGAGGCGCGCGACGCGATCGTCGACCGCGACGGCACCGAGCATGTCCGCTTCGACCGCAGCTTCCGCGGGCTGCGGGTGATCGGCGGCGACGTGGTGGTCAAGTCGCAGCGCGGCCAGTTGCGTTCGGCCCTGCTGACCCTGCGCAGCAAGCAGCGCCCGTCGCTGACGCCGCGCATCAGCAAGGACGACGCCGCGGTCGAGGCCGGCGCGCGCTTCGGCGGGCGCATCGAGCAGCTGCGCGGCAACGAGCCGGTGATCTACGCGCGCGGCGCGCAGCCTGTGCTGGCGTACGAGGTGCTGGTGCAGGGCGAGGGCAACAGCCGCCATTCGGGCCTGGTGAAGTACTACGTCGACGCGGCCAGCGGCAAGGTGCTCGACGCGCAGGACCAGATCCAGACCGCGGCCGCGACCGGCACCGGCCGGTCGCTGTACTACGGCAACCTGAGCATCTCCACCGACCAGAAGAGCGCGACCAAGTTCGACCTGATCGACACCACCCGCGGCAGCGGCAGCGTCTACGACGCCAAGGGCGCGGCGATTTCCAACCTGTTCGACATCATCTCGGCGACCTCCAACGCGACCTTGATGACCGACACCGACAACACCTGGGGCAACAACACGACCAGCGACCGCGCGACCGTCGGCGTGGACATCCACTACGGCGTCGGCGTGACCTGGGATTACTACAAGAACGTGCACGGCCGCAGCGGCCTGGCCGGCGACGGCAAGGGCATCAAGAGCTACGCCCACACCAACTTCAAGACCTCCACCGGCGCCACCACCGGCGCCAACGCGGCCTATGTGGACCTGGTCAAGGGCATGTTCTACGGCGACGGCGACGCCGCGCGCGGCTTCACCCCGATCGTCGGCATCGACGTGGCCGGCCACGAGATGACCCACGGCGTGACCGCGGCGACCTCCAAGCTGGCCTATTCCGGCGACGCCGGCGGCCTCAACGAAGCCTCGTCCGACATCATCGGCACCCTGGTCGAGTTCTACGCCAACAACGCCAACGATCCGGGCGACTACCGCATCGGCGAGAAGATGCGCAGCGACGGCAAGGCCTTCCGCGACATGTACAACCAGGCCGCCGACGGCAAGTCGTTCAACTGCTACATCACCGGCGGCTTCAATCCCAACCTGTCCGACGGCGCGCACAACCCGCATTACACCTCGGGCGTGGGCAACCTGTTCTTCTACTTCCTGGCCGAAGGCTCGGTCGCGCCGGCCGGCACCGGTCTGAACCCGGCGCAGATGGCCTGCAACGGCGACGCCGGCATGACCGGTATCGGCCGCGACAAGGCCGGCAAGATCTGGTATCGCGCGCTGACCGCGAAGTTCACCTCCAGCACTACCTACCCGCAGGCGCGCGCGGCGACGCTGGCGGCGGCGGGCGAGCTGTACGGCAACGGTTCGGCCGAGCAGAACGCGGTGGCGCGGGCCTGGAGCGCGGTCAAGGTCAACTGATCGACCCTGTCCCGCTTCAAGCTGCACCGCTTCGAGTTGTAACGCTGCAGACCGCACCGCGCGCATGCCGGTGCAGGTAATGGCAACGGCCCGCTTCGGCGGGCCGTTGTCGTTGCGGTTGCGATGATCGACCGCGCCTTCGCGCGCCGACGCCAGCGACGGCCGCGGATCAGCGCCGGTCGTCGTAGATCGCCGGGATCTTCACGGTTTCGCCGCCCTGGGTGATGAACACATCGACCGAGTGGGTGATGCCCAGCACTTCGCCTTCCTCGACGAAACGCTCGATCAGCTTGCCGGGCACCACGCGCACGCTCACGCCCTCGCCGGTGTAGGTGCCGGCGTAGCGCACCTCGCGGTGCGGCGATTCGGACTTGCGCCGCACCTGATGGGTCTGGCCGTTGAAGCTCACGTAGGCGCCGTCCTCGGCATCGCCGCAGCGGTCGGTGAAGAACGAAATCGTCGGGTTCGCGGCGGCGTTCTTCAGGCAGGTGCGGTACGCGGCCGGGTCCTTGTTGACCGCGCAGTAGGCCTCGTCGTACTTGCGATTGCCCGCGCTGCGCTTGGTGGTGATCGTGGCCGCGACGCAGTCGCTGCCGGGATCGTCGGTGGGGACGATGTCGCCGCCGGCCAGGCTCTGGCCGCTGAGCAGACACAAGACCACGCAAAAGATCGTTCTCATCCAGGCACCTGTGTTGAATCCGTTCGTCAGGAGGGCGCGCCGGCGGATTCGCGGACGCAAGCGTCCGCGCCGGCGCGTATCGCCATCGCATGCCACGGCCGGACCGGCCGGGCCGCGCGTTCGACGGCTCACTTTAGATCACCGCGCGCCGCCGGTGGCAAGCCGCCGCCAGCGGCGGGGCGCGCGGCGCGGGCGGGTCCAGCGGACGCGGGTCCAGCAAAAGCGCGAACTCCCAACGGATGCGCAGTTTTGCCGTGATCCACCCCCTGAATGGCGCCTCATGGCACCTGAAATATGCCGAATATCGAAACCGGACCCGGCGCCGCGCCGGGCCGTAGCGACCCAAGGCCAAGGAGTAAGGACGCCATGACTACCCGACGGTTCAAACAGGAAGGACTCTCTCTCGCCATCGCCGCGACGCTGCTGACCGCGCCGCTCGCCCACGCCGCCGACGCCGGCGTCGCCGCCAAGGACGCCGCGACCGCGCAGGCGCGCGGCCTGATCGCCGGCAACCCCGGCCTGCTGCGCGCCAGCGCCGCCGACCGTTTCGAAGCGCGCGATGTGGTGATCGACCGCGACGGCACCCAGCACGCGCGCTTCGCCCGCAGCTATCAAGGCTTGCGCGTGATCGGCGGCGACGTGGTGGTCAAGTCGCGGAGCGGCGAACTCAAGTCCGCGCAGCTGACCCTGCGCAGCGCGCAGCGCCCGTCGCTGAGCGCGCGCGTGATCGGCAAGGACCAGGCCGCGATCGAAGCCGGCGCGCGTTTCAACGGCCGCGTGAGCAAGATCCACGGCAACGAGCTGGTGGTGTACGCGCGCGGCGCGACGCCTGTGCTCGCCTACGAGGTCACCGTGCAGGGCGAGGAAACCGACCGGCACTCCGGCTTCGTCACCTATTACGTCGATGCCGGCGACGGCCGCGTGCTCGACGTGCAGGACCAGTTGCAGACCGCGGCCGCGATCGGCACCGGCAAATCGTTCTACTACGGCAACCTGAGCCTGCCGACCGACCAGAAGAGCGCGACCAAGTTCGACCTGATCGACACCACCCGCGGCAGCGGCAAGGTCTACGACGCCAAGGGCGCGGCGATCTCCAACCTGTTCGACATCCTCGGCGCGACCCTCGGCGCGACCTTGTTCACCGACGCCGACAACACCTGGGGCAACAACACCCTCAGCGATCGCGCCACCGTCGCCACCGACATCCACTACGGCGTCGGCGCGACCTGGGACTATTTCAAGAACGTGCACGGCCGCCTGGGCCTGTACAACGACAACAAGGGCATCAGCAGCTACGCCCACACCAACTTCAAGACCTCCACCGGCGGCACCACCGGGGTCAACGCGGCCTACTTCGCCCTGACCAAGGTGATGTTCTACGGCGACGGCGACGCCAGCCGCGGTTACGGCCCGATCGTCGGCATCGACGTGGCCGGCCACGAGATGTCGCACGGGGTCAACGCGGCGACCGCGAACCTGGCCTATTCGGGCGATGCCGGCGGCTTGAACGAAGCCAATTCCGACATCCTCGGCACCCTGGTCGAGTTCTACGCCAACAACCCCAACGACCCGGGCGATTACCGCATCGGCGAGATCATGCGCACCGGCGGGCTGGCGTTCCGCGACATGTACAACCAGGGCGCCGACGGCAAGTCGTTCAACTGCTACATCGGCGGCAGCGGATTCGATCCGAATCTCGCCGCGGGCGGCATCCACGATCCGCACTACACCTCCGGCGTCGCCAACCGCATGGCCTATCTGGCGATCGAAGGCGCGGTGACTCCGGCCGGCACCACGCTGACCCCGGCCCAGCTCGTGTGCAACGGCGACACCGGCATCGTCGGCATCGGCCGCGACAAGTTCGGCAAGATCTGGTATCGCGCGCTGACCACCAAGTTCACCTCCAGCACGACCTACCCGCAGGCGCGCGCGGCGACCCTGGCCGCCGCGGCCGAGTTGTACGGCGCCGGTTCGCCGGAGCAGACCACGATCGCGCGGGCCTGGAGCGCGGCCAGCGTCAACTGAGCCGCGTCGCTGAGTAGCGGTTGCGACTGAGTGCGCGGCGGCGCGATGCCGCATCGCCTCGCGACGGCCCGCTTCGGCGGGCCGTTTTGCGTCGCGAGCCGATACCATGAGCCGAGGCAATGGCTTCGTTTCCAGCGACATTTCCGAAATGACGCCCCGCGTCGCACCTTATCTTCGTAACGGACCCCTCATGCGTTCACCGCGTCGCCCGCATTCGTCCACCCGCCGCATCGCCGCCGCCCAGCGCGATAACCGGGCTTGAGCGCATGCACCCGGACCACGACGCCTTCCTCCACGCAGCCGCGCCGTTCGACGCGCAGGTCCAAGGCCAGCCGCTGACCGGTTACGCCTGCCGCTTCCGCCTCGACGCCTACGACGACGCGCTGTACCCCGGCCACGGCTTGCGCCTGCCGCCGCAGCTCGCGCGCGCGGTGGCCAAGCGGCGCGGCGAATTTCTCGCCGGCCGGGTCTGCGCGCGGCGCGCGTTGGCGCGGCTGGGGATCGCCTCGGCCGATATCGCGATCGGCCCGGACCGCGAACCGCTGTGGCCGGCCGGCGCGATCGCCTCGATCTCGCATGCCGGCGATCGCGCGGTCTGCCTCGCCAGCGCCGATCCGCGGGTGATCGGCCTGGGCATCGACATCGAATCGCGGATCGACGCGCGCCTGGCCGGGGAGATCCGCGGCGTGGTGGTCGATGCGGCCGAACAGGCGGTGATCGAGGCCGGCTTCGACGATGCCGTGGCCGGCCTGGCCGCGGCGTTTTCGGCCAAGGAAGCCTTGTACAAGGCGCTGTACCCGCAAGTGCGCGCGTTCTTCGGCTTCGAGGCGATGCGGCTGGCGCGGGTCGACGCCGGCCGCCTGGGTTTCCTGGCCGCGGCCGATCTGTCGCCGACGGTGCGGGCCGGGCAGGCCTTCGAGGTCGATATCGCCTTCGAAGACGGCGGCGTGCGTTCGATCGCCTGCTGCCTGCGCGCTGGCGACTGAGCGCCGTTCGCCGCCGCCGCGAGCGCCGTGCACGCGGCCCGATCGCGATGAGCCATCACCGAACCACCGCCGCGCCCGGGCTTTGTACGACAATGGCCGGATCATGCGTTGCCTGTTGATCGACAACTACGACTCCTTCACCTGGAACCTCGCCGACCAGATCGGGCGCGCGTTCGGCCAGGCGCCGACCGTGCTGCGCAACGATGCGTGCGGCTGGGAGCAGCTGCGGGCCGACCAGGACTACGACTGCATCGTGGTCTCGCCCGGTCCGGGCAGCGTCGAGCACGAGGCCGACTTCCACGTCGCGCGCCAGGCGATCGCGCGCAGCGCGCTGCCCTTGCTCGGCGTCTGCCTGGGCTTCCAGGGCATCGCCTACGCCGAAGGCGGCCGCATCGCGCACGCGCCGCAGCCGTACCACGGCCGGGTCTCGCGCCTGCATCACGACGGCAGCGAATTATTCGAGGGGTTGCCGCGATCGTTCGAGGTGGTGCGCTATCACTCGCTGATCGCGGCCGCGCCGTTGCCGCCCGCGTTGCAGGCGACCGCGCACACCGACGACGGCCTGATCATGGCCCTGCGTCATCGTCATCGCCCGCAGTGGGGCGTGCAGTTCCATCCCGAATCGATCCTGAGCGAACACGGCCTCGACCTGATCGCGAATTTCCGCGATCTGGCGCGGCGGCATCACGGCCGCGCCTTCGTCAGTCTCGCCGCGCCGGCGATACAGCCGCCGGCCGCGCCCATCGCGCCGCCGCAGACCTTGCAGCTGTGGTGCAAGCCCCTGGACGCGAAGCTCGATCCGGAAACCGTGTTCAACGCGCTGTACGCGCAACAACGCAACAGCTTCTGGCTCGACAGCCAGGATGCGGTCGAGGAGCGCGCGGCGTGTTCGTTCATGGGCGCGGTCGACGACGAGGATCTGCTCGCGTACCGCATCGCCGACGACGACGCGGCGCTGTCGAGCGGGCACGCCCTGCTCGATCGCATCGAACGCGAACTCGAAGCGGCCCAGGTCGACGAGCCGATCCCGGCCGACGCCGAAACCGCCTTGCCGTTCGATTTCCGCGGCGGCTTCATCGGCTGGCTGGGTTACGAAATGAAGGCGCTGTTCGATGGCGACGGCAATGGCGACGGCAGTGGCGACAGCGGTGGCAACGCCGGCGCGCCGCTGGCCGATGCGCTGTGGATGCGCGTGCATCGCTTCCTCGCCTTCGATCATCGCCGCGGCCGCGCCTGGGCGATCGCGATCGCCGCGCCGCACACCGCGCAGGCAACCGAGGCGCAGCATTGGCTCGAGACCGTCGCCGCGCAGGCGGCATCGACCCTTGCCCGGCCCGCGCCCGAACCGCTGCCGCCGCCCGCGCCGCTGGACACGCTCGAAGTCGACATGGACCTGGGCCACGACGATTACCTGGCCGCGATCGAGCACTGCCGCCGCGCCATCGTCGACGGCGAGTCGTACCAGATCTGCCTGACCAATCACTTCCGCTTCCGCGCGCGACTCGATCCGCTCGCGCTGTACCTGCGTCTGCGTCGCGGCAACGCGGCGCCGTTCGGCGCCTACCTGCGCAGCGGCGAACATCACGTGCTGAGCACCTCGCCGGAACGCTTCCTGCGTGTCGACCGTAGCGGCCGCATCCAGACCAAGCCGATCAAGGGCACGATGCGCCGCTCCGACGACCCGCAGGTCGACGCGCAGTACGCGCGGCACCTGGCCGAGTCGGTCAAGGACCGCGCCGAAAACCTGATGATCGTCGACCTGATGCGCAACGATCTCAACCGGGTCGCGGTGCATGCCACGGTCGAAGTGCCGAAGCTGCGCGAAGTCGAAAGCTATCGCACCGTGCATCAACTGGTCAGCACCGTCGAGGCGCAGCTGCGGCCCGATCGCAGCCTGATCGATCTGCTGCGCGCGACCTTTCCCGGCGGATCGATCAGCGGCGCGCCCAAGCGCCGCACCATGCAGATCATCGACCGGCTCGAACGCAGCGCGCGCGGCGTCTATTGCGGCTCGATCGGCTACCTGGGCTACAACCGCGTCGCCGATCTCAACATCGGCATCCGCACCTTGTCCTACGACGGCGACAGCGTCGCCTTCGGCGCCGGCGGCGCGATCACCTGGCTGTCCGACCCGCAGGCCGAGTTCCAGGAAGTGTTGCTCAAGGCCGAAGCGGTGCTGCGGCCGCTGTGGGGCTTTCTGGCCCGGCCCGACGCCGGCTTCGCCTACGAACTCGATGGCGAGCGTTTGCGCCTGCATCGGGTGGCGCGCTGATCGGCGCGGTCGGCGCAATCGCGGCGACGGCCCGATTCACAATCGCCGATTCAGCCAACTTCCGGCCCTCATGCAATCGCAATTCGGCGCGGTCTGCATCGCCCACGCGCATACCGGTGTGATCGCGGTTCCACACACGACAGCCTGCCGCATTCGTGATTGACACCGTTCTTCGGCCATGGGTATAGACAACGGGCAGTCGACACGGAAGTCGCATGGTCTTGGCTTCGGCGTCGCTGCATCCACGCCATCGGCGACATCACCTGAAGAGGGACACCATGAAAAAGGCGATCGATATCCCCGTGTTCAAGCCGCGCCCGCTCATCGAAGACGCCAGCAAGGTCATCTTCGAGAAGCAGATCAAGGTCGAGCTGACCGCCAAGGAAAAATCCTTCCTGGACCAGTACGCGAAGTAAGCCGGCGACGGTTTGCTGTCGGGCGCGCGGCACGGATGCGTTCGTGCCGCCGCGCTGTGTGGACGCGCGTTCGGACACGGCAACACCAGGCAAGGAGCGAGGCCATGATTCCACTGGAACGCGAACGGTCGCTGGCCGACGCCGATGCGGTGATCCGCGGCTACGTGCGCGATCAGGGCTGGCGCATGCAGATCGAGGTGCTCGGCGAGGGCATCGCTTCGACCGTATGCACCTTGTTCGACGCCGACGGCGTCGCGATCAGCAACGGCTTCGGCAAGGGCGAGGCCGCCGCCTCGCTGACCGGCGCGATGTACGAAGCGGTCGAGCACTACTACACGCGCAAGCCGCCGGCCGACGAACCCATCGCGCTGGTGCCTTCGCGGCAATTCGCCCAGGACCCGCGTTATGCCGGCCTGCCGTTCGCGGCCGCGTTCGAGGCCAATCCGCGGCAACAGCTGGCCTGCCGCACTTACCGCCGTCTCGACGAACACGGCCCCGGCGAGGACACCGTGCCGGTGCCGTTGTTCATGACCTATCCGGCGTACCTGCACAATCGGGTCGAGGGCGACGACTTCGATTACGCCAGCGCGATCCGCTTCAGCTCCAACAGCGGCGTGGCGATCGGCGCCAGCCTGGAGGAAGCGGCGGTCCACGCGATCGGCGAACTGGTCGAGCGCGATGCCTGGTCGCTGTTCCTGATCGCGCATTACCTGGGCGATCCGACCCGCCTGGGCGTGATCGTCGATCCGCAGTCGCTGCCCGACGAGGTCGCGCGCATCCACCGCGCGGTGTGCGGACAGCTCGATCGCGAGGTGTGGCTGATCGATGTGACCACCGACCTGCAGTTCCCGGCCTTCATCGCCACCACCGCCGACATCCTCGTCGACGAGGAAACGTTTCCCTGCGGCTACGGCGCGTCGCTGTACGCCGCGCATGCCGCGACGCGCGCGTTGACCGAACTGGTGCAGTGCATCGACATCAAGTCGCGCACGCCGAAGATGCGCGAGTACAGCCGGCTCGCGCTGGATACTTTGAGCGAATACCGCAAGCTGCGCGATTGCGCCTATTTCCAGGTCCGCGCCGACCGGCTGGAGCGGGTCGACTGGGCCCATCCCGCGCGCGCGCCGATGCCGCCCAAGGCGATGCTCGCCGCCATGATCGCGCACCTGCGCCGGCATGGCGTCGGCGTGTACTACGCAATCAACCAGCACGCGCCGGGCGCGTTCTGCATCGTCAGCTGCGTGTCGTTCGAACTCGAACGCTTCTTCATGGTGACCTCGGGCATCGCGATGGGCCCGGGCCGGCGCGGCATGGACCTGCTGGAAGGCCGCCTGCGGGTGCCGGCGTTGGCGCCATCGGCTTGAAGGCCGCGGTCCGAATCCCGCGATTCGAGGCGGATGATTCGAAACGCCGATGAGGTCAAGCCAATGGCTTGAAATCGGCGCCGCCTTCGTCGCGACGTCGGCGCTACCCCGCGCTTCAGTTGCCGAAACGCGGGTAGCCAGCGGGGAACCCGCTCGGCGCGCGCTCGCGATCGTTCTTGTGCTTCAACGTAGTGGCCTTGCGGCATTGACGCGCGGCGCGCTGGGTGCCGGCCGGATCGGTCGCGTCGATGCAGACCTTGGTGCCGTCGCGTTCCATCAGCGCCTGCCCAGCGCCGAAGTCCTTGACCGCGTCGTACACGAACTCGCTCAACGGCCGGCCCTGCGCATCGAGCAGCGCGAACTTGCCCGCGCGCGACACCGCGATCAGGCCCTTGAGGTCCCAGGTCACTTCGATATCGCGCTGGTCGTAAACCAGTCGCCCCCGGGTGTCGAACAGCTCCAACCGATAGCGCGCGGGATTGGCCTTGCGGTACTGCATCTTCTGGTACTGGTTGAGCGTTTCCGGCTCCGGATTGAGCAAGGTCGAATAGCCCACGGTGCGGCCGTAGAACGAACCGCCCGCGCGCGGCATGCGCACGCCGCTGAGGAAATTCACCGCAACGCTGCGGTGCTCGCGTTCGAACAGCATCGCCCAACCTTCGTCGAGGCCTTCGACATCCACGTTCGGCGAAATATCGAAGTATTCGATCGGCAGCACCGTCCGGCCGCGCGCATCCAGCAAGCCGGTGCGATAGCGCTTGGGTTCGCCCGCCCTACTCTCTTCGCGTTCCACCAGATACCAGGAGACCGTGGGCCGGGATTGGGTATGGCGTTCGAAGATGCGGCGATACTCGAAGGGGATGACGGTCTTGCCGTCGGCATCGATCACGCCGTAACGCTCGGCGTCGGCATCGCCGCCGGGCGGCTTGATGATCGCGACGGCCTGGCCGTTGACGAAGTTCAGCTCCCTTTCGAACAGTGTGGCCGCACTCGCGCGTCCCTGGCGGTCGAAGCTGCGCAGGCTTTGCAGCCCGATCGCGACGAAACCCTCGGCGCCGCGATCGATGACGTGCTGATAACCGATCGGGATCACCACCCGGTTGTTTCGGTCGACAACGCCGAAGGTCTGCTCGCCCCGCATGCGAATCCGCGCCAGTCGCAAGCCGTCGCCGTAAGTCGTGACCGTCTGGTGCGCCGGCGCCGGCTGCCCCTGTTCGACGATCGGCGGTGGCTCGCGCCGCGGAATCTGTTTGCCCGACAGCGCCTGGTAATAGCGCACCGGCGCGCAGCCGGCGGCCAAGGCGCAAGACAAGGCGAATGCAATGAGGCGGGGCGGGGCATTGCGCATCGGAGGCCGGCGTTTGGGGGCTGGCTGATGATTAGCACGAATCGGCGCGCGCGGTATCGGCGAACGGGCTCGCGCGACCTCGGCCGCGACCGCACATGCGCCGCTGCTTGTGCGCGATATTCCACCTCGCGTGCAGTAGGCTGGGCATCCGCTCAACCGACGCAGGACGCCCATGCCGAAACGCTCGCCCGCCGACGCCGTGGCCGGCCACGGCACCGACCTGCGCGGCATCGGCCGCCTGACCATCGACGCCATCACCGGCGTGACCGATCTGGTCGAATCCGTCCACGCCACCATCGTCGCCCTGCCGTCGCCGCTCGGCGCCGCGGTGCGCGACCCGACCCGCGGCATCGCCGGCCTGGTCTATCGCAGCGTGCGCGGCATCACCCGGTTCGTCGGCGATGGTCTGGACCTCGCCCTGGCCCAGTTCGCGCCGCTGTTGAACCGGATCGATTCGCTGCCGCAGCGCGGCGCGGTGGTGTCCGCGCTCAACGGCGTGCTCGGCGATCATCTGGCCGCGACCGACAACCCGCTGGCGATCGACATGCACCTGCGCAAGGACGGCCGGCCGCTCAAGCTCGGGCGCAAATCCCTGGCCGCCGCGTACCCGCAGGCCACGGGCAAGGTCGTGGTGCTGATCCACGGCCTATGCATGAACGACCTGCAGTGGAACTGGAACGGTCACGATTACGGCGCCGCGCTCGCCCGCGATGCCGGCTGGACCCCGGTGTACCTGCACTACAACACCGGCCGCCATATCTCCAGCAACGGCCGCGAGCTGTCGGCGCAACTCGACAAGCTGCTGCGCGAATGGCCGGTGCCGGTGGAACGTTTCGCGATCGTCTGCCACAGCATGGGCGGCCTGGTCGCGCGCAGCGCCTGCTACAACGCGCAACGCGGCAAGCGGGCGTGGCTGAGCCGGCTCGACAGCCTGGTGTTCCTCGGCACCCCGCATCACGGCGCGCCGCTGGAGCGCGCCGGCAGCTGGTTCGACATGCTGATCGGGCTGAGCCCGTACACCGCACCGTTCGCGCGATTGGGCAAGATCCGCAGCGCCGGCATCCAGGACCTGCGCCACGGCAATCTGATCGAGGCCGACTGGCGCAAGCACGGCGACGACGGCCGCCGCGATCCGCGTACGCCGCTGCCGTTGCCGGAATCGGTGCGCAGTTACGCGATCGCGGTATCCACCGACAAGGACGGCGCATCGAATGTCAGCGGCCTCACCGCCGCGCAGCGTTTCAGCGGCGACACCCTGGTGCCGGTGGCGAGCGCGCTGGGGCTGCATCCCGATCCGGCGTTCGATCTGCATATTCCGAGGAGCCATCGCTGGATCGGCCATGGCCTGCATCATCTCGATCTGCTTGGGGATGCGCAGGTGTATCGGCGGATTCGGCGTTGGTTGGGGTGAGCGAGCGTTGGTCGAGGTGGATGGCGCGATGTTGCGTTCGCCGTTTGCGTGAATTCGTGGTCGCGGCTTGCGCCGCTCCTACAGTCTGACGCGCAGGCTTAGTCGATCCTTCCACACGCGACGCCAGTGGCGATGTCCCCCTGTAGGAGCGGCGCAAGCCGCGACCGCGCCAACTCGCACGCGACGATTCGTCGACCGGCCCGGCGAGCATCCGATCTGATCCGACACAGTCCGACACGCCGCACCCACGCCGCAACCCGCGCTCAACCCTCGCGCCGCGAACCGACCAGCCGCAGAAAGGTCTCGTGCTGATACCGGCTCATGCGCAGCTGCTGGCCGTTGTCCATGGTCACGACATGGTGGCCGTTGAACCACGGATGGATGGTGCGCACCCGTTGCACGTTGACGATCGCCGAGCGATGCACGCGGGCGAAGCGGCGCGGGTCCAGGCGCGCGGCGAGCGCGGCCATGGTCTCGCGCAGTTCGTGGATGCGATCGGCCAGATGGATCTGCACGGTGTTGCGGTTGGCCTTGATCCAGACGATGTCGTCGACCGCGACGAAGATCACGTGCTCGTCGACCCGCACCGCGATGCGTTCGAGGTACTCGTCGCGCTGACGCAGACTTTCCAGCGCCTGCAGAATCCGCGCCTGCGCGTCGCCGGCCGCGGACAGGCGCGACTTGGCGCGCTGCAAGGTCGTGGCGAAGCGCTCGCGACTGAACGGCTTGACGAGGTAGTCGACCGCGTTGGCCTCGAACGCGCGCACCGCGTACTGCTCGTAGGCGGTGACGAAGATCGTCGCCGGCATGCGGTGCGCGCCGATCGCCGCGACCACGTCCAGCCCGGTCATCGCCGGCATCTGGATGTCGAGGAACACCAAGTCGGGCGACTGCGCGCGGATCGCCTCGACCGCGGACGCGCCGTCGCCGCATTCGCCGAGCACGTCGATCTCGGGATCGGCATCGAGCAGGCGCACGATCGCGCGGCGCGCGATCGGTTCGTCGTCGACCACGAGCGCGGTGAGGCTCATGCGCCGCTGTGCTCCGGTTCCTCGTCGGCCGAATCGAGCGCGCGGAACGGCAGGCGGATGCGGCAGGCCACGCCTTGCGGCCAGATCAGGTCGAGCCGCAGCTGGGCGGCGTCGCCGTACAGCTCCTGCAAACGCAGTTGAGTGTTGGACAGACCGATGCCGTGACCCGCGCCGTCGCCTTCGGCCGAGCGTTCGGTGTCGAGCGTGCTGTTGTGATTGCGCACGTCGATGCACAGCTGTTCGCCTTCGCGCCGGCATTCGATCTCGATCCGGTCGCTGCCGACGCGGCGGCCGATGCCGTGGCGGATCGCGTTCTCGACGATCGGCTGCAGCACCAGGCTCGGCACCGCGCAGTTCACGGTATCGGGCGCGACGTAGATCTGCGTGGTCAGCCGATCCTTGAACCGCACGCGCTGGATGCCGAGGTACAAATCCAGCAGTTCCAGTTCGCGTTGCAGGCTGATTTCCTGGCCGTCGTAGTCCTCAAGGAACGCGCGCAGCAATTCGCTCAGGCGCAGCAACATGTCTTCGGCCGACACAGTGTCCTCGTTGAGCAAGGTCACGATGGCGTGCAGGGTGTTGAACAGGAAATGCGGCTGCAACTGGGTCTTGAGCACCTGCAGCCGCGACCGCGCCAGTTCGGTCGCGAGCCGGCTGGCCTCGACCTCGCGACGGGCCTTTTCGGCTTGATAGTGCAAGGAATGCTGGATGGCCAGCAGCGCCCAATAGGTCATGAAACCGGTCGCCGCGTAGCGGCCGATGTACTGCTGCAGTTGCTCGCCGAACGAGCCCGGCTCGGTCATCGTCGACACGCTCGCGCCGATCGCCAGCGCCAGCGCGGTCAAGCCGGCGCCGCTGAGCAGGTGCGCGCTCAGCGCGCGCAGCGGCATCGGCGGCTGGATCGGGCGGCGCGCGGCCATGCGAAACACCATCGGCGCCAACGCGGCCCAGGTGTACCACTGGATCATCGACCAGCGCAGGTAATCGAACACCGACCACACCGTCGATCCGAGCAGCGCGTCGTGCACCAGGCCTTGCAGCGCGAACACCAGCACCACCGCCGACCACAGGCCGAGGTAGCGGCGCAGGCCGATGGCGGTGTCGCCGAGCTGGATGTTCATGAGCGGCCGATGCAGCGGAGTCAGCGCCGATCCTAAGCGCCCGGAACCGCTTCGAACAGCATTGGTTCGCGCCGCTACGATTGGTCCGGCCGCAGCGACGATTCGTCCCGAATGCGTGGACCGGCGCGGCCCGGGCCGGCTGTGATGCGCGCATCGGAGCGCCGGCGGAGGGCGTCGGCGCCCGAGCCACCGTCCCTGCCCGCACCGGAGTTCTGGCCATGCGATCGTTCCGCGCCGCTGTTGTGTCCGTCGTCGCCGTGTTCTCGTCCGTCGCCGTCCTGCCCAGCCAGGCCGGCACGCGCACGCACTATTTCGAACTGATCAACCGCGCGCACGATCGCGTGGTCGCGCTGGCGATCGCGCCGGCCGGCAGCGAGCGCTTCCAGCCCGAGCCGCTGGGCGAAGCGATCGACGGCGGTGGCGATTCGGCCACGGTCGAGTGGGCCGGCGAACAATGCGTCTACGATCTGCGCTTCACCTTCGGCAACGGCCGCGCGGCGGTCTACAGCGATATCGACGTATGCCGCAATCGCAGCTTGCGCATTCAACCGCTGCGGCAGGTGCGGGCGACGGCCGATGATGTCGCCGTCGAGGCGTCGCCGGCCGCGGCCGATGCGGCGCCCAATCCGTAAGAGCGGGCGCAGCGCGTCGCAGCGTTCCCGCATCACCTGAGTCCTCTGCGGCCGTATCGAATCGAACGCGAATCGAACATCCGCGGCCGTCCGCGCGTTGCTTGCGAACGAAAGGTCCGCCGGGTAGATTCGCCCCACCGCCGATGCGGCGCATGCCAAGGACGACCGATGCCATTCCAACGCTCGCGCGACCGATCGCCGCATCTCGCGCGACGCTTGCGCCGATGCATGCGGGTCGAACGTGGTCCGTTGCTGCGATGGGTCGCGGTCTGCGCCATGGCGCTGACCGCGGCCACCGCTTGCAGCCGGGCCGATGGCGCGAGCGCCGGAAAACAGCCGGCCACGACTCCGACGACTTCATCGCGGCAAGCCGCAATCCCACCCGCCGATGCCATGACCGCGATCAAGAACGCAATAGACACCGTGGCGGCGGCCGACACCCTGAGCGTCGGCTACGTCGAAACCTTGCTGTCGGTGCGACTGAAGAAAGAATCCGACAACGGATCGTTCACCTTCTACACCGCGAGCGGCGGGCAGTTCGCCGGGCTGGCGGTGAAAGCGGTCGATCTGCGGATCAGCAACAGCGACCCCGCCAACAGCATGCTGGTGATCGAACTGGCCCAGCCCGGTCCGGATGCGAACGAGTTCGCGCGGCGATTCTGGTCCAAGCCCGATTACATGCCGCCGAGTCCGCATTCCAGGGCGTCGTCGGGGTACTGGTCCACCCGGCAGGGCGGCAACAAGATCAGCATCGGTCACCCGTTCGATCAGGACCACATCAACAGCGTCGTGATCGATCACATTGCCGATACGCCGTGTCCGCCCGAGGCGTGCGAGCCCGTACCGCTGCCGCCGCCGCCGCTTCCGAAGCCATTGTGATTCGTACCCGCCGCGCAGACGCGCCGCACGCGGCGGCGCGTCTGCCGATGGCTCGGCGAAGGTTTACAGCCCCAGCGAGTTGAGCGCCGCGCGCAGGTTCGGCAGCGGGCCGATGTGGCCACCGCCGGTCTGGCCCGCGCCGGTCGCGATCAGCGCATCGCGCATCTGCTGCGGGGTGGCGATGAAACCGCGGATCTTGAGGATGCCCGACAGCGCGACCACCGTGCTCGCGACGATCGGCGTGGCGCTGGAGGTGCCGTCGAAACTGCCGGTGTAGTGCGAATTGACGCCGGCGCTGTACAGGCTGCCGTAACCGGTGGTGGTCACGCATGCGCCCCAACCCTGCAGGTTGACCCGCGCGCCGTAGCTCGAGAACGACAGCTTCGCGCGCTCGGCGACGCCGCTGCTGCACGCGGCCGCGCTCGGCCCGCCGGCGCCGACGATGATCGATCCCGAATCCGGACGGCCGTTCGGGAACGGCGAACCGAAGCAGCCGGCGTTGTCGAGGTTCATGTTGCCGTTGCCGGCGGCCTGGATCACGTGGATGCCGCGCGAGGTCGCCAGCGCGATCGCGTCGTACACCGACGGTATCCATTCCACCGGAACATAGCCGCTGCAACCGGGCGGACCGAACGCCTGCTGTTCGAGCACCATCACATCGCCGGGCAACAGTGCGTAGGCTGCGGTGAACACCGCGTTGGCGGGGTCGTAGCCGCGTTCGACGTTGTACGCGTTGGTGTACTGGGGAATGGCGTCGGGCACCAGGCCGGTGACGCCGAAGCCGTTGTTGTCGGCGGACAGGATGCCCATTACGGCGGTGCCGTGGTTGTTGTTGGCGAACGGATCGACCGGGGTGCCGTTGGCGATGCGCGCGCCGGGCTGGCGCAGTTTGGACAGATCTTCGTGGTCGGTGTTCCAGCTGTATTCGATGTCCAGCACGCGAATGTTCGCGCCGCCGCCGCCGGAGTAGTTCCAGCCGTAATCGGTGTCGACGCCGTTGCCCGCGATCGGGCCGCGGTACTGCTGATAGGCGCTGAAGTTGGGCGTGGGCGAGGGCACCGGCAGCGGCGCGGGGTAGGCGATCTCGACCAGCGCCATCGCGTTGAGTCGGTCGATCACCCGCGCCGCGTCTTGTCCCGGGCGCAGTCGCAGCCGATACCACTGGCTCAGGTCGGCGAGCGCGCGGCCGGATCGCTGCTGCGCGTCCCGGGTCGTGGCCGCGAGCGCGGCGGGCGACGCGCGGAACAGCGGTTCGACCGTGGCGACCGGGCCGGCGCCGGCGGTGAGCGCGTCCAGCACCGAGCCGCGGCCGTGCGCGGCCGAGGACAGGCGCCCGTTGATCAGGCCGACGCCGCTGCCCTGGACGAACTTGACCTCGATGAATTCGCGCGAGTCGTAGTGGCCCAGCGTGGCCTTGGCCTTCTTGACCGGCGGCGAATAAGTCGCCGGTGCGGCGATCGCGGCCGGTGCGACGGCGAGCACCAGCGCCGCGGCGAGCAGGCGGTGAAGGGGTTTCGATGTACGTTTCATGGCAAACCTCCGTGTGGGAATCGTCCTGGTGATGCAAGCGCGATGAGGGGGGCGATCGCGGCCTGCGGTGGGTTCCGGGTCGAACGACCACGCAAGGTCGCGCGCGAACAGGGGCGACGGCTTGCGTGGATTAGCGACTGCTGGGTATCGATGCGCCGATGCGGATGTCAGTGCGGCGACGATGCCGACGGTCGCGCAAACGATTTATGCGATGCGACGAAGCTCGGTGCAATGCCTGGCTGAGCTGCGATGGCGACGGCGACGCGAGCGGCACACAGTAGCCAGTCCGCATCGGGCGTGTCGGTGAGGCGAGTCACGAATCGTCCGCCATCATTCGCGGGTTTGTTGATGCGATGCCGATAACGGATCGAGCGCATTTCATCGCGGCGAATATGCGTGTTTTCGCGAGGACGCGGCATCTCGCGCGCAACGCTCATCGCATTCGCGATGCGCATCGAGATAACGAAAAAAGTTTCGCGAAGCGCCGCATCGGCGTGCGGGTTTTTCCGCGCTCGCTCGTCGCGCGCCTTCGCTGGAACCGTCACGCGCGCCGATGCAGGCCATCGGCGATTGATCGGGCGGACCTTTCAGGGCGTGATCGGCGTCGAAGTAGTGGCGTCATGGCTCGGGTATAGATGCGCGGGGCCTTTCATCCGTTGCAAGCGAAAGCATCTGTCGGCGATGACGACAGAGCGCATGCGCGCGATCGCCCCGCGTCGCCGCCACCCACGTCGGAACGATCGAGCACAAGGACGTTACCCACCGCCGACCGCCTCACGCGTCAGGGAAGACGCCGCGCAGGTCTCAATCTAAGGAGAGGGAACATGAAGCAAGTCGCATCCAGGATGAAAGCGGTTCTGCTGGCGCTCGCGATCGTCGGTTCGTTCAGTGTCGGCGCCGTCGGCGCGTTCCAGACCACGATGATCGGCGGCAAGTGCATCAACCCGGATTCGGGTTGTCCGTGCAAGGCCGGTTGCCGTTACGGCGGCGGCCGCGTGGGTTGCTGCGTGCCGCTGTAAGCGTTCGCGGTCGGTCGCGCCACATCGGTTGCGCCGTATCGTCGAGTCGTATCGAAAGAGCCTCGCATGCGAGGCTCTTTCGTCGTACGCGTTACAGCTCGCCGGTCAACTGGAACGAATAATTGCCGTTGCCGTCGTTGTGGATCAACGCGGCCCAGCTGATGCCCCAGACCGGCTGATCGAAGCCGCAGCTGCTGTCGGGCAACGACAGCAACACCGGAAACACCGTGCAGCTCGCACCCTGCCAGTACAGGGTGAGGCTTTCGAGCGTGTGTCGCGGTCCCGGGAAACGCGTGCCGCTGTTGACGATGGTGACCGTGGACGGCGCCAGGAAGGTATAGCCCCCGCCGCTGGTGGTGCCCGCCGGAACGGTCGAATAGGTGACCGCGGCCGAGACAGCCTGGTTCGCCGGGGTCAGATAGCTGTCGAGGTAGGTAAGGGTCAACTTGCTGGTGGCGGTCTGCGCCTGGACCGGCGCGGCGATGCAGGCCGCGGCGAACAGGCACAGGACGGGCAGGGCGTAGCGCCGGCGGGATGAGCGTTGATGGAGGTGGATGGACATGTCGGGCTCCTTGGAAAGAATGCGCCCGAGCGGCGGATCGATCGAGGTCGGCATCGACCGCGATCCGCGCGCGGGTGGGCTAGCGATAGAACGCGGTGGCGCGGGCAAAACCGACATCGACCCGGGTGTCCGCGCCGCGCATCGGCGACCGCGCCCACGGCCGATCCACACCGTTTACTCACTTGCATGTCAAAAGCGCGAGCGCTGCTCGTAAACTGGCGGCGCTGCGATCGCGCGGCCCTCGAGAGTTCACCATGACCGGTTCCCCCGTCGCCGCCGCGTCCGCCGCCGCGGCAGACCGTTCGCCCCTGGCCTGTCCCGTCAGCCGTATCGCCGCCTGGTTGCTGGCCTTGACCGGCATGTACCTGGTGCTGCGGCTGGGCCTGGTCGGCGCCTTGCTGTCGGGGCTGCTGGTGTTCCAGCTGATCCACGTGCTGGCGCCGCTGGTCGAGCGCAAGGTGCGCGGCGACCGCGCCCGCATCATCGCGGTGGCGGTGCTGGCGTTCGTGATCATCGGCCTGCTGATCCTGGCCGTGCTCGGGCTGGTGGCGTTCTTCCGGGTCGACACCGGCGGCGAACAGGCCCTGCTGGCGCGGGTGATGGAGATCATCGACGCCTCGCGCGGGCAGATTCCGCCGTGGGCGCAGCCCTACCTGCCCGACGACATGAGCGACCTCAAGCGCGCGGTGTCGGCGTGGCTGGAGGCGCATCGCGGCGAACTGAGCCTGGCCGGCGCCGAAGTGGCGCAGGTCGCGGTGCGGCTGATCATCGGCATGGTGCTCGGCGCGATGATCGCGCTGTACGACGAACAGCCGATCGGCCGGCTCGGCCCGCTCGCGACCGAACTGCTCGGCCGCACCAGCCGCTTCGCCGACGCGTTTCGCCGGGTGGTGTTCGCGCAGATCAAGATCTCCCTGCTCAACACCACCTTCACCGCGATCTTCCTGCTGATCGTGCTGCCGCTGTTCGGCATCCGCCTGCCGCTGGCCAAGACCCTGGTCGCGATCACCTTCGTCGCCGGCCTGTTGCCGGTGATCGGCAATCTGATCTCCAACACCCTGATCACCGTCGCCGCGCTGTCGATATCGCTGTATGTCGCGATCGCCGCGCTGGCCTATCTGGTGGTGATCCACAAGCTGGAATACTTCCTCAACGCGCGCATCGTCGGCGGCGAGATCCAGGCGCGCGCCTGGGAGCTGCTGTTGGCGATGCTGGTGATGGAGGCGGCGTTCTCGATGCCGGGATTGATCGTCGGGCCGATCTACTACGCTTACATCAAGCGCGAACTGGTCGATCAACGCTGGATCTGAGCCGCGCCGGCTCGCGGCGGCATCGCGTTCGCGCCATTACCTATCGAAAGGAATCGAGGCATGTTGAAGTTCTTGCGACGGATCGCAATCCTGATCGCCATCGTCGCGGCGATCGCCGGCCTGATCGTGTTCGCGGTGGTGCAGCCGTGGGTGCGGCCGATCGCCTCCACGCCGCCGGCCGCCGATCCGCAGCGCCTGCGCGCCGACGTCAAGCATTTGTCGGTCGACCTGTACCCGCGCAGCTACGATCAGACCGAAACCCTCGATCAGGCCGCGCGCTACATCCACGAACAACTGCGCCTGGCCGGCGCGCAGGTCAGCTATCAGGACGTGGCGGTCGAAGGCCTGGTCTACCGCAACGTGATCGGTCGCTTCGGGCCGGCCACCGGGCCGCTGCGGGTGATCGGCGCGCATTACGATTCCTTCGCCGAAGTCGGAGTCGAAAACGACGACCCGCGCGGCTATTCACCCAAGACCCACACCCCCGGCGCCGACGACAACGCCAGCGGCGTGGCCGGCCTGCTGGAGCTCGCGCGCATGCTCGGCCGCGGCAAGCAGACCCGGCCGATCGAACTGGTCGCCTACACCCTGGAAGAGCCGCCGCATTTCCGCAGCGAACACATGGGCAGCGCGCATCACGCGCGCTCGCTGCGCCAGGCCGGGCGCGAGGTGGAGTACATGCTGTCGTTGGAAATGATCGGCCGCTTCAGCGACCGGCCCGGCAGTCAGCGTTATCCGGTGCGCGGCATGCACCGGCTGTACTCCGATCGCGGCGATTTCGCCGTGCTGGTCGGCCGCATGGGCGACTTCGGCCAGACCCGCGCGTTGAAGGCGACGATGGCCGGCGCCACCGACCTGCCGGTGCATTCGATCAGCGCGCCGCCGCTGCTGGTGCAGGGCGTGGATTTCTCCGATCACCTCAGCTATTGGGCGCAGGGCTATCCGGCCTGGATGGTCAGCGACACCGCGTTCCTGCGCAGCGACACCTACCACCAGGCCAGCGACACCTACGACCGGCTCGATTACCCGCGCATGGCGAAGGTGGTGCAGGCGGTGTATGCGATGAGTCAGCGGCCCTGATCGAAACGTCGCGAACACCCGCGACACGCCTGTTCATCTGCGCGGCCCGCGCTAGGGTCAGCCCCAGCTGTGTTCACGCCGCGACATGCGCTGCAATGCCGCCACGAGATTTTTCTACTCCGTGAGGCAGCACATGACCGCTTTGAATGGCCCGTCCTACGCGGGACCGCAGTTGGGCGCACTGGTCAACACCAAGGCCGAAGTCGAGGCCGCGCAGGTCGTCACCCCGTCGGGCATGAAGCCGATCGTGGTCCAGCCGGGCGACAACCTCAGCCAGATCGCCGCCGACAACAAGATTCCGCTGGAAGAACTGCTCGCCGCGAATCCGCAGTTCAGCCTCGATCCGGCCTCCAATCCGAACACGCGCAGCGCCGATCTGATCTATCCGGGCGAAGTGGTGTTCGCGCCGACCGCGGAAGCCAAGGCCACCGACGCGGCCGGGGCCAAGTACGACGCGGCGACCCAGGCCAGCGAGCAGCCTTCGGCGAACCGCGGCGAATGGGAAGCCAAGTCGAAGGACGTGACCGACACCAGGAACGACTTCAAGGCGACGGTGCAGGCCGAGATCGATGCCGGCATGAGCTACAGCGGCAACAGCCGCGAAGACTACGGCAACGAAGCGGTTGCCCTGGGCGAACAGATCGCCCAGCGTTACGAAGCGCAGGGCAAGCCGGAGCTGGCCGCGGCGGCGCGCGAAGCCGCGCAGGAACGCTCGACCGCGATCAACAACGAAGTCTGATCGCCGCTTCAACGCTGCGATGCGAACGGCATGCCCTTGGGCATGCCGTTTGTTTTTATCGGATCGGTCGATTGATCGGACACATTGGGTTCGTGCGATCCAGCGCATCGCGATCGAAATGAACCGGCCTCACACCGACCCGGCGATATGCTCGCGCAGCCATTGATGCGCCGGATCGCGATGCACGCGCTCGTGCCACAGCATCGCCATCTCGTAACCGGGCACCTCGACCGGCGGCTCGACCGCCCGCAGCGCCGGGGTGTCGCGCACCAGCCGCGCGGGCAGCATCGCGACCAGGTCGGTGGTCGCCAGCACCGAGCGCACGAACAGGAAGTGCGGCACCGACAGCACCACGCGTCGCCGCAGGCCCAGCGGCGCCAGCGCATCGTCGGTGACGCCATGGAAACCGCCGCCGTCGGGCGAGACGATCACATGATCGAGCTTGCAGAACTGGGCGAGGGTCGGTCGCCGTTTCAGGCGCGGATGCCCGGCGCGACCGACCAGCACATAGCGTTCGGCGAACAAGGTGCGCCGGCGCAGACCGCCGGGCGCATCGTGGCTGGTGTGGAAGGCCAGATCGATATCGCCTTGCTCGGCTTGCTTGGCTATTCGCGACGGCGACGCTTCGACCACCGCCAGGCGCGTGCCCGGCGCCGTCGTGCGCAAACCGATCAAGGCCGGCAGCAGCACGGTGGATTCGCTGTAATCGGACGCGGCCACGCGCCAGGTCCGGGTGGCCTGGGCCGGATCGAACGCGGCCGCGGGCGAGACCGCGCGCTCCAGCGCGGCCAGGGCCTGACGCAAGGGTTCGCGCAATTCGTCGGCGCGCGCGGTCGGGCGCATGCCGCGCGGCCCGGGCAGCAACAGCGGATCGGCGAACACGTCGCGCAGCTTGGCCAGATGCACGCTGATCGAGGGCTGGGAGAAGTTCAGCCGTTGCGCGGCGCGGGTGACGTTGTGCTCCGACAGCAGCGCGTCCAGCGTCACCAGCAGGTTGAGATCGAGCCGTCTGAGATTAGTCATGGCTATACCTGGAATATCACAAATCAATTTCCAATATACCGGGCCGGGGCCTACCGTGACGCTTTCAGACCTCGCAGGCCCCGCCATGAACGTACTGCTGATTTATGCCCATCCCGAACCGCGCTCCTTGAACGGCTCGCTGCGCGATTTCACCCTCCAGCGGCTGCGGCAGGCCGGCCACGAGGTGCAGGTGTCGGATCTGTACGCGATGCGCTGGAAGGCCGCGATCGATGCCGACGACAGCACCGATCAGGACCCGCACGCGCGCTTCGATCCGGCCCGCGATTCCAGGCGCGCGTTCGAAAGCGGCACCCAGCGCGAGGACATCGCCCGCGAGCAGGACAAGCTGCGCTGGGCCGATACGGTGATCCTGCAGTTTCCGCTGTGGTGGTTCTCGATGCCGGCGATCCTCAAGGGCTGGGTCGACCGGGTGTACGCCTACGGTTTCGCCTATGGCGTGGGCGAACACTCCGACCGCCACTGGGGCGATCGCTACGGCGAAGGCAGCCTCGCGGGCAAGCGCGCGATGCTGATCGTCACCACCGGCGGCTGGGAATCGCATTACGGCCCGCGCGGCATCAACGGCCCGATCGACGACGTGCTGTTTCCGATCCAGCACGGCGTGCTGTATTACCCCGGCTTCAGCGTGCTGCCGCCGTTCGTGGTCTATCGCAGCAGCCGCACCGACGAGGCGCGATACGCGGAGTTGTGCGAGGCGCTGGGGCAACGCCTGGACGCATTGGAGACGACCGCGCCGATTGCATACCGGCGCCAGAACGCCGGCGACTACGAGATTCCGGCACTGACCTTGCGCGAACACATCGCGCCGGAGCGGGTCGGGTTCGCCGCGCATATCGAGTAAGCCGGCGCTCGCGCAAGCAGCGGCGATTCGCGCGCATCGCGGCGAAGGTCGCTCGCAGAAAAAAGGCGGATTCGTTCGAACCACGAATCCGCCCCGCTTGGTTTGTATCTTCACGCCGTCGTAGCGACGACCGCGGCGCGGTTACACCATCGACGGATTGCGCCGGGTCTGCTCGACCGCTTCCTGCTGCGCGCCGTTGCGTTGCGCCTGTTCGGCCTGCTGCACCGACTGCTGCGAACTCACCGCCAGCGGTTGCCGCTGGGTTTCCAGATCGACCGAGGCGCGCAATGCCGCCGGGTCGTTCGGCGACTGGCCTTGCACCGCGAACAAGGTGCCGTTGCCGCCCTTCGCGACGTGGTTGATCTCGTGCAGGCCTTGCGCGCCAGCGGTGGCGGTCAGGCTGGCGACGGCGCGGTGGTCCAGGCCGGCGAGCGCCGGGCCGCCGCGGTCGATCGCCGCGTAGGTCTGGCCCAGCAGCGGACTGTCGCTGATCAACGGCGCGCCCTGTATGTGGCCGTTGTGCGAGAACAGGTCGTTCCAACCGTCGCGCACGCGGCGGACGCCGTCCTGCACGCCCTGCGAAGCGCCGGTGATGCCGGCGCGCGCGGCGCCGATATCGCCGCGGAACTTGTCGATCATCGGATCGAACTGCTGGGCGCGGTCGAGATTGGCCTGGGTCATCAGCGGCGGCGTGCCGGGGCCGCCGGCGAACGGCGCGATGTCGTGCGCGGCCAGGCCGCGGCTGGCGACCACGCCGACCGGATTGCGCAGATCGCCGCCGATGAAGTCCGGCCAGAACGATTGCCGGCGGTTGTTCGCATAGCCGGCGTCGCGCAGCGCGTCGACGTCTTCCTGCGTCGCGTAGACCCGGGTCTGGCCGTACTGCGGACTGGCCGAGCTGACCGTGTCGCTGGCGCGCACGTGGTTGATCATGCGGTTGTTGTCGCCGGCCGGGATGCCCATGTTCAGGCCGGCCGCGCCGTAGGCGTTGAAGGTTTCGCCGTGCACGCCCTCGGCCTGGAACCGGTGCGCGGAAATCTGCGCCAGGGTGCCGCCGAGCGAATGCCCGGTGACCGCGACCGGCGGCTGCGGGCGGCCGGTGCGTTCGCCTTGTTCGCGCGCGATGTCGATCGCGCGCTGGGTCAGCGCGATCGCGTCGGGCGCCTGATTGTTGGCGCCGTTGATCACCATGCCGCCGTCGGTGCGAATCACGTCGCGGACGAATTCGCCGACCCCGTTGCTCGGCTCTGTGCCGCGATGGGCAACGATGATTTCGCCCGAATCCACGCGTTGGTAGACCGTGCCCTGATAACCGTTCTGGCGATTGTTGGCGGTGGCGAGCACGCGGTAGTCGACGCCGTTGACCGGGAAGGACACCGTGGGATCGGCGCGGCGATCGTTGTAAGCGTCCTGGCTGAGCGCTGCATAGTCCTGGCTGCTGGGCATCACGGCACTTCCTTGTGGGCGTTCAGTACCAAGGTGAACTGCGGACCGGCGCTGGCCTGATAGAAGTCGGCCTCGGTTTCGCCGTAGACGTAATCCATCGAGCGCGGTTTCTGCGCGAGGTCGCGCGCCAGGTAGTACTGGACCGTTTCGCCGCCCGCGATCAATCGGTCAGCCTTCAATCCGCCGACGAAATGCGTGCTGGGCGAATGGAAATGCACCGTCGCCGTGGTCAGTTCCCAGCGGCATACGCCGAGCCCGTAGTAGTCCTCGTCGAGCAGCGCGTCGACATGCACGATCGCGACATAGCGGCCGTCGTCGTCGCGCTTGAGGTTCAGCGGCAGGCTGTGGCGCGGCGCCAGACGCACGCCGCCGATCGCCTTGCCGTAATCGACCGGCACGCATTCGACATTGGCGACCTGGAAATCAGCGGTGGCGGTGACCTGGGTCAGCGCCTGCGGCAGATCGTCGAAATGAAAACTCAGGACATGGCCGTCGCGCGCATGCGGATTGAGTTTGACCACCGGCGCGGCGACCGGCGCGGGTGCGGTGAACAGGCTGGGCGCCTGCGGTGGGTTCGCGCTCGCGGCGCTGTGCATACTCATGATGGCGATCATCCCTAATGCGGCAGACAGGCGGCTATGAGCTTCCATTCACTTGACCCATGGTCAGGCTGAAACCAGCCTGGGCCAGCCCCGGCGGCGTGTCAAACGCGGCCGGGGAGTGACTGATCCATAAGGTTGTTGCGCTGCGGCAGCGATCGGCGATGGGCAGGATCGGGCGGTCGCGGGCCTGCATCGCATTGCCATCATGGATCGATCGTGATGGCTGATAGTGACGGCTGATCGTGTCGGTCGACGGCGCCGCGCGAGCCTGCGTATTTGCAGTGCGAGTCGGCTTCGCGCCGCATCGTCGCCGGTTCGCCAGCGGCACCGATCTGCAACCCGCATGCAACACTGGTGACATACCGTGCCGCGACGCGGAAGCATCCGCGACCGGTCGCCGGCCTTGCGCCCGCCGCGCGCCATTGCACTCCAGGCATTCCCCCAAAGGATCACCCACGATGTCCCTGTACCCCGAACCCCGCCTGCCGCTGCGCGGCGGCATCGCCGTTTCCCGTCGTCCGCTCGCGATGACCGCGCTGGCCCGCGCCTGCGGCGCCTTGCTGCTGGTCTCGGCCGCCACCGCCGCGTCGGCCCAGGACGCGGCGCAAGCGGCCGCGCCCGCGACCATGCAATCGGCCACATCGCTCGACGCGGTCACCGTGACCGCCGAGCGCCGCGAGCAGAACCTGCAGGACGTGCCGGTCTCGGTCGGGGTGATGCAGGGCGATGCGATGCGCGCGCTGACCGCCGGCGGCGACGACACCTTGCTGGCGCTATCCGGCCGGGTCCCGAGCCTGTACGCGGAAACCACCACCGGCCGCATCTTCCCGCGCTTCTACATCCGCGGCCTGGGCAATATCGACTTCTACCTCGGCGCCTCGCAGCCGGTGTCGATCATCCAGGACGACGTGGTGCTGGAGCACGTGGTGCTCAAATCCAATCCGGTGTTCGACACCGATCAGGTCGAAGTGCTGCGCGGCCCGCAGGGCTCGCTGTTCGGCCGCAACACCACCGCCGGCATCGTCAAGTTCGACAGCATCAAGCCGAGCCGGGATTTCAGCGGCCGCGTGCAGGCCAGCGTCGGCAGCTACAACAGCGTGTCGATCGACGGCGGCATCGGCGGCCCGATCAACGACGTGCTGTCGTTCCGCGTGTCCACGCTGTATCAGCATCGCGACGACTGGGTCGACAACACCTACGCCGGCGCCAGCGCCGACGGCACGGTCACGCCGAAGAACGACGCGATGGGCGGTTTCGACGACCGCAATCTGCGCGTGCAGCTGCTGCTGGAGCCCAGCGAGAACTTCTCGATCCTCGCCTCGGCGCATGCGCGCGATTACTCGGGCACCTCGACGCTGTTCCTGCGCAACGCCATCGTCAAGGGCTCCAACGAAGTTGACGTGCCGCGCGACCAGGTCGCCTATGACGAAGCCGGCAACAACCCGCAGGCGTACAAGACCTATGGCGGCTCGATCAAGGCCACCTACAACTTCGGCGAAACCTCGCTGACCTCGATCAGCGCCTACGAAACGACGTCGGGTTACAGCCGCGGCGACACCGACGGCGGCGCCGCGGCGAACTACCCGGTGCGCGGCGTGCCGAACGGTTTCGGCCAGTCGATGGGGCAGATTCGCGATCTGGATCAGTTCACCCAGGAATTCCGCCTCGCCAGCGAAACCGACGACGCGCTGCAATGGCAGGTCGGCGCGTTCTACTTCGACGGCCGCGACGTCACCGATTTCTATCAGCGCGCGTGGTTCCTCAACGGCCCGGCGCGCAATCCCAATAACTGGGTGCGTCTGCGCAACGCCAACACCTCGTGGGCCGCGTTCGGCCAGCTCAGCTACCAGGTGACCGACGCGCTGACCCTGACCGCCGGCCTGCGTCAAACCCGCGACAGCAAGGAAACCCGTCTGCTCAAGACCGCCGACACTGCCGCCGGCGTGTCGACCTACACCGGCCGCCGCGACGTGCGCATGTCCGATACCCAGCCGAGCTGGGACCTGAGCGCGATGTACGAGATCAATCCGAACCTCAGCGTCTACGCCAAGGTCGCTCGCGGTTTCCGCGGCCCGACCATCCAGGGCCGCTCGGCGGTGTTCAACGCCGACTTCACCACCGCCGATTCGGAAACCATCCTGTCGTGGGAAGCGGGCATCAAGAGCAGCCTGTTCGACAACCGCCTGCGCTTGAACGCCACCGCGTTCACCTACACCGTCGACGACATCCAGCTCAACGGCAACGACTCCAACGGCAACGGCGTGCTGTTCAACGCCGACAAGGCCCGCGCCTACGGCATCGAAGCCGATCTGGACTGGCGTCCGCTCCCGAACCTGTCGCTGACCGCCGGCGTGAGCCTGCTGCACAGCGAAATCCAGGACAAGCGCGTGTACGCGCAGGTCTGCGCGCTCAACGGCGCGGTGGTGTGCACGGTCGAGGACCCGACCATCAAGGTCGGCGCCAACACCTTCGCCCAGATCGACGGCAACCCGCTGCCGAACGCGCCCAAGTACAGCCTCAACCTCGGCGCGCGTTACGACATTCCGCTGAGCGACAGCGGCGCGCTGTTCGTCGCCACCGACTGGAACAAGCAGGGCTATACCAGCTTCGTCCTGTACGACTCGAAGGAATTCAACGCCAGCGGCAATTTCGAAGGCGGCCTTAAGGTCGGTTACACCGGCGGTTACGGCGCCTACGAAGTCGCGCTGTTCGCGCGCAACATCACCAACGAGAAGAACCTCAAGGGCGTGATCGAGAACTACATGGCCGCGGTCTATAACGAACCGCGCATCGTCGGCGTGTCGGTCAACCTCAACTGGCATTGATGCTGGCCGACAGTCGGCGGTCGCGATAAGGGCGGCCGTGCGATATCAAGCGTGAAAGCGAAAAGGCCGATGACGGACTCATCGGCCTTTTCGGTGTTCGGATGGCTGCGAAGAAGGCGGTGGAACTTTGACGCGGGCCCGGCTGCATCTGGACGAGGCGAACGCGTCATCGGCAACGACCCGTCACGGCTGCAACGCCGGCTGCAACTCGCCGCGCGGCCGCCGCGCCGCCGGAAACAGCATCGCGATCGCCGCCGCGGCCAGGCCCATCGCCATCGAGCCGACATACAGCCAGGTGTAGCTGCCGTAGTGGTCGTACAACCAGCCGCCGATCAAGGGGCCGAGCGCCATGCCCAGGCTCGACAGCAAGGTGGCCGCGCCGAGCACGGTGCCGAGAATCGCGGGACTGAACGCATCGCGCGCTAGCGAGGCATACAACGGCATGGTGCCGCCGTAGGCCATGCCGAACACGATCGCCACCGCGTAGAAACCGTCGAGCTGATTCACCGCCAGATACGCCAGCGCCGCGAACGCCTGGATCAACAGTCCGGCCACCAGCACCGGCTTGGCGCCGAACCGATCGGCGAGCACGCCCAGCAACAGCCGACCGCCGAGTCCCGCCGCGCCTTCCATGCTGTAGATCGTCACCGCCGCGGTCACCGACAGGCCGCAACCGACGGCGTAGCTGACGGTGTGGAAGATCGGCCCCGAATGCGCCGCGCAGCAGGCGAAGAACGCCGCCGCGAGCACGATGAACGGCCGCGAGCGCAGCGCTTGCGCGGCGCTCAGATTATTGCTGCCGTTGTCGACCTCGGCCGCTTCGGCGGACGCCGCCAGCGGCGCGCCGCGCACGAACCACACCGCCGGCAAGGTCAGCGTCCACGCCAGCACACCGACGATCAACAGACTGCTGCGCCAGCCGTATGCGCCGACCAGCCAGGCCACCAGCGGCGACAAAGTCATCGGCGCCACGCCCATGCCGGCCGACACCAGCGAGATCGCCAGGTTGCGCCGCCGTTCGAACGAAGCCGCGACCGCCGCGATCACCGGCGCGAAAAAACTGGCCGCGGCGGCGCCGAGCAACACACCGTAGCTCAGCTGGAACTGCAGCAGGCTGCCGGCGCGGCTGGCCAGCACGCAGGCCAGGCCAAGCAGCACCGAGCCGGCCAGCACCACCACCCGCGGTCCGAACCGATCGCTGAGCATGCCCCAACCGAAGCCGGCGAAGCCCATGCTCAGGAACGCCAGGGTCATCGCGCTCGACAGCCCGGCGCGCGACCACCCGGTCGCCGTGCTCATCGGTTGCAGCAACACCGCCAGCGAAAACACCGCGCCGATGGCCACGCAGCCCATCAGCGCGCCGGCGGCGACCAGGGCCCAGTTGCGGTCCAGGGCGGGGGAGGAAGCGGTCGTGTCGTTCATGAGGCGCGGCCCGTGGGTGCTTGTTGATACGACGAAGCACGCGCTCGGGAATCGACAAGTCTTCGCGGCGGATCCGACACCGCGGCCCACGAGGCGATGGCGGCGTTACCGGACCGGCGGCGCGAACGGGGCCAGCATTGCGGTCCCGCAGGCCTCGCACGATCGCTGGGGGCCGGACACGATTCCCCCGGAACCCGGCCAGGCCCCATGAAACGGGCGTTTGCACTGCACGCAGACAAGCGGGTGCGTCTGCGACCGATCGCCAGCGGGAACGTATCTGACGCCCAGCGCGTCGAACTCCACGACCCAGCATTGCTGGTCGTGGTCGTAGTGCGCGGTGCCGTGGCCTTCGAGATCTTCCTCGTCGTCGGAAGCGTCCACCGCGATCAGCGGCAGGCCTTCGCGCAGGATCAGGCCGGCGTGGGCCAGATCGCGTAACGAGCCGTAGGTGTCGAGCACCACGGCGGTCCGGTCCGGGCGGGTGACGCCGCGCACCAGTCCGTTGAAATCGGCGTAGATGCGGGGAATCGGTGCGGTTTCCATGATCGTGCGATTCCTGGGTGCAACGCGCCGCGAGGCGCCGGAAACATCGTCGAAGGTTCGCCGGGCCGGGCCCCGGCGTCGCGATTCCGGCTTGCGCGACACCGCTCGCGCCCAGCCCGCGCGGATTTGTATCGCAGTGTATCCGCCGCCGCGACAGCGACCTTTGCAGACAAATCCCCGGGCCAGCGGACACCTGCGCGATACCCCGCGAGCTTGAAATGGCGTCACCGGAACGCACGGTCCGCCCCTTCAAGGAACCCACGATGTCTGTCGCCTCAACCCCCGCAGCGCCCCTGATGTCCCGCGTCGACGGCATCGCGCCGTGGCTCGCTCCGCTCGGTCTGCGTGTCCTGCTGGCCTGGGAATTCTTCGAAGCCGGCCGCGAGAAACTGCAGGGCGACAACTGGTTCGCCGACCTCGGCGACAAGTTTCCGCTGCCGTTCTCGCTGCTCGGCGCCGATCTCAACTGGACCCTGGCGACCTGGACCGAACTGGCCGGCGCCGTCGCCCTGCTGCTCGGCCTGGGCACGCGCTATGTCGCCGCCGCGCTGTGGGTGCTGACCGTGGTGGCGATCTACGCGGTGCATTGGCCGTCGGACTGGTCGAGCCTGGCCGAGCTGTGGCAGGGCTATGCGATCAGCAACGAGGGCCATGGCAACTACAAGCTGCCGCTGATCTATCTGGCGATGCTGCTGCCGCTGATGCTCGGCGGCGCCGGTCGCCTGAGCCTGGACCGGCTGATCGCGTCGCGCCGCGCGCCGATCGCCGCTGCATCGGCCGATGCGCGCGCCTGGGGCGTGGTGTTGCTCGGTATCGGCGCGACCGTGTCGCTGCTGCTGCCGTGGGTCGGCGCGACCCTCGCGTTCGCCGGCATCGCGCTGACGGTCAAGCCGCGCGGCCGCGACGCCGCGAACCGATTGTCCTCCGCCGTCGCCTGACCGCCCGGCGTCCCTTCCTCTCGTTTCGCCCACGCCGCATCCGCGGCGCCCACCTCAGCGCGGCTTCGCCGTGCGCCATCGGAGAATCACCATGTCCGTCAACAACCCTCGTTCCGCTTCGCGTTCCACCACCGCCGGCATGCTCGGCGTCGCCCTGGCCGGCCTGGTCCTCGGCCAATCCGCCTTCGCCATGCAGCCGCTCGCCCAGGGCTACATGGTCGCCGCCAGCCACGCCGCCGGCGAAGGCAAATGTGGCGAAGGCAAGTGCGGTGCCGACAAGGCCAAAACCGCCGGTAAGACCTCCGCCGGCAAGACCGCGGAAGGCAAGTGCGGCGAGGGCAAGTGCGGCGCCGACGCCAAGGCCGCGGGCAAGACCGCCGAAGGCAAATGCGGCGAAGGCAAGTGCGGCGACGCCTCGTTCGCCAAGACCGACCGCAGCGGCGACGGCCGGGTTTCGCGCGCCGAATTCCTCGCGGTCGCGCCGACCCGCGCCGCCGATTTCCCGAAGCTCGACGTCGACAGCGACGGTTTCATCTCCGAGAAGGAAGCCTACGACTACCTCAAGGCCACCTACGCGGCCAACGGCAAGCCGATGCCGGCCGGCCTGTTCGCCAAGTTCCCCGCCGGCAAGTAAGCCGCATCCACGCGCCCCCGCGCTTCGGCGCGGGGCGCCTTCGAACGATCGAGGAATCCAGCATGCGCACACTTCCTTCACTGTCCGCCGGGCTCGGCCTGCGCCGCGGTCTGCTGCCGTCGCTGCAAGCGATGGACGACGACGCGGTGGATTTCCTCGAAGTCGCGCCGGACAACTGGATCGGCGTCGGCGGCCAGTTCGGCGAAGCACTGAGCGAACTGTCCGCGCGGTTTCCGCTGAGCTGCCACGGCCTGTCGCTGTCGCTGGGCGGCAGCGCGCCGCTCGACATGGAACTGCTGCACGCCACGCGCCGGTTCAACGACCGCCACCGCATCGACCTGTACAGCGAACACCTGAGCTACTGCGCCGACGACGGCCATCTGTACGATCTGATGCCGATCCCGTTCACCGACGAAGCGATCGGCCACGTCGCCGCGCGCATCCGCCAGGTGCAGGACGTGCTCGGCCGGCGCATCGCGGTCGAGAACGTGTCGTACTACGCCGCGCCGTACCAGGCCCTGGCCGAGATCGATTTCATCCGCGCCGTGCTCGACGAAGCCGACTGCGACCTGCTGCTCGACGTCAACAACCTCTACGTCAACGCCATCAACCACGGCTACGACGCGCAGGCGTTTCTGGCCCGCCTGCCCGGCGAGCGCATCGCTTCGTACCACATCGCCGGCCACTACGATGAAGCGGCCGACCTCAAGATCGACACCCACGGCGCGCCGGTCAAGGCCGATGTGTGGTCGCTGCTGGACAGCGCCTACCGCCGCTTCGGCGTGCGTCCGACCTTGCTCGAACGCGACTTCAATTTCCCGCCGTTGTCCGAGCTGCTGGCCGAAACCGATCGCATCCGCGCGATGCAGCGCGCGCATGCCGGCATCACGCAACCGGAGCCAGCTCATGCATGACACTCTGCGCGAACAGCAATCCGTCCTTGCGCGTCATCTGCGCGACCCGGCCCGCCATCCGTCGCCGCCCGGCATCGAAGCGCGGCGCATGCGGGTGTATCGCGAACTGTTCCTGGGCTCGATCGACAGCCTGCTGGCCGGCGGCTTCCCGGTGATCCGGCAAACCCTCGGCGCCGCGGCCTGGACCTCGCTGGTGCAGGCGTTCTACGCCCACCATCGCAGCCGCACGCCGCTGTTCACCCGCATCGCCGGCGAGTTCGTCGACTTCGTCGAAACCCATGCCGACGAGCTGGCATTGCCGCCGTGGCTGCCCGAACTCGCGCATTACGAATGGGTGGAACAGGCCCTGCTGATCAGCGACGCGCAAGTGCCGGCGCACGACCCGGACGGCGATCTGCTCGACGGCCGGCCGCTGCTGTCGCCGCTGGCGATGCCGCTGGCGTATCGCTGGCCGGTGCTGGAGATCGGTCCTGCCCACATCCCGCAAGAACCGCCGCCGCACCCGACCACCCTGCTGGTGCATCGCGACCGCGACCATCAAGTGCGGTTCGCCCGCATCGCGCCGCTGGTCTATCGGTTGCTGACCTCGCTGCAAGTCAACGCGTATCGCGGCCGCGAGCACCTTGCCGCGCTGGCCGCGCAAACCGGCGGCGACGCCGACGAACTTCATGCCCATGGCCTGAGCCTGCTGCGGCAATTGCGCGAGCAGGGCGTGGTCCTGGGTACTCATCCTGCAACGGAGCCATGCGATGAACGCTAAATCACGAATCCCTGGAGGCTGGCCGCTGTTCTGGCTGATCGGCGCGCTGATCCTGGCGATGTCGGCGCTGATCCTGGCGCTGAGCCCCGACACCACCGAAGCGGTGCGTTCGGTGATCCGCGCCACCGCGCGCAGCTCGTTCGCCCTGTTCCTGCTCGCGTTCGTGGCGTCCTCGCTGGCCGCGCTGGTGCCGAACGATTTCACCCGCGGCCTGATGCGCGAACGCCGCTACATCGGCCTGTCGTTCGCGTTCTCGCACTTCGTTCATCTGCTCGCGATCGTCGCCTACGGCGTGCTCAACCCGCAGTTCTGGCCCGGCCGCAACGCGGTGACCAATGCGCCGGGCACGCTGGGTTACGTGTTCATCGCTTTGCTGGCGCTGACCTCGTTCCGCTTCGCCTCGCGCCACATGACCGCGACGGCGTGGAAGCGCCTGCACACCGTCGGCATCTGGGTGATCGCGGCGATCTTCGGCTACTCGTTCTTCAAGCGCATTCCGACGATGAGCGTGCTGTACGCGATTCCGTTCTCGATCCTGTGCGCCGCGGTCGCGGTGCGCCTGGTCGGCAAGTGGGCGCAGGCCAGCAAGCGCAAACAGGCGCGGACCCGCTCGCTGGACCGCGCCTCGTCCTTCCCCAATGCATTGGAGCCCACATCATGACGTCCTTGCCCGAAACCGCCGCTATCGCACGCGTCCCCGATTCGAGCGGTCGCGCCTGGTGGAAGTCGATGCTCGCCGGCATGGCGCTGTGCCTGAGCGCCGCGGCCTGCACCCCGGCCGCGCATGCGGACGCGACGCGCGCCGTCGCCGCGCCGGAATTCGCCGAAATCGAGCGCTGGTTCAACACCCCGGCGCTGAGCCTGTCCGGCCTGCGCGGCAAGGTGGTGCTGGTGGAGTTCTGGACCTACTCGTGCATCAACTGCCTGCACGTCGCGCCGCACGTGAAGCAATGGCACGAGCGCTACCGCGACCAAGGCCTGGTGGTGATCGGCGTGCACACGCCGGAGTACGACGAAGAGCACAGCGCCGCCAATCTGCAGGCCGCGATCAAGCGCCTGGGCATCGACTACCCGGTCGCGCAGGACAACGCCTACGCCACCTGGAATGCTTACGGCAACCGCTTCTGGCCGGCGCTGTACCTGATCGACCGCGACGGCCGCATCGTCTATCGGCACTACGGCGAAGGCGAGTACGAGGTCACCGACGCGCGCATCCGCGCGCTGCTGGCGCGGCGCTGAGCGCTGCCTTGGCGACGTGCGCGGCACCCGCGCGGTGGCACAATCGCCATCGGCGTTCCGCCGCCGGCTCCATCCCCACCGCGCATCGCACAGGCCCCGCATGGACCACGTAGATCACATCCTGGTCGTCGACGACGACCGCGAGATCCGTCAGATGGTCGCCGACTATCTGCACAAGAACGGCCTGCGCGCCACCGTCGCCGCGGACGGCCGCGAGATGCGCGCGCTGCTCGACACCCACGCGGTAGACCTGATCGTGCTCGACCTGATGATGCCCGGCGAAGACGGCCTGACCCTGTGCCGCAACCTGCGCGCCGGCAAGCACCGCGCGATCCCGGTGGTGATGCTGACCGCGCGCGACGACCAGACCGATCGCATCATCGGCCTGGAGATGGGCGCCGACGATTACGTCACCAAGCCGTTCGCCGCGCGCGAGTTGCTGGCGCGGATCAAGGCGGTGATCCGGCGCACGCGCATGCTGCCGCCGAACCTGCAGGTCACCCAGGCCAGCCGCACGATCGCGTTCGGACGCTGGCGTCTGGACACCACCGCGCGCCATCTGCTCGATCCCGACGACACCGTGGTCGCGCTCAGCGGCGCCGAGTTCCGCCTGCTGCATGTATTCCTCGATCACGCCAACCGCGTGCTCACCCGCGACCAGTTGCTCAACCTGACCCAGGGCCGCGACGCCGAGCATTTCGAACGCTCCATCGACCTGCTGGTGAGCCGTCTGCGCCAGCGCCTGCAGGACGATGCGCGCGAGCAGAGCTACATCAAGACCGTGCGCAGCGAAGGCTATGTGTTCAGCATGCCGGTGAGCCTGCTGGGAGACGGCGAATGACCACGAACACGAGCACGCACGCGACTGCGGCGCCGACCCCGGCCGCGCGCGGCGGTTCGCGCTGGCTGCCGCGCACCCTGGCCTCGCGCCTGTCGCTGATCCTGCTGAGCGGCCTGCTGATCGCGCACGCGCTGTCGTTCGGCCTGCTGTTCTATGAGCGCTACACGGCGGCGACTTCGATGCTGATGAGCAATCTGGAACAGGACGTGGTGGTCGCGGTGAACCTGCTCGACCGTCTGCCGCCGCAGGAACGCGAACGCTGGCTGCCGCTGCTGCGGCGGCGCACCTTCCATTACATGCTCGACGACGGCGCGGCCGCGGCGGGCGCGCAGGCCGAACTGCCGGTGCGCGGCACCTCGCAGGACATGGCCGCGATGATCGCCAGCGCCCTCGGCCCGCGTTACCCGACCCGCGCCAACGCCGTGCCCGGCGAAGGCGAGCATTTCCAGGTGCGCTTGAAATTGAGCGACGGCACCGCGATGGTCATCGACGTGCGGCCGTCGGTGATGCCGCTGGCGAAGTGGTTGCCGTACGTGCTGGCGATCCAGCTGGTGCTGCTGTTGCTCTGCACCTGGGCCGCGGTGCGGCTGACCACCCGGCCGCTCGGCCGGTTGGCGAAAGCCGCCGAAACCCTGCACCCGGCCGGCGAGGGCGAGCGCCTGCCGGTCGGCGGCCCGACCGAAGTGGCGCAGGCGATCAGCGCGTTCAACGCCATGCAGGACCGCATCGCTCATTACATGCGCGAACGCCTGCAGATCCTCGCGGCGATCTCGCACGATCTGCAGACGCCGATCACTCGCATGCAGCTGCGCGCCGAGGCGATGGACGAATCGGCCGAGCGCGACAAGATGTTCGACGATCTCGGCCAGATGCAGCACTTGGTGCGCGAGGGGATCGCCTATGCACGCAGCGCGCACGGCGCGTCGGAGCCGGCGGTGCGGATCGACCTCAATGCCTTCCTCGACAGCTTGGTCTGCGATTACCTCGACACCGACCGGCCGGTAACCTTCGCCGGTAGCGTCGACGGCCCGGTAACCACGCGTCCGCATGCGCTGCGTCGCATCGTCGGCAATCTGATCGACAACGCGATCCATTACGCCGGCGCGGCCGAACTCGAGCTCGACCGGGACCCGGCCGGCGGCGTGCGCATCCAGGTGCGCGATCGCGGCCCCGGCATTCCCGAGGACGAACTGGGCAAGGTGATGCAGCCGTTCTACCGGCTCGAAGCCTCGCGCAACCGCAGCACCGGCGGCACCGGCCTGGGCCTGGCGATCGCCCAGCAACTGGCCGAATCGATCGGCGCCACGCTGACCTTGCGCAATCGCGACGGTGGCGGCCTGGAAGCGATCCTGCGCATCGCCGGGCTGATCGCCGCGAGGCAATAGCGGCGGCGTCTAAGCGACGTAGCGGACGGGGATGAATGTCGCGTCGAACTGTCGGCACGACCCGCGGACGATGAGACCTGGGCAACCAGCGCGCATCCTCGCGTCCGCGATCAACCGTCCGGATCGGCCCACGGCGCCTGTTCGAACTTGCGCGCCAGATACTCGATCAGCGCCTGCACCCGTTGCGGGCGCATGCGGCCCGGCGGGGTGACGATGTGCAGCGCGATCGGCGGTGGCGACCACTCCGGCATCGCCATCTCCAGCTTGCCGTTGCGCAGTTCGCGCCAGACCAAGAATTCAGGTTGCAGCGCCAGACCCAGTCCCGCCAGCAACGCCGGATTCAAGGCCTCCGCGTTGTTGACCCGCAACGGCGTCGGCAGACTGATCGAGAAATCGCCGTGGCGCCTGTGGCTGAAACGCCAGGCATTGCCGAAGCGCGAATAGGTGTAGAGCAGGGCGCGGTGCTCGCTGAGTTCGCGCGGATGGCTCGGCCGCCCATGGATTTCGAAATAGGCCGGCGAACCGACCAGCACGATGCGCACGCCGCACAGCCGCCGCGCCAGCAGGCTCGAATCGGCCAGCGCCGAAATGCGCAGCGCCAGGTCGTAGCCGCCGCCGACCAGGTCGGTGACGCCGTCGTCGAACACGATCTCCAGCGCGATGTCCGGATAGCGCTTCATGAACTCCGGCAGCAGCGGCGACAGGTGCGCGATCCCGAACGACATCGGCACCGCGATCCGCACCTGACCGCTGGGGCGCTTGGCCTGGGCGGTGATTTCCGCCTCCACCGCCTCGCCCTCGGCGAGGATGCGGCTGGCGCGTTCGAGCGCGCCGCGGCCGCTTTCGGTCAACGACATGCGCCGCGAGGTTCGGTGGAACAGCACCGTCTTCAGCCGCGTCTCCAGGCGCGTGACCGCCTTGGACACGGTCGCCTGCGCCAGCCCGAACTCGGCCGCGGTGCGCGCGAACGAGCCGGTTTCGGCGACCTTGGCGAAGATCGCCCAGGCTTCCAGGTCGGGCAGCTTATTCATGGCGTTTTTGGAAACGATAGTTTTCCATCGGTTCCATTCTAAACCCGATCTTGGGCGCCTATCGTGTCCGTCAACAGCACACACCCACGGAAACCACGGCCATGATCGAACTTCGCCCCTACGACAGCCTCGGCGGCGCCAACCACGGTTGGCTCGACGCCAAGCACCACTTCGCCTTCGCCGGTTACCACGACGCCGCCCGCATGGGCTGGGGCGCGCTGCGGGTATGGAACGACGACACCATCCAGGCCAACACTGGGTTCCCGCCGCATTCGCACGCCGACATGGAAATCATCACCTACGTCCGCGACGGCGCGATCAGCCATCAGGACAACCTCGGCAACCGCGGCCGCACCGAAGCCGGCGACGTGCAGGTGATGAGCGCGGGCAGCGGCATCCAGCACGCCGAGTACAACCTGGAGGCCGAGACCACCCGCATCTTCCAGATCTGGATCATTCCCGATCAGCGCGGCGGCGCGCCGACCTGGGGCGCCAAGCCTTTTCCGAAGGGCGACCGCGCCGGACGCTTCGTGGTCCTGGCCAGCGGCAAGGGCGAGGAAGACACCCTGCCGATCCGCGCCGATGCGCGCGTGCTCGGCCTGACCCTGGCCGCCGGCGAATCGGCCGAATACGTGTTCGGCGACAACCGTTACGGCTATCTGGTGCCGGCCAAGGGCGTGGTCGAGGTCGACGGCCTGCGCGTGCAGGCGCGCGACGGCGCCGCGATCCGCGACCAGGCCTCGATCCGGGTCACCGCGCTCGAAGACGCCGAACTGGTGCTGGTCGACACCGCGCCGTAACCGCGTACACCGCATTCTCCAGGCAACCCCTTTCATCGATCACAGGAGCGAGACCATGGGCACCTTCACCACCAAAGACGGCGTTGAGATCTATTACAAGGATTGGGGCCCGGCCGACGGCGAGCCGGTGGTGTTCAGCCACGGCTGGCCGCTGAGCGCCGACAGCTGGGAATCGCAGATGCTGTTCCTGGCTTCAAACGGCTACCGCACCATCGCCCACGATCGCCGCGGCCACGGCCGTTCCAGTCAACCCTGGGACGGCAATGACATGGATCATTACGCCGACGACCTGGCCCAGTTGCTCGAACACCTCGACCTGCGCGGCGCAACCTTGTTCGGGTTCTCCACCGGCGGCGGCGAAGTGGCGCGCTACATCGGCCGCCACGGCACCGCGCGGGTCAAGAAGGCCGGACTGATTTCCGCGGTGCCGCCGTTGATGCTCAAGACCGATGCCAACCCCGGCGGCCTGCCGATCGAAGTGTTCGATGGCCTGCGCGAGGGCTCGATCGCCGACCGTTCGCAGCTGTACCAGGACCTCGCCAGCGGCCCGTTCTTCGGTTTCAACCGCGACGGCGCGAAGAAATCGCAAGGCATGATCGATTCGTTCTGGGCCCAGGGCATGCAGGGCGGGCACAAGAACACCTACGACTCGATCGCCGCGTTCTCGGCCACCGATTTCACCGAAGACCTGAAGAAGTTCGACGTGCCCACCCTGATCGTGCACGGCGACGACGATCAGGTCGTGCCGATCGACGCGGCCGGGCGCGCCTCGGCCAAGCTGATCGCGAACAACAAGCTGATCGTCTACCCGGGCGCGCCGCACGGCCTGACCGACACCCACAAGGAAAAGCTCAATCAGGATCTGCTGGCGTTCCTGAGGTCCTGAACTAAAGCTTGGCTTGCATGCTTTCATGCGCACGCCGCGGCGGCTCACGCTGCGGCGTGCGCGTTTGCATGCAGGGCCACGCGATGTAGGAAAGACGCCGGAGCGTCGTCGTTCAACGTTTCGGCGGCGACAGCGTTTCCGGAATGTCCTGCCAGAACTCGCGAGGAAATCCCGTTTCCATCTGCGAGCGTTCCCACCAGTCGGGATTGACCGACTCGATCAGACGGCGTTGCCAGCGATGCGGCCAACGCCGAATCTCGGCCGCGCGCGTGAGCGCGGCCGAATGCGTTGGCATGCACTCGAACCAGACCAGACAAAACGCGGCCAGGTGGATATCGTCGGCCGCACACGTTCGCTTGAAATGCGTTTCCTTGACCTCGCGCATCACGTCCGCGAGCAGCCCGCCCACGCCGATCACGTACGGGCCGGCGCGTTGATCGGCGAGCAAATAGACCATGTACGGCGCGGTGGGCAGGTTCATCCTGCCGTCGGCCTACATGCGCGGCCCGCGATTGGGATCGTCGGGGTTGCGCTGCGCCGCGTCCTGTGCCAATTGTTGATCGCGCTGCTGATTGAACGCCTGCGTTTCGCGCACGGTGTCGTGCAGGGTCGGCGACGGTTCGCCGAGCGAGACGCCGGTATGGAAGCCGGGAACGTCCTTGCCGAGCCACAGCTTGCCGTTGGCGGAGCCGATCGGCCCGATGCTTTCGGCGTCGGGTATGCCGTTGCGTTTGGCCGCGAGCATCAACGCGGCGACGGTTTCGTCCGGCACATCGGCCGACACGTTTCCGCGAATCTTCGCGAACATCGCCTGATCGTTCGGCGACAACCGCGCCACGTCCATCGTCGAACCGCCGCGCGCGCGCGTCTCGACATCCGCCGCGGTCGGCGCGCGCGGCGCCGGTTCGGCCGCGGCATGCTCGACGCGCTGGACGGGCGCGGATGGATCGGATGTTTGTTCAGCCGCGTTCGCGCGGGCTTCACCGCGCGGCGCGTTCCTCACGCCAGCGTCGGCATGCCCGAAGACATCGTGAGCGAGTGCCGTTTGCGTTGGCTCCGTCGTAGTCGCCCGCATAACCTCGCGCACGGATTCGCGAGCCGGCGCTGACGCGTCCCGCTCGGTCGTCTTGTGCGACTCGATCCGCGCATGCTGCGCCGCCAATATCGTCTGCTGTGTCGTCGGGTCGGCCACGCCGGTATCGGGCAAGCCCCGGTCGCGCTGAAACTGGCGAACCGCCTGCTCGGTGGTGGCGTCGTATTCGCCATGCTGCGGCAGCGGCGTGCCGTCCGGGCGCTGGTAGCCGACGCGCTGCAGCCGATACTGCAGCAGTTCCACGTCTTGTCCTAGGTCGCCGCGGCGCAAGCTGCCGTCGTCGAGCGCGACCTCTTGGGCCGGTGCCGCCATCGATGGCGTCGCCTGATGATCGCGGGTCGCCGTCGCCGCCTCCGGCGCGGGTACCGCCGCGGACGCGGACAGGGCGACCGTTGCAGTCTCGTGCGGCGCCGACGCAAACGCGGAGACCGGCTCGATGATCGGTGCGGGCCGGTTCGCGTCGGCCATCGCCAGGGTCGGAGATGCCGCGACAACGGACGCCGGCTCCTGGCTTGCGACGGCTCGCACGGCGTCCGCGTCCCGGACCGACGCTGCCGCCGCGGCAGCGGGCGCCGTCATCGCGACCGTCGGTTCGGTTTGTGGTAGTTCGCTACGGGATTGCATGCCATCGACGCGAGGCTGCGTCGCGTGCAAGGTCCCCAGCGTTTCAGATGTCAGCGCATCGGCCGGCGTTTGCGTCGGTGCGGGCGATGGCGCTTCCGGTTCGCGCGGCAACTCGGCCGCCCGCTGCACCCTTTCGCGGCCCGTATCGGCCAGACCGACGGCAAGCTCCGGCGCGCGGTCCGTCGCCATCGCGCCCGCCACCGCTTGCTTCGCCGCATCCTGCACGTCGTCGCGCGTCAAACCCAACCGGTTCGCTTCGCGCACGACCTGCTCCAAGGCTTCGTGTTGCCGCGGCGACAGATCGGCGATTCGCAGTTCCGGTGCGTCCGGAGCAGTCGGCGGCGGCGAGCGCAAATCCAGCATCGCCAGTTGCACGTCCAAGGGACGGGTGACGGCGTGAACCCGATTGGCGCCGTCCGCGTCGCGGCCGATGTGCTCGATCGGACTGTCGATATCGTAGCCGCCGCCCGCGTTGCGCCCCAGGTGCAGCGAAGTCGTCAGCGGCGCGACGCCGTACTCCTGCTGAGTGCGCCTCACCGCTTCCAACGCCGCCTCGACTTGCTCCGGCTTGGGACTGAGGTTGTGAGCCTTGTAGGTCGCCAGCAAGTCGGTACGCTCGACCTCTTCCAAGGTCGGTGGCTGCCGCTGCGGAATCGCGGCGACCTGCTGCTCATGCTGCGCCAGCTGCGGTTGCAATGCCGTGCGCGTGCTTTCCAACTCCTGACGCAGGTTGCCGGCCGCGACCGCGGACTCGCCGTTGCGCTGCCACTGCCCGTCCGCCGTGCGCTGGTACAGCCTCCCGTCCGAAGCGACCACCGAATCGTTCCGCAGCGCCGATTGAATGGACGGCGGCACCCCGCCGAACCGTTCCCAGCCTTCACTGCGATGCGCCATCTCGTAGCGCGCGGCCATCGGTGCTGGGCCGTTGGCGATGTTGTCGCGAATCACCCGCGCCGACGCGCGATCCAGTTCGGCCGCGCGCTCGGCGCTGGCGGAATCGACCCGGACCATCGGCACGCCCGGCTGCTCGAATCCCACGATTACATTGCGAGCCCACGCGCCGGTTTGCGGATCACGCTCCCAGTCCGCGCGCCGCAAACTGCTCGGGTCGCTTTCCGCGGCCGCTTGCGAATACGGATTGCGCGGCGCGGGTAGCGTTCCCATCGCCAGTTCCGTCGCGACGTTGCTGGCGCGATAGTTCAGTTCGTTCGCCTTTTCCGGATCGGCGGAAAACGTCTGCATGACCGGCCGGTTCTGGCCGTCGTCGAGCAGATCGCCCAGATCCTGCCGCACCCATTGCCGCCCGTTCGACTGCCAATGAACGCCGTCGCGGTCGGTCTGCTTGAAGGTCTTGTAGCTGTCGAGCACGTCGGCGACATGCTCGCCCACCTGGCTGCCGGCCACGGCCGCGCCGCCGATCACGATGAAGCCGACGACACCGGGGCCGCTCGCGGCGGCGGTGGCTATCACGCCGGCCGACGCGCCGCCGATCCAGCCGCCCGCGTTGCGCGCCACCGCGTGTTGGGCTTCGGACTGCGCAGCCGTCGGATTGTTCTGGTCCAACTGATCCGCGGCGCGACGGGCACTCAAACTTGCATCGATCCCCGTCGCCAGCAGGCCTCCGGACCGCAGCAACGTGTGCCTGGGCGACTCGCCGATCAACAGCTCCGTCGTGGCGAACCCGCGCTGCCCGTTCGGGGCGCGCAAGGAGACATCGCCTTCGGCCAGATCGGCGGCGGCGCCGGACAACGACGGATCGAATGAGTTGAGACGCGGGCTTTCCTGAAAGACGGACTGCGCGCGGTAGCCCGCCACATGCTGCTGATATTCCGCCTCGGTGATGAAGTTGTCGCGATACGACTGATCAAGCAACTCGGCGGTGGTCCTGGTTTGCAGACCGGGCAATTCTTGTTGCAGCTGGCGCTGTATTTGCGGCGAGGCGAAATGTCTGTCGTCCGACCAGATGGTGACGTTGCGGCCTTCGGCTTGCTCGCGGGTGGCGATTTCTAGAAGGGAACGTTCGCCTGCGTTCTTGGATAGCTTGTCAAAATCTTCAGGGTGAATCGCTGACGCCAACTGCTGCTCCACCTCAGGGGCGGTAAGAATCTTGATGTCGCGGTCAGCAATGTACTGACCAAGCTCATTCTTTAAAGGCCCATTCGCAATCTCCGTTTCTACTGTTCTAGAGATGGCGAATTTATTTCGCCCCAGCTCAGCAATCTCCAAGTACGTATCGAGCAACTGCGGGCCGCCCGCACGATAAGCATAGATCAGGCTGCTTGTGTCGGCCAAAAAATAGTTCGCCACCGCTCAATCCTCCATGATCAAGCTGAATTCGACTTGGCATAATCTCGAAATTTGCTAAATAGGCCCGTAATATCCGACTCATCTAAGCCCGGTGTCCATTCCAATATCAAGCGTCGGACACTCCAGGCGAGCCGCGCTTCAATTTCATTGAATTCCCGTTCCTGCCGCATAAATTCCGCATAGTCGTCTGTTCTCTTTTCCTTGAAATAGAAAGCAAAGGCGGACACATCATCGTCTTGCCATTTTCTCAGCCGTGCCCGCTGCTCTTTGGCCTCCATATAAGAGGACAAGATCAGCTCGTAGATCTCCTCGTCAGTCGCCCGCTTCTTTCCGGTGCTTGTAAGCGTGCGGAGAATTCTGGCTTTTAGTTTTTCATCCTCCAGCGCATCGATCTTGGCTTGCAGTTCATGGCTAATGGTCATGATGAAACGTCCTTAATGCCTCGTTGTTCATTTAGCTACTCAAATAGGCTTGAAGCTCATGTATGTGTGGAGCAACTGCGGGCCAACCGCGAGATACAGATACGCCACGATAGGCATAAATCAGGCTACTGCGGTCAGCTAGAAAATAGTTCGCCGACATGAAATCTTCTATGACCAGCGCAGGCTCGATTCGACATGGTCGCGAAACTCGCCAAATAGCTCACTACAGTCTGCGCTATTCAAATCCGGCATCCATTTCAAAATCAGCTGACGAACGCTCCAGGCGAGGCTTGGCTCGATCTCATGGAACGCTCTTTCCTGTCGCACGAACTCCTCATAGTCGCCTGGATTTCTCTCCATGAAATACTGCACGAAAGCGGCAACTTCATCGGTTTGCCATTTTCTTGTTCGCTCTCTCTGCTCCTTAGCCATCGTATAACTAGCTACAGAATTTTCGAAAATCACTTCATCACTTACTCGTTTTTTCCCGGGGCCTGTGATAACTCGGAGAATACTGGCCTTGAGGTCTTCGTCTTCTAATGCATCGATCTTGGCTTGCAATTCAGGGCTGATGCTCATGGCGAAGCGTCCGCTGTCCTTAGTCGGCTGAAATCGACTTGATGTGGTCTCTAAATATACTGAATAGGCCCGTGGCATCAGACTCATCCAAGCCCGGAATCCACTCCCATATCAAGCGGCGAACCTTCCAGCCGAGCAACGATTCGATCTCATTAAACTGCTTTTCCTGTAGGAGAAATTCAGCATAACTATCGGGATCTTTTTCTTGGAAGTGTTGTGCGAAGGCTGCCGCCTCCGCCGCCGTCCACTTCCTCAGCTTGGCTTGTTGCTCGGTAGCTATGGTGTAACTAGCCAGGAAATTTTCGTAGATCGCTTCATCGCTAACTCGCTTCTTTCCCGGTCCTGCAAGAACCCGAAGAATTCTGGCCTTGAGATCTTCGTCTTCCAGTGCGTCGATCTTGGCTTGTAATTCAGGGCTGATAGCCATATCGAAAACGTCCTTGGTGCTTGCGAAGGCAATCCATTGCTGCCGTTGAGTCGAGGCCCTCTTCAATGCGAAACCTGATCTGCCGCGAGGGCATCCAAGCCGCTGGTTCGGATCAGGCTGGAAATGCCGGCATTCAACATGTTTGAAGTGCGAGTGCGATGCCGTCGGAAGCTTGTACCGCCGGCCAAACGGGAGTCAAGGCCGATCATTTGTTTCTTTGGACAGCATCGGCGTACAGCGCCAGTAAAATATGTGCCGTACAACCAAGCGCGACGTAACCACTGATTGCTGCGAGTTACTGCAACTTGTCTTGATGAAAGGTAGGTGCGATGCGCGGGACCGATCTCAGAAAACATTGTGCTGTTGCGATTAAGGCATGAGAAGAAGCTAAGGTTGATCGCTTCGCCCCATACCTGAGCAGTAACGCATTCCCGGATAGGCGCGCCTGGACACTTTGCGTGTCGCGCCCAATACTGCGAAAGCCGAAAATCAAGGACGACCCCATGAAAAGCAAGAAGCCTTCCCAGGTCCGCATCGCTGTCGCGTTGTTTTACGTCGCGCTGGTGCTCACGTTGGCCGCGCCCTTCATCAGCTCCGACTTCGGGCCGCGTCCGCCGGGCGTCGTGATCGCGGTGCGTGTGGTGGCGGCCCTGTTCACGGTGTTCCTGATCGAGTTCATCTCCATCGGGAAGAACTGGGCGCGCATCACCTATCTGGTTCTCACGGTCCTTGCGTTGCCTGTACCGTTGATCGCCGCGAAGCACGGCGTTTCGATTTCCAATGTCGAAGTGGCCTCCATCGCCGTTCAACTGCTCGCGCATGGCGTTGGCCTGTACTTGCTGTTTACCGCCCCCGGAAAGTCGTGGTTTGCGCCATCGGGACGGTGAGCGCGAACGCGTGCGGCGGTTGAGCGCATTCGTCCCATGACGGCAGCGTGTTGATGGTTCCGCGTGCTCGGATCGGTTCCGCGCGGAACATGGACCGGTCCGCCGCGCGAGCGTTGACGAATGGACCGATGGCGTGAGGTATGAATCGCTACACGCGTCACATCGCGTCATCGTATGCGAACGCGCGGGGCTGAACCGGACAGGTTCGAGCTTTTTCAGCACGCGAGATGCCACACGACCTTAACTTGAGTGCGAGCAGGATCGGGCGAAGCCGATTGTCGGCATGTACGCCCATTCAGGAGTCGCATTCATGGCCGCCAGGAAAACCCCCAGCCCCGCACCGCCCGCCAAACCCGCTCGCGCCAGCCAGGACAAGGCCAGCCAGAGCAGCGCCAACAAGGCCGATCGCGATCAACGCGGCAACGGCGACGAGTTGCACCAGCAGGCCTCGGGCAAGCATCCGCCGCTGACCACCAACCAGGGTCTGCCGCTGTCGGACAACCAGAATTCGCTGCGCGCCAGCGAGCGCGGGCCGACCTTGCTCGAAGACTTCATCCTGCGCGAGAAGATCACCCACTTCGATCACGAGCGCATTCCCGAGCGCATCGTGCACGCGCGCGGTTCGGCCGCGCACGGCTATTTCGAGCTGACCAAGTCGCTGAAGAAGTACACCACCGCGCAGATCCTGACCGAAGTCGGCCAGCGCACGCCGCTGTTCTGCCGCTTCTCGACCGTCGCCGGTGGCGCCGGTTCGATCGACACGCCGCGCGACGTGCGCGGGTTCGCGGTCAAGTTCTACACCCAGCAAGGCAACTGGGACCTGGTCGGCAACAACATCCCGGTGTTCTTCATCCAGGACGCGATGAAGTTTCCCGACGTGGTGCATTCGGTCAAGATGGAGCCCGATCGCGGCTTTCCGCAGGCCGGCAGCGCCCACGACACGTTCTGGGATTTCATCTCGCTCACGCCCGAAGCGATGCACATGATCATGTGGGCGATGTCCGACCGCACGATTCCGCGTTCGCTGCGCATGATCGAAGGCTTCGGCGTTCACACGTTCCGCCTGCTCGACGCGCGCGGCGCCTCGACCTTCGTCAAGTTCCACTGGCGGCCGAAGCTGGGCCTGCAATCGACGCTGTGGGACGAAGCGGTCAAGCTGGCCGGCGCCGACCCGGATTTCCATCGCCGCGATCTGTTCGAAGCGATCCAGAACGGCGATTTCCCCGAATGGGAACTCGCGGTGCAACTGTTCACCCAGGAACAAGCCGATGCCTTGCCGTTCGATCATCTCGATCCGACCAAGCTGATCCCGGAGGAAACCATTCCGCTGACCGTGATCGGGCGCATGGTGCTCGATCGCTGGCCGGACAATTTCTTCGCCGAAACCGAACAGGTCGCGTTCTGTCCCTCGCACATTCTGCCGGGCATGGATTTTTCCAACGATCCGCTGCTGCAGGGGCGGTTGTTCTCGTATCTGGACACGCAGTTGTCGCGGCTGGGCTCGCCGAATTTCCATCAGTTGCCGATCAACGCGCCCAAGTGCCCGTTCGCCAATCAGCAGCGCGACGGCCATATGCAGATGCAGGTACCGAAGGGTCGGGTCAACTACGAACCCAGTTCGCTCGACCCGACCTCGCCGCGCGAAACCCCGGCGGGTTTCCGCAGCGCGGCGGTCACCGGCGACGACGGCGCCAAGGGCCGCATCCGCGCGCAAAGCTTCGCCGATCATTACAGCCAGGCGCGGCTGTTCTACCGCAGTCAGACCGCCCCGGAGCAGGCGCATCTGGCCTCGGCGCTGGTGTTCGAACTGTCCAAGGTCGAAACCGCGCACGTGCGCGAGGCGATCGTCGGCCACTTGCGTCATATCGATGCCGATCTCGCCAAACGGGTCGCGGACGGCCTGGGCCTGGAGCGTCTGCCGCCGGCACCGCCCGCGGCGGTGGAACCGGTGGACATGCCGCCTTCGCCGATGCTGCAGTTGATCGGCAAGATGAAGGACACCCTGGTCGGACGCTGCGTCGGCATCCTGATCGACGAAGGTTCCGACGCGGCCACGCTCAAGGCCTTGCGCAAGGCGGTCGAAGCGGCCGGCGCGCGGGTCAAGATCGTCGCGCCGAAGCTCGGCGGCGCCAAGCTCAGCGATGGCAAACAACAACCCGCCGACGGCCAACTGGCCGGCACCCCGTCGCTGGTGTTCGACGCCGTCGCGCTGGTGCTGTCACAGGCCGCGGGCAAGCGCTTGGCGAGCGAAGCGGCGGCGGTGGATTTCGTGCGCGACGCATTTGGCCACCTCAAGGCGATCGCGCTCGACGAAGGAGCGCGCCAGGTATTGGCCGCGGCCGGTATCAAGCCCGATGACGGCGTTATAGCCGCCGATAAGGCTGCGGCCTTCGTCAAGCTCGCCAAGACGCGGCAATGGGATCGCGAGGCGGGGCTGCGTAGCTTGGCGTAAGTGCTTCGCCATATTGGTCGCTTCTCAGCATCGAGCTCAGCGTCCCTGAAGCGCTTCGAAGCATATGGATCGCGAATAGGTCGGGACAGCGACGCGCATGGATGCGCGTCGTGCGCCGATGCGGCAGTGTTGGGATATGCGCAGTGGCTGCATTTTCGCGGTCGCGGCTTACGCCGCTCCTACAGGTAGGCGTGCGGTTTTTGCTCATGTTTGAAGTCGCGCAGTTCATCCAGCGCTGCGAGGCAGTCGCGCGCTGATGCGACAGTGTTGAAATATGCGCAGCAGTTGTATTTTCGCGGTCGCGGCTTGCGCCGCTCCTACAGGTAGGCCATGTCGTTTCTGCCTGGGCTTGAAGTCGCGCAGTTCATCCAGCGCTGCGAAGTTGCTGACTCGCGAGAACAACTGGACACCCGTAGGGCGGCGCACATGGATGTGCGCCGTGCGCCACCGAGACAGGATGTCTCGTGTGGCGCATGCCCGCGTATGCAACGCACGCGCGGGCCTTTGATTCACAACAAAGCACTTTTCTTTGGTTACCTTTCTTTTGTTGCTTTAGACAAAAGAAAGTAACCCGCCCGCTTGCGGGCGGAAGCTGTTGATCCTGCCTTGGGTTTCAAGAAGCTCAGAAGCCTCAAAGCTTCTAAACTGCAAGCAAGATCAAACACTTCCCCAACACAACCGTCGAATAACCTTTTCGCCCAAAACAACAGACCCTCGCCCAAATTCCACCGGCCAATAGGTAATCGAAAATAACGCCCCCATCGCACGACACCATCCACCCCGATCATGCATTATCGTGCGCATCGACCCCGTCGCCCGCGAGGAGGCGCCAATCCCCATGACCGACCGCGAACGCCGCCAATCCGCGCAAGTCATCAGCCCGGTCGGCCTGCGCGCCGGCTTGAGGCCGGCCCAGCTCGACGCACTGGCCACCCTGGAACAATTCGGCTGGACCCTGCGCTTCGTGCGACGCCCGATGTTCCTCGATCCCATCCCCGTGGTGTTCAGCGCCGATGGCCAGCGCTTCATTGTGCTCGAAGCCGACGGCAGCCTCAACGAAAACCCCGGCTTCAAGATCCGCGATTAACGCGAACCGATCGGCGCATCCGCATCCGCGCACTGCGCCAATCGATACCCCACATAGCGCTCGTACAAGGTCGTATGCAGATTGTGCAAGGCCAGCTCGACCCGGAACGGCGTGCGCGGATTGCGGTCGAGCAGGCGGGCGATGTGGAAGCCGACTGGCTTGATCCCGAGCTTGTGAACATAGATCGCGAAACCGCGATAGAACGGATCGTCCAGCAGACGGTCGATCTTGGCGACGATGACGCGCGCGTCGTCGGATAGCGCAGCGCGCAATATCGGGTCGCGCTCGTACAGCAGACGCTCGTACAGCCGTTTCGACTTGTCCAGCTTCAGCGATCGCGCCAGCGACCAGATTTCGCGGTTGCGGTCGTTGTAGTACTCGAAGCCGCGATGGCGGCGCAGCGCCGCCGCGGCCTGCGCGCTGACGTCGTAGACGACGAAGTTCTCGGCCTGGTTGTTCAGATCGTCGAGGCTGGCGCGGTCGAATACGTGGAAGACGAAGCCCGGCAGACCCATGAACGCCTGTCGCCCGCTCGCCGCGGCCGCGCTGGCGCGGCCGTCATGGGTGAACTCGCCGGCGGAGGTGCCCAGCAGAATGCTGCGCGTGCGGTGCAGGCGGTTGAAGGTGCCGATGACGATTTCGTCGGCGTCGAACTGGCGGTCGAAACCGTCGCGGCCGTACAGCTCGGCCTGAGTCGCGTACTGCGCGACCTGCCGGCCGACGCCGCATTCGGCGCGGACGCGGCCGTGGTAGAAGGCGTCGATCGCGCGCGAATTGCCGTCGCGAGGCCGATAGCCGCGGCCGAACAACGCGATCGGCGTCCAGCCGTCGTGCGCCGATCCGCTCGGGCCGAAGCCGATCCAGCCGATCTGCAGGGCGGTGAACGCGAAGCCGCGGTTGTCGACCAGCCGATCGACCGCGCGCCGCGTCGCCGCGCCCAAGGTGAAGCCGTAGGCGCAATGGGTGGCCGGGTCTCGCAACAGACCGTCGAACACGCGTTCGCGTTCGCTCGCCGCAAGATCGGCGGGCATCGCCACGGTCAGATCGCCGGCGGCCTTCGCCTCGGCCAGATCGCGACGGTCGCAGGGATGGCCCGGATGGATCTCGACCGTGTTGACGTCGGAGGAAACGAAACGCCAACCGAATTCCTGCAGCACGCGTTGCTTGCACGCTGGCGTACCGGCCGCCGCGGCGACCGAACCGGCGAACGACATCGCGAGCGCCGCGATGACGGCGGCGCGAATTGGAGCGTGCAGCAGGCGAATGCGCTTGATCTCCGTGGAACCAGGATCGGTATCGAAGCAGCCTACGGTGACGCAGTGAAGAGAGCATTAAACGCAGGTGCGACGCGGTTCGCGGCGACGAGTCGCTGCCGGAAATCCGGATCGCGCATCAGCTCGTCACATCAACGCAGGCGGACAAGGCCGCGCTCAGCCGATGGTCAAGGCGGCGAATCGCCGCGCAACCGGGTCATGCGCTGCCGCCAGACCTCGGCGGTCTGCGGCTTGACGAACAAGGCCACCACGTCGGGATGCTCGCGGCGCACCGCGGCTTCAATGCGATTGACGCAGGCCTCGACCTGCGGGATCAGCAAGTGGTCTTCGAATTCCGCGCTCAAGGTCGCCAGCACCGAATTCGGCCCGAGCTGCATGGTCAGCACGCCGTTCGCCGAACGGATGCCCTCGTCGCGGTCGGCGATGCGCAGGATCGAGTCGCGCACGTGCGGATGCGCGGCCTCGCCGAGCAGCAGACCCTTGGTTTCGCGCGCGAGCAGGAACGAGGCCAGCGCGAGCACCAGGCCGATGCCGATCGAGGCATAGCCGTCGTACATCGGGTTGCCGGTGGCGTGCGACAGGGCGACGCCGGCGAACGCGATCGCGAGGCCGCACAGCGCCGCGGTGTCTTCGAACAAGACGGTGAAGGTGCTGGCGTCCTTGCTGGCGCGGAAGGTCTCGAACCAGCCGCGGCCGCCCTTGGTCGCGCGGAACGCCTTCATCGCCACCCACCACGAGATACCTTCGAACAGCATGGAAATCCCGAGCACTACATAGTTGATCAGCGGGCGTTCCATCGGCTTGGGGTGTTGCAGGTGGGTGATGCCCTCGTAGAACGAAATCCCCGCGCCGAGCGCGAACACCAGCAGGGCGACGATGAAGCTCCAGAAGTAGACTTCGCGCCCATAGCCGAACGGCTGGGTCGCATCGGGCGGCCGTTCGGCGCGTTTCATGCCGTACAGCAGCAGGAGTTCGTTGCAGGTGTCGACCAGCGAATGAACGCCTTCGCTCAGCATCGCCGAACTGCCGGTGAGCGCGGCCGCGATCAGCTTGGTCACCGCGATGGCGGTGTTGCCGAACAAGGCGGCGAGCACGACCTTCTTGCTGGAGGCGGTGGCCATCGGGCGGCTCCTGGGCGGGATCGGCGTTCGCCCGGCGAGCCGCCATCTCGCGATGACGGCTCATGAGGCGACGCGGCCAGTGTCGCGCGGACCACCGGCTTTGACCACCTTCATGATGTCGATCCGATCCGATCCGAACCAATCCGATCCGACCCAATCCGGATCGACCGGATTCGTCGAGTGACGCGGCGGGCTTACTTCAGGACCGCCGCCGCATCGATCACATCCACGCCCTGCATCTGCCCGAGCAGGTTGTCGAACCAGGGCTTGTGCGAGGCGCCGACGATCGACAGCACGCGCGCGCCGGGGTAATCGGCGAAAGCCGCGCGGATATTGGCGACCATGCGCAGATTGCGACCCTCCCAGCCGGCCACGTACAACTGGCCGTAGTGCTGCGGCGAGGTTTCGCGCATGGCCGCGCCGAAGTCGGCGTCGATCGCCAGGCGCTGCGCTTCGGGTGTGTTGATCAGCCGGTACAGCGCCAGCATCTGCGATTGCTCCGACAACCGGTCCTGCTGTTTGCGCGAGGCCAAGGCGGGCGCGCCGGCGCCGTCCCAGGCCTTCTGGATCGCCTTGCCGTAACGCTCCACATCGTCGATGGTGACGTTATCGCCGGTGTGGTCGTCGACCGGGTACAGCCGTTGCAGCCCCAGCCGCACCGCCAGCGACGCGCCGATCTGGAAGCTCTCGTCGTTGCGCGTTTCGAACTTCCGCAGCAGCGCCACCAAGGCCGCGTCCAGGCCGTCGCCGACCTGGCGTTCGGACGTCGGCAAGTACAGCCACTGCACGAACGCCGATGCGCCGTCGTTGGCGGCCAGGAAGGTCGCCGCCAATCGCCGCCGCTGCGCCGGCGTGGGTTGCGCCGGCCAGGTCTTCAAGGTCTTGCGCACTTCGGCGATGGCCGCGGGCACGTCCAGCCCGGTCGCGGCTCGCGCGAGCGCGGGGTCGCGGCAGTACGGGCGCATGTCCTCGGGCGCGTACACCGCCGGGTGGCGCGCGGCGAGGTCGCAGCCTTCGCCGGAAATCGCTTCGATGGTGATGATTTCGGGTTTGAATGCGGCGAGCCGGTCGAGCACGGGTGCCAGCGACTCGGGCTTGAAACTCTTCGGCATGCCCGACAGATGCACCGAGCCGAGCACCAGCACCTGCGCGCGCGGTCCGGCCATGCCGGTGTCGAGCTCGGACAGGTCGACGTTCGGCTGGGCCATGGCCGGGCCGATCAAACTCAGGGACAGTCCCGCGATGGCGATTAGTTTGCGCACGGTGTTGCTCCGATGGGCGATGAGGATGAGGTTGAAGCGCGAGCGGTCGCGAATCATCGCGCGCCCGCGCCCCGCGCCGGTTGCTGCGGCGCGAGTTGGTACAGCGCGGCGATCGGCGCGATGAAGCGCTCGGGATTCGCCCCGACCAGGTTGGTCAGCACGATCACCGCGAGCTTATCGTCCGGATAGACGATAAACGCAGCGCGCGCGCCGCCGATACCCGCGCGTTGCGGATTCGCGGCCGTGCCGAGCACCGGCCAGCCCGCCGACCAGTCGCCGTCGGCACCGTTGTTCAATTTCTCCGGCGTCCACATGCCGCGCAGGCTGGCGGCGTTGATCAGCCGGCCGTCCGACAGCGCGACGATCCAGCGCGCGACTTCGTCGGCGGTGGTCTGGATGCCGCCGCCCGCCCACAGGCTGGGCGGCATGTCGTAGAACCAGTGCGACAGGCGCTCGGCGCTGCCCGGGTCGTCGGTCTTGCGCGGGAAATAGCTGTAGATCGTGGCCGCGCCGGGAACCAGATCGTAGCTGTCGCCGAACCGGGTCGACGGCATGCCGACGACCGCGAACTGACGCTGCGCCAGGTAACGCTCGTACGGCATCTGGCTCTGCCTGGCGATGATGCGCGCGAGCAGGGCGTAGTTGACCTGGTTGTACTCGAAGCGCTCGCCGACGGCTGCCTGCACCGGCCGCTGGTACACCAACTTCCACGCGTTCGACTCGGTGCCGCCGCCGATCAGGCCCTGCTCATCGAGGATGTCGGGCAGGCCGGAGGTATGCGCGAGCAACTGGCGCACGCGCACCGCGCGCCATGCCTCGGGCAAGTCGTCGAGATATCGCGACACCGGCGCGTCGAGGTCCACCAGCCCGGCTTCGGCCAGTTGCATCATGGCCACGCCGGTGAACGACTTGGTCGCCGAGTTGAGCGGGAACAGGGTCGCGCGGGTCGCGGGCAGGCGGTTCTCGACATTGGCCAGGCCGTAGCTTTCCGACAGCACGACCTTGCCGTCCTTGACCACCGCGATCTGCAGGCCCGGAATGCGTCGCTCCTTCATCGTCTCCTGAATCAGCTGCCGGGCCCGCGCGTTGGCCTGGCCCAGGTCCGTGGCCATCGCGCCGAGCCACGGACACGACAACAACACGGCGACGACGATCGTCATGACACGGTAGGTTCCGGATGGCATGCAGCTTCCTAAGGGCGAGTTCGCCAGTGACAGGAAGGCTTGGGATGAGGCCGGCCGCGAAATGGTTTAAAGCGATGCGCGCGAGCGGGCGATGGGATTCGAGGCGATCGCCCGCCATGGGCAGGACCGTACTCGAATTGCCGGGATCGGCGCGTCTGCTTTGCGGCCCGGCGCGTCGATGCCGGTCGGCCGGCGGCGGCCGCGCGCGCCGAACTGCGTCGCCGCGCACACATCGCGCCGGGCCGCGCGCCTACGATCGAGCGGCCATGCAAGGCGCCGTGCCGGGCGCGTCCGTCGGCGACGAAAACCTCAGGAGGCTTCGATGAAAGCGCAGGGAATCAGTACGCTGGCTTTGGCCGCATTCGTGTTCGGCATGTCGATGTTCGTCAGCGCGAACGCCGCGACCGACGTGTGCAAGCGGTGCGAGCGCAATTACGAATCCTGTCTGAGCAGCGGCGGGGTCGATCCGGCCTATTGCTTCTCGTCCTACCTGGCCTGCCTGAACTACGGCGACGGCCAGCGTCCTTGCCCGGCGCCGCGCTGAGTCGCTGCGCGGGCTCGACGCAACCCGCGCTCGCCGCGGAGGCGGGCCGCGCAAACCGCAAGAACCGTCAGCGCGACTGGATCGCGATGCGATTGCCCTCGCTGTCGCTGATCTCGGCGACCATGCCGCGCTCGGTGACCGCGGAGGCCAGGAACAGGATGGTGCTGCCGAGCGCGACCGCCTTGTCGAGGGTCGCGCCGACGTCGTCTACGCTGAAATAGACCACCGCGCCGCTCGTCGCCGGCGCATATTCCGGACCTTGCGCGAGCGCGCCGCTGGCGCCGTCGCGGCCCGGTTCGAACGGGAAATACGCCATCGTGCTGTCGTGCACCTGCACGGTCCGGCCGAAGGCGATGCCGAAGACACCGCTGTAGAAGCCGATGGCGCGATCCAGGTCGAGGACCGGAATTTCGACGTGGGCAATCAGGTTCATGGCGCGCGATCGTGGGGAAACGGCGGGCACTATAGCCCGCGCAAACCCCGACCGCCGCGGGATCGCGCAGCCGCTGCGGCGCTAGCGCGAATCGCCGACCGAGAACGAGCCGACGAAGCGGTATTGCGAGGCCGGACAGATCAGCCGCACATAGCTGGCGACCTGGCCGCGCGACCAGGTGCGCCGGGTCAGCACCAGCAGCGGATCGCCTTCGTGCACGGCCAGTTGCGCGGCCATGCGTTTTTGCGCGACTTCGGCTTCGATGATGTGTTCGGTGCGTTCCAGCGGCGCGACCCGCATCAGGTACTGGTGCGGAAGCTCGACCTGGAAGTCCAGATCCAGGTACTCGGGCGCGCAGGCCGGATTGACGAAGCGGTCTTCCAGTTGCAGCGGCTTGCCGTTGGCGTTGTGCAGCAGGCGGGTGTGGAACAGCTCGCTGCCCGGCGCAAGCGCGAACTGCGCGGTGACGGTCGCGCGCGCCTGTACCGACTCGCAGGTCAGCACCTGCACGCTGTGGGTCTGGCCGCGCGAGACGATCTCGTCGCGGATGCTGCGCACTTCGAACATCGCCGATTCCGCCTTCGGTCCGGCGACGAAGGTGCCGACGCCCTGGACCCGCTCGAGCACGCCGCTGTCGGTCAGTTCGCGCAGCGCGCGGTTCACGGTCATGCGCGAGATGCCGAACTTCTTGACCAGGTCGTTCTCGCTGGGGATGCGGCTCGCAGGCTTCCAGTCGCCGTCGGTGACATGCCGGAGAATGTAGTGCTTGAGCTTGAGATAGTGCGGCTTGGGAGCGTCCATGCGCCGTAGCATTACAGGTCTATACAACCGCGCCAACGACCGCGCATGCCGCGCCGCGATGCGTTTGACAGTGCTTGTATAGGCATGTTATTGCTGTGGTATATACAAGCTTCCGGTCTCGCTACACGCTCATGCCGTCGCTCCGCGTGCTCCTGCGAATTGCCCTTATTCTGGTGCTCTGCACGGACGGAATCTTCAGCGCGTGGGCGGCGACGCGGATGGCGGTCAACGAGCTGGGCCGCGGCACCCAGAGCAGCGCATCGCATCATTCGAACGCGACCACCGCCAAGGCCAAAGTTAAAGCCGCCGACACCGGCAACGACGTCGATGCGAGCAAGCGAACCTCCAGCCAGGATCCCGCTTCGCCGCTGGCCCATCACGACGACTGCGATTGCGACGGCCTCGCCGGTTGCGCCTGCAGCTGCATGCTGACCTTCTTCCCCGGGCGCAACGCGCCCTTGTTCGCCGCCCAGCACCTGCTGGCCTCGGCCTATCTCGCCCAGCCGTTGCTGCCGCCGGTGGGCGAGGACATCTCGCGACTGTTCCGACCTCCGATCGCCTGACCCTGTCCGGTCGCCTCCGGCGACATTCCGCCGCGCCCTTGGCATTCGCCAGGTTCCCGCTTGGGGGCCGCGGGCCGGCTTCGAACACGTCATGCCTTTCGGGGAGAGAGAACCCATGTTTTTCAAGCGCGACCCCCTCGCGGCGGCCGTAGGCCTGCTGCTGTGCGTTGGTTTTGTTCCGTCGTCGTTCGCCCAGGACGGCGGCGCGCAAGCGGCCGCACAGGCTCCGGACCCGAGCACCGGACAAGCCACCACGCTGGATGCGGTGCAAGTCACCGGCAGCCACATCAAGCGGCTGCAGTTGTCCGGCGTCGGCCCGGTCACCGTGCTCGACGCCGAAGCGATTGAACGCTCCGGCGCGACCTCGGTCGACACCTTGCTGCAACGCCTGCCGGCCTCGGCCGGTTTCGCCGGCAGTCAGTCCAACGCCTACTGGGCCGAGAACGGCTACGGCACCAGTCAGGTCAACCTGCGCGGCCTCGGCATCAACCGCACCCTGGTGCTGTTGAACGGCCGCCGCGTGGTCAACGGCGGCACCGGCGCCAACAGTTCGGTGGATCTCAACATGATCCCGGTGGCGTTGATCGAGCGCATCGAAGTGCTCAAGGACGGCGCCTCGGCGATCTACGGCGCCGACGCCGTCGCCGGCGTGGTCAACATCATCACCAAGAAGAAGTACGACGGGGCCGAGGTTGCGGTGCGCTACGGCCAGACCTTCGAGAACGACGGCGACGATGCCGCGTTCGATCTGGTCTGGGGCACCCACAGCGAGCGCGGTTCACTGATGGCCGGCCTGAGTTATTCCGAAGGCGGCACGGTCAACATGGCTTCGCGCGCGCCGTGCGGGCTGGGCGAAGTCGACGGCCGCCTGGAATGCGTCGGCAGTTCGACCACGATCGGCGGCCGCGCTTTGCTCGCCGACGGCCGGCGGATCAACTTCAATCAGGTGCTCGGCGGCGACGGCAATTTCTACGAGCCGTACTCGGCCGCCAAGCACAACTACAACGGCAACCCGACCCTCAACGCGGTCAACCCGATCAAACGCATCAGCGCCAGCATGCTCGGCGACATGCAATTGAGCGACGACCTGAGCCTGTTCACCGAGCTGATGTACACCAACCGGCAGTCGGATCAATTGGCCGCGCCGGGCGGACTGGGCGTTTACCGTCCGATCAACATCGCCGCCAATCACCCGACCAATCCGACCGGGCAGAACCTGCTGCTGCAACGCAGGCGTCTGGAAGAAGCGGGGCCGCGCGAGTTCTTCCAGGAAACCAATACCTTTCGCGCGGTGATCGGGCTGGAAGGGCGGCTCGGCATGAACTGGGACTGGTCGGCCGCGATCAACTGGGGCCGCAACACCGGCACCGACGGATCGACCAAGGTCGCCAATCTCGACCGCGTCGACAACACGCTCAACCCGGCGATCTGCAGCAACGCGCCGGGCGCGGCGATTCCGTGCGGCGATTACCTCGGTTACGGCGATGTGTCGCAGAAGGTGCTGGACTACATCCTGTTCACCACTCGCGATCACGGCGGCAATGAGCAGAAGAGCTTCACCGCGAACCTCAGCGGCCAGTTGTTCGAACTGCCGGCCGGCTGGGTCGGTTTCGCCTCGGGCATCGAGGTGCGCAAGGAGCGCGGCTGGCGCGATCCGGATCCACTGACCATCCTGGGCATCGCCAACACCAATCAGCAGGACGCCATCGCCGGCGAATACACCGCCAAGGAAGCGTTCGCCGAATTCGCCGTGCCGCTGCTGCAGGGCCGCGCGCTCGCCGAATCGCTGACCTTGAACCTGGCCGTGCGCTATTCGGATTACGACCTGTTCGGCGAGGACATCAACTACAAGGTCGGGTTGGACTGGCAGGTCGTGCCGTCGTTGAAGCTGCGCGCCAACTACGCGACCGCGTTCCGCATCCCCAACATCCCCGAGCTGTTCGGCGGCATCGCCGAAGGCAACCTGACCACCACCGATCCGTGCAGCGGCTGGGCCAGTCAGCCGGCCGGTTCGCAAGTGCGGCAGAACTGCCAGGCCTACGGCGTGCCGGCCGGCTACGTGCAACCGGGCAACACCATCCTGACCACGTCGGGCGGCAACAAGAACCTGGAACCGGAAGACGCGCGCTCGCTGACCCTCGGCGCGGTGTGGACGCCGGGCTTCGCGCCGGGCCTGACCCTGACCGCGGACTATTTCAACATCCGCATCGACAACGCGATCCAGCGCATCGACGGATCGACCAAGCTGGCGATCTGCTACAACACGCCCGGCCTGGCGCATCCGTTCTGCGGCAGCGAGAACTTCACCCGCAACCCGATCACCGGCGAAGTCGATTTCCTGTCCTCGCAGCCGGTCAACGCCGCCGACGAGAGAGTGTCGGGCATCGATCTGGGCGGCCTGTACGAGTTCGATCTGGCCGGGTTCGATTCCAGCTTCAGCCTGGACGTGTCCTACCTGGACAGGTACGACGTGCGGCCGTTCCCCGGCGCCGAGGTGATCCACTACGCGGGCAAGATCACCGGCGGGCGCGGCAGCTACACCCATTGGCGCGCGTTCACTTCATTGACGATGAGCCGCGATGAGTGGTCGGGCACCTACAGCCTGCAGTACATCGGCAAGGCCGACGACATCAACGCCGCGCGCGGCGATATCGGCGATCACTCGCCTAGCGTGAGCTATCACAACGTGCAGCTGAAGTACTCGCCGGCGAAATCGTTCGACCTGTCGTTCGGCATCGACAACCTGTTCGACAAGCAGCCGCCCTTCATCCAGAGCTACACCGACGCCAACACCGACACCATGACCTACGATCTGCTGGGTCGGCGTTGGTATGCGCGGTTCGGCTACCGCTGGTAATCGACGGTGCCCGTTCCATCGGCGCGAGCCGGTGGGGCGGGCAGGGCATCCAGGCAATGCGAGACATTTTATGAAACCGGCATTCTGGGCGCGCCGCGCCCACAAGTGGATCGGCCTGATCGTCGGCGTGCAGGCACTGCTGTGGATGATCAGCGGGGTCTACATGACCGTGGTTCCGCTCGAGATCATTCACGGCGATCACCTCGCTCACGCGCACAACGAGTCGCTCGCCGCGGCCACGCCGCGGATCGGGCAGGCCGCCTTGCTCGATCGTTATCCGGACATCACCTCGGTCAAGCTCAAGCGCCTGCTGGATCAGGAGGTGTACGAGATCCGCCAGGAAAAAAATGGGCAAGACAAGCAAGCCTCGCTGATCGATGCGCGCAGCGGCGCGAAGATCACCCCGCTGGAACGCGCCACGGTGGCCGCGCTCGCGCGCAAGGCCTACCAGGGCGAGGCTGAGATCGTCGGCGTGGAATGGGTGACCAAGGCGCCGCAGGAAGTGGCGAAGCGGCCGGTGCCGATGTGGGCGGTGCGTTTCGCCGACAGCGGCGCGACCACGTTCTACTTTTCGCCCGACACCGGCGATCTGCTGGCGCGTCGCCACAGCCTGTGGCGCTGGTTCGATTTCCTGTGGATGTTCCACATCATGGATTACCAGGACCGCAGCGACGTCAACAACACCTTGCTGCGCATCGCCGCGTCGTTCGGCCTGCTGTTCGCCCTGAGCGGCGTCTGGCTGGTGTTCTACAGCTTCCGCTGGAGGCGAACCGCATGACGCCTTGGATGCGTTGGCTGCACAAATGGGTCGGCCTGCTGATCGGCCTGCAGTTCGTGCTGTGGATGGCCAGCGGCCTGATGATGGGATTGCTGCCGCACGACGAAGTGCAGGGCCACGAGTTTCGCGCGCACGCGCATGCGCCGCGCGCCTGGCCGGCGGAGGTGCTTGAGGCGGGCGAGGTGTTGCGGCAGGCCGGATCGGCGCAGGTGATCGTGTCGGGCTGGCTGCTCGATCGCCCGGTCTATCAGGTGCTCGACGGCAAGCGGCAACGTTTGTTCGACGCCCGCAGCGGTCGCGCCGTGGTCATCGATCGCGAACTCGCGCGCGAGTTGGCCATTGCCTCGTACAGCGGTCCCGGAAAACCACAAACGCCGATCCTGCTGGACTGGACCCAGGAAGTGCGCGACCACGACGCGCGTTCGTGGCGGGTCGATTTCGACGATTCGGCGGACACCACCGTGTACCTGTCGGCGCAGACCGGCGAAGTGCTGGCGCATCGCAACAGCACCTGGCGCTTGTTCGATGTGTTCTGGATGTTGCACATCATGGATTACGCCAATCGCTCGAACTTCAACAACCCGCTGGTGGTCGGCGCCGGCATCGGCGGGCTGTGGCTGGCGCTGACCGGCGTGTGGCTGCTGGTCGCCAGTTTCCACCTGCGCGAATTCGTTCCGCGGCGCTGGCGCCGCGCGCGCGAGCTGACCGTGTACGCGCCCAACGGCACCAAGCTGCGCACGGTCAAGGCCGCGAGCGGCGACAATGTGTACCTGGCCCTGGCGCGCAATGGCCTGCAACTGCCGTCCAACTGCGGCGGCGGCCAAAGCTGCGGCTTGTGCGAGGTGCGTTACCGCGGCGTGCCGCCGGCGCCGACCGCGGCCGATCGCGCGCATCTGAGCGAGAGCAAGCTCAAGATCGGGCATCGCCTGGCCTGCAATCTGCCGCTTGACGACGACATGGAGGTCGAAGTGGCCGGCGGCGCGAGTCTGTGGACCGAGCACGAGGCCACGGTCGAGCGGGTCACCGCGATCACGCCGTTCCTGCGCGAGATCGTGCTCAAGCCGGCGCAGCCGCCGGGACCGGAGTACCAGCCCGGCGCGTATCTGCAGGTGCATGTGCCCGACTACGAACTGCCTTGCGATCGCATCGTCCGCCCGGACGAGCATCACCGCGACTGGGCCGCGCTGGACTTGCCCGACACCTTGTCCAACCGCGAGGCGGTGCGCCGCTCGTACTCGTTGTCGTTGCCGATCGACGCGAGCGACGGCCGTCTGACCTTGCTGGCGCGGTTCAGCCCAGGGCGGCAGGATCGAAAACGTCAGCCACCGGGCAAGGGCTCAACTTATCTCTACACCTTGCAGCCCGGCGACCGGATTCGCTTCAGCGGCCCGTTCGGCGACTTCGCGATTCGTGCGAACGGGCGCGAGAAGGTCTTTATCGGTGGCGGTGCCGGCATGGCGCCGTTGCGGGCGATGATCCACTCGCTGCTCAGCCAGGGCGCGCAGGAACGCATCCATTACTGGTATGGCGCGCGCGTGCTGCGCGATGCGCCGTACGTGGATGAAATGGCGTTGCTGGCGCAGCGCAACGGCAACTTCAGCTGGCATCTGGTGCTGTCTGAGGCGGCCGAATGCGACGACGCGCTGGTGCGCGGCCTGGTGCACGAGGCCGCGCACGATCGCCTGCTGAAGGATCATCCCGCGTTGCTGGACTGCGATTTCTATCTATGCGGACCACCGGCGATGCTGGCGGCGACGCGGCAGTTGCTGCATCGCCTCGGCGTGCCTGACGAGCAAGTGGCGTTCGACGACTTCAAGATCTGAGGCTTGCGGTCGATGCGACGTTGATGGGGTGGACTCACGGGCCGTCGCGGGACGGCTCGTGAGTCGCTTAGTTGATTGGACAGGCTGGGCTGCGAAACGGCTCGGCCTTTCGTCACAGTGCGGCCTCACTCCTGCCGGAACGACAGACTCAGCGCCGGCAAGGCTTCGAGAAAGTCGCGCGCATCGAACGCCTCTCCGGGCGCGACGACACCGCTCGCGTGACTGCGCCCGTCGCCGATGCGCTGCAGCGCTTCCACGATCAACGGCGCGGTGATCGCGTAGATGTCGCGTCCGCTCGCGCTGGCATGGCGGACTTGCCCGTTCCTGCGAACCACCGTGTCCATCATGAAGATCTGCGACGAACGTCCCTGCGCATCGGTCGGCGCCGGGGTCGGCGTGTCTGGATCGCGCAGATCCTTGAGCGGCGCGAGGTTCATGTACGAATGCACTTCCTCGCTGCGCACGTGCCGCGACAGGGTGATGATTTCCGACAACGGCACCGCGACCACCTCCTGGGTGGCGAACGGTGGCTGGAAACTCCATTCGCGCGTCGGCGCGGGATCGGCGACGAACGCCAGCGCGCCGTTCGACACCACCCGGCGCCGGTAATGATTGCGCTCGCCGGTCAGGCGCGTGCCGACGGTGGGATGCCAGCTGTCGAGCGCGACCGCGATCTCGATAGCATCGGCGTCGGCCCAGTCGCCCAACGCCGCGGTCGCGAGCAGGTCGGCGAGGCCGCCGTAGAACGCCATCGCCGGCAGGACCGTGATGCCGGCGGCCTTCGCCGGTTCGGCGAAGCGGTCGTAGATGTCGATCACGGCCTGCTGCTCGGCGCAAACGTCGAGGTAGTGGATGCGTGCGCGCAACGCGGCTTCGATCACCGGCGCCGCGGTGTCCAGGAACGGCCCGGCGCAATTGATCACCGCCGCCGCCCCGGCGAGCGCGCGGTCGAGCGAAGCGGCGTCTTCGATCGACGCGGGCCGCTGTTCCAGGCCGGGAAATGCGCGGCCGAGCGCGGCCAGCTTGTCCGCGTCGCGACCGGACAGGATCGGGGTCCAGCCGCGCGCGGCGAGTTCGGCGACGACGAAACGGCCGGTATGGCCATAGGCACCGAACACGGTGACGGTTCGATCAGGGGTGCTCATGCATCGCTCCGAGGGGATTGCGCCAGGAAGGCGTCCGTGGCGTCGTTCGAGGCGTCATGAGACCAGCCGCGCGCGCAGGCGGCTATCGAAATCTTTAGCGATTCTTTCCCGCCGTGCCGGCGCCGCGTGGTCCGCTCCGGCCAGCGCGGCGTCGATGTCGGACACCCAGCGTTGCTCGTCGGGCAGGCCGATGCCGAAACGCGGCGTCGGGAACTGCCGATACAAGGCCGCCACCGCCAGCAGCATCGCCACCAGGACATGCCAGCGGCGCTGGATGCGCCGTCTCTTCGCCGCGCGGGAACGTTCAAAGCGCCATCCAGGATTGGCCGAGACGTGATGACAGGCGCTGCGAAGACGGACGCCGCGGTCATGAGCTCCGCGCGCGCCGTTGCGTCCGCACGATCGCGAGCGAGGATGCCGGCGACGGGTCGCGCATCGTGAGATCGACACCGTTCGCACCGCGCCGCGATGCGTTCGCCTCATCGCTGATCCTGCGTGCAAGGCCGAAACGCGCCATCCGTCACCGCAAGAGCGACCCGTGTGGACACGATTTTCGCTCGGGCCTACCATCGGCCGGCCCGTCAACGAGTGACCGGGCGGTAGGGAAGCACACAACTAAACGGAGATTTTCATGAAGATGCAGCGACGCACCACCGCGGCCCTGGCCGCATTCGTCTTCGGCTGTTCGATGTTCATGAGCGCCAGCGCGGCCACCAATGCATGCACCCGGTGCTGGAATACCTACGATGCCTGCATCGCGGCCGGCGGCGGCATGCAATGCGAAACCAATCTGATCACTTGCCTCAAGCGCGGAGACGGCACCCGTCCCTGTCCGCTCTGACGCTTGCCGGTGACGCCCGCGGCCCGCATCGGGTCGCGGGCGTCGCCTCGATCGGGATGCCGCGGCCAGGCTCTGCAATCCTTGGCCTTGGCAGCGACGGCAAGTTCGTGCGCCGGCTCGGGATCGAACTTCTGCCGCGGAAACCGGCCGCTTTCGATCAGGGCTTCGGCGTCGCCGGCGAACGCTTCCCGCGCGATCTTCTTCAACGATGCAGCGTCGACCCAGCCCGCGCCGGATCCCAAGACCGACCGCGAACCGATGAAAGGATGTTCATGAAACAAACGCGTGGTTGGCTGCTGTTCGGCGCGGTCGCGATGTTCGCCGCGGCGCCCGTCGCCGCTGTGGACGTATCGGATTTCGGCGCCAGCGTCGATACGTCCTCGCGCAGGATCAATCCGGCGAAATATCCGCCGCAGGCGATCGAAGCCTGCGTCGACGGCACGGCGATCGTGCTGGTCGATGTCGACAAGCACGGCGAGTTCAGCAAGGCGACGATCGAACGGTCGGCCGGCCAGGCCTATTTCGACGAGGCGGCACTGGAGGCGGCGAAGCATTGGCGCTACAACCCGGCCATCGAAAACGGCCATCCCGCGCCGGGGCGGATCCGCATCCCCGTGGACTTTCCGGTGTACGAGGGGTGCTGGGCCTCGATCAAGGTCGATGTCGATGCGCGGCCCGACAGCGCATCGATGAAGGCGAATCCGCCGACGTGGCCGGCCGCGGTCAAGGACGACAAGCTGCGCGGGCAGGTCGTGCTGCTGATCCAGATCGATCGCGAGGGCGGCCGTAAAAACATCAAGGTCGACGTGTCCAGCGGCCATGAGGGTATCGACGTTGCGGCTCTGTTCGCGGCGTTGCGGTGGCTTTATCGGCCGGCCCTGCTCGACGGCAAGCCGGTCGCGTCGGTGCTTCGCTGGCCGGTGTATTACGGACAGAAGACGCCGCCGGCCTATCGTTGAGGCGGCGCGAAGCCGCGGTCGATAGCGCGGCAGCGCGAGGCCGCGCGCGCGGCAACCTTGCCACGCCGGCAAGCATGCCGCGCGTGTCCGGATGCGTTATCGTGCGGCGATGTCCGTATCGACCGTCCTGCCGCGCGTGCTGCTCAGCCTGCTCCTGGTGTTGAACGGGATCTGGTCGGCACAGGCGTCGGTGCGTCTTCCGGTCGAAATGACGATGCCATCGGCCAAGCACGCGATCGGCGCGACGACTGACGCCGCGGCATCGCACTGCGCCGGACATGCGATGGCGATGGCGATGAGTCCGCACGATGCGGGCCATGCCGAGGCCGCCACTGCGCCAGCGCCTTGCGATCCCGCCGCGCCGGACTGCTGCGAGTCCTCGGCATGCCACTGCGCCTGCCCTCAGGTGCACGCGTCGCTGATTCCCATCGTGCCGCAGGCGCCGCTGCTGGCCGCGCACGTTCGCGTGGCCGCGGCCTTGGCGCTCGCGTACCCCGCGCCGGCCTTGCCTCATCTGATCCGGCCGCCCATCGCCTGAGCCTCCGTCGGTGCTTCGCGCACCCATGTCGCCGCATCCGGACCGCCTGTCGCGCGGGATGGCGGCGGCGCTCGTGTCCGTGTTCGACGGACATCTCTCGACGCCCATGGAGTTCCCATGTCATTCGATTCTCTTGCCGGCCGCGCCGCGGCCGCCGACACCGGTGCGAACATGCCACATCCGCGCCATCGCCTGAATCGCCTCCGTCAACGTAAGACCGTCACACACATCGTCATTGATCTTCCGACTGATCACTCATCGGTCATCGCGAACAAACACCAGGGAGCAAGGACATGCGAATGAGCCATACCGCGGGACTGTCGTTGTGGTTGGCGATCGCGCTGACCTTGAGCGCCTGCGCCCGGCCGCCGGAGACCTCGCTCGCGGCGACGCCGGTTGCGCTGGAGGCATCGGCCCAGCAATCGGCCATCGCCGCCGACACCTTGCCGCGCGTGCTCGTGCACAAGAGCCCGACCTGCGGTTGCTGCGGCCTGTGGGTCGAGCATCTGCGCCAGGCGGGGTTTCCGGTCGAGGTCCGCGATCAGGACGACATCCACCCGATCAAGCAGCGGCTCGGGATTCCGTTCGGCAAGGGCTCGTGCCACACCGCCCAGGTCGACGGCTATGTCATCGAAGGCCATGTTCCGGTCGCGGACATCAAGCGTCTGCTCGCCGAACGCCCGCAGGCGCGCGGCCTCACCTTGCCCGGCATGCCGGCCGGTTCGCCCGGCATGGAAATGCCCGACGGCCGCGTCGAGCCGTACACGGTGGAGCTGATCGCCACCGACGGCAGCACCCGGCCGTTCGCCCAGCATGGCGGCGCCGGATCGCGCTAGTCGCTTAGTTGTCGACGCGCCGGGACCCCGCGCCTGCGGACGTCCCGGCGCGATGGCGACGGCGTTTCGGCGTGCGGGCATGCGGCCACCACGCAGGCATCGCGGCACTTGTGCGCCGAGCTGGGCAACGCCGATGATCGCCGGCGCGCCCGCCTCGATGCGCGGCGCAATGCGGCCCGCGCCGCGGCTGCGCGCTTGCGCGGTGCGCGAGCGCATCCGCATTCACCCGATCCGACCCATGGAGGTCACGATGTTGGCGTTTTCGCTGGTTCTGGCGGCCGCATCCGCGGCGGCGCCCGCCGCACCCGTCGCCGATCCGGCCACCATCGCCGCGATCGAAGCGACCTGCTTCGATTATGTGGACGGTCAGCTCGAAGCGAACCCCGAGCGGGTCGCGCGCGCATTGCATCCGGACCTGGCCAAGCGCGCGGTGATCGGCGACACGCCGTACGAGCGGCTGGGCCTGCGCCGCATGTCGAAGGAAGAACTGGTCGCGCTGACCAAACAAGGCGCGCTGAAGACGCCGAAAGACCAATGGAACCGGACTTGCCGGGTTCTCGACGTGACCGACGAAGCCGCATCGGTGCGCCTGGAAACGCCGTGGTTCGTCGACTATTTCCATATGGGCCGCTTCGACGGCAAATGGATCATCGTCAACGCGCTGTGGCACAGCAAGCCCAAGCGCCAGTAGGGTGAGCACGATGATCGGCACCTCATGATCGGCACGCCATGATCGATCTGCACCCGCTGCGTCCGCTGCGGTTTGCCGCCGCGCAAGCCGGCCTGCCCGATCGGCTCAGCGCGGCCAGCGGCATCGTGGTCGTCGGCGATGTCGTGTACGCGATCGCCGACGACGAATTGCACCTGGGAGTCTTCGGTCTCGCGGGTCGAGACGATGCGGGTTGGGTGCGGATCTTCGCCGGCGATTTGCCCGACGATGCGGCCGCGCGCAAGGCGCTCAAGCCCGATCTCGAAGCGCTGGTCCGCTTGCCTGCGTTCGCCGGTCATCCGTACGGCGCGCTGTTGGCTTTGGCTTCGGGCTCCAAGCCCAACCGATGCATCGGGGTGCTGCTGGCTCTGGACGCATCGGGTGGATTGCGCGCCCCGCCGCGCCCGGTCGATCTGACCGCGCCGTACGCGCCGTTGCAGGCGCGCTTTCCCGCCATGAACATCGAAGGCGCGGTGGTGCTCGGTCAGGAACTGGTGTTGTTGCAACGCGCCAGCGGCGGTCACCCGGAAAACGCGTTGATCGGTTTGTCGTTGGCCGCTGTGCTGGATGCCTTGGGCGATGGCGACGATCTGCGTTTGCCCGAGTTGCCCGCGCGCATCGTCAGCGTCGACTTGGGCCGGGTCGATGGCGTTGCATTGGGTTTCACCGACGGGTCGGCGTTGCCCGACGGCCGGATCGTGTTCAGCGCGGTCGCCGAGAATGTCGACGACACCTATCACGATGGTCCTTGTATTGGCGCGGCGGTAGGGATCGTCGATATCGAGGGGAACGTTCAGCGGATCGAACCGGTGAATCCGGTGCAGAAGGTCGAGGGGGTCGATGCGCGGGTGGAATCGGGTGCTATCCGATTGCTGTTGGCGACGGATGGGGACGATCGCAGGGTTCCGGGCGGGTTATTCAGCGCTTGGTTTGCGCTTTAGTTCGGATTCGATATGAGTAAAGTGTTGCGACGGATGTTGCTCGCATCAGCGAAAGCAAATCGGACGCGCGAAGCGCGTGGGTATGGGGTCCGCGGCACGGCAACACCATTGGAATTTGCGCCGTAGTCGAATTTTCGCGGTCGCGGCTTGCGCCGCTCCTACAGGTAGGCCATGCGGCTTTCGCCTCATTTCAGGTATCACCACCAGCGCTGCGAGGCTTGTAACTCGCGAGAACAAATGGACACCCGAAGGGCGGCGCACATGGATGTGCGCCGTGCGCCACCGAGACAGGATGTCTCGTGTGGCGCATGCCCGCGTAAGCCCCGCACTTGCGGGCCCTTGATTCAAAGAAAAGCGTTTTTCTTTGGTTACCTTTCTTTTGTCGCTTTTGACAAAAGAAAGTAACTCGGCCGCTTGCGGACGAAAGCTGTTGATCTTGTCTTTGCTTCAAAGGTTTTGGAGCTTTTAAAGCTTTAAGAAGCTGCAAGCAGGATCAAAAGCTTCCGCCACTAAAGCGGCGGGTCACTTTCTTTTGTCTAAAGCAACAGAAGAAAGGTAACCAAAGAAAAATGCTTTGTTGTGAATCAAGGGCCCGCATGATCGATGCAGACGCAGGCATGCGCCACACGGGACATCCATGTCCCGGTGGCGCACGGCGTGCATCCTGCACGCCGCCCTTCGGGTGTGCCGTTGCTAACGCGAGTGCGTTGCTTCGCAGCGCTGGATGAACTGCGCGGCTTCAGGCGAAAGCCGAATGGCCTACCTGTAGGAGCGGCGCAAGCCGCGACCTCGTCACAACGACAACCGCGAAATTACATCGCTACTGCATCACCACGACCGCGGGTCTTGCTTCAAAAACGTCCACACCGCAACCACACCGCCCCCCACCGTATCCATGCGCTGTAACCCTCGCTACCCACGCGAGAACCCGACAGCGGACGATGGAGATCGGCATGCATACACAAACAACCCAAGGCCGCGGCGCGTTCGCGGTACGCCGCGCTCTGGGCGGCATTGCACTGGCGTTGATCGCGTCGGCCGCCGCCGCGCAACCGCCGCGCGCCGCCACCGACGCGCTCGTCACGCAACCGGTGCGCATGGCCAGCGATGAAATCCGCCAGGCGCTCGCCGAAATGCACCGGATCCCCGGAGCGTTCCCCGCGGTGTCGGCGGTGGTCGTGCAGGGCGAGGCGACGCCGCTGCTGTTCGTGCAGGGAACCGCGCGCGTGGGGCATCCGGACCAGGTCGATCACAGGTCGCTGTTCTACATCGCCTCGCAGACCAAGTCCTTTCTCGCGCTGCTCGCGGCGCGTCTGGACGAAACCGGCGTGCTGCCGCTCGACACCACGCTCGCGCAGGTCTGGCCGCAGCTGAAACTGCCGGCGCCGGCCGACCCGGCCCGGATCACGATGGCCGATCTGTTGTCGCATCAGGAAAACCTCAAGACCGACACCTTGAACTTCCTGACCGCCTACGTCCGCGACGTGCCCGCGGCCGACTACCCTGACATGCTCGCGCGTTACACGCAGACGCGCAGCGCGGGTTTCCGCTACGCCAACCTCGGCGACCTGATCTACGGCGCCGCGCTGGAAACGCGCACCGGCCGGCCGTGGCAGGCGTGGTTGCAACACGACGTGCTGAGCCCTTTGCGGCTCGATCACGTCTACAGCCAAAGCTCGCGCGCGCCCGCGGCTCGGCTGACGTGGAATCATCGCTGGGACGGCCAGGGCTGGATCGCCTATCCGCCCAAGCCCGATGCGCTCATGCATGCCGCCGGCGGGTTGCTTGCGTCGTCGGACGACATGGCCGCGTGGATGCGGGCCAACCTGCGCCGGCATTCGCCGAGCGGTACGCCGTCGACTGGAAATTTCGCGCTCGCGCAGCGTCCGCGGGCAAAGGCCGAGTTGTCGGACGGCGAGTTCGTCTGCGATGGCTACAGCCTCGGTTGGTATGCATGCGCATACAAGCACCAGCAAGTATTGATGCATCCGGGCGGATACGTCGGCGTGGTCTCGGTCACCCTGCTGTTGCCGGCGGTGGACACCGGCTTGTCGCTGGTGGTCAACAGCGACAGCGCGATGGAAGGCGTGCAGCTGGAATTGATGAAGGCGTTTATCGGCCTGGCGACGGAGCAGGGCGGCGAGCGCGAGCGCCTGCGCGCGCTGATCGATGGTTATCCCGAGCGTCTGGCCCGCACCGTCGCCAAGCGTCGCGATGCGGTGCGGAAGGTCCGCGCCGAAAGCGCGTGGAACGGCTGGGCGTGGGCGCCGTCGCGCGCGCAAACCCGGCGATACCTGGGCAGCTTTCACAGCGATCGGCTGGGCCGGCTCGAAGTGGTGCAAGGCCGCGACGGACTCCAGGCGCGCCTGGGCGCGATGCAGCTGAGCTTGCTGCCGGCCAGTCCGGATCTGTTCGGCGCCAGCAAATCCGTGCTGGATGCGCCGGAGCCGTTTCGCTACGACGAGGCCGCGGATTCGCTGCGCTGGAACGACGACACCTTCGTGCGTCTGCCGCCGCCGCACGCCTGCGCCGATGCGCAGTGCGGCAAGCGCTGAGCGCGCGTCCCGACCGCGTTACGGCGCCGGCGCGGATCCGCCGACGATGAAGTCGCGCATCAGCGGGAAATAGTTTTCCGGCTGCCGGGTCGAGACGCGTTCGCCGTCCGCGCGCGTCTCGAATTCGTACATGCCGTGATCGGCGTCGGCGAACACGACCCAGCGGATCGGCCGGCCGGCCTGCTTCAATGTCGCCAGACGGCGCAGGGTTTCGGCCGGTGGCGCGTCGCGGTCCTGACCGCCCAGCAGCCACAACTGCGGCACTTGCAGATTGCTCAGCACCGGCATCGGGTCGTAGCGCACCGGAATGCCTTCGACCATGCCGGGCGCGTCCTTGCGCAACACCTGTTCCGATGCGCCGAGCACGAAGCCGCTGTAGTTGCCGCGAATCGACGCGAACCACGGCTGCTTGGCGTATTTGCGCTTCACCTCGTCGAGCCGTTCGAAGCCTTCGCGAAAGTCGCTTTCAACCACCATCGCGGTCGCGTCCGCCACTTCCATCGCCGGGGCCACGGCGTCGGCGCCGAAACCCGCGCGCTTGAGGTCGAATTCGATCGCCTCGCGATCCTCCTCGAACGGCGACACCGCCAGGCCGAAGCTGACGATGACGAAATCCACCGGCTCGATGCGCGCGGCCAGCGGCGCGACCCAACCGCCCTGGCTGCCGCCCTGATAGCCGATGCGGCCCGCGCGGCCCGCGGCGAGGCGACGCGCTTCGCGCGCGGCCTGCACTGCGTCGACCGCCAGCAGCAGATAGTCCTGGGTATAACGCCCGGCCGACGCGCCGGTGCCGCGTTTGTCGTAGGCGAACACGCCGATGCCGGCGCTGGCGAACTGGCGTTGCAGCGAGTAATCCTCCAGCGCCGAGCTGTGTTCGGCGCCGTGGATCAACACCACGATCGGCACGCGCGCGTCGCCGGGCGGTAGGGTCAGGCGTCCGGCGAGGTCGACGCCGTTGCTGCGGAAACGGGTGTCGACTTGAATCAGCGCTTCGCGTCGGCCGGCGACATCGTCGAAGCGGATGCCGCGCTTGCCGCAGTCGGCGATGACGGCCACGTGGCCGTCGGATCGATCGGTCCAACCGTACTGGCTGGTCCAGCGGCCTTCGCCGGCGGCGGTGAGGGCGCCGGTGCGTCCGTCGGTATGGCGCCAACGCAGTTGCCCGGTTTCGCCCGGACCGATGTCGAGCGCGCTGCCGTCGGCCATGCGATAGCTGCCGATTTCGCAGCGCGGCGCCGCGGCCGGCGCCGAGGCCTGGGCGGCGCTCATGATCGGCAGGGCGGCGCCGAGCCAGGTCAGCAGCAGGGCGGTCTGTGCATGTCGCAGGGGGATCATGGCGACGCTCTCCGGTCGGATACGTTCCGATTTACGTAAACGTTGACATATATCGGTGACGCCGGCAATATGGTTTCGTCGCAGGATCGGCGGCATCCGGGCAAGGGCCGAGCGCATGAACGATTTCATCCATCAGCAAGGGCCGGCGTTCCTGGCCCATCTGCTGCGGCGTCTGGCCGACGAACTGGTGCAGGGCGCGAAGGACTGGTATCCCGGCGTCGGCGTCGATGCGCCGCCGCGGACGATCTCGACCCTGCTCGCGCTGGACGATCACGGCCCGCTCGGCGTGACCGAACTGGCCGGCGTGCTGCGGCAGTCGCATACGCTGGTGATCGTGTGGATACGCGAACTCACCCGGCTGTCGCTGGTGCGCTCGAAATCCGATCCGGCCGATGGACGCCGCACCGTGATCGTGTTGACGCCCAAGGGGCGCAAGCAGCTGGTCAACATCCGCGCGGCGCTGACGACGATGGCGAGCGCTTCGGCCGAATTGCTCGGGCCCGACAGCGAGGCGGCGTTAGCGGTGTTGTGGGCGATCGAACGCAGCCTGCGCGAGAAACCCTTCATCGAACGTCTGCGCCAGCACCAGGCCAAACGCGGCGACTGACCGCGACCGCCGTCGTTGTGGTCGCGTTAGGCGTGGCCGATGCCGCGGCCGATCCGCAGCACGTGCCCGTCGGGATGGCGCACATGCATTTCGCGCACGCCCCACGGCATGTCGGTCGGCGCCCAGGTGATCTCGATGCCTTGTTCGAGGCAGCGGCGATGGACGGCATCGACGTCGTCGACCCACACCGAGATCCACACGCCGGTTTCCGCGGCCTCGTCCGAGCCCGGGCCGAACGTCGGCCGCTGTTCGTTTCCGCCGCGACCGCCTTGCCCGTCGAGGCACAGGAAGATTTCGCATTCGCCCGAGCCGACGCTGCCGAAGGTCGGCGGCGTGCCCCAGTCCCAGCACTTCTTCCAGCCGAGTTTTTCGAACCACGCGAAGCTGCGCTGCATGTCGGAAACGTTCAGGATGGGCGTCATCGCTTTCGCGTACATCGTCGGTCTCCGTGCGATGGGTGTCGCTGGTCAAGCGGGGCGTGGATGGATTGTTAGCCGCCGCTGAAACGTCTCTCACCGGATGATAACGCCGCCGCGCTTATGCATGAGCGCGAGCAGCCTGAGGAGGATCGCGGTCATGAACCAGAGCAAGCAGCAGGGCGAGATCGAGCGGCTGGAGCGGGCGTTCTGGCAATCGATACTCGACGGCGATCCCGCCGTCGCCACCGCCATGTTGACCGAGCCGGCCGTCATGGTCAGCGGGCACGGCGCGAACAAGTTCGACCATGCGGCGTATATGCGCATGGCGACGGACGGCCGCTATCGGCTGACCGGTTACGAGATATCGGCGATGGACGTGGTGTTCCCGCGCGACGATGTGGCGGTGGCCAGTTACCACGCGCGCCAACAATTCGAGCACGACGGCAAGTCGAGCGAAATGGAGGTGTACGACACCTCGACCTGGGTCAAGCTGGACGATCAATGGCGGTGCGTGATGCACACCGAAAGTGCGGCGACGCCGGCGAAGTGATATCGGTCGGGGCGATGCCGTGCATGGCTAGGGCGATGGCTTCCGCCGCCCGCTCTCGTCGATCACCACCTCGCCGTCTTCCTTCGCGAACGCCGCGCTGACCGGCGGCAGGATATCCAGCACCTGCTCCGATGGCCGGCACAGGCGCGTGCCGAGCTCGGTCTGCACGAACGGGCGGTTGATCAGCACGGGCGTGCGCAGCATCGCATCCAATAACACTGCATCGCTGAGTCGCGGATCGTCCAGGCCGAGTTCGAGATACGGCGTTCCGTTCTGGCGGATCGCATCGCGCACGCTCAGGCCGGCGGCGGCGATCAATTCGATCAGGCGCTCGCGGCTGGGCGGATTCTGCAGGTACTCGATCACCTGCGGTTCGATGCCGGCGTGACGGATCAGCGCCAGCGTATTGCGCGAGGTCGCGCAAAGCGGGTTGTGATAGATGACGGCGTGCATGGCGGCCTCGGCGACGCGGAGTTTCAGGAGCAGGCGGTCGCGCAACACGGCGCGGGCATTGCGGCGGCGATCGGAGCCGCAACGGTTTCGGCGCTGGGCTTCACGGCGTTCTCGACCGCTGCCTCGACCGCCGCGGACGCCACCGCGAGCCGTTGCGAGGCCAGATCGCCCTTGCGTTCGCTGTAGCGATCGGTGAGGTAGTCGCTGTGGGCGCGGGTCAGCAGGGTGAACTTGACCAGTTCCTCCATCACGTCGATCACGCGGTCGTAATACGCGGACGGTTTCATCCGCCCGTGTTCGTCGAACTCCTGCCAGGCCTTGGCCACCGACGACTGATTCGGGATCGTGATCATGCGCATCCAGCGGCCGAGCAGGCGCAGGGCGTTGACCACGTTGAACGACTGCGAGCCGCCGCAGACCTGCATCACCGCGAGGGTGCGGCCCTGGGTCGGGCGCACGCTGCCTTCTTCCAGCGGCAGCCAGTCGATCTGGTTCTTGAACACCGCGGTCACCCCGCCGTGTCGCTCAGGACTGACCCAGACCTGGCCTTCCGACCACAGCGACAGCGCGCGCAGCTCCTGCACCTTGGGATGGGTGGCGGCGACGCTGTCGAGCATCGGCAAGTCGTGCGGATCGAACACGCGGGTGTCGGCGCCGAAGTGCTGGAGCACGCGTTCGGCTTCCAGCGCCAGCTTGCGGCTGAAGGATTGCGGGCGCAGCGAGCCGTACAGGATCAGGATGCGTGGCCGATGGCTCGCGGCGCCGAGCCGCGAGGGATCTGGCGTCTGCAGCGCCGCCGCGTCGATATGCGGGAGGTCGGCGAGGGATGGGGACAAGGTCATTGCGGGTTGCTCGCGGCTGTCTATTCGATTATTCTAGATTAATGGAAATGATAGAAGCAACTCAATCCCTGGCCGCGTTGGGCCACGCTTCGCGGCTGGCGATCTTCCGCCAGTTGGTCGAGGCCGGGCATGGCGGCCGCATGGCCGGCGAACTGGCGCAGGCGCTGTCGCTGCCGGGCGCGACCTTGTCCTTCCACTTGAAGGAATTGATGGCCGCCGGCCTGATCCACGGCGAAGCGCGCGGGCGTTACGTCAATTACCGCGCGGACTTCGAGGCGATGAACGGCTTGATCGCGTTCCTGACCCGCAACTGCTGCGCCGGTGATACTGCGGCCTGCGCGCCGGTGCCGCCATGCTCACCCGGCGCTTTGTAGAGTGACCGACGGCATACGCCGGCAGGAGCTCTCCATCATGCGATCGCAGCCATGAGCCAGATCATCAGTGCATTGGCCGGCAAGCCGGCGCCGGCCTCGATCCTGGCCGACATCCCGGCCTTGCTGGCCGCCTATGCCGACCTGCGGCCCGATGCCTCGGTCGCGGCGCAGCGGGTCGCGTTCGGCACCTCCGGCCATCGCGGCAATTCGCTCGATCGCAGCTTCAATGCCTGGCATATCCTCGCGATCAGCCAGGCGATCTGCGATTACCGCAGACGCGAGGGCATCGACGGGCCGTTGTTCATCGGCGTGGACACGCATGCGCTGTCGCAGCCGGCGTTCGAAACCGCGCTGGAGGTGCTCGCCGCCAACGGCGTGGACACGATGATTGCGCGCGGCGGCGAATTCACGCCGACACCGGCGATCTCGCACGCGATCGTGGCCCATAACCGCGGGCGCAGCTGCGGATTGGCCGACGGTATCGTCATCACCCCGTCGCACAATCCGCCCGACAACGGCGGCTTCAAGTACAACGCGATCAACGGCGGCCCGGCCGGTACCGACATCACCGCTTGGGTGCAGGATCGCGCGAACGCGTTGATCGAGGCCGGGCTGAACGGCGTCGAGCGCATGCCGTACGCGCGGGCGCGCGCGGCCTCGTGCGTCCGCGAGCACGATTACCTCAACAACTACGTCGCCGATCTGAAGAACATCGTCGACTTCGACCTGATCCGCGGCGCCGGCGTCCACATGGGCGTCGACCCCCTGGGCGGCGCCGGCGTGCGCTATTGGTCGGCGATCGCCGAGCGTTACCGGCTCGACCTCACCGTGGTCAGCGACACGGTCGATCCGCAATTCGCGTTCATGACCGCGGACTGGGACGGCAAGATCCGCATGGACCCGTCGTCGAACTACGCGATGCGGCGCCTGATCGGCCTGAAGGACCAGTACGACGTCGCCTTCGCCTGCGATCCGGATCACGACCGCCATGGCGTGGTCACCCGCAGCGGCGGATTGATGGAACCGAACCATTATCTGTCGGTGCTGATCGACTACCTGTTCCGGCATCGGCCGCAGTGGGGCGATCAAGCCGCGGTCGGCAAGACCGTGGTGAGCACCGCGCTGATCGATCGCGTGGTCGAGCGTCTGGGCCGCAGGCTGTTCGAAGTGCCGGTGGGGTTCAAATGGTTTTCCGACGGCCTGCTCGACGGCTCGCTCGGTTTCGGCTGCGAAGAAAGCGCCGGCGCATCGTTGCTGCGGCGCGACGGCGGTGCGTGGTCGACCGACAAGGACGGCCTGGTGCCCGCGCTGATGTCGGCCGAGATCACCGCGCGTCGCGGTCGCGACCCGGGTGAGGCCTACGCGCAATTGACCGAGGAACTCGGCAAGCCGTTCGCCAGTCGCGTCGACGCGGCCGCGACCCCGGCGCAGAAAGCCAGGCTGTCGAAGCTGTCGCCCGAGCAATTGCGCACCGACCGCCTGGCCGGCGAGGCCATCGAACAGGTGCTCAGCACGGCGCCCGGCAACGGCGAGGCGATCGGCGGGATCAAGGTGGTGGCCGCCGACGGCTGGTTCGCCGCGCGGCCGTCGGGCACCGAGGCGATCTACAAGATCTACGCCGAAAGCTTCAAGAGCGACGATCACCTGCGGCGGTTGTTGCAAGAAGCGCAGCAGATCGTGGATGCGGCGTTGGTGTAACAGGACGAAGGCGCGTGCGCTCGGATCGAGCGCGCGCGGTCGTCCACGCGCGGTCGTTCCTATGTTTCAGGACGTCCAGTCCAGCCACGTCCCCGGCGTCATCGGCTGGATGGCGACGGGCTTGTCGCGCGCCGCCTCGCGCAAGCGGCCGATCGGATCGTCGACTTCGACGTAATCGTCCATGCCGCGCACGCCGTAGTGAATGGGAATCAGGCGGCGCGCGCCCAGGATGGTCGCGGCCGCGACCGCCTGCTCCGGAGTCAGCACGCCGGGCTGGCCGCTGACCGGTTTGCGCCAGCCGAAGCGCGCGCCGTTGACCGGCAGGAAGGCCGCGTCGAACGGGCCGAACTGACGGCCGATCCGCCACCAATGCCCATGCCAGAGCGTGTCGCCGCCATGAAAGATGCGGCGGCCGCTGGCCGACACCACCCACGACACCTGCGGATCGCCGTAACCGTCCGAAGCGGGCACCGCGGTGGCGGTGAAGTCGCCGAGCAGTTGCGGCTCCCACGGCGCGCTCGGCCGGGCGCGCGCTTTCGCCGGCATGGGCAGTGGGTTGGTTCCCACTGGATAGGCCAACGTGCCGCCCTGGCTCAGCGCCTGCGCCGCGGCCATCGCATCGAAATGGTCGGGATGCGCGTGAGTGATCAGCACGCTGGTATCGCCGACGCTGTCGTCGACGCGAATCAGCGGGTCCTTGAGCGCGGCGCCCCAGGCCTCGGGATTGATCAGTGGATCGATGAACAAGGTCGCCTGCGGCAGTTGCAGACGGATGCCCGCCCACGCCAGCCGCTGGATGCGCAGTTCGTCGCCGCTGGCGGCGGCGAAGGTGCGAGCGCCGGGCAGCAAGGCCGCGGCGAGACCGATACCGCCGGCGAGAAACTCGCGCCTCCGGATGCGGCGGCGGAACAGCGATTCGTCGTGGCTCATGCCCGCACCGCCTTCGGCGCGAGTGCGGCGTCGAGCGCGAACACCGACTGGGCAAGGATGACGCCCAGATTGCGCCGATGCCATTCGCGTTCGAAGCCGGTCGGCTCGACCCGCGGCGCCAGGCAGGCCTCGATCGGAATCGCGGCGATGCGATCGTCGGCGGCCTGCGCGTTCGCGTCGACGCGGATACGCACGACCGCTCGTTGCAACTGGTCCAGATAATGGATCGCATTGTCCAGCGCGACGGCGGGGAACCGGCCGATATGCCCGCCGACGACGCTGCCGCGGCCGAACTGCCGCATCCGCCCGATCGCGGCGCGGATCAGCGCGGGATCGGCCTTGGATAGATACACGATGTTGCCGACGATGTTGTCGCCGGCGCAGACCAGGTCGGCGCTGGGGACGTCGACGCTGATGTGGTCCATGGTCTTGCCGGGATTGTGGATCAGGCGCAGTTCGTGCCGGCCCCATCGCAGCGTCATCGCGCTGTCGAACAGCAGCCGCGGTTCGCGATAGAAGCCGTCGACCCGCCGGTTCTGCGATAGGAAGCAATGGCGGTAATGCCGGTGCGCGATCGTCAGCGCGTCGGGGAACAGCGACAGGCCGGCGATGTGATCGCTCATGTAATGGGTCGATACGATCGCGCGCACGGTCTTGCCCAGTTCCTCGCATAGCACGCGGCGCAGCCAGCGGGCGTCGTCGAGGCTGCCGAGCGTATCGACCAGCAGTGCGTCGTCGCCGTCGAAGAAGGCGCAGGCGACCGACTCGTGGTCGTCGCCGACGAACATCATCACATCGTCGTTCAATGATTCCAGTCGCATGCTGCGTGCCCACGGTTTTCGATGGACGCATCATTTCCGCCAGCGGCCTCGCCGACAAACGAGATGTTTTCGCGCACGCCTTAGAAAAACTAACTTGATAGGATGCGAACCCGGCACCCGCGCGCCCAAGGCTCCCGATGAAGCCCCGCCATCCCGTTCCGCTCAATGCCCTGCGGGCCTTCGAAGCGGCCGCGCGGTGCCTGAGTTTCCAGGCCGCGGCCGAGCAGTTGTTCGTCACTCCGGCCGCGGTCAGCCATCAGGTCAAGCGGCTGGAGGCTTACCTGGGCGTGAAGCTGTTCCACCGTGGCCATCGCGCGGTCGAGTTGACCGCCGAGGGCGATGCGCTGGCCGCGTCGCTGGGCGAGTGGTTCGCCTCGCTCGATCTGGCCCTGGACCGCGCCATCGCGCCCACCGCCGCGCATCTGCGCGTGAGCACGATGGAGTCGTTCGCGGCGAAGTGGCTGGCGCCGAGGCTGCATCGATTCCATCGCGACTGTCCCGATCTCAAGCTGCGCATCGAGACCGGCAACGAGCCCGCCGATTTCGTCCGCGACGGCATCGACGTGGCCATCCGCTACGGACCGGGCGGCTACAGCGGCGTGCGGGCCGAACGATTGCTGGACGCGCCGGTGTTTCCGGTCTGCGCGCCGGTGTTGGCCGATGGCCAGTCGCCGCCGTCGACGCCCGGCGATCTGCGCCGACACACGCTGTTGCACGACGAAAGCGCCGCCGGCCGCGCCGGTGTGCCGGATTGGCCGGCGTGGTTGCGCGCCTGTGGCGCGAACCCGGTGGACGCGGCGCGCGGACCGGTGTTCGCGAGCATCTATCTGGCCCAGGAAGCGGCGGTCGCCGGGCACGGCATCGCGCTCGGGGTCGCGCCGCTGGTCGAGGACGATCTGCGCCGCGGCCGCCTGATCAAGCCGTTCGAACCCGTGCTGGCGAACGCCTACGGCTTCTGGATCGTACGGCGGCAAGGCGACGACAGCGCGGCCGCGGTCGAGGCGTTTTGCCGCTGGTTGCGCAGCGAGGCGTCCGCGGGTTGAGCGGTGGCCGCGCGTGGCGACGCCGCGCATTTCCAGGAAAGATCGATCGCGCTCGCACCGCACCGCGCCGCGCCGGTAACGAAAAAAAACAGCAGGCCGCGCCCGAATCGGTACCATCGCGATAAGCGCGCGCCACGTCGCCCCGCAGCAGAGAACCGCAGATGCCGCATCCGCCAGGCCAGCCGTCACCCGCGGCGTATTTCGAACGAGTCGATAGCCACCGTTTCCGCGCGACCGAGCAGGTCGGCGGCGGCTGGAATCCCGCCGAGCAACACATCGCGCCCGCGTTCGGCCTGCTCGCCCACGCGGTCGAGGCCGACCGCGATGCGCGACGCGACGACGGGCTGCGGCTCGCGCGCCTGTCCTACGACATTCTCGGCGTGTTGCCGATCGACGTCGTCGACATCGACGTGGCCGTGCTGCGGCCCGGCCGCACCATCGAACTGGTCGAAGCGCGCCTGAGCCACGCCGGCCGGGTCGCGGTGATCCTGCGGGCGTGGCTGATGCAGGACTACGACACCGCGGCCTGGGCCGGCAGCACGCTGCCGCGGATCGCGCCGGTCGAGAGCATGCCGGTGTGGGAACCGGGCAGCGTATGGCCGGGCGGCTTCGTCCGCAGCGTCGAGGTGCGTCGCGCCCAGAGCGAACCCGGACGCGCGGCGTACTGGCTGCGCAGCGCGTGTGCGCTGATCGCCGGCGAGCAGGTCAGCGCCAGCGCGCGCGCTCTGGGCATGATCGATATCGCCAACGGCATCACCCCGCGCGCGTCGACCGAGGACGTGGTGTTTCCGAATCTCGATCTCACCGCGCATCTGTTCGCATCGCCGCGCGGCGAATGGCTGGGGCTCGATACCAGTGTCAGCTTCGGCGCCAACGGCATCGGCCTGACCCACAGCATTCTTCACGACAGCCACGGCCCGATCGGCGCGATGTCGCAATGCCTCACTCTCCGGCCGCGCGGCCGGTGAGCGCGGATTCTGTCTCGCGGTGGGCGCAAGTCGAAAACGAAATCCTCATGCCGGCCTAGCGTGATGCAGCCGGGCCGTCCGTTTCCACGGTGATGCGACCGATGCACCGCCACCCAATCCACTCCAGGTTCGACACCATGCCGACACTGTTGCGCCCGACGATTTTTCTCGCTGCATTCTTGACCGCCGCCGCCGCCCATGCGGGCAAGGTGCAAGGCCCGGACATTCGCATCGACGACGTCACCCGCTTCTACGCGCTGTACGACGCCACCGACGGCAAGCCGAGCGTGCAGCAGATCGAGCAGGACTATCTCGCTGGCGGCACCCAGAGCCTGCATGAATTCGCCAAGCTCCGCCGTGTCACCGCGCAGCGCATCGCCGAGCGTCTGGCCAGCGATCCGGGCATGTACGCGAAAGCCAAGGACTGCCTCGCGGCGCTGCCGGCGGTCAAAAAACGTCTGGTCGTATCGTTCGACCGACTCGCCGACCTGTACCCGCAGGCGCGATTCCCGCCGGTCGCGATCGTGGTCGGCCGCGGCCGGCCGGTGGGCATCACCAATCCGGCAGGCGTCACCATCGGCCTGGAAGCGCTGTGCGCGGCGGAGTTCATGAACCCGGACGTGGAAGACCGTTTCGTGCATGTGATCGCCCACGAATACGCCCACATCCAGCAGACGATCGACACCGAGTTCGAGAAGGACGATCCGAGGGGCACCGTGCTGCGGTTCGCGCTGGCCGAAGGCGCGGCCGAGTTCATCGGCGAACTGATTTCCGGCAAGGTCGCCAACGCCAAGCATGCGGGGTGGACGCGCGGCAAGGAGCTCGAGATCGAATCCGCGTTCGTGCGCGCCATGGACGGCACCGATCTGACCGCGTGGTTCTACGACTACCGCATCGGTTCGGACGAACCCTACGACATGGGCTACTGGGTCGGCTATCGAATCGTCAAGGCGTATTACCTGCAGGCGAAGGATCGCAAGGCCGCGCTCAAGCAGATCATCGAAATCGAGGACCCCAAGGCGTTCCTGGCGAAAAGCGGCTGGACGCCGGGCATGACCTTGCCGGAGACCATCGACGCCGCGGATTGAACGGCGACACGCCGGCGGCACGGTGGGTGGGCAATGAACTGCTGCGCGAGACTCGAGCCGCACGTCATCGCGGCCGCACCGAGGTCGGTGCCGATTCCGGACTTCGATGCCGAGCCGGCGCGATTGATCGATCCTGTCGTCCGCACGATCGTCGGCGGACGCTACGATCGCGTTAGTGCGAACACGGCGCCGGTTTTTCTGCGACGCAGTCGCGCAATCGCTTTCTTGCGCGGCGCAGCACCGATGCTAGGCTGCCTGCGCCCGATCCTGGGCCTCAAGGAGAGAGACGCATGATCCGCACCACCCGACTGATGACGCTGTGCGCTTTCGTGTTCGGCCTGAGCTTCGCCACCACCGCGTTCGCGGCCTGCAATTCCGCCTGTTTCTCGCGTTGCCAGACGGCCGCGATCGATCAGTGCCTGGCCAACGGCGGCGGCGACGAATGCTATGTGGACGTCACCTACTACCACTGCTATCGCAATTGCGGCTGCATCATTCCCTGATGAGCGAACGCCGCTCGCCACCGCGGTAGTCGACGCACGCGCCTCATCCACCCGGATGGGGCGCTTTGGTTTGGGCGTCCAGACCGATGCGCGGCGCAAGCGCGCGCCGCGGTGTGCACGAACGCAGGCCCGGCGCAAGCTCTACGCCGGCTGCATCTCCACGCCGCTGATTCTCACGTTGAACAGCGAGGCGATCAGGCGCCGCACCGCGGCGATGCTGGGGGTGGGCAGGTTGCAGCGATGCTCCTTGCCGCTGAAGTCGCGGATATAGATCGCGCCGGCTTTCCTGGACACGGCGAAATGTTTCACCGATCCATCGCGGCTGATGCCCGATGCGGTGAACCAGATTCGCTTCGTGGTCGTTCGCTCGCTCACGTTCTCGGCTCCTGCACGTTACCTTCGGTCGATCCGCCGCTGAGGCGGTGGATCGGCACGGTACAGGTCGGACTGATCGGGTCGCGTGAAAGTTCCGCGCCGCGTCGCGACGGCCGCGATGGCGTTCGTCGCGAATCTCGTCGCGAACGTCGTCAGAACCGATAGGTCAGCGCCACGCGGACATTGCGCGGCTCGCCCCAGGTGTAGGTGCTGTAGTAGCTGAAGATCGTGTAATAGCGCTTGTCGAGCAGGTTGCTGACGTTGAGCGTCGCCGACAGCTGGTCGTTGATCTCGTAGCGGGTCATCAGATCGAGCAGCCAGTACGGCTGGGTGCGGTGTTCGACCGTGCCCAGCAGCGGATGCGGAATCGGACCGAAGGTCTGGTTCTGCCAGCGCGCGCCGCCGCCGACGGTCCAGCCGTCGAGGCCACCGCGCAGACGGTAGCTGGTGTGGATGCTGAACTGGTCTTCCGGTTCCAAGGTCGAGACCTTGGCGCCGGCCTGGCGCGCGAGTTTGTGCGCGTAACCGGCCTGGATCTGCCAACCCGGCAGCAACTGGCCCGAGATCTCGAATTCGTAGCCCTTGGTGCGCACGCCGGGCAGGGCGCGGTAGGCGATGCCGCCCGATGGCGTGCGTCCGCCGGTCGGATCGGGGTAGTTGTCCTGATCGAGCTGGAACACCGCCGCGCTGGCGTTGAGGCGGCCGTCGTGGAACTCGCCCTTCAGCCCGACTTCGTAGTTCTGTCCTTCCAGCGGATCCAGAACGCGGCCGCGTTCGTCCTGATAGCCCTGCGGCTTGAAGATGGTGCTGTAGCTGGCGAACGCGGAGAAATTGCGGTTCAGGTCGTAGACCACGCCGGCGTACGGAACCACCACGCCGCTCTTGTCGATATCGAGCGACTTGTAGCTGGCGATGCGGCTGCCGACGATCAGCTTGAGCGGGTCGGCCAGATCGAAACGGCCGACGATATACGCGCCATTCTCGCGGGTCACGACGTTGTCGCCGAAGCCGCGTTGCCAGGCCGGCTCGGGGATATCGCCGTTCCACACGCGATAATCGGGCACGTCGGTCGGATAGTCGGCCGGCGCGAAGTAACCGGTGTTGGTCCAGCGCTTGCGCGACAGGCTGCCGCCGACCACCAGTTCGTGCTCGCGGCCGAACCAATCGAAGCGGCCGCTGAGGTACACGTCGGCGGCGTTGCTGACGGTCTTGCCGATGTACTGGCCGAGCCACAGGCCGACGCCCGCGCCGGTGACCGGATCGGGATTGCCCGACGCGGCGGCGCCGAGCGCGGCGTCGTAGCCGTTGACCTGATGATTGAGTTGCAGCTTGGCGATCCAGCCGTCGCCGAAGCGATGCTCAAGCGTGGCGAAACCGGTGCGCGTGTACTGGCGCCAATGGCTCCAGCGCGCGCCGTTGTTGAACGAACGCGGCTTGTGGTTGAAGTCGCCGTTGCTGTCGAGCAGCGGGATGCCGCCCCAGCTCGATCCTTTCGGATCGCTGTCCTGGGCGTCGGCGCCGACGGTCAGCAGGCTGGATTCGCCCAGGTCGGCTTCGACGATGCCGTACAGCACCTGAGTGCTGCGCTGGTAATGGTCGCTGTGGCTGTGTCCGTCCTGGAACGCGGCCACCGCGCGGCCGCGCACGCGTCCGTCGGCGCTCAGCGGGCCGCCGACGTCGAGCTCGGCGCGGTAGTCGTCCCACGAGCCGGCGCCGAGCGTGGCGCTGCCGCGCAGCGCGTCGCGCGAAGGCTTCTTGCGGATCAGGTTGATGGTCGCGCCGGGATCGCCCATGCCGGTCAGCAGCCCGGTCGCGCCCTTGAGCACTTCGACCCGGTCGTAGATCGCCATGTCGCTGAGCGTGTTGCCGGCCGAGTAGGCCGAATCGCGCTGCATCGGGATGCCGTCGTACTGGAAGTTCTGCACCGCGAAGCCGCGCGCGTAGTACTCGGTGCGTTCGCTGTCGTAGGTGACGATGCTCAGGCCCGGGGTGACGCGCATGACGTCGTCGATCCCGGTCAGACCGAAGTCGTCCATTTCCTGGCGGGTGATCACGCTGATCGACTGCGGGGTTTGCCGCGGCGTCAGCACCAGGCGCGTGGCGGTGGCGATCGTGCCCGGCGTGTAGGCGCCGCTGCCTTCGGTGACGGTGCCGAGCTGGTTGGCGGTGACCTCGACGGTTTCCAGGGTCTGCGGATCGCGCGAAGTTTGCGGTGAGGTTTCGCTGTCGGGCTTCGTCTGCGCGCTGGCGCCGCCGATGCCGCCCCATCCCAACAGGCCGACCGCGAGCGCGCGATACAGAGTGAGCCGGGTCAAACCCAGGCCGTTCGGCTGGGACACGGGCAGGAGACGGGACGACCGCGGAGCAATAGAAACCGGCATGACAAGCGCTTCCAGAAAGGGATGAATTCCTCTGGCGTCGGCTTGAGGGTGCGGTGGTCGCGCGGCGTGTCGCTCGCGGCGAGCAGCGATTATAGGGCGCTGGCGGAGGTTCTCAAACCGAAGCCGGACGGCACAGGGCGCGGCGCGTGCATCAGGAGCGAATGCATCGCAGGCGATCTGGCGGCTACGCCATCGCCCGCGACGGTGCTGGCGACGCGCGCATCACCGATGCAAGGCGGCCAGAAAATGCCGCGCCGCATGTCGCGCCGCCGCCGCCTCGTCGCCGACCCACTCGCGGAACTTGACGATCTTCGCGCTGTGCTGGCGGCCGGCCGGGCAGGTGAACCAGAACGCGCGGCCGTCGCTGGCGACGAAGTCGTGGGCGGGGACGAGTTCGCCGGAGTGCAGCGCGTGATGGAACAGGATCGGCGAGCCGATCGCGATGCCATGACCGGCGATCGCGGCGGCGATGTCGAGATACTCGGCCGACAGATGGGTGCCGAAGCGGCCGCGCAGATCGACGTTCGCGAAGCCGCGCGCCTGATACCACAGCTGCCACCAATCGGGCCGGCCCAGCAGCGGCACGCGCAAGGGTTCGCGCGGATCGGCGATGGCGGCCGCGGCCGCGCGCAAGGCCGGCGCGCACACGGGCATGAACACGCTCGGAAACAGTTCGGTGGTGTGCAGTCCCGCCCATTGGCCGTGACCGTTGCGGATGGCGGCGTCGAACTTGCCCGCGCTGAGGTCCTGCGCATCGGCCGACAAGTCCAGCTCCAGCGAGATGTCCGGATGGCGCGCGCGGAAACGTCCCAGCCGCGGCGTCAGCCAACTGGTGCCGAAGCTCGGCAGCGTGGTCAGGCTCAGTTGCGAGCGATCGGTCTCGACCGCGCGGATGAAGCTGGCGCGCAAGGCGGCGAAGGCCTTGGTCGCCTCCGCGGCCATGACCTCGCCGGGCGCGGTCAAGGTCACGCGTTGCGGGTGACGCACGAACAGGCGCACGCCGACCTGATCCTCGAGCCGGCGCACGTGATAGCTGACCGATGCGGAGGTGGTGTCCAGCTCCTGCGCGGCCTTGGCGAAACTGCCCAGCCGCGCCGCCGCTTCGAAGGCGCGGATCGCGATCAGGGACGGCATGCGAGGGGTGTCGACCATAAGCGTGGCTTAGCCTGCGGGCTCGCAATCGGATGGTCAACCGCCGCGGCGGTTTGCCACCATCGGCTACCGCTCCTCGGGACTGCGAACATGCTGCGACGTGATTTCCTGCGCTGGTATCTATGGAGCGGAGCGGCGGCGGCCGCGTTGCCGCTGGCGTCCGTGCTGGCCCGCACCCCGATCGATCCCGCGCACCGGCCGGCGGGCCGCGCGCACGATTGGGACTGGCTGATCGGCAGTTGGGACGTGCGCCACCGCCGCCTGCGCGAGCGCTTGGCCGGCAGCGACGACTGGCAGGAGTTCGGCGGCAAGAGCGCGGTCTGGTCGACCCTGGGCGGGCTGGGCACGATCGACGACAACCTCGTCGACCTGCCCGGCGATCGCTACCGCGGCCTGGGCATCCGCGCCTTCGATGCGGCGAGCGACACCTGGGCGATCTGGTGGCTGGACGGACGCAGGCCCGGCCAGATCGATCCGCCGGTGCGCGGCACGTTCGACGGCGACAGCGGCCGCTTTTCCGGCCGCGACACGCTGCGCGGCAAGCCGATCGTGATGCGCTTCACCTGGCGCGCGATCCACGGCCGGCGTCCGTGGTGGGAGCAGGCGTTTTCCGCGGACGACGGCGCCACCTGGGAGGTCAACTGGCGCAACTGGTTCACCCGCACCGACGCGACGCCCAAGCCGCTGCCGCCGCTGGCGGATGCGCCGGACGACTGGGCGTTTCTGGTCGGCCGCTGGCAGGTGCAGCATCGGCGGTTGCGCCAGCGCCTGATCGGCAGCGACGACTGGGACGTTTTCGACGGCACCTTGAACAACTGGCCGGTGCTGGGCGGCCACGGCAACGTCGGCGACAACCTGATGCGGTTTCCGGGCGGCGACGTGCGCGGCATCGGCCTGCGCCAGTACGATCCCGCCCGCCGGCAATGGCTGAGCTGGTGGCTCGACGGCCGCGATCCCAGCCGCTTCGGCGCGCCGCTGCGCGGGGGTTTCGTCGACGGTGTCGGTACCTTGCTCGGTGAGGATACGCACGACGGCAAGGCCATCATTACCCGCGTGGTGTGGTCGCAGATCACCGCGCGCTCGGCGCGCTGGGAACAGGCGGCCTCCGTGGATGGCGGCGCGACCTGGGAAACCAACTGGATCAGTACCTTCGAGCGCATCGATTAGGAGACCGGCCATGCCACGTTCGTACTTGCCGCTTTGTTCCGCGTTCGTCATCGCGTTGACGGCGGCGGCTTCGAGTTGGGAATGCGCGGCGGCCGACGGCGCGCGAGCGCATGCCGGCGGCTTGCGGATCGTGGGCGAGGCGACGCCGTTCGCGCCGAGTGTCGCGCCGGCTCAGTTCGCCCGGATCCGCCTGACCCTGAGCCCGGACGGCAACACCGCGCTGTGGTTCAGCCGCAACCGGCCGGGCGGCGCGGGCAGCTACGACATCTGGATGTCGCGACGCGAGGGCGCGCGCTGGACCGATTCGACGCCGGTGTCGTTCAACAGCCCCGACCGCGATTTCGATCCGGCCTTCTCGGCCGACGGCCGCTACGTGTACTTCAGTTCCAATCGCCCCGGCGGCGTGGGCGACGACGATCTCTATCGTGTCGCGGTCACCGCGCGGGGCTTCGGCGCGGCCGAACACCTCGGCGCCGCGGTCAACAGCACCGGCAAGGAGTTCGCGCCGATGCTGTCGCCCGACGGAACCCGGCTGCTGTTTTCCAGCGATCGCGGCGGCGGCGCCGGCGGCCAGGACCTGTACGTGGCCAAGCGCGGCGATGCCGGCTTCGGCGTCGCGCAACCTCTGCCGGGCCTGCTCAATACCGCGGGCCACGAATTCGATCCGACCTTTCTCGCCGACGGCGCCACCGTGGTGTTCGGCCGCGCCAGGGATTTCAGCAAGGACCGCGCCGATCTGTTCGTCAGCCGCGTGCGCAACGGCCGTTACGACGCCGGCGAACGCTTGCCCGACACGGTCAACAATCGCGAACACGATACCTATGGCCCGATGCTGGATTGGTCGCGGCGTGGACGCTTTACCGTGTCCACCCGACGCGACGGCGTGGCCGAAATGGGCTTGTATCTGGTCGACTACGCGCTCGATCAGGCCGCGACGACAAAGAAATCGAAGCGATAGCCGAGTGCGTCGTCGACGTCGGGTCCGGCGCGGGAACGCAGGTTCGCCGGTGTCGTCTTGTGCTCTGTTCCAACTCGATGAGGTTGCGCTGCTACACGCCTTGTCGGCATGCAGCAGCGCAACAGGCAGGACGGCAAGGCGTGCTGGCGATACCCGCGCGAGCCCGGCCTCAAGCGCCGTTTCGGCGTCAGCAGCTGACCGTGAACGAGCCGATGTAATCGGGCGTGACCGTGCCCTGGATGCTGATCTGGCCCGTGCATGGGTTATGCACGGCCCGGCCGACCTCGACCCCGTTCTGATAATAGGTGCGTACCTCGCCCGGAGCCGGCAGATAGCCTCCCTTCGCGGATATCGGTGCGCTCGCGACGGCAATGAACATGAGCGCCGCCATCAGGCCCAGCTTCTTGTTGTTCATGCATCTCTCCTTCGATGTCGTCGACTTGCCGCCGACCCCGCGAGGGTGATGCCTCCACCGCGCGTTTGCATTACGCGACGCACCATGCGGGCCCCGCGAAAGGCGACCGGGCTCACGAAAGCCGACATGGTTTCGATCTGGCTTCCATCATCGATGGCAAACCCGCCTCGACGATTGCCGTTCGCCTTCCATGCGTCCGCCGCCGATCGACGCCCGAACCAATCGGCATCGCCCGATTCGTGTCTGCGACAATACGCATCACCGTCGCCGCCTCGCCGCGGGGCGACCCGATCCGGTCCGTGATGGAGCCGCTATTGGCTATTTCGATCTCCCAATCAATCGAGTCGGTCGACTGGACCGGCCTCGCGGATCTGTTCATCCGCGCGCCCCTCGGCGCGCGCAGCGCCGCCGCGCTCGAGCAGGTCTTCCGCAACAGCCAGATCGCGTTGTTCGCCTACGACGGCGACCGCCTGGTGGCCGCCGGACGCGCGCTCACCGACAAAGTCAGCTGGACGATCATCTTCGACGTGGTCGTCGATCCGGACTGCCAAGGCAAGGGCCTTGGCAAAACGATGGTCGAGGCGCTCGCGTCCGGATCGGGCGCGCGCAACGTCATGCTGCAGTCGGTGCCCGGGAAAGAGGATTTCTATGCGCGGCTGGGCTATCGGTCGATGACCACCGCTATGGCTAAGTACGGTGATCCGCAGTGGGCGTTCGCGAACGGCTATATCGCACCGGATTCGGCGAGTGGCGTCTGATCGTTCGCTCACGTCCATGCGGTTGCGCCGCGTGGCTTGATCCGGGCATTGAGGGTTCTGATTGGCGGTCGCTGCCATGCTGTCGATGTCGCTTGCGGCCCATGGCGGCCACCTCTATTTCCACTAGAATTCCGTTGTCGCGGGACCAGCAAGAATCAGGTGCGCAAGCCCCCTTGATGGAAGACCGCCGACCTACAGACAGGGCCATCATGAATCCGATTTCCAGGCGTGAGCGTCCTGGGGCGCCAGGCGTCCCCGCAGCTTCACTCCGTGCGCCTTCCGCAGAGCTGGCTTTTTCGTCGGCGACCGACCTGGCGCAACTGATCCAGCGAAAACAAATCAGCTCGCTCGAACTCACCCAGTACTACATCCAGCGCATCGAGCACTTCGACAAGGCGCTGAATGCGGTCGTGGTGAGGGATTTCGAGCGCGCACTGGCAGCGGCGAAGTCGGCGGATGAGTCGCTGGCCCGGGGGCACCGGCTGGGATCGCTGCACGGCGTGCCGATGACGATCAAGGAAGCCTTCGACGTTTCCGGATTGCCGACTACCTGGGGCGTGCCGGAGCAACGCGACCACCTCGCCGTGAACGACGCGACGGCGGTCGGGCAGCTGAAAGCCGCCGGCGCTCATTTCATGGGCAAAACCAACGTGCCGCTGCGACTCGCGGACTGGCAGAGCTACAACGACATTTACGGAACCACCAACAACCCCTGGGATACGCAGCGGTCGCCGGGCGGATCCTCGGGCGGATCGGCCGCCGCGCTCGCGGCCGGTTTGACCGGTCTGGAATTTGCGTCCGATATCGGTGGGTCGATCCGCAATCCGTCGCACGTGTGTGGCGTGTATGGACACAAACCTACGTATGGAATCGTTCCGACGCTTGGCCACAATCCGCTCGGCGTCGTATCCGCGCCGGATCTGAATGTGGTCGGGCCAATGGGCCGAAGCGCGGAAGACCTGCAACTGGCGCTGGACGTCGTGGCGGGCCCTGACCGGTTCCGGTCACCGGCCTGGAAACTGGAGCTTCCACCGCCGAAGACGCGCACGTTACGAGGCTTGCGCGTTGCGATCTGGCCGAGGGAGGAGTCCGTTCCCATCAGTGTCGAGATATCCGATCGCGTGCAGGAGGTCGGAGACGTTCTCGCCCGGGCCGGCGCGGTAGTCTGCGATCAGGCGCGCCCCGAAATCTCTCCGCGACAATCGCACAACACCTATCTGAGCCTGTTGGGGTCGGCCGGACTCGTCAACCTTCCCGATGACTACTATCGCGCCATCCAGGCGGAGGCCGCGAAGCTCGATGCGAACGATGAGTCGCCGTTGGCGGTGGTGACGCGTGCCCGCGTTCTGGATCATCGGAGCTGGTGCGATCACGATGAAGCGCGGACCGTCAACCGCCTGCGCTGGCGCGCCTTCTTCGACGACTGGGATGTGGTGATCTGTCCGATTTCGGCGACAACCGCCTGCCAACACGATCATCGGCCCAGGTTGGAGAGAGTTCTCGCCGTCGACACGGCGCGGACTTCGCATTACGAGCAGTATTTCTGGGTAGGCCTGGCGACCGTCGCCTATTTGCCGAGCACCGCGTTTCCCAGCGGATTGTCTCGCGATGGGCTGCCCATCGGCCTGCAGATCATCGGTCCGGAATATGGCGATCGGACCACCATTGAAGTGGCCCGGCTCATCGCGCTGGAGCTTGGCGGTTTTCAGGCGCCGCCGGGTTTCGGGGCTTAGCGTCCGCGGCCACCGTCTCGGCTTTTGATACGGCGCAATGTTCTAGTTCGAAGTCACCGAAGTTCGCGGCCTGGCGTCATGGCACGGCACGCGCAGCCGCAGCACCCTACGTTGTATACGAACGCCGCACACGATCAGTCATGACTCCATCCCGCATCGATCCAAGGCTCGTGTTCGCCTGGCAGGCCGCCCACTCCATCGCCCGGAATGCCCCGCCGCCGGTGCTCGATCGCGGCGGCTTCCGGGTGGACACGCAGTCGGACAAGGAAGTGAAGCGCTGGGTGTTTGCCGAGCCATGCGATGGCTTGCGTGAGATCGCGCATGCCATCACGGCGCCGCGGCATTACTTGAAGCTGTGCGGCTCCGACGACGAACTGCGAAGCGCATTGCCGGCGCGCTGGGAGATTCAACCCGCGAACTATTTCATGGTCGCGTCGGCGGCGAATCTCGGCGCGGCGTCTCTGCCGGACGGGTATGCGATGCAGGTGCAGCGTGCCGGCGCCGTCACCCGCGCCTGCGTGATCGCGCCGGAGGGCGATGTGGCCGCGAACGGATGCGCGGCGGAAACGGCCGACGTCTTCATTTACGATCGAATCGAAACCGCGCAGACGCATCGGCGCAAAGGCCTGGGCGCCGCGGTCATGACCGCTCTGGGCGCGGCGAGAAAATCGCTTGCGACCGTGCAGCTTCTGGTCGCGACGGACGACGGTCGCAATCTGTATGCGAATCTCGGGTGGACGGTGCTCGCGCCGTTGTCCGCGGCCAGCATTCCCGACAGTTGAATCGGCGCGCGTCCGATATCGAAGTCGGATCGCGCTCGCTTTAGTTGGAACCACCGGACTCGCCGCGGGGCGCTCGACTTTGAGTGGACGCTCAATCCTGCGTTACGGCCGCCGCTCGTGGCTTGCGCCATCGGTGCGAATCGCGCCCGCATCCCGTCTCAATGCTTCGCTGCCGACCGGCGCAGGGCGTGGAAGCTGCCGCACGCAGATCGGCGACGAGCGCCCGCAAGCGATCGTGCGAGGAAAGCCCGGCCCCGCCACGCCAACCTCGTCGCCTTAAAGCCCGGATAACCCGGCTATCCGCCAAGTTGATTGACAACCTACCTATTGGTAGGTAGATTTACCGAACCTTCCGTTGATACGACTCCATGGGCATCTCTCCTATCGGCTGGCTCCACACCCTGGGAAGCCTCCCCGCCATCCCGCTCGCGATCTATATGCTCGTCAAGCACGGGCGGATCGTTCCCGGGAGCCGGGCCGGGCGCGCCTATTTCTGGTTCATGCTGTTGGGCGTGCTCACGGTGTATCCGATCGCGCATCAGCCGATAAGCGCGATCATCGCGACCGTCACTCTGGTGGCGCTGCTGGTGGGTTACGGCATCTCGAAATGGTCGGTGGCGCGGCGATTCGGCCCGTACGTCGAGACTATCGCGCTCAGCCTCAGCGTGTTCCTGCTGATGATCCCGACGGTGAGCGAAAGCCTGCGCAGGCTGCCTGTCGGCAAGCCGCTGGTGACCGATCTGAAGGATCCGCTGTTGCTCGGCGTGCAGGGCGCTCTATTCTTGGCGCTGATCGTCGGCGTTCCGTTGCAGATGCGCGCGCTGCGCCGGCGAAAATCCGTTCAACCCAAGGCAGACCGTTGATGCCGTCGTCCAGATCGCAGCCGCAAGCGCCGTATTCGCCGAAAGCCCAGGAGATCATTCAACGAACGAATGAGCTGCTGGCCAAGGGCGGGTACAACGGCTTCAGCTACGCCGACATCGCCGAGCTGGTCGATGTAAGAAAAGCCAGCATTCACCATCATTTCCCCACCAAGGCGGATCTGGTCAAGGCTACGGTGGTGCTTCATCGCGAAGCGACCCGCAATGGCCTGCAATCGCTGAGTGTGCTCGATATCGACCCGCTCGAGCGCCTGGTCGCCTACAGCCGGTTCTGGGCGGAATGCATCCAGGCCTCGAATCCGCCGATCTGCATCTGCGCGCTGCTGGCGGCGGAATTGCCGTCGATTCCGGCCGAAGTCGCGGACGAAGTCAAAGCGCACTTCACCGACCTGCATGCCTGGATCGCGTCGAGCATGCAGGACGGTCAGGCGCAGGGCGCGATGCGCTTGACCGACAGTCCGTCGGCCGAGGCGTCCATGTTCATGGCGTCGATACACGGCGCAATGCTGTCCGCGCGGGCGGTCGGCGATGCGTCGGTGTTCTGGCAGATCGCGAAGCTGGCGACCGATCGTCTTAGAAAGGTCTAGCTGACCATCGACACGATGCGGGCAAGATATCGGGACAAACTGTCCTCGTCGTCGTAACGCCCGGTCTGCGCGGACGACTAACGCGCCGGCGATGATCCATCCGCCGCCTGCGCCTGCAGGAATACCGCCAACTGCGCCTCGAACGCGCGCTGGTAGGCCGGCCGCGCGGTGGCGCGGGCGACGAAGGCGGCGAGGTTGGGGTGCTCGGCGACCATGTCGGTGCTTTGCAGCCGCAGCAGGACCGACACCATCAACAGGTCGCCCGCGCTGAAAGCGCCGTCGAGCCAGTCGGCATCGCCGAGGCGGCGGGAAAGCTCGCCGAGCCGCCGGCGAACGCGCTCGTCCAGCATCGCCTGGCGCTGCGCGTACCAGGGCTGCTCGCGTTCGAAAATCCAGGCCATGGAACGCTCGACGATGGGCGGCTCGACGGTATTGAGCGCGGCGAACATCCAGGCGATCGCGCGCATGCGCGCGTTCGCGTCGGCCGGCAGCAGGCCCGGGTGGCGCTCGGCGAGATGCAGCACGATCGCGCCGGATTCGAACAGCGCCAGATCGCCGTCCTCGTAGGTCGGGATCTGCCCGAACGGATGCAGCGCCAGATGCGCCGGTTGCTTCATCTCGCCGAAGGACAGCGTGCGCACCTGATAAGGCTGCCCGAGTTCCTCGAGCGTCCAGCGAATGCGCATGTCGCGCGCCAGTCCCTTGCCGCGGTCGGGCGAGGATTCGAATGCGGTGATGGTCGGGGTCATCTGGGGTCTCCGGTGGATTCGAGGTCGTGGCCGCGCGACACGGGTGCGGGGCGCTGGCGAACAGGGCGGGTTTTTCAGGGAGTGGCTGGCGGACACGATGGCCTGCCTTCCTTATAGCGACGAACGGCCGTTGTCGAAATCGACAAGGGCTCCGTCCCGTCTGGCGGTTACCGGTCTGCCCATGGCCGATGGCGATCAGCCGCTTGACCGTTCACTACGTCTATGTCTGCGATCGCTGGCGTCGTGCACCGTTCGAGCGCGCGGCGCGTTCGTTCGAGCCTACGGTGGCCGCGTATGCCGAGGGCGAACCCCGCCTGTGCTCCATTCCCCAACTGCCGCTGCGGGAGCGACTGGCCTTCGTTCTGGATGCGGTGAATGCCGATGGCTGACATCCCGTCAGGCTCGCAAACCTATCTGTCGCTGACGACCAGATCGAGCGCCTTCAACAGGCCGTCGCGCGCGAGCTCGGTCAGCTTGAAGAACTCGGCAATGCCTTGCCTCGGAATGTCGAAGCGCACTGAGAACTCCATCGGCGGCCGCCAGGTCCGGCCGTCCAGGCAATCGATCCCGGCCGCGGTCGTGCCCGCGATTCCGACTTCGATCCGGTCGGACAAGTAGCTTACGTCCAGCCGATACGACGTCACGTCGCGAAAATCGAACTCTCCGTCGCCCGGGTGGCCGAGCGGGCCATGGGTGATGGAGCCGACTTTCGTGCCTTTGATTTCGAAGAACATGCCGTCGGTGATCCGCCGCGGATCTTGATCGAGGATCAGCGACGGACTGAAAGGGTGGAGGAAGATATTCAACGTGCCGAGTGGGCCCCCGACCTTGCTCAACACCAGCTCGTGCTCGGTCAAATACGCCGATACGGCGGTGCCGTGCGGGATCGTGTCGAGAACGATGCGGCCTTCGAATTCGTCGGAGCGAGACATCGATGGCCCTTGTCCGGTGGCTGAGTGGTGGGACGTTGCGACGATGCTGGCGGACCGTCAGGCCTTGGCCGACATCGCGCTGAGCTCTTCGAGATCCAGGTCGCGTTCGAGTTCGTGCAGGGTCTCGTCGTCGATGTCGCCGGCGCGGTGCAGGCGGATGAGTTCGCGGCGTCCGCAGGCGACGGCTTCGAGGACGACATCGAAGTGGGCATGGATCAGTGGGGTGTAGTGCTCGGTGCGCTCGGCGTAGTCGACGATCGCCACCGCCTTGCGCTGGTACTTCTCCAGCAGCTTGGGATGGATCAGCGTGCCTTCGCTGTCGTAGGCCAGGGTCTGGATCATCGCGAACTGCACCTGGGCCATCGCGGCCTCGGCCTGGCTCATGGTCAGGCGCGGCTTTTCCGCGTCCGGCTCGGTGAGTTTCGCCCACCGGATCACCCATCCCAAGGTCGTGCCCTGCACCAGCACGGTGACGAGAATGACCGCGAACGAGGTGACCAGGATGAAATCGCGGCCGGGAAAGCCTTGCGGAATGCTCAGCGCCAGCGCCAGGGTGACCACGCCGCGAACGCCCGCCCAGCTCAGCACGGTCGAACCGCGCGCGCCGATGGGCTGGTAGCGCCGCAGCCCCAGCCCGTTGCAAAGCCTGATCGCCGCGTCGGAGGCGAACACCCAGGCGAAGCGCGCGAGGGTGAGCGCGGCGAGGATCGCGAGGATGTCCCATCCCATCGTCGACACCACCACGCCGAAGCCGCCGCCGCGTTCGACCACGCCGCGCAGCGACAGCCCGATCAGGATGAACACCGACGCTTCCATCAGGAACACCAGCACTTCCCAGAACGAGGTGCCGCGCATGCGCGTGGAGGCCGACAGCACGTTGCTCTGGTGCCAACTCGCGATCAGGCCCGTGGTCACGGTGGCGATGACGCCGGACACGTGCAGCATTTCGCCGAGCAGGTACGAGCTCCACGACAGCAGCACCGTGGCGGCGATGATCAGATACTCGTCGCCGAGGCGGCGCACCAACAGCACCCAGGTCGTGCCGACCGCCGCGCCGACCAGCACGCCGCCGAGCGCCAGCAGGAAGAAATTCCCGACCGCGTCGGTCGCGCTGAAGGCGCCGGTGACGCCGGCGGCGACGGCGAAGCGAAACAGCACCAGGCCGCTGGCGTCGTTGAGCAGGCTTTCGCCTTCGAGCAGGATCTGCAGGCGCCGCGGCAGCTTGACCCGTTGCAGCACGGCGCGCGCGGACACCGCATCGGGCGGCGAGACGATCGCGCCGAGCGCCGCGCAGGCGGCCCACGGCAACGACGGAAACAGCAGATGGGTCACCACCGCCACGACCACGCAGGTGAACAACACCGCGCCGACCGCCAGCGAGCCGATCCCGATCAGATGGCGGCGCAGCCGCGCCAGCGCGATCGACCACGCCCCGTCCATCAGCAGCGGCGGCAGGAAAATGACCAGCACCAGTTCGGGATCCACCGCGATGGTGGGCAGGCCCGGGATGAAGGCGAGCGCCGCGCCTCCGGCGAGCAACCCCACCGACGGCGGCAATCCGAGCCGGTGGGCCGCGTAGTGCAGCGCGATGATCGCCAGAAACATCACGATCACCAACTCGAATAACTGGGTCGGGTGCATAAGGCTCTGCTTCGACGCAGCGCTGGCCGCGCCGGCCTCATTTCACGGCAGCTGCGGCCGAAACGCAATCGTGACGGCTTGCCGCGTTACGTTACCGTGGCGCTCCCGACGCCACGCCCGATTTCGTGACGCTCAAGTTCTGGCTTCTGCAATTGCGCGGTGATCGCTGTTCGTCCTGATCGCCCATGGCGCGCGTCCGGCAGCAGCATCCGATCGCCGCGCATCACCAGCATCACGCCGCCGGTGGGCTGGCCTTTGAAGAATGCGTCGGCGGTCGTGGTCGGGTTCGAAGCCGCCGGCGCGGCGACCGCGCCTTGCTTCGCGCCTGCTCAGGACGTCTTGGCCGAAGTCGAGACCTCTATGGGTGATGATTCTGCGATGCAGGCCGGGCGCATCGGCGAACCGGGTTCGGTACCATGAAGACGGATCATCGGAGGATTCCGCCGTGCGCAAATGGATATTCATCACCGCCCTCACGCTCGCCTCGGCCAATGCCGCCTGGGCGAAACCGCCGGCCGAGCCGGCCGTCGCCGGCAAGCTGACGCCGTCGGAACTCGCGACATGGCCGCGAATGCGGGCGACCGACTTCGGCTGCATGCTTGAAAAGCGATTCGGCGTGCGCGACAAGCGCTACGGCTGCGGCGTCGATTTCGAGCGCATCGACTGGGGCGACGGTTGCAGCGGCGAAAACTACAATGCCGGCCCGGAATTACCGCTTCGCGTCGCCGGGACGCTGCCTGCGCCGATCACGTCGGTCTCCATCAATTGGGAACACGGCGAAATGCAAAGCGTGTTCGTGGATTTCGACCGGACGTTGAGCGAGGGCGACATCGACGCTCTGTTGGGCCTGCATATCGACGGACCGATGCCGGACAACATCATGTCCGCGGGGATTCAGGAATGCCTGGGCGCGACGCCGTGCAAGACCACGCTCTCGATGCAGGGCTTCGAGCACATGGGCGCCGCGGATCTGGAATGCGACAAGCCGCCGGCCAAGCAAAAGCGCTAGCCGCCCGCTCGGCCGGTCGAAGGCGTGAGTCGGATCGGCCCCGCGGTCGGAACGCAGCGAGTGTCATGGATACGGTGGCGGTCGTCCGCGCCGCCGCTTCATCGTCGACCGGATCGGCGGGTTAGATCGAAGATCGGGTAGATGCCGCGGCGGCGGCGTGCACTCGCACGAGCGCGCGCCGACACCTGATCGCCGGTTTATGCGGGCATTGGTTGTCCGCGCTGCCTGGGGTCAGGCAATCGACCGCTTCGGGTTCGATTGAAGACCGGCTCCCGCATGGAGATATCGGTTCGAGTGCGTTCGAGTGGGCGATGGCGCCACCACCGTAGCTACAAGTCCGGCGGGAATCTTCGAAGCGGCGTTCACAACGCCGCGCCCGCGACGTTTTCCTCAGACAGGCCCGCCGACCCGCAGCCGGTACGCCGATCGACCCGCCGTCTCGACGGCGCGGCGGCCGTCCGCTCGCGCCGCGGTTTCGCGTTCGATAACCGCGTCTACTCGCAATCCAGGAATCGTCCATGACCGCAGTGCCGCTCACCCTCGACGCCACCCAGACCGACCTCGCCGCCGATGTCGCGGTATACGCCTACATCGTCGGGCTGGTCGCGGGCGTGTATTACCGCCTCGACGCGTCCGGCGTGCCGCATGCGATGTCGCAGGCCGACAACACCCAGGCTGCCGGCAGTTTTCCGGGCTCGGGTTCGCTCGACGCCGCCGCGGTCGCCGCGTTGGCATCGAACTACCCGACCGTGTGGGCCGATTACTCGATCCCGCTGTCGCGCACCGCGCCGGCGACGCAACTGGACCTGTCGCAGATCAACACCAGCACGGTGCCCGGGCTGGGCACCGGCACCAGCGCCTTCAGCGGTCGCATCTATATTTCGGTCGGCGTGCCGCGCTTGCCGTTCACGCCGCAGGCCGCGGGTTATGCCGCGCCGGTGCCGTATCCGGGGCCCGGCAGCCAGTGCCTGTTCGACTGGGTCGAGTTTTCCTACGACAGCGAAGGCAACTTCAACGGCAACACCACCCAGGTCGACCAGTTCGGCTTCGGCCTGAGCCTGGACGGCGCGCCCGGCGGCAGCCTGCAAGGCGTGCTCGGCATCGCCCGCGATACCTTGCTGGCGAACGTCCAGAACCTGCCCGGTCCGTTCGTCGGCGCGCCGAGCCTGATCGCGGCGAATCCCGCCGCGGCGGCCGCGTATCCAGCCAACGTCGCCACGTTGCGCGCGCAATCGCCGAAGACCCTGACCGCGCTGCCGACCTACAGCGGCGCGCTGACCGACTATTTCGACGCGACGATATCGACCTGGTACGGCAATTGGACGACCACGCCGCTGGTGGTCAACGATCGCGCCACCGGCTATTACACCGGCGTGGTCGATGCGGACACCGGCGTGTTGAACTTCTATCAGGGCCAGTATCCGACCCTCGCTGAGTGGAAAGCCGCCGCGCCGGCGCTCGCGTTCGCCCTGACCGGCGCGGCGCCGTCGACGGTGCAGGTCGGCTCGCTCGATGTATGGCAATGCGACAACGCCCTGGCCACCGGCAGCGCCGCGCAGTTGAACGTCGGCAAGAACGTCGCCGCGGCGTTCACCCGCGGCGTGCCCGGCTATCTGTTCGACGACAGCATCGGCCGCAGCGCCGCCGGTACTTACTATCCCGTCGGCGGCACCTGGAACGCCTGGGCCGCGCAGATGCACGCGGCCAATCGCAACGGCCTGGCCTACGGATTTCCGTACGACGATGTGTGCGAACAAAGCCCGACCGTGCAGCTCAACGGCGCCACGCAGGTGAGCGTGGTGCTCGGCAAGTTCTACGGCTGAAGTAGCGCCGTTGCGATGCGGGGCATTAGTGTTCATGCGCCCTCATCTGCCCTGCGGGCACCTTCTCCCGCTCGCGGGAGAAGGGAAGATCGAACAGGTCTTGTGCAACTCGCCAGACCCATTGCTCCCTCTCGCGTTTACGGGAGAGGGCCGGGGTGAGGGCAGACGCCAGACCGACCGCCGCCACGCCATGCCATCAATGCGGCGTTTCCAGAACCGCCGCGATCGCCACCCGAAGATCCTCCAGGCCATACGGCTTGGGCAACACCTGGATGCCCATCGCCACGGCCTCGTCGCGATTGCGTTCGATGTAGCCGCTGGTGAGCAGCACCGGAAGGTCCGGCCTGCGCTGGCGCAACTCGCGCGCCAGGTCGATGCCGCTCTTGCCGCCGGGCATCATGATGTCGGAGAACACCAGATCCAGATGGCGCGCGTTGGCGAGCGCGCCGAGCGCGGCGTCCGGGTTGGAGACGTGGATCACGTCGTAGCCGATGTCGCTGAGCATGTCGCGCACCAGCGCCGCGACTTCGACATCGTCCTCCACCATCAGCACGCTGCCGTGGGACGTGGCCGCCGCCGCGACGGCGGGATTGACCGCGGCGACATGGGCCGGGTCGTGCTCCGATCGCGGCAAGTACAGCGTGATCGCGGTGCCCACGCCCTGTTCGGATTGAATGTCGGTGGTGCCGCCGGACTGCTGCGCGAATCCGTACACCTGCGCCAGGCCCAGGCCGGAGCCCTTGCCGACGTCCTTGGTGGTGAAGAACGGTTCGAACACATGCGATTTGACTTCGTCGGACATGCCCGCGCCGTTGTCGCGAACGCACAGGCTGACGAAATCCCCGCGCCCGTTCGGCCCTGGCCAATCCGGCAGGTTCTCGCCTTCGATGGTGATGACGCCGCCGCGCGCCATCGCGTCGCGGGCGTTGACCGCCAGATTGAGCAGCACCAGTTCGAGCTCGCCCGGATCGACCTGCACCGACCACAGGTCGGGTTTGAGCCGCACATCGACCTGCACGTCGCCGCCGAGGCTGCGGTCGAGCAACTCCTTCATGTCCTGCAGATGCCGCGCCAGGTCCACGGTTTCCGGACGCAACGCATGACTGCGCGAGAACGCCAGCAATTGTCGGGTAAGGCTGGCGCCGCGCTGCGCGGCCTGACGCATGCCCTGCAGCATGCGCGCGCGCCGCGCCGGATCCTGGTTGCGCTCCATCATGTCCAGGCCGGCGGTGATGACCATCAGCAGATTATTGAAATCGTGGGCCACGCCGCCGGTGAGCTGGCCCAGCGCTTCGAGTTTCTGGGCGTGGCGAAGGCTCTCCTCGATCCGCGCGCGTTCGGCCATCTCGGTGCGCAGTTGCGAGTTCACCTGTTGCAACTGCTCGGTGCGCTGCGCGACCAGCGATTCCAGTTCGGCCGCGGCCTGTTCGCGCGCGGCCAGCAGCGAGCGCACCTCGTGCTGGCGCAGGCGCGCGCGCAACGCCGCCTGCATCACGCTGATCAGGGTGATCGGCTGGACCGGGCGTTCGAGCAGCGCCACGTTGCGCAGGCCGCGCACCAGCTCCTGCCGCCAGCGGGTGACCCGCGGTTCGTCATGGCGACTGGTGAGCACGACGAAGGGCAGGTCCGACCAGGCGGGCTGACGCGTCACCCATTGCGCGAGCAAGTCGAGATCCTGACCGAACAAAGCTTCCTCGGCCACGAACGCGGCGTCGATGCCCGTTTCCATCTCCTCCAGCAACTGCGCGTAGTCGCGGCAACGCGTCGCGGAAATTTCCGCGCGGGCGAGCAGGTCGATGGTGGCGGGGGCGTCGCGTCCGATCGGGGCGAACACCAGTACGCGCTGATGCATTGTCGGCTCAGTGCTCGATGCCGCCACCCATGGCCCCGCCATCGCCCAGCAAGGGTTCGCTGGTGCCGGTGTAGGACGGCGTGCCGGAGAAGATGCCGCTGAATTGCCGCAGCGGTGGGCCCAGCGAAATTCCGTTCTGGGTCAGGCGGAATTCGCGGATGGTGTGTTCGTGATCGCCGCTGCGTTTCTTCACCACCGACAGCGCGCGGCGCACGGTGCCGCCGTATTCGAAGTAGCGCAGCATCAGCACCGCATCGCTGAGGTAGCTGATGTCCAGCGGCGTTTCCATCGGGCCGACCAGGCCATGCTGGGCCAGCACCAGAATGGTCAACACGCCTTGCTGCGACAGGAAGCTCAGCAGCTCGTGCATCTGCAGGATGAGAAAGCGCCCGTCGGGCATCGCGTTCAGATAGCCGTTGAGACTGTCGATGATGACCAGCCGCGCGCCGTCCTGCTGCACGCTCTTGCGCACGATCGACGCGAATTCGCCCGGCGACATCTCCGCCGGGTCGATCTGCTGGAAGCGGATCATTCCCGATTCCAGCGCCGGTCCGAACTTCAGGCCCAAGGTCTTGGCGCGCGCCTCGACCGTGCCGCGGCCTTCGTCGAAGGCGAAGAACACGCTTTTCTCGCCGCGTTCGGCCGCGGCGATGGCATAGGTCAAGGCCATCGACGACTTGCCCACGCCGGCCGCGCCGATCAGCAGCGCGTTGGTGCCGCGCTCCAGTCCGCCGCCGAGCAGCTTGTCCAGTTCGGCGTTGCCGCTGGGAGTGAAGTCGCCGGTGAAACTGGCGTGGTGCTCGGCGGCGACCAGACGCGGATAAATCTCCAGGCCGCCCTTGCGGATGGTCAGATCATGGAAGCCGCCGCGGAAGCTGATGCCGCGCATCTTCACCACCCGCACCCGCCGGCGCTCGGCGCCGTACTCGATGGCCAGCTGCTCCAGCAGCACCACGCCGTGGGAAATCGAATGCAGCTGCAGATCGTTCTGCTGCGAGGTCATATCGTCCAGCAGCACCACGGTGCAGCGCCGGCTCGCGAAAAAATGCTTGAGCGCGAGCACCTGGCGGCGATAGCGCAAGGAACTCTGCGCCAACAGCCGCAGTTCGGACAGGCTGTCGATCACCACCCGGCTGGGATTGAGCGCGGCCACGCGGTCGAGGATCAGCTTGGTGGTTTCGCCCAGTTCGACCTCGACCGGATGCAGCACGGTGATTTCGCGGCCTGGATCGAGCGTGGTTTCCGGCGGCACCAGTTCGAACACGTCGATCTGGTCCAGGCTCCAGCCATGCCGCGCCGCGACCAGGGCGAGCTCGCGCTCGGTTTCCGACAAGGTGATGTACAGCGTCTTCTCGCCGTTGCGCGCGCCTTCGAGCAGGAACTCGATGGCCAGCGTGGTCTTGCCGGTACCGGGCCGTCCCTCGTACAGATACATCCGGTTGGCGTCGAGGCCGCCGCCGAGGATGTCGTCGAGTCCCGAGTTGCCGGTGGAGATGCGCGATTGAGTGTCGTCAGCGTCAGCAGTCATCATCAAGGCCCCGGGTTGGCGGGATGGGCGGGGTTGGGAGGCGACGGCGCGTCCGTCTGCAGATCAGCCAGCGCTTCGAGCAAGCCGTCGATCGAATACGGCTTGGTGAGCAGCTTGTTGACCAGTTCGTGATCAACCATGTCGCCGTAACCGGTCACGGTCAGATAGGGCACGTTGCGACGCCGCAGCTCTTCGGCCACCGGCCACGAGTGCTGGCCTTTCAAGCTGACGTCCACGATCGCCAGGTCGAACGCATGCTCGGACAGGGCGTCGAGGGCCTGGCCGACGGTGGCGGCGATTTCGACCGAGGCGGCGCCCGCGTACAGCACGCCGTCTTCGACCGCCATCGCGAGCAGCTCTTCGTCCTCGACGATCAGCAGCTTTTTCCCAAGCAAGGAGTTGGCCATGGGGCATCCAGATTCCGGAGCTGCATTGTGCTGGGTCGATTGTTAAGCCTGAATCGTCGCGGCGGCCGCGGCGGAATCGAGCGCGCATCACGTCCTCTCGACCGCCCCGTCCTAGGATGACAGGCCCCTTCCGAAAGGAGCTCAGCATGGAAACGCAGGAACTGCACCGCGGCCGTCTGATCGACCATGTCCAGCTGGTGGTGCGCGATATCGAGGCGAGCCGGCGCTTCTACACGGCCGTGTTCGAAGCGCTGCAGGTGCCGATCGCCGGCGGCGGCGACGATCATTTCTGGGCCGACGAGTTGTTCGTGTCCACCGCCGACAGCGAAGCCGCGCAGGGCGAACTGACCGGGCGCCATCATCTGGCCTTCCAGGCGCGCGACCGCGCCATGGTCGAGGCGTTTCATCGCGCCGCGCTGGCCCACGGCGGCCGCGATCACGGCGCGCCGGGCGAGCGGACTTATCACCCGGGGTATTACGCGGCGTTCGCGCTGGATCCCGACGGCAACAACATCGAGGCGGTGTATCACGGCGAAGCCGAGCGCAGCGCGGCTTCGGTCAAGATCGTGTTCTGACGATGCGGTCGGTGCCCGGTGGGTGCGCGATAGCGGCGTCGTCGATCGAGATCGCAGTCGCGATGCGGCCGTGAACAGGTGATGAGGACCGAGCTGAATTTTCGCCAACGCGACGAGCGCCAATCGACGGTTCACGCGCTTAACGCGTCGGGACTTCGCGCCGCGCTAACGCCGAGCGCCTCAATTTTGAGCGGCAATCCCGAAGGCCCCGCCGAACGCCGATATCGAGCGCCTTCGCCACTTCATCCAGGAGAAACCACATGATTACGCGTATCGCCGGTCTGGCCGTTGTCGTCGCCGCGATGGCCGGAGCCACCGCTCTGCAGCCCGCGCGCGCGGCCAGCGCCGAGACCAAATGCCACATGACGTTCAAGACCTCGGGTTGGGCCGTCATCTACAAGCACATCGACGGCACCGGCCACGTCAGCTGCGACAACGGCCAGAGCGCCGACGTGCGCATCCATATCCGCGGCGCTGGCCTGACCGCGGGCAAGTACAGCATCGACAACGGCAAGGGCGAATTCACCAAGCTCAAGAACCTCGACGAGATCTACGGCACCTATGCCACCGCCGGCGCGAACGCGGGCGTGGTCAAGAGCGCCGAGGGATTGGCGATGACCAAGGGCGAAGTCTCGCTGGCGGTCAACGGCACCGGTCGCGGCTTCAATCTCGGCGTCGACGTGAGCGGCTTCGAAATCGTCAAGGCCAAGTAAGTTTTCGCGCCGAGATGATTGGAAGTGGGGCGCCGACCGGGCGCCCCATTCTTTTTCCGGCGTTTGACCCGCTGTCGTTATCGAACGCCACGACGCGACAACGTCGCATCCTGTGAGACACGCCGCGACTAGGGTGCCGGCATGGACACTGTCAGCAGTCAACATGCGCCCTTGCCGATGGGCTTTCATTGGGAAGTGCAGGGCGCGGCGCCGACCAAGCATCTGGTCGCCGTACCCGACGCCGCGCCGGCGGTGTGGCTGGCCTCCATCGGCGGCGACGGCGAAAGTTGCATCGCCACCATCCGGCGCCACAAGGCGCGCGCCAACCATATCGACCGGCCGTTTCGAACGACCGCCGCCGCCGCGGGATGGGTCGCGCGCTGGCTGGACCGTCAGGGTGGATTGATCCAGGAAGAACTCGCGCGCGACGCGGCCTAGCGCTCGCAGACTCGGCATCTATGAAGAGGTGGATCGGATGGCCCGAATTCTCGGCTATATCGCGGCGAGCCTGGACGGCTTCATCGCCACCCGCGAAGACTCGCTGGACTGGTTGTTCAAATACGACGGCATCGATCTGGGACCGCACGACTACAGCGTGTTCCTCGACAGAATCCGCACGGTGGTGATGGGGCGCGGTACCTACGACTTCATCGCCGGCGAGCCGTCGCCCTGGGCCTATGGCGAGCAACGCGTGCTGGTGGTCAGCTCGCGTCCGATCGACGATCCGAAGGGGCCGCTGGAGCGACGCGACGATGTCGATGCGCTGATCGACGAGCTTCGCGCGCTCGACGACGGCGATGTATGGATGCTCGGCGGGGGACAACTGCAGATGGCGTTTCTCGAGCGCGGCGCCATCGACGAAATCGAAATCTACGTTTTTCCCGAGATCCTGGGCGGCGGAAAACCTTTGTTTCCCGCCACCGGGCTGCGGACCACGCCCATGCTGATCGGCGCGCAGGCGCTCGATCGGGGCTGCGTCCGGCTGCACTACGCATTCGACGGGCCGCGCCAGAGTGGCGCTGTCGAGTCGAACGAGGCCACGCCTGGCTGAGCGAGCCAGTCCCCTCCGGACTTCGCCATGATGGCCAGGCTAGGTGGCGCGACCGCCGGTGGGACCGAGAATGTGCTCGACCTTCCCGGAGTCGGAAGAGTAGGACACGAAAGTTCTCGTGGCCGGCAAGCGCTCGATCCACAAACGCCCGCATGAGGTGCATTCATACAGATCGCGGCAATGCGCCATGCGGATTGCCGTAACGGCGTCCCATCATCGATCCGTGGTTCCCCGCAATTCCGGCAGCGCGCTCCAGACCCGCTCATGATCGCCATCGGCTACGAGTTCGCCTTTATAAGGCAGGTCATCGGTAGTGTCCGATATGACATGCCCGCATTCGCACAGCAGCTTGCTCATCGTTTCCGAATCCACTCGATCAGGTGCCCCGCATCCGGAGCACCGGTTTTTGTGACGCGCGGTAAGTCGTTCGATCGACACGTTGCGTTGCCTGAGCAATCCGTCGACGCTCTCCCACTATTCGTGGCGATCGGCCCGAATCATCCGCGGGAGTTCGACCACGTTTCGCCCCGGCGTGGACCCTCAGCCCGGATCGGCGAAGAAGCCCTTGATCGCGGTGCCGTTGGGGCCGTATTGCTCGTAGGTTTTCTTGCACTCGGCATCCAGAGCCTTCGGCGAGGTTTCGCTCGCGGTATTGAACTTCCTGGTCTGTTCGGTGCGCGCCTTGATCATCGTCGCGTTCTCGTAGTCCACGCCGATGTCGATGCCCAAGGCATCGAGCACCCGGATCGTGTCGCCGCTGCTGATATTGCGGCAGTAGGGCTCGGCGGCCGACGCCGTCCCCCAATGCTTGAGCGCTTCGTCCCTGGGCATGGCGGCGTGGGCCGGGACGGCCACGACGGCGGCGAACAATGCAATAGAGGTAATCCGCATGTCGGCTTCCTTGATCGGTCTGAGGTCGGCGTCATGGCGCGTGCCCGAAGCGAGCGGACCGGTAAGCAGACTCCGGTCCGGCGCGTCCGTTCAAGGCGCTTGCGGCCGAGTGGCCGAAGTGTACCCGCACTCCGCTTTTAGATGCGCCGTCGCCGCGACGCGACGCAGCCGGCCCATTGCCTGACCGGCTGCGGGCGACATTGCCCGACCGTTCGCCGTAGGCACGGTCGGCGAACCCGGCCGTGAATGGAATTCGCCATTCCCTATAAAAGGAATACGTGGTTGCCGAAGCGTGCGAAGCGCATGCCGTCGCGTCGGCGCGACCGTTCGCCAACGGCCGCGGTCCAGGCTCGGCTGCGGGCTGTCCTGTGATGACGCCGGATTGCGTAGGCCGAACAACGAGGCTGGAAGGACACGCGAACCTCTGGCGAACAATCCGGATGATCTGCCCCGCATAAAGCCCGCCATGCGTTCCGCCTCACGGCCGCGCCCGGTCGGGCGGTTCAGCCGTTCGCGAGAAAGTCCGTCCGCATCGCGATGGATGTAACAAAGCGTCGACTAAGCTCCCCGGCGACGACCCGCCCGAAGCGATGCCGAAGCCCATGCAGCGATACCTCGTCACCGTGCAGCGCACCGGACCCGGTCTGGCCACCGTTCCGATCGGAGAGTTGGCGACCGCGGCCATCGGCGAGATCGCCGGGGTGCGCGACATTCGCATCCTCCGCCACTCGCCGTCGGAGGCCGAGGTTTCCTTCCTCGTCGCCGCCGACCGCCTCGCCTCGGTGGTGGAAGACCGCTTGAGCCATTTCGGCCTGACCTGGGTGAGCCTGCAATTGCTCGAGGTGACAGAGCCGCCGGATTTCGATCCTGGCGCCGGCAGGTAACCATCTGTCGCATCGGTCGCATGCGCGCCATCGATGTCGTCGGCTATTTGGGGCAAGACCCCAAGTGCAAATACCCATCGCAGTTGACCAGTTTCGAAATCTCCCCCACCGCCCAGTTCGATCCCCAAGCGATGTAGTACTGCTTGGAATTCTTGCACTGCGACTCGATCTGGCAGCCGCCGTCGCTGGGCTTGAAGCTCGCCAGGCAGGTGCTCGCGGCGGTCGACGCCCGCCAGGGCGCCTCGCACTGGTCGGTGCTCGCCGTGGTGGACACCGCGCCGGTTCCTTCCCGCGCGCAGGAGTTCACCTTCAAACTGCCGTCGCAATTGACCAGCTTCGCCACATTGGTCAGATACCAGGTCGCCCTGACGAGTTGCGGCTCGCTGGTCCGCAATCGCGTCGCCCCGAGATCGCGCTCGTGGCTTCTGCACTGCGCCTCGATGCGGCATTTGCCGTCGCTCTTGGTGATGTACTCCAGCAGGATTCCGCAGCTTTCCCGGGCCGAGGATTTCTGCCATTCGCCAAGGCATTCGGGCTCATGCCCTTGCGCCGATGCCGCAGCCGAGAACGCTACGGCGACGATCGCCGGCCAAGCACGAGAAAACAGGTTCATGGCAAACGTCCTCATGGTGTGGGCGGTAAGCGCCGTCGCGCATCCAGCTCAGTCTGCTCGAACGCGTTCGCGCCTGGGCGGGCGGCGAGCGTTTCGATCGCGCGGCAGGATTCGAGCATAGGCGCTGATCCGCGCGCGGCTGTGCGCGCGGTCCGGTTCGACGCATCGCTCACGCAGGCTCACCGTTGTTGTCGGCGGTGCGCAACCGGCGGCGCGGCGACAACGCGACTTTGTCGTCGCGCGGACCTCGGTTCCGCGATGCAGCACGGGTGCTAGCCTGCGAGGGCCCGATTCCGGGTCTCAAGGAGAGAGCTATGATCCGCGCCACCACGTTGACGATGCTGTGCGCTTTCGTGTTCGGCCTGAGTTTCTCGGCCACGGCATCGACGGACTACGACTTGATTTGCCTGTCCAGCTGCCAGCAGACCGAGATCGACAAATGCCGGGCCGCCGGTGGCGGCGACGAGTGCAACTACGTCAATTTCGATCATTGCTACTATCAATGCAGCAACATCATTCCTTAGTTTCATCGCGGCCGACGATGCCTCATCCGGGCGGATGAGGCATCTGAAAGAAACGGGCTGGTTCGCATGCGGCATCCGCGGCGGATCGCGATCAATACTCCGGCGCCGCGGGGCCTCTGCCGCGGACTGGCTGCTGTGACGAGCCGATACGGATCGCTCGCGATAACGGGACGCGATGCAGGATCGTTGCATCGCTGTCGCGGCTCGGCTAAAGCCCCGAATGTTCGCCGACGATGACGACCACCCGATCCGGAACCAGCGGATCGTTGGTGTAGACGCGCACGACGCAATCGCTGCGTCGTGTCAGCACGGACGCGAACGTTTCCAGCAGCACGGAGGTGACGACCAGGACTCGGCTCGGCGTCGAGATCCGGCGCGTGCAGACGAGTTCGCCGGGCCGGGCCACGAACTCGTCGCTGACGATGAGCCGGGTCACCAGGCCGTTCGCCGTGGCATTGCGGATGGCGATGCACGTATCGGTCGCCTGGATCGGGACCTTGCCGACCAGGGGCGGCAGTCCCAGGGCGCCGGAGTCGCACACAAGAACAACAGGGTTGAACTGGGTAATGCGGACGTGCGCCTTCATGGCCCCCTTTGAACGCCGAAGTGACGAGGTGGCGTATATGAACATCCACGCAAGGCACTGCCTAGCGAAGTCAAAAAAGAAGCTGAATAAGTCAGCTTCCAGCGGTGCAGCTGCAGCAATTCGAGCTGCGCGACCGTGTCGATCGGCGATGACTCCGTCCTCTGCCCGGCAACGACGTGGTGTTCGCATGGGCCTTGGACCGGGCGCCGCGATTGGCCGCTGCCGATGCGATCGTTTACCCTGAACGCTCGAACATAAGGAAGCCGCATGCCGAATATCGCTACCGTCCTGAAAGAAGAGATCGCGCGCCTGGCGCGCAAGGAGCTTCGGCAACACATCGATCCGCTGCGGGCCCAGGTGCTGGCGCAGCGCAAAGCGATCTCGGCGCTCAAGCAGGAAGTAGCGGGGCTGCAACGCGATATCGCGAAGTTGGCCAAGGGCACGCCGAAGGCCGCGCAGGCCAAAACCGATTCGGGCTCCGCCGGCAGGCCATCGCGCTATTCCGGCGCGCTGCTGCGCAAATTGCGCGAGCGGCTGGGCCTGTCCCGCGACGCCTTCGCCCCCTTGATCGGCGCGAGTCCGCAGGCGGTGTACAACTGGGAACACACCGACACGCGCCCGCGTCAGGAGTTTCTTGACAAGATCGCGCTGATTCGCGGCTTGAGCAAGGCGCAGGTCGCGGCGCTGCTGGAACAGCACGGCGCGGCGAAGACGGCGAACAAGACGGGCAAGAAGGTCGCCGGCAAGAAAACGGTCCGCGCCAAGGCCGCGCCGGGTCGCAAGTAATTCCAGCCCGCCTCGTCGAAGCGGGCCGCGACGAGGTCCGGATGCTCGCGGCTGATCGACGCCGACGGCGCCGATCAGGCTTCGTATCTGCCGGTCCAGCTCCTTCTGCGACGTGTCTTCAGGCCGCGCGCACCTTCACCGATCCGAATCGTTGCATGCCCTAGGCTGACGCACCTGGCGTTTGGTGCTCGCGCATGGCGATGGAGGTTCGAATGTCCAAGGCAAACAAATCGGTTCTGGAGACGGCCAACAAGGCGATCAGCGCAGGCGACATCGAGGGATTTCTGTCGTTTTGCACCCACGACATCGAATGGACGACGGTCGGCAAGGAGACCATCGAAGGAAAGGACGCGGTTCGTCAATGGATGAAGACGGCGTACGCGCAGCCGCCCCGGTTCACCGTGACCGACATGGTCGCGGAAGCCGATCTGGTGACGGCGATCGGCGCAATCGCGGTCGAGGACGCGCATGGGCGGTCGGTGCGCAGCGCCTATTGCGACGTCTGGCGTTTCCGTGACGGAAAGATGGCGCAGTTGCGGGCGTTCGTGGTCGAGTCGGACGGCGAGCACGCCTAACGCAAGCATCGTCCATCGCGGGCCGCATACGCGCTACGTCTAGACGCTGGCGCTACGTCTGGACGCTGTAGGTGATGAAGAAGCAGACCGCGGTCAGCAAGGTCATCGAGGCGATGAAGGCGGCGTCGGCGATGCGTTCCAGCCGGTGCAGGCGCATGGGCACGCGCAAGGCGAAATACGACACCAGGGTCGCGATCAGGAACAGGATCGCATCCAGCGCCAGCAGGTCGTCGGCGAGGGTCGCGGTGCGTTCGACCGCGGCCACCACGCGCAACAGGCCGATGCCGGTCAGACAGACGCCGACCATCGCCGCGGAGATCGGGCAGATCATCCGGCAGGTCTGTTCGTCGAGTTGATGGCGTTGCTCGGGGGTTTGCTGCATGGCCGGGTTCTCGGTGTGGCGCTCGAAGGGGCGGTCGCCGCGATGGCGTCGGTCGCGGTCCGCGCAGTGGATGCTCGCCTCGGCGTCAACGCTTCGGCGTCGCGGCCGATGACATCGGGCGGATCGCCGAATAGTCCGCAAACCGCGCGCCCGCGTCACCTGAATTTTTGGTAATGCGCCGCTCACGCCGATTGAACCTGCGCCGGCCCGGCGCGGGACTACGCTGGGCGCCGTCGCGGCTTCGGACGGACCGGCATCATGGCCGGTGCGTGATTCCGCGCGCGCCGCTTGCTGTCTATGGTGTCGCCTTCGTCTGAAGCGAAGACCGGGCGCTTACCGATACGAGCACTCGAGGTTTTCGGGCGCGTTCGGGGTGAGCGTCGTGAAACCGGTGCAGGCATTTCGGGTGAACCGCGGCAGCAGCCCCGGGCCGCCCATGTAATTCGAGTCGTAATGGAGCATGTAGCGCTGGCCACTGGGCGTTCGCAACGCGGCGATCCATGCTTTGGAATCGATGCCTTGGTGTTCGATCGCGAACCAGTAGGCGATGGGTTGCGAATCGGCGGCCTGAGCGCATTGCCACGCCGCGGTCGGATCCTGTCCGAGCGCGACCAGTCCGCATTCGCGGGCGCCCGGGCCGGTGAGCATCGACAACTCGTCGAGCAGTGGATTGCCGGTAGTCGGCGGCTTGACGCTCGCCGAAGGTTTCGCGGCAACGGGAGGCGTGGCGGTCGCGGAACGATCGACCGGAGAACACGCGGCCGCCAACACCGCTGCGATCAGAACATTGAGTCGCGAAGATCCTTGCATGCGTCCTGGCTCCTTGAGTCCATTCCGGCCGCGCGGCGGCGGCGCCTGAAAGCTATCGGCATCGTATGCATTAAACCAGCTTCGCGCGCGTCGGCGCGCCGACGGGCCGTTCAGCCATCGGACTTCGATGAACCAGGTCGTGGCCGTCCCAGTCCGGTGCGAGTCCGTTGGCGGCGCGGTCGCTGACGGAATCAGCCGCTTCGGGTTCGCTCCAGCGCGCTGCGCAACTCAAGCGGCAGCGTCACCGGCCGCTTGGTCTCGGGCGATATCGTGACCTGGGTGATGCTGGCGCGGAACGTGGCGGTTCCCTCGGCATTGGCGGCGCCGACCGCGAGGGTGAAGGAATGCTCGCCCAATCGTTCGACCCTAACTTCGATATCGATGATCTCGTCCCAGACCATGGGATGCAGAAACTCGATCGAAAGCGCCCGCGCGGGCGGAAGAATGCCCATCGCGAACATTCGCCTCGCCGCGGGACCGCCGAGCGCATGCGACAGGAAATCCAGGCAGGCCTCGACGACGAAGTGGGCGATACGCGGCGTGTAGACGACTCCGCCCGGATCGCAGTCGCCGAACAGGATGACCCGGCTGGTTTGGAAAGGCATCGATCGTTCTCCGTGAGGGTGCGGCGGACGTGCGCGAGTCGCGAGCGGGTCGCCGGATAAGCTCGGCGCGGCTTCTTGGCCGCCGCGGTCGGCGACCCGGAGCCGGCAACCGAATGTGCATCGCGCGCGCGCTTTTCTCAAGGCATCGAAGCCGTTGGCATCCGACGATCCCGCTTAATGGCCCTGGCTCTAGTACAGGCCGGTTCCGATACTGCCTGCGCACACGGTCGCCCGGAATCATGCCGCGCGCCGCAATCCGTCGAAGTTTCTTGATCGGAGGTCGCGAACCATGCCTGGCAACCATTCCTTGCGCACGCTGCTGGCCGGCATCGCGATATTCCTTGCGCTCGCCGCATCCAGTCCGGCCGCGAGCGCGCGTGTCGCCTACACGACCACCCAAGTGGCGCCGGGGCTCTACAGTTTCGGCGGCGGACTCGCCTTCAACGCGTTCATGATCACCGACGAGGGTGTGGTCGTCATGGACAGTTTCGACAAGGACTTCGCCAAAGCCTCGCTCGAGGCGATACGCAAGTTGACCGACAAGCCGATCAGATACCTGATCTATTCGCACAACCACTACGACCACATCAGCGGCGGCGAGGTGTTCAAGGCCGAAGGGGCGAAGATCCTCAGCCACGAGGCCACCGCCGAATGGCTCAGGCGGCATCCCAGCGCGGATGTCGTCATGCCGGATCAGACCTGGGCGGGAGCGAAATCGGAATTGAGGCTCGGCGGCGGCGCGATCGACCTCGTCTACTTCGGCGCGAACCACGGCGAGGGCATGACCGTATTCCAGTTCCCGAACGAGCGCGTGATCTACACCGTCGATCTCGTCGTGCCGCATCGGGTGGGCTTCGCCTACCTGCCCGATTTCTCTCCGCGCGAGTGGGAGAGAACGCTCGCCGAAATGGACGCGCTCGACTTCGACCGGGTGATGTACGCCCACAACGCGCCGGTCGGGCCGAGGTCGAGCGTCGCCGACCAGTTGCGGTATCTGCGCGACCTTAGGGCCGCGGTCGACACTGAACTCAGGAAGGGCACGCCGTTTATGCGGATCCCGGACACGGTGAAACTTCCGCAATACGAGACCTGGGATGGCTATGCGCAGTGGCTGCCGATGAATGCATGGCGGGTTCTTCTCGAGATCGCGATGGGCGTGTAGCGGCCAGCAACGGTCGCAACAAGCAGACGAGCCCGTTCGCTACGGGACGCGCGTCACCTGCCCGTAGGTGGCCAACCAGCGTCCGTTTCGCTTCGCCCATACATAGGACACGCGCAACCTGCGGGTCTGATGCCGGCCGTCCTGGGTCCAACTCAGATCGAGCAGGCCGCCGATCACGGCGCCGTCGCCCCAGACCTTTTGTACCCGTTCTTTGAGTACGTAGGGATCGATCTTGAATCCGGGCAGATGGAAATCGGCAAGAAACTGCCGCTTGCTTTCCACCGTGGCGTTGGAGTTCACCAGCACGTAATCGTCATCGACCAGGCGCGCAAGCGCGTCGACATCGTTGCTGATCTGGGCGCGATCGTAGTCGGCGACCGCCTGGGCGAGATCGGGCGGAAGCTCGCTCGCGAATGCGGGCAGGCTCGACAGCATAAGCGCGATCGCGAGTTTCATGGCCGACTCCGGGTACGGGCTGAGTGGAATTCGAACGCGCTCGTCGTCGACGGATAACCGGAGCAGATGGCGCGCCGGATCGACGACCGCGATGCGCGGCACGATCCCGCCGATGCGCCGGCGACGCAACGGCCATTAAGCGCATCGTTCGAATGCCACCTGCATGACGCGGCGATTCCGGACCCTCGTGGTCCGGAACGGCTCGCCATCGCGCCTGGCTTACGCGGCGCGCAACTGCGCGACTTGTTCCAGCGCGCCGGCCACGGCGTGCTCGGCCTGTTCGGCGCCCATGTTCATGCCCTCGGCGCGCACGAACTCCAGGCGGGTCACGCCGAGGAAACCGAAGAACGCGCGCAGATAGCTTTCGTGATGTTCCAGCGCCGCCATCGGCGACTCCGGCGAATAGACGCCGCCGCGACTGGATGCAACGATCACCCGCTTCGCGCCGAGCAGGCCGCGCGGCACGCCGGTCTCGTAACTGAAGGTCTTGCCCGGAATCGCCAGCGCGTCCAGCCAGGATTTGAGCGGCGCCGGCACGCTGAAGTTGTACATCGGCGCGCCGATCACCAAGGTATCGGCGTCCAGCACCTGCGCCAGCGCGAGTTGCAATGCGCGAACGTCGTCGGTTTCCGCCGGCGCGGCCGGATCGCGCGAGATCGCGTTGGCGGTGGACAGTTGCGGCAGCGGAGCGCGGTTGAGATCGCGATATACCACGCTCGCGCCGGGCTCCAGCGCGGTGAGCTTGGCCACGATCGCCGCCGACAGTTTGCGGCTGACGGATTGGTCTTCGAGGATGCTCGAATCGATGTGCAGAATATTCATGGACGGTTCGCCAGGAGAAAGGGGATAAGGCGAAAACCCCTGCAATCGCAGGCGTTTTTGCTTGCCCTGCAATCTATTGGCGTATAGTGATCGTCACAAGAAGGATGATTTTCCGGACTAAGTATGCCCGACCATACCGTCGAATCCTGCGCCGCCAACCCCGAAGGCATCGACGAAGCCCACGCGGAAATCCGCGCGGCCTGCGCGGTGTTCGCCGGCAAATGGAAGCTGGAAATCCTGTGGCTGCTGATCCAGCGCGTGCATCGTTTCAACGAACTGCGCCGCGCGATTCCCGGAGTAACCCAGCACATGCTCACCCAGCAATTGCGCGAGCTGGAGAGCGACGGCATGGTGCGCAGGACGGTGTATCCCGAAATCCCGCCGCGCGTTGAGTATCAGATCACCCAGGACGCGCTGCGGCTCAAGCCGGTGTTCGAGGCGATCCTAACGTGGTCGCATGCTCGCCGCGGCGAGCGCGGCGTCGAGAACGCCGCGGCTTGAGTTTGATGCGGGCTGAAGGCCGGTCGTCGATGCAGGACGATTCCAGGCCGCGACCATTTTTTTGCGGCGACCGTAGCCGCCGCGCGATTCGCTACCTGCGATGCGCAGTCACGATCCATGCGCGCGAGTCGAACCACACGCCGTCGCTGCGTTGATGGTCGCTCAACGTCTGGCGCAGACGGGCCACCGCATTCGCGCGTTCCTGGGCATCGACGCGCGCGAGCCTGGCGCTGACGGTGGAGAACCCGGAGACGAAGTCGAACGCGGCCTCGACGTCGCGTCCGTAGAACACCGGCGCATGCACGTCGTCGAACGCCGGCGCGGTGAAGCCGGTGCTGTCGAGGAGGCGAGCGACGACCTTCTGATCGCCCTGCGAGAAGGCGGGCGGGACGGCGACGGCGTCGGCGGCCGTATCGCCGTCGGGCGTAAGCGCGTGCTCGATCGATGTGGCCCACTCGTTACGATCGCGGCCCTGCCACACCATCATCAGCAGGCGACCGCCGGGCCGCAGCGCGTTTCGCAGGTTCGCGAACGCGGCGGCCGGATCAGCGAAGAACATCGTGCCGAACCTGCTGATCGCCACGTCGAAGCGTTCGCGCGGCAGCTCATATCGCCCGGCGTCCGCGCAGACGTATTCGACGTTGTCGAGTTCGGCCTCGCGGGTGAGCAGCTTCGCGCGCTCGACCATCTCGCTGGAGTGGTCGACCCCGAGCACCGATCCGGCGCTCGCGAGTCGCGCCGCCTCGCGCGTCGTCTGCCCGGTCCCGCAGCCGATATCGAGCACCCGATCGCTGGCGCCGATCGCGTAGGCGCGGCGCAGGGCGAGGTTGTGGTGCTGCAGTTCGAGATCGTAGTCGAGCATGCGCAGGGTCCTTGATCTTGCTTCCGCCCGGACGCGGACGTGCGGGGCCGGCGACTGCCCGGCGCGTGCGGCTTTCACCAAGCCTAAGGCGTCTGATGGTCGATGAAAACAAACCGCCGTTGTTCAACCACCGCGTGTTCGTCGTCGCTGTGTTGCAGGAATGTCCTGCGGACAAGGCGATGAGAACGGTCCGCGGCCCGGCCGACCCGTCGACACATCAGGCAAGCGTGCGATGCCTGATTTGCCGGCGCTGCGCAGACTCGGCCATGACTACGATGAAGGCCGATGACCGCGCGGCCGTGATCGCCAGCGAGCCGTCGCGGCCGGTCGATTTGACAACGTTGTCTATTGTGCGCGAGATTCAGCGCCTGCAATCCACGGCGCAGGCTCGGCCACGCACAAGGGACAAGCTCATGGGGCAGCATCGCGTTCTTCTCGCCAGCATTCTGGCCGCATCGGCGATCTGCGCCGGCTGCGATTCGAAAACCGGCCCGGCCACCGGCCCGGCCGCCCAGCCCGCGGACACCGAAGCGGCGCAGCCGGCTGCGGCCGCCGCGACCACGGAGCCGGTGTTCTTCGACGATTTCAGCTATCGCGATCTGGCCGCGTTTCAAGCCAACGGCTGGAAGGCGAGAACGCAGACCGGTCATCCCGGCATCAAGGGCGCGACCTGGTCGGCGGAAGGGCTGTCGTTTCATTCCGACATTCCCGATACCCAGGCCGGCGCGATCCGGATGAGCTCGGTCACCAACGGCACCGGCGAGAAGACCCGCCAGACCCAGTTCTGCCATGCGCGCAAATACCGCGAAGGCACTTACGCCGCGCGGATTTTCTTCCGCGACGAGCCGAACTCGGGCCCCGACGGCGACGAGGTCATCCAGACGTTCTACGCCATCAGCCCGCTCAAGGCGCCGATGGACAAGAACTACAGCGAGACCGATTTCGAATACCTGCCGAACGGCGGCTGGGGCGAGAACGCCAAGCCGGCGATGTGGACCACGAGTTGGGACACCTTCCAACTGGAGCCGTGGACCAAGGTCAACGAATTTTCGCGCAAGGAAGGCAGCTACGCCGGCTGGCATACCCTGCTGTTGACCGTCACCGACAAGAAGCTGATCTATTACGTCGACGGTAAATTGTTCTCCGAGCACACCAGCGCGGTGTATCCGGAAGATTTCATGTCGATCAACTTCAACCTGTGGTTCATGCCCAAGGGCGCGGACGGTTCGCAGGGTCCGGTGGATTCCCCCGAGATGCGCGAGTATCAGGAAGACATCGACTGGGTGTTCTTCCACGAAGGCGTGGCGCTGGCCACCGCCGACGTGGAAGCGCGGGTCGCCGATCTGCGCGGCAAGAAAGTGGCGCACGTCGACAACGTGAAGGAACAGAATCCGGTGTTGCCGTCGCCCTGCGGGCTTTGATCGCCGCTGTTGCGCGTCCGTGCGTCAAGTGAGCCGGCTCCTGCTGGCTCACGCAGATGTCGCACAGACCGTTGTGCCGCGCTTTGCATCCATGGCCACCGCTTCGGTCAGTGCGGTCTTGAAAGCCGGTGCGCCGTTCGCGACATGACCGCTTGCGCGCCGCCGCCCATCGCGGCGCGAATGGCTGGATCAGGTCGACGAATCGAATGTGCAAGGCCGTCTCGTCCACGCGATGGCCGTTTTGCGCCGGCGGCGGCCGAATACGCCGGCCGCCGCCGTAGTTCAGACGACGCAAAGAAGGCTTACGGTGCGGTGCGTGCCGGCTGCGCCTCCAGCGGCCGATCGCTGTCGGTCGACGGCGACGGCGACGTCGGCGTTGCGATCGCAGGCTGCGGCGGCACCAGCGAGGCAATCGGTGGAACCGGGCAGAATTCCTGTTGGCAGCTGACCAGGCTTTCCTCGCAGAATTGCACCTTTTCGGGCGTGTCCGCGCGGTTCATGCAGCGCACGTAGATCCAATCGCAATCGCTGCAAGCCGCATGCGCACTGGAAACAGGCAGCAGCGAGGCGACCACGGTGATCGATCCGAGCAATAGTGGTGTCAGCAAGTAAGACTTGAGCATGACGATCCTTCCCATGGATTGCGCCGAGTCATTCGGCCCGGCGAGATTATCACTTGGTGGATTTCCGCCAAGGCGACGACGCACGGTCGACAGAGCCGGTGTCCCTCGATCGATATTCGAAGTGAACCACGCGCGGCACGGCTTCAACTTGAACGAAATCCTTGACGGCGATCACGTGATCGTCGTCACAGCGCATCGAGTTGGCCGCTACGGTCGCGACATGACGTGCGCGCGCTTGCGCGATTTCAGCCCGAGCCGCTGCAAAGCACCGGCGGCAACAGGCTGGTGATCACTTCGACGGCGAAATAGGTCAGCCCGATCGCGGCAAGCAGCCAGAGCAGCTCATACGCCCTCAGCCAGGCCGTCGCCACGAGCAGGATCAGGATCGGAATGCCCAGGATCAACAGGCTGGCCAGGAACAGATAGGCGCCGCCCCAACAGCCGAAGCGATCGGTGCCGATGAACACGACCGAGGCGACGGCCAGCAGCAGCGCCAGCACCAGACAGGCGATGGCGCAGATGCGCGCGCCGCGATGACGGCCCGCGAGCTTCGCATCCACGGGTGGCGCGGCCGATGCGTTCGGCGTTTCGGGGCTCATGGCGCGATCTCGGTGGGTGGGTGCGTGGCTTTGGTTCTTCGAAACAAGGAAACCAGCCCGTCCAGCATCAGCGCCACGGTTATGAACGTCAGCAGCACCAGCCCGGAAAAGATCACGCCCATCAACGACATCGCCCAGAACACCAGGCCGGCGTTGCGTCCGACGTCGAACAGGACGATCACGAGCATGCACGTCACGACCGGCACGAACTCGATCAGCAGGTAGGCGATCACGCCGCGACGCACCGCTTTGCAAAGCCGCGGCCGCCAGGCGGGACGCAACCACCACGCGATCGGCAGTACGACCAGCAGCACGACCCAGGGGCCGAGCACCCACCACAGCGGCAGATCGCTGCTGCCGGTCGCGCCGAATTGCGCGCGGGCCGGGTCGATATGCGCCATGAGGCCCAACCCGAGCGCCACGATCCGTGTGGGGTGCCAAGAACGATCGTTCAAACTGGAATCCTTTCGACTTGAAGACTCAAGCGGTCGCGGCGACGTGACCTGATGACGCGCCGGGCGCCAGAGCCGTTGCGCAGATTATGGCCGAATCGAGGAATAACGGAATCGCCGCGGCCGCCTTCGATGCCAGCGCCCGGCAAGCGCATTGATCGATCCGGTCAGTTCTTTTCGCGACCTGGGTACATCGGCGGGCGGCCGCGTTCGCTAACGTCCGGCTTCCGATCTTCCAACAAGGACCGAACATGAAGACGCGAATTTCCACGCTCGCGACGTGCATGGCGCTGGCGCTGTCCGCGTTGATCCCGCTCGCGGCGTCGGCGCAGGATTCGATGGCGGCACAGCACCGTCATTGCGAACGCGAGTTCGAGCGCAGCTCCGAAGCGCTCGGCGACGCCTTCGCCCGGCGCGATCTCGACCGGTTCATGGCCGGATTCGCCGAGGATGCGGTCCAGGTCAACAGCCTCGGCCAGGTGCTCAACGGCAAGCCGGCGATCACGGCGTTCTATCGCGCGGTGATGGCCAACGAATACATCTTCAAGCGCACCCTGCTGGCGCAGACGATCAGTCAATGCTCCAGCGCCGTGGTCGTCGATCGCATCGAGTTCACGATTCCGTCCGCCGGCATCACCCTGCACGCCATCGACGTCGCCAACTGGGCGCGGGTGCGCGGTCAATGGCGGTTGAGCGCGGATACGACCACGCCGATCGCCAATCCCTGATCGAGGTCGGCGGCATGCCCGCCGCGCGCGGGCATGCGCAATGCGTGGACGAGGAGCGCGACGCGTGACTCGTGATTCGTAAACCGCGAGCGCGATGGGCGTGCGAGTCGAGCCGCCGCGAAAGCGGCTCGATCGCCGCGAGGCCCCGGCTCAGTCCTCCGAAATGCAGCCTTCGCTCAGCTTGACGTACCAGTAGCCGGTGGCGGGCTGAAACTCCTCGACCAGGATCGTCTGCTCCTGGGTGGAACGGCCCCAGTTCAAATAGCATCGGTTGCTGGCGTAATACGATGCGGCCTCGTAGGCCTGATCGCGGGTGTGTCCGTAGCCCTCGCCGATCACTTGGTAGTGATATTGATCCGCCACGGCCGCGGCGCTGAACGCGGTCAGCAGCGCGAACGCCGCCACGGAAAAGTAATGCTTGCTCATCTTCATCGCATGCTCCATGCCTTGGGTCGTGTCCGCACGATGCCGACCGACGATGAAGCCTGCGTTGAGCGCGCATGACAAAACGCGAACCGCGTCAACGTTCCCGCTCATCGGCGAACGTTGACGTTCAAGTTGTCGACGCATACGCCCTAACGCGTCGACACCGATCGCGGAACCTCGTTGGACGCATCCACGATCGCGGCGACGGTGTAGCCGTAACGGGTAATCGCCTCGACTGTTTCGGCCACCGTCAGCCAGTTCTCGACCCGCACGATCGGCGCGTCGTGTTCGAGATCGCGCTCGAAGTTGATCCGGCTGCCCAGGTCGGCGCGCAGCACCGCCGCGGTGATCTCGCGCATGGCATCGCGGTCCAGTACGTTCTGCAGTCTCAGTTTCATCGCACGCTCGCCTGGGTCGATGCGGCCGCGGACACGGTCGCGGGTGTGGATTCGGATTCGCCGGCTTCGCGCCACCACGGCGTGGTCGCCCGCGGCGCATGCAGGTCGACGCGTTCGCCCATGCGCGGCGTGGTCAGCGCGACCTCGCGTTCGGTCGCGAGCGCGGACACGCGCTCGAACGGTTCGGTCCACGCATGCATCGCCAGGTCGAAGGTGCCGTTGTGGATCGGCAGCAGCCAGCGGCCGCGCAGGTCGATATGCGCCTGCACGGTCTGCTCGGGTTGCATGTGCACGTGCGGCCAGTTGGCGTTGTACGCGCCGGTTTCCAGCATCGTCACGTCGAACGGGCCGAAGCGGCGTCCGATTTCCTTGAAGCCGTCGAAGTAGCCGGTGTCGCCGCTGAAGAACAATCGCAGCGACGGCTCGCCTTGCGCTTCGTCGAGGATCGTCCACGACGCCCACAGGGTCTTGTCGCTGTCGAACAGGCCGCGACCGGAGAAGTGCTGCGCCGGCGTGGCGACGAAGCGCACGCCGTCGATGTGGGTGCCTTCCCACCAGTCGAACTGGCGCACCTTGGCCGGGTCGACGCCCCAGGCGATCAGCCGGTCGCCGACGCCCAGCGGGGTGAGAAACACCTCGGTCGTCTTGGCGAGCTGGCGCACGGTGTCGTAGTCGAGATGGTCGAAGTGATCGTGCGACAGGATCACCCCGCGCAGCGGCGGCAGGTCGGCGAGCGCGATCGGCGGCGCGTGGAAACGCTTGGGGCCGATCCACTGCACCGGCGAGGCGCGCTCGGCGAACACCGGGTCGGTGATCCACCAGCCGCCGCGCAGCTTGATCAGCAGGGTCGAGTGGCCTAGCCGGAACAGGCTGCGGTCCGGCGCCTGCGCCAGTTGCTGCGGGGTCAGCGCCAGCACCGTCGGCACGGTCGCCGGCACGGCATCGGCGGGCTTGTTCCACAGCATGTCGGCGATGATCCGGAACGTCTTGCGCACGCCGGTGGCCGGGCGCGGGTCCGGGTTGCGGAAGCGTCCGTCGCTGAACTGCGGCGAGTTCGCGCGGTCGCTCAGCGGCAGGTTGGTCTTGGCGGCGGAAAACAGGCAGGTAGTCACGATCAGGGCTCCGGTTAGCAGGCTGAGTCGGCGGAGGCGGGAGGGTCGAGGCATGGGCCGGGCCGGCTGTCTGAATAGTTACACTGCCCAGTGTAGTGTACTTTTTGAAAAAGTAAACCCGGCGGTGTAACCTGTCGCCATGACCGCTCCAGCCCCCGCCCGCCTGACCGACCGCAAGCGCGCCGCCATCCTCGAGGCGGCCGCGGCCGAGTTCCGCCAGGCCGGTTACGACGCCACCAGCATGGACCGAGTCGCGGCCAGCGCCGGTGTGTCCAAGCGCACCGTCTACAACCACTTCCCGAGCAAGGAAGTGCTGTTCGGGCACATCCTCCATCAGCTGATGCAACGCGGCGGGGCGTCGCCGGAACTGGCCTACCGGCCCGACCGGCCGCTGCGCCCGCAGTTGTTCGAGCTGGTGCAGCAGAAGCTGCAGCTGCTGCACGACGAGGACTTCATCGATCTGGTGCGGGTCGCCATCGCCGCGGTCATTCCGTCGCCCGAGCGCGCGCAGGAAATGTTCGCGCGCATCGGCGACAAGGAAGAAGGTCTGACCGTGTGGATCCGCGCGGCGGCCGCGGACGGCCGGTTGAAGACACAGGACCCGCTGTTCGCCTCGATGCTGCTGCAGGGCATGATCAAGGGCTTCGCGTTCTGGCCGCAGATCACCCTGGGCCAGCCGATGCTGACGCAGGCGCGGCGCGACGAGGTGGCGGACACCGTCACCGACATGTTTCTGGGCTATTTCGCCCAGGCGTAAGGGGTGTTCGTCGACGCTGCGGCGCGACCCGCTGCGATGCGCTCGTCGAGCATGCGCGGGGTTTCAAGCAACGTTGCCCGCGGTTGTTCGCGGCAATGGTGGAAGGCGCCGGGTTCGTCAACTGGCGACGCATCCAGATCGGCCTGCCTGCGGTTCTGACGTTGGCATTCGATGCGTGATCGCTACGACCGTGGGCTCGACGGTATCCGGATTCGAATCACAAATCGGAAAAATAAATCGCGAGGCGAGGCCGCTCGTGCCCGCCGATGCCGTATCACGATAGACACGCGCTGAAGGATCGGCGACCGCGGCTCGCGCGTCGGTTCGCCCGCGTCGATGTGCCCGGTGCTTAGCCTCTAAGGAGAGAGACATGACCCGTTCCACCAGACTGATGACGCTGTGCGCGTTCGTGTTCGGCCTGAGCTTCGCCAGCGCCGCGTTCGCCAGGGATTGCGTTACCGAATGCAAGCGCGCCGCGATCGCGCAATGCCTGTTGCTCGCCGCCGAAGGCGAGGCCGAGGCCTGCTATACCGCCGATTACAGCTACTGCCGTCCGGCCTGCGGCATCGTTTTGCCCGCGGAGTAAACCTGGGGCGCGCCGGATCGATGGCGTCCATTGGTCCGGTGTGGGAGTTTTTGCCGGATCGCACCGGCGTCGCGATCGCGACGCCGGCGCCCGGCTCACGGTTGCTTGACCGCGTTCGGAGAGCCGTTGGTCACGTAGATCGCGGTGCACTGACCGGAGGCGTTGCGCGAGAAATCGATGTAGGAATCGCTGCGCACCGACTGCACCGCCGTCAGCAGGCTGGCGTTGGAGGTGAGGCACAGGGTCGAGACGCCCGCCGCGTTCCTCGCTTCGCAGCCGCCTTGCGCGCCGGCGGTGGTCGCGCTGACGAAGCACGCGATCAACTGCTGGGCATCGGCGCTGTTGCGCGCCGTGCCGGCCATGCCGTAAGCGCGGGTGACCTGGCCCAGTCCGTTGATCTCCAGCGTCACCGGTACTTCGACCTTTTCGCCGGCCACGGCCGTCGCGCACATCATCGACAGCATCGGCGCGGCCATCGCCGCAAGAATCGCGAGCTTCATCGTATTCCTCCTTGAAAACCTCCGGAATGGAGGCATGCGGCGCACTCCAGCACGCCCCGGCGGCGGTCACAATCACGCCGATCCCGCGGCCCATGCCGATCACGAACCGCGCCGCGTTGTCAGTACGGCAAGGCGATTTGTCGCTCGGCGCAGACTCGCTCGTAGTGACGCTGCACTTCCGACAATTGCTCGCATAGGTAGTCGATTTCGTCGGCCAACTCCGTCAGCGCCATCGCGCCGAGCAATTTTCCCAGCCGCTGCGCCTGTGTTTTCAGTATGTGCAGCGAATCGCCTTGCACGACAACCCCGGGATACTTTCTTCCCGGCAACTGCACGACGGCGTAGTTGGTCGGCGGACTCAGCAGCTCGGCTTGCAGGGTCATGTTTTTCTCACTGAAGCGGAAGATGGGGTTCGGCATCGAATCGGATCGCGGATTCGAGGCTTGGTCTTTCCGCCAAGGTATCGGACGGAGCAGGGGCGCAGGTCGGTCGCTGTTTTGCTCGGCCATGACGGGGCTCGAACCAGGCGCACTCGAAGGCCCGGGCGGCTCCCGCGCAGGGCCAAGAACCCCTGGCGCCCCCCAGCCTGTCCGGCGGCCGAAGCCGTCGACTGGCTGCCCAACCAGGACTTGCTTTTGTATCTTACGACCTATATCGTAAGACGTATCTTACGATACGTTGAGTGAACATCATGCGCCGTCCCTTCATCCACGATCCCGGCCGGGCCCACGGCCACGACGACTTTTCCCGCTTCGAACTGTTTTCCTGCCACCCGTTCGCCCACGCCGGCGGCCACCCGCGCGGCGGTCGGGGCGGACGCCGGGGCGGAGGCCATCCCGGCGGACCGGGCGGCGCGGGTTTCCCGGGTGGTTTCCCCGGCGGCTTCGACGACAGCGAAGGCTTCTCGCGCGGCCGCAAGTTCAGTTCCGACGACCTGCAGCTGCTGTTGCTGGCGCTGATCGAGGGAAAGCCGAGCCATGGCTACGAATTGATCAAGGCGCTGGACACGCGTTCGAACGGTTTCTACAGCCCCAGCCCGGGCATGGTGTATCCGGCGCTGACCTATCTGGAGGAACTCGGCTACGTGACCGTCGAGCTGGAGGGCAATCGCAAGCGTTACGAACTCGCCGAACTGGGCAGCGCGCATCTGGCCGCGAACCGCGAACGCGTCGACATGATGCTCGCCAAGTTGAACCACATCGCCCGCAAGATGGATTCGGTGCGGCGCGCGCTGGCCGGCGAAGAACCGGCCGATCCGTCCGAAGGCGGCTGGCTGCCGGAACTGATCCAGGCGCGGCGCGCGCTCAAGACCGCGCTGTATCGCCGCGACGAGATGGCCCTCGACGAACAGCGCCGCATCGCCGCGATCCTGCGACGCGCCACCGACGAGATCGAAGGCCGCGGCGACTGAGCGGCGTCGAACAAACGTCGAACCGCCGCCGCATTCGCGAACGACGCATCCCCCACGATGCAGCCAAGAACAACAGGACTCCCCATGCAAGAACTCAACGACCTGGCGGTCGCGCGCGTCCGCCATCCGTTAAAAGTGCGGCTGCTGCGCGTGACCCGGGTCGAATCGGTGACGCCGCATCTGCGCCGCATCGTCCTCGGCGGCGAGGCGCTGGCCGATTTCGTCTCGGCCTCGTTCGACGATCACGTTAAGGTGCTGTTCCCCGAGCCCGGTCAGGATCGACCGAACATGCCGAGCATCGGGCCGAACGGTTTCGTCTACACCGAAGGCACGGCACGTCCCGTCGTGCGCGATTTCACTCCGCGCCGTTTCGATCCCGATGCGCGCGAGCTCGAACTCGAATTCGCTCTGCACGACGCCGGCCCGGCCAGCGACTGGGCCAGGCAAGCACAAGTCGGCCACCACCTCGGCATCGGCGGCCCGCGCGGCTCGCGGGTGATACCGGCCGGATTCGACTGGCATGTGCTGATCGGCGACGACACCGCCTTGCCGGCGATCGCGCGGCGCGTGCGCGAGCTGCCGGCGACGGCGCGCGTCGTCGTCGTGGCGGAAGTGGACGGCCCGGACACGCGCGTCGACTTCGTAAGCGCGGCCGCGCTCGACGTGCGTTGGTGCTATCGCAACGGTTCCGATCCAAACGGCGAGCCGCCGCTGCTGCGCGCGGTGCGCGAACTGCGCTGGCCGCAAGGCGAGCGCGACGGCGAAGGCTATGTCTGGGCCGCGGGCGAATCGAGCGCGATCCGCGCGGTGCGCCAGCATCTGCTGGCCGAGCGCGGCGTCGACAAGTCGCGGCTGCACGCGGCCGGTTACTGGAAGCGCGGCGCGCAGGGCGTGCACGAATCGCTGGACGACTGAAATTCAATCCCTGACCGCGGTCGTCGCGACCGCAAGGACCCCCATGTACTCGATTACCCAAGCGCTCGAGCGACGCCTGCTGTGGCTGCTCATGCTGACCCAGTTCACCCTCATCATGGATTTCATGGTGATGATGCCGCTGGGCCCGCAGATCATGCACGCCCTGCACATCTCGCCGGCGCAATTCGCCGCCGCCGTATCGGCCTATTCGATCTGCGGCGGCCTGTCCGGCCTGCTCGCCGCCACCTACATCGACCGTTTCGATCGGCGCAAGCTGCTGCTGGCGATGTATGCATTGTTCGCCGTGTCCAACCTGGCCTGCGCACTGGCCGATAGCTACGCCTTGTTGCTGGCCTCGCGCGCGTTCGCGGGCATCAGCGGCGGCGTGCTCGGCTCCATCATCATGGCGATCATCGCCGACGTGATCCCGGCGCAACGCCGCGGCGCCGCCACCGGCACGGTCATGACCTCGTTCGCGATCGCCTCGGTGATCGGCGTGCCGGTCGGCGTGCTGCTCGGCGCGCATTTCCACTGGTCGGCGCCGTTCTGGCTGCTGGTGGCGCTGTCGCTGCTGGTGTGGGTGGGCGGTTCGCGGCTCGTGCCGCCGCTGGACCGGCATCTGTCGCGCGAGCGCGTGCCGCTGAGCCGGGCGTTTCCCAATCTGTTCAAGCTGTTCGCGAACCCGCGGCATCTCAACGCGTTCGCGCTGACCCTGATGCTGACCACCTCGCAGATGCTGGTGATTCCTTTCATCTCGCCGATGCTGGTCGCCAACCACGGCATCGAACCCTCGCAACTGTCGTGGATGTACATGGCCGGCGGCGTGGCGGCGTTCTTCACCTCGCGCTACATCGGGCGTCTGGCCGACCGCTACGGCAAGCAGCTGGTGTACCGCATCGCGGTGGTGATTTCGCTGGTGCCGGTGTTGTTCATCACCCATCTGCCGGCGGTCGGCTTTCTCGCCATGCTGCTGTTCTTCCCGTTCTTCATGGTCACGATGAACGGGCGCATGGTGCCGTTGCAAGCGCTGCAGACCACGGTGCCGCAACCGGAGCAGCGCGGCGCCTACCTCAGCGCGAATAGCGCGGTGATGTCGCTGGGCACGGGCCTGGGCGCGTGGCTCGGCGGCCTGATGCTGACGACCGACGCCAGCGGACACATCGCCGGTTACGGCGCGGTCGGCTGGATCGCGGCGGGCCTGGCGCTGTGTTCGGCCTTGTGGGTGGGACGCGTCAGCGCGGCGGATATACAACCGATGACGGAACCGGCGAGCGGCGAACCGCGCAGCGGCGCGGCCTGACGGACGTCAGGCGCGCTGTCCGACCGGATGCTTTTGCATGTGCACGGATCGCGGCTTGCCGCGATTCCCGCCGCGCGTCCGGGCCGACGCGCCGAAACGGGATTAGTTTCGGCGCGCGCGCAATCGTGCGCGCGGCAGCCCGATGCGGCTGCATCGTCGGCCAGGAGAGCACCATGATCCGATTGTCCAAGCGGTTCGTCGCCGCGACGTCCGCGTTCGTGTTCGGGTTTGCGTTGATCGGCACCGTCAGTCATGCCGCCGATCCCTGCGACGGCTGCTGGAAGGCCTACGCGGGATGTCTGCAGGTCGGCGGCACGACGTGCAAGGCGCAACTCGACCGCTGCCTGCGTCGCTACAGTTGCGGGTAAGCGATGGCCTCGGCCTCGGCCTCGATGGCGAACGGGGCGCGCGCGAACGACTCGACCGTGGCCGACCGGTGCGGCGTGACGGCCGGTTCGATCTGCGAGAGAAGATCGCGGTCGTCGGCGCGCGCGTTCACTGCGCCTCATCCGGCCGCGCCAGCAGCCGCGTGGCGATGTTCTTGATCGCGGCCTTGCTGGCGTCGCTGCTGCTGACATTGCACAGGATCGCCACGCCGCAGCGCGTGTCCGGATCGAGATAAGCGGCGGTGAACACCCCCGGGTCGCCGCCCCAGTGATTGGCCACGATGCGATCGCCGAGCCGTCCCTGCATCCAGCCCAGCCCCTGGCCGGTGAGCCATTCCGGCAGTTGCGCCGACTGCCGCATCAGCAGCATCTCCGCCATGCTCTGCGGTCGCAGCATGCGCGCGTCGCCGGCCGCGCCGCCGTTGGCGGCGGCGGCGACGTAGCGGGTGAGGTCGGCGATCGAACTGCGCAGCATCGAGCCCGGCCAATCGGGCGCGCCGATCGGGCGTTGGCGCACGTATGCGTTGCCGGCCATCAGGTACGGCGTCGCGCTGCGTTCGGCGGGGGTCTCGGCCAGCGTCCAGAACGTGCTGGTCATGCCCAGCGGAGCGAATACTTCGCGCCGGGTCAGTTCGCGCATGTCCTCGCCGCTCACGCGCGCGGCCAACTCGCCGAGCACGGCGTAACCGACGTTGCTGTAGCCCCAGGCCGCGCCGGGCGCGTGAGCGAAAAAACTGCCTTCGGCCGAATACGCCTTTCCGCCGGGCACCAGGTAGTCGCGCAGGAAATCCTGCAAGGGCAGCTCGGCATCGCGGCCGGGCGTGCGGAAATCGATGCGGTAATAGTTCGCGTCGCTGATGCCGGAGGTGTGCATCAGCAATTGCCGCGCGGTGATCGCCGCGGCGCGATGGCGCGGGTGGCGCAGCGGAAAATTCAGGTGAGGCGCGACCGGTTCGTCCAGATCCAGCCGACCCTGTTCGTGCAGCCATGCAATCGCGGTGGCGGTGACGGTTTTGGTGATCGAGGCGAGGTGAAACACCGTGTCGGCGTCGACCATGCGCCGCGACTCGATGTCGGCGTAGCCGAAGCCACGGGCGAAACGCGTCGCGCCGTCGCGCGCCCATCCCACCGCCAGGCCGGGGATGCGCGCCTGGCGCATCTGTTCGAGCACGAAGGCGTCGAGTTCGCGCGACGCCGAGGCGGCGGGCGTCGCGCCGCGGGCCAAGCCGAAGACGGGGGCGGACGCCAATGCGAGTCCGGCGGCGAGGAAGCGCCGTCGGCCGGATACGGCATCGTGAGGTTTGTTGGTTTTCATGCCCGCGAGTTCGCTGAATGACCGGCTTGCAGGATATCCGTAGGTGCCTACATAATGTCAAGCGGGCACGACAGGAGACGATTCATGGACTACCCGAGGCATCTGGGCGGAGCGGCGATAGGCGCGCGTCTGCGGCGCCTGTCCGAACGCATCGACGGCGACGTGGCGCGGATCTATGCCGAGGCCGGTCTGGAGTTCGAACAGCGCTGGTTCGGCGTGTTGAATCAACTGGCCTTGAACGGCCCGGCTACGGTCGGCGAACTGGCGGCGACGCTGGGCATCACCCATGCGTCCATCAGTCAGACTCGCAGCTCGCTGGAAAAGGCCGGGCTGGTGCGGTCGCAGACCGATCCCGACGATGCGCGCCGCAGGCAATTGCAACTGACGCGCAAGGGACGGCAGCTGATCGAGCGGCTGACGCCGCTGTGGCAAGTACTGGACCAGGCCGCGGCGAACATCGTCGCGGAGGTCGATGGCCTGATCGAATCGCTCGACCGCCTCGACGATGCCTTGAGCCGGCAGTCGTTGTTCGAGCGCATCGTCGAAGCGGCGCCGGCGTTGACCAAGCAAGGACTCAAACCCGCGCGCAAGGCTCGGCGCTCGTCCTGAAACGACCGACGTCATTGCGGCCAGCTATGGCCCGCAATGGCGCGGGATGCGCGCCGGACCGCGGCGATCCCGCTCGTCACCGACGTCCGCGAGAGCGACCGCGAGCGCCGTATCTCCACGACGGTACCTTCAGCACATGTGGCGCCGCGAGCCGGAGCGCGAGCATGTCGGCTCCCAGCAAGGTACGCACGATGCGCCCGTCAGCATTCCGGCCCGCGGTCACTCTGATACTGATGCTCTGGTTCGCGCTGGCGCAGGCGCAAACCAAGGCGCAACCGCAAGCCGATACCGCCGCCGCGACCCGCGTCTATGTGCTGGGCGTCGATCATGCGGCCCAGTTGGTGGCGAAGCGCGACAGCCCGGCGCTGCTGGAAGCCTTTCTCGCCCGCAGCCGCGCGGATGCGATCTGCGTGGAGCGCACCGCGGACGCGTTCGCCCGCGACGACTTCTATGAGTTCACCTACGAAGTGCAGGACGTGGCGGTGCCGTACGCGCGCGCGGCCAGGGTCGAGCTGTGCCCGATCGACTGGATGCCTTCGCGCGAGGACGAGTTGCTGGGTTTCGGCATGAACCTCGGCGCGCCGCCGGAACTTCGTCCGTATCGGGGTTTCCAGCAGTTCCTGACGTTCCCCGAGCCGGCGACTCTGCGACGCACGCTCTATCATGCCGACGACGCCGCCAATCTCGACAAGGTCAAGCAATGGGCGCTGACCCCGGCGGCGTCGGCCGCGCGCGATTTGCCGCGGCGCATGTTCCTGTATCGGACCTTCATGCAGGCCCAGGCCATCGCCCGTGCCGCGCACGCCCGGCCGGGCAAGACGCTGGTCGTGGTCGTGGGCGAGTTCCACAAGCACGACATCGAATCCATCCTCAAGGCCGATCCGCGCATCGATCTGCGCCAACCGTCGAGCCTGGGCCTGCCGAGCGACGACGAGATCGCGCGGCATACCCATCGAACGCAGCTGCTGGCGATAGCGAACTTCAATCTGCTCGGCATGCAGTCGCGCACCGGCAACATCGACTTCGAATGGATGCGCGACACGCTGGCGCGGCTGTCGGCGCAGCGCGACGATGCCGAGGTTCGACTGCTGACGACGCGGCTGGCCCGGCTCGATGGATCGATCGATTCCGATCAGGCGCAGGCGCGTTACGCGGCGATCGCGAACAGCGCCGGCGATGCGACGTTCACCTGGACCGGCGTGCTCGACCGGGACCGGCTCGATTCGTACTTCGATCCCTTCGGCAATCTGAGCATCGCCCAACGCGCCCGGGTCGAACAGGCGCGCGAACTGCATCGCCAAGGCAAGCGCCAGCAAGCCGACGCATTGCAAGAGGCCGTCGCCGCGCAGCTCAAGCCGCGACAGGCGAGGCAGTTGCGCGGCTACTGGACCGCCGATTTCCTGGGCGATATCGAGCGCAAGCCCGAGTGAACCCGCGCGGGTGAATCACTCTTCCCGGCAGCTGCCTTTGCCGGTGGTCTTGCCGCAGCCGTTCTTGCAGGTGGCCGCGGCGGAGTTGGCGCCGTCCTGGCAATCGCCGTTGCCGACGCCCGACACGCAGGTCCCGTTGCCGGTGCCGGTGGAAAGCCGGTAAGCCTTGTTGTCGCACACCAGCCTGCCCTCCGCGTGGGTCGGGCGCGGCGCTGGTGCGCTCAAGGTTTTCGGCGACGCGGCCGCGGGGCCGCTGGTGCCGGACTTGGCTTGATCGGCCGCGATGGCGCATGCGCACGCACCGGTGAGCAGGACGAACAGGGACGCGCGAAGGGCAGTCGCGAAGCACATGATGGAAGTCTCCTGAGACGGCGACACCGGATCGGGGGATGCGCACGATTCCGCCGGATTGTTCCGCAGCGGCGTGCAGGTGGGCGGCGCTCAGTCGTTACAACGGCGACGATGCGTTCGTCCGGCCAAACCGGCCGTATCGATAGCGCTTGATTTCGAGGCGATCGGGTGAGATTCCGGCCGATGCCTGGCCGCACGCACGGCCGACGCCGAGTCCCGTCGTGCCGCCGCGGACGGCCGCACGACCGTCCACGCAGCTTCCGTTTTCGGGGCTTTTTATCCCGCTTGACAAAGTGCCTGACCGCGCAGATAAAGCACGAATATCTGTGCCGAATGGCTCCCAGATGGACGGTTTGACCTATTTCGTGGCGGATTTAGGCATGCGTACTCGCGGAGCGACCCGCCGTCGCCCCCCGAGCGGAACGTCCGCCGGTGTAATTCCTGAGGGCCGCGAACTCAGCCGACCCGCTCGCAGCGCGCGCTGGCTTGCGCACCCGATCCGCGGCGTGTTCCTGCTGCTGTGCATGACCGTCGCCGGCACCCAGACGGCCTGGGCGCAGGCCTGCGATCCGGTGTTCACCGGCAATCCGCTCAACGTCACCGGGCTCGGCAACGGCGCGCTGACGTCGGCGCTGGACACCACCAGCACGCCCGTCGTCAGCACCACGCTCAGCGCTTATGCGACGACCCCGGCGGGGTCGAGCAGCCGTTCCGCGCCCGCAGCCAACACCATCAATTACAACGATCCGGCGCCGGCCAGCGCCGCGGTCTCCGGCCAGAACACCTTCAGCTTCGCCCGTCCCGTTCCGGTCATATTCGAGGCGGGGTCCAGCTTCGGCGGGCCGGATTCGAATCTCGATGTCGACCAGGACCTCATCACCTTCACCGCGATCGGCGCATCGCCGGGCTTTTCCTGGATCAGGGCGCCCGCGGTCGACAACGCGCAAACGGATATTGAGATTTCCGCCGATGGACTGAGCGTCACGGTGCGCGGACCGTCCTTCGGCACGCGGCCGGGATCGTTCGCGCAGTATCGGTTGAGCACCAACGGCACGGTGACGGGCGTCCAGTTCACCTTCAGAACGACCCGCGACGGCGTCGGCGGCAACTCCACCCAGTTCGAAATCAACGTTCCGACCTGCAGGCCCGCGCTGACGCTCGCCAAGACCGTGATCAACGACAGCGGCGGCACCGCGGTCGACACCGCGTGGACGCTCGCGGCGGCCGGGCCGACCCCGATCAGCGGCGCCGAGGGCAGCGCGGCGGTCACCAATGCCACGGTCAGCGCCGGCACCTACACGCTGTCGGAAACCGGGCCGGGCGGCTATACCCAGACCGCGCCGTACAGCTGCGTGGTCAACGGCGGCGCGCCGGTGGTGAGCAACACCCTGGCGCTGGCCAATCTCGCCACCGCCACCTGCACGGTGACCAACAACGACAACCCGCCGACCTTGCAGCTGGCCAAGGCCTGGGCGGCAGGGAGCCTCGCCGGGCATCAGGTGACGATCGGCGCGACCACCGGCGGCGCGAACAATACCGCGGGCTTCACCGCGACCGCGCCGACCGCGGCCAACAGCGGCACGCCGGTCAACGTCAACCTCGGCAATGTCGTCACGCTCCCGGCCGAAGGCGGCGCCAATGTCGCCAGTTATGCGACGACGCTGGCCTGCACCGGCGGTCACACCTTGTCGGGAACCGACGGTCAGGCGATCAACACGCTGACCATCACCAGCGCCAATCCGGCCGTGTGCACCTACACCAACACCTTGCGGCCGGTCGATCTGGCGATCACCAAGACCAACACCCCGGCGGCGGGCGCGATCGACCAGGCGAACGACACGGTCGCGGCGGGGCCGACCACCTACACGCTGGTGGTCAGCAACAACGGCCCGGGCGAAGTCACCGGCGCGATCGTCAGGGACGCGCCGGTCGCGGGCGTCGTTTGTCCGCCCGGCAATGCGGTGACGTTCGTGCCGGGCCCCGGCGTGCCGGCGGGGACCTTCACCGTCGGCAACCTCACCGGCGCCGGCATCGTCCTGGGCACGCTGGCCGCGGGGCAGAGCACCACGCTGTCGTTCACCTGCACGGTTCAATAGCGGACGACCTCGTCGCCCGACCTGAGGTGCTGCGCTCTCAGCGCCGCGTCACTGCGCGCACTGCCTGAGTTGTTCGATCACCGGCGCGGCGTCGGCCCACTGCAGCGCCATCGCGGTGTGTCCGTCGATCGACAAGGTGAAGCTTTGCCGGTCGCGCATGCCGTCCAGGGCCGCGGTCAGCCCGGGCACGGCGAACGCGATCGCACCGGCTCTTCCCTGATAGCGGTAGTTGAATACCTGCACGGTCTGCGCGGGCTCGTCGTCCTGCTGCAGCGAGATCTTGATCTTCTTGACCTTGTTCGGCTTGGGGAGCCCGGTGCCGTAGAAAATCAGCCACGCATCCGGCTTGGGTTTTTGAAACCCCATGATGCTGACGATGCCGCCGCTCTTGCCATTGTCCTGGCTGGTCAATTTGGCGAACGACGCGGTGCACAGCTTGCCCTCGGGCGTGCTGCTGGAAGCGAAAAACCACATGCCCTTGGCGACTTCCTCGGCGATTCTCGCATCCCTCGCGTCTTTCTCGGCTTGAAGCCGCTTGAGGTTTTCGAGTTCTTCCGGACTCAGCACCCGCGCCGGCGCGCGCTCACGCGGCTCCAGGGAATCGAGATAATCGTTCTTCTCGCGGATCCAGTCGTCCATGCTGTACTGATACGGCGGACTGCAACCGTTGCCGTCGTACAGCATGCCGGTCGGGCAGGCCGCCGCCTCGAACGACAGCGACAGCGACGTGAAAGCCAGGATGGCCAGCATGCGCCTACCGCGCGGTCCTTGCTCGATGTTTGCCTTGCGATGATCCATATCCGCCCTCCGAGGCTTGAAGTAAACCGGCCCGCCAGGCCGGTCCGGCGCCAAGGCGTTGGTTCGCATTGTCCACGATCCCCAAGTGATCCGGCGGCGATCCGGCGGCGATCCGCTGCGCGCCGGGATGCTCGATCAAGTATCACAAAATTTCCGTCTTAGGTTCACTCCCAGCCGGATCGGCCTGGCCGCAACGGCCAAGTTCAACCCGCGCGCCCGATCTTCGATCGCCGGTCTTCTTCGTTCCGCGTCGAACGCTGCGCGCGCCGAATCGTCAGTCGCTCAGCAAAGGACTCGCCATGAGAGCCGGTAAACGGACTTGGAGCGTGATCTTCGCGATGCTGGCGTCAGCGCCGGCGTTTGCCCAGGTGCCCATCACGATCAGCACCCGGCTCTGGCGGGACCCGCGACCGATCGCCGCGGGTCTCGCAGCGCATCACCGCATCACCGCATCACGGCGTCACGGCGTCACGGCGTCATCGGCGCGCCGGAGAAGAGGGTCCAGCCGGCCGGGTAGTTTCGGGAGTAGGCGCCGGGCGTGCTGGCTGGGTAGGCCAGTAGGCTTTGGGTCGCGAAGTTCTCGCCGGTCCCGTCGTTCTGCGACAGCCACAGATCACGCAGCGTGCTGCTCCACATTACGCTCGCGGTGCCGCCGCTGTAGCGATCGACCGTTACCGGATCGTGCAGAAGCGTCAGCACCGGGCCGTTGACGGTCTGCGTGCCGATGCGATTGGCGCCGTCCATCAGCCATACCGTCACCGGCGACAGCAGCAGCGCGCTGTCGTTGAACAGCGCCAGATCGGCCTTGCCGTCGTTGTTGAAGTCGCCGCTGCCGACGATGCGCAGGTTCTGCTCGTACTGCAGCAGGCTGGTGGTGATGGTGAACGTGTTGTTGCCGTTGTTCTTCCAGTACTGAAGCTTGTGTTCGGCGTTGCTCCACATCAGATCGGCGAGCCCATCGCCGCTGAAGTCGCGCGCGGAGACGATGCTGTAGCCCGGGGTGATGTCGAAGGACTTGGTGGTCGTGGTCGAAGCGCCGTTCATTACCCAGTAGCGCAGTTTGTTTTCCGAGGGCTTGAGGAACAGCAGATCGCCCTTGCCGTCGCCGCTCATGTCGGCGCCGGCGACGATGTCGTAGGAGGTGTACGACTTGGCCGTCAGCTGGAAGCTGCCATCGGCTTGCGCGATCCAGATCTGCGGGATGCGGTCGCTGTTGGCCCATACCAGGTCGGTGCGATGGTCGCCGTTGAAGTCTCCCGCGGCCCTGAGGGTGTAACCGGCGCCCATGGTCTGCTGGCCCGATCCGCGCGCGCTGCCGCTCTTGTAAAGCAGATAGGTCAGGCTGCCGTTGTTCTGATAGACCACGTCCGCGCTGCCGTCGCCGTTGATGTCGATCAGCGGATCCAGCGGTTGGTTGAACGCGGCGGCGACCCGCAGCGTCTGCCGCAGCGCCCTGGCCTGATTGGCGCTGCCCGCGTCGCCGCAGGCCTGGCCGCTGCACAGGTAGATGTCGGGATTGGAGTAGTACGGCGCCAGCACCTGGCCGCTGGCGCCGTACGCCATCAGGGTGTGGAAGCTGCCCTCGCTCAGGGTTCTGCGCCAACCGAAGGTATAGGCGAACGGTCCGGGTTTGTCGCTGTTGGCGGCGTCGTGGACGAGGCCCCAGTTGTGGCCGAGCTCATGCGAGAACGTCGTGTCGGGACAGTATTCGCCGGTGTTGTCGTCGGTGCCGTCGCTGACCGCGGCATTCGCGTCCGCGGCGCCCGCGGTGGTGTACGCGGCGAGGTTGTAGCCGATCACGCTGCCCAGGCCGCAGTTGCCGTGTTCGGGCGTCAGGAACGGCCGAACGATGACGAGCATGTCCGCGCCGCTGGCGCGGCGGGCGTCGCGCAGCTGCTGCAGCGGCCCGCTGCCGCTGGCATCGCCGAGCGCGCCGAGCGCGGCCTGATTCGTCGCGGTCTCGGAGTAGTTGACCAACCCGGTGCCGGCGATGCGCACGCTCGCATCGACCTGGCTGTCGGCGAAGGCCTGATTGGTGGTCGATGCGAGCAGGTTCAAGCGGGTGACGACGGCCGCCTGCGATCCGTATCGCGCGACCATGCCGGGCGTATAGCCGATGAAGACGTCCACGACCGGTCCGGCGGCCTTGGCCAGGGCCAGGCGCGTGCGTTCCAGCTCGGACTTGCTCGCGATCGGCGTATCCGCGCGGACGTAGTCCGCGGCTTGCTTCAGCAGTCCCGGCTTGTGCATCGCGTCGAGCCTGGGATCGGCCGCGATGAGATAGGCGGCGCCCTTACGTGTTTCCAGCTTCAGCGCCGAGCCGTCCTCGGCGACCAGCGAACCGAACACGGCATCGGCGCCCATGACAATGATGACGCTGCGCTCGCCGCGCTTCAGCATCACCCTGCCGACCCACAGCAGGTTGCCGTCGCTAAGGAATTCATGACGAACGGTGCGCGCGAAGATGCGTTTGTTGTTGGGGAGTTGGATCCACAGGCCGTTTTCGGTGATCGCCGTTTCCAGCGCATGGCGATTGAGTTTCACCGGATGTTCGCGGCTTGCCGCGCCGGTCTTGGCCGCGCCGATGGTGTCGAACAGCGACGGCGTCGCGGCAACGGCCGGGCCGGCGGCAGCCAGGGCGGCGACCAACAACGTGAGCTTCAACATGATGGCTTCTCCAGGTGAAGTGCATGCGTCATGCATCCGATGAGCTTCAGTCCCTGTGGGTGTCGCGCGGGCTCGGCGTACGCGCACGCCGTGGCCGGTTTTCGCCGCATCGCGGATCCCGCTGTCGGCGTGACGGCTTCCGGCCTCCGGCCGAAGGATGGATCGTGGCGGCCGCGTCGTCCGACGCGTCGATCGTTGTCCGGAATGCGGCGAGTCCGATGAAGGCCGGCATCGCGCGAAGGCCCTCGGCGGCGAGCAGCGATGATGGCGGTCCGGAGCGTTCGCAACGATCCGGCCGCGGGCAGTGTCGACAGCGTGCGTCGCGGTTGGTCGAGGCCTCGACGCATCACGCGATAGACGCCGGGGCGACCCAGTATCTTGCGAAAGATCGATGCCGGTTGCCGGCGGGCAATGACGTTTATTCATAAGCCGTCGCTTGCGCATCGTGATGAAATGCGACGGCCGTTGCGAAACAACGGCGACACGAGCGTCGACGTCCGCCTCGATCGCGATTCGATCGCGGTCGGAAGGCGTGATGTCGCGTTATTCCTGTCTTGGAACCGCGCTATCCCGGCAGGTTCGGCGGTGAGTTGGGCCTTGCCCAGGCCGGCTTGGCGAAGCTCTGCCGTGTACGCGCGGATGCGATTGATTCGTCACGATCCGGATCGACGCATCGCCGCGCATAGCCGTCGATGACATCGATAGCGAAGACGCCGCGACTGTCGACGCAAGCGCGCGTACCGATGCGCGCACCGATGCGCGTCGCGGTCGCGATGCGAAGCGTTGCAAAGCGATTTGTGATGGCTGTCTGATTGAGCTTCGGCAATCGTCGTCAGTGCTGTCATGCCACTACCAATGCTCACGACAACCGATCGTTTTCTTCGACAACACGCACATGCCTTGCTGAACGCATTGCGCCCATTCACTTTCACGTTAATCTGTTCAGGAGGGCGGAGTTGGGGGGAGGGGGTAGTGCCATGCTCAGGCGGTCCGCATGCGAGTGCATGATTCGATCGTTGTGTCATAAGTGGCGGTACGTAACGGGACAGGAAGGAGCGCCGTCCCAAGAGCTGCAAGTGAACGAGTTCTATTTCTGGCTGCAAAGAAACCATCCGGACACGCTGAATTTCCAGCGAGCGCGAGACGTTCCGCAATGGGTGAGCCTGTGGTTCCATCAGGAGTTCGCGGAGTATCCACGCGCGGCTCAGGTCATCGCGGCGATGTCCGAGCCGTTCGGCGACGAAGCGCAAGCGGTCGTTCCTAAACGAGCCCGCGGCGATCGATGAAACAGCGGGCTTCGTGCGGGATTTGGCGGTAATTGAACCATGTCACACAAATCTGTCATCCGATCGGAGCGATAAGTTTGACGGAGCAGGCGGGTCATCCTCCGTTGACCTGCTTGACGAGACTCCGTCACGGGAGCATGCCGCGCATGCTCCCGTTCTTTGCGTATCCCCATGAGCGCGTCGTCGAGCGATTGCGGCGAGGGCGTTCGCGAAAAGCGGTGAGCGTCGGTGAGCGTTGCCGGGACTGAGATCGTGTTCGCAGCTCGCGCGCGTGCTCGCACGGGACGCTAACCGGCATGTCGCGAAACACCGGCGCGATGGCCGGTGCCGGGCTTGCGCGAAACACGCAGCCGTCGCGAGCGTCGCCGCGAATCGATCGCTGTCCATTGGCGCTGCCTCGAGCTTCGAGGCGGATCGGGACGTGTCGCCGCGACGATTCGCCCATGCAGACTCGAAGAGAGGCGTTCGTGTCCCTGAGTCCGAACAAGAGCGGATGCCTGCATCTGATCGACGCCTTGAAGGCCTGGGGCATACGCCATTGCGCGGGCGTCAACGGCGGCGGCGTGGTGCATCTGCTCAAGCATCCGCCGCCTTACGCTTTCACCGGCGAAGCCGCCGACGAACTCACGTTCTTCAGCGTCAACGAATACACCGCCGGCTTCATTCCGCTCGGGCATCGCCTGCGCCCGGACCTGGGCAATCTGGCGGACATCATGCAGCAGGCGTATCGGCCGGGCCGGCCTTCGATGCCGGTGGAGGTGCCGATCGACGCCGGCCAGATCGTCGGCCCCAATCCCCGGATCGACAATCTGTAACCCGTCAGCGGAGAGACAACGTCATGAGTCTGCCGGCCGATGCGAGTGCGCTGTTCGACTTGATCATCGCCAGTTACCGCCACTGGACCGGCGAGGCGTTTCCGGTGCCGGAGCGATTCGGCGACGATGCGGCGTCGTGGGTCTATCGCGATGCGCCATTCGCGCTGTTGGCCCACGGCGCCGCCGCCGATCCGCTGTTCGTGTACGCCAACCTCGCCGGACAACGTCTGTTCGGCTACACCTGGGCCGAGATGATCGGCTTGCCGTCGCGGTATTCCGCGCCGGAAGAGTTGCGGCCCATGCGCGAGCAACTGCTGCGCCGGGTCGAGCAACAAGGCTGCGTCGGCGACTATCGCGGAATCCGAGTGTCGAAGGCCGGAGCGCGGTTCTGGATAGAACAGACCACGGTCTGGCAACTCGTCGACGCGGGACGATCCGCGGGCCTGGCGGCGTTGATCCGCGGCTCGCGGCCGGCCTGAGGTCGATCGCGGGCCTGCTGCCCGCGCGAACGCAAACTCGCAATCGTCCGCTCAACCACCCAGCACGAGGAGACCGTATGTTCGCCGCGCTCAAGTTCGATCACGCCTTGTTCAAGCCGCAGATCAAATGGATCGTCGTCGAATGCGCCGGAGTCGCGCGAAAATGCGGCGGCCCGATCGCGCTTCCGCCCAGACGGGATCGCGCCTACTTCGTGTCGGCCGACACCGCGCGCGAGGACGCCGAGCTGTACGCCGGTTTCAAGAATCGTCAGGCCTCGGGCGCGCTGACCGAAGACGAGAAAACCGCGCTCTCGCATGCCGGTTCGGCGATAAGCCCGCCGCGTCATCTGGCCTATCCCTGGGATCATCTGCTGATGGTCGACGCGCCCTTGTCCTGGGCGGTGCTGGAATGGTCGGGCGACGACACTCAGGACAGTCAGCGACTGGATTCGGTGTACTTCACCGATGCGCCCGAAGCCGAGTTCGACGCGAAGGTGTTCGCGCATCTGCTGGCCTTGCGCGCGGCGGGCGGTGTGCGCGGTGACGTGTCCGGTTAATCGTCTTGCGAGCGCCGGGCGATGCCGGGGCGCGCAGTGCGCCGTTCGCGACTTCGGCACGGATGCGGGTTTGTCGAGCGCAGCTTTCGCTCGCGGGCGCGGGCGCGGGCGCGGGCGCGAGCGCGAGCGCGAGCGCGAGCGCGCATCGCCGCCGACGAATCGGCAACTCGACCGCGAGGCGGCATGCCCGCGCGAGGCCTCGCGCGATCAATGCCGGCCCGCGGCCGATGACACCGCTTATAGGCAGGGCCGTCCGGTCACGCTGCACAGTTCCCGGCCGGAGCCGTTGTTGAAGATCGCGCGGATTTCCTCCTTGCTGAGCGCGCGGCGCCAGACGCCGATATCGTCCAGCGAGGCTTTCAGCTGGGATCCGTAGGTGCCGGTGCCGTCCTGGCCGATGTTGATCGGCAAGGCGGAGCCGATATCGCCCAGATCGGCGATCTCGTTGGCGATGAAGTACAGCTTGCCGGCGGGGCTGCCGGCGTAGACCGTGGACAGGCCGTTGGCGCGATCGATGGTCACCGCCAACAGCCACCAGTCGCTGGACGATTCGGCGGTGCTGATCTGGTAAGTGTCGGCGCGGCGCGCGCCGGAGTCGGCGAGGTTGAGCCCCAGGCCGCTGCCCGAGCCGGACACGCCGACCGACAGCGCGATGCCGGCGTTGGCGCCGTTGTTCCAGTTCTTGTTGCCGAAAATCACCGGGTCGCCGTTCTGCGCGCCGCCTCGGTACCACGCGGTGAAGGTGACGCTGCTCGGGTTCGAACCGCCGAACTGCAGGTCGGGCCGGCTCGCTCCGAGGGTCAGGTATTCCTTGTTCTTGCCGCTGGCCGATATCAGCACGCCGTCGCCGAACTTGCCGGCGACGAAGCTCGGCGCGCCCGCGCCGACGGCGGCGTTGTTGCCGCGGTTGGTCGCATCGGCGTAGTTGCCGGAGAAGCGAAGATTCGCCACCAGCCCGGTCGCGAGCGATGCCTCGGCCGCGCGCACGCTGGCGCCTTGCGCGTTGCCGTCGAGCGTATAGCTGCCGCTGCCGTCGACCAGCTGGAATGTCTGGCGCGGATCGATGCCGAAGTGGCTGAGCACGGTGGCGGTGGTGTCGGCGTTGCGGACCCGGCCGGCGAGCGTGCCTTGCGCGGAGGATTTTCCGGCGACCAGGAACGGGATGGTGTAGCACGCCGCTTCCATCGCGCCGTGGCCGTCGCGGCCGCCGTGGTCGGAGGTGACGACGATCTGCCAATCCTCGTTGGCGAAATTCGGACGCGCCTTCAGCGCGGCGAGAAGCTGGCCGACCTGGCCGTCGACGTCCGCCACTTCGGCGAGGTAGGCGGGACTCAGCCAGGTGTTGGCATGGCCGGCATGGTCCACGTCGTCGAAGAAAACGAACATCGCATCGACATCGCGGCCCAGGTTCCAGTCGCTGTCGCTGTACGTGCCGCGAAGCATGCGCGAACCGACCGAGGCCGAGTCGGCGTCGCTGGCTATTTTCAGATAGTCGGCGGCGCTGGGAACCACGCCGTCGGAGGACCAGGTCGCCAGCTTGACGGTGTCGAGCGCGGCGTTGCGCTGCTCGAGTATCGTCAGGTAATCGAGCTGCTTGACCGCCGCCATCTGCGCGTTGTCGTTGGCGGTGACCTTGTGCTTGGCCGCGGTGACGGAGGTGTAGATGGACGTATGGTTCGGCCCGCTGAGCGTGGCCGCGTCCTTGATGGTCTGCGCCTGATGCGCGTACGCACCGCGATAACCGGGCGACCAGGTGCCGTTGATCAGGCTGCGGATATTCGGGGCGTTGGCGATTTCGATCGCGTCGGCGCGGGCGCCGTCGATCGCGATGACGAGCGATTTGGGCGTCGCGGTCTGCGCGGCGGCGGACAGCGGAATCGAACAGCAAAGGGCGAGCAGGGCGGCGAGTTTCAGGCGACGGTCTGTGTTCACGGAAATTCCCGTTGGGTTGGCTGAGGATCCGGCGCGCACCATCAATGCTGATCAGCGGCGATTCCGATCGCCTCGCTTCCGGCGGGTGAAGTCTTGCTCAGGCGGCGATGGTAGCCATGCCGATTCGCGCCGGGTTGTGACACGCTTCACGCGGGAACCACCGCCGGCTTGGCTGAAAAAATAGTCATAAGTGATGGCATCGATGGCAGCCGTCGGGCCGGACTGCGGCGAATGGATCGCGCGGCTTGTTGCGCAGGAACCGCTAGCGAGATCGATGAGGATCGAGCTGCCGTGATGAGGCGCGTTGCGATCGGATCGGTCTGTGCGGCGGTATCGGTCTCGCCAGTCCATACCCGTCAGCACGGCGCGTGCAGTCAGAGCGGCTGGATGAGGAGTTCCGATAAGGCGTTTTAAGGCACTAAAAATGTGTTTGATTTGCGCGTGCGCGTGCGCGTGCGCGTCGAGATGCCGGGCCGTGATGTAAGGCGCGATGACCGTGACGATGCGAGCGATATCGCCGTCCATGGCCCGTGCGCGATCAGCCGCGCGGATATTCACGGCTCTGCGTTCTGGCCGCAGGCGCGCATGTGCATGTGCATGCGTCCGAGCATGGCGGCTGCATCGACATCTGCCTCGCTGCCAGTCCCCAGTCGTGCGCGCGGATCTTGCAAGGCGCGTGGTCGCAAGAGCAACGCATGGCCGGGATATCCAAGAACGCCGATGCGGCCCGTGCGCCGGTGCGCGCGCACAGCCCGCGGTATCCGCAACCGCCGTCTTGGTGCGAACACATCGCGGCCTCGGCGAATCGGCGCAAGGCCACCGCACAACCACCGCGTGTCCTTATATAGGTATCGGCCGCGCGTCAGCCTTCGACGCGGGCCAGCACCGAAATGCCCGCCACTGCCATGGGGTTGGTTTCTCCGACGGCAACCGCGTCGCGTCCCGTGCCGATGAGGACGCGACGGAAGCGCGGTGTCGTGTCCGATGGCGCGAATTTTCCCGGCGCTCCACGCGTCTCGGCGATCGCTCATCGCGGCGATGCTTCAGCAAAAGCGCGCATCCATGAAATACAGCGAAATTTTCGCAATATTTTTAGGTATTTTTTCAGTAAAAAAAGTGCCGTATCAGCAGTGCGGCATATGAATAATTGCCATAAGTCTTCCAGGCGAGTGGCGACAGGCATCGATGGTGTGGAATGCATCCGCGACCTTCGCGTGCATCGTCGATCGCCGCGGCTTGCGCGCCGCCATTTCCTATCTGATTGTTTGGGCGGGAAATTTTACGTGTCGATTTTTTCGCCACGCCTTTGGCCGCGGCGATCGCCGCGAACAATCGACTCGCCTGACCCGATCGGCAACCTGGGATATCCGTCACGCGCGCAATTGGCGACAGAATTTTTCTGCAATTTTCATCTGCAAATAAAGTTGACAGTTCTGCATTCCAGGTGATTTTCTTGCGCCCAGTTCAACGTCTGCTAATCACTGGATGTGTGCAACTGGATCGGTGCGAACCATCGGCATAGGCGTTCTGGAATTTCTCTTGCGGCTTGATTGCGGTCGCTAGCCGCCCGCGGGGCGGCGGCATTACGAATTGAATGACGATGAAAACGCGGTGCCTGACTCAGGGCGCCGTGCGCTGGGGTGTTGTCGTGGATCCGGGTAATGGGTGGTGCTGCGCGATCGCTGCGCGGCGCGTCTGTGGGCGGCCGGAATTAACCGAGGGCGTTGCTATGATTTCGCAGTCTGCGGACAGGTTGTCGGCCTGGCGTCGTTATCTGAGTGCGTCGCTGTTCGGTCTGGTCGTGCTGCTGTCGGCGCCGGTGGGCGCGCAGACCACGGTCACCAACGCCGCGGCCGTGCGGGTGCCGGCCAACGGCATCGATCCGACCCCGGACAACGACAACGCCAGCGACACCGACACGGTGGTCGCGCCGGAACTGACCCTCGGCAAATCCCACACCGGCAATTTTTCCATCGGCGCCAACGGCGTCTACACGCTGCTCGTCACCAACACCAGCGTCGCGCCGAACGGCGCCGCCACCGCCGGCACGATCACCGTCGCCGATACGCTGCCCAACGGCTTGAGTTTCGTTTCCGGCACCGGCCCCGGCTGGACCTGCACCGCCGCGGGACAGATCGTCACCTGCACCAGCGCCACGCCGATCGCGGCCGGCGCGAGCAGTTCGATCTCGCTGACCGTGGCCGTCGGCGCCGCCGCGATCGGAACCGTCACCAACACCGCGCGCGTCAGCGGCGGCGGCGACGTGACCTGTCCCGCGCCGCCGGCGGCGCCGCAGCCGCGCTGCAGCGCGAGCGATCCGACCGTGGTGGGCGGCATGGCCGACCTGTCGCTCGCCAAGACCGTCGACAATGCTGCCGCGACGGTCGGAACCAATGTCACCTTCAGCTTGAACGTTGCCAACGCCGGCCCATCGGATGCGAGCAACGTGACGGTGACCGACCGGTTGCCGGCCGGTTTCAGCTTCGTCTCCTCCAGCGGCCCGGGCACGTATACCCCCGGCACCGGCGTGTGGGCGATCGGTCCGATCGCGATCGGCGCCAACGTCACCCGCACCATCGTCGCCACCGTCAACGCCACCGGGCCTTACCTCAACAGCGCCGAGGTCACCGGCGCGGATCAGAACGATCCGGACTCCACGCCCGGCGACGGCGGCGGCGACGACTTCGGCTCGGTCGCGGTCACGCCTGCGGGATCGGCCGACGTGGCGGTGGTCAAGACGCTGACGACGGCCGGTCCTTACCTGGTCGGGCAGACGCTGTCGTTCGACATCGTGGTGAGCAACAGCGGGCCGTCGTCCGCGACCGACGTGGCGTTGACGGACACGCCGACCAATCTCAGCCTGGGCACGATCAGCGGCGCCTGCGCCGCGCTGCCGTGCACGATTCCGGTCATCCCGGCCGGTGGCTCGGCGACGGTGACGGTGACCGCGACGATCGGCGCGGACGGCGCGTTCTCCAACTCGGCCAGCGCCACCTTGCCGGCGGGTTCGACCGATCCCAATCCCGCCAACAACACCGGTTCGGCCGGCGGCGCGACGTCGCCGACCGCCGACGTGGCGGTGCAGAAGACCCTGACCACCGGTGGCGTGATCGTCGCCGGGCAGAGCGTGCAGTACCAGATCGTGGTGACCAACAACGGTCCGTCGACCGCGACCGACGTGGCGCTCACCGACACCCCGAGCAACGTCGCCATCACCGCCGTCAGCGGCGCCTGCGCGGCGTTGCCGTGCACGATCCCGAGCATCGCGGCCGGCGCCAACGTCAGCGTCACGGTGACCGCGACGGTCGGCGCCGCCGGCGGCGCGTTCAACAACGCCGCGAGCGTGGCCGTCGGCCCGGGCTTCACCGATCCGGTGCCCGGCAACAACAGCGACGACGCGCCCGCGACCGCCGGCGCCCGGCCGATCACCGCCAATGACGACACGCCGCCCGCCATCAACGGCGGCAGCGGCGGCAGCACGCCGAGCGTGCTCGGCAACGACACGCTCAACGGCCAACCGGCCACCGTCGGCGCGGGCGGCAACGTCAGCCTGACCCCCGGCGCCAGCCCGATCGCGGGCCTGAGCATGAATCCGGACGGCACCATCGCGGTCGCGCCGGGCACGCCGGCGGGTACGTACCGCTATCCGTACCGCATCTGCGAAATCGCCAATCCGGCCAACTGCGCGAACGCGGTGGCGACGGTCGTGGTCGATCCGTCCAGCCTGGTCGCCAATCCCGACGATTTCAGCGCCACGCCGATCAACGGTTCGGCGGGCGGCAGCACGCCCACGGTGGTGAGCAACGACACCTTGAACGGCGCGCCGATCAGCGTCGGTGCCGGCGGCAACGCGACCCTGACCCCGGGCACCAGCCCCAACCCGGGGCTGAGCATGAACCCCGACGGCACGATCACGGTCGCGCCCAACACCGCGGCGGGCACCTACGTCTATCCGTACACCGTGTGCGAAGCGCTCAATCCCGGCAACTGCAAGACCAGTCAGGCGACGTTGGTGGTCGGCGCGGCGCCGATCGCGGCCACGCCCGACACCGCCACCACGCCGCAGAACACCCCGGTGACCACGCCGGTGCTGGGCAACGACACTCTCAACGGTTCGCCGCTCGATCCGGCCGCGGTGGTGGTGACCGTGCCGACGCCGCCGAGCAACGGAACGGTGACGGTGAATGCGGACGGCAGCATCGTCTACACGCCGACGCCGGGCTTCTCCGGCACCGACACGTACAGCTATCAGGTCTGCGAGAAGCTCAATCCGGGCAACTGCGCCACCGCGACCGTCACCGTCACCGTCCAGCCCAATCAAGTGGCCGCGGTGGACGACAGCGACAGCGTGCCGGGCAATACGCCGGTCGCGATCGCGGTGCTCGGCAACGACACCACCACCGGCGCGCCGCTCGATCCGGCCTCGCTGACCTTCCCCACGCCGCCGGCGCATGGGACGGTCGCGCTCAATCCCGACGGCACGGTGACCTACACCCCGGCGCCCGGTTACCTGGGCGGCGACGCCTTCAGCTATCAGGTCTGCGACACCTCGACGCCGACGCCGGTGTGCGACACCGCCAACGTCAGCGTGACGGTGACCGGCAGCCCGCCGGTGGCGAATCCGGACGGCGATCAGATGACCGGTCAGGCCGGTCAGCCGCTGGTGATCGCGGTGCTGGTCAACGACAACGATCCCGACCGCAACATCGACCCGGCTTCGGTCCTGTTGATCGGCGGCGGTGGCGACGGCAAGACCCTGGTGGTGGCGGGCGAGGGCACCTGGACGGTCAATCCGAACGGCACCCTGACCTTCACCCCGGAACCGGGCTTCGTCGGCGAGGTCACGCCGGTCCAGTACACCGTGGCCGACACCACCGGACTGCGTTCCAATCCGTCCAGCGTGCGCGCGACCATCGTCGGCAGCGTGCAACTGCGCATCACCAAGACCGCGCAGCCGCGCGATGTGAAGATCGGCGACCTGGTGCGCTATCAGTTGCGGATCGAGAACACCGGCGACGCCGACGCGATCGACGCGAGCGTGATCGATACGCCGCCGCCGGGCTTCAGCTACGTCAGCGGTTCGCTGAGCGTGGCCGATCGCGACGGCGCCGGCCGCCTGACCGGAACCTACCCGATCCGGGTCGATCAGCTCGACATCGCCCGCGGCGAAAGCGCGACGCTGATGTACTTGCTGCGGGTCGGCGCGGGCGTGCGGCCGGGTGTGCACGTCAATCGCGCGATCGCGCAGGACAACGGCCGCACCGTGTCGAACCAGGCGCAAGCCGAAGTGCGGCTGGTGGCCGATGCGCTGCTCGACGAATCGCTGCTGCTGGGCACCGTGTTCGACGATCGCGACGGCGACGGCTGGCAGGACCCGGCCACGCTGACCCGGCTGCATGCGCAGGGCGGGTTCGACGCCGCCGCCTACGTGCCCGGTTCGACCACGATCGACCGCGGCCAGGGGCCGCAAGCCTTGGCCGACGCGAGCGCGCCGCTGCTGCACGGCGTCGACCTGGGCCACTTGCCCGGCCGCGCCTCCGAGGCCGATCCGGCGCCGCTGACGGTGATCGCGCAGACCCTGCGCGCGCCGCGCTTCAGCGACGACTTCGTCCTGACCAGCGGCAACGGCGTCACCCTGCGCATGAGCGCCGACGGCAAAGCACGGGTCGAACGCGTCGGCCGCGCCGGCAAGGGCCTGGACGGCGCCGCGCCGAGAGTCGAGCGCCGCGTCAGCCAGGTCGAGGGCGGCGTGCGCGTCGAATACGCGATCTACAACGACGGCATCGACGAGCGCGGCATCCCGGGCGTGCGCATCGCCTCGGTGGAAGGCCTGTTGATCGAGACCGATCCGTTCGGCCGCTATCACCTGGAGGGCGTGCTCGGCGGATCGTGGGAACGCGGCCGCAACTTCATCCTCAAGGTCGATCCGGCGACCTTGCCGCCGGGCACGCTGCTCACCACCGACAACCCGCTGGTGCGCCGCATTACCCCGGGGCTGCCGGTGCGTTTCGACTTCGGCGCCAAGCTGCCGCCGGGCGCGGTCGAGGCCGCGCCGCAGCCGGTGGAAATGCGCCTGGACGAGGTGATCTTCGAACCCGGCAGCGCGCGCATCGGCGAGAAGTACCAGCCGGTGATCGCGAACATCGCCGAGAAGGTCAGCAGCCATCCGGGCAGCGAAGTGGTGATCGCCGCCGACGGCGAAACCCAGACCCTGGCTTACGAGCGCGCGACCGCCGTGCGCGACGCGCTGCTGAGCAAGCTGCCGGCCGACCAGGCGCGACAGGCCAAGGTCGCGCTGCGCACGGACCTGCAAGGCAGCGGCGTGGAACTGGCCACGCTCGGCGAGTCGCCCAGGTTGGGCATGGTCTTGTTCGACACCGGACAGGCGCGGATCAAGCCGCAGTACCTGAGCTTGATCGACGCGATGGCCGCCGATATCGAGCGGCGCGGAGGCGGCACGGTCAGCGTGGTGGGCTACGCCGACGCGCGCGGCGACACCGCGGCCAACGATCGCCTCGGCCTGGCGCGCGCCAAGGCCGTGCAGGAAGCGATCGCGGCGACGTTGAGCCCGGCGGTGCGGGCCAGGTTGACGGTCCGCGTGGAGAGCGACCCGCATGCACCCATCGTGTCCAGCGAGGGGAGGACGCCGTGATGAGCCTGAAGATGAAACTGCTCGACTATTCGCTGCTGTGCGCGCTGGCGAGCCTGCCGGCGCAAGCGGCCGCGCAGACGGCTCAGCCCGCGGTTCCGGCCGACGTTGCCGATGCGGTTCAAGGCGATTCCAATCCGTCGCCGTCCACGCCGTCCACGCCGTCCACGCCGTCCACGCCGTCCACGCCGAACGCGATCGACTGCAGCGGCGGCCAGGGATGCCGCGACGAGAACGGCCTGGTCATGCGGGTCTACACGCGCGGCGAACGCCAGCCGGTCAGCGAAGCCACCGACGCGCATTCGAGCGCGCAGGCGCTGCAACTCGATCGCCGGGTCGAGGTCGCGCGCGACGGCCGCCCCGGCCGCGCGGTGGCGACCGGCAAGTGGTCCACGCAACTGCCCGGCGGCGGAGTGATCTGGGCCACCGAAGACCCGAACCTGGGCCAGCCCGAGATGAACGTCTCGGCGCCGAGCCTGGTCGCCTTCGACGGCGGTCGGATCATCAAGCCGGTGCAGTTCTACATGCAGAACAACTACTCGGCCTTCATCCGCGGCAGCGAAGTGCTGATCTATCGCGCCAGCGACACCGATCTGGTCGAGCCGGTCGCGCGCGTGCCGTTGAGCGCCGGCGCCAGCGGCAGCACGGAATGGAACGGCGAAGTGCCCGACGGCCTGCATCTGCGCGCCGGCGACGAATTGGTCTACATCGTGCGTGCGCACGGCGACAACGGCGCGTTCGACGAAACCTATCCGCGCAAGCTGCAGCTGGTGCGGCCCGACGAAGCCGAGCGCGGCGCGCAGCAACTGCGCAGGGCGATCGAGCAACGCCACGGCGACGCCTTCAGCGCCGAGCAGGCGCAGCGGCAAAGCCTGATCGACAGCGCGTTCGGCGAGAACAGCCTGCGCCAGCAGAACATCCCGATCCACGGCTCGCGCATCCGCATCCAGGGCCGCAATCTGCCGGCCGACAGCAGCGTCACCATCAACGGCCAGTCGCAGCCGGTCGACCTGGAACGCAAGCTGGCCGCCGAGTACCTGGTGCCGGTCGGCGAGCATCGCTTCGACGTCGAGATCGCCGGCGACGGCGCGACGCTCAAGCGCCAGCTCGACATCGACGTCAGCGGCCGCTATCTGTTCGCGGTGGCGATGGCCGACGTCACCGTGTCCGGCAACAGCGCTTCGGGTTCGGTCGAGGCCCTGGGCGCGGACGCCGAGCGGCTGGACGACAGTCTTCTGGTCGATGGGCGGTTGGCGTTCTATTTGAAGGGGAAGGTGCGCGGCAAGTATTTGGTCACCGCCCAGGCCGATACCCAGGAACGCGAGATCAGCGAACTGTTCAACGGCTTCTGGGACGCCGATCCGCAGGACATCTTTCGCCGCCTCGATCCCAACCTGTACTACCCGGTGTACGGCGACGACTCCAGCGTCTATCGCGACGTGGACACGCAGGGCCGGCTGTACCTGCGCGTGGACTGGGACAAGAATCAGGCCTTGTGGGGCAACTTCAACACCGGCATCACCGGCACCGAGTACGGCCAGTATTCGCGCGCGTTGTACGGCGGCGCGTTCGCCTGGCGCTCGCAGCGCAGCACCGCGCTGGGCGAGGCGGGCAGCGAACTGCGCGCGTTCGTGTCGCAGGCGCAGACCGCGCCGGGCCACAGCGAGTTTCTCGGCACCGGCGCCAGCCTGTATTACCTCAAGCACACCGACGTGCTGCCGGGTTCGGAACGGCTGGTCATCGAAATCCGCGACGGCACCACCGGCCGGGTCGAGAACCGGGTCGAACTGCACCGCGGCGCCGACTACACCATCAACGAGATGCAGGGCCGGATCGAACTGTCGCGGCCGCTGCTCACGCGCGCGGAGAAATTCAATCTGCCGCGGCTGACCATCGACACGCCGCTCGACGGTCTGACCCAGGTGCTGCTGGTCGATTACGAATACGTGCCCAGCGGCTTCGATGCCGACGACGTCACCCTCGGCCTGCGCGGCAAGCATTGGTTCGGCGAACACCTGGCGGTGGGCGCGACCTATGTCGACGAGAACCGCTCCGGCGACGACTACACGGTCAAGGGCGCCGACGTCACCTTGCAGGCCGGGCGCGGCACCTACCTCAAGCTCGAACACAGCCGCACCGAGGCGACCAGCGCGCCGGTGTTCTTCTCCAGCAACGGCGGCCTGAGCTTCAGTCAGCTCAACCCGGGCCTGGGCGCGCGCAAGGGCGACGCGCAAGCGATCGAGGCGCGGGCGAACTTCAAGGAGCTGGGCTGGAGCGACGACGATTGGTCGGTGGCGGCATGGTGGCGCAAGGTCGACGCGGGCTATTCGGTCAGCCGCTTCGATCAGGGCCTGCCGATCGAGGAATACGGCGCCGAGCTGCTCGGCATGATCGGCCCGCGCTTCCAGCTGTACTCGCGCTACAGCCGCGCCGAACGCGGCCCGGATTCGCTGACCCAGGCGCAGATCACCGGCGAATGGCGGATCGACGAGAACAACACGCTCAGCGGCGAACTGCGCCGGGTCGACGAGGAACGCGCGAGCGGACCGTTCTCCGACGCGGTCGGTTCGCTGGCGGCGCTGCGTTACCTGCGCCGCATCGGCAGCAGCTGGGAACTGTACGGCACCGCGCAGAAAACCCTCGACGACGACGACGGCAAGTATCCGGACAACGATGCGATCACGCTCGGCGGCAAGTACCTGTTCGGCGATCTGTCCAGCGTCGGCGCGGAAATCACCCGCGGCGATCGCGGCGACGCGGCGCAGATCAACGCCGAGTACCGCTTGACCCCGGACCACAGCTTCTACGGCGCCTACACCCGGTCCACCGATCGCAGCGAGTACGACCCGCTGTTCAATCGCCGGCAGACGCCGGGCTGGACCCTGGGCCAGCGCTGGCGCCTGTCCGATCAGGTCAACGTGTTCAACGAAAGCCAGTTCCTGAAAGAGCCCGACGCCTTCGGCATCGCCCACACCTTCGGCATGGATTTCTATCCCGGCGAAGGCTGGAACCTGGGCGTCACCCTGCAATCGGCCGAGCTGGACAAGGATATCGGCCAGGTCGATCGCGATGCGATCAGCCTCAGCGGCGGCCACACCACGCCGGACACGCAGTGGCAGAGCAAGCTGGAATGGCGGCGCGACTCCGGCGCCGAGCGGCGCGAGCAATGGGTGTCGAGCAATCGCCTGCTGCACAAGTTCAACGAAAGCTTCCGCATCGCCGCGCGCTTGAACTATTCCAGGACCCGCGACGAAATCCAGGCGCAGGCCGGCGCGAAGTTCATCGAAGCCGATGCCGGTTTCGCCTGGCGTCCGTTCGACAGCGGCCGCTGGGCCTTGCTGGGCAAGTACACCTATCTGTACGACGTCTCGGCGCTGGAGCAGACCGGCCCCAACACCGCGTTCTACGACCAACGCAGCCAGGTGCTGTCGCTGGAGGGCGTGTACAACCCCGACAACCGCTGGCAATACGCGCTCAAGCTGATGCGCCGCGAAGGCGACGTGCGCTACGGCCGCCTGCAAGGGCAATGGGCCGACTCGGCCGCGACCTTCGCCGCCGGCCAGCTGCGCTACGAGTTCGCCGGGGCGTGGCATGCGCTGGCCGAATATCGCTGGCTCGGAGTCGAGGACGGCGGCGACAAGCAGGGCGTGCTGGTCGGCATCGATCGCGATCTGGGCAGGAACTTCCGCATCGGCCTGGGCTACAACTTCACCGAGTTCAGCGACGACTTGACCGACTTCGATTACGACCACCGCGGCGTGTTCCTCAACGTGGTCGGCAAATACTGACGAGGCATCCGGCGAGCGACGGCCGGCGCGACCTCCGGCCTCGCGTTCGGCCTCCACGAGCGGTGTTACAGGCCTGGCCATGATGAGAGAGCTGCCATGATGACGATTCAAGCAAGCGAAATGCCGCCGCAATCCGGATGTGTCGCGGGCGCATGGCGCACGCGCGCCGCCGGTCGCCGCCACGCCCTCTCTCTGCACGCAGCAGCGGAGCAAGCGCGATGAGCACAACCACAACCACGCGCGCGGCCCGACGCATTTCTTCGGCGCATTCATGGCGAGCACGCCGCAAGGCGCTGATGATGGTCGCGTTGCTGAGCGCGATCAGCGCACCGGCGCAAGCGCAGTTCGCCACCGGCGGCGGCGGCCGGTTTCTCGACCGGATCCTGTGGTTCGACTGGGGCAATCCCGGCAACGCGATCGTCGACGGCGCCACGGTGACCAACAGCGTGGTCGTGGGCGGCCGCGCGTTGAACATCACCTGCACGATCGCGAACATCGCCGGCGGACCGCTCGACGTCTACCGCCCCGGTGGATGGCGCGGCGATGGCCTGGACGATCTGTACAACATCGGCGGCACCGGCGGCAGCAACACCATGGACATCGGCGTGCGCGGGCCTTCGCGAACGACCTCGTCGTTCAACTTCTCGTGCTCGGCCACGCGCGGGCCGGACCAGCAGCCGTTCCCGCTCGGCGGCCTGGTGTTCGCCGATGCCGAGCAACTGGGCGGCGTCGAGTACATCCAGGCCAGCATCAGCGGCGCCGGCACCAACTGGCGCATCGTCGACCGCACCCGCGCCTGCGGCGAGTCGACTCTGGCGACGCTCACCGGCGACGCCAGCGCCAGCACCCTGCTGGTCCGAAGCACCAACGCCTGCGGCGGCTCCGGCCCGATGGTGGTGGCGTATATGGAAAACACCACCGCGGCGCGGGTCCAGGAGCGCGGCGGCGGCCAGACCTCGGTCGCGCTGGGCGTGCTGGTGGCCGACGCGGCCGATTTCGGCGACGCGCCGGCCAGCTACGGCGCGCCGGTGCACCTGGCATCGTTCAGCTGGAACGGCGGCATCGTGCCTTACGGCACCACCATCAATGCCTCCACCGCGCCGATGGCCGATCTCGTCCTGCCGGCCGCGCGCCTGGGCGCGCTGCTGGACGCCGACGAGGCCGCGGTGCCGTCGGCCGACGCCAACGGCGACGACATCCGCGATCAGGACGACGAAGACGCGCTCGCCGAACCGCTGGGCATCATCAGCACCCCGCCGGGCCAGACCTATACCTCGCCGCCCATCACCTGCGGCGGCGGCGGCGCGGTGCGCGGCTGGATCGACTTCAACCGCGACGGCGATTTCCTCGACCCCGGCGAAATATCCACCGACACCCCGACCTGCACCAGCGGCGTGGTCAACCTGACCTGGACCGTGCCCGCGGACGCCAATCCCGGCCGCAGCTACCTGCGCCTGCGCACCGCCAGCGACCCGGGCCAGATCGCCTCGCCGATCGGCAACGCCACCGACGGCGAGGTGGAGGATCATCTGATCGAAGCGCTCGCGCCGGCGAAGCTGACCTTGGTCAAGCAGGTGGATTCGCGTCTGCAGGCAAGCGACCAGTTCACCGTCAGCATCGTCAACGGCGCCACCGTTCTCGCCAGCGCCACCACCGCCGGCGCCGACACGACCGTCAGCACCGTGCTCGTGCCGGTCGACAACGATCATCCGTACCTGTTGCGCGATGCGAACGCCGCCGGCGGCCTGCTGCGCTACGCGACCGCGGCGACCTGCGTCGCCAACCCCGGCAGCCTCGGCGCGGTGCCCACGCCGACCGGCCCGGCCGGCACCGGACCGATCGACTGGAGCCTGAGCCTCAACGCCGGCAACGACATCACCTGCACGTTGACCAACACGCCCAACATCACCGATCTGGCGATCACCAAGCGCAACGAGAGCCCCAGCGGCGGCCAGGTACCGCGAGGTCAGCCGACGACCTACACGCTCACGGTGACCAACAACGGCCCGGCGACCTCGACCGGCGCGGTGGTCACCGACACCCCGTCGGCGGGCCTGACGTGTCCGGCGGCCAATCCGGTGACCTGCACCGGCCCCGCCGGCGCATGTCCGTCGGGCGCGGTGACAGTGGCGCAGCTCACCGGCGCCGGCGCGACCTTGGGCACGCTCGGCAACGGGCAGTCGCTGACGATGAGCTTTGTCTGCACAGTGCAGTAGCCGGACGCCACGACCGACGCAGCCGGCGGTCGTGGTCGAACCGCGTGCAGCGCCTCGACGTCTGTCGCGAGTGCGCGTTCAAGCCGATATGCCGCGAGCGACCCGCGCCGCGGCGGTTGCAAGGCGAGCCGATGGACAGCGGCGAACGCGAAACCGGGCCGCAACGGTTCGCTCGCGCAACGAGGCGATATCGCGGCGAGCTGGCGCCGAACGCCTTGCGCCGACCACGAATCCAGGCCCGCGCTTGAGCAAAAAATAACGCCCTCGCTTCGCCGCCGTCCGCCAGGACGGCAAGCAGCGACAAACGTCGCGCGCTTGCCTGAATCGGCAGGCCAGCGCATCGCCACGCATGCGGCGTGGCGATGGCCCAGGGACTGCATTCCGCCCCGTATTGCCTGAATTCGTGTTTCCCCGCATCGACGCCAGGGCCTTGTTGCTTGACAGGCCGATGGATATGGCTGGACCCTTGGCGCATGAACATCGATATCGACAAGCTCAGCCTGAGCGAGCTGAAATCCCTTCTGACCGCCGCGGAGCGCCGGAAGCAACTGATCTCCAGCCGTCGCCCCATTGCCTTGGTACGCCGCAAAGTGATCGCGCTCGCCGCTCAATGCGGCTATACGATCGACGAACTTTATGGCGATCGGCCGCCAGTCGAGATCGCCGGCAAGAAGCGGACGCCGCGACGGAAGACGAGCAAGGTCGCCGCCAAATACCGCGACCCGGACAACAAGCGCAACACCTGGTCGGGTCGCGGCCGCATGCCGGTGTGGCTGGCGCAGAAGACCAAGCACGGCCGCAGCGTCGCCGACTTCCTGATCCCCGGCCTGGCGAAACCCACCGCGCGCAAGAGCAGTTCCATAGGCAAGAAAACCGTCTTCAAGCAGGGTTGACGCGCAACCCTTGGTGCGCGAAGAAGGCCGCGCACACTTCGTTCGGCTGCTTGCGCTTCGACGGGCGCTTAGTCCGACACGGCTGCGCGTATCGACGGCAGTTCGCCATGCTCGGCCGCCGGCCGGTTACCGCGATCTGCAGGCGTCGTGAATCACGCCATGGCAGTTTCGCTTCGTGTCCGCTGTCGGCCGCAAGCGGACTACAGCGAGCGCCTGGAACAAACCCGGTTGCGAATCGGCATCGGCTTGAACGCTTCGTCCGCCTTGGCCGACGATCCGGCGACACGCCCGCAAGGCAACTGAGCCGTTGTTGATAGAACCACCCAAGGAAGGAACCGAAATGCCGCGCCAAGCCGCCGCCGAATGCCTGTCGCGCCTGATCGGTCAGGACCATTTCGCCGGCGATCCGGCGACGATCTACACCGGCGTCCAAGATCCGCGCGAGCGCGTCGCCATGAACGCCCGGTTCGACCGCGCGTTGGCCGTCTTGCGCGACGCCGCGCAGGATGGCGCGACACCGCGCGCTTGCCTGGACCTGATCGAGCGGCACCTGGCCGGCTTCGCACGCGCCGAGCTGGATACCGAAGACGCCGAACGGGTCGCCGAATGTTTCGAGATGGCCATGGACTGCCTCGGGATCGAAAGCTCCGAGGGAATGCTCAACCGCTGGTTGTACGGATTCGATCCGTAGCCGCCGCGGCCGCATCCGTCGATTGCGGACGGCGCAAGCGCGAGACACCCATTGCCGGACGGCGCTTCTCACAAGCGAAGTGAGTGGCCGCACGCCGAGACGACCACTGCTTGGGCTAAGCGAGGCAGCTCGATGGAAGAGCAGGGTTGAGCCTTCGTTTCCGGGCCGTCATGCAGCTTCGGTGTCAACGAGCTGAAGCCTCGCTCATCGCTTATGGAAGGCCGAGGATGGCGCCAACAGAAGCCTTGATCAGATCGACCAGTTCTGGGTCCATGTACTGATACTCGTCTGGAATATCGAGGACATGCACGGGTTTGTTGGCGATGACGCGGCCGAACTCGGCCAGCAGCCTGGACCGATGCTTGTTCTCCATGACGAAAATGGAGTGAGACCATCGGATATCGTCGACGGATACGGGTCTGCGCGCATTGGGGCTGGTGCCGGCGGACCTGATCCGCATGTCCGGATGGTCGCGCCATACGGCCTCGGCCGTCGGACTTCTCCACTGATTCCGGCTGCAGACGAAAAGAACATTGAGCGGCTCGTCGTCTTCGATTTCCTTCTGGCGCCTGCCCGATGCGTGCGGGTAATCGATGCCGAGTTGCTTGGCGCGCGCAAGCTTCGTCGAGCGAATGTATAGAAGCTTCCAGTTCTTTTCTCGCTTCTCTTTCGTTCTGATGTGATCGTCTTTCATGTGCTCTGACGCCTGAATCAAGCTGAGCCGCGTAGCGGCATTCGATATGACCAATGCTCAGGCGCCGCGCGGGTCGGGACGACGCGCGGCGCCTGCTTTCCATGACAGCCAGATGATCATGCCGCTGGCGGCGGCGCACAGGCCCCACGCAAGCAATCCAGGCACGTCATGCATGGGCCATCCGTTTTTCATCCAGCGGAAATCGGTGAATGCCAATGAGAGCAACACGCCGCCCGCGAAGCCGGAGACCGCCGCGGACCACCATCGGATAAGGTTCCAACGCCAAAGGGCGATGAAGACCGGTATCCCGAGCAGGCCGGTGAGCAGCAGCGCCGGAAGATACAGAAATGCAGCGACCCGGAGCAAAGACGCAAGGTCTCCTGGTTTGACGCCGAGGCCCGGACTCCCCGCAGCCAATACCAGCGCCGGCACCAGCGGCGCCACCAGAAAGCCAGCGGCCACTGTCATTACCCGGCGAGTCATGGTCTGTCGCCTTGGGTAAGCCGGGCCGCCAAGCGGCTTGGACTTGGATACTTCGTTCACTGGTATGGCCTATTCAATGCTGCGGCAGTCGCGACGTTGATTCGACTCTCCATTCGCGAATCGGCAAGGCTCATGGCTGGCGCTGCGCTTCTGCGGCCGCGCTTCGACGAGCCTCGATGAATCCGATGCCGGCAAATACGAAAAGCACGGTGCTCGTCACCCAGCCCCCAATGGCAAAACCGTAAGGCAGATAGAGAGCGATGACCATGCCCGAAATTATGAGTGTCGCGGCCAACGCCAGGAAACTGCGCATGCCGTAGAGGGTGGCGAACGGCAAGTAGTGCGCTCCAAGCAAGATCATCATGGCCGGATAAAACCAGTCGAGGCGATAAGCGGCCACGGGGGCTAGCAGCGGCATGGACAGCGGAAGCACGAAAGCCACTTGAATCGCCAGCAGTCGGAACGGATTGTTCGCGCTCAATGATGCAGGTCGACCCGATGCCTTCAGCACCATCGAGATGACGGGATAAATCGCGAATCCGCCCAGTACCAGGATGAGCATGGCGAGCTTTGGAGTTCCCCATTGTGCGGCGATTGCCGAGCCCAGCCACAAAAATCCGGATATCGCCTGTCCTGCGAGCCCGCCCTGATAGACCCGGCGAACTTCCCGTTGCGCATCCCTGATCAGCATAGCTACGTCCTTGTTTCATCCGATCCGATGTGGGCTCAGGCAAGCAGATCCGCGCAGCGGTTTCGGTTCTGATGAATCGTCAGGCGGCATCATCTGCGCCCGTCCCTATGATGCGTTCTCGCACGCCGTCACTCGCTCAACCCTGCCGAGCCGTGCGCGAACGATGCGCAGGTGCAGGATCGGGTACACGTTGAACACGATCTGCACGGCTGTGAACAAAGCGCACTCTACAACGAGCCCGCGCGACCCGACGTAGGCGATGTAAGGAGTGAACAGTACCGCGGCCCAGAAGTGGGTCGCCTCGGCGGACTCCGCTTGACGCCGCAGCTTCGCGAAGCTGTGCCTGCCGCCGGAACGATAGACCGAGTTGTTGAAATACCGAAGCGGCGTGTTGCGCAGAAGACCGCCAAAACCGCGCACGCCCAGCCAACGATACAGACGACGGTTCAGCGTCGACGGACCAACGGTTCGCAGCGCGCGAGGCATGCGCAGAACGAACAGCGGTTCGGCCACTTTCGCCAAGCCCATGGCATTGAACATCGCCAGCAAACCAAGCCAGGGCGAGCTGAAGCCGATGACCTTCGCCAGCATGTAAAAGCATGCGGCAAGGAAGATCGCAACCACGATCAGCTTTGTCAGATCGCGCCAGAACATCTGCGTCGGCTCCCTGCGTACGTGGCCTGGGCCTGAGTCATGCCGAGCCGCGAGCGGCCTGGGCCTGAGCACTTTATCCGCTATCGCGAGCCTTCCGGCAGCAGGCCCGTGCAAGGCCGATCTGGTCCGCGTCCTTGCCGGGCGGTTTTGGCCTGAACAGCGCCTTCTTCACGGTGGAGATCGACGGCGAAGATCCCGCGCGAGCAGCGGTTTTCGCCGTGCCGCATCGCCGCGAAGTATCGGGAACGACACGGCGTACCAGCGAAAATGCCTGCCCCATCACAATCCGGCGCGAGCGTGTGCGCGCCGACGCAATGCGAGGCGTGGGGCCTTCTAGACTCGCGCGGGAAGCCGCTGGAGAACAGCCGCTTCCAACTCGCGCGGGTCAATCGCGACCCGCGTCATTCAGACCAATGGAGGGTGAGTATGCAAGCCAACAAGATGTGGGCCCTGGGTGCGATGATTTCGGTGCTGGCCATGGCGCCCGGACAGCCGGCGCGGGCGGGCGACCTAAGCAATGCGGTGCTTACCTGTTACGTCGATACCTTCGCGCTGGACGTTCCCGAAGCCTACACCTGCTTCTCGACGTGGACCCCGGGCACGGCGCTGAATCCAACCGGTGCGTACTTCCAGGTGGTCGGCCTGGGCGCGGGCAATTATTCCTATGCCTGGCGCGACATGGAAACCAACACGGTACCGTCCGGCTGCGGCAATCAAAGCTCCTGCCGCAAGTCGATCAGCACCGAAACCCGCAACGACGGCGAAGCCACGCTGCGGGTGACGATTACCGATCTGGACACCGGCGCGAGCACGAACGCGCAGGCCACCGCGTTCTACAACGACGGATACAACTGATCGATCGCCGACGCATCGGCAAGCTGCACGCGAACCCCGGGTTGATGGGGTTCGCGTGCAGCGCGATCGTGGCGAAGCGCGCTCGGATCGGGTCGAACTTTCGCGTGCAGAACGACCGCTGTTTTCGCCGGTGACATCGCACTGCAAAGTCATTTGCAGAATCTGGCAAGTAATCCATCAGTCAATGTTTGCTGACGCTTGAAGGCAATGTGATTTATCGAGCCGTTTTCAGTTTTCAGCGTGCATAAAACGGCCGAAATAAATGAATAATTCATAAAATGAACGCAACATCCGGCGGCGCTGGCGCGCGAAAGTGAATTAAGTAAACTTGCACGCTTTCCGCTTCGAATGAATCCGCTTGGACAAACTCCATCTCGGACTGAAAGCGGCGACCGCTGAGCAACACGAGCGAGTGGATGCGTTGATGGCCAACGGCCTCGCGGATCGTCGCATATACACGCGTTACCTTCTCGGCATGCATCGTCTCGTCGAGGCCTTGGCGCAGGTCCCGTCCGGCGCCGCGCCGCGGGAATCGTGGGCGCTGTGGTTCGATCGGCAGCGCTTGAAATTTCTGCGCGACGACCTCAGAAAACTCGGTGCATCCATCGATTGCAGTGATGCACGCTTGCCTTCGCCGACGTGGTGGATGGGAGCGAATTACGTCCTGGAAGGCTCGGCCTTGGGCGCGCGCCTGCTGTTGCGCGATGCCGCTCGCATGCGCGAGAACGATCCGGGCATTCCACTGGAATTCTTGCAGCACCATGCGCAGCGGAGCGATCGCTGGCCGCGCTTCCTGACGGCACTGGCGGGCGTGGACGGATCGATGCGCAGCGACGCGCAAGCCGGCGCCCGGCATGCGTTCGCACTGGTGGAGCAAGCCCTGACTTGCGAGGAGACCGCATGACCGACCCCAACCTTCAAGCCGCGTACGACGCCTGCGCGAGAGAGCCCATTCATTTGAGCGGCGCGATTCAGCCGCATGGCGTCCTGCTGGCGTATGCGCCGCGCAGCGGCCGGATCGTGGCGGCGTCGACCAATGCCGAAGGCCTGTTCGGAACGACCGGCGAGGTGCTGCTTGGGCAGCCGATCGGAGAACTGTTCGACGCCCACGCGATGCACCTCATCCAATCGCATGCGATGGCCTCGCAGCCGGGCGATTTCCCGCGTCTGGCCGGCGTCATCAACGCCGGCGAATGGGGCGAGCTGCATCATCTGTCCGTGCATGTGTGGAACCAGCTGATTCATATCGAGCTGGAGCCGGTCGTGCGCGAACGCGACGAGCCGGTCGACGCGCACGCGATGATCGCCAAGCTCGAAAGCGGAGAGAAGTCGGCGCCGTTTTTTCAGGCCGTGGCCGAACAGGTGCATGAACTGACCGGCTACGACCGGGTGATGGTCTACGTGTTCCGTCACGACCATTCCGGCGAAGTGGTGGCCGAGGCCTTGGGCGGCCAGCTGAGTTCCTACATGGGCCTGCGCTTTCCGGCATCGGACATTCCGCCGCAGGCGCGCGCCTTGTACCTGTCCAACCGCGTGCGCGTGATTCCCGACGTCGGGTACACGCCGGTTCCGGTCGCGACCGCGCAAAGCGCGACGCCGCTGGACATGAGCTTCGACGTGCTGCGCAGCGTATCGCCGATCCATCTGCACTACCTGCGCAATATGGGCGTCAACGCGTCCATGTCGATCTCCATCATCGTCGACGGTCGTTTGTGGGGCCTGATCGCCTGCCATCACCATCAGCCCAAGCCGGTCAGCGCCCGGCAACGCATCGCCGCGGACGTGTTCGGCCGCTATGTGTCCTTGCTGTTGAGCACGCGCAACCTCAAGCAGATCGGAACCAGAGAGGCGCAGGCCCGCGTGCATCGCGATCGCCTGGAGCGGTTGTTGTCGGACTCGTCCGCGCCGCTGGAGATACTGCGCCGCGAATCGGCGGACGTGCTGGGCGCATTGCCCGCGGACAGCTTCGCCCTGGTCGCCAAGGGTCAGGTCGTGCAAGGCGGCGCGGTCCTGGACGAACGCACGATCGAACAGGCCCTGGACTGGGCTCGGTCGCACGCGTCGCATGCGGCGGAGGGAACCGTCGAGCGCGACGACTGGACCTCGCTGGAGGACGGCCCCGCCGGGTTGTTCGCGATCCCGTTGAATGGCGGGTCGCTGGGATGGTTGCTGCTGTTCCGTCACGAGCAAGTCGAGTACGTCCGCTGGGCCGGGTCGCCGTCCGATGCCTATCAGCTCGACGCGGGCAGCCTGACCATCGGCCCGCGCACCAGCTTCGAGGAATGGAGCGAAACCGTGCGCGGCACCTCCGAGCCGTGGAGCGACGAGGATGTCGAGCGGGTCGAGCGCATGCGCCTGCTGTTGCTGCGCGCCATGCATGCCGACGAAGACGCAATCAGTCCGCGCGTCGACCCCGCCGGCCGCCTGGTCCGGCTGGACGTTTACGGTCACCGCCGTCGCCTCAACCGCATGGCCAATCTGCTGGGCGATGCGGGAGACCATCTGGGCATCGAGCAACGCCAGCGGTTCAACGACCTGCTCACCGAAATGGAATCGCTGTTGACGGCGTCGGCGGAGTCCGAGCATCAACAGGCGACGGGGTGATGGCGATGGCGATCCGGTCGGGCGCGTTGGTTGAGCCTGAGTCGGATCGGTTCATCGTGCGGGATCGAATTGACGGCCATGCTCGTCAACAAGGCATGACGTGAATACTTCAGCCGGGTCGCGAAGCGGCCTCGGCTTCGGTCAAAGTTATCGAACCGAGACTGGCCACCCGGCCGGTCTCCCGGACTTTACCTAGTCCAGCTACTCAGCCTCGGTGGGGCCATGGTTCACCCAGCGCACTGCATTCGTCGCCAGTGACGCCTGCGCGTACGCAAGCGCGGCTTGCGGCTGCTGGAATCTGGCCGCTGGGCCCTCCAGGCCATCGGCTTGCAGAGGCGGGAAGCCGCTCCAGTACATGCGATCGCAGCGCCCGGTGGCCCGCGGCACGCCGCTTCCCGGGATCACCGTGGAAGCGGCGTGGCCACTTGGTCGTGTCGAATCCGCGAACTCCCGCGAACTCCCGCGTGATCGCGCCGCCTATGGCTTGACCGGCGCTCCCGAAACAATGCTCCAGCCCGCGTCGTAGTGGTTGTAGTAACCCGGCCAGGCCAGCATCTGCTTGAGCGTGAAAGTGCCGCTGCCGTTGTTCAAACCCACCCACAGATCGCGCGACGCGCTGGTCCACAACAGGCTGGACGTCGCGCCGCTGAAGCGGTCCGCCGAGGCCACGGTGTGGCCGGCAAAACCGTCCGTCTCCTGTACGTCGAGGCGGGTGGCGCCGTCCATATGCCAGAACGCCAGACGGCCGGTCTGCGCATCGGCGAAGAGCAGGTCGGCCTTGTTGTCGTTGTTGAAATCGCCGCTGCCGGCGATCTCCCACTGCGCGTCGTAGGCGACGCTGGGCGCGATCGTGAAGGTCTGGTTGCCGTTGTTCGTCCAAAGTTGCAGTTGGTGCTGCGGATTGGTCCACATCAGGTCGGCCAGGCCGTCGCCGTTGAAATCGCGGGCCGCCGCGATGTAGTAGCCGGGGGTGAAGTCGAAGAACTTGGTCGTCACCACGCTGTTGCCGTTCATGACCCAATAACGCAGCCGCGACACCGTCTTGTTGATCCACATCAGGTCCGAGCGGCCGTCTCCGCTCACGTCGGCGGCGCCGACCACGGCCCAGCTTCCGGTATGGCCCGATGCCGGCTGTTGCTGGAACGTCCCGTCGACGGTGTTGAGCCACAGAACCAGACTGAAGGATGCATTCATCCAGGCCACGTCGGTGCGATGATCGCCGTTGAAATCGCCCAGCGCGACGATGCGATAGCCGGCTCCGATGGTCTGCGAACCATAGCCCCTGGCGCTGCCGGCTTCGTAACGGATATAGGTGAGCTGGCCGTTGTTCTGGTAGATCACGTCCGCGTCGCCATCGGCGTTCACGTCGACCAGAGGATCGAGCGGTTGATTGAACGCGGCCACCACCGGCATGGTCTGGTTGAGGGCGCGCGCCTGATCGGCTTGCGCGGCGTCGCCGCAGGGATGACCGTAGCAAAGGGTGATGTTGGGGTTGGAGTAATAAGGCGCGAGTTCCTGTCCGGCCAGGCCGGAGGCCATCAGGGTGCGGAAGCTGCCGACAGGAAACGTCCCGCGCCATCCATAGGCATAGGAAAATGCACCGGGGCCGTCGGTGTTTTCGATGTTGTGCGCCATGCCCATGTTGTGGCCCATCTCATGCGAGAAGGTCGTGTCCGGGCAGAAAAAGCCCGAGTCGGGATCCGTGCCGTCGCTCACCGCGGCGAAACCGCCGTCGGAAAGCGCGGTGGTGTACGGGTTGAGGCCGTAGCCGTTCAAGGTGGCCAGGCCGCAGTTGCCGTGCTCGGGCGAGAGAAACGGGCGCAGGAACGTGACCAGGTCGGCGCCGGTTTCGCGTCGTGCCTTGCGTACCGCCTCCAGCGGGCTGTTTCCGGACGCATCCTCCAGCGCGTCCAGCAGTTGGCTGTTCGTGTTCGTAACCGGGTAACTCACCTGCAAGGTGCCGACCAGCCGCGTGCGCGCATTGACCTGACTGTCGGTCAGCGCCTGGTTGTTCACCGCAACCAGATGGGCGATGCGGGTCACGGCGGCCGAGTCCGAACCCAGGCGCGTCACCAGGTCGGGCGAATAGCCGACGAACAGATCGACCACGGGGGTGACGCCGGCGGCGGCCGTCGCTTGGGCGCGGCGCGTCCTGGTCAGGTCTTTCGCCGACGGCGCAACGGTCCGCCGCGCCACGTAATCCGGCGCGACTTTCCACCCGGTCTGGCGCTGCACGTCGAGCTTGGGATCGGGCGTCACCAGATAGGTGACGCCCTTGATCGTTTCGATGGTCAGCGCCGAGCCGTCCTCGGCATACACGGTGCCGAACACCGCATCGCGGCCCTGGGTGATCACGATCTTGCGTTCGCCGCCGCGGGTCTTGACCTTGCCGATCCAGGACAGGTTGTCGCCGCGCATGCGCTCGTGGCGCTCGTGCTGGGCGAAGACGCGTCCGCCGCCATTGGGCATCTGGATCCACAACCCGCGTTCCTTGATGGCCAGCGCAAGCGCGTCGCGTTTCAACCTGACTTGCTGCTGCTGGCGGGCCCCTTTCGAGGCCACGGTCGGGCCGATGGTTTCGAACAGCGAGGGCGGCGCCGCAGCCGCGGACCCGGCCGCGACCAGCGATGCAAGCAAGAGCGATGACTTCAACATGACGGCTTCTCCCTTGAGTGATGCGGCGTGGACGCCCGACTCCGCAAGCGATTCCACGCGCGATGACCGGCGCAGGTGCAGGCCCTGCGACACAGTTCAGGTGAACTCGACTCCATGGTCGGCCCGCGCGGCGTCTTGTAGAAAGCCGGAGCCGATGAGTCGGCGGCGTTGGCCGGCGCCGCGCCGGATTCGCGGCACGGCGCATGCGTCGACGCAACGAGGTCAGATCGCTCATGTCGGCGGATGCCATGCGGCATCCTCGCGATGTCGTCGCGCGCCGTCCGACGACGCGACGGATCGTCGGCGGGAGCGACTCCCGCCAGTGCGCTTTCCAATCGCGATGCGAAAACCATGGCACTGCACACCTTTGCAATTTCGGGGTCTTGCGCTGGCGCGGTTGCCTCAGGCAGATGCCGCCGCGCCGGGATTCGGGTTACATGAGCGCATTCGTGTCACTGCACCGTGCGGACAAAGTTCATCGTGAGCGACTGTCCGTTGGCGAGCGTGCCCAGAGTCGCGCCGGTACCGGCGATGTTTCTGATGGTGCAGGTGATGCTCAATGCGCGGCCGGCCACGACGACGCTGTTGGTCACCGTGGCGCCTTCGCCATGGATGCGCGGAAGCGAAGTGTCGGGCCGCGCGCATGAGGCTGGTTGTGCTCACCGCGCCTGCTCCGCTGCTTTGCACGGAGGGAGGGCGTGGGGTCGGCTGGCGGCGATCGCATCGCCGCTCAGGTCTGCATCCGCGACCGCGGCGCGATTGGTGCGCGCTGCCGCGAACGCATTCGATCGCTGCAACGAGATCGAGCAGCGGACCTGCATCGCCGTAATCGAAGCGGATGCAGCGATCGCCGGCGCCGGCGAGTTCGCCATCGCGATGCGCTGCCCCGGCCTGGGTGCGGTCTGGGTCATGCCGGCAACCGCTACTGCACCGCGCACGTGAACTGCAGCGTCGCCGTGGCGCCGTTGGCCAGCGCGCCCAGGGTGACGCCGGCGCCGGTAAGTTGGCCGACGCTGATCGCGCCCGCCGGGCAGGCGCCCGCGGGGCCGGTGCAGGTCACCGCATTGGCCCCCGGGCAGGTGAGCCCGGCGGTCGGCGTGTCGGTGATCGTCGGACCGGTGACCGCATCGGGTCCGGAATTGGTGATCGTGATCGAGTAGGTCGTCTGCGCTCCGGTGACCACCGTGTCGCCGGGCAGGTCGGACGGCCCCTGCGTCGGCGTGTTGGTCTTGTGGACGATCAGGTCCGCGGTAGGCGCGCGCAGCACCACGCAGTGCTCCGGATCGGCCTGGGCATCGCAAGCGGGCGCCGGGGTGCAGGGCTGGTTGGTGGCGGTGCAGCCCGGGGGCACCGGATCGATATCGTCGGTGACCAGATTCTGGATCTGGGTGACGCCCGGCGGGAAGGCATTGTCGACTCGAAACACCATGCTGACGGTACGGGTGCCGCCGTTGGCCGGCACCGGCCCGGCGATGGTCACCGTGCAAAGGCGCGATCCGGCCGAGCCGATCGGGCAGTCGGTGGTGGCGCCGGTGATGGACTGCAGCGTGGTGCCCGCGGGAATCGCATCGAAGAATTGCGCGGGCGTGGTGTTGGGCGCCAGGCCGGTGTTGGTCATGGTGACCGTGTAGGTCAGCAGTTCGCCGGGGTCGGCGCTGTTGTTGGGAATGCTCTGGGTGGTCAGGCCCTTGCGGGTATGCAGGCTGGCCACCGGCGGCGGCGCGTCGTTGCAGCGGGCGCCGTCGTTGGCGGCGGTGGGCGGCGCGGTGGTGGTCAGCACTTCGAAGGTCGGGGTCTGACTGCCGTCCGGATGCAGGATGCGGAAGATGGAGCCGTCGTTGCGCGAGGCGTACAGGGTTCCCTCGTTGTCGAAGTAGGTCGCGCCGAAGAATGAATTGCCCGGGTTGGGCAGGACGATGCCCGGCACGGTCGTGACGGTGCCGGTGGTCGGGTCGGTGCGTCGCAGGGTGCCGTCCTGCGCGACACCGTACAGCCGGCCGTCCAGGGGGTTTTCGGCGAAATCGGCGCCGCCGTTGAACGGAGCGTTCGGGATCGTGCGCACGACGGTGTTGGCGTTGGGGCCGGTCAAGGCCACCTCGACCAGGGTCATGGGGGGATTCACGCCATCACGCGACACTTCGAAGATCAGGTTGCCGTTACGCACGTCGCCCACGGGGGCGGCGATGGTGCCGCTCGGCAATCCCGCGATCGGCGGGCCGAGGAACGCGGAGTTTCCGCCTTGGCCGATGCGCACGATCTGGCGATTGGCGGAGTCGAATCCGTAGATGAAGCCATCGTCCTGATTGAAGCCGATGGCGTTGATCCGGAACAGTTCGACGTCCGAGCCCAGACGCGTGAGCGCGCCGGTGGCGATATTGACCGCGTACAGGCCGTAGGCGTCTCTGGGCTGTTCGTAAAGAGTCTGGAAGGCGCCGACCGGACAGTTGCCGAACGACACCTGCGCCGCGGCCTGGCCGGCCGGCAGCAGGCCCAGGATCAGCGCCATCGGCGCGAACCGCCGAGCGAGCCGGGCGGCGCGAGCGCGCCAGGCTTTCACGACGAACCTGGAGTGCCGCGGCAGGGTGCTTGCTTGGGTCGTGATCATCGGAGGTCTCTCATCGTGGGCCACGTCTGCAACACCGCGCGAAGGCGCCGGAACGCGATGCCGGCCATCGCGCCGGCCATCGCTCGTCGAACGGCTCATCAAGGGTTCCGACCACGTCGGGCGACATGCCGAGGCGGTCGCACTCGAATCGGTCGGAGCGTCGTTGAAGTCGGTAAGGCGGTCGGTGCGGTGAGTGAATCCGTCATCGCCGCGAAGCGCTTCGCGACGCGCGGGCCGAGCAAGCGGATTTGGTTTTCGCAAGGTCCGAACAAGCCGCGACGCGGCATGGATGACGGCAATGCGATCGGACGCGCCGGCCTGGTCCGGCTTCCGGCGCGCCGTTTCCGCGCGGTAGCGGGTGTCGGTCGGCGCCATGATCAGTAACGACCCACGACGTTGAGGAAGAATCCCTTGTGGTCGTAATCGAAATCGGTGAGATCGTCGCTGAAGTCGGTGAAGTTGTAGCCCAGGCCGACGCGGAAATTGCGGCCGATGTCGCGATCGATCCCGATCAGGAAACCGCTCAGGTCGCCGCCGTCGTCCACGCCCAGCCAGCGGTACTCGGCCAGGCCGTGCCATTGCTCGGCCAGGGTGTAGCGCACCTGCGCGGCGGCGAAACTGGCGGTGGAGTCGGCCCAGTCGCCCTGCAGCCGGCCCATGCGGACTTCGCCCGTGCGCCGCATCAGCTTGCCGGCGAACTCCCAGCGGCTGTCGGGGTTGTAGACGCCTTCCAGCGACAGGATCCGGCTGCGCTGGTCGTAGAAGGCGACGTCGTCGCCGACCTGCGGCAGCGAGGACACGTCGTACAGATAGGTGTATTTGCCGAACAAGGCCCAGCGCGTGCTGTTCCAGGGACGCAAGGCGAAGCCGACGTTGCCTTCGATGAATTTGGCTCCGGCCAACGGGTTGAGTTCGTCGTCGGTGTCGGAGTAGTTGAAACGCGCGGCGATGCGCCAGCTCTCGTTGATCTTGTGCGTCAGCCGATGGGTCGTGGCCCATTGCTCGCGCCGCTCGGCGCCGGTGTCGCGGCGCCATTCGAACTTGCTCTGCCACTGGGTCGCGTTGGAGGTCAGTCCGCCGTTGACGCTGACGGCGCGGCGGTCGACCACGCCGGACAGCGCGTCGAGTTCGCCGTCCTGCAACTGGAAGCCCAGGTTCCAGCCCACCGCCGGATAGAAATCCATGCCGAAGGTGTGGGCGATGCCGGACTCGCGCGGCGCCTTCAGGAACTGGCTTTCGTTGTACATGTTGACCTGGTCGGACAAGCGCCAGCGTTGGCCTATCACCCAGCCCGGCGTGGCCTGCTTGTTGAACAGCGGGTCATAGTCGGTCGATTCCTGCAGGAACGTGTAGGAGCCGTACACCGAATGCTCGGGGCTCAGGCGGTACTCGGCGTTGACCAGGGCCGAATCGCCGCGGTCGCCGCTGGTGACTTCCGCGCCGACGGTGGACAGATTGCCGAACAGGTACTTGGCGCCGAGGGTGAAGGCGTCGTTGTCGTCGTAGCGGCCGTCGTCGTCGTCGACCGTGAACTGCGCGGTGCCGTAGGCCTCCAGCGCGGTGCCGAAGCGCTGCCGGTACTGCAAGGCGGCCAGCGTGCCCACCGCGTCCTGGGCCAGCAGCCGGTCTTCCTGCACCCGGCGCAATTCCGCGGCGAAGGTGACATCGTCGTTGACCCGCCATTCGCCGGTGAGCTGCGCCTGTTCCAGCGTTTCGGCGCCGCGCTCGGCCACGCTCCAACGGCCATAGACGTTGATATTGGGCGCGAACTGTCCCTGCACCTCCACGCCGTGTTCTTCGATCCGCATGCCCAGGTCGAAACGGCTGACGGAAAAACCGGCGCCGACGCTGCGCCACCAGGCGCCGGCCGACCAGTCCAGCTGGGTCCAGCCCAATTCCTTGAAGTTGACCCGCGCCTCGACCGCCTTGGCGTCGCCTTCGCGCGCGCCGAGTCCGGAGTTGAGTTCGGCGAAGCTCAGGCCGCCGTTGTCCGAATACCAGATCGGCGCGCTGCGGGCCTCGGTCTGGGTGTACTCGGCCTTGAGGTAGGTGCCGCGTCCGGCTTGCAGGGTGACGTCGGCGCCGCGGATCGAGTAGTCCTCGCCGGCCCGGCTCTCGTCCACCCAGGTACCGCCGATGGCGAAATGATCGCCGAACCAATGCTTGCCGCGCACGCCGGCGGTGACGTCGTCGCCATGGAAACCGCTGGGCGTGTATTCGTAATCGACCATCAGCACTTGCCGCCATCCGTCCAGCGGCCGGTCGCGGGTCAGGGTCGGCATGTTCTCGCGGGTGATCTGCGCCAAGGCCCGCGACAGAATGATGCGTCCCTGGAAATTGTCGATCTCGTAGTCCACGCCCGCGACCAGCGGGACGCGCCTTTCGACCCGGCCGGTGGTGGGATCGCGGACTTCGAGCACAACCTGCTCCGACCCCGGCAACAGGTCGGTGTGCTTGAGGTAGTAGAAGCTGCCGTTGTAGCCCAGGAACTCGGTATGCCCCGGCAACGACTGGGCCTCGGAACCGAACGCGCGCAACTCGTTGCTGGGTTCGCCGTAGGCCGTGGTGCGGCGGCTGCGCCAATTCAACGCCGCGCCGTACAGCGCGCGCGAGTACTGGCCGTATTCGGTGCCGGTGAAGCCGGTGTGGTAGTTGCCCCACAGCGCCTGGTTCTTGTCCCAGTCCACGCGCACGTACAGGCGGCCCTGGGTGTCGATGTCGCGGTAGGTGGCGGAGTCGTCGCCGTACACCGGGTAGTACTCGTCCGGGTCCAGGCGACGGAACACGTCCTGCGGGTCGGCGTCCCAAAACCCGTTGAACAGTTCGCGGACTTCCCGCTCCTGGGTGTCGGCCTGGGCGGTGATCAGGTATTTGCCCTTGACCTTGCCCTTCAGATAGAAGGCCAGGCGTCCTTCCACCAGCATGTCCTTTTCGTAACGCTCGTCGCCGGCCAGGGGTTCGATCGATCCGGACACCGAGTTCTTGGACGCGGTCAGGTCGGCCAGCGCCAGGGCGAACAGGTAGCGGCCGGTGACATCGACCTGCAATTGGTGGCGGATCGTCTGCTTGGCCTGATTGCTCAGCTGGATGTCGAAGCTGTGCTGGCCGACCGGCACCAGGTATTCGGCGACCAGCTTGTTCTCCAGGTCGACCGGATGGCTCTGGCCGTTGATCGCGACGCTGTAGCCGGCGGGCAGGTTGCGGCCCTGGATGCGGATCTGCGAACCGTAAATCGGAATGTTCTGCTGGCGCAGGCTGTCGCCGCCGAAGGCGCTGTCGATCAGGCTTTGCCGCAATGCCTGATCGCCGCTCAGCGCGCTGCCGTACTGGCGTTCGGTGGACTCGCGCATGCGTTGCAGCCCGCGTTCGACTTCCACCGGCAAGGCCAGCTGGAAGCTGCGCGGCGAGGTTTCGTCGATGGCGCCGTCGGCGCCGTGGGCGCGCACGATGTAGCTCAGCGAGTCGCCGGTGCGCGCCTGCAGACCGGGCGGAAGGACGCCGTCCCAGCTGACCTCGCTCACCGAGGCCGCGGTCAGGGGAATGGTCGCGAGCGGATGCACCAGATCGCTGTCGCTGGACTGGAAGATCAGGATCTCGGCGCGATCGACGAACGCCGAATAGTTGCTGTAGGCGTAGAAGCGCACCGGCGTGGTGATCCGTCCGTTTTCGAACGGCACCAGCGACGGCGCGCTGACGCTCAGGCGCGGCGCGCCGATGTCGGGGTCCTCGGTAGCCCAGATGGCGCCGCCGTTGGGCAGCGCCACCGACCACTTGCCGACCGCGACGACCTTGCCGGCTTGTTCGGTCTGCACCGTGACCCGGCGATCGGGCTGCAGCGCGGCGCTCGAGGACGCCTCGGAGGCGTACCCGGTCGCCGGCTGCCGTTCGCCGCGGGTGCGCACGCGCATCAGCACCTCGCCGTTGGCGCGACAGCCATCGTCGCTGCATTCGGCCTCGGGCAGCGCGCCGGACGCGGGCGCGGCGGTCGCCGGATCGGCCGGCGGATCGGGCTGCCGCGCCTGCTGCGCGGCCGCGCCGGTCGCCAGGCTGCTCAGGAGCACGATGAGGCTGTAGTCGAGCATCTTCATTTTCATGTCGGCTCTCCTCATTTCCCGCGCAGATCGAGCGGTGCGGTCGGGTCTTGGCTGACTTCGACTCGCAGGCGGCGGCGTGTGTCCGTGTTCAACTCGGCGGCGATCGCTTCGTACACCGCCTTGGCGCGACGCAGGCCGAGCGCGCGGTTGTAGTCGTCGCTGCCGCGCAGATCGGCATGACCGACCACGCCGACCACGATCGGTCCCGCGCCGGCGAGCTTGTCTATGTCGGCGGCGATCTTCGCGATCAGCGCGCGGTACTCGGCCTTGATGGTCGAGCGGTCGGTATCGAACAGGACCACGCCGAGCACCGGGGTTTCGCCCACCGACACCAGGGTGCTGGCCGGGTCGTCGGCGTCGGTGCGCACGCTGACCCGCAGCGCACGCGCCTGATCCGGCGTCAGCCGTTCCAGTAGCGCGTCGCGCACCGCGCCGGCGCGTTCGTAGGCGAGGGGCTGCTGGTTGGCGCTGGCGGTCAGCACGATCTCCTCGCCGGCATGGCCGCGCGCCTGTTCGGCGATGCGTTCGACGACCGGCAGGTATGGCTCGCGCAGGCGGGCACTGCCCGGATCGAACAACACTTCGCCGATCACGGTTTCGTTCTGGTCCTGGCCGCCCTGGATCAGCCCGGGCGGCAGCTTGGCGCCGAAGTCGAAGCGCACCGGCAGGGCCGGAGTGATCCGGCGCAGCAGCGGGTTGTCGGTGGTCAGCACGGTGCCCGGCGGCAGGGTCGCGGGATCGACCTTGAGGATGAAGTTGCGGCCGCGTTCGGATTTGCCGCCGTCGACGCCGAGCAGGTGGTAGCGACCGAACTGGTCGGTTTCCACCAGCAGGCCCTCCACCGAGGCGATGCGCACGCCGGGGATGCCGTGCTCGTCGACGCCCGCGTTGGTCACCAGGTAGTCCACCTGATAGCCCGACGCGATCTGGCTGATCCTGCGCTCGACCCTCGGATCGGCCGCGCTCAGTCCCTTGGCCGCCTGGCCGCGTTCGCGTTCGGTCTTGGCGCTGCCGGCGGCGTCCATGCGCACGGTCACGCCCTGGTCGCTGGTGAGGACGAAGTCGTCGGTGAAGTCGAGCGAGTTCAGTCGCTGGCTCACCACGATCCGATGCGCGTCCGCGGGCTGTGCCTCGGACTGGCGGCCGGGCAGGGTGCCCAGCGCGATTCCGTGCAGCAGCGGCGCGCTGGCATCGGCCTGCGCCTGCGGTCCGTCGCCGCGGTCGACCTGGGTGGAACCGGCGACATAGGCGCCCGGCGCGAAGCCGCCGCGCACGGCGATGCCCGACAGCTCGGCGCTGTCCTGCCAACGGTCGCCGTCGCGGTCGTCGAAGACGGTGCCGAGGATCAAGCTCTCGTCGAGCACCGGGTCGGAGGCCAGTTGCACCTGCGCCGAGGCTTCGTTGGAGATCACGCCGCCGCTGGCGCCGCGCGCGAAGGCACGGTTGACGTGTTCGCCGGGACGCACGCCCGCGCCCACCCGCACCAGGTAATTGATGGTGGTGCGTCCGCCGGCGCCGGGAACGACATCGATGCCGGTGATGGTCAACGGGTAGGTGCCGGCCAGGCCGCCGGCGGCGTCGCGATCGACCACCACCAGCGAGCCGTCCACGTAGCTGAAGCCGGGCGGCAGCAGGTTGAGCACGGTGGCGCCGTCGACGCTGCCGTTGCCGACGTTTTCGATCACCAGGGTGTATGGGATCAGGTCGCCGATCTTCACCTTGCGCCTGGAGGCCTGCAGGGTGATCTTCAGCGGCGCGTCGCCCAGCACCTTGTGTTCGGTGGCGCAGGAGACGCATTCCGGCGTGACCGCGTCGCCGCCGCCTTGGGCGCTGACGGTGTTGCCGATGCTGCCGCTGGCTTGCGGATCGACGGTGCCGGTGTAGGTGTAGGTGTACACGCCCGGCGTGGTGCCCGCGGGCGCGGTGCAGACGATCCGGGCGCCGGACATCGCGCAGCCCGGCGACAGGTTGCTGATGCTCAGGCCCGCTCCCGGCATGTCGGTCAGCACGACCGGCGCGGCGATCGCGGCGTTCTCGACCTGCATCGACAGGGTGAATTGCAGGCTGTCGCCGACCTTCACCTCGGTGCCGCTGGCGGGGATGGAGGTCTTGCGCACGCTGACCCTGGGCACGGCCACCGGATGCGAGGTGGCGCATTGACCGCACTGGGCGCCGGCGCCGCCGCCGCCGGAGGCGGTCACGTTGTTGCCCACGGTGCCGGCCGCGTTGGCGTCGACCGTGGCCTGATAGAGGAAGCTGTAGCTGCCCGGCGCGCTGCCCGCGGCCAGTACGCAGGTCAGGACCTGAGCGTTGGCGGTGCAGCCGGCCGGAACCTGGCTCAGGGTCTGCCCGGCCGACAAGGTGTCGACCAGCGTGATCGGGCTGGTCGTGGCGGCGTTCGTCACCGCGATCGACAGCGTGTAGGCGATCACGTCGCCCGCTCTCACCTCGGCGCCGCTGGCCGGCGCCGACGACTTCGACACCACGGTCGTCGGGACCCGCACCGGATGCGTCGTCGTGCAGGACGTGCAGCTCGGGTTATCCGGACCGCTGGGCACCACGCCGTTGCTCACGCTGCCCGTGGCGTCGGCATTCACCGTGGCCGGGTAGACGAAGCTGTAGGTGTTCGGCGCCGCGCCCGCCGCCAGGGTGCAGGTCACCACCTGGCCCGCCGCGCTGCAACCGGCCGGCAACGCGCCGAGCGTCTGGCCCGCGCTCAGCGTGTCGGTCAGCACCACCGCGCCGGTCGTGGCCGAACCGGCCACCGTCACCGACAGCGTGTAAGTGACGGTGTCGCCCGGATCCACATTGGTGCCGCTGGCCGGATCGGCGGATTTGCTCACCGTGACCACGCTGGCGATCACCGGATGCGTCGTCGTGCACGCCGTGCAGCTCGGGTTATCCGGACCGCTGGGCACCACGCTGTTGCCGACGCTGCCCGCCGCATCGGCGTTGACCGTGGCCGGGTAGACGAAGGTGTAGGTGTTCGGCGCCGCGCCCGCCGCCAGGGTGCAGGTCACCACCTGGCCCGCCGCGGTGCAGCCGGCCGGCAGCGCGCCCAAGGTCTGGCCCGCGCTCAGCGTGTCGGTCAGCACCACCGCGCCGGTCGTGGCCGTGTTGTTCACCGTCACCGACAGCGTATAGGTGAGGCTGTCGCCCGGAGCCACCTGGGTGCCGCTGGCCGGATCCGACGACTTGCTCACCGTGACCGCGCTGGCGATCACCGGGTGGGTGGTCGTGCAACTCGTGCAGCTGGGATTGTCGGCGCCGCTCGCCACCACGCTGTTGCCCACGCTGCCCGTCGCCGCGCCGTTCACCGTGGCCGGGTAGTTGAACGGATACGTGCCAGGCAAGGTGCCGGCCGGCAGCGTGCAGGTCACCATCTGACCGGCCAGCGCGCAGCCGGGCGGCAGAGCGCCCACGGTCAGTCCGGGGCCCAGCGTGTCGGTCAGCACCACCGGACCGGTGGTGGCCGAGTCGGACACGTTGATACGCAAGGTGTAGTTGATGACCTGACCGACAACGACCGGATTGCCGCTGGCGGGGTTGGCGGTCTTGTTGACGGTGAGCCCGCTGCCGATGATCGGGTGGGTCGTGGTGCAGCCGCCGGACGCGCATTGGGGATTGTCGGTACCGCTCGGCACGACCGCGTTGTGCACGCTGCCGGTGGCGTTGGCGGCGACGGTGGCCGGATAGACGAAGGCGTAGCTGCCCGGCACGGTGCCGGCCGCCACGCTGCAGGTCACCACCTGGCCGGCGGCGGTGCAACCCGCCGGCAACGCGCCCACGGTCAGGCCCGCGCTCAGCGTATCGGTGAGCGTCACCACGCCGCCCGTGGCCGACCCGGACACGACGGCGGTCAAGGTGTAGGTGATGGTGCCGCCCGGAGCGACCTGACTGCCGGAAATCGGATCGGCGCTCTTGGCGACCGTCACCGCGCTCGCCGGCAACGGGTGATTGGTGGCGCAAGCTCCGGGCGCGCAGGTCGCGTTGCTGCTCGGAACCACGGCATTGCTCACGCTGGTGCGGGCACCGGCATCCACCGTGGCTTGATAGCTGAAGGGATAGGCGCCCGGCGCCGCGCCCTGCGCCAGCGTGCAGGTGATCTGCTGACCGGCCGCGCTGCAGCCCGCGGGCAACGTGCCCACGGTCAGGCCGGCGCTGAGCGTATCGGTCAGCACGACGTCGCTGGTGGTGGCGGAATTGGCCACCGTCACCGACAAGGTATAGGTGATGGCATTGCCCGGAACCACCTGGGTGCCGCTGGCGGGGTTCGCGGTCTTGGTCACGCTCACCGCCGAGCTCTGCACCGGATGGGTGGTGGTGCAGGTCGCGGCCGGCGTGCAGCCATCGCCGCCGGCGACGGTATTGGTCACCGACGCGGTCGCGGACGCGTCGACCGTCGCCGAGTAATTGAACGCATGCGTTCCCACCGCCGTGCCGCCGAACACCGTGCAGGTGACGACCTGGCCCGCGGCCGTGCACTCGGCGGGAAGGCTGGACGCGACGACCGTCAGTCCGGCGCCGAGGGTATCGGTGAACACGACATCGTCGGCGGCCGGCGCGCCCGCGACCGTGGCCGTGAGCGTGTATCCGATCGTGCCGCCGGCCGGCACCGCCGTCCCGCTCGCGGGATTGGCGCTCTTGGCGATCGTGACCGACGCATTGACCACGGTGACCGGGTCGGCGTCGCTGCAGCGGGCCGCGGGCGTCGGCGTCGTGGCGGGCGGCGCCGGACAGGTGGCGTCGCCGCCGCCGCCGGCGCGCGCGGTATTGGTGACCGACGCGGCGGTGTTGGCGGCGACGTCGACGGTCAGGGTGACAGGACTGCCCGCCGCGCCCGTCGCGATGACGTTGGAGGACGTACACGTGACCAGTTGCCCGGCCGCCGAGCAGGTCCAGCCGGTGCCGGTGCCCGACACGAAGCTCAGGCCCGCCGGCAACGTGTCCTGCACGGTGATCGTGCCGATGGTGGGCGCGGTGCCGGTGTTGCGGACCAGCAAGGTGAACTGCTGATTCGGCGCGCCGACCCGGAAGTCGCCGTTATGCGACTTGTCCAGCGTCAACGCCGGCGCGACGATCGCATCGCTGTCGGTGGACGAATTATTGGCCGTGTTCGGGTCGACGGCCGTGGCCGGCATCGTGACCTGAGTGGTGTTGACCGCGTTTTGCGCCGCGGCGCCACCGCACACCGCCATCGCCATGAGGAACACGGCAGGGATCGCAAGCCGACACATGATTATTCGGTCGAAGATACGTGTAAGCACGTGCCTCTCCTCGTAGTGTTCCCTGACGGCGTGATCGCGGTAACCGCTCCACGTATCGCCCGCTTGACCTCTAACACCGACCTGTCGCCAGACAGTCCATGACATCGTCCGCCCGGCCCTGGGCGCACAACTCCGCCGGCGTCTTGAATGCGCAAGGCGCGATAGGGCAGTTCTTGAACCAGAAAACGAGCTGTCTTTCATCTTCGAAATTCGGATGCGCGGCGCTCAGCACCCGGACCAGGTTGCGCAGTGATCGCTGCACGTCCGAAGACGTCGGCGATTGCCTGAACTTGTCGGTTCGTATTCCGCACATTTCCGCCAGATCCTTTTTCTTCACGCCGAGCGCCCATCCGATCCGATCCGGAGAAAAGTGCGGCGAATCGTCGAACTGCAACGACGCGAAAAAATGGTTGAAGTCCTGATTGTTCATGACCTGTTCCGAGCAATTCCGGCGAGCGAATACCCACGTGGCGGCGGCAGCGCCGACGCTGGAACCGCCACGGCGGGCAGCTCGAAACAGCCTCGCGTCCTGGTTGTGTTGCGGCCGCCCACGAACGCGCCGCGCAGCGATCGCGCAGCACCACCCATTACCCAGATCTAAGACAAAACCCCAGCGCACAGCGCCCTTGAACGGGCACCGCGTTTTAATGGATCTTCGACTCGTAACGCCGCCACCCCGAGGGCAGCTGACGACTGCAAGCAAGTTGCAAGAGAAAAATCAGGAACTACCGCGAGACGTTCGTACACCTCTCAAGTGAGTAGGCGATGCTGAACTGGCGGCAAGAAAATCACTTCAACAACGTAGATGTCAACCAAATTTTTATACAAAAATTGCAAAAAATTTCACCACATTTCGGTCTGCGTGACACAGATCTCAAGCCGCGGATCGAAGCGCATCGCCACAACTCCACATCGCCGGCGTCGGCCGATCGCAGCGTCCGAACGGCGGCGAAAAAAATTTCCCGATCAAACAATCAGATAGCAATCGGCGAGCGACGAGTTCGACGCAAGGCTGACGCGTCGGCGGATTGCGAAGGCGATCGAAGCGCCCGCGGCAGGCCTTTTTTTGCGGGCGCGGCTTATGGTGATTATTCATATGCCGCGGATAAGTGGATGCGTATTTTTTACGCATCAAATACTCAAAATATTGCATCGCGTTGTGATCTGTCATCGCCATCCGTTGTGTTGTCCGGCCACGTATCCGATCGCACGGCATCGAACACGACTTGATGCTGTTACCCCGTTGCCCGCGCGACGGGACGATGCGTGTCCGCCCACGCGGATCAGAAGCCCCATCGTGGTAGCCGAACGGCGCGACGGCCAAGTCCTGGCGCGCGGGGCAACAAAAGATTGCGAAGCCAACGAACCTGCATCCCGCAAGAAGCGCGCGAGCGCCACCTTCCCGTGGGAGATCGCACAGGTGATTCGTCGGGCTGCTTTCGCGAGGGGCGCGGTGACAGGGGCGACGCTCATCCAGCCGGATCGCGCGCTGGCGCCGAAGTTCATGAGCCGCCGCGGGTCCGCGCAGGACCCGCCGCGAAATGAAAGATCGTCGTTCTTTCGTCGGAGCCGATCCGGCCGCCATCGATGAGATGCACCCCGGGCGAGCGCACTGTGGCGGCCTCACTCCACCAAGCGCCAGCCACCTGCAGGCCTATTCGCTATCGCAATCGAAGCGACGCACTGTCTTCGCCCGGGAGATGCCGATCCGTCCGGGCCGAACCGCAAAACGGCTTCGGCACGGTGGACCGCCGAACGACGCTGACGCACCTACCGATCCGGATCTTTGATCGAACAAGCCTTCGTGATGCCTTCGCCGCTCAGAAGACGGGCTTCCAGTAGCGCGATGCGGCCGCTTTCCGCGTACTCGAGACCGACTAGATAGACTCGCGACTCGAATCGACGCAAAGCAATATGAGGAAACTGCGCGCCGTAGGTCTTGCCGGAGGACGAAAGCACAATCTGGGCTTCGGCCAGATCGCCAGGCCACTTGCTGGCGGAATCGCTCTTGCTTCAGGGCGCCTGAGCGGATGCTGATCCGATCACGAACACCAGCCAAGCCCCGTCATCGCGGGTAACAGGCGTGACCACGATGTCGCATCCCCCAATACTGGCGCGTTCATAGCTCGGAAGCGCTTGAAGATAGCGCCGTTCGCCTCCGGCGAGAGATGAATCCGCCAAGGCGATCAGCACTCTGTTCCCGCCGTCGCCACGGTCCGACGTTCCCGTCACCGCCTCGTACCGACACAAGGGAAAAGCAAAACCCTCGCGCACCGCGAACATGGAGCGGCTCCCATCGAGCCAGACAAGACTGGACGAGCCGTGTACCGGCGATGCGTTGAACGCATCGAGCGCCCGATCCGCCTTGCCAAGCATCTCGTCGTCGAGTTGCAAAGACCGCGCCGACAGCCCGTCGCTGCCTGACGACTCTTCGGCGCCGGCCGAAGGCCTCGCTTCTCGCAGAGGTCCAGGCGCTTGCATGCAACCGGCGACCAGGCATGCTACGAGCAACGTCGGCAACCAGAATGTAAATCTGATCATGATCATTCGCGCGGCCCGAAAGTTTTTTGGGAAGCGGGATATGAGGTGCTTTGCCGAGCGGCGCAGCGACTTCGTCTCGAGCCAAAGCCTCTGCGGCGCTCATGCAGTGTGGTCAAGCTCACGTGACGAAGCACGCCGTAAACCTGGCCTAGACCTCGGCTGCCGGCGTCGTCGTGAGCCGTTCCGCGCGCATGCGCCGCAGGCGACGTGCGGTAATCGTCAAACCATCCACCGCACCCGATGCGGCGCGCGTGAAGGTCACCGTCCATGGGCCGCTGACGAAGCGATCGCCGCCGACGGGTTCAAGCACGAGATCCGTCTGGCGCGGCCAGCGCATGCTCAGCTTGCCGTCCGCCATGAGCACCGAATAGGTCATGTCGACTTCGTCGATGCGGTACTGCCCCGCGAACGATGCCAGCGCCGAGGCAGAGGGCATCGGCTCGTTGACGCGGGTAAAAATTCTCGGCGCAGGCCAAGCATCCCAAATCCTCAGCTCGCGCGCTCCTTCCGCATTGTCGGCGGAAACGCCGAATCGCCATCGCCCGGTCTCGCCCGAACGAAACAGCCCGCCGCCGAGTGGTTCAAGCGCGGATGAGGCGCCGGCGGGACGCACCGCGCCGTCCTTCACCTCGACCTGGACCACCTCATCAGTCAACGAACTCCAATAGACCCCGGCCAGCGGCGACAACTCCGTCTCGGCAACCTTCACCGACGGCGCGATCGGCGTCATGCGATCGCCCAGATAGACCGCAGCGACCTTTTGGGTGAGCTCCGGGGGCGCAATCGTGGCGCCGTTGCACAGCGTCACGATCGCCAACCGCTGATCGGGGAAGGAAACGGCATCGGCGCGATAGCCGGCATGTACGCCGTCGTGCCCTATCGTGCGCAGGCCGCGGTAACTGCGGACGAACACTCCGCCGCCGTAACCGCTCGCCGCGCCATCGTCCGTTATAGCCGACGTCCGCATGAAGGCCACCGCCGATTTCCCGCCGACGCGCGCGTGGACGAAGTTGTCCTGCCACTTCAGCAGGTCGCCGACCGTGGTGAACAGACCGGTCGGGCCGTAGTAGTCCGACGCCGGAATGCTGATGCGCCATCCGCCGTCGCGGTGCGCCTGATATCCCGCCGCGCGACGCCGCACGATCTCGGTATGGTCGTCCTGAAAGTGCGTGTCGGTCATGCCCAGAGGCTTGAATATCCGCTCGTCGGCGAAAACCCACAGCGGCTTGCCGGACACGCGCTCCACGATCACCGCCAGCAAGGTGTAGCCGAGATTGTTGTAAAGCGTTTCGGCGCCCGGCGCGAAATTCAATCCACGCTGCTTCGCCGCCACCGCCAACATGTCGGCCTCGGTCATCATGTCGTCGCCGCGCCAGCCGGCCAGATACAGCAACTGCCCCTGCTCGCGCAGGCCGCTGCGATGATGGATCAGGTGCGCGATGGTGATCGTCTTGCCGAAGTCCGGTATTTCCGGCACGTACTTGCGGATGTCGTCGTCCAGCGACAACTTGCCGTCCTGCGCCAGCAGCGCGATCGAGAAGGCGGTGAATTGCTTGGAGATGGAACCGACGAGGAAGATCGATTCCGGGGTAATGGCGACGTCGTACTCGAGACTCGACATGCCGTAACCGCGCGCGTAATCCAGCACGCCATCGCGGGCAATGCCGACCGCGCAGCCGGGCGTGTCGGTGCCGTTCCAAGGGGCGAAAATCGCGTCTACCTGCTTGTGGCGATCAGCGGATGAGGCGCTCGCGGATTGGGCCAGGACAACACGGGGCTGGGTGACGCAGGCCGCGGTAATGATCGCTATCAAGAAAACGCATCGACTGGCACGCACGAGAACCCCTGGATGTTTGCGCACGGCAGCGTGGGCCCGCGCAACCTAGCATTGCGCCCGCGCGAGCCGATATAGGCCAGAAGTTATCCGTCGGGGTGCGGCTCATCGGCTTTTCGATTTTTTCGGCGCCGACCGGTCGGCTGGTGCCAGCCTCGCGCTGCTTGCTCCGATCGTCGTCGCATCATCGATGCCGTGCTTCAGACGCCATCGAACAAAATAGTTGGACAGATCTCCGAAGGTCTGATCTTGAGCCAGGCCATGGCGGACGAAGTGTTCGGGTGGAAGCCGATCCGCGGCTCGTCGTTCATTGGTGGGCGTTGCCGCGTTGATCCGCGCCATTGAACGCGCCATCCGACTCGGAAAATCTAACGCATCCGCCGATGCGGATCGAAGATAGTTGGGCTTATGTGCCGGACGGCAGTCGTCGAATGACGGGAGCGGCTTGCCCTCGCTAGCAGCAATCAGCATGCAGAGTTGGTTCCCCAGTCTGGTCCTGCCTCGTCAGCGAATTTTCGATTGCTTGAGGGTCGAACGAATCGCCGTAGTCATCTTGCATCGCAGCGACCAGCCGGTGAGACGATCAGTTCTCAGAACGCGGCGCGAAATCCCAAATGGCAGCGGCGCTGTCGTCTAGCATTGCGGCGTAGCCGGCGAGAATGTTGCTTGATGCTTCGATGGATCCGGCCATTGCCGGCGACATGAAAAATTCACCAGGACGCCCGCTTGAGCCCGGCCGCAACGCGCTCACTGCCGGCTCGCATCCATGAGCGACGGAGATACAACGTGGACAAGAACGAGATGGTCAAGGGCTTTGCCCAGAAGGATGCCGTGGTGATCCTGAAGACGAACGGAGAGACGCTGCAAGGCTATCTGTCGAAAATCGATCTGGCGCAAGACTGCTTCGTTATTCAAGTCGCTGTCTATGTCGGTCTTGACGGAAAAGTCAAGCGCGAGGATCTAGTCGAGTGCAAGTTCGACGAGGTCGACACCATCAGCAAGTTCGGCAGTGCGCCCCAACATTCGCCCAACTTCGATGCTGATCTCAAGCAATATCCGGTCGGCAAGTACCTGATGATCTGGGGCAGGCATGGCAGCTCGACCAATCCGACGATCGAGCAGGGCGTGTTGAAGAGCATCAACTGGGATAAGCGCACCCTCGTGCTGCACAACGTCACCTACGACGAGGACCGAATGGTGAGCATCGATCGGATCAGCTTCATCGACGCTACCCGCACCGGGCCCGGTGCCTTGGGGTCCGTGCAAACACCGGATTGGCATCTCAGGCCCGATGGAGCCTGGTATCGGGGCGAGCGGAAATACACAGGCTCGTAACTCCTCGGCAACTGCTACTTCAACCGCCGGTTGTCCGTGGTTCCTGTAAGTAGATTCTCGTGACTAGGCGGATGAGGATCGTAGCTCCGGGCGCGCCTGATCGCGCCGTCGATTCCGCCGTCGACCGAGGCGGCCAAGCTGGAACGCCAAGCGGCTTTGGCTTGAACGAATGGTTATGTCTGCAATGACCAGCGTAGCTGACCAATCGACTTGAATTTCGCAACGCCCAGGGCGCCACGCTCATTGCGAGCCTTTGAACCAGGAGCAGCGAGCGCGGCAAGCACGTCGGCACGTGTTGCCTCCCAGATCTCGACGGCGTTGAAAGTGGAATCCAGCAAGACCATGAGGACCGCATCCCACTCCTTATCTGGCCGAATCGATCCAAGCCGTTGGCCTGGCTTGCAGCCTTTTGGAAGGCAGCGGCCTTTGATCTGTAGCGTGCGCCGCGCGCCGTTCACGAGTTCAGTCGCATCGTAACCAGCTTGGCGGGCGCTAGTCAGTGTGATGCCGAGAATGCGTGCCGCTTCGTACTCCGCGACCTCTCCAGTTATGCCTAACGGCTTGTTGGTTAGCGAGTAGTACCGCTGAGCGGTGATCTTTGCCTCAGCGAGTAGTTCCCGGATTTGCTCGGAATCTTCCATGTCGGTCACACGCCTGAATTGAGATGAGCCGCAAAGCGCCTTCGGCTTGAATGCCTCGATCGCCATGATGCGGTCTAGGGGCGAACTTTTCGAGTTCCACTCTGCTCCCATGTTTTTCGCAAGCCGACGAGCAGAATGATCACGGCCATGACCGGGAAATATTCGCCACCGAAGCGCGCGGCGAGGATGGCGCCAGGCAGTCGCCATTCCTCGCGCCTACCGATCTGGCTCATCGTTGCCGCTGCTTCATTCGGCATGCGTGATCAACGTTCGCAGCGGTCGGCCGTCGACTTGATCAGACCTTCCTTGCTGCAGGGTGGGTGCTTCACGCCGGCCGTTAAAAGACCATGCCGCCCGCGACATCGATCGTGGAGCCGGTGACCCAGCCCGCATCCTCGGAGACGGCGAAGGCCACGGCTCCGGCGATGTCCTGCGGCTGACCGGCGCGGCCCAACGGCGTCTTGGGCACGTAGTAAGCCGCGGAGGCCTCGAACAAGGCTGCATTGCCTTCGGTGGCTATGAGGCCGGGCGCGATGCCGACCACGCGGATATTGCGCGGACCCAACTCCATGGCAAAGGTCCGGGTCAGTACGTCGACGGCGCCCTTCGTCGCGCAGTAGATATGCGCCTGCGGCGACGGACTCGTGGCCACGCCCGAGCTGATGTTGACCACCGTGCCGCCCGACGGCAGCACGCGCGCGGCTGCCTGCGTCATCAGCGCGAGGCCGCGAACATTCAGGTCGAAATGCTCGGCGAAGCTCTCGGGTGTGATCGCGTCGAGGGGTTCCAGCTTATAGGTGCCCGCGTTGTTCACCAGGATGTCGAGCTGGCCGAAGTGGCGCAGCGTCGCATCGATCAGCGACTGGATCTGCTCCGGTTTCGAAATGTCCGCCTGCACCGCCACGGCTTTGCCGCCGGCGGCGGTGATGCGGTCGACGACGGCCGCCGCTTCCTTCTCGCTGCGTGCGTAGTTGACGACGACGGATGCACCGTCCCTGGCCAGGCGTTCGGCGATACCCGCGCCGATGCCCTTGGACGAGCCGGTGACGATGGCGACTTTGCCTGTGAGTCGGGTCATGGCGATTTCCTTCGATGGGGTGATTGAATGGACGCGACGATAGGCGTCCGATTGCTGAATGAAAATGGGGTTAGGTAGCAAGCGGTTGGAAGCAATACTTCATAATCCGAGGCATGACTCCCGACCTCATGCCCTTCATCGCCGTGTTCGCGCGGGTGGCGCACCACGGCAGCTTCACCCGCGCCGCGGCCGAGCTGGGCGTGTCGCCCTCGGCCCTGTCGCAATCGCTGCGCTCGCTCGAAAGGCGCCTGGGCGTGCGCCTGCTGGATCGCTCCACGCGGCGGGTGAGCATCACCGAGATCGGCCAGCGTTTCCTGCAGGAAGCGGCGCCCGCTCTGGCCGCGTTGTCGGCCGCGGTGGAGGGCGTGAACGAAGTGCGCGACAAGCCGGCCGGCCTGCTGCGCATCAACCTGTCGCGCGTGGCCTCCGAGCTTCTGGTGCTGCCGCACTTGGCCGCATTCGCCGAGGCTTATCCGGACATCACGCTGGATCTGCACTGCGACAACGCCCTCGTCGACCTTATCGGCAGCGGCTTCGATGCGGGCATCCGGCTCGGCGAGAACCTCGCGCAGGACGTCGTGGCCGTCCCCTTGGGCGGCCCGCAGCGCATCGCCACGGTCGCGGCGCCGAGCTACCTGAAGGGCCGCACGCCGCCCAGGACGCCGGAGGACCTGGCCCAGCACCGCTGCATCAACATCCGCCTGGGCAAGGGCGCCTACCGCTGGCAGTACTCGAGCAAGGGACGCGATTTTGAAGTCGAGATCGCCGCCGCCATCCTGACCAACGACGGCGACTTGCTGACCGGCGCCGTGCGGGCCGGCGCGGGCATCGCCTGCGCCTTCGAGGCGCAGGTGAAAGACGACCTGGAGGCCGGCCGGTTGGTGGCGCTTCTCAAGCCATGGTGGCCCACGGTTCCCGGCTTTCACCTCTATTACGCGAGCCGCGTGCACGTGCCGCGCAAGCTGCGCGCCTTCATCGATTTCATGCAGCGGCGTCTGGAGCGGAATGCGAACGGAAATTGAAGTCGCGACCCGGGCTGTGAGATAGCCTCGCCGGGCGCGCTTCGATGCGCGATCACTTCGCGCGAGTTGTGGTCAGTCCTTTCTCGAACCCGTTGCCCACACGGTGCACTTATGGGTTCAGGGACGAATGCCATGGAAATCGGCCCTTGCGCCGCCTCAGGCGCCTCGATACATGTGTCACACCCTCTTAGACAAAAGCCGGCGGGCCGTTCCTGTCGTATTGCAAGGCGTTCCACCGCGATGTCTGACTTTGGCTCCGTCGCTCGATAACTAATGTAGTGACACGCGAGTTGATCGGGAGAAGGCGTAGGGGAGAGGTGCGGATACCGGTATGAAAGCTAAATGTAGACAACCGCATGGCGCTGGCCAGGCTCGAGCAGCTCTGTCCGCTCCAAGATTGCACCGATGCCAGGACTTCGTATCTGGCATCGGTGACGGTTGACGCATGCCTGATCGCCGGACGCGTCTTTAAGCCTCTCGCCGTAAGACGTCGTGGCGCTCGTCACGCGCCACGAAGACTGCTCCAGATGAGCCTGACAGGCCGCAACAAGACCAAGAAAAGTCCAAAGAAACTCATGATCAGCAAACATGCCGCTTGGCTATTCAATCGAGTAAACAAAAGCGCGGCTCTGTTGCGAAGCTCTGTCAGCCTGAGCTGCGCGGCCGAATTTTCTCTCTGCTCAATGTCGGCTACGGCGGCGGAGCAGAATGCCGTAGTGGCGGATCCGAGCGGTGCCGACGCTGGCCGCGCGTGCATGCAGATCTTGAGCGATTCGCCGTCGACGCAGTGCGGCCATGGGGAATAAGCGGGAAGTTCGGCCGAGCAAGTTGCAGTCCCCGTCAACGTCGCCACTAAAAACAGGGAAAAGATTCGCGCTCTGGTTAACGCCCTCGTGACTACATTTCCTCGCTGTTGCGTTTAGAGCGTCAACCGCCATGCAATCAGATATGCCATCACTCGTAGAGACATCCGATCAGATCCAGTTGATAGCCGACGCCGCGAATCGCGACGACTGTGCGGAAGACGATAAAAAGTGCGTCGCCACGGTGACCGGCACCTGGGACTGGAACGTGGCGGCCGAAACGGTTTCCTATTCCAGCCGGTGGAAAGCGATGCTCGGCTATCACGATCATGAGATTGAAAGTTCGATAGGCGAATGGCTGCGCCGAGTCCACGCAGATGACTACGCCGCGTGCTGGACGGCGATCGACAAGCAACTGCAGGGGCATGGCAGCGAATTTTCGATTGAACACCGTATCAGGACGAAAAAAGGCCAATGGCGACGGGTTCACGGTCTGGGCAGGGTGGTGGAACGTGACGCGGCCGGACTGCCGATGAGAATCGTCGGCTCGCATGTCGCTGTAACCGAGCACGCGCGCAGTCATGCCCATGCGCAGGACCATAACGAGCGGCTGAATCTGGCCAAGAAGGTTATAGGGGGAGGGTTCTTTCGCTTCGATGTCGAGCGTCATCTGTGTCGCTGGGACACCGACATGCATCGTATCTACGGCGTGCCGCAAGGCGGGTATGACGGAACCTTGGACGAGTGGGCGCGCTACCTGCATCCCGACGACGGCCGTTATCTGCAGAGAGCCTTGGCCGAGCATCTGTCCGGACGGGATATCGTCGAGCTGGAGTTTCGAATACTGCGCGGGCCTGAAAAAACGGTTCGCCGTCTTCGTTGCGCGCTGCAGCCGGTCCACGACGCTCAAGGCCGGCTCGACCACGTCCTCGGCGTCAACTGGGACGTCACTCAGGCGTGGAATCCATCCGGCGGCCAGAAAATAGAAACCTCGTGGCTTCAGGCGACTCTGCAATCGATCGGCGATGCGGTTGTCGCCACGGACAACGGCGCGAAGATCGTATTCATGAATGCCCTCGCCGAGCGATTGACAGGCTGGACGGCCGAGGCGGCGATCGGATTGCCGGCAGCGGAGGTGCTCCGGATCGTGGACGATCTCGGCGTGCCCCTTCTCAATCTTACCGATGCCTCGGTGTCACCACGCGATTTTCCGCCCATGGTGGAAGAAGGGATTCTGCTGGCGCGAAATGGCGACCGGCGAAGCATCCGCGCCACGACGTCCAGCATCCAGGACGCAAGCGGTGCCGACTTGGGTGGAGTGATGAGCTTCCACGACATCACCATGGCCAAGCGCACGCAGCGCGCTCTGGAGCATTCCGCCAGCCATGACAGTCTCACAGGATTGCCCAATCGGCTCGTGTTCGATCGGGAGCTGCGACACGCCGTCGGCAGCGCGGCCAACCAAGGGCGCATCCACACGCTGTGCTACGTCGACCTGGATCGTTTCAAGCTGGTCAACGACGGCGCCGGGCACGCGGCGGGCGATACGCTGCTTCGCGACATATCGGCCATGCTCAGACGCAACAGCCGGGCGCACGATGTCGCGGCAAGAATAGGCGGCGACGAATTCGCGCTTATCCTTCTGGACTGCCCGGTCGACAAAGGTGCCCGCATCGCCGAGCAAATACGCGAGGAAATAGAGCGGATCCGCTTTACCTGGAACGACGACGCGTACTACGTCAGCGCGAGCATAGGCCTCGCCGAGATCGGTCCGATGGGACTGATGGAGGACGAGCTGGTGAATCGGGCCGATATAGCCTGCTATGCCGCGAAATCGGCAGGAGGCAATCGAGTCTCCATCCACGAACAAAATTCCCAAAACAAGCCCGAACGAAACGGCAGCGCCCGGATCGCCGCGGGGCTGCGCAACTCCATCGAATCCGATCGCTTCTGTCTGCATGCGCAGGAGATATGCAGGGCCGACGGGAAACCCCAGCACAAACGGCGCTACGAGATACTTGTGCGCCTGATCGGCGAGCACGATGAGCTGATCGCTCCGGACGCCTTCATTCCCGCGGCCGAGGCTTACAACTTGATGGGCGAAATAGACCGATGGGTCGTCCGCTCGGTGTTCCGAAATTACGGCTCGCGGCTGAAAAATTCCAGCGACATCGGCATTTCGTTGAACCTGTCCAGCAGTTCGCTAGGCGACCGAACTTTCTGGCCATTCGTACAGGATGAGCTGGCCGCGGTCGGGCTTTCTGGCGAACTCGTCAATTTCGAGATAAGCGAATCCTCCTTCATGCAAAGCTTTTCCGACGCATCGCGCTTCGCCGCCGCCGCCAGAGAGGCGGGGTGCACGGTGAGCCTGGATGACTTCGGCCAGAATCTGGGTTCGTTCAATCATCTGAGCCAAATGCGGGTGGATGCGATAAAGATCGATGGCGGACTGGTCGGGAAAATGACCCACAGCGATTTCGACGTGACTGTGGTCGAGGCAATAAGCGCGATCTGCCGCGGGATGGGGCATGAGATCATCGCCGAGCAAGTCGAGGACGACCGCACGCTCGAGCTGCTTAAAGAAGTGGGGGTCGACTACGTGCAAGGCTTCGCGATCGCACGGCCCCGCCGCTTGGACGAATTGCTCTGAGCCGGTCTTGTACTTCGATCGCCGGTGGATTCGGAAGACGCTACTTTCCGACCTGCTTGCGCGGACAGCGCCTGGCCCGCTCGTTGGTGCTCGCGAGCGTCAAGTGCAGCGGAGACGACTCCTCTCTGGAGCGCAGCACGCCCTGCTCACGCAAGCTGTCCTGGTAGTCCTTCGCGTCCTTGGTCAGGAAATTATCCGCGCCGGCGATTTGCAGATCGCGATCATAGGCTTGGCGGATGAAGTGCTCCGCATCGGCTTGTCTGCAGTTTTCCAGGGCAAAAGCCGCTTTGAACGTCATTGCGATGTGAAACGCCATCGCATTCAGGAATTCAGTCTTGCGCTGGTTGTCCGCGGCAATTCGATCGAATTCGCGATCGGCCCACGCTTTGTGGCCTTGCAGATAACGAAGCTCCGCCCAGGACATTTGGGATAGAAGCGGATAATTGTCCCCGGCCGAAAAGTAAAGGCCGGCGTCTTTACGGCTCTCCGCCAGCAACGCCTCGGCCTTGGTCAAATCCTCGCGCTTACCGTAACGAAGCCAGGCGCGTCCGAGATACAGGTGCTCCCACGCCGTAGGCAGTTTGGCGCTGAGCTTTATCCGCAGATTGTCCTCGTACAAGCGCCGTATTTCGTCGAAATCGCTGGGCTGCAAGGAGGGAAGGTCGGCGAGACGCGCGGCCACTCGATGCTTGGCCGAAAGCGTGCTTTCGTGCCTGGGGCCCAGCGTGCGCTCGAAAATTCCTAGCGCTTCGCGCAAGGACTGCAGGTTGTTGCGCGAATGACGGGTGATGACGAACGAACTCAGCGTCAGCGCATCGGCATAAACCGGATGTTCTTTTCCGTATGCGGATTCGATCAAAGCCATTCCGGTCTGGCTTTGCGCTTGCGCGGTCACGGGCTTGCCGGCGCGGGCTTGCGAGTAGCCCAGATAGATCCAGGCCATGCCGGTCTTCGCATGACGATCTCCCAGGGTGCGCCTGCGGCTCGCGTACAGTTGCTCGGCGGCGTTCACATCGATGTGTCCGCCTTTGCGCGCCTGTATGTTGATCAGTTGCTCGCGCGCGTCGTCGGCAAGCACCGGATTGACATGCAAGGCCAATGAAATGGCCTGCTGGGTATCGGCTATCGCTTCTTGGTATCGCAACAGCTGGCGATTGGAATTGCTTCGCTGGATCAGCAGCTCCGCGATCAGCTCGTCATTTCCGGGGCCCAGCGAGCGTATCTCCCGCAACGCGTCGCCCAGCGTGCGCAGGGAGACATAGGGTTCCGCAAGGCCCCATTGGGCGATCGCAAGCTGGCCCATGTAGGTGGCTCGCGTCAGGCGGCTCGCGCGATCGTTGCGACCGTCCAGATCCTCGATCCATTGCTTCGCCAACTGCGCGGCTTGTGGGTATCGGGCTTTCGTGTTCAACAGGGACAGCCGAGTGGCGGCAACGAAGCCGCTGTCGTCGCGGTTATCGCCGAGGATCCGCTGCGCTTCGAAGGCGATGCGCTCTGCCCGTCCGTAATTCCCGATCACCGCGTAGCTGCGCGCAAGCGACGCCAGACTACGCGCCTTCAATACGGGATGTTGGGACAAGGGGAGCCTACGCAGCTCGGACTCGGTCTTTTCCAATAGCCGCTCGGAGGAAAAGGGTGTGCTTCCAAGACCCGCCAGGGTCGCGTTGCCGAGGGTAGAGGAAAAAAGAACACTTACGGTCGCGGCGGCTTCCGCCTCTCGCGCGGCGCTCAGCCGGTGCAGCACCGACACGCAGGTCACCCCCGCGAGGGCGAGAATCAACGCGCCGGAGACCAACACGGCCGCCGGATTGCGACCGACAAACTTGCCGGCGCGGTAAAAGAATCCGCGCCGCCGAGCCTTCACCGGACGATGTGTCAGATAGCGTTCCAACTCCTCGGCCAGTTCGTGCATGCTGGAATAACGGTCGCCGGGGCGGGCGGCGACCGCCTTCGCGGCGATGGCGCTGAGGTCGCCCGAAAGGCGCCGCGCGAGCGCGGCGGAATTTCTTTCGCCGCGATCGCGTGCCTGCTCGTCGGTGGCTTCGGCCGCCATCAATGCCAGCGGTTTGACCTCGCTGCTCGCAGGCCCCGGCATGATCGGCCAGAGCTTCGATTTGGATGTCGGCGTGCTCGCGCACAGCAGCTGATAGAGAAGCGCGCCGACTCCGTACATGTCGCTGGCGACACCATGCGCGCCTCCGGAAACAACTTCCGGGGCGGTGTAGTCTCTCGAAAACGCGACTTGGGGCGAATCGGCCTGGCCGCTTTCACTGAACAGCGAGGATATTCCGAAGTCCACCAACTGCACTTGCCCGGCTTCGGTTACCAGCAAATTCGACGGTTTGATGTCGCGGTGCACCACCCCATTCGCATGGGCATAGCCAATGGCGCTGCACGCTTGCAGAACCAGCCGAATACGCTCGGCGACCGTCGACTTGCGCGCGTCGCACCAGGTATCGATCGGGACACCCTCGACGAAGCGCATGGCGAACCATGGCATCGCGTCGGCATCGACGCCGCCGTCCAACAGCACCGCGATGCCAGGATGGTTCAGCGCCGCCAAATGGCGACGCTCGACCAGGATCGCTTCCAGCAATGAAGGCGAGACCGATCGCGCGCGGACGCATTTCAAGGCCACGCGCTGCTCATATTGGCCATCGGCGCGATGGGCCTCATAGACCGTTCCCATGCCGCCTTCGGCGACGACGCGATCGATTCGCCACGCTCCGAGTACGGAGCCGATACGCGAATCGGGCGACGCGGGCTCACGCGCCGAACGGACCGGCCAGCGGGACGCGATTTCCGGGGCCGGGACGTCCAGCGGGCTGGGGCTGCGCGAGGCCGCGACCAAGCTCAGCAGTGCGTCTAAAAGCTCGGGGTCGTGTTCGGACAGACTTTCGCGCATCCGCGACTGCTGGTCGTCGGGAAGATCGAGATAGTCGTGGAAAATCGCGAGTGCGCGAAGCTTGCTCTGACTCATCATTTTCCGGGCCGCGATGACGTGGCCGTTCGGTGCTTCCGCGTTCGCACTAGCTTTCTGGCTGAAGCATGCTGCTCAGGAACGCGCGCGCGCGCACCCAGTCGCGATGAACGGTGCGAGGCGTTACGTCGAGTGCCTCTGAAATTTCGGAGTCGTTCATTCCGGCGAAGTACCTCATCTCCACCACGGTGGCCAGCCTCGGCTCGGTGTCCGCAAGGCAAGTCAAGGCCTCATGAATGGCGAGCATTTCCTCCAGATCATTTTTTTGCGCGGCGTCGATCTCATGTTCATGCCATGAGGAAGAAGTTTCCGCGCCGCCATCGCTCACCGGGGCGGAAATGAATCTACGCGCCTCGTCGATCAAGGCGAATCGCATCGCTCTGGCTAAAATTGCGATCAGGTGAGATTTGCTCTTGTAGGTGGGATCGGATTTTATTACCCGAAGCCATGCCCGGCTGATCAGCGACGTCGGAGATCGATGCGATGAGGACCAGTGCCTGCGGATCTGGCTTTTCGCCAGCGCGTGCAGCTCGTCGTAAAGCTGCGCGTAAATCCGGTCCCAATATTCCGGGGCGTCGTCCTGCGCTTGGCTGATCAGCTGAGTGATCGCTCCCAGCGCCTCGTCCGAAACAGGTTCCGGCCACTCGGAAAAATAACCTGGCTGCCTGTCCAGTCCGCGCGGAGAGTCTGCGCCCATGTCCGAATCACCTCTGATCTGTCGATAGCTTCTTTTAATAGTTCGGGTTCGTCCAGGCCAGATCGGCTATGCCGCGCCAATATCCGTTTATATTCTTAAACAGGCTTCAGGATCGCAGAGTGGGGCCGCTCGTTGGCCGGAGCGAGCTGACCGCCGCCAGCCCAGATGAATTCGAGGCCACAGACCGGAATCGTGGATCAACTTTGCACTAAATCCGGATAACTACATTCCGCTGACTGCTGGACCGGCAAGCACTTGGCCTTGTAGTTCTCCGATTTCATGTCTATCCGCCGTCGCGCGTCGGACGCGCACTGCCCACTCGATCCCGCGCTTCCAGGTGCAGATCAATGCAGGCGATGCCCTGCCGAACGAAGTGGCTGCACACGGTGCGCCGACGGGTTCAGGGACAAACGCCATAGCGATCGTCCTTTACGCCGCCTGCGGACCCTTATCTGCGTCAGGCCCTCTTGCAAAGGCCGCCGGGCCGTTCTTGTCCGATTGCACGGCGTTCCACCGCGATGTCTGACTTCGGCCCCATCGCTCGATAACTAATGTAGCGATACGTGAGTTGATCGGGAGCAGGCGAGGGAGAGAGATGCGGATAGCGGCATGAAAGCTGGATGTACACAACCGCATGGCAGGGACCAGGCGCAGGCAGTTCTGTCCGTTCGGGGTTGAGCCTGAACGTGCAGCAGGGTTCTGCGCTTAGCGGCGCAGCGCCGTTGCCGCTGCAATTTCCGAAGGCCGGCAATGCCAAGGCATGTCCGCCAGGTCGACGTTCAATAAATTTTTCTGGGCGAGAGAGGCGCAAACAAATGCGCTTGGCGTGCCCGCATCTGAGAACCGGAGCTAATGACGCAATCCTTAGGCGGATCCATACCGAGCGACCATGGTCCTACGTCCGCACCGTCGCGGCGGTATCCGCAGTTGCTGTGGGGTACGGTGCTGGCCGTCATCAGCTTCGCCGCGCCCGCACAGGTACAGCGCACCTTCGTCAACCTGGGCTTTGAAACTCCGGTCATGGAGACGGCGGCCTGCGTGGGTTTCTACGTGGGGCCGCAACAGGTCACCGGTTGGAACACGACTGAGACCAACCAGACCGCCGGCGGCTGTGGCGTCACCCCCAATCCGGTCAGCGGCCCGGTGCTGGAGCTGTGGACCAACAATGCCAACGGAGTGAGCGTGCGTACCGGCAACCAGCATGCCGAACTCAATGCCTACACCGCTTCGCGTGTGTTCCAGAACGTCTGCCTGACCAACGGCGAGGTCATCGACTGGCGTCTGAGCCATCGCGGCCGCGACTCGGCTACGTTGCCGGACGTGATGGATTTCGGCATCAACGCCGGCGGCAGCACCGGCTCGGCCATCACCACCCAGGTCGCGCGCATCGGTACCACCAACGACGGCACCGACCGGATCAACAGCGCCGGCGCGGCGCAGCCGTCCTTTGCCAGCCTGGGCACCTTGACCATCGGCAACACCGTCAATGGCTGGCGCGACTACAGCGGCAGCTTCACTTACAGCGGCGCCAGTGGCGTGCAGCAACTCAGCTTCGCCGCGGTCACCAGCGCGCTGGGCAATATCACCTCGGGCAACTTCCTCGACGAGATCCAGGTCACCCTGACCCCGTACCTGGAATTCGACCCGACCTCCTTCACTGTGCGCGAAGGTACGCCCGGCACCCTGCCGCAGTTGCGGGTGATCGGCACCGTGCCGGCCGGCGGCATCGTCGTGCCGGTGCAGATCACCGGCGGCACCGCCACCGCCGGCAGCGACTACACCGTCAACAACGGCACCGCGACTCAGGTCAACGTGGCGATTCCGGCCGGCACCTACGACAGCCAGACTTTTGCGCTGCCGATCACGATCGTCGATGACAACCTGATCGAGAACAACGAGACGGTGACGTTCACCGTGCAGCCCAGCGCGGCTGCCTACACGCTGAGCTCGACCTCGACGTGCAACGCCGCGGCGCAGGTCAACGCGACCCTGACCATCGTCGATAACGATGTCGACCTGGCCACGACCAAGACGGTGACCAACGCGGCGCCGTCGCCGGGCACCACGACCCAGTTCACCGTCGACTTCTTCAACAACACCTCGCGCCCGACTACGGCTGATGCCACCGCCCACGACGCTTCGGTGAATCTGGCCGACGCGGTGCCGGCCGGGCTGACGTTCACCTCCTGGACCTGCGCGGCCAGCGGCGGCGCGACCTGCCCGACGGCGAGCGGGACCGGCGCGATCGCCGGCACCCCAACCTTGCCGGCCGGCGCCGCCGGCAGCGCCGGCGGACGTCTCACTTACACCATCACCGCGACCCTGGGCGCCGGCCAGTGTGCGGCGATCGCCAACACCGCCACGATCTCCGCGCGCGCGCCGGTGGCCGAAGGCGCATCGGCGCAAAGCGGCTTCAACACCCCCGCGCCCGGCGGCAGCGCCAACAACAGCGCGAGCGTGTCGGTGGACGCGGTGTGCACGGCGTTGTCGCTGCGTAAGTCCGACGGCGCGACCACCTACACGCCCGGAGCTTCGGGCACCTACGTGCTGACCGCGTGCAACGCCGGCCCCGACGCGGCCAACGGCGCAACCATCGCCGACACGTTGCCGAATGGCGTGCGCTTGTCGGGGCCTTGGTCGTGCACCGGCAGCGGCGCGGTGCCGGGCACCTGTCCGGCCAGCGGCGGGGCGGTCGGCGGCAACAGCGTCAGCGTCGGTGGCGTGGTGCTGCCGAACAACGGCTGCGTCGCGGTGAGCGTGCCGGTGACCTTCAGCGCGAACCCAGCGGACTACTGAACCAGCAAGAGGTTGGCCGCCGTCTGTTGGCCTTGAGTGCAAGCCCGATTTTCCGTGGCCTTTCGTATCGGGGGCTGAACTTGATCACGCGATTTTTCGCGATGCTGTGCCGCAAGAATCTCAATCGAACTACTGTCGTTGTCTTCCATGGAGTTCAATGCTATGAACGTTGCGCGTCATTCGCCTTACCGGATTTATCGCAGAGGCTTCCATGCTTGATTTTATTGTCCGCTCTATTTTAGACGGCTTGTTTTCGACCCCCCAGGTCGCCATCACCTGGATAGCTGGGGCCGTGATTTCGGCACTTATCGCAATGCGCCTTTTTCGTAGTCGAGAGAAGCTCGCGGCGTTTTTGATTCCGACGATCTGGATGATCGGGTACGGCGGATACAACTTCGCTCGTTATGGTGGAGATGGTCAGTTCGGCATATTTATTTTTCTCTTGTTCATAACGTCGATGGCAGCCAGCATCCTGGCGGTGCTGTTGGTAGTCATCTGGCGACGCTTCGCCAGCCGGCGCGGTTGACGTCATCATCGGACTTCAGTAGTTGCCGCCGTTCGTGCTCGCAGGACTTGATGCGCTACAGCAACTCCAACGAACGCGCGATGCGTTGCGCGTCGTCACGCTCACTCGTCGCCTGGCTGTCGCACGCTGTTGCAAGTAGATCGGCGGAAGCGGGCGCGCTCTACTGTGCCCCGTGTTTTCCAGTCCCGGAGCGATTGCGCGACTCAGGCCGGCGGACCAAGGCCGACCTTTCATTGGTTCAATAGTCCGCCGGGTTCGCGCTGAAGGTGACCGGCACGCTTACCGTCACGCAGCCGTTGTTCGGCAGCACCACGCTGCCCACGCTGACGCTGTTGCCACCGACCGCGCCGCCACTGGCCGGACAGGTGCCCGGCACCGCGCCGCTGCCGGCGCACGACCAAGGCCCCGACAAGCGCACGCCGTTGGGCAAGTTGTCGGCGATGGTCGCGCCGTTGGCCGCATCAGGCCCGGCGTTGCACGCGGTCAGCACATAGGTGCCCGAGGTGCCTGGCGTGTAGGTGGTCGCGCCGTCGGATTTGAGCAGCGACAAGGCGGTGCACACCGCGTCCACCGACGCGTTGGCGCTGTTGTTGGCGGCGCCGCCGGGCGCGGGCGTATTGAAGCCGCTTTGCGCCGAAGCGCCCTCGGCCACTGGCGCGCGCGCGGAGATCGTCGCGGTGTTGGCGATCGCCGCGCACTGGCTGGCGCCGAGGGTCGCGGTGATGGTGTAGGTGAGTCGCCCGCCGGCGCTGCCGGCGGCGCCGGCCGGCAGGGTCGGGGTGCCGGCGATCGCGCCGGTGCCGCTCGCCGCCGGGCAGGTCGCGCCGCCGCTGGCCGCGCAGGTCCACGACGTGAACGTCAGCCCGGCCGGCACCGCGTCGGCCAAGTTGACCGGCGCGTCGTGGGAGGTGGTGTCGGCGACGGTCGGGCGCGAGGTGTTGTTGAAGAAGTCGACGGTGAACTGGGTGGTGCCGCCCGGGGTCGGCGTCGCGTTGCTGACCGACTTGGTCGCGACCAGGTCGACGTCGTTGTCGAGGATGGTCAGGGTCGCGCTGGCCTGCGCCGCCGCGGAGCAGGTCGAGGTCGAGGTCAGGGTGAAGGAACCCGGCACGGGCTGCACGGTGAAGGTCACCGTCTCGTTGTTCTCGATGACGTTGTCGTCGACGATCGCGATCGGGATCGGGAAGGTCTGGTTGTCGTAGGTGCCGGCCGGAATGACCAGATTCACCTGGGTCGCGGTGCCGTTGCTGACGGTGTAGTCGCTGCCGACCGTCGCGGTGCCGCCGGTGATCTGGATCGGCACGGTGATGCCGCCGGTCGGCACGGTGCCGATCACCCGGATCTGCGGCAGGGTGCCGGCCGTGCCTTCGCGCAGGGTGTAAGTGGTCGGGTCGAACTCCAGATACGGAGTCAGGGTCACCTGGATCTGGTCGAGGAAGTTGCCCGAGGAGATATTGCCCAGCGCGCTGCTGACCGCGGCGAAGCCCAACTGCTGCACGCCGGTGGTACCGCTGTAGGTGAAGCTGCCGTTGTAGTCGCGCCAGCCGCCGGTGGTGCCGCCGATGGTCAGCGTGCCCAGGGCGGCGAACGACGGCTGCGCCGCGCCGGCGCTGTTGATCCGGTCGGTGCCGTCGTTGGTGGTACCGATGCGCGCGACCTGGGTGGTGATGGCCGAGCCGGTGCTGCCGCCGGCGTTGATGCCGAAATCCATCACGTCCGGCAACGTAGCCGAGTCGCGGCCGCGATGGCTCAGACGCCAGTCGATGACCTCGCCGTTGGTCAGGCAGACGTTCTGGAACACACGCGAAGCGGTGAAGGCATTGAGTTCGGCGTGCTGGGTGCCGGCGCGCGCGGTCACGCCGTTGAAGGCGTTGGCCCACATCTCCAGCACCGGCCCGCTCGGCCCGGTCAGCACGCCGCAACCGACGGCCGCGTTGCTGCCCTCGGTGGTGTTCCACCCGGGCACCTGGGTCTGGGCGATGCGGAAACCCACGCAGGCCGCGGTGCCCAGGTTGGGCTGCTCGAAGCCGAGATTGACGAAGGTGCGTTGCACCTGTGCCGGCGCCGCGAAACTGGCCGCGGCGAGCACCGTGCCCCAAAACAACCGTGAATACCGCCGCGACAGCTCAGCCGTCGAACCATGATCGCTGAGCATAGCCATCCCAAGATTGAGCCATTGGTCCCGACTCACGGATGCCGGGTACACCAAGCGCATTTTTTACGCTTTCTTAGGTAGAAAAAATGTGCGGGAAGTCAAAACAGCGGACCCTTCCTTGGCGACGCCGGCCATCGGGGAATTCCCCGGGCATGGCGACTGGGCGTCGCTCAACAGAGAGCAGGGCCGCATGCGTAGACTCAAGCGAAGCATCGTGCCCATTGAATATTTCGAGTCCACTCGGCTGAATTGAGTCGCCCTGGACTTGATTTCACGTTCTGGCGGAGATGTTGATCGCGAAAAAATTCGCTTGACCAGTTCACAGCCGTCGCCGCGCAAGCACGATCACGATGCGGGCTCACGAAACCGCGCGGGAGATGCTCCATTGGCGGTCCCGGAAAATCCATGAGCGTTCCCATCTTTTTCACAACAGTCCCGCGGGCATCCGATCGTCCCTACGGCAGATCACCGGCTCGTAGTGTTGAGATCGGTTCTCGCCATCCGCAATTCGCGGAATACCTAAAGCCCGATGATGGACGAACGTGAGCCGAGGACGCTTCGAAGCCCGGATACAGGCTTTGAAGTTGTCCTGGAAAGCTAGATCTGTCTGGCTTTGCTCCCTGATGTGAAGCGACTGGTTTGAACTTGGCAGTGTTGGGCGCATCAAATTCAGCCATCAACCGCGGCGCCTGAGCCGAGCCGCGAAGGGACTCCGGCTTGAATGCATTGCTGGGCGGCGTGATCGGACGTTCGCGTCGACGTCGCTCAACTCGCGGTACTTTCCCGCGCCGCGATGTCCTCGACGATCGTATCGATCGCCGCTTCCATGGCGTTGGCGGTCTGGTCGCCGCTCTGGTTGGTGATGACGAAGATGCCAAGATCGTATTTCGGCACGATGTAGATGTAGCACTGCGACCGCGGCACGCCGCCGTGATGCGCGTAATAAACACCCTTCAAGCGGTCGCCGGCGACGATGTTCCAGAAATAGCCGATGCTGAACTCGGAATCGAATTTGACCAAGGTTCGATGCGATTCCGTCACGACAGGGCCGTTGGCCAACTGGAACTTCAGGTACTTCATCATGTCCGGGACGGTGGCCTTCACATTCCCGGATGCGCCCCAGGGCAACTGCGGCATCGGCGTGGTCGGAACCGGGTTGTCGCTGTGGTAGCCGATCGCCAGCCGGTCCGCTTCGGCATCGCCGAGCCTGATACGGATGTCCGTCATCGCCGCCGAATCGCGGAAGAATTCGCGTAGCAGCGACTCGTAGTCGCGCTTGTAGACCGTTTCGAGGATATGCGCGGTCAGTTCTGTGCCGGAGCTGGAGTAGGCGTACTTCTTTCCAGGCATCCGCTGAATCTCGACAGCGTGCAGATCCTTGAAGAACTCGGCCTTGCCGTAGTGCGCGTAGATGGCATTGAGCTCGCCGGGCGTGCGCCGGTCGGTGAAGTCGGCGAGTACCGTATTCGCGCGCTCGGGCAACATATTCGGCAGACCGCTGGTATGCGACAGCAGGTGGCGGATGCGGATGGGCTCGCCCTTGAACTGCAGATTCGGATAGGGCTCGCTCAGATACATCTGGACGTCGTCGTCGAGACTCAGTTTGCCTTCCAGCGCGGCATTGGCGACAAGGGTTCCGGCAAGGGTCTTGCTGAGCGAGCCGATTTCGTAAAAGGTCGCGTCGGTCGGAGGATTCGGATTCCCGGCCTGCATATCGCCGCGATGGCGGATGATTTCCTTTCCTCGGTACACGACGCCGATCGAGGTCGAGTGAAGCAGGGGCTGCTTTATCAACCTGGCCGCGACTTCATCAATCCCGGTTTCCAGGTCTTTCGCCGGGGTGTCCACGCGCCCGCAGCCTGCGATCGAGAGAGCGACGGACAATATCAAGCAGCCAAGCCGCAACCTGTTTCGAACCACCATCGAACTCGCTTGCATGCGTCGGCGCCGAGAGGGGATATGAAAAGGGCGCTCAATATAGCCGAGCGCCGGAAAGATGGCGCCCGCGTCATTACCCGGCGAAGCACGGACGCGAGGAGGCGACCGGGATGGCGATCGAGCTGCTCGGGAATAGCGCGCCGCATCGAATGCCATCGAAGAAAACCCGGACGACTCCTAGGGAGTCGTCCGGGCGCAAAACGCCGGGTGGTGCCCGCTCTTCCCGGGCGATGCCCGTTACTCGCGTGTGGATCCGGCGCGATCGCACGCCGCTGCACACCCGCGCCTTCCCTGGCGCAGCTTTCAGCGTTGCTCAGATGATGGGAGGTCCGTAAACCGAATTCAGGAGCGGTTTCCCGTCGTAGACGGGCGGGCAGGGGGTTTCGAACTGGACGACCACCCCTTGGTAGTAGCACGTCCACACGTCGTGCTGCACGCCGATGGGCGGCTGTGGCGGCTGTGGCGGCTGTGGCGGCAGCACGCCGCCACCGGGCGGACGCGCCAACGCGCTGCCGACAGTGAAGGCGGATGCGGCAACCAGAACGAGCGTCAACAGCGTCTTCGTGACTTGTTTCATGACGAATTCCTTTTGTTGGAGTGGATGAGTGACTCGACACGGTTGCGGCCGCAACTGCAGCGATTAGGGGTGCGCCACAGGTGGCTGTCAACGGCGCACCTGGCCGATATTTACAAAAAATTTACATTTCAGAACCGGGCATGACGCATGCCCGTCCGGCGCGCGTCGCCTTGCCCGTGGCAGCCGCGGATGAAATCAGAGGACGAAGCCTGCGCGCCGAGTCGACAAGATCGATGGCAAGACATCGGCCAAGCGAAGCCATCTAGGAAAAAAATCCAAGCTTCGTTGCGCGCGCGCCGGACTTGTTTGCAAGTCATCAGTGCACGTGGACGATTAGCGGGATGTCGGGCCGAGCTGCACGCACGCTATCGTAGAAGCACGCTCACCTTTGATTGTCGAACAGGTGATGAGTGCGCGCCGGCTACCGTCGAGATGTAACGGCACGTGGCCATGGCCTGCGCGCAGGCGCGGGGCAACGATATCCGTACCTGAATTGTTAAGGACGTGCAGCTCTTACTACTCGTTCTGTCTTCGACTGTGTGCGCATCGAGGGGAGAAGAAATAGAACGCTCGAACGTGCTGGTCGGCGGCCAGAATTCATGGCGCCTAGCAAAGCTCGGTCTCAGCATTTGAGACTGACCGATCTTAGTCTGAGCGCGTGAACATCCTCGACAAGCTTGCCATTCTCGCCGACGCCGCCAAATACGATGCGTCCTGCGCTTCCAGTGGCGCCGACAAGCGCAATTCCGTCGGTACGGGCGGTGTCGGCAGCACCGAGGGCATGGGCATCTGCCATTCGTATACGCCGGACGGACGCTGCGTTTCGCTGCTCAAGATCCTGCTGACCAATTTCTGCACGTTCGACTGCTCGTACTGCGTCAACCGTGTTTCCAGCAACGTGCGCCGCGCGCGGTTCCTGCCGGAAGAAGTGGTTCGCTTGACCCTGGACTTCTACAAGCGCAACTACATCGAGGGCCTGTTCCTGTCCAGCGGCATCATCCGCGACAGCGATTACACGATGGAGCAGTTGGTCGAGGTCGCGCGCTCGTTGCGCGAAGACCATAAGTTCGCGGGCTACATCCACCTCAAGACCATTCCGGACGCGACGCCGGAGTTGATGGCGGCCGCGGGCCGCTACGCCGATCGGCTCAGCATCAATGTCGAGCTGCCCACCGAAGGCGGCCTGGCTCAGTTGGCGCCGGAAAAAAGTCAGCCTCGCATTCGCGCCGCGATGGGCGATCTGCGTTGGCGCATCGAGGAAGGCAAGGAAGCGCGCAAGGCCGCGCCGACCAAGCGGGCCAAGCCGCCCCGGTTCGCGCCGGCCGGGCAGAGCACGCAGATGATCGTCGGCGCGGACGATGCCGACGACCGCGCGATCCTGACCACCACCGACAACCTGTACGGCAATTTCCGTCTGCGTCGCGTCTACTACTCCGCCTTCAGCCCGATTCCCGACGCCTCGTCGAAACTGCCGCTGCAGTCGCCGCCGCTGCAACGCGAAAATCGGCTGTACCAGGCCGATTGGCTGCTGCGCTTCTATGGGTTCGGCGTGGACGAAATCGCGCCGGCGGACAACGGCGGCATGCTCGACCTGGATATCGATCCCAAGCTCGCCTGGGCCTTGCGTAATCCGGGGCAGTTTCCGATCGACGTGAACACCGCGCCGATGGAGATGCTGCTGCGCGTGCCGGGCATGGGCACGCGCAACGTGGCGCGCATCGTGCAATCGCGCCGGCACGCCCGCTTGCGCGTCGCCGATCTGCAGCGGTTGCGGGTACCCATGAAGAAGGTGCTGCCGTTCGTCAGTCTGCTCGATCATCATCCGCGCTCGCGGCTCGACGATCCGGCGCGGTTGCGCGCGCAACTCGCGCCGCGCCCTCGGCAGATCGGTCTGTTCGACTGAGCCACGCCGGGATGCATACGGTACGACTGGAACTGCCCTGGGACGCGGACGAGTGGCGCAAGCACGCGCGCGAGGCCTTGTGCGCGGGCGTGGCGCCGGAAGCGATCTCGTGGGCCGGCGAGGCGCAAAGCGGCCTGTTTTCGGGCGGGCCGAACCCGCTGACGCCGGTCCGCGCCGCGCCGTGCGTGTCGCGCGAGTTCCTGTCGCTGATCGAGGCCGTGCTGTGCCACCGCGATCCGCACCGTCACGGCCTGCTGTACCGGCTGCTGTGGCGCATGGCCGAAGGCGAAGGCGGCTTGCTCGAGCGCGCGACCGATCCCGATGTGCACCGCGCCCGCGAATTGGAAAAATCGGTGCGCCGCGACAATCACAAGATGAAGGCGTTCGTGCGCTTTCGCGAAGTGCCCGGCGAGACGGATGCCTTCGTCGCGTGGTTCGAACCCCAGCACTACATCGTCGACCGGGTGGCCCCGTTCTTCGCCCGCCGTTTCGCCGGCATGCGCTGGGCGATCCTCACGCCTTACCGCAGTGCCTGGTGGGACGGAACCCGCTTGGGGCTCGGCGCGGGCGCCAATCGCGACGACGCTCCGACCGACGACGCCAACGAGGGGCTGTGGCGCGTCTACTACGCCAACATCTTCAATCCGGCCAGACTCAACCCGCGCATGATGCGCCAGGAAATGGCGCAGAAGTATTGGAAGCATCTGCCCGAAGCGCATTTGCTGCCGGACCTGATTCGCACTGCCGGGCCGCGCGTGCAGGCGATGGCCGAACGCATGCCGCAGGCGCCGCGGCGAAAAATTCCAGTTCAGCCGGCCCAGCAGCCCGCTGCTGATCATGAGGGCATGCCGGGATTGAAGCTCGCCGTCGGCCAATGCCGGCGTTGCCCGTTGTGGGAGCCCGCCACCCAGGCGGTGATGGGCGAAGGACCCGGTCGCGCCAGGATCATGGTGGTAGGCGAGCAGCCGGGCGACGAGGAAGACCTGACCGGCCGACCCTTCGTCGGCCCCGCCGGCAAGCTGTTCAATCGCGTGCTCGACGCGTTGGGGATCGATCGCGAAACCCTCTACATCACCAACGTGGTCAAGCACTTTCATTTCCAGCAGCGCGGCAAGCTGCGAATGCACGTCAATCCCCTGGCCCGGCATGTCAATGCCTGCCTTCCGTGGCTGAAACACGAATTGGCCATCCTGCGTCCCGACGTCGTGGTCTGCCTGGGCGCGACCGCCGCGCGCGCGGTATTGGGAACGCGATTTCGATTGACCGACGAGCGCGGCCAATGGCGAACCCTGCCCGGTGGACAACGCGCGTTCGCCACGGTACATCCCGCCGCCGTCCTGCGCGAGCCGGTGGCGACGCGCGAGGCCTTGCTGCTCGGGTTCGAACGCGACCTGGCGCTGTTGAACGATATACCGTCGTAACCGTGGACGGATGCCGCGATGGCTTGCACAGAAGACGAAGTACGGTCGGAGTGTCACTGACTTCTTGATACCCGGCCTGGCTAGGCTCACCGCTCGCAAGAGCGGTTCGATAGGTACAAGACAGTCGTCAAGCAGGGCTGGCGCAGAATCTATTTCCTGGCCGAACCGTGAAGCGGATTCGGCTTAAATGCCTGGACCACTATGATGCGGTGCAGGGGTGGGCCGTTGAAATTCCACTCTGATCCCTGTTCTTGACCTAGCATTTGAGCGCGCGAGGCGCTACGGAGTCGGCGACTCGGTCGATTCAGATTCGCACTGTCGCTTCAAAGCAACTAGCGCGACTTCCCAGTAATAGTTCATATGCCCATACACCGCATAATTACCTAGTCGGCTCAACGTGAGCTCAACCTCCGTTCCCACTTCCGTTTCCATTAAATCTAACCGAATGACGACATGGTTCTCGGGAACGTCGGGCAGGACCCTCCGTGACAGCGAGTTCCAGTGTGTGTACTCAAGTATTCGTGCGGGCTCGAAGGCTTGAACCCGACCGCTGTTTTCAAAGCGCAACCGACCATGCAGAACACCGCGTAGCACGATCGGGCCACCGACGGTCCAATCCGTATCCAATTCCAATGGTTCGTCGGACATCCAGCGCAAGGCTAGAAGGGGATCGGTCAATGCACGCCACACCGTCTCTGGAGGCGAGGCTATCCTTATGTGCTTGATTACACGATCAGGGAAGGTGGTGGTCGATTCGGAGCTCATGACCGATCGTACCCGCGAATTCGCGCCAGTAGCGGATCGATACCTCACACGAACCGTTTCGCCCAGGAGAAGGTAGGGCACGCCATGTGTCAGCAGCGCATCAAGAAGAACGATCCAAGGATAGAACACAGAGCGAAGCGGCTTCGGCTTGGATGAATTATCAGCTCTTCTGCTCGTAAGCGAGGGCCATTGACCCAAGGACAGCAGTTTCCGACTCTGGTCGATCAGTGGAGGTGTCAGACAGCACGGTGGACACGATATAGAACTCTGTGTCATTGCGAATCTTGCCGCGACGAAGAATGGCTTTTAAGAGCTTGGACTGGTGCGCAAGCAGTTGAGTCAGAGTGGGCGCACCAGCTTGGCGAAGCGCCTCATCAATCCGGGCAATTTGCTCCGGGTCGTAGTCCATGACGCTCTCTAGGTTATCGTTGATTGCCTGCTTTAGGCCGGATAGCGCTCGAGAGCGGCCAAGCTTCTGCTCAATGACAGCCAAGGCATTGACTGGGTGGTGAGGGTGATCCGCCGCAAAGAATTGGTTTGGGGAAATTTTGGTTTCCCAAGCCTCAAAGAATCGCTTGAGCTCAGCGTACTCGCGCAACTTTTTTTCGGACATCTGTCGAGGCATATGCGGGGCCTTGCGCCTGAATTGACGGAGCCGCGAAGCGGCTTCGGCTTGAACGACTTGTTAGGGCGCGACTACGACAGAGGCGCCTCGCATGAAGTAATGCGGGGGTATGCCGGGAACCGCACAGTCATGGACGCTACAGTCTGATCCGCGAACGCCCTTAACGAACTCGAGCCTGCCGCTGGCGATGATCTGGGTGCCTGGATTGATCTTGCTAGGTACTTGAAACGGATCGAACAAATAGACGTACCAACCTTTTGAACTGATGGCGTTGGCGAGCTTGCCAATTGTGTAGCTTCCCTTAAGTTCAACTTGATGCCCGACCCGTTTTGCTAATGGTCCATTAGGTTTGTCCTGGCCAACGGTCGAGCACGAGGTTAGGAGAAGGAGCGAAAGCAGAAACGCTCTAGACATGTTCCGAGCCTCATAGTGATCGAATTGGGGCGAGCCGCGAAGCGGCTTCGGCTTAGTATTGGACGACTATGGTGTTTCAGGGGGGGCTTGAAAGTGCACTCTGACCCCTGTTTCTGAAATGATTTGGCTGCGCGGGGGACTGTCTTCCGCCGCGCCAGATGCTTGACAGGCTGATAGGGAAAGCTAGGCCCTCCGCAGGCAGCATAGAAGCGCTTGGTCTTCATCAAGCTGGGATCGGCCCAGCTTGCAGTTCCGACAAGGATCCGAGCCATTTGGCTGCCCTACGCCTACGAAAGCAAGAACGTATCACCTTGGCTATTTGGCTGCCTCGATGTTGCCCTTTACGGTCTAACGCCTCGTAGCCGGAGCCGTGAAGCGGCCCCAAGGTGCCCCCCATGCACAGCTACTCCGGAAAAGGTGGCGACTTATATGGGCGGTAGGCATAGAATCTGATCGAGCAGTCGCGGCACATACGCGCTACTGCAGTAACGGCACTTGGGGGTTCAGTGCGGTACATCGCTCTTTCCTAGGTGCCTCCGTTAAGGACGACGTGCTGAGGGGGAAGCATGTACAACTACGGGCCGCAACTGGACGCAGAGACCGTTGCGTGGCTGGAAGGCGGCGCGCACTTACCTGAAATGCTGGTAGTGCATCTGGCTGACAAGGAGGAGCGCCACTACAAGATTCTCGACCGAGACGAACATAGCATCGTCGCCGCACTGCGATTCGGGCGGCGTGGTCGGAAGGGCTTCGTACTGCGCGTTCAAGACGTCGCCACTGGCGACGAATACGCGGCGAAGCTCTGCATTCCAGAAGACTATTCGGATAAACCTCCGCTCACGGAAATCGAGTTTGGCCGCGCGCTCAGTGACATACAGGACCTGGTTCTTCTACCAAAACTTGTCGGCGGAGTAGATCGTTTCGAGAGCGAGCCGTCCCGCGAAAAGCGGCGCTGGGTCTGCTTCATCAGCGACTGGCTGAAGGGCGAAACGCTACGTGATCTCATCGACAATAGCCCGGATAAGATCACGCCCGCGCTGTTCGCCCAGGTGGCAGAGGATTTGATCACTGCCGTACTGGTGATGGAGGGACGTGGGTTCAAGCACGACGACCTCAATCTCGGCAATCTCATGATCCAAGAGGCGAATGCCACACTGGCGGCTATCAATCCCGTCCGTGCAACAGGCCGTCTGAGAATCATTGATCTAGGAAGCATGAAACCATTCGACAGAGCGACTGCGAAATCAGACGATGACTGGTCTCTGACAGCGAAATGTTTAGCCGAACTGCACAATGAGATGCACAGGAATCGGTTACTGGCATCGCAGTACCCTTCTTTCCTCAAGAACATCCGGGCTTTCATCCAAGATCTCGCGGACGAGCCAGGCAGGAAGTTCCCCGATCCCGGTGACTACGTTCGACGGATCGGTCAGGCGAAGCAACTGATCACCATCGAGCCACGGGCAGCGAAGGACTTCCAGCCATTGGAGGCGATCAGTGCCGAGCACCTTGCAGATGATCAAATTCTTCTGCAGCTTTTCGTGAAGCACCTGCCATGGCTTTCACTGGTGCAGCAACCGAACCCATGCGTTTTGATTGGGCCGCGTGGTTGCGGTAAATCAATGGTGTTTCGCTACATGGCGACCAAGACGCACATCACGTCGAAAGAATCGAACACAGAGGTGCTCAAGGAAAGCGGAATTTTCGGCGTGTACGTAGGCTGCTCGAGCGATCTGGGCCACGATCTGGTCTGGCTAGGCCGCAAGCGCGAGGGTATGGATGCGTATGTTGATCAGATCATGGACTACTTCAACCTCGTGGTGGCTCGTGAGCTGATGCGTGCACTAGCAAGCGCTGCAAGTGCGACATTCTTCAGTGAGGCCCTTGGCCTAACCGAGGAAAATAAATTTAAGGTGGCCGCTTTTCTTGAAGACGCACTGAAACAGGACATGCGAAGGGTTCATGTCAGTGGCATGGAGGTGTTCCAGTCCTGTGCAGATAATATCGACAGACTCAGGCTCAGATTGGCGCGAGAGATGCGGTCATCACCCGGTCCTGGAGTCGGAACCGGTGCCACCTTCTTGAGGGATCTGTGCGCCGTGATTGTCGCGTCGATGCCGGCATTCGAAACTTACAAGATCACCTTCCTGCTGGATGACTACACAGAGCATCGAATCTCGAAGGGAGTACAAGAGATCCTTAACGGAATCGTGTTCCAACGCGTGCCGTGCATGGTATTCAAGGTATCCAGCGAACCATACGGATTTGACTCCGCCACTTTCTTCAGTTCGCGAGTGGACCCAACCCGCGAGTATTCAGAGATTGATGCCGGAACTAAGTGTTTAGAGATGTCCGCCACGGACAGACGACGCTTCGTGACGGAGCTGCTGAATGCTCGCCTGAAGACTGCGAAATACCTCGGCCGCGCCGAGACGCTAATAGGTGAAAGCGACTGCAGCACGGATCCGAAGCTTGCCGCGGCTATTCGTACGCAGCGCAAGGGGAGGCAAACCTACTACAACGGGCTGGACGTTCTATCGAATGCATGGAGTGGTGACGTCGCGACGGTGCTGCACATTGTGGGCAACATGTTCGCGGACGCAGGTATCGGTTCCCAGTCTGAGACGCGCATTTCGAATGCGGTTCAGCACGACTCAATTGTTCGTGTCTCTAAAGGTCTGCGCGGCCGAGTGCAAGGCCTTTCCCCTTTCGGAAAGGAGATGAACAACGTACTGACCGCCTTTGGTGATCTGGCGGCCAAGCTACTGATCGAACACAAAGCCAAGACACGCAAGGGCGCGGAAGGACTCAATCGAAAATACAGGATTGAGTGGACACTACCTCCTGGGGCGGACACCGAATCAGAACTAGCAAGGCTTGACTCTACTGGCCAACTATATCGCCTGTATAAGGAACTGATCCGTCGAGCGGTTTTCCACGAAAGCCAGCAAAGCCGCGGCAAGGAGGGCCCTGATCGACGAACAATACGGCTGCAGCTGCGCAGTTCGCTCTTGCCCAGCTTCGGCACATCGCTGATCCATGAGAACCACCTGAAGATTGACAGGGTCGAGGACTTCGGAGAGTTCCTAACGAACTCAAAGCGCTGGGCTGAAGCGGTCATCGCACGTTACAGCACGCCGAGCGACATGTTCGGCGACGGTCTTTTCGACGAGGAGATTGGCGATGAATGATCGTAAGATTTTCATCGTGAGGACGGTTGCCACAGCGGATTGCCTTATTGATCTGCCCGTGCTCGAACGGTATGCGCCCACCGACCAGCCGATTGACCTGTTCGTAACTGCCAAAGGGTTCGAGGAACGTGTACTCGCGTTCCCGCAACGTCTCGCTGACGAGGGCTGCGTTGTCGCACGGGCGATCCTTGTGGGGGGCTATCGCACCAACCTATCCGACAACGAACAGCGTTATGCCGAGCTGAAACCATTGCTGACAGTGCTCCGAGCTCCAATCGTCGAATTCGATGCGGACGACTCGCTGGAAGTGATGTCTTCCATTGAGGCGATGCTGAACGAAATGCCCGCAGGCGCCCCGGTGCATGTGTCATTCGACCTTAGCGGAGCGTCGTCGACTCTGATCTTAGCGGTTATGGCGGCATTGACTCGCGCATCTACGCAAATTGTGCTTACCGTGCTGTATGCGACGGCTGCTGTCTATGATCCGCCCGACGGCGACGCCGGTGAACCGTTGGTACTAAGGGATCTGAGGGAGGAGGGCGTCGGCAATCATCCGCTTAGTGTTCCCTTCGCGGGACATCATCACGATCACCTGCCGGTTTCGGTGATAGCGCTTCCGTCGATGTATACCGATCGCCTGGAGGCCTGCCTCGCCCACCTAAGCGTGGGGCCTATGACTGGCTCGCCCGATAATCTTTACTGGCTTCTCCCTTCGACTGGTGTGGAGGAGCACAAGTGGAGGCAGAGCAATACCCGACGCGCGGTGCAAGCGCTGATGCTAAGACTGCTGGGCCGCGAGGGCGAAGAAGTCGAGGCCGAGGTCATCCGCCCGGACGACATGACGACCTGCGACGTGTTGGACTACGCAGAAACGATGCGCCTGCTGGTAACGCGTATAGATGATCTTTCTGGCAGAAACATCTCGATAGTTCATATGGGAAGCAAGTTACAAGCAATTGGAGTTTCGTTAGCGGCTGCAGCGCGCAGCGAAGTCGCCGTGCTGACGGCTCGGCCAGCGTCTTTTAATGCCAAGAAGTATTCGTCAGGGACTGGCTCGCTGTACGCGCTCCATTTCCAAGACTTGGGTGCGATTCGAAAGGCGATCGCCGACATTGGAACACTCAAAGTGGAAAGCCCATGAGCGCTTCAACGATCAGCAAACTACCCTGGACAAGCCTGGTAGGCATGAAGGGACAAACAATTCTCTGTGTCACGACGCTAAGCCATCGTCGCTTCGTGGACGACGCCATTCAGATGGTCGGACTTCCTGTAGGAGCCAGACTGCTCCTGCGATACCGAAAGCGGTATGTGGCTCCGGGGCTATGGGCTGCAGCAAAGGAAGAACAACCGAGCGAATGGCATGTGTTGCTTGTTCTGGCTGCGAGCGTGGATGGAGTGGACCGCTATGAGCCTCTGCGTATAGGCAAGATTTCCAGGTTAACGATCTCTGGCGAGATCCTAACTATAGAGGTCGCGTTGGGTGGGTATGCGGCTGATGGAGGCTACGTTTGGCCACAGATCGCTAAGATGGCAAAAAATCTTCCCAAGGCTCTTTCCGGCGACGGCGACCGCGCGGGCCAATACCTGCAGTGTTTGCCGACCTGTCCGTCGAACGTAATCATTGATGAGTCCGTGGATGGCTGGGAGCGCGCTGCCGACGCATTCTTCCCGCTAGATACGGATTCGTGCGTCCCCTTTCTCTTTATGATGCAGGGAGATAGCAACGTCTTCCGACGCTATCGCGACACCGGCGAATTGGCAATTGAGAGTGGAGCCAAGCTCGCGTGGAACGTGCACACGAAGTGCCCGCCGGAGGTTAAAGGTATAAAGAACCCGCTGGGAGAAGTGCTTTTCGAGGTTGCCTGCCCTCCCTTACGTATGGTCACGTCCAGACGAGTGCGGGTGGATTCGCGGCGCGACATGAAGCGGATGGAGCTCGCCAGCCAAGCCGTGTTTCGTACGGTGCATGGCCATATTTCAGTCAAGCTTATTACCTTCCGCGAGAAAGCCCACGAGGGAGTTCGGCCACCATCCGAGGGAATGCGCCCTGCATCAGAGCGAGAGTTGATCACCTTGTCCCGACACGATATTCCTGTCCGGGCGGGTTGGATCCTTCCCACGATCGCCTCGCTTTTGGCTGCGGGCGCTGCTGCGGCCGCCCTGCTGGACACGTCCGGATGGACTGCATGGGACAAGAACGGAATCGCGGTAGGCGCGGGAATCCTGGTGTTTTTAAGCTTGAGGTACGGTTTTCGGGGAGGCAGTTCATAAGAATTGGGCTATAGCAGCTTCCATCTGCTCACGCACATTAATTGAATGCCAGTCTGGACGACTCGCTACCCGCTTGAGGCACCAACGTTCCTTCCAGAAATCCGCCCATCCACTGTCATCGAAGCTCTCCATTTCTGGGAGCGCCCCCGTCTGGTGAACCTGCTGGAGGTTGGAAGCGAACTCAAAGATGAAAACTTCGCGTTCGACACCGTGGTTGAGGTAGGTACGCGGCACTCCGAGCTCGATCAGCGCTCGAGTGACGTTTTGCCAGCGCACTTTTGGGCCATGCCCAAAGCCAGCCGGAACGTGCATTTCATGATCCTTGAGCCAAGCGACGATGTGCGGGTACAGGGATTCGAGGTGAACGGTCCCATAACCCTTTGTGTAGCCGAGGGGCTTGGCGAGCGCTCTACTTCCAAAGTTCAGACGGTTGTAAATCGAACTGCGTCCGAACGCACTGGACGTCGTGATTGCGAGCAACGGCTGGGAGAGGCGACAGCCTTCCATCACCGTCTCCGCGGCCCCATAGGCCCTCCAGTACGCTTGCCTGATCTTCTCCGAATGAAGGAAGCCTGCGACCAGCTTCCCCCCCAACAGCGGCGCGTACGTTGGCGACGCTCCTACTGTGTAGGCATCCATCGTCGTGTTGGCAATCGCCAGCTTGTTTGCTTTGGTCGAACCAAAGTAGCGGTCACGGCACAGGAGGTCCGCCGGTGGAGATTGCATCCCGAGGAGTCCGATCACGGCCTGATGATGCCTATCCATGACCAGGAATCGCAGGCGCCGGCCGTATCCCTTGGAGAACGGCATCGACCAGTACGCGCGCAATAGTCGGAACAACTTGCCCTCTAGGCTTCGATGTCCCGTCACCAGAATAAGCTCAGGATCGATCCGAGTAGGATCGATAGAAGACGGTTCTGGAAAGAAACTGCCTAGCCGTACCAGGTCCCGCCGTAAGCCCGGGACGTCGACTGCTTCGTCTTGACGCTTCGCCACCAGGTGAAGAGCCCGAAGCGCTTCTTTGTCCCCACCCTTGATCGCTATTTGACTCCGCTCCCAAGCGGCGACGATTTCGTCAGCGAGCTCCCCTGAAGAGAGCAGGCACGTGCGCCCCTCCGGTACTCGAACCGATACCGTGTGTGCGGGTCGCGCGGCATTTCTGGATGCAGGAAAGGGCGGCATAGTGCAGGCCGTTTAGGTGGCTGTATTTGGCCAACATCACGGGGGGGCTGTCAACAAGGAATCTATGAGCTTTGGGGGGGCTAATCGCCCCGGCCAGGAGCCGGTCTACGGCGTCTTAGCTGTCTCGACGACAGGCCACCAGTGGGCGCGGGGCGCCGATAGCCTTGAAGTGGGACTTCAAGGGCTACTACGGTGCCGGGTGTTCCCTGGCGTGAAGAAACTGGTTTGAACTTGGTAGCCGTGGGCTCGGCAAATTCTGTCATCAACCCGGGCCGCGAAGCGCTTTCGGCTCGGATGAATGGTCAGGGCTCACCTTCCGCGAACCACATCCCACTCGGTTTTGAGGACGTTCTGGGCATTTTGACGAAGAGCGACTAAATACTCGCTTGTATCCCCGGCCGCCTCGTATGTGTCAAAGGCGGATTGTATTAGCGTGCCTAAAGCGATGTGTTGGCTTTCACGTGGATTCAGCAGCAAGAAGAGCTTTTCTCTGAGGCGGATCGCTTCCTTAAGCCTGGCGAGGTCCTCAAGCTCCCTTCTCTGTCTGTCAGGCTCCGAGTCTTGCGTGGAAGGTGCGCTGTACCAGCGGTTGATGCTTAGGTGGGCAATGTAGTGGCTCAAGTTATCGCGCAGGTCATTTATCCAGCCTTGGCGCATTGGGCCAATCATCTGTCTCTTGCTAGTACGCGCCGCAAGGAGTGGCGAAACTATTACTGCAACGAGAGCGGTTGCTGCAGCGATGAGGGATGCAATTACCTGGGTTTGCATAATGAAGCCTGAATTGAGCCGGGCGGTGAAGCATTTCTGATGGAATCAATTGCTAGCTGGTCCCCAGAAGACAGTTTTTCGGGTCAAGTACCTGCACTGTGTGGGTAGCTTGGTTCTCACCCGCCAAACCATACAGGATATGCATTGGATGCTAAGGACAAAGATGCATCTTCGCCTCGCATCTCGACCTAGGATGATCTTCGACTTTGACTTGCATGCGATTTCAGCAATACAGCTGTGTCACCATCATTATTCCAAACGGCTGTGCCAAGATTCCAAAAGAAAAAATGGCAAATATGCCCCGACGTCGTGTTTCCCTGAGTGTCTTTCCCGGCTCTCGTAAACACAGCTATGTATTCTCCTGCCTTAATCGATTGATCTCTGAACCAATAGGTGTGCCGCGTCTTATTTGATGCATTTCCTTTCGCATCAAACGTACAGTCCGCGATTACCCAGCCCTTAAGATTGCAATCGGAAACCGCCTTCAACATCACATATTCTTCCTTCGCCGAACCGCCGCCATGGATCTTGATTAGGTTCAATGACATGCTTATTTTCCGTTATGAGTCATTAGCGCTAACGCTAACCGACGATTCCAACGGCCAAGGCCGCACACAGCGGCTGTCCTATCCTGCTACGTTCGACCAGTAATAGGTGCCACTGATTAATGGCGGTGGGCTCTGCTTGTACTGCACCTATGGACTCGGTTTAACGAGCAGAGCGAGCTTTCGGATCGATCCCAACGCAAAGCCCTCGATCCTTAGTCCAGAGCTGAAATGCTTCGTCGGCGCATAGCTGCTGAGGGTTGCCGATTGTCAGTCTAGGCGGAGCACGAGGCCGGAACCGAGCACCGATACGTTTTAAATGGTCGAGGCCGAGCGGTTGGATGACATTTTGGAGTCAAAATGTCAAAAAAACGGTTGACTCAGACCATTGCTAAGTCACTGATTCGTATAGACGTCCATTGGTCGGCCGACCACAGGTATGGAGAAACAGGCCGGGAGAGAGGCGAAAATATCGCCAAACGACCCCGCTGTGGATAACTCGCCGACCAATGAAAACCGCCAAAAGCCTCGGAAATGAGGCCTTTTTCGTCGTTGCGACGAGGCGTAGAAAAAGTTGAGGCTGGGAGTTTGGCGCGCCTGGAGGGATTCGAACCCCCGACCAATGGCTTCGGAAGCCACTACTCTATCCGGCTGAGCTACAGGCGCGTTGTCGGTGCGCACGGAGCAGATCGTCGTGCGGCCGGGCATTCTAACGGAATCCGGCGGTTTGGGTGATGGTCTCGTGCGATCAGGCGATCGCGGGGCCAAAGGGCCGAGGAAGCTCGCCGGGACGCTGGGGTGCTGGGGTGTGGGACCCGGACAAGCCCGGGCCGACGAGGCGAACCCAGCGCCACCAGACATCGCCAAGCCTGCGCGTCCAGGCCGCACGTTATTCTAGGCGCCTATGGAACACGCTCATTCCCCCATCCCCGCGCCGGACTGGCGCCGTCGTTTGTCGCTGTACTGGAAACTGACCCGCGGCGATCGGCCGATCGGCTGGTTGCTGCTGCTGTGGCCGACCTGGTGGGGGCTGTGGATCGCCGCCGAGGGCGTGCCGCCGCTGTGGACCTGGTTCGTGTTCAGCGCCGGGGTCTGGCTGACCCGGGCGGCCGGCTGCGTGATCAACGATTACGCCGACCGCTGGCTCGATCCGCATGTCGAACGCACCAAGCACCGGCCGCTGGCGACCGGCGAGGTGCGCGGGCGCGAGGCGCTGGCGGTGTTCGCGGCGCTGATGCTGGCGGCGTTCGCGCTGGTGCTGACGATGAACCGGCTGACCATCTTGATGAGTTTCGTCGGCGTGGTGCTGGCGGCCAGCTATCCCTACCTCAAGCGCTACACCTATCTGCCGCAGGTCTATCTGGGCATGGCGTTCGGTTGGGGCATTCCGATGGCGTTCGCGGCGGTGCGCGGCGAGGTGCCGCCGCTGGGCTGGCTGCTGTATGCGGCCAACATTCTGTGGTCGACCGCGTACGACACCTGGTACGCCATGGTCGATCGCGAGGACGATCTGAAGATGGGCTCCAAGTCGACCGCGATCCTGTTCGGCGATATGGATCTGGTCGCGATCGGGGTGTTGTACGCGTTGATGTTCTGGACCCTGTACCTGGTCGGCCAGCGCGCCGAACTCGGCGTCTGGTATTACGCCGGGCTGGTGGTGGCGGCGGCCTTGGTCGCGTACGAGTTCGTGATCGCGCGCCATCGCGAGCGCGAGCCGCTGTTCCGCGCGTTCCTGCACAACCATTGGGTCGGGCTGACGATTTTCGCCGGCCTGGTGACCGACTATCTGGTGCGCGCCCACGCGGCCGGCGGCTGAGGCTGAACAAGGCGCCATGTGAATCTGGCGTGGTCACGATTCGACGACGGGTTTGGCACACTTTCGGCGCATAGATGGCCCGGCGGCAGTGGCCGGGTCGCGGTTCGCGCGGGGTCTGGGTCCTGCGCGGGCATTCCGTCCATGACCCGGGGCCAGCTGATGTCCGCAGTCGCCGTATCGCCCACGCCGCGCCGTGGCGCTCACTCGTTATCGTTGTTCGCCGTGATCGCGCTGGCCGCCCTGGCCATCGCGCTGCCGCAGTCGGCCCAGGCGCAGTTCGCGACCGGCGGGGCGGGGCGGTTCCGGCCCAACATCCTGTGGTTCGACTGGGGCACCAACGCGGCCAATATTCCGCAGGCCGGGACCTCGGTGACCAACGTGTTCAACGTGTCCGGGCAGGAGCTGCGGATCACCTGCGCGCTCAGCAACATCAGCGGCGGCACCGCGCCCTCGCTGCGGATCTACCGGCCCGGCGGCTGGAGCGGCGACGGCCTGGACGATCTGTACAACGTCGGCGGCATCGGCGGCGCGAACACCATGGACATCGGCCTGCGCAATCGCGTCGACGCGACCACGGTGAACTTCAACTTCGCCTGTTCGGCGACGATCGGCGCGCCCGGCCAGACCAATCCGCCCGCGTTCGCGCTGGACGGCCTGGTGGTCGCCGACGCCGAGCAATCGGCGGGCAGCGAGTACCTGCAGGCCACCATCGCCACCACCAACGGCGGCCAGCCGACCACCTGGCGCATCATCGACCGCTTCCGCACCGCCGGCTGCACCACCGGCACGCCGACCACGCTGACCAACAACGCCGGGTCCAGCACCTTGCGCTTCGGCGCCTCGACCAATTGCGCCAGCGGCCCGATGGGCGTGGCCTTCATGGAGAACGCGACCAGCGCGGCGGTCGAGTTCCGCGGCGGCGGCGGGTCGGCGGTCGCGCTGGGCGTGTTCATCGTCGACGCCAGCGATCGCGGCGACGCGCCGGCCAGTTACGGCGAGCCGGTGCACCTGTCGCAGTTCACCTGGAGCGGCGGCACGCTGACGCCGGGCACGGCCACCGACATCAACGCCAGCGGCTTCACCCTGGCCAGCCTGGTGCCGCCGAGCACGCGCCTGGGCGCTGCCCTGGACTCGGAAGCCAACACGCCGTTCTCGGCCAATGCCGACGGCGACGACCTGGTCGGCACGCCGGACGACGAGGATGCGTTCGCCGCGCCCCTGGGCACGATCGCGGCGTTGCCTGGCCAGACCTACACCTCGCCGGCGGTGGCCTGCACCGGCCCGGGCACGGTGCGCGGCTGGATCGACTTCAATCGCGACGGCGATTTCAACGATCCGGGCGAAGTCTCCAGCAACAGCCCGATCTGCACCGGTACCGGCACGGTCGCGCTCAACTGGGCGGTGCCGGCCACGGTCCAGTCGGGTCTGAGCTTCATGCGGCTGCGCATCGCGAGCAATGCGGCGCAGATCGCCACGCCGATCGGCACCGCCAACGATGGCGAGGTCGAGGATCACCCGCTGACCCTGGCCACGGCGCGCCTCACCCTGGTCAAGCAGGTCGCCGCGCGCGCGGATGCGGCCGACCAGTTCACGGTCAGTCTGTTGCAGGGCACGAGCGTGCTCGGCAGCGCGGCGACCTCCGGCAGCGGCAACAGCGCCAGCACCGCGGCGATCGCGGTCAACGCGGGGATTGCTTACACCTTGCGCGATGCGCTCAGTGCCGGCGCCACGCCGTTCGCGCGTTATCAGAAGTCGCTCGCCTGCGTCGCCAACGCCGGCAGCAGCGGCGCCGTGCCCACGCCGGGCGCGCCGAGCGGCGGCGGGCCGGTCGACTGGAGCCTGACCCCGAACGCCGGCAACGACCTGACCTGCACCATCACCAACCGCGCCGCGTTGATCGCGTTGCAGATCAGCAAGGACGACGGCGGTCAGGCCAGTTACACGCCGGGTTCCACCCGCAACTATGTGGTGACCGTGCGCAATACCGGGCCCGACCCGGTGCTCGGCGCGCAGGTCAACGATCCGCTGCCGGCCGGGGTCACGTTGACCGGAGCGTGGAGTTGCAGCGCCAGCGTCGGTTCGGCGTGCGGCGCGGTATCTGGCGGCGCGGCCGGAGGCAACGCCGTGAGTCTGACCGTGGATCTGCTGTCGGGCGGTTCGGCGACGATTACGGTGCCGGTGGTGTATAGCGCGAATCCTGGGGATTACTGATCGCCGGTTTGTTTGGCGGGCCGAGGGGTTGGTCGCGATTGGGTAAGGGTTTGCCGGTGCGCGGTGTTGGCGGGATGGCGTCGTGGTTGGTGGGGCGCGGTCGCGGCTTGCGCCGCTCCTACAGGGGGCGGTGAGGCTACGACGGGCGAAACCGCGATTGCGGGCAATGACGGCGCGGCTGCGGTGGCGTGCAATGGCGGCTCCCGTGGTCACCGAGTCTTGCCATGCGCGATCGTCTGCGTCTGTTCGTTCTGCCCATCGCCTTGTGTTGCGCGGGCGCCGCGTCCGCCCAATCGGCGAGCGTGCCGACGCGCGAGCATTTCGCGCCGAAGGATTGGGAAGGCTCGTACCACGATCTGCATTATTCGCCGGTGGTGAAGATCGGCGACCGGGTGATCGTGTCGGGCATTCCCGCGCTGGAGGGCGCCGACGACGAGGCCAAGGCGCGCTGGCTGTTCCAGCAGTTGCAATCGCATCTGCGCGCGGCCGGTGCGAGCCTGGACGATGTGGTGGAGCTGCAGAGCTTCCACGTCGCCCGCGATCACGAAGAGTTCCGCCGCCGGCTCGCGCCGGTGCTGAAAGTGCATCGCGAGTTCTTCAAGGATCACTACCCGGCGTGGACGGCGGTGGCGACGCCGGGCTTGTATTCGAAGGATGCGAGTTTCGAGTTGCGCGCGGAGGCGATCATCGGCTCGGGGCGGGCGGCGAAGGCGGAGATTGCGGTGCCTAAGCGGCCGTAGGGGTGGTTAGATTGGGTGCGCCGAACGTTCAGAGCTTTCGGTGGTGTTCTTCCGGCGATGGTTTCGCTGGAGCCAAGAGCCTTCAGCGCCATTTCTCAAGAACGTCATTCCCGCGAATGCGGGAATCCAGAGTCTTTAGCGTCATCCCTCCAGAACGTCATTCCCGCGAACGCGGGAATCCAGAGCCTTCAGCGTCATCCTTCCAGAACGTCATTCCCGCGAAGGCGGGAATCCAGAGCCTTAAGCGCCATCCTTCCAGATCGTCATTCTCGCGAAGGCGGGAATCCAGAGCCTTCAGCGTCATCCTTCCAGATCGTCATTCCCGCGAAGGCGGGAATCCAGAGCCTTAGCGTCATTCTTCCAGGTCGTCATTCCCGCGAAGGCGGGAATCCAGTGACTTCAAGCGTTCTCGCACGAAAGGCACTGGATTCCCGCCTTCGCGGGAATGACGGTAGGTAAGAACGGCCAGGATCGAAGAAGTGTTGCTTCGGATAATTTGCGTAGACAGCAGTCATAGCGAGCTATGCTCTTCCCGATTCCCGATTCCCGATTCCCGCCGCCCACACCCTGCGACTAAAGTCCAAGTGGTCCCGGCCCCGCGCCCCTCGACAATCGCCTGGCCCCGTTGCGATTCGTCGAAGGAAGTCCGTCATGACCTCAGCCGCCTCCATCCCCGCCGACGGCCCGCTCGCGCGATTCGCCCTGCGCAGCGCGGCCTGGGCCGAACGCTGGTTTCCCGACGCCTACGTGTTCGCCGCGCTCGGCGTGGTGATCGTCGCGCTCGCCGCGCTCGCGTTCGGCGCAACGCCGACCGCCACCGCGACCGCGTTCGGCGACGGCTACTGGAGCCTGATCCCGTTCACCATGCAGATGGCCTTCGTGGTCATCGGCGGCTATGTGGTCGCCACCGCGCCGGCGGTCGCGCGGGTCATCGATGCGCTCGCGCGGGTGCCGCGCAGCGGGCGCGGCGCGATCTGCTACGTCGGCCTGATCAGCATGCTGACCTCGCTGCTGAGCTGGGGCTTCTCGCTGGTGTTCGGCGGCCTGCTGGTGCGCGCGCTGGCGCGGCGCGACGATCTGGACATGGACTATCGCGCCGCCGGCGCGGCGGCCTACCTCGGCCTGGGCGCGGTGTGGGCGATGGGGCTGAGCTCATCGGCCGCGCAGTTGCAGGCCAATCCCGCCAGCATGCCGCCGGGCCTGCTGGCGATCACCGGCGTGATCCCTTTCAGCGAAACCATCCTGCTGTGGCAGTCGATCGTGTTGACCGCCGTGCTGATCGCGGTGTCGCTGGTGGTGTGCTTCGTGACCGCGCCGCGCGGCGGCTCGGTGCGGCGCGCGCGCGACTTCGACGGCGCCGAGCACTTCGCCTCGGAAGAGAAGAACGCCGCCACGTTGCCGCCGCGCCAGCGTCCGGGCGAATGGCTGGAATACAGCCCGCTGATCACCATCCTGCTGGCGGCGTTGAGCCTGGGCTGGCTCGTGTACGAGTTCTCCGCCAAGCCCGCGGTCAGCGCGATCGCCAACCTCAACACCTACAACTTCGTGTTCCTGACCGTGGGCCTGCTGCTGCACTGGCGTCCGCGCAGCTTCCTCAACGCGGTCGCGCGCGCGGTGCCGAGCACCACCGGCGTGCTGATCCAGTTCCCGCTGTACGGCGGCATCGCCAGCCTGCTGACCGCGGCCAAGGGCGGCGACGGGCAGAGCCTGGCGCATCATCTGTCGACCGTGTTCGTGCACATCGCCAGCACCGAGACCTTCACCCTGGTGATGGGCGTGTACTCGGCGGTGCTCGGTTTCTTCGTGCCGTCCGGCGGCGGCAAGTGGATCATCGAGGCGCCGTACGTGATGCAGGCCGCGAACGATCTGCAGGTGCATCTGGGCTGGGCGGTGCAGGTCTACAACGCCGCCGAGGCCTTGCCGAACCTGATCAACCCGTTCTGGATGCTGCCGCTGCTCGGCGTGCTCGGACTGAAGGCGCGCGACATCGTCGGCTTCACCTTCATCCAGTTGCTGGTGCATATCCCGCTGGTGCTGGGCCTGCTGTGGCTGCTCGGCCTGACCCTGAGCTATCACCCGCCGGTCATGCCCTGAGCCGGCGCCACCCGCGCGAACGCGGAAAAATCCTACCCGCCCGCGCGACGACGCCCGACTGACCCGGGCCGCGTCGCGGGCGATTCTATGGGCGTGGAAACGTCGCGTGGGATGACGCGGCGACAGGCCCGACACGGAGGTCGGACTTGCTTCCACGTCTCGCGGAAACGCGGGAGTCGCGCTTCGCACGCGGGTTTCTTAATGGGTGCGACGTGCGGACGCGATAATGGCTCACGGCAAAGGGCAGGGACGCCCAAGGTCGGCACCGGATCAGGGAAGCATCGCAAGCGACAAGCGTCCTCGTCGGCACAGGCGCTTGCGATCGAGATCCGTACCGACACGGCAAGGATCGCCAGTCAGAACCCCCGCCCGATTCGATCAGGCTCGCCAGGAGGCGACGCGCAGGGAAACGACCGCCATGGATGGCGGACGATCGGAATCGGGGATGCGCCCGGGATGGCGCGCGTGGCGGAACGGATTCCGCCACCGGGTGGGGGCTGGGGGCGTCGCGGTGAGGCGAGATCGATGCCCCGCGACCGGGCCGGCTGACGCCGTGCGATGGTTTCGTCAGGCCGTGGCTGTTTCTTCGCTGTGGCCGTCGAACTACCGATCGCCGCCTAACTCATGGATTCAACAAGACATCCAATTCCGGCTGGTCGTGGCAGGGTCATCGCGATCGCCATCGCCATCGCGCCGGAAAACAATGACTGGATCGTGGCGACTCGCACTGGATCATCGCCAAGTGTGAGCGAAGTCGTCCGAACGCGGCGACGAGCGCGTTTCGCGGAAACGTCGGCGCAACGGCCGTCCGCATCGCCGCTGGATACCCCCAGCGCCGCTTTGTGCGAATTCCTGAGCGCCCATCACAGATCGCCGTGCGCCGCGAACCCGAATAGTGCGACCCGTGCGTGGATCGGTCCGCGCCGCGCGCGCTAGCGTGCAGCCACCGTCGGAGTGCAGATCGTGGCATCGGCGTCCGACGCTGCCGGCCCGGGCTTGCCCGGGTCTTCCGATACCGCGCCGTCAGGGACCGCCCATGAAACCCTCCACCTTGTTGCGCACCGCCGCCGTGTGGTTGTTGGCCAGCTCATGCGCCTACGCCGCCGTGCCCGCTCACTACGTCGTGTTCGAGATGGACGCGCAAGGCCGCGCCGAACCGGTGTTCTACACCCAGGTGCAGTTGTCGGACCCGCAACGCGACCGCCAGGGCGCGCGTCAGGCCGAACGCGGCGTGCAGCGCATCGCTTATCGCGCTTCGCGCAACGGCGCCAAGAGCGCGGCCTTGTACGAAACCCAAGTGCCGAACTTCATCCGCGCCGAGTTCGCCCACGATCCCGAACACGGCGACGGCACGATCGAGGCGCATCCGATGGTGCCCGATCCGCATCGCGCCTTCGTGGTGCGCGTGCCGCTGGACGAGGCCGACGAAATCGAACTGATCGGCAACGGCGCGGCCAAGTCGGCGCAGCGCATCGATCTGCGCGAGTTGGCGATTCGTTCTTCGCAGTTGCCGCTGGCGGCGACCGCGCGCGCGAGCATGCCGTGGCCGGCCGACGCCAAGACCGATACGCAGTCGGCCGCGGTCAAAGCCGCCAACTCGGCCAACCGGCTCGACATCCTGGTGCTCGGCGACGGCTACACCAGCGCCGAGCAGACCACCTTCAACAACAACGTCGCCGCGCTGAAGACCGCGATGTTCAACGTCAGTCCGTACAAGGACTACCAGAGCTTCGTGAACTGGCAGGGCGGCTTCGTCGCCTCGTCCCAGTCCGGCGCCGACCATCCGCCGTACCAGGCCGGCTGCACCGGCACCAGTTGCTGCGCCGACACCGCCGCGCGCACCGATCCGCGCGCCGGTCAGTTCGTGACCACCGCGCTGGACGCGACCTTCTGCACCAGCCAGATCCATCGCCTGCTGACCGCGCGTTCGTCCAAGGTGATGGCGGCCGCGGCCGGGTTTCCGGATTGGGACAAGATCCTGGTCACGGTCAACGACCCGGTCTACGGCGGCGCCGGCGGATCGTTCGCGGTGATCTCCGCGCACAGCAGCGCGGCCCTGATCGCGATCCACGAATTCGGCCACAGCTTCCACGGCCTGGCCGACGAATACGAAAGCGCCTATCCCGGCTTCCCGGCCTGCAGCGACATCAGCGGCAGCGCGCTGTGCGAGGCCAACGTGACCAACCAGAGCAACGCCAGCTTGGTGAAGTGGCGCAGCTGGTTCACCGCCGGCCTGCCGATCCCGACCCCGGACGGCACCGCCGGCACCGGTTTGTTCGAGGGCGCGCGCTACAAGAGCACCGGCATGTACCGGCCGGTCGACAACAGCTGCCTGATGCGCGCGCTGGGCAGCAGTTTCTGCCCGGTGTGTCGGCAGGAGTATGTGCGCATGCTGTACCGCGGCGGCTTCGGCTCGCCCGCAGCCGGCATCGACCTGATCGAACCGGGCACCGAATCGCCGTCGCCCGCGACGGCGGTGGCCTACGCGCGCGGCAGCACCAAGCGTTTCGCCGCGACCGTGCTGCGGCCGAGCATCGGCACCGTGGCCTTGCAGTGGTACCTCGACGGCGTGGCGATTTCCGGCGCGACCGCGGCGAGTTACGACTTCCGCCAGGATGCCGCCACGCCGGCGACGCGCACGCTGGAACTGCGCGCGACCGACCAGACCGCGTTCGTGAAGCCGGCGATGGCCGGCAGTCTGCTGGTGCATTCGCGGAGTTGGACGATTCGGGTTGGAGCGGCGCGCAAGGATGTGGCTGTGGCCGATTGATGGGCTCATGGAGGTCGGGCGCGGAGTCGGATGACTCGTGCGTCGCTACGCCGGTATTTGTCGCACGGGTCTTCGTGATCGCGAGGCCGCGACTGTAGGAGCGACGTGAGTCGCGACCGCGTTCTTACAGGTCCGTCGCGACGGGTTGGTTCGCGGTCGCAGCTTACGCAGCTCCTACAGTCGGGTGTGCGGCGCAGCTTTGCTGCGCGGCCTTTCGTGATCGCGTGGCAGCGACTGTAGGAGCGACGTGAGTCGCGAACGCGTTCTTGCAGGCTCGCCGCGATGGGTTGGTTCGCGGTCGCACCTTTCGCAGCTCCTACAGTCGGGTGTGCGGTGGAGCGTTGCCGCATGACTTTCGTTGTTGCATGACAGCGACTGTAGGAGCGACGTGAGTCGCGACCGCGTTCTTACAGGTCCGTCGCGACGGGTTGGTTCGCGGTCGCAGCTTACGCAGCTCCTACATTCGGGTGTGCGGCGCAGCTTTGCTGCGCGGCCTTTCGTGATCGCGTGGCAGCGACTGTAGGAGCGACGTGAGTCGCGACCGCGTTCTTGCAGGCTCGCCGCGATGGGTTGGTTCGCGGTCGCAGCTTACGCAGCTCCTACAGTCGGGTGTGCGGCGCAGCTTTGCTGCGCGGCCTTTCGTGATTGCGTGGCAGCGACTGTAGGAGCGACGTGAGTCGCGACCGCGTTCTTACAGGTTCGCCGCGACGGGTTGGTTCGCGGTCGCAGCTTACGCAGCTCCTACAGTCGGGTGTGCGGTGGAACGTTGCCGCATGACCCTTCGTTGTTGCATGTAAGCGACTGTAGGAGCGACGTGAGTCGCGACCGCGTTCTTACAGGTTCGCCGCGACGGGTTGGTTCGCGGTCGCAGCTTGCGCAGCTCCTACAGTCTGGGGTGTTGGATCGTTGGTGAGTCGGGTCGCTGCGCCGCGGGTTGCGCTCACAACACGCGCGCGCATACCCAGGCATCGATCCGCACGGCGCCCGCGCGCCGCAAGGCGCGCGCGGCCGAATGCAGGGTCGCGCCGGTGGTCATGACGTCGTCGATCAGCACCACGTGCGGCGGCATCGCGATGTCGCGGTTCCAGGCGAAGGCGTCGCGCAGGTTGCGCCGGCGCTGGCGGGCGTCGAGCCGGGATTGCGCGCTGGTGTCGCGTACGCGCGTCAGGGCCTGTGTTTGCAGCGGCAGGCCCAGGTGTCGCGCCAGGGGGCGCGCCAGTTCCAGCGCTTGATCGTAGCCGCGCTCGCGCAGGCGGCTGCGGTGCAGGGGGATCGGGATCAGCACGCGGGGCGCGTCGATGCGATCGCGCTCGAGCGTCGAGACTTGAGCGCGCGTTCGCGTTGTAGTGCCGGCGTTGCTTGATCGCTGCGATGCGATATTCGCGCTGCTTGATCGCGGCAACGAGACGTCCGCCGATGCGCTTGAATCCGGATCGACGCCGCGGGTCGCGGTGGTCGAAAAGTCCGATGACCATGGTATGTCGTCGAGCAGCGGCGCAAACGCTTCACCCATCATCGTGGCGAGCAATCGCCCGGCGGCCAGATCGCGATGAAACTTGAAGCGCGGCAGGAGGCGATCGACCGGTGCGCGATACAGGCAGGCGGCGCGCACGCTATCCAACGGCGGCGGTCTGCGTAAGCAGGCGCCGCAGATCATAGCGGGGTGGGGCGCGAGTCGATCGAGTGCGGCGTTGGCGTGCGGGTCGATGTGACTATCCGAGATCGACGCAGCGCCACCGATCGATGCTGTACGCGCAAGCCGTGGCTGATCCGTGCCATCGATCTGTCCCGTTACAGGCATCATCGGTCCGCTTCGCAAACTGAGGGCGTCCGCTCCCGCCCGCGACGAATTCTCACCGCCCGCCACCGTTACGGCCGGCAACGGCATCGCACACCGCACACAGGCCGATCCCGCTCGCGGCCACGCCGCGCAGCAGGCGCCGCACAGGTCGCGGCCGTCCCGCCCGGGTTCGGCGCAGATCAGGCAACGCGGCGGCCACAGCGACCAGCCCGCCCGCCGCCAGAATTCGTCGAAGCGTCGGGCGCGGCCCGCCAGGGCGTGGAGAATCATGGCCGCAGCATGGCGCTCCCGACGGCCAGTCTGTGTCGGCGAGGGGTTGATGCTGGTGTCGGAAAATGCCGCGATTGCCGGTGCACGCTCGGCCGGATCGGGCCGCGGCTCGCATTCGTATCAATGCATGGGAACTGAGGGTCTTGCTCAGGCGGGCCTCGTGGCCTTTGTGGCCGTGTAGACGCGGAAGTAACGGCGCGGCCTCTTTGGCGTCGCGCCGGAGGAGGCACCGTCAGTTCGCACATCGCGCCGATGATGCCTGCAACGGAACGAATCGATCGCGCGGATCAACCACGACTCGCGTGCACAGCGTCGGTTGCCGGCGAAGGATCGATCTCGGACGGTCGCATCGACCCGAACGCCGACGCCGCTGCCGATCGACAGGCGCCGCAGCCGCCCTGGATGTCGAGCCGGCACACCACCGGGTTCGTCCTGCGAAACCCCCGCCGTGGCAGCCCGCTCCCACAAAGTCGGCGTCGCAGCGAAATTCGCCGCCCCGAACCCGGCAAAGCCCCACCTCTTCATGCGAAAGCGCCAAAGCCCCGACGCCTTCCGCTCACCCCGCCCGAATCCCCCGATACACAACCCCGGACACAGCCATCCACCCCGCCCAATCCTGTCAACCAGATTCACCCCAAGTCAGTTGACAGCAACCCGCCGTCTTCTCAGACTGCCGGCTCCGAGGCCCGCCTCGGTCTCCCCCTTGCCCGCCGTCAGTGACGTCCCCGCTGTGGAGCCAGCCCCCGTGCAAACCCCGCCCCAAGCCCCGACTGTGCTCCGCCACGACTGGTCCCGCGCCGAAGTGCGCGCGCTGTTCGATCTGTCCTTCCCCGAGTTGCTGCACCGCGCCGCCAGCGTGCACCGGGAGAATTTCGATCCGGCCGAAGTCCAGGTCAGCACCCTGCTGTCGGTCAAGACCGGCGGCTGTCCCGAAGACTGCAGCTACTGCCCGCAGGCCGCGCGCTATCACACCGGCGTCGACGCGACCAAGCTGATGAGCACCGAGGCGGTGCTGGAAAAAGCCAAGCAAGCCAAGGCCGCCGGCGCCTCGCGCTTCTGCATGGGCGCGGCCTGGCGTTCGCCGAAGGACCGCGATATCCCGAAGGTCGCGGCGATGATCCGCGAGGTCAAGGCGCTGGGCCTGGAGACCTGCGCGACCCTGGGCATGCTCTCGGGCGACCAGGCCAAGTCGCTCAAGGCGGCCGGGCTGGACTACTACAACCATAATCTCGACACCGCGCCGGATTTCTACAACGAAATCATCCACACCCGCGAGTTCCAGGACCGCCTGGACACGCTCGAGCACGTGCGCGATGTCGGCATGAAGACCTGCTGCGGCGGCATCGTCGGCATGGGCGAGTCGCGCGGCCAGCGCGCCGGCCTGCTGCAGACGTTGGCCAACCTGCCGGCGCATCCGGACTCGGTGCCGATCAACCGGCTGGTCCAGGTCGAAGGCACCCCGCTGGCCGGCACCGCCGAGCTGGACCCCTTCGAATTTGTGCGCACCATCGCAGTTGCGCGCCTGCTGATGCCCAAGTCCATGGTGCGCTTGTCGGCCGGGCGCGAGTCGATGAGCGACGAACTGCAGGCCCTGTGCTTCCTGGCCGGCGCCAATTCGATCTTCTACGGCGAGAAGCTGCTGACCACCGGCAACCCGGACACCGAGCGCGACATGGCCCTGTTCGCCCGCCTGGGCCTGCGGCCGATGCAAATCGTCGAGACCGCGGGCACCGTCCATGCGAGTATTGAGGAAGACGAAGTACCCGCCCACACCTGCGCCGCCTGACGCGGCGCAGTAACGCGACGAGCAGCCCGCGATGAGCAGCCAGCGAACCCTTTGGCGCGAACGGATTCAGGCGGCCCACGCCCAGCGCGTGGCCGAAGCGCGTACGCGCACCCATCGCGTGGTCACCCACCGCGACGGCGCGCGTTGCGAAGTCGACGGGCGTTCGCTGCTGAATTTCTGCAGCAACGACTACCTGGGCCTGTCGCAGCATTTCGCGGTGACCAATGCGTTCCAGGATGCGGCCTCGCGCGAAGGGACGGGTGGATTGGCCTCGCACTTGGTCTGCGGCCATCACGCCCAGCACGAAGCGCTTGAGCGCGAACTCGCCGACTGGCTGGGTTCGCCGCGCGCGCTGCTGTTCGGCAGCGGCTTCCTGGCCAATATCGCCGCGGTGCAGGGCGTGCTCGGCGAAGAAGACGTGTGCGTGCAGGACCGCTTGAACCACGCCAGCCTGATCGACGCCGCGCGTCTGGCCGGCTGCCGCCTGCGCCGCTACCCGCATGCCGATCCCGAAGGCGCGATCCGGCAGTTGCGCAACGTGCCCGAAGGGATGGCGATGCTCGCCACCGACGGTGTCTTCAGCATGGACGGCGACATCGCGCCGCTGCGCGATCTGGCCTTGGTGGCGCGCGCGCAGAAGGCGCTGTTCTTCGTCGACGACGCGCACGGTGTCGGCGTGACCGGTCCGGACGGACGCGGCACGGTCGCCGCCTCGCGCCTGTCGACCCAGGAAGTGCCGCTGCAACTGGCGACCTTCGGCAAGGCGCTCGGCAGCTACGGCGCCGCGCTGCACGGCGATGCGGACCTGATCGGCCATCTGGCCGAAACCGCGCGCAGCCATCTGTACACCACCGCGTTGCCGCCGGCCCAGGCCGCGGCGACGCGCGCGGCGATCAAGCTCGCCCGCCACGATCATTGGCGGCGCGAGAAACTCGTCGAACTGACCGCGCATTTCCGCGACCGCGCCGGCAAGCTCGGCCTGGAAGTGCTGCATTCGACCACCCCGATCCAGCCGGTGATGTGCGGCGACGACCGCCGCGCGCTGGCGATGGCGCAGGCGTTGGAGCAGCAGGGTTACTGGGTCGCCGCGATCCGCCCGCCGACCGTGCCCGAAGGCCGCGCGCGTCTGCGCGTGACCTTCTCGGCGCTGCACACGCGCGAACAGGTCGACGGCCTGATCGAGGCGCTGGCGCGCGCGGCCGAGCGGGTCACGATCGAACGCAGCGACAGCGCCGCCGCCGCGCCCGTCACCCTGGCGCGATGAGCGAGGCCGCGTCGCCCGTCGGGTCCGATTCGCAAGAGCAGGGCGGACCGCAGACCGATCTGGCGCGGATGCTGGCGACGTTGCAGGTCGATGCGCGCGAAGGCGAGTTCGTATTCGTCAGCGCCGCGCGCGCGCAGAGTCTGCCGCTCGAACTCGCGCACGCCAGCGTGCTCGAGGACGAAGGACTGACCTGCGTGCTGCGCCGCGAGGATGCCGACGCGCGCGGTCTGGCTTACGACTTCGTCGCCGCGTGGCTGAGCCTGCGCGTGCATTCGGCGTTGCAGGCGGTGGGCCTGACCGCCGCGGTGTCGCGGGTGCTGGCCGAGCGCGGCATCGCCTGCAACGTGCTGGCCGGGTTTCATCACGATCATCTGCTGGTGCCGGTGGATCGGTGCGAGGAGGCGGTGCGGGTGTTGCATGGGTTGCGGGGTGAGGAGCCGCCGGCGCATGCATGAGACGTGCGGTTCCAGACGAATGCTCGGCGTGAATCGAATGACCGGATGGAAGGATTCGATATGCACCGCGTGAGTCGTTCGGTGTGAATTGAAGCGCGACGTGGCCCCGAGGCCGTCATTCCCGCGAAGGCGGGAATCCAGGGCCTCACCGAAGCATGGCTCTGAAGTCTCTGGATCCCCGCCTGCGCGGGGATGACGAGCAAAAGAACCTCAGCAAGCGTGTTGTGCGAGGCAGCGCGTCATCGCAGCTCACACCAACGCCACCGCGACAAAACCAAAACGAGCGCGGCACGACCCACCACCACGCCCGGCAATCCAGCAAGCAAAGCAACACGGACTTCCTTTCCCCCATGTACATCGAAACCACCGGCGCCCCTCCCGACAGCGGTCGTCCGGCCATCGCCCTGATCCACGGCTGGGCCATGCACGGCGGCCTGTTCGCGCCGCTGGTCGAACGCCTCGCCGCGCGGTTCACCGTGCATCTGATCGATCTGCCCGGCCATGGCCATGCGCGCGACGACGGCACGGCGCTGGACCCGCGCGCGCTCGCGGCCGATCTGGTCGCGCGAATTCCCGATGCGTACTGGCTGGGCTGGTCGCTCGGCGGCCAGGTCGCACTGCGCGCCGGCCTGGATCATGCGCAACGCGTGCGCGGCCTGATCCTGATCGCGTCCTCGCCGCGCTTCGTGATCGGCGAAGACTGGCCGCACGGGGTCTCGCCCGATCTGTTCCGCAATTTCGGCGAAGCGCTCGATCGCGATTTCCGCGGCACGCTCGAAGGTTTTCTGGCGCTGGAAGCGCTGGGCTCGCCGAGCGCGCAAGAGGAACTGCGCAGTCTGAAACAGCAGGCGTTCGCGCGCGGCGAGCCGGCCGCGCGGACCTTGCAGGAAGGATTGGTGTTGCTGGACGAATTCGACGTGCGCGGCGAACTGCCGCGATTGCAGGTGCCGAGCCTGTGGATTTCCGGCCGTCGCGATCGCCTGGTGCCGTCGGGCGCGATGCCGGCGGCGGCCGCGCTGGCACCGGGCGGACGCAGCGAAGTGATCGCGCACGCCGGCCACGCGCCGTTCCTCGGCGCGACCGATCAGGTCGCGCGACTGATCGAAACCTTCGTCGACGATACCGGCACCACCGCGACCGCGACCACGCACGGTGCGCAGGCCTGAGCACTGCGCGTTCGCCGCTGATCGCTCAAACCATTCGCCCCGTCATCACCGACTTGTCTACCGCATCTCATTGATATCGCCATGACCGATCTGTTCGACCACCGCCAGGTTCGCCGCTCGTTCTCGCGCGCCGCGCATGGCTACGACGGCGCCGCCGCGTTGCAGCGCGAAGTCGGCGCGCGCCTGTCGGAAACCCTGGATTACCTCGACGATCGCGCGCCCGAAGTGGTGGTCGACATCGGCTGCGGGCCCGGTCATCTGAGCGCGGCGATGCAGAAGCGCTGGCCGCGCGCGCAGGTGATCGCGCTCGATCTCGCCGTGCCGATGTTGCGCGAAGCGCGCGGGCATTTCGGCGACGGAGGTTGGCGCCCGCGCCTGCTCGGCGGCGCGCGCCGGCCCGATCCGGTCTGCGCCGACGCGCGCGCGCTGCCGCTGCGCGACAACAGTGTCGATGTGCTGTTTTCGAACCTGTGCCTGCAATGGGTCGAGGATTTGCCCGCGGTGTTCGCCGGTTTCCGCCGCGTGTTAAAGCCCGGCGGCTTGCTGCTGGTGTCGACCTTCGGCCCGGACACGCTGTACGAATTGCGCGGCGCGTTCGCCGAAGCCGATGCCGCGCCGCACGTGAGCCTGTTCCCCTCGATCGCCCAGTTCGGCGATGCGTTGATCGCCGCCGGGTTCAAGAATCCGGTGCTCGATCGCGACGAATTCACCCTCGGTCATCCCGATCTCGGCCATCTGATGCGCGAACTGCGCACGCTCGGCGCGACCAACGCGATGAGCACGCGCCGGCGCGCGCTGACCGGGCGCGAGCGTTTCGCCCGCGCCGCGCAGGCGTACGAAGCCTTGCGCGGCGACAACGGCCAACTGCCGGCGACCTGGGAAGTGATCTACGCGCACGCCTGGGGCCCCGAGCCCGGCACGCCGATCCGCGTGGGCGGGGTCGACGAAGTGCAGGTGCCGGTGTCGAGCATCCGGATCAGGCCGCGCGTGTGAACGATCGCCGCCGCGCGCTGTGGGCGGTGCTGATCGCGCTCGCCGCGGCCTTGTTCTTCACCTGCACCTACGTGCTCAACCGCGCCGCCGCCAACGACGGCGGGCATTGGGCCTGGACCGCGGCGCTGCGGTACCTGTTGACCTTGCCGATGCTGCTGCTGGCGATGCCGCTGCTCGGCGGCGTGCGGCCGGTGTGGCGGGCGATCCGCGCGCATCCGGGGCCGTGGCTGCTGTGGAGCGGGATCGGTTTCGTTCTGTTCTATGTCTGTTTGAGTTATGCCGCGTCGAGCGGGCCGTCGTGGCTGATCGCCGCGACCTTTCAGCTCACCGTGATCGCCGGCATGTTGTGCGCGCCGTTGCTGTATCGCGATGCGCGGGCCAAGGTGCCGTGGCCGGCGTTGTTGATCGGCGCGGTGATCGTGGCCGGCGTGTTGCTGCTGCAATTCGGTCATGGCGGCGGGACGCTCGATCGCGCCGGCTGGATCGCGCTGCTCTGCGTGGCGGTGTCGGCGGTCGCTTATCCGCTCGGCAATCGTGGGCTGTTGCTGCATCTGGAGCAGGTCGGGATCGAGCTCAATGCGACCCAGCGCGTGTTCGGCATGACCCTGGCGAGCCAGCCGCTGTGGTGGGCGCTGGCGGTGTATGCCGGGGTCGAGGCCGGCGCGCCGCCGATCGGTCAGATCGGTCTGGCCGCGGGCGTGGCCTTGAGCGCCGGGGTGATCGCGACGGTGCTGTTCTTCCAGGCCACCGGCATGGTCCGCAACGACCCGACCGCGCTGGCCGCGGCCGAGGCCATGCAGGCGGCCGAGATCCTGTTCGCCACGGTGATCGGCGCGCTGTGGCTGGGCGAAGCCTGGCCGCAGGGGCGGGCCTTGCTTGGCGCCTGCGTGGTGATGTTCGGGATCGTGGCGTTCAGCGTGGTCGCCGCGCGCGCGGCGGCGGGGAACGAGCGGCGGGTAAAGGCGTTGCGTAGCGATCGGGGTGGGTGAGGTGGGTGGGTGCTCGCGGAATTTTCGTTTGTGCGGCTGAGCGGCTGAGTCGCTGCGTGGCGCGCGAGTCGGCGCCCATTTTGGAAAGGGGGGCGAGCGCCGGTGTCTGTGTGTTGCGCGGAAGTGATCAATGCGCGGCGGATTCGCTTTTGCGGTTGGCGTGGCGATCGGATCGAAAAAGCGAATCCCCCCCAGCCCCCCTTTTTCAAAGGGGGGAACAGCAAAAGCCCGTGGGCTTTGCGTAGCGATGGATGCAAGGTCGGTGGGCAAGGTCGATGGCGCGAGGTCAACGGAGCGACGTCGAAGCCCTGACGATGCCGCGCGCGAAAGTCGGCGCCCACTTTGGAAAAGGGGGCGAGCGCCGGTGTCTGCGTGTTGCGCGGAAGTGATCGGTGCGCGGGGGATTTGCTTTTGCGGTTAGCGTGGTGATCGGAGCTGAAAGCAAATCCCCCCAGCCCCCCTTTTTCAAAAGGGGGGAACAGCAAAAGCCCGGGGCTTTGCGTAGCGATGGATGCAAGGTCGGTGAGCAAGGTCGATGGGGCGAGGTCGGCGGAGCAATGTCGAAACCCTGACGATGCCGCGCGCGAAAGTCGGCGCCCACTTTGGAAAAGGGGGCGGGCGCCGGTGCTGATGCGTTGCTGGTAGATGATCGGTGCGCGGGGGATTCGCTTTTGCGGTTGGCGCGGTGATCGGAGCGAAAAGCAAATCCCCCCCAGCCCCCCTTTTCCAAAGGGGGGAACAGCAAAAGCAACGGCAACAAATAGGCAGTGAAAACAGCAGCATTCAGCAGCGATCCGACGGTCGACAACCCGCCCGCGTCACGCCTGCGCCGCGGATGCCTGCTCCGCGCCACGCCCCAAGCCGAACGCGTCTTCGGCACACCCCGGCCACCCCAAAGCTGCATCGACTCGGGCTAGACTGCGACGCTCACCGATACGAGGGCGGACCGGGGTATGCGTATTGGCCTGTGGGCGCTGTTGATCGCGTTGGCCTGCCTGTGCCTGCCGGCCGCGGCGCAATCGCTGAAGGTCGAGGTGCTGTTGACCGATACCGACCTGCAGGCGCCGCCGGTCGGGGCGCCGGTGATCCGCAGCCTGGTCGCCGAACGGCCCGAGGACGTGATCCGCTTCAGCCTGCCGCGGCGCGACGCCGGGTATTGGCTGCGCCTGACCAGCCAGCGCTCGATCGGCGCCCAGGACGGCCAGCTGCTGGTCCTGCGCGGGCCGCGGGCGATGGGGCCGCTGCTGTATTACCCGCCCGGCGCCGGCGCGCGCGAGGTCGAGGACGCCGAGCACGGCGGCGTGCCGCTGATGCGGCGCGGCTGGGTGCTGGCGCTGCCCAACGGCTGGCCGCCGTCGTCGGTCGCCTATCTGCGGATCAAGGGCCGCGCGGCGATGAGCGAGATCCGCCTGTCGTTCGCCAGCATTCCCGAACTCGCCCGCCAGGAGCGCGGCGACGCGCGCTTCATGGCCGCCGCGTTCACCGCGATGATGCTGATGGCGGTGGCCATGGTCGGGGTATGGGTCGCGTTCCGCGACTTCGTCTACCTCGGTTACGGCGCCTACCTGGGCTGCATGGCGACCTACCTGCTGCTGTTGTCCGGCGACGCCTCGGAAATGTGGGGCCTGGCCAGCCTGGCCAGCGAACCGGCGGTCGGCTGGGCGCTGGCGACCCTCGCCACCATCTTCCAGATCGGTTTCAGCCTGCGCTTCCTCGACCTGCCGCGGCTGATGCCGCGCACCACCTGGGTGCTGCGCATCATCCAGTGGGCCAACATGGCCTGGCTGCTGGTCCTGCTGGTGCTGCGCGAACAGTCCTACGGCTGGTGGTACATCGGCGGCAACGCGCTGTTGCTGCTCGGCGTGCCGCTGATGCTGGTGATCGCGGTCGCGGCCTGGCGCAAGGGCGCGCCGTACGCCGGCTATTACTTGCTCGGCTGGACCCCGATGCTGGTGTTCGCCGCCGCGCTCGCCGCCAACACCCTCGGCCTGCAGGACGCCGAATGGGCAGAGCGCGGCTTGGCCCTGACCGCGGTGCTGGAATCGGCCGTGCTCGCGCTGGCGCTGAGCCAGCATGCCGCCAACCGCCACCGCATCCAGCTGCTGGCGCGGCAGTCGGTGGAACGCGATCCGCTGACCGGCGCGCTCAACGCCCAGGTGCTGGAACAGATGCTCGAGGCCTGGTCTTCGCCGGGCAGCCTCAACGTCAACACCTACGGCCTGCTGCTGGTCGACCTGGACGGCTTCGGCGAGGTCAACGCGCGCTACGGCCGCGCGGTCGGCGACGCGCTGCTGCAGCAGGCGCTGGCGCGCATGCGCGGGGTGCTGCGTCCGGACGACACCATCGCGCGCATCGATGGCGACTGCTTCGGCATCGTCAGCGAATGCGAGCGGGTCGAATGCGAACTGCTCGCGCGCCGCATCGCCGACACCTTCGCGCAGCGGCCGTTCCGCATCGACAGCCACGAAATCGTCATGAGCGTGAGCATCGGCCTGGCCATGTCGCAGCGCGGCGAGCAGGTGGCGGCATTGTTCGAACGGGTGCGCGTGGCGCTGCGCAGCGCGGCCTCGGCCGGGCGCAACGCGATCAGCGTGGCACAGAACAGCGGCCGCGACGTCGCGGTGATTCTGCATTCCGAGTGACCCGCGCACACAGGCCGCCGTCACGCGGCCGTGACGCTGCTGAGCGGGGCGCCAGCCCAAGCTGAATATCGCCGGATTCGCGGCGAATCTTCACCTGCATTGCATCCGACTGCGCCTAGCGTGGGGCGCATGGACGTACCCGCCGTACACGGAAGCTGATGCACACCATGACCCAGCACGACGAACAGGGCGTCGGCGCGGAGGTCGCCCGGGCGATCGACCCGGGCGAGTACCGCGAGCACTTTCACCGCGAGTTCCGCTTCGCCGCCTATTACAGCGCCGGTCGCGAATGGCCCGATTACGAACCGGCCTATCGCTACGGCTACGACAGTTTCCTGGAATGCGGCGACCGCCGTTTCGAGGACGTCGAGGCGCAATTGGCGCGCGGCTGGAGCGATGCGCGGGCCGCGTCGCGATTGCACTGGACCGAAGCGCGCGACGCGGTGCGCGACGGATGGCACCACATAGAGCGCAACCTGCCGCACGCGCTCGATCGGCCGTTGCGCTGAAAGCATGCGCGCTGGCCAATCTCCCTAGGTCTCTCTCCCCCGGGGAGCTTCTGGTCGCCCTGGTTCATCGGGGCGACCTTTTTTATTTTCGGGATTCGGGATTCGCTGGGGCGGGTGGGCTTGCGGGGTTGGGCGGTACGGCGGCTGGAACCCGGCGTTGCGGCCGGCGCACTCGGCGCGAACGGCCCGGTGGAGTAGGATGCCGGTCCCACCCGCAAGAGGCCGCGTCATGGCCGACAACGACAACAAGCCCTCACGCGAGCAGGCCGAGGCCGCGGTCCGTGTCCTGCTCAGCTGGGCCGGCGAGGATCCCGACCGCGAGGGCCTGCTCGACACGCCCAAGCGCGTGGTCACCGCCTACGGCGACTGGTTCAGCGGTTACACCGACGATCCGCGCGAATACCTGGCGCGGACCTTCGAAGAGGTCGCCGGCTACGACGAAATGATCGTGCTGCGCGACATCGAGTTCGAAAGCCACTGCGAGCACCACATGGCCCCGATCATCGGCAAGGCGCACGTGGGCTACCTGCCCAGCGGCAAGGTGGTCGGCATCAGCAAGCTCGCGCGCGTGGTCGAGACTTATGCGCGGCGCTTCCAGGTGCAGGAAAAGATGACCGCGCAGATCGCCCAGTCGATCCAGGACGTGCTGCAGCCGCTCGGCGTGGGCGTGGTGATCGAAGGCGCGCACGAATGCATGACCACCCGCGGCGTGCACAAGCGCGGCGTGAGCATGATCACCTCGAAGATGCTCGGCATGTTCCGCGACGACGCGCGCACGCGCGCGGAGTTCCTGCGGTTTATCGACGTGGGGCCGGGGCGCTGAGTCAGCGCGCTTGATCTGCTCCCTCTCCCGTGAAACGGGAGAGGGTTGGGGTGAGGGCACGCGGGGCCGCAGATCGCACCGTCGCTTCCGGTTCGCGCGCCCTCATCCGCCCTTCGGGCCCCCTCTCCCGCTCGCGGGAGAAGGAAGAGCTTTAGCCGACCTTAGCCAACGGCGAATCTTGCCGCGCCGCCACCGGCGCCCGCTCGCTCAGCAACGCCACGATCCCCGCCGCCGCCTCGCGTCCTTCGAACGCCGCGGTCACCACCAGGTCGGCGCCGCGCACCGCGTCGCCGCCCGCGAACACCTTCGGATTGGTGGTCTGGTACGGCAAGCCCGCCGCCGCCTTGCGCTTGGTCGCGCAGTTGCCCGAGGTCGCCAGCACCTTGATCCGGCCGTTGTCGCCCAGTTCGATGCCCTGCTGCGCCAGCCACGCCGGCGGATCGGGCTGGAAGCCGAACGCGATGATGACCACGTCGGCGTCGAGCACCGATTCGCTGCCCTCGATCGCCTCGGCGCGCTGACGGCCGCGCGCGTCCGGCGGACCCAGGCGGGTTTCGGCCACGCGCACCGCGTTGACCGTGGTGCCGTCGCCGAGCAGTTCCAGCGGTTGCCGGTTGAACAGGAACTCCACGCCTTCCTCGCGCGCATTGGCGACCTCACGCGCCGAGCCCGGCATGTTGGCCTCGTCGCGCCGGTACACGCAGCGCACCTGCGCCGCGCCCATACGCACCGCGCTGCGCACGCAGTCCATGCCGGTGTCGCCGCCACCGAGCACGACCACGCGCTTGCCGAGCAGGTCGGGCAGTTCGAGCTGATCCTCCCAGCCGGCGATCGGCGCCGAGCGCAGGCTGTCGCCGTCGCCTTGCACGACGCGGCCGTTCTGCACCAGGAACGGCAGCGCAGGCAACACATTACGCAGATCCTGCCCGGGCAAACCGCCGTCGGTGTAGCGATAAGAACCCAGCCCCAGGAACACCGCATCGAACTGCGCGGTGAGTTCATCCAGGCTGATATCGCGGCCGATCTCGACCCCGAGCCGGAACTGCACGCCCATGCCTTCGAGCACCTCGCGGCGCTTGACCATCACCGACTTCTCCAGCTTGAAGCTGGGAATGCCGAAATGCAGCAGGCCGCCGATCGCTTCGTAACGATCGAACACCACCGCCTGGATGCCGGCGCGCGCGAGCCGGTCCGCGCACGACAGTCCGGCCGGGCCGGCGCCGACGATCGCGACGCGGTGGCCGGTGGCCTTGACCGTCGACAGATCCGGACGCCAGCCGTCGGCGAGCGCGTTGTCGACGATGTACTTCTCGACCGCGCCGATGGTGACCGCGCCGAAGCCGTCGTTGAGCGTGCAGCTGCCTTCGCACAACCGGTCCTGTGGGCAGACCCGGCCGCAGACTTCGGGTAGCGGATTGGTTTCGTGGCACAAGGACGCGGCTTCGTGCAGGCGGCCTTCGCGCGCGAGTTCGAGCCACTGCGGAATGTAGTTGTGCAGCGGGCAGGCCCAGCCGCAGTAGGGATTGCCGCAATCCAGGCAGCGGCCGGCCTGCTTCTTGGCTTCGACGTCGGCGAAGCGGCCGTACAGTTCGCCCCAGTCGCCGTTGAGGCGCAGCTGCAGCGGGATGCGCGAGGGCATTTCGCGCGGGGCGTCGCGGAATTGGAAGACTTGCTTCTTGGTCATTGCGGCGTGCCTGGTTGGCGTTGTCGACAGAAGGCGGTCGCGTTAGAAGCAACAGCCAAAGCAAATCCCCCCTGGCCCCCCTTTTTCAAAGGGGGGAACCCGGTCGGGTTTTTCGCTCGGGGGTGAAGGTGTTCGCTTGGGTGCTCGGATCGCGAAATGCCGGCCATCGTCGTTACCGTCCTGTTTACCGCGCTACTCAGTGCCTTTGCGCTTGCCTTTGCTTTTGCCGTTCCCCCCTTTGCAAAAGGGGGGCAGGGGGGATTCGCTTTTGCTGTTGCTCGAGTCGCGAATGCCATCACGCCGCACTCCTCAACGTCTCAGCCAGCGACTCCAGGCTCGCCGCCTTGGGCTTGACCAGCCAGAACTTGCCCAGGTAATCGCGCATCTCATCGAGGATCCGCCGCGCCCACACGCTGCCGGTCAAGGCCACATGCGTCTCCAGCAGATCGTGCAGATGCGAGCGGTGATGCTCGAAGCCATCGGCCGAAATGCGCAGGATGTCGATCAGCTCGTGGTTATAGCGATCGACGAAATCGCGCTCGGTATCGAGCACATACGCCATGCCGCCGGTGAAGCCCGCGCCGAAATTCAAGCCGGTGCGGCCCAGCACCGCGACCACGCCGCCGGTCATGTACTCGCAGCAGTGATCGCCGGCGCCCTCGACCACCGCGGTCGCGCCGGAGTTGCGCACGCCGAAACGTTCGCCGGCGCGGCCGGCCGCGTACAGCTCGCCGCCGGTGGCGCCGTACAGGCAGGTGTTGCCGAGGATCGGCGTCTCGTGCGCGACATAGCGCGCGCCGGCCGGCGGACGCAGCACGATCCGGCCGCCCGCCATGCCCTTGCCGACGTAATCGTTGGCTTCGCCCGACAGTTCGAACTGCAGACCGCCGGCCTGGAACGCGCCGAAGCTTTGTCCAGCAGTGCCACTGAAACGCAAAGTGATCGGCGCATCGCTCATGCCGCGATCGCCGTGCGCGCGCGCGATGCGTCCGGACAGGCGCGCGCCGATGCTGCGGTCGGTGTTGCGGATCTTGTAGCTGTAGTCGCCGCCGGCCTTGTTCGCGATCGCCTCGGCCAGTTCGGCTTCGAGTTGCGCCGACAGACCGTCGGGTTCGGCCGCCGGCGCCGGCATGCCGCAATGACCGCCATGGGCCAGACCCGAGCCGGCCAGCAGCGGCGACAGATCCAGACGCTGCTGACGCGCGCTGTCGCCTTCGCTCTGCTTGAGCAGATCGGTGCGGCCGACGATTTCGCCGAGCGTGCGCACGCCGAGCGAGGCCAGCCAATGCCGCACTTCCTCGGCGAGCAGACGGAAGAAATTCTCCACGCGCTCGGGCAGGCCGGTGAAATGCTCGCGGCGCAGGCCGGCGTCCTGAGTGGCCACGCCGGTCGCGCAGTTGTTGAGATGGCAGATGCGCAGGTACTTGCAGCCCAGCGCGATCATCGGCGCGGTGCCGAAACCGAAACTCTCCGCGCCGAGCAGCGCGGCCTTGACCACGTCCAGGCCGCTCTTCAAACCGCCATCGGTCTGCAGGATCACCCGCTCGCGCAGATCGTTGGCGATCAGCGCCTGGCGCGCTTCGGCCAGTCCCAGTTCCCACGGCGTGCCGGCGTAACGGATCGACGACAGCGGGCTCGCGCCGGTGCCGCCGTCGTGGCCGGACACGGTCACCAGATCGGCGCCAGCCTTCGCCACGCCGGTGGCGATGGTGCCCACGCCCGCGTGCGACACCAGCTTGACCGAGATCAGCGCCTGCGGATTGACCTGACGCAGGTCGTGAATCAACTGCGCGAGGTCTTCGATCGAATAGATATCGTGATGCGGCGGCGGCGAAATCAGGCCGATGCCGGGCATCGCGTAACGCAATCGCGCGATCAGTTCGTTGACCTTGTGCCCGGGCAACTGGCCGCCTTCGCCGGGCTTGGCGCCCTGGGCGATCTTGATCTGCAGCACCTCGGCGTTGACCAGATACTCCGGCGTGACGCCGAACCGGCCCGAGGCGATCTGCTTGATCTTCGAGACCTTGTCGGTGCGATACCGGGCCGGGTCTTCGCCGCCTTCGCCCGAGTTCGAGCGCCCGCCGAGGCGATTCATCGCGATCGCCAGCGCTTCGTGCGCCTCCGGCGACAATGCGCCCAGGCTCATCGCCGCCGAGTCGAAGCGGCGCACGATGTCGGCGATCGGCTCGACCTGATCGAGCGGAATCGCCCGGGCCGGATCGGCATTGAGTTCGAGCAGATCGCGCAGCGCCGCGGTCGGACGTTCGTTGACCGCCTCGGCGTAATGCTGCCAATCCGCCCATTCGCCGCTGCCGACCGCGCGTTGCAGGCGCGTGACCACGTCGGGATTGAACAGATGGTATTCGCCGCCCGGCGTGTACTTGAGCAGGCCGCCAATTTCCGGCAGACGGTTCGCATCCCAGCCGATATCGGCCAGGGTCTGGTTGTCCTGCTGCAACAGGTCGAAACCCGCGCCGCTGATGCGCGATGCCGCGCCGGTGAAACACAGGTCGACGACTTCCTTGTCCAGGCCGATGATCTCGAACAACTGCGCGCCGCGATAACTGCCGATGGTTGCGATGCCCATCTTCGAAATGATCTTGAGCAGGCCCTTCTTGATCGCGCGCCGGTAGCTGCGGCCGATCTGCGCGACCTCGCCGTGCTTGGTCCGCAGGATGCCGCGCGCGCCCAGGTCGTGCAGGGTCTGATAGGCGAGGTACGGATACACCGCGGTCGCGCCGAAACCGATCAGGCAGGCGAAGTGATGCGGATCGCGCGCGGTGCCGGTCTCGATGATGAGATTGGCCTCGCAGCGCAGGCCGACCTTGCTCAGGTGCTGATGGATCGCGCCGGTCGCGAGCAGCGCATGCATCATCAGCGCGTCGCGGCGCGGGCGCCGGTCGGTGACGATCAGCAGCACGATGCCGTCGCGGGTGGCTTCCTCGGCTTCCAGGCACAAGCGCAGGATCGCGGCCTTGAGCCCTTCCTCGGCGCTGTAGTTCAAGTCGATATAACGATGCGACTGATCGTACGGCGCCATCGACAGCAGCTGGCGCAGCTTGCGTTGCGCGAGCACCGGCGAGTTGAGGTGGATATGGCCGACATTGTTCGGCCCGTCGACGAACACGTTGCCCTCGCGCCCGATCTGGGTCGCCAGCGACATCACGCAGTCCTCGCGCAACGGGTCCATCGGCGGGTTGGTGACTTGCGCGAACGCTTGGCGGAAATGGTCGTACAGCGGCCGCACCTGTTGCGACAGCACCGCCATCGGCACGTCGTCGCCCATCGAGCCGGTGGCTTCCTGCTCGATCTCGGCCAGCGGGCGCAGCACCTGTTCGCGTTCTTCGCGGGTCAGCTGGAACAGTTTCTGGAAACCGGCGAGGGTTTCCGGATCGAACGGCTCGGCGGCGAGGTTCGGATCGATCAGCTCGCTGTGCAGATAGGTCATGCCCTGCTTGAGCCAGCGCTTGTACGGCGCGCGCGCGCGGTTGATGCGGTCGATCGCGTCGGAGTCGAGCAGCTCGCCCTGGTACAGATCGGCGGCGATCATCTCGCCCGGGCCGAGCTTGCCCTTGGCCTCGATTTCCTCGACCGGCAGTTCCCACACCCCGGCTTCCGAAGCGATCAGGAAGTGGCGGTCGCGCGAACGCAGCCAGCGCGCCGGGCGCAGGCCGTTGCGGTCGAGCGTGCAGGCGGCGTAGCGGCCGTCGCAGGTGACGATGCCGGCCGGGCCGTCCCACGGATCGGTGTTGAGCGCGTAGTACTCGTAGAACGCGGCGAGGTCGGCGTCCTTGTATTCCAGCGATTGCGTCGCCGGCGGGATCAGGATGCGCATGGCCTTGAGTAGGTCCATGCCGCCGGCCTGCAGCACCTCGAGCATGTTGTCGAGGCTTTGCGAATCCGAGCCGTCGGTGCTGACGACCTGATCGAACTCGCGCAGGTCCAGGGTCGGCGTGCGCCAGGCGTGCGCGCGCACCTGCGCCCAGGCGCGGTTGCCGGCGATGGTGTTGATCTCGCCGTTGTGGGCGAGCAAGCGGAACGGCTGCGCCAGCGGCCAGCGCGGCGTGGTGTTGGTGGAGAAGCGCTGGTGGAACACGACCGCGCTCGCGGCCAGTTCGGCGCGTTGCAGGTCCGGGTACAACTGCATCAACCGATCCGGCAGCACCATGCCCTTGTAGCCGATGCTGGCCGAGGACAGGCTGACGACGTAGAAATCTTTAATCGCATGCAGGCGCTGTTCGGCGCGGCGGCGCGCCAGGAACAGCGAACGCTGGAAGCCGGCCGGATCGAACGGCGCGGCCGCGTCGACGAAGATCTGCTCGATCCGCGGCATGGTCTTGCGCGCCAGATCGCCGCAGGCGTCGAGATTGACCGGCACCACGCGCCAGCCGGTCACCCGCATGCCTTCGGCGCGCAGGGTTTCGTTGAGGGTGTCGCGGGCGATCGTGGCCTGCTCGGGATCGTGCGGCAGGAACACCAGGCCGGCGGCGAAATGCGGGCCGGGCCGGATGTTGGCTTCGCGCGCGATCAGGCGCAAGAACGCATCGGGCTGGCGGATCAGCAGGCCGCACCCGTCGCCGCTGAGCCCGTCGGCGGCGACGCCGCCGCGATGGGTCATGCGCGACAGCGCCTCCAGGGCGCGGTCGACCAGGGCGCGGCTGGGGCGATCGTCGAGTTGCGCGATCAGCCCGAAACCGCAGGCGTCCCGCTCGTCGCGGGGGTCGTAGAGGCCCTGTTGGCTGGGGCTTTGTTGCTTGGCTTGCATCGCATCTCCGGGACCGTGGGTGTTCCGTGGATCGCTAGCTCGCTACCGCTACGCATTGGGTTGTGTGTTGCCGATGGTGTAGTGCCGAATTCCTGTTGGGTTCCCAATGCGAAGTCTTCGCGATGTCGCTGTGTCGTTCAGCGCGAGGCCGTGCGGCCCGCACGCAGGGCGCATCCGCCAATGGCAAGGGAGACGATCCCGTACCGGCGGCCTTGAAACCGAGCGTGCTCCGAATAAATCACAAATTGTGCGATGCGGCAATTCGCTCCCGGACGCGGGAATTGCGATCCCGGCACGGGCCCGGTTTTGTGAGCGCGCGCGCTCACAGCGGTTTTTCCAAGTCGATGATCGCAATGGAAAAATCATCGGCCCGCGAGACAATTGGTAACGCGCGAAACCATCTGCGCATGACAATCGTCCCTGCCGGTTGCGCGGCCGCGCGCTAGACTGCGCCGACTGTTATCCCCTCAGGCGGCCGCCTACCCCATGACCATGTCTTCCGCTCCCGCCCCGGGCGCGCGTCGAGCTGCGCTCGTCTTCATTTTCATCACCGTGCTGATCGACGTGCTGTCGTTCGGCCTGATCATTCCGGTGCTGCCGCACCTGATCGAGCGCTTCGTCGACGGCGACACTGCGCGCGCGGCCTATTGGGTGGGGCTGTTCGGCACCGTGTTCGCGCTGATCCAGTTCGTGTTCTCGCCGATCCAGGGCAGCCTGTCGGACCGCTTCGGCCGGCGTCCGGTGATTCTGCTGTCGTGCCTGGGCCTCGGCCTGGACTTCGTGCTGATGGCGGTGGTCGACACCCTGCCGCTGCTGCTGATCGGGCGGATCATCTCCGGCATCACCGCGGCCAGCTTCACCACCGCCAACGCCTACATCGCCGACATCACCCCGCCGGAGCAGCGCGCCAAGAGCTTCGGCATGATCGGCGCGGCGTTCGGCGTGGGCTTCGTGGTCGGGCCGCTGATCGGCGCTTACCTGGGCGAAGTCGACCTGCGCCTGCCGTTCTGGTTCGCCGCCGGGCTGGCGCTGCTGAACTTCTTCTACGGCCTGTTCGTGCTGCCCGAATCGCTGCCGAAGGAAAAACGCACCGCGCGCTTCGACTGGGCCCACGCCAATCCGTTCGGCTCGCTGCTGCTGCTCAAGCGCTACCCGCAGGTGTTCGGCCTGGCCGCGGTGGTGTTCATCGCCAACATGGCGCATTACGTCTATCCGAGCATCTTCGTGCTGTTCGCCGACTACCAGTACCACTGGGGCCTGCGCGAGGTCGGCTGGGTGCTGCTGGTGGTGGGCGTGTGCAACATCATCGTCAACGTCGGCCTGATCGGGCGGGTGGTGGCCAAGCTCGGCGAACGCCGCACCTTGCTGCTCGGCCTGGGCTGCGGCGTGGTCGGCTTCGTCATCTACGGCCTGGCCGATGTTGGCACGGTGTTCCTGATCGGTCTGCCGATCAGCGCGCTGTGGGCGATGGCCGCGCCGGCGACCCAGGCGCTGGTCACTCGCCAGGTCGGTGCGAGCGAGCAAGGCCGCATCCAGGGCGCGCTGATGAGCCTGATCTCGCTGGCCGGCGTGCTCGGCCCGGCGCTGTTCGCCGGCAGCTTCGGTTATTTCATCGGCAAGACCTCGCCGATCCATCTGCCGGGCGCGCCGTGGTTCATCGCCGCGATCCTGCTGTGCATCGGCCTGCTGATCGCGTGGCGGTACGCGCGCGTGCCGGCGCCCGTGCCCGCGGCGGCGGAAGCCGAGGCGGCGGCCTGAACCGCGCCGGCCCCCACCTGACCGATGGCACAGGTCGCCGCGGCGCGCGGCCGGCAAGGTCGCGGGTACCGATAGGGAGAGTCCTCATGCGTGCTTTGATCGTTCCCACCGTGGCCGGCCTTGCCGTGGCGCTGAGCGCCTGCGGCGGCGTCGAATACCGCGACACCAACGCCGCGGTCGATGCGCGGCCCGAATGCGCCAGCGGCCCGACCCGCCCGGGCGAAACCCCGCCGGCCTGGTGCGAGCGCAAGACCGAGGCCAGCTGGAACAGCGACAGCAAGGGCGAAAAGGTCGACTTCAAGAAGAAAGACGACGCGCCACGCTGAACCGTTAGGGTTCGAAGGCGGACAATCCGCATCCTTGTCGCGTCCTTGACGCGGCGGCCCGTATTGCTGGGCCATGAGCGAATCCAAATCGTCCGGAGCGTTGCCCGCGGTCGCCAATCGCCGCGCCGCGCGCGCGGCCGGCCTGCGTTACGTCAACGACGGCGAGCCCGGCATCGCGCGGCGTCGCGCCGGTCGCGGTTTCGCCTATCGCGATCCGCGAGGAAAGGCGGTCGGCGCGGCCAAGACCCTCGAACGCATCCGCGCGCTGGCGATCCCGCCGGCCTACACCGAGGTGTGGATCTGCACCGATGCGCGCGGCCACCTGCAGGCGACCGGCCGCGATGCGCGCGGGCGCAAGCAATACCGTTATCACCCGCAATGGCGGCAGACCCGCGACGAAGGCAAGTTCGAACGCGTGATCGCCTTCGGCCGCGCCTTGCCGGGGCTGCGGCGGAAAGTGCGGCGCGATCTCAAGCTGCCGGGCTTCCCGCGCGACAAGGTGCTGGCGATCGTGGTCGCGGTGATGGCCGAAACCCTGTTGCGCGTGGGCAATCACGAATATGCGCGTAGCAATCGTTCGTTCGGCCTGACTACGTTGCGCAATCGGCATGTCGATTTCCTGCGCGGCGGCCGCGCGCGGTTCCGGTTTCGCGGCAAGGGCGGGCTGGCGCTGGAGGTCGAGCTCGACAACGCCAAACTGGTCGAGCAGGTGCGGCGTTGCCAGCAATTGCCCGGGCAGGCGCTGTTCCAGTACCGCGACGACGACGGCTGCCTGCAACCGGTGGATTCCGGCGCGGTCAACGCTTATCTGCACGAGGCCATGGGCGCGGATTTCACCGCCAAGGACTTCCGCACCTGGGGCGGCACCCTGGCCGCGTTCCGGCGTCTGGCCGCCTTGCCGTTGCCGGAGCCGTCGCGCACCGGCAAGCCGAGCGAACGCGCGTTGCTGCTCGCGCAGAACGCGGTGATCGGCGAAGTCGCGCAGGCGCTGCGCAACACCCCGAGCGTGTGCCGCAAGGCCTATATCGATCCGGCGGTGTTCAGCGGTTGGCGCGAAGGCCGTCTGTCGCGTTACGCCGACGGCGCGCGCAGCGAGTTGCAGTGGGAAAGCGCGGCGCTGCGGTTCCTCAAGCAGGCGCGCAAGCACGCCGGTTGAGCGCGCGCTTGCGGTCCGCGCGCACAGCGATCACGGCGCCATCTGCGCCAGTTCGGCCTGCGGCAACGGCAGCAGCGCCCAGAACGCGGTGCGCGCTTTCGCCCAGTCCTGGGCGGCGTCGTTGAGGATTTCGATCAGGGTCGCGGCGTCGTCGCTGTGTTGCGCCTGCCACGGGCCGGCGTGTTCGATCAGCAGCACGTAGCCCGGCGCCGGCCACCACGACAGGTCGTTGACGCTGTCGTTGAGCGCATCCCAGTTGCCGCCGAACCAGTCGGGAAAACGCAGCGCGCGCGCGATCCGTTCGAGCGCGTCGTCCTTGCCCGCGCAACCGGTGAAATCCGCCCGCGCCAGCGCGAATTCCAATTCGGTCGCGGCATCGGCCAACGCGCGCGCGTCGCGCGCGTCGATGAAGTAGGCGCCGGCCTGGGCCGGGTCGGCCAGCAGTTCGCGCGGATCGATGGCGCTCATCGCGAGGCTCCTTCGGCGAGGTCGAAGCGCCGGAAGCTGCGGTAGTGATCGTCGCTGTAGAAATACTCGCGCGGCGGATCGCCGCCGGTGACGATGCGGCGCGCGCCGCGATCGTCCGAGCCAGGCGTTTCCACCGTGTACTCGCGGTAGTAACCGCGCGGCTGTTTCGGCAGGCGGTTCTCGCGGTTCTGGAAGGTGCCGCCGTCCTGGCGATGGTCGAACGGGCCGCCCGCGGCGATACGGCGCAGCACGTCGTGGGCTTCGCGCGGCAGGAAGGCGGGGTAGGCATCGCTGCGCGTGTCGTTAGCGCGCGCGGTGTCGCTGCCGACGGAAGCGGTCTGACCGCGTTGCGGCACGCTGTCCGAGGTGGATGTCGCGACCGGCGTGCGGGTTGCGTGCTGGGACCATGCCCACAGGCCGATCAGTAGCACGGCGGCGATCAGCCACAGGTTGCGGCGCATGGTCGTGACTCTCGCGGACGATGGCGGCAGTTTAGATCACGAGGATCGTTGGCGTCGCTTCGATGCGGGCATGGGGTTGCGAGCCGGTCGGTTCGCGCCGCGCCGTGGCTTGCGACGTGGTCGGGGTGTCGCGGTCGCGGCTTGCGCCGCTCCTACAGTCGGAATCGATGCCCCGGCTGCCCACTGTAGGAGCGGCGCGAGCCGCGACCGCGTTGTTCCGGTAGGCGTCGCATAGATGATTTCGACGCCCACGATGGCCTCTAGGCTTTGATCCGGTGCCGTCTCAGCCGCAACCCACGTCGACGATCACGTTGTTCGCGTCGACATGCACGTTGACCCGGCCGTCCATGTATTCCTTGGTGATCGCCTGGCCCGGCTTGAGCACGCGCACGGTGTGGCCGCCGGCCTCGGTGCGCGCGCGTTCGACCGTGGCGGTGTCGGCGGTCTTGCCGACCAGCGCGGCCTTGGCCGCATCGGCGTTGCAGGTGCGCGGCGCGGGCATGGGGTGCGGCTCGCCCACCGCGATGGGCTTGACCGCAGCGCCCTGATCGTCGGCGCTGGGCGCCGAGCTGGACATTTCGTCGGCGGCGCGTGGGCCGGCGCAGGCGGCCATCGCCAGGGGCAGGGTCGCGGCCAACACCGCGCCCGACAGCAGGCGGGCGGCGGGCAGGTGGCGCAGGCGCAGCGGGAACAGCGGGCCGATCCGGTTCGACATGGCGATCTCCTGGGCGACGCCGCGCATGGCGGAATGCTTGCGCGGCACGATGGGCCGAGCCTGCGCCGGCGTGGCTGTGTCCAGGGTTAACGCGAACCGCCGATCGCGCGATCCGCGACCTCGTTCACAGCGCGCGCGGGGTTATCCGCATCGGAGTGGCGTAAACGGCGGCGATACGTGGCGGAACGCACCGATCTGGATCGGTGCGTTCGCATCTGCATTCGAACGAGCGGACCTCAGCCGCAACGCAGGCCCGTGATCGCGCCGCGTTCGTTGACGTCGATGTTCAGGCGGTCCTGCTGGAAGTCCATCGTCGCGGCCATGCCGGGCTTGAGCACGCGCACCGAGCGGCTGCCGGTTTCGGCGCGGGCGCGCTCGATCGTGGGTTCGTCGGGGGCGCGGCCGATCGCCCAACGCGCGGCTTCGGCGTTGCAGCTGGCCGGGCTGATGTTGGTCGGCGGAATCGGCGTCGCGCACGCGGCCAGGGCGAGGCTCAGCGCGGCGATCGGAAGGGCGGTGCGAAGGACGGTATTCGGGGACATGGCGATGCTCCTGACGGCTCGGCGGATCGGTGCCGCGAGCCTGCGGGCGGCGGCGTGTGCGGCGCATGAAGGCCGGGGCGCGCAGTGTAGCGGGGCGATGCGACAGGGCGATGGACGCGAATTGGCGGGATGCGCGGTGTGTTTATGCGCGGGTGTGGTGTGGAGCAATCGCGATCGGGTGGGTGTCGACGATTCGTCGATGTGTTGTCGGTTTCGTCGTCGGCGATTGGGATTGCGTCGGCGTTGCGGATGGTGGCGTCGTGGCGCGGTCGCGGCTTGCGCCGCTCCTACAGGGGGATACACACACCATGAAGGTCGGGCGGCCTCCTGTAGGAGCGGCGCGAGCCGCGACCGCGATGCGACAGATCGCGTCGCCACCGCGAGGTCGCGACCGGTGCGATCATTACACCGACGCCAACGCGCGCTCGTCGTAAGCCTCGATCAACTTGAGCATCAGCTGCGCCAACGTCACCACATCCTGATGATTGTGCGCCGCGACCCGCCGCAGCAACGCCGACGATCCCCCGCGCAGGTAATGCAGCCACGCCGCCGGCGCCTGCGAACCGGGCAGGTCGTCCTCGCGCACGATATGCAGCAGTTCGCGCTCCATCGTCGCCAGCCGGCAGTTTTCCCACACCCCGCGGTACATCCGCCGGGTCGGGAACAGCAGGTCGACGTGATCCAGGCCGCTGAGCGGATTGGCGATGCGCGCCAGGCGGTAACGCGTGTTCAACAGCGGCGTGTCGTAGCAGCGGCCGTTGTAGCTCGACAGCACCGTGCCCGGTTCGATCCACTGGGCGAACGCGCGCAGCATCGCCGGTTCGGCCGACAGGGTGGAGATCATCAACTGGCGGATGCGCAGGCCGTCGCCGAATTGCGGATCGTGATACCAGTCGGCGGCGCCGATCATGAAGGCGCGGGTGCCGGTGCCGCCGGCCAGGCCGGTGGTCTCGGTGTCGAAGAACAGCAGGCGGCGCGGATCGAGCGCGTCGTCGGGGCGCTTGGCGAACGCCAGCGGCAGCGATCGCGCGGGCGCGGGCAACGGCAGATGCGCCTGGATCAGGTGCAGGCCCGGGGCGATTTCCTCGCCCGGCAGCGAGCGCTCGGCGGGCAGGGCGCGCAGGTTGCTGTTGGGCAGGGGATTCGTGTTGCTCGAATGCGCGGGAACCGGTCGCGGAAACGTGCGGGCCGGCGAGGGCTGCGGTGCCGCGGCTGCGTTGGCGGGCGCAGCGGTCGGTTTGCGCTCGCGCAACGCGATCAGGCGGCGCAGTGCGTCGATGTCGGTGCGCGAAGAGCGAATCTCGCCCAGGCCATCCTTTCCGAAGAAAGCGGCGCTTGCGTCGTGGCTTGGGCTTGTTTCGCTAAGGGGGTGTGGGTGCGTCGCGAGCGGGGTTGCATCGACGGAAGTGTGCGAAGAGCAAATCTCCCCCAACCCCTCTTTTTCAAAGAGGGGAGCGCTTGCGTCGCGGCGGGGGGATGCGGCCTCTTTCGGCGAGGTATCGGCGACGGCAACGTGGTCGGCGATTTCGCCAAGACCCTCCGCATCCGACGCATCCGCTGATCTCCCCTCTTTGGAAAAGAGGGGCCGGGGGAGATTCGCTTTTGCCTCCGGCGCGGACGCGACGTCCGCCTCCGCCCGCCCAGCCTGCCGCTGCAACGCGCGCAATTTGGCCAGGGTCAGGCTCATGCGAAGTCGCCGTCATCGTCGCGCCCGCTCAACAAGCGCAGCACCTGCAAGGCCAGCGAGCGCGGGGTCGCCTGTTCGCGGTCTTCGTCGGCGGCCAGCACCGGGCCGACGCAGGCCGGGCAGCCGGCGCGGCAGTCGCAGCGTTCGACCAGTTCCAGCGCGCGGCCGACCAGTTCGGCCTGACGCAGCCACAGCGGCTCGCTCAAGCCAACGCCGCCGGGGAAGTTGTCGTACAGGTACACGGTCGGCACGAACTGCTGCACTTCCAGCATCGCCACCGGGCCGCCGAGCGGCGCCTCATGTTCGCCGCCGCGCAGCTGGCCGCGGCCGTTCGCGTCCTGGGTCGCGAACCAGGCGCCGTCGCCGTTGCCGACCGACTTCTGCAGATCGCGCGCATCGGCCATCACCGCGACCGTGGCGACGATATGCAGCGCATGCGCGGCGCCGAGAAACCCGTCCAGCGCCTCGTGCCTGGAGCCGAAACGCGACAGCAGCACGCCCTGCGGCAGCTGCCACCACACCGCGGTCGTATGCAGTTCCTGATCGGGCAGATTGACCGGCCCGTAGCCGATGCTCTCGTGGGTGTAGTAACGGATCTTCTTGTAACCGGCCACGCGCCGGACCACATGCACTTCGCCGTGATGGCTGTCGCCGCGACCCGCCTCGCCGCCGTCGAAACGTTCGAGCACCTTGAGCTTGGTGTAGTCGATCGAGTCGGTGTAGTAGTCGACGTGGGTGCGGGTCACGTAGGCCTTGCGGCCGTCCCAATCCAGCCGCTCGACCTGATACGGCACCGACTGGATCATGTGGATCGCGCCTTCGTACAAGGTCAGCGCGGCGGCCGAGTAATCGACCTCGGCGATGATGACCTGGCGCCCGTCGCTGCGATCGACCACGACGAAGTTGCCGTCGGCGACCGAGCGCAGGCTGACCGCATTGGCCGGGTAACTGTCGGCGATCCATTCCCAGCGCTCGCCTTCGCGATGGACCACGCCGGTTTCGGCCAATGCTTCGAGGAACACCTCCGGGTCGATCGGGCCGAAATTCTCGCCGTGCTGGAACGGCAGTTCGAACGCGGCGCAGCGGATGTGATCGAACAGGATCAGCGGCTGGTCGGGCGCGATCCGCGCATGCTCGGGCGAGGCGTCGGCGAAGAAATCCGGATGCCGCACCACGTACTGGTCCAGCGGTTGCGAACTGGCGACCATGATCCCGAGCGAGGGTTGCTGGCGGCGGCCGGCGCGGCCGAAGCGCTGCCAGGTCGCCGCGACCGAACCCGGATAGCCGTTGAGCACGACCACGTCGAGACTGCCGATGTCCACGCCGAGCTCCAGCGCCGAGGTCGAGACGATGCCGTCGATGCGGCCGTCGCGCATCGCGCGTTCGGCCTCGCGGCGCTCGCTCGGCAGATAGCCGCCGCGGTAGGCGCGGATGCGCGCGGGCTTGCGTGGATCGTGATCGAACACGTCCTTGAGGTACTTGGTCAGCACTTCGACCATCAGCCGGGTCTGGGCGAAGATCAGCGTCTTCAGCCCGGCCTTGATCGCGATGCGCGCGATCCGGTTGCTTTGCGAGCGCGCCGACGCGCGCAGGCCCAGGTCGGGGTTGACCACCGGCGGATTCCATAACAGCACGTGCTTGTCGCCGGTCGGCGCGCCCGAATCGAGGATCGCGCGCACCGGTTGTTCGATCAGCGCCTCGGCGTGGGCCTTGGGATTGCCGATCGTCGCCGAGCACAGGATGAATTGCGGGGTGACGCCGTAGAACGCGCAGATCCGCTGCAGCCGCCGCAGCACCCCGGCGACGTGGCTGCCGAACACGCCGCGGTAGGTGTGGATCTCGTCGATCACGATGTAGCGCAGGTTCTCGAAGAACTGCGCCCACTTGGTGTGATGCGGCAGGATCGCCTGATGCAGCATGTCGGGGTTGGACACGACGATGTCGCCGTGCAGGCGGATCGCCTGGCGCGCGTCGCCGGGGGTGTCGCCGTCGAAGGTGAAGGCCTTGACCCCCAGGTCGCCGGCGCGGTTGAGTTCCAGCAATTCGGCGACCTGATCCTGCGCCAGCGCCTTGGTCGGAAACAGGTACAGCGCCTTGGCGCCGCGGGTCATCGCCGCGGCCACCACCGGCAGGGTGTAGCACAGCGATTTGCCCGAGGCGGTCGGGGTGACCACGGCGACGTGCTCGCCGGCCTGGGTCGCCTCCCAGGCTTGCGCCTGGTGGCTGTAGAGGCGGTCGATGCCGCGCGCGCGCAGCGCGGCCTTGAGCGATTCGGGCAGGTCCTCGGGCAACGGCGCGTAGCGGCCTTCGCGCCCGGGGATGGTGAAACTGCCGGTGATGCGGTCGCGGTAGCGGCGTTGCAGGCGCTCGGCCAGGGCGCCGCCGTGGCGGGCGTCGATGGCTTCCTCGCTGTCGCTGCGGGCCAGCGCGCGGGCCGCGGCGGGCGAGGGAACGAGATCGCGCGAGGACGGGTCGATCAGGGCGGACATGGCGGCGACGGCAGGGGCGGAGTCTCGTTGTACGCGACGGCGATCTCAGTGTGTGAGACGGTGCCGTGCCGGATCGGTGGCGGCGGGCGCTGGCCGGGGTCCGCGGTCGGCGGTACTCATGCTGAAGGAGACAGGATTTTGAGCGAATCGGAAACGCGGCACAGGGTGGTGTACACCGAGGCGATGGTGCGCGACGCGGTGCGAACCTTCGTATGGCGGCGCGTGGTCGTCGCCGAGAAAGGCCTGTGGCTGGCCGCATCGGCGTTGCTCGTGTTCGTGGCGTTCCTGCTGTGGCGCGGGGATCGCGGCTGGCTGGTGGGCGCGTTGAGCATCGTCGTGCTGTTGCCGCCGCTGCTGCTGGCGGTGGTGTGGCGCGTGCACCACCGCAACACGGTGGGCAAGTTCCGCAACCTGCCGGCGCCCGAGGCGACGTTCGTGTTCGCCGAGGATGGCCTGGCGATCGAATCCGGGGTCGGCTCGGCGTCGATCCCGTGGTCCGGCCTGATCGAAGTCTGGGAGCGGCCGGGTTACTGGATGCTGTTCACCTCCAAGGCGCAGTTTCTGACGCTGCCGGTGGCGGATTTGTCCGAGGATGATCTGGCGCTGTTGCGGCGGCGGTTGGGGAAGGTTTAATTGCGGGAATCGGGAATCGGGAATCGGGAATCGGGAATCGGGAATCGGGAATCGGGAATCGGGAATCGGGAATCGGGAATTGGGAATTGGGATTCGGGATTCGGGATTCGGGATTCGGGATTCGGGATTCGGGATTCGGGATTCGGGACGGCTTTGCCGAATCTGCTTTTGCTCGTCATTCCCGCGAACGCGGGAATCCAGTGCCTTTAATCGTAGCGGCACGAAAGTCGCTGGATTCCCGCGTTCGCGGGAATGACGATCGTAGTGACGCGGGAATTGGCAACAGACGCCTCGGGCGATTGCACGGGGCTTAACCCAAGCCGAAAAATTCAGGTCGCATCGCCCCACACCGAGTATCCTTGCGCGCCGCACCCAGCCCCCCCCGCGTCATGAAGATCGGCATCGATTTCGGCACCAGCTATTCCGCCGCCGCGGCGGTGATCGACGGCGCGGTGCGCACCGTCGCGTTCGGCGAGGAACGTCAGTTCCGCACCACGGTGTACTTCCCCGAGGCCGTGCCCGATCCGAGTCAGTTCGAACTGACCGATGCGCTCAAGGCCGAAGTCGACAGCCTGGTGCGCAATGCGCGCAGCGCCCAGACCCGCGCGCTTAACGAAGCTCAGGCGCGGCGCGAGCAGGCCGCGCGCCTGCCCGCCGATCAGCGCGAGGCCGCGTTGGCGCTGATCCTGGCCCCGGCGCAGCGTTCCGAAACCGACCTGCGTCGCGACGCCATCCGCGCGGTGCGCCGGCAGTGGCTGGAGCAGCAGGTGCGCGAGGCGCGCGCCTCGGCGGCGAGCCTGCAGAACGCGGTCTACGGCGAGGACGCGGTCGAGGCTTACCTGAGCGAAGGCTTCGGCAACCTGGTGCAATCGCCCAAGTCGATGCTCGGCTATCAACTCGCGCCGCATGTGCGCCAGACCATCGTCGGCATCGCCGGCTACATCCTCGAACACATCCGCCTGAGCGCGAGCCAGCAGCTCGGCGCCAACGTGCGTTCGGCGGTGCTCGGCCGGCCGGTGCAATTCCGCAGCTCGCTCGGCGCGGCTGGCGGCGACCAGGCGCTGGCGATCCTGACCGAAGCCGCGGCCGGCGCCGGTTTCGACGAAGTGGAATTTCTCGAAGAACCGGTCGCCGCCGCGCTGGGCTATCACGCCCAGAGCGCGCATCGTCATCGCACCTTGGTGGTCGATATCGGCGGCGGCACCACCGACATCACCCTGGCCGAAGTCGGCGGCGCGCAGGCGCCGGTGGTGCTCGGTTCCTGGGGCATCGCGCGCGGCGGCGTCGACGTCGATCTGTCGCTGAGCCTGTCGCGGTTCATGCCGTTGTTCGGCAAGGGCGCCACCCGCGTGCCCGCGCACCATTTCGTCGAAGCCGCGACCGTGCACGACGTGGTCCGGCAGCGCGATTTCCAGCGCCGCGACGCCTACCGCGAAGTCGACGCGCCGTTCGGCCCGCGTCTGATCGCGCTGCAGCAGACCGGCAACACCACGCGCCTGAGCCGGGCGGTGGAATCGACCAAGATCGCATTGAGCAGCGCCACGGACAGCCGCGCCGAACTCGACTACATCGAACATGGTTTGTCGTTGGCCTCGAGCGCCGACGATCTGGCCCGCGCCGCCGACCCGTTCCTGGGCTATCTGACCGAACTGCTGGCTGAGGTCGGCGCGCAGATCGGCGAACCGCCCGCGGCGGTGTTCCTGACCGGCGGCATGTCGCGCGCGCCGTACGTGCGCGAAGCGGTGCGCCGCTGTTTCCCGCAGGCGAAGCAGGTGGCCGGCGACGCGTCGCTGGGCGTGGTGTCGGGCTTGGCGTTCGCGGCGGCGCGGGCGCGCTAAGGTACGGCTTCGACCCGCGGCATGACGCCGCGCCTGGGTTCACCGAGAGACGTCGTGATCGTCATGAAGCCGCATTCCCCTTCCTGCGAGCGCAACCGCGAACCGATCCTGGCGGTGCTGCGCGAGCATTTCGCCGATCGTCGCCAGGTGCTGGAAATCGGCAGCGGCACCGGTCAGCATGCGGTGCATTTCGCCGCGGCGATGCCGTGGCTGACGTGGCAGTGTTCGGATGGCGCGCAGTATTTGCCGGGCATCGGGATGTGGCTGGATGAAGCGCGCTTGCCGAATACGCCGGCGGCGATCGAGTTGCAGGCGGTGACGGCGCCGCGGGCCGGGCTCTCGCCGGCGCCGCCGTTCCCGGACACGGGCGACGAGCGCGGGCGTGGTTACGATGCGGTGTTCAGCGCCAATACCCTGCACATCATGGGGTGGCCGCAGGTCGAGGCCTTGTTCGCCGGACTGGATGCGGTGTTGGCGAGGGACGCCACGGTCGTGGTGTACGGGCCGTTCAATTACGGCGGGCAGTTCAGCAGCGACAGCAATCGCGAGTTCGATGGGTGGCTGAAGGCGCGCGATCCGGTGTCGGGAGTGCGCGACTTCGAGGCGGTGGATGCATTGGCCGCGGGGAACGGTCTGCGATTGGTCGCGGATGTGGCGATGCCGGCGAATAACCGGTGCTTGGTCTGGCGCAGGTAAACCTTGTGGCGTGCAGGGCTGGGCTGTTTCCATGGGCGCTGCAGCGCCCGCGCGGTCAGATGAGCGTAAGCAGGGCCATCGTCGTTGGCCCGCGGCAGCGCGCTGAAGTCTCTGGATCCCCGCCTTCGCGGGGATGACGGGCGAAGGGCATCGCCGCTGCTGCGAGGTCTTTTGCGCAATGGATATCCGCGCCGATGTTGTTCGGTCGGTGCAGCGAGATCATCGCAATCGGATCGCGGCATCGCGCTGAAGTCTCTGGATCCCCGCCTTCGCGGGGATGACGGGCAAAGGGCATGGCCGTTGCTGCGAAGTCCAGGGCTCGCCGCTCAGTCCGACGCCACCGTCGTCAGCAACGGTGAGTCGAACATCGCCACCGGCGAGATCACCGGTTCGGCCAGCGGCACGCGGGCGCCGTAGCGTTCGCGCAGTTTGGCCTTCACCGCGGGATCGTCGAGTCTGAAACTGCGCAGCTGCCGCAACTCGCCGATGCGGATGCCGAGCGCGCGGTCGTACATCTTCCACACCACTTCCGAGCAATACAGCTTGCGATCCGACCACTCGAAGGTCAGATCGTATGGTCGGCCGCTGAGCGCCTTGGCCTGCGCGCGCAGTTTCGCCTGCTGCGGCGCGGTCAGCGGCGTGCGCAGGCGCTTGAGCACGTAGTGGCCGCCTTCGCCGCGCGCGATCCAGCGCGCCAGCGGGGTGTAGACGGTCGGCCCGATCGCTTCGAACACGTAGGGCTTGCCGTCTTGATGCACGATCACGCCCATGTGGCTGTAACGCGAACCGGTCGCGCGCTGGATCGCCAGGCTCTGCGCCGAGCGCGAGGTCTGGAAGATCAGGTCGCCGTCGCGCGCGGCCGGCGCTTGCGCGGCGGCGCAGCCCGCGCTGAGCAGCGACCACGCCATCGCGACAGCGACCATCAAGCGCACTCAGGCGGCCGCTTCGGTGGTGAACACGTGCAGGTCTTCCTCGCCCATGCGCAGTTCGCGTTCGAAGCGCAGGCCGAGCCGTTCCAGCACCTTGATCGACGGTTGATTGGCCGGATCGACGAGGCCGAGCACGCGCGGAAGGGCCAGCACGTCGCGCGCGTGTTGCAGCACCGCGGTGCCCGATTCGATCGCGTAGCCGCGCTGCCAGTGGCGCGGCAGGAAGGCGTAACCCAGGTCGGCGTCGGGCAGGGTGTCGCGCTTGAGCAGCCCGCACATGCCGATCGATTCGCCGCTGTCGCGCAGCGACACCCGCAGCAGGCCATGGCCGTGGCGCGCGTAGCTGTTGACCGGACCGTCGAGGATGTAGCGCACCGCGCCGTCGAGATCGCGCACGCCGCGGTCGCCGATGTTGTCGAGGAAGGACGGTTCGTTGAGCAGTTGCAGGATGAAGCCGGCATCGTCCGGGGTCAGTTCGCTCAACAGCAGGCGTTCGGTCTGGATCGTGGGCATGGGCGGATCGGTCGGTGGGTGGTGCGGTCAACGATACGACAGCAGGGGCGCAGCGTGACCGGCCCGGGTGAGGCGACGATGAAGCCGCCATGCGCGGCTACACTGGCCCGCCCCGAACGCGCGTCGCCGCCATGTCCGATCCGTCCCGCCACCACGAGATTCACCCCATCGCCGAGGACAAGCGCCGGGCCGTGCTCGACGCGCTGGCGGCGATCGAGCGCGAGCACGACGTGCGGATCGTCTATGCCTGCGAATCGGGCAGCCGCGGCTGGGGCTTTTCCTCGCCCGACAGCGACTACGACGCGCGTTTCGTGTATGTCCACAAACAGCCGTGGTATCTGACGGTCAACGAGCGCTGCGGCCCGAACGAGCCTCAGCGCGACGTGATCGAGCTGCCGATCGACAGCGAGCTGGACGTCAGCGGCTGGGATCTGCGCAAGGCCTTGCGGCTGTTGTCGAAATCCAATCCGACCCTGTCGGAATGGCTGCGCTCGCCGATCGTGTACCGCGAGGACGGCGTTCTCAGCGCGGGGCTGCGAACCTTGGCCGACGAGTTCTATTCGCCGGTCGCGGCGTGGCATCACTACCTGAGCATGGCCAAGGGCACGTTCCGCGGGCACTTGCAGGGCGAGTTCATTCGGACCAAGAAATACCTGTACGTGCTGCGTCCGGTCCTGGCCTGTCAGTGGATTGAGCGCGCCGAGGGGCCGCCGCCGATGGCGTTCGAGGATCTGCTGGCGCGGCTGTTGCCCGAAGGACCGGTGCGCGAGGCGGTCGATGCCTTGCTGGTGCGCAAGCGGCAAAGCGCCGAGGTCGCGGCCGGGCCGCGGATCGCGGCGATCAGCGATTTCCTCGAGGCCGAGCTCAAGCGGATGCAGGCGTCGTCGCCGGTGTTGGCGGCGGGGACGGGCAGTGCCGCTCGGCTCGACGGGTTCTTCCGTTCCGCGTTGATGTGAGTGCGGGGCGGGCGATGGGAATTACAGCGAGATCTGTTGCAGGCGGTGTTTCAGCTCCGATGCCTTTCGGCCCGGTCGCGCTGCAACTTTATGTCCCGAACGAAAAGCGTCGGCGCTGAAGTCTCTTGCACGAAAGACTTCACGGCGACCGCGGTTCCTTCTCGCTCATCATCCCGCGAAGGCGGGGATCCCGAGACTTCAGAGTCCCGCCTCGGTGAAGCCCTGGATCCCCGCCTTCGCGGGGATGACGAGCAAAAGCTTCGCGGGTCTAACTTCAACGGGATGACGAGCAAAGCCTCGCGTCGCGGGTCTGACCTCAAGGAGATGACGAGCAAAAGCCTCGCGTCGCAGGTCTGACCTCAATGAGATGACGAACAAAAAGTCCCGCGTCGCGGGCCTGACCTCAAGGGAATGACGAGCAAAGCCTCACGGCGCGGCTCTCAATCCGACAACGCCAACGACCGCTGCAACGGCTCGATCGTTCCCTCGCCGCGCATCACCTTCTTGTACTCGGCGCGCGATACCGAAATGTAGGACTCGTTGCCGCCGATCTCGACCTGCGGGCCGTCCAGCACCGCGCGACCGGCTTCGTCCACGCGCACGGTCATGGTCGCCTTCTTGCCGGAATGGCAGATGGTCTTGATCTCGGTCAGTTCGTCGGCCCAGGCCAGCAGGTACTGGCTGCCTTCGAACAATTCGCCGCGGAAATCGGTGCGCAGGCCGTAGCACAGCACCGGGATGCGCAACTGGTCGACGATCTCGCTGAGCTGCCAGACCTGCGAGCGGGTCATGAACTGCGCCTCGTCGACCAGCACGCAATGCAGCGCGCCGCGGGCGGCGATGTCGGCGCGGATCAGCGCTTCCAGGTCCTGGTCTTGCTCGAAGGCGATGCCGTCGGCGCGCAGGCCGATCCGCGAGGCGACCGTGCCGCTGCCGGCGCGGTGGTCCAGGCGCGGGGTCAGGATCGCCACGCGCATGCCGCGTTCGCGGTAGTTGTGCGCGGACTGCAGCAGGGTCGTGGTCTTGCCGGCGTTCATCGCCGAATAATAGAAATAGAGCTTGGCCATGCGGCCAGTTTAGGCCGCGCGGGCGCGGCGCTACAGACTTGACGCGGCGGTCGGCGCGGTTTTCGCCCGGTCGCGGCCGGGCGGAAGAACCCCGACAGCCCGGCCGCGCAAGGCCTCGCGTCGATCAGGCCGCGGATCTGGCCGCGGATCCGGCCGGCGCAACCCGGGTTACTGGCTGCGCGGCGCGACCTCGGTCGGCCCGACCTCGACATTGCCGTGACGCCAGATCACGTCCTCGGCGGCCCAGTAGCGGCCGCTGTCCCAGCGCCACTCGTTCAACATCTGGTTGAGGTCGACCGTGCCCGGATCGGTCCAGCCGGTCGGGCCGGGCGCGAACACCTGCAGTTTGCCGACATCGCCCAGATGGCTGCCGGTGATCTGGCGCCTGGACTGGGCCATCGCGCGTTCGAACCGCGGCTTGGCCACCTGATCGCCGTAGCGGTCGTAGATCGCCTGGCCCTCGCGCAGCGCGCGGGTGCGTTCGGCTTCGTCGAGCTCCAGCCACATTTTCTCGCGCAGCAGCAGGAACTGCGGGTACTGGCGCTCGGCGGCGACGTCGGCCCAGGCGTAGGCCAGCGCGCGGTCGCGCGGCGCGCCCACGCCGTGCCAGTACATCAGGCTCAGGCGGTGCTGCGAATATTTGTCGGCGAAGCCGGCGGCGCGGCGGAAATGCCGGAACGCGTCGTCCCAGTCGCCGCGCGCGGCGGCGCGGCTGCCGTACAGGCGCCACAGCTCGTTGGGATGGGTCAGCGCGACGCGGCTGCGCTTGTCGTACTCGTCGCGGGTCATCAGATCGCTGTCGGCGCTGACCGCGGCGGCGGCCTGCGGCGGCGCGTCGTCGGCGGCGAGCGCGGCGGAGCCGTACAGGCTCACGCTGCACAGGCCCAAGGCGATGGCGGCAAAACGCTTCATGACGTCCCCCCGGTCCGCGCGGACCGTCGCTGCGATGCTGCCAACCATACGCCGCGGCGTCTGTCGCGCCAATCGCATCGGTTGCGAATTTCGCCTGGTTCGTCCCAGCGGCGGCGGCGTCCTCGCAGCGGCGCGGCCCGGGCCCGTGGTCATATAAACTGCCGCGCCGGGCCGGCCTTCCGTCGGCGACGTAGACCTCATGCACGGCCTCAATCCCCCCCAACGCGCCGCCGTTCTCGCCATCGAGGGCCCCTTGCTCGTGCTGGCCGGCGCCGGCAGCGGCAAGACCCGCGTGATCGTCGAGAAGATCGCCCACCTGATCGCCTCCGGCCGGATGCCGGCCAAGCGCATCGCCGCGATCACCTTCACCAACAAGTCGGCCAAGGAAATGCGCGAGCGCGTGGCCAAGCGGATCAAGGGTGACGGCGCCGAAGGCCTGACCATCTGCACCTTCCACGCGCTGGGGCTGAAGTTTCTTCAGTTCGAACACGCCAAGCTCGGCCTGCGCCGCGGCTTCAGCGTGTTCGACAGCGACGACAGCAACGCCCAGATCAAGGACCTGCTGCCGGCCGGCACCAAGCCCGACGTGATCGACGACATGCGCAACCTGATCTCGCGGGCGAAGAACGCCGGCCTGTCGCCGGAACAGGCGCTGGCCGAATCGCGCAGCCCGCGCGAGATGGAAGCGGCGGTTCTGTATCAGCTGTACCAGGCGCGTCTGAGCACCTTCAACGCGGTCGACTTCGACGACCTGATCCGCCTGCCGGTGCAGTTGCTGGAAGCCGACACCGAGGTGCAGCTGGCCTGGCGCGAACGCATCGGCTATCTGCTGGTCGACGAGTGCCAGGACACCAACGACGCCCAGTACCGCCTGCTCAAGGGCATCGCCGGGCCGCGCGGCCTGTTCACCTGCGTGGGCGACGACGATCAGTCGATCTACGCCTGGCGCGGCGCCAATCCGGACAATCTGCTCGAGCTGGGCAAGGATTATCCGAACCTGGAAATCATCAAGCTCGAACAGAACTACCGCTGCAGCAACCGGGTGCTGCGCGCGGCCAATGCGCTGATCGCCCACAACCCGCACGAATACCCCAAGACCCTGTGGAGCGACCAGGCCGACGGCGAGCGCATCCGGGTGTGGGAATGCCGCGACAGCGCCCACGAGGCGGAGAAGGTCGCCGCCGAGATCCAGTTCCTGGCGCAGAAGAACGAGGCGCCGTGGCTGGATTTCTGCATCCTGTTCCGCGGCAACCACCAAAGCCGCGCGCTGGAAAAAGCCCTGCAGCTGCTGCGCGTGCCGTATCACCTCAGCGGCGGGACCGCGTTCCTGGAACGGCACGAGGTCAAGGACGCGCTGTCGTGGCTGCGCCTGATCGCCAACCCCGACGACGACGCGGCGTTCCTGCGCGCGGTCACCTCGCCCAAGCGCGAGATCGGCGCGACCACCCTGGCCAAGCTGGCCGAGATGGCGCAGCACGCGCAGATGCCGATGTCGCGCATGGCCGAATCGATCAACGCGATCAAGCAGCTGACCCCACGCGCCGGCAATGCGCTCGACGGCTTCGTGCAGATCGTGCGTTTCCTGCGCAGCGAAGCGCAGAAGATCAGCCCGGCCGAACTGGTCGGGGTGCTGGCCGAACGCAGCGGCCTGCTGGCGTCGATCCGCGCCCAGTGCAAGGACGAGGCCTCGTTCCAGCGGCGCAAGGAAAACCTCGCCGAATTGTCGGGTTGGTTCGACGGCGGCAAGGGCTCGGGCCCGGGCGAATTGGCCGCGCAGCTGGCCTTGCTGTCGCACGCCGACAAGGGCGACGCCGGCAATCAGGTGCGGCTGATGACCCTGCACGCGGCCAAGGGACTGGAGTTCCGCTACGTGTTCATCGTCGGCGTGGAGGACGGCAATCTGCCGCACGACGCCAGCCTGGACGAGGGCCACCTCGACGAGGAACGGCGCCTGATGTACGTGGGCATCACGCGGGCGAAGGAAGCGCTGTACCTGTCGCATGCGCGCGAAACCCAGCGCTGGGGCGAACGCATCCGGCTCAAGCCGAGCCGCTTCATCGACGAACTGCCGGCCGAGGAGTTGCAGCGCGACGGCGCCGACCCGGTCGCCGATGCGGCGCGCAAGCATGAGCGCGCTACGGCGGGGTTTGCGGCGATCAAGGCGTTGTTGGAAGGGTGAGGGGTGGGGGCTTTCGCGGGTCAAGCGAAACAAAGCAAAGCAAAGCAAAGCAAAAGCAAATCCCCCCTGGCCCCCCTTTTGCAAAGGGGGGAATGCTTGCGTAGCGGGTGGTGGGTGCGTTGGGTCGACGTGATGACGCCAATTGGTTTTGGTTAGAGTTTCGCTCACCGCTCACGAGCCTCAAGCCCGAGCCCGACCCTGAGCGGGCTCTGCGTGCCCGCATACTTCGAACCACAGAACCCGCAGACAATCAGCCCACTTTGAAAAAGGGGGCGGGCGCCTGCGTTGCGACAACGAAGTTGCGCAAGCCACCGCGCCGGGGGATTTGCTTCTCGTCCCACAACCCAACCGCCCCCCACGAACCCAAGCCCCGAATCGGCTAGTCTTGCCCGCATCGTCCCAGCGAACGCGCAACGCCATGAGCCTGCTGATCAACGCCTACTCCACGCTCGCCTCGCCGCCGGAACCGCGGTTCCTGCGCGAACCGCCGGCCCGCCGCGACCGCAGCGATCCGGAACTGGTGCCGCACCTGCAAGGCTTCGTCGGCTACGTGCTCGGCACCGTCGACGGCATGGACGCGCGCACCTTCGGCGTGCTGCGGCATCTGCAACGCGTGCAGACCCATTACAGTTTCGAAGTCGAGGATCACGACTTCGACGCGCTCGCCGCCTGGGGCGAGGCCGCCAACGTGCTGTGTTTCCTGCCCGACGGCAGCGTGCGCGACGCCGCCGGCAACGTGCTGGCGAGCCAGGGCGATCCGGCGGTCGAGGCCGACGCGGCGCTGCCGTACCCGCCTGACGCGCGCGAACGCAAGGCGCGCAGCGAGACCGAGCTCGAACGCCTCGGCGCGCAGTCGCCGGCGCATCTGCCGCCGGTGCTCGGCGCGGGCGAGGTGCGCCTGCGCACGCCCGAGGAAACCATGCGCCGCATGCTCGCGCTGTGCGCGGTCGCGGTGCGCGCCGAATCGCTGAGTTCCGAACCGTTGTCGTTGCAGGACATCGCCAGCAAACTCGGCGCCGGCGTGGCCGCATTGACCCCGGCCGAGCGCGACTTCATCGAGCGCGACGCGCCCGACGAGGAAACCTGGGCCAACCACGGCTGGCGTTACGAAAGCGCGGCCTTGCTGCAATGGGCGCTGGGCCTGAGCGAGACCTTGCCGCCGCCGACCGCGATCTGCGATGCCGGGCAGATCGCGCGCGTCGCGATCGATCATGCCGACGAAGCGCGCATCGCGCAGGCGCGCTTGCGGCCGCTGCCGGAATTGTTGGACGCGCTCGACGGTCTGTACCGGCGGCATTGGCTGGTGCGGCAGGCGCGCCTGGACGAACGCGAGCCGCCGATCGGCCTGCATCCCAGCGTGGTGTATGAGCGGCATTACGCATTGAATTGGTTGTTGCGGTTCGATGAGCAGGATTGGGATGAGGTGGGGACGCCTACCTGAGTGGAGCGGGGCGTCTTGGCGAGACGCCGCTTGCATGAGGTGACGTCGTGGTCGCGGTGTCGCGGTCGCGGCTTGCGCCGCTCCTACAGGTAGCAACCGTGGCTTGGTCGCGCCCTGTAGGAGCGGCGCAAGCCGCGACCGCGACACGCATACCCCGGCGCAACCATCCATCCGACATGGCGGGCGCGCGACGCCGAACCCAATGCGTACACGCGACCACCGCTCGCGCATACTGCCCGCATGAGCCTGCGCATCCGCCCCGTCACCGCCGCCGATTACCCGGCGATCCTCGCCCTCAACCTCGAATCCGAAGCGCTGATGAGCCCGCTCGACGCGCAGCGCCTGGCCCGGCTCGATCGCGCATCGGTCTATCACCGCATCGTCTGCGACGGCGACACCGTGGTCGCGTTCCTGCTCGCGTTCGCCCAGGGCGCCGACTACGACAGCCCCAATTACCTGTGGTTTTCGCAGCGCTATCCGACTTTCCTCTACGTCGACCGCATTGCCGTGGCTGGCAGCCATCAGGGCCGTCGGCTCGGCGGCCTGCTTTACGACGATCTGTTCGCGTTCGCGCGCGAGCGCGGCTTCGAGCAGGTGACCTGCGAGTTCTACATCGTCCCGTTCAATGAAGTGTCGAGCCGCTTCCACGCGCGCTACGGCTTCGCCGAGGTCGGCACGCAGTGGGTCGCCGACGGCGCCAAGCAAGTGTCCCTGCAGGTCGCGCCGGTGCCGGGCGCGCCGCCGGCATGATGCCGCGCCTGCATCGCGTCGGTCTGCACCTGCGTCCGATGACGATGGCCGATGCGCCGGCCTGGTTCGCGTATCTGTCGCTGCCGGGCGCGGTCGAGCACACCAGCTGGAAGCTCGACGGCATCGAGGTGCTGTACCCGGAGATCATCGCGTCCAAGCCGTTCGATCACGACGCGCCCGCGTTGTTCGCGATCGTCGACGATCTGGACGAACTGATCGGCACGGTCGGTTTCCACACCGTCTGGGACGCGCCGCGCGGCGGCGAGATCGCCTACAACCTGCATCCGGAGCATTGGGGCCGCGGGATCGCCAGCGAAGCCTGTCTGGCGATCGCCGACTGGGGCCTGGACATCCGCGGCTACGACTATGTCGAGGCCTATTGCCTCGACGTCAATCTAGCCAGCCAGCACGTGCTGGAGAAATGCGGCTTCCGGCGCGACCAACTGGTGCGCGGGCTGCGGATCGTGCAAGGCCGCACCCGCGATTTCTGGCGTTTCCGGTTGACCCGCGACGCGGTCGAAGGCGACGCGAACTGAGCGCGGGCACTGGCGAGGGCGCGGCATCGCGTCGATGATCGCGGCATCGTATCCACCCACCCGTTATCGAAACCGGAGTCCGCAATGCGCCTCGTCCCGTCGATTGCATCCGCCGCGATCCACTGCGTTTCCGTCGCCCGCTTCGGCCTCGCCGTGCCGCTGCTGTTCGCCGCGCAGGCCGCCTGCGCCGGCGACGTGCGCGCGCCGGAATTCTTGAGTTCGCCCGATCCGGCCGCGGCCAAGTTGCCGTTCTCCGAAGCGGTGCGCAGCGGCGACCTGCTGTTCCTGTCGGGACAGATCGGCACCGTGCCGGGCAGCCGCAACGCCTTGGCCCAGGGCGGCATCCAGGCCGAGGCCGAACAGACCCTGGTCAATATCCGCAACGTACTCGAACGCCACGGCGCGTCGATGCGCGATGTCGTCAAATGCACGGTGTTCCTGGCCGATATCGCCGAGTGGCCGGCGTTCAACGAGGTCTATCGCAAGCACTTCAGCGCGCCGTTCCCCGCGCGCAGCGCGCTGGCGGCGTCGGGCCTGGCGATGGGCGCGAAGGTCGAGGTCGAATGCATCGCGCATGTGGCCGCGCCCGCGGCCAAGCCGTCGCCGAAACGCTGACGCGCGGGCGATCGGCCGCCGGCGCGGCCGATCCCTGCCGGTTCACTGCGGATCGCGCTGCTCGAGCAAGACGTCGAGCGCGGCATAGCTCGCGCGCATGCCGTGTTCCATCGGCGATTGCAGCGCGCCGTCGCGCGCGGCCTGGCTGGAATACCGCACGGTGTTGCGCACGTAAGTACGGCCGGCGCGCTCCTCGAACACGGTGGTGCCGATGGCCTCGTCGGAGACGAAAGGCTGGACGAACTGCTCGCTGCCGACGATGCGTTCGGGCGCCTGGATGTCGCTGAAGCTGCCGCGGATTTCCAGGTTCGCCTCGGCGTTGCGCCACAGGTAGCGGAACGCGCCGCCCGCGCGCAGGTCGATGTCGCACACGTCCAGCGACCAGCCGCCGAACACGCCGAGCCAGCGCTTGAGCAGGGCGGGGGTGGTCCAGGCTTCGAACACGAGATCGCGCGGGGCGTCGAACTCGCGGGTGATGACGATTTCGCGGTCGCCTTGGGCGACGATTTTCAGGCTGTCGGTGCTCATGGGGTTTTCCTCTTGGTCGATTTGGTGGTGGCGGTGGCGGCGCCGCGCGCGGTTTTCGCGGCGGTCGTTTTTGCCGGACGGGTCGGGGCGGGCGGGGCGGCGGCGCGTTCGCGCTTCATCTGCTCCAGCACGGCGTCGAGCTGGCCGAAGCTTTGTTCCCAGAAGCGGCGGTAGGTCTCCAGCCAGGCGTTGGCGTCGCCGAGCGGCTGCGCCAGGATTCGGCACGGCCGCCGCTGCGCATCGCGGCCACGCGCGATCAGGCCGGCGCCTTCTAGCACCTTGAGGTGCTTGGAAATCGCCGGCTGGCTCATCGCGAACGGCTCGGCGAGTTCGTTGACCGAGGCTTCGCCCAGGGCGAGGCGGGCCAGGATCGCGCGCCGGGTCGGGTCGGCCAGCGCGGCGAAGGTGGCGTCGAGGCGACTGCTGGAGTTCATTTAATAACTCATCGGTTATAGAACGTAATGGCTATATACGACGCCGGCGGCGAACGGTCAAACCCGGGCCGACGAACGGTCGAGAATCGACACCGTTTTGCGCCGCGGCCTACACTCCCCGCCTTTCCCATGGACCGACCGCGCATGCCCATCCGCGCCCTGCCCCTGACCACGCTCGCCTGCGTGCTCGCCCTGGCGGCCTGCAAGCCGGCGCCGCCGAGCGCGGCGTCCGCCGCTGCCGCCGACGCCAAGCCCGCCGAGGCCAAACCCGCGACGGCGCCGGCCGCAGCCGACGCCAAGCCGTCCGGCGCCGACGACAACCTCAACGCGGTGCTGTGGATGCAGCGCTCGGTCGAATACCGCGCCACCACCGAGACGGTCTACCGCGCCGCCGCCGACAAGCTCGACCTCGCGCTCAAGCAGCCCAACTGGGACGCGCTGGTGCCCGAGGAGCGCGGCAATCCGGCCAAGGGCCTCAAGCCGGCGGTGGTGATGGACGTCGACGAGACCGTGCTCGACAACTCGCCGTATCAGGCGCGGCTGGTCCGCGACGGCAAGGAATACGACGAAGCGACCTGGGACGCCTGGGTCGCCGAGAAGAAGGCCAAGCCGCTGCCGGGCGTGGTCGATTTCGCCAAGGCCGCGCAGGCCAAGGGCGTGACCGTGCTGTACCTGTCCAACCGCGCGGTGCATCTGAAGGACGCGACCCTGGCCAACCTGCGCCAGGCCGGCCTGCCGGTCGCCGACGATTCGGTGTTCCTCGGCCTGGGCACGGTGGTCGACGGCTGCGAGCAGAACGGCAGCGAAAAGAACTGCCGCCGCCTGCTGGCCGGCAAGCAGTACCGCGTGCTGATGCAGTTCGGCGACCAGATGGGCGACTTCGTCCAGGTTGTGGCCAACACGCCCGAGGGCCGCGACGCGCTGCTGGCGCAATACCACGACTGGTTCGGCGAACGCTGGTGGATGCTGCCGAACCCGAGCTACGGCTCGTGGGAGGCGATGACCTTCAACAACGACTACAGCCAGTCGCGCGACGCGCGCCGGCTGGCCAAGCGCGCCGCGCTGGATGTGGCGCCCTGAGCGATCTCAGTCGTTCTGGCGACTGATGATCATTTAGAATCAATAAGTTATATCGAATTACTTCAAGTGTTGCATTAACTAGTCCCCGGCGGTAGTCTGCGCCCATCCCGGTGCCAGCCGGGACCATGCCACAACTCGAAATCTATCGGCGCAAGCCGATTTGCAAGGAGGCTTCGGCCTCCTTTTCTTTTGCCCGCGGCTGGCCTTCGTTGAGCCGGGCACGGTGAAATCCGAGGTCTGAAGGTCGAGGGCGTCGATGTCCTGCCTGGGTCACGGCCCAGCCCTCAACAGGGAAGTGGAGTTCCGTCACGCCGGACCGGGAACCGCCCGTCCCCGCCACTGCCTCGGCGAAACCCCCACCTGCGCTTTGAACGCCCGCGACAAGGCCGACTCGCTCGCGTAGCCCACGTCGTCCACCAGCAGCTTGAGGGATTTGCCGCTGCGCAGCCCCTTCTGCACCAGCAGGATCCGCCACCGCTGCAGGTACTCGCCGGGCGTGTTGCCCACGGTGCTGCGGAACGTCTGCGCGAACGAGCTGCGCGACATGCCGGCGGTCGCGGCCAGCGCCTCCAGGGTCCAGTCGTCCCGCGGCCGTTCGTGCATCGCGGTGATCGCGCGGCGCAGGCGCGGATGCGCGAGCCCCGACATCAATCCCGCTTGCCCCCGCTGTCCCTCCATCTGATGCCGCAACACCTGGATCAGCACCAGCTCGAACAGCCGCGCCAGCACCTCGCCACGACCGCAGCGCTGGTCGAACGCCTCCTCGAACAGCAGATCCAGCAAGGGGCGCGCGCTGCCCAGTTGGTCCAGCGGCAGGCAGACGACGTCGGGTAACGCGGCCACCAGCGGATGTTCGGCCGCGCTGTCGAAACTGAGGTCGGCGCAGGCCAGCTCGGCGCCCTCGCGGTCGTCGATCACGAAGCGATGGGCGCAGGGCCGCGGATACAGCAGCAGGCTGGGCTCGGTGAGCGTGATCGGCTTGCCCGCGGCGTGATGCACGACCACGCTGCCGCGCCGGACCAGGTGCAATTGGCCCAGCGTCCCGCGCGGCGGCAGTTCGTGAATGCCGCACAGGGCGCCGGCGTGCAGGATCGATGCCCGCACCGGGAAGTGGGCCAGCAAGGCCTCGAGCCTGTCAGTCATATTTGGACTCCATGGCAAGTTATCTGTACTTTACGTCACCCAGGGGACAAGTGGGGCGAGGATAGTGACGTCACCGGGAACGACCCGGCCCACTTCAGCCAATCCCGTCCTCAAGGAGCCTGTATGAACATCCTCACCCCGCTGGTCCTCGCCGCCGCCCTCAGCCTTGGCACGGCTTCGGCCGCCACTCCCGCCCCGACCGCCAAGCCGCGTCCGACCGTGGTGCTGGTCCACGGCGCCTTCGCCGACGGCTCGTCATGGAACAAGGTCATCCCGTTGCTTCAGGCCCAGGGCTTGAACGCCGTCGCGGTGCAGAACCCGCTGACCTCGCTGGAAGACGACGTGACCTTCACCAACCGCGTCGTCAACGCGCAGTCCGGCCCGGTCGTGCTGGTCGGCCATTCCTGGGGTGGCTCGGTCATCACCCAGGCCGGCGGTAATGCCAAGGTCAAGGCCCTGGTCTACGTCGCCGCCTTCGCGCCTTCGCTCAATGCCGCGCCGGTGGTCGACACCAAGGACTTCCCGACTCCGCCGGGCTTCGCCCACTTCATCGCCGACGCCGACGGTTACCTGACCCTGCCCGCCGACGCGATCGCCCGCGACTTCGCGCAGGACGTCAGCGCCCAGGAAGCCAACCTGATCCACGCCACCCAGGGCGCGGTGCGCGGCGCCAACTTCGAACAGCCCGTCACCGTGGCCGCATGGACCACCAAGCCGTCGTGGTACATCGTCGCCGCCCAGGACCGCATGATCGACCCGGGCGCGCAGCGTGCGTTGGCCAAGAAGATCGGCGCGACCACCACGGTGCTGCCGACCAGTCACGTGCCGATGGTGTCCGACCCGGAATCGGTGGCCAAGGTCATCGTGGAAGCGGCGCGGGCGGCGGCGAAGTAATCCGGATGAGGGCCGCTGTCGGGGAGTGCGAAAGAACTCCCTGACGGCGCGTCGATGCGCCGACTTGCGAGGCCGCATGCATCGAACGATGCTCGCCGGGCGACGAATAGACGCTCGGCTGCCTGGCGGGCGTATGCGCGCTTCTGGCCGACAGCGGATACCAGCCCTTGGTTTGCTCGGATACCTCAAGCGCATCCTCGACGTAGATTCCCAGGTATCGATCTGTCTCCCGCTAAAAGGGGGGCCGCTTCCGACCCGAACCGCACGTCCACTAGCTCCGCTTCCATCACCGATATCGGCTCAATATTCCCGCCGCGAGTTTGCTGGTCGAACCCCTTCATGAATCCTCGCGCCGCCGCCCCACGGTTACACTCGCCGTGACGACCCCGGCGACACCCAGGTAAATGGATATCTTCAGCCTCGCCATCGCTGGCTTCTCGATCGCCGCCGCCGCACTGCTCTGGCTTACGTACGTAGCGTTCCTCGACATCCCTGGTAAATCGACGTACTCGATCGTGTCGTGCACCGCCCTGCTGGGCGCATTGATCGCGCTGCAGCTGGGTCACCTGCTCCACTTCGCCGGCGGCCCGGCACCGCTGGACTCCCTCGCGTACCGCATCGCGCTGTTCGTGGCGCCGCCGTCGTTCTTCTTCTTCGGCCGCTGGGCCCTGCTGCCGGACGAGCCGTTCCGGCCGGCGCTGCTGCTGGCCTTGCTGCCGATCGCGCTGGTGCTGGTCCCGCGGCTGGACGCGTCGCTGCCGATGCTGTTCGCGATCGGCACCGGCTTCGCGCTGTGGCTGGGCCGCCTGGTCTACGGCCTGCGCGCGCAGCGCAAGCAATTCCGCTTCGAGTTTTTCTGGTTCGGCGTCATGTCCACGTTCGCGGTCGGCGTGCTCGTGCTCGGCTTCGCGCTGCCCTACGTCGACCCCGCGTGGTTCTATCACTTCTACTGCAACGCGATCGGCGCGGCGTTCGCGATCATGGTCGTGGCGCTGATCGCCAAACCCGACCTCATCGCCGACCTCACCGAGGCGGCGCAGCTGCGTTACGGCAAGTCCACTCTGCGGGCCGTGGACGTCGACGGCCTGCTGGCCCGGCTGGCCGCGCTGATGGCCGATCCGAGGGTCTACCGCAACGAGACGCTCACCCTGAGCACGCTGGCCGCGGACCTCGGCGTCAGCGGGCACCAGTTGTCCGAACTGGTCAACACCCGGCTGGGCATGGGGTTCCCGCGTTACGTGCGCGAGCGCCGGGTGGCGGCGGCCAAGTCGATGCTGGTGGCGGAGCCGAACGCGTCGATCCTCGCCATCGGCCTGGACACCGGTTTCAAATCGCAGTCGACCTTCTATGCCGCCTTCAAGGAAGTGACCGGACAGTCCCCCGGCGACTACCGCAAGGCCAACGCGAAGACCTGCTGACGACGCGATGCTCCCCCTGCCGCAACGCGAACGCGCGGGAAAGTCTTCCGGACTTCGGGATGATCTTCCCGGAGTCCGGTAAGTCTTTGACGACAAAGGGCATAGGAACAATCCGATCCGGAATGATCAGTCTGGAAGCCAGCCCTCACCGGGGCCGGTCAACCTCGCTCCATCGACTCACCGATGGAGCTTCAGATGTCCTTCCCCGCCCCCTACGCCGTCAGCGACGGCATCAAGGCCTACACCAGACTGGGCCTGCGCCTGTATGACCGGCTGATCGTCGGCCTGTTGGCCCGCCATGTCTGGCAGTGCCCGGCCGAGACCTTCATCGCCGCCTACCGCAAGCACCTGCGGGCCAATCACGCCGATGTGGGCGTCGGCACCGGTTACTGCCTGGACCGGTGCGGTTTCGACGTGCCGGCCCCCCGGCTGGCGCTGATCGACCTGCAGCCCAACTGCCTGGACTTCACCGCCCGGCGGCTGGCCCGCTACCGCCCCGAGACCTACCTGCGCGATGCCCGCCAGCCCCTGCTTGGCATCCCCGCATTCGACTCGGTGGCCCTCGGCGGCATCCTGCATTGCCTACCAGGCGACATGCGCGAGAAAGCTGCGGTGTTCGATGCGTTGCGGCCGATCTGCAACCCCGGCGCGACCATCTTCGGCTTCACCCTGGTCAACGACGCAGTCGCCGCCAGCCACTGCCGCCGACTCGCCTGGCGCGCCCTGAACGGCCTGCGTGTCGTCAATTGCCGCGACGACACCGCCGCCGGCCTGCGCCACGAACTCGCCGCGCGCTTCCGCGACTGCACCGTCGAGAACATCGGTTGCTTCGCCTTCTTCAGCGCCCGCGCCCACTGACCGCCCACCTACCCCAGGAAACCCACCCATGAATCCATCGCACGGCATCGCCAAAACCACCCAACGGATCGCCTGCCGCGCCGCAGACGCGTGGAACACGGTCTGCTTCTACGAGCACATCCGCCGTAAACCTTCGCTGTTCCTGCGCAGCGTGCTTCCGGTGCCGATGCGCACCACCGGCTGCGCCGGCAACGTCGGCGACACCTCGCGGTGCCTTTACAGCGACGGCGGCTACCTCGCCAAGCGGATAACCGACCTGATCCCGGGGGAGCACATCGAATTCGACGTAATCGAGCACAGCATCCGCTACTGCCATAGCATCGCGCTCAAGGGCGGCAGCATCAGCGTCGTCGCCGACGGCGACGATGCCTGCTCGGTGCACATGCTCACCCGCTACGAACTGCAATCGCGCTGGCTGCGGCCGTTGCGTCCCTTCATCGAGTTCACCATCTCGGCGATGCATCGGATCGTGATGCGCGACATGCAGGAGCGGCTGGAGGCGCGGGACGCGAATTGGCGTTACACGGGCGGCGAATCGGCCTAAGACTACGAATCGGGGGCATAGAGAGTTCTCGATTCAATTGAAGGCGCTTTCTGACCTGAATCTTCGCTACGGCGGAGCCCGAAACGGATATTGGCCTTAGGCCAGCATAGTGAATGTCCGCTTCCGACCCAAAGCGGACGCTGCTCCTGACTGAGAATGATCGGACGGATGTCCTCCGTCCAGATCGACCATTCTGTTGGATTCATACACGCGAATAAGTTCAAGGAAACGATGATGTGGCTCATCCCGGGTCATCTTGCGTGAACCGCCATCCATTTGAGCGCTGCAAGGGAGGCGAGGTACCAAGCGCGCCATGGGGGCCCACGGTCCGAGCCTGTCGGCGCCAGCCCCTCCTGACGGCGATCAAGTAATCACGAGGGAGGGTTGGTAAGACTTGTTGTCCTGCCGGTCGAAGTCGAACTCATAGACCACGCACGGCGCGATCGCGCGATGCTGCTGGCCTAAATAGAAGAGCAAGCTATTCGGAACAGCAGCGAAAACATGCACCAGAACGTCCATGTCGGCACCCTTGATCTCGCGTATGTGATTGGCGATCTGGTCAGCCAGGATGGAAGCATGCGCGCCCCCGGCGATGCTCTGCTGATTGGGCCCACCAGGCAGGCTGAAGGAAACGAGCCGCCCAACCGTCGGCAGATGCTCGGTGATGTAGGCAGCGGTGTGCGCATGGATCCCCTGTGAGGCACTGATGGCGACCGCGATCTCGCGCCCAGAACCAAGCGATTCGGTAGCGATGTCGAAGGGCGGGGCGCCATCGGCGGTGCCATCATCGGCGCGCCAAACCCGCGCACCGCCTCGGCCCTTCTGCACAAGATGGACCGTGGTCCCGGACTTGGCATCGAGCACCGCGCCCGCGAGCAACGCGATCGACGCGTGGGCATCGAGAATCAACCGCAGCTGTCCGGATTTGCGTACAGCGTCCCGCAGGAACGCATGTACCTTCGGTCGGATGTCCCGCTGCCAGTCGCGGTCATCGTGCAGGTAACGCTGGCGAAACTCATCGGTGAGTAGCAATGTGTTGTCGGGCGCCGCGCCGACGATATCCGCAGCGGGCCCCAAGAAGCTTCGGATCGCGATCGGCAGGAACGAATCGGGGCCCGGCTGCGACGGCGCCATCAGGTTCTCGTCGCGACACAGCTGCCGGAAGGATTCCCGGGTGAAAACGTTAAGCTTCCGGACTTTCAGTTGGCGAGCCAGCTCGTCGAGGCGGAAGTCTGAATCGGTCGCGTTGGACGCGAGAACCCCGACCGCCTGGGCTCGGTAGTTGATGATCGTGCGCAGTTCATCGAGCGACAAATAGCCCTCAAAGATGCGAAGGCCGCGCACGACGGCCTTGAGTTCATCATCACTACCCAGACCAAGGTGCTCTCGCCAGAGCTTCCGCACCTTGCCCATACCGCTGCGGTCCGTCGTCCCGTCGAACAGCCGCTCGAGAAGCAACGTGCGGTCGTTTGCGGACACGAGTCTTGCCAGGGGATCGCCGTCCTTGATGCGGTAAGTCGTCATGAAGCTGAAGTGCGCACCAGCCGGCGCGGTTGCACGGGCCTGCTGCAGGCGCTGCAGGAGCGACACCGAGCTCGCCCCGATGAACTCCGGGTTGATCAGATCCTCGTAGCCGAATCGACCGGCGCTGTCGGTGTGCCACTTGATTTGGTGATAATCGGCCGAAACGCGATCCGGACCCGACCGGGGAATCGGCGGGTCGTACTTGACTACTAGGTCGTCAAACGCTTTGGGACCGTCGGCCTCGAAGGTGACCTCTACGACACCAGACTGGTTCACTAGAAGGTTGAAGGCGTTCTCCCAAAAGATGCGCGCTTGGTAGTTGCCGCCGTGCCACGGCGCCGTCACCGAATCAACCATGGAAAACGCTCGCTTTCATTCTCGTCATATGCGCACAAATTATGGCGGACAGGGTCATCGGACGACTTCTCCCCACGTCTTGGCTTGTAGCGTTACGGCGAGCTCCAGGTAGAACGACGGGAAGTCCAATCCGAGCTGATTGCGCCAGAGCTTCGCGACCCGCGTTTCCAGCTGACGACCGCCTGCCAGGATGTGGGCGATATGGGTTTGGACGTTCGTCTTCGTCCAGCTATCGGCCTTTCGGCGGTACAGGCTGTGGTCGAGGAAGAGGATGTTCTGCTGCTTGCCAGGAACCAAGTCGACGTCCACGCCATTAACTCGCAGACCGATGGAAACGTTCTGTGGCCGGGGCGCGTACCCTGCCCGCGAGACGGCGACGAACAGCGTTTCGTAAATCTGCTTGAGACTATCCGGTGTGGTGGGGATAGCGAGAAGAACAGGTCGATGTCGGTGCCGCTGCGATTCGCCGTGCCCTTGGCAAAAGACCCGCTGGGATGGACCTGCTGCAGGCAGGAGCCGCCCCATTGCGACAACACCGGCATCAGCGTCTGCTTGGCTGCCCAAACCGGCGACGTAAGCGAGTTGTCCACCCGCTCTCGCGCCAGGATGTCGAGCAGGTAATCATCGGCACTCATCGTTCCTCCGCAGTCCCTTGCCGAGATCGTCATACGCGCGACCTAGGAATGGATCCATGCTCGCCCGGGTGTAATGGGGCTGATACATGGCGCCATCAAGATTTCGGAAACTTCGGTCCGAACAGGTCACGCCACGCGGAAAGGGCCTCGCCGTTCTTGCCTTGGCGAGCCAGATGAATCGCCAGGGTGGCCTCCCGAGCGGCAGCCTCAAGCAGGGTCTTGGCGCGCACCTTTCGGGCTGCGTCCATGCCGTCGCTCACCGGTGGGCCAAGCCCGGCCGGATCGGGCCAGGTGTCGTGAATCCGCGTAGCCAGCGTCGCAAACAGGCTTTGGAACTCGTAGTCGAATCGACCACCCCAACCACCGTGCAGGCAGTCCAACGCCATGACCTCGAGGAGGAACGATGGCTTCACCGGCTTCTCGCCGTGCTTGGGGTTGTTGTTCCAGTACTTGAGCATGCGCACGATGCCCTTCCACTCGCCCGAGTAAGCCTTGTTGGCGGCGGTCGCCTTTTCCGCGTGCTTCTCTGGGTTGGTCTTGATCCACTTTCCCGACGCGGTGTCGGGGATCTCGTAGTCGTCACCGGCGCGGAAGGCCGGGATCACGTCCACGCTCAGGATACGGTAGTTCGTGTTGTCATCCGCATCGACGTCGACGCCGAAATCCACGTTAAGCGAGCGCGACTGCTTGCTGACCTTCTTCTCACCGTACTTTTCCACAAAGGCCTTGTAGAAGGCGTCGATCACCTCGGACGGCGGCTTGGCGCGATAGTCGCGCTCGCTGTCGGCCAGCTCGAAGAAGATGTCGACGTCCTTGAGCGGCTTGGTCTTGGTGTAGCGCGCGTACGAGCCGGTCAGGAAGTCGCGATCGACCTTGAACTTGCTGTTGATGTGTTCGCGCACTTCGGTATGCCGAGCTATTGCGTTCTTCTGCTCTTTTTCGTTCAACTCCAGTCGCGACCGGAATTTCCGGAAGGCCTCGTCCAAGGTGATCATCCTGTCTTCCTCCAGTAGGTGGCATTCGCGCCCAGGCCCTGGTGCTCGACGGTAGTGCCCAAGCTCTGCGGCACCATCCCGGCCGTCGAATAGCCGGTGGCATCGCCCCAGCCGACCACGTCGGGTGCACCGGGCGCGACGGTGAGCAGCAGCGAGTAGCGGCACTGGCTCGGCACCAGCCCCGCCTTCGTGATCGCGTAGCGCAGCTGAGTCGTGTCGGTCCAGAACGATCCATCGCCGCCGGTCCATCCGTAGCTGATCTCCAAGTCCCAGCGGAACACCATCGTGTCCGTCTTCGGGTCGATGATCTGCAGCTTCACCGAGCGCAGGTGCTGCGATTCCATCCAGGCGGTGAGGGCGCGCAGGTTGCTTTCCTTGTTTTCCACGAATTTCTGCGGATCCAGGCCGCTGAACAGCAGGATGTCCTTGAGGCTCTTGAGAATGTTGTCGGCCACGTAGCGAACCGAGTGCGTGTACGAGTAGACGCTGACGGTGGTCATTTCAGCAGGCCCTCGAGGTTGAGGGTCAGCGCGTTGCCAGTCGTCGCCGCCGGCGCGCTGTCGGCGACCTCGAAACCGTCGGCGGCGTCGCGGGCCGTGATGCGCTTGCTGGCGCCTGCCAGCGCACGCTGCACCCACTCGAGGTCCTCGGTCTGGCACGGCAGCGACACCGCCCAGTCACCCTTCAGCGGGTCGAAGCCCAGCGCGTCCTCGCTTGCCTCCGCCTCGTCGAGCGCATCTTCGTCGTAGGTGCAATACAACCGGGTGCGCGGCCCGTCGCAAGTCACCACGATCGGGGCCAGGCGCATGGCGCCGTCGCCGATCACGCTCGCGGCGACGCCGGCGACAGCCTCGAGTTCCGCGGCCGCGCCGGCGTTCTTGCTCTGCGTCAGCAGCGCGACAATGAAGCGCCAGGTGGCGACCGAGTCCCGGTACGGGATGCTGCGGATCGTGCGGCGAACGGTACTCATCGCTGCAGACCCCCGTCGAGGCGCACCCGGCGGGCCCGGTCGAGCGCGGCGCGCAGCACCGGAACGGTGAGCTTGTTGGGATCGAGCGCGATGTCCAGCGAGCTGCTCAGCGCCGCCGCCACCGTCTTGCGGATGGCGCGCCCGTCCAACCCAACCGCTGCGTCGGCGCAGTCGTCGATGCTCGCGGATTTCGCGAGCGCCGCCACCTTGGGGTAGGTCGCTGCCAATCCTTCTAGGCATTCGATGAGGATCTGCCGGCAAGCCGTGCGATCCGGCAGCGGCACCTCCAGCACCAAGTCGCAGCGCGAGGTGAAGGCGCTGTCGACCGCCTTCGGGAAGTTGCTGGTCGCCACGAATAGCAGGTCCGGGTACTGCTGCGCGAGGGCGTCGAGCTGGATCAGCACAGCGTCGGTGGCGCGGTGGGCGTCGATCGGGTTGGCGTCCATGCTCATCTTCGAGCGGTCGGCGGCCAGCGTCTCGACTTCGTCCAGCAGGACGATCGTCGGGCCTCGCAGCGCCGCCTCGGCGATGCTCTTGGCGAACAGATCCGTGACGGCGCGCTGGCTCTTTCCCAGCATGGCGCTGGTGAGCGAGTGGGGTTCGACTTCGAGGAGCCGGAAGGGTTGACCCTTGAAGGATTCGGCGATCCGGTGCGCCAGGCCGCGTGCCAGGGAGGTCTTGCCCGTCCCCGGGGGGCCAACCAGCAGGATTACACCGTGGAGCGGTAGCACGGTCCGCGCCACCTTGCGGCGCACGGTGAAATTCAGAACGGCCTGCCCCAGCAACTGCTGCTTGAGCGATTCCTCCAGGACGATCGAGTCCCAGAGCGCCCCCAGCTCCGGATCGGGCAAGGGGCGGTCCACGTGGATGCCTTTGGCGGCGTCCTGCGGTACGGCGGCGAGGTGGGTCATGTTGGGTTCTCCGAGGTCGTGGGGTTTACTCGACCCGGCGGGCGGCGACGTTGCCGCTGCAGCACAGGCACTTGTAGTAAGGGCCGTATCGGCCGTCGATGCGGCTACCGAGCGGGCCGCCGCAGTTCGGGCACATCAGCCCCTCCCCGCGGTGCCACAGCCAGAACCGGTACAGCGGCCCGAGCGCCAACCCGGTGGCCAGGACGCCGCCACCGAGGAAAACCCACCGAGGGAACGCCGCCAAGCCGGCCAGCAGGGGTGAGGCCCCGATGTCCTTCAGAGCCCACGCCAGGACGAAGGAGAGCACTAGGACCACGCCCGACGGCAACAACGCCCGCAAATACATCCAGTCCAGCCGATCCATTACCCTAGCTCCTGTGGTCGAGGCGATCCGGAGACGGTCCCCTGCATCATCCGGTATAGGCCTGGTCAGTCTCATAACTCGAGACTCGCCGGACCCGTTAAAACCTAAGGCTCCACAGAAGGGCAGAATCCGATGCCGCGTCCGATACGGGCATCGGGTGGAGCCATATCCTGTCAAGGAGGGCGGATTGGCGGACTCAACGGAAGTACATGCGACCAGCGGTGGCGTCGGGCAAATCGATGTCCTTGACGCGATCACGGAGCAGGACTTGCGCTACCTAAGCGCGGTCGCTGCACGTCTGTGCCTGGGCGACACCATTTCGGCGGAGGACTTGGTAAACGAGGCCCTCGCGCGTACTTTGGCGGGTGACCGCGCTTGGCGCGACGATCTGACGCTACGGACGCAGCTGATCAGCACGATGAAGAGCGTGCTGAGCGCCTGGCGTAAGGCCCGAGCCCGAAATCCTGAAGTGCAGTGGAACATCGCGGCCGACGCACTGATCTTGGATGGCGACAGTGATATGTCGGTATGCGCCCCCCTCGAGGTACGGCTGCAAGAGAAGCTTCAGGAAATTGACACGCTGCTCGCCAACGACCAAGGCGCGAGAGACTTGATGTATGCCGCCATGGAAGGCTTCGCACGCGAAGAGTTGGAAGAAGTGACCGGCTTGACCGCCAACGAAATCATCGCCGCACGTGAGCGCATCAAGCGCCTACTGACAAAACGGGAGAACTGACATGAGTGGCAGTGAACGCCCGTCGCAGAAGTACCAGCGCCTGCTGGATTACTTACATTCGGACATTGACGATCTACCGCCAGATGTGGAACCGGTGGCGGTCGATAGGGAGGGCATGCTCGCCGCGGCGAGAAAGCGAGCTGGGAGAATTCGATTCTTACGTGCTCGCGCGGAAATGGAGTCCGCTAGAACACAATCATCGCAGACGAAGCTGTCTGATCACGTCATTCAAAAGGCACGCGCGATCTTGGACCAGATAGTTCAAGGCGACGCTGCGTCCCTAAAGAAGTTCTCATTGGCATTTCGCAGCGGCAAGGCACTTCCAGACGACGAAGTGCTGTCGATCCTTAGTGAGTTTCAAGCACTGGGACATGACTTGGATGCCATCGCACGGAAGTTGCGCGATTGAGCACCCCGGAAGCCCTGCTTCGATCGCTTGGAGTTGATTCGCCAGCTGGCATCGACTTGGAGACGATCGCTTGGAGCTGCGGGTTAGCTGTTCGATATGCACCGCTGAATGGCTGCGATGCTCGTATCGTCGGTATGGGGGATCGGGGTGTTCTCACCGTCAATTCGGGGCAAGGGTCGGCGCGACAGCGATTCTCGCTCGCCCATGAGCTAGGTCATTGGCAGCTCCACCGCGGTCGATTGATGATTTGCCGCGCCGAAGAGATCGAAGGCTCGATGTCCGAAGCCCGAGGCCTGGAACTGGATGCAGACCATTTCGCTGCCGCCTTGCTAATGCCCCGCTTCTTGTTCGTGCCCGCGGCCGCAGCGCTCAAGGGAAAGCCTCCGTGGACGATGGCCGAGTCGCTTGCTGGCGAGTTCCAGACCAGTTTGCTCGCCACCGCGTTGCGCATGATCGCGCTCGATATCTGGCCGGGTTGGCTGGTGTGCCATACGCGCAATGGTCGGCCCTTTGCGTTCAAGGCACCTTCGGCTGAAGACCTCGGACGGCCGCCGATCGCCGTGGATCACCGTTCCGGTGCCTTCGACATCGTGCATGCCGCTGCTGCTGGAGTGTGCTCACGTCAGCTGCCCGGCGACGCGTGGTTCGCCGGCGCTCATCGTCGCATCGCGATCGAGCATAGCCGGGCCTATCCGCCGGATCGTGCGCTTACTTTCGTGCGTCTCGCCTAGGGCGGTGTAACTTGCGTTGCGCAGATCTCTATTGAAAAGAAGCGTAGGCATTCGCCACCCTTGGTGCCCGCGCCGGAGCAAATGCATCACCGAACCGATCAATGCTGGTCAGGCCGCAGACGGCATGATCGGTTCCGTGTGGTTTGCAAATGGCGGCTTTCGACCCAAAGCGGGCATCGCGCGCATGACGCCTCAACGCGCCGGACTTCCTTGATGGTGAGGTCCAGGGGCTATTTGAAGAACTAGAGCACTTTGCTGCGCCGCGGTCACTTCGATTGCCGCCGCTTCTTCGAAGGTAAACAGGGAAAGATGGATCGGCAACGCGAGCGAGTTAGGATCAATCGCTTGTCGAAGTATGTCGGCCTGAGAATCAGTCTCGCACAAGATCATCAGATCGATGTCCGACGCATTAGGGTCGTCCCGGTTGACTGAGCCGAATAGATGCCATTCCGTGCCACCGGCAATCGGGCCAAGCGATACGGCAAGCTCCGTAAGACTTGCAATGACACGAGAACGAATCACTTCCCGAGACGCTGCATCAGCTCGCCAAACGTCAGCGCCTCGGCGCCCATATATACCGCAGCAGCAGCAGCCTGATGGGTTATTGAGCCATGGCTGGAGGACTTGACCACCAAATCAAAGTGGCCCACGCGAGTTCTTGCATTGCGTACGTCCTCAGCGCTCAGGTTGTATGCGTCCACTACTGCAACGGTGATGCTTGCGCCATTCCAGCGGTCCACTCGAAAGACGGAGTCGTAGACATATGAAACGGCTGACACGTTCTTGTGTTGCTCCATGGCGTTGATAAAAAAACCCATGTTCTTATCGCGGAAGGACTCGGCAGCCTTTGTCCGTGCAGCGCGATTTATGTCGCCCATTGTGCCAAAAGCTGCTGGCGCGGCGTGGAGGAAGTCAATTGCAGATCCACTCCACAACGTCCTCGAAGGCACGTTTATTACTAGTTTTGGCTTGTTCGCGCCAGCAAATAGAGGCTGCACGTGCGAAGCCTGAATAACGTCTTGGACGCCCAGCACTGCGACCGCGAAGGTGTAATGGTCCGTTGTCTCGACGATCAATAGGCCCTCTGGAGTGCGCCCTACAACCTTCAGCCCGCGCTGGTCTCCTGCAAGCTTGTCAGCCACCCAATCAGTCATATTGCCCATGCATCAATCGTCCAGAATGTTCGATAGGTCTTCAGGGAAGCGAGAAGCGTCTTGCCTGTTCCCCTCAATGTGGAATGCTTCAAGGTCATCAATGTGTTGGCGGAATCGCTCAACAGTTGCCTTTTCGCCATCACGAAGCAGATGACGGTTGGCATCTAAAACTGCAAGTACCCGACGATTGGTGGGCAAGATGCGCGTGAGCATCTTTCGCTTCCAATTTTCTGCAGCACCGCTTTCAGGATTGAAAGCAGCCTCTATGTGAGGCCCATACTGCTGAAAAATCGCGAGGTTCTGCGCGAGGAGGGGCTCAACAGCCTGGCGGACAGCGGCGCGGTCGTCGAACCGCACCGCACCGAACAGCCCCCGAAGCTTATTCGCGTGCTCGCGCTTCCATCCGAGCATCATCGAGTCGGGGAAGGCATCCGGCGCCTTGTCCACTCTGGTGTGACAGTTTGCACAGAGAACGACCAAGTTCTCGAACGCGCCGCGCTTGGCTTTGCTCAGCTCAGGATTAGATCTCGGGCCACCGTCGTTCGCGGCAAAAACATGTGCCATCTCGGCAATGTGAAATGACTCGCCTCCTGCATCGACGAAGAGTTCATTTGCACAGCCAGGATTCTGGCAATACCCGGCAGAAGCGGCAAATAGTCGACGTTGGGTATGTGCGTCCGGCGAAGCGGCGCCCCTGGAGCAGGCCATCATGCATCCTATTCGGTCATGTCCTTGGTATTCTATTGGCGCCATGCCGACTGGCGCGAGTATGGCAGTTCGAAGGTGAGGTAGGCCGCTGCCGGTGGACCCGCAAAGTGGCTTCCTGCCGGCTAAGGTGATTCTGCCTATGCAGAAGGGTAAGGGCCGATGATCCCGCCCGAGCCTTGCCCGGTTGTTTGTTGCGCGGCGTTTGCCGTAAGTCGTTAATGAGACGTGCTCTGTTCTAAAAATGACTGCTTTTGGCCGATAGCGGAATAGAAGCGAAGTGCCGACGCGTCGTCCCGGACGTTTCGATCACCTTCCGATCTGTCTGCGATATTGCTACCGGTTGACGGTCGCCCATGACGACCGGCGTTCAAGACATGTAAGCAACTTTGTAGTTGATGCTTTCAACCATGAGGGTGTCTGTAGTTCACGCCGGCATGCCCAGACGCAAGGCGCGAAAAACTCACCGCATGCGGTTCCGACATCGCATGCGTGCTGGTTGCGGTTCGCAGCGTCACCGCTCGCCGACGCTATCGACGCGATTCGTCGCACCGCAACCCCGCACCGCGATCAATACGTCACCGTCACCACGATCGTATCGCTGTAGGTCCCCACGTTCGGCGTCTGCGGCGCGACCCGGCCGTACACGGTCAGCGATTGCGCGGTGCCCGTGCCGGTGCCGGTCAGGGTGTCGCTGCCGAGGGTGTTGCCCCAGCGCAGGGTGCGCGGGCTGTTGCGGTACAGCTCGTAGGCGACGAACTGACCGCCGGCGCTGCGCATGCGCCGCACCGTGCCGCTGGCGTTCAAGCCGTTGTTGAGGCCGATCTGCCAGGCGGTGCGGCCGGTGCAGACCAGGCCGATCGCGGTGGTGCGGTCGACGTTGGCGGTGATCAGGCCGGGCACGTTGCCGAAGGCGAGATCGGGCACCGGCTTAGGCGTGAGCGTGCAGGTGTTGGGCACCGAGCCGTTGACGGTGAAGGGGAACTGGCTGGGCGTGCCGGTGGTGGCGCCGCTCACGCACGACGGCGGCATCGGCTGAGTGCCGACGAGCAAGGGTTCGGCGTATTGGTATTCGATCAGGGTGTCGAGCGCGCCGGTGAAACGATTGGTGTAACTGCCGGCGTTGAGCGCGGTCTGCGCCGGGATGCGGCCGTACAAGGTCGCAGTCAGAGTCTGGCTGCCGCCGAGCAAGACCACGGGGTAGTCGAACTGCAGCGGCAGGAAGTTCGGCACGGTGGTGTTGCCGCGCGCGCCCCAGATCGCGCTGCGCGCCGAGTCGGTGTACAGCTGCATCTGCAAGGGATCGCTGGAGATGTTGATCATGCGCCGCGGGTTGAGGGTGCCGCCGCCGTCGGTGCCGCTGAAGATGCTCACGCACATGTTGACCCTGACCCGCGCCAACACCGCCACCGCGCCGGTGGTGCAGGTGACGCTCAAGCTCGCGCTGCCGTCGCTGATCGCGCCGGTGGTGGCGGGAAAGGTGAGGTTGGTCATTGTCGCGGTGCAGGTGGTCGCGGCAAAGGCCGGCATCGGCGCGGCCATCGCCAGCGCGACGAACACACCGAACACGACGATCAAGCGGCGGCGCAGGCTCATGGCGATCGCTCCGGTACGCAGCTCAGCGGGCCGATGCGCGGAATGCCCGGGCCTTGCGGATACGCGAACCGCACCCGGCAGGCGCCGTCCGGCGTGTCGACGCGCAGGTCGTTGGCGTTGCCGACGCGATCGAGGTAGGCCTCGCCGTCGTAGCCCACGATCGCGCTGCCGCCATCCTCCAGACGCACGCGGCTGCCCAGCGGCAGCGGCTGGCCGGAGGCATCGCGCAACACCAATACGGCCGGGCGGATCTTGTCGATCGCGAAACGCACCACGGTGCCGGAGCGATCCTTCGGCGTCGCCTGCACTTCGACCTGGCCGAGCTGCACATCGGCCGGCAGTTCCATCGGATCGATCGCGATGCGGTTGCGCTGCCAAGCGTTGAGCGGGGTGACCAGCAGCATGCCGTCGCGATCGCTGCGGCCGATCGGACGGTTTTCCAGCAGCACCGGCACGTCGGCCACGCCGCCGGTGGAGACCACCGCGAACGCATCGCTGACGTTGCGCGCGGCGAAGGCATGGCCGCCCATCCACACCAGCGAACCGCTGGCGCTGGCGTAGCCGTAATCGTTGTCGCCCTGGCGCGCGAGGCCGACATTGAAGCGGCCGTACGAGGTCAGCCAGCCGGCCTCGGCCAGGCCGCCTTCTTCGCCGTCGCCGCCGCGCGCCTGCACCCGCCAGCCGAAGCCGCCGTCGCCCGGCACCGGGCGGCTGATGTCGATCACGCCCTGATCGAGATCGCGGCTGCGCTGCGCCGACACGCTGACCTGGGTGCCGGCGCGGCGGTCGCGGTCCTGCAGGTTCAGGGTGAAACCCAGATAGACGTTGCGGTCCTCGCCGCGATCCAGGTTCTGGTTGTACGACAGGCTCAAGGCGGCGCGGCCGCCGAAGCTGCGGTTCCAGGTCGCGCTGGCGTAACGCGCGGCCGGTTCGTCGCGATAGATCAGGCGCACATAGCTCAGGCCGAGGCTGCCCAGTCGCGTGTCGCTCCAGCTCACCACCGCGCGTTCGCTGACCCGCGGCGCGCCCAGTCCGTAACGCGAGGCGAGATCGCGATATTCGCCGCGGGTGCGTTGAGTATCGGCGGAAACATTGAAACGGCCGTTGCTCCAGTTGTACGCCGCCGCATACAGCCAGCCGCCGTCGTCGCCGTCGCGGCCGTGCGCGAGCGAACCGCTGATCACCCCGGCCTGGCCGAGCAGCCACACCCCGCCCACGCCGCCGTTGACCACGCCGTCGCCGCCTTCGCCATGCGCTTCGACGGTGAAGCGGTCGCTGATGCCGTAACGCAGGTCGCCGCTGAGCAAGGGTTCGCTGCCGTAGGCGAACGAGCGGATCGCGTAGTCCTCGCGCGCCAGGCCCAGGCTCAGCGACCAGTCCGACAGACCCTTGGCCAGCAGCTGCTGCGCGGCATAGAACGGGAAGTCGAGGGTGCGGGTGCGGCCGAACGCATCGGTGACCACCAGTTGCGCGTTGCCGGCGCCGGTGATGCCGGGCAGGGTCGCCAGCTGGAATGGCCCGGGCGACAGCTCGCCGCTGTATTGGCGGATGCCGTTGACGTACAGGTCCACCGCCGACGGCACCGCGACTTCGCCGAGCAGGGTCGGCAGCGGGGTGGTGATGCGGTAGGGCTGCAGGCCGAAGTCGCGGCCGATGCGGATGCCGCCCAGGCGCAGCGGCCGGGTCCAGTCGAGCTGGCCGCTGATCACGTCGCCGGCGGTGACGCTGAACATCGACGCCGGCACCGACCAGCGCCAACTGCTGTCCAGGCGCACCGAGTCGGTGCGGCGCGGGTCGTCCTCGTTCTGGTAACTGCGGGTCACCGCGGTCTGGCTGAACACGCCGCTGCCGAGGCCGAACGCGCGCAGTTCGGCGAACGCACTGGTGCTGTTGCCGTGGCGGTCGCGGCTGGAGTACAGGTCGTAGTTGAACAACAGCCCGGGCGAGGCGCTGGCGACCGGGACATCGGCGCCGGGCGCGTTGAGTCGGGTGGTCGTCAGCGACAGCAACGACAGCGGCGCGTCGATCGCGACCCGCTGGCTGGCCGCGTCGTAGCGCACGCTGACCCCGGCCAGGCGATCGGGCGCCAGGGTCTCGCCGCTGTCGTGGCCGTCGAGGCGGAAGCCGATCGCGCGCAGGGTCGCGACGCTGGCGTACAGGCGGCCGTCGCGCAGCTCGAACGGCTGCGGCGGGCCGTAGCCGGTCTGGTTGAGGCTGACTTCGAGATACAGGGCCATGTTCGCGGCCGCGGCGGTGCTGCTCAGCGCGCCGCCGCCCAGCGCTTCATTCGCGCGCAGCACGGCGAGCGGCGGCGGTTCCGCCGCGTGGCCCAGCTGCGACGCCAGGAGCAGGCCGGCCGGCATGGCGTCAGCCAGCCGGCGGGTCCAGCGCCAGCGCCTGCTCGGTGGCTTCGCCATTGATCCTCGCCTTGAGGGTGCCGCCGCCGCGCAACAGTTCGGCCGGGGCCGCCAGCGGCCAGCGCATGCGCTGGCCGGGCAGGGCATAGCCGAGCAGGCCGGACTGCAGCGCATGCCGGCTGCCGTGGCGGTCGACGAACACCAGGTCGGCGAGCTGCGCGTGCTGGTCGCCGTCGTTGCGGACCTCGATGCGGACCTGCTCGCCCTGGAAGCTCAGCTGCGCGCGCAGCTTCGGCGCCGGCGCGGCGTCGCCGGCCGCGGCGAGGAACACCGGCAGCGAGTAGCGCAGCACGAACTGCAGGCCGGGCGGGCGGTCGGCGTCCTCGGGCGGCAGTTCGTCGACGATCAGCCGGTAGCTGTCCTCGCGCGCCGGCGGCGCGCCAAGGCGGATCACCCGCACCAGTTGCCGCGCGCCGGGCGCGAGTTCCAGCATCGGCGGGCTGATCGCCAGCGCCTGGGTCGGTTCGAAGTGTTCCTCGCCGTTGGCCTGGGTCCAGCGGAACACCCGCACCTGGGCCTGCAACGTGGTCGTGCCGGTGTTGCTGAGCCACAGGCCGTCGGCGTTCTGCCGGGCCTGCAGGGTCAGGATGGTGGGCGTGACCTGCAGCCCGGCCGCGCCGGCCGGCGCGGCGATCAAGCCCAACAGCAGAGCGAGGACGAGCGGGCGCGGGGCCGACCAAGCCCCGCTGGACGCGGCCGAAGCGCGGGCTGGCTGCTGCCACCGGCCGCCGCTCATCGGCCCGGCCCGGTCAGTAGGTCACCGTGGCGGTCACCACGTCATTGTAAGTACCAGTGGGAAAGTTGGCGCTCGGGGTCCGGCCGTAGACCGGCACGTTGACCGCCGCGCCGGTGCCGCTGCCGGCCAGGACGTTGCCGCCGACCCCGGCGGTGCTGCCCCACACGTCGGCGGCGCCGCGCGCGGCGGCCCGGTACAGCTGGTACGGCACCAGGTTGGCGCCGGAGGCCATCTTGCGGCTGTTGACGTCGGTACCGTTCTGGCCGTTGTCGAGCCCGATCGTGTACGCCGTGCCCGGGGTGCAGTTGATGGTCAGCTGGCCCTGCTGGTCGACGTTGGTCGCGGTCGAGGCGACCGAGCCGAAATTGACGTTGGTGGGCGCGACGGTGTGGATGTCGCAGACGCTGGTGATGGTGATGGTGACGTTGAACTGGGTGGTGTCGTTGGCCGCCGAGGCGGGGCCGGCGGCGGCCAGGGCCAGGACGGCGAGGAACAGACAGGTCGGGGTAGGACGCATGGTCGTTCTCCTGCGCGGCAGCGCGTTGGCGAACCGACAGATGTGCCGGTTTTGCCTGTTTAGAACGCATAAAACATGCCAGTACCGGCACCATATCGGGGGTCGGACCGGCATGGGGTGATAGGGGTCACGGGATCGCGGCTCCGGCCTGTTCAGGGTTTTTTCTGCGGGATCCGGTCACTTTTCGGCGTTGCAAAAAAGCGGACGCAAGCGACCCCGCGCGTCAGCAAGTGCTGGCTGGCGTCGCGATCGGTGAGCGAGGGTGAGCCGGCCCCCGGCTTGTGCCGGCCCGGACGCGCGGCCAAGATGCCCCACGCCTGGGGGGAGCCCATGCCGGGAGCCACGCCTTGCGAGCTTTAGAGCCGATGACCATCGTCCGACGCGTCCGCACGATCTGCCTGTCGACCGCCCTGCTGGTGGCGGCGGCCGGCTGCGGCCCGGACCCGGCGCCGGCCGAGCCGGTGGCGAGCCTGCCGACCCAGGCGGTGACCCAACTGGTCGCCGACCTGCGCCGCAACGACCTGGCCGGCTACGCCCGCCATGCACTGCCGCCGGAACTGCACGCGCGCCTGGAAACCGCCTGGCGCGAGGGCCGCACCACCTGGCCGCTGACCGAGCTGCCGCTGCACGACCGCTTCCCGAGCTTCATCGCCGCCTTGGCCGCGCAGAACGCCGAGCGCGACCTGGTGGCGAGCTTCCGCCGCCAGTTCGCCGGCGCCGACGGCGAGCTGCATTCGGCGGCCAGGACCCTGGGCGTGTTCGCGATCCAGTACGTGCGCAGCGAGGCCGTCTACAGCGACACCGAGCGCGACCACCACGCCCAGTTGATCGGCGCGATCAGCCAGTGGGCGCAGACCACCTCACTGGGCGACTCGGCCAAGGGCCGGGCGGCGATCCCGCAGCTCGTCTCGGCCGCGCGCGCGACCGGGCTGGCGGCGCCCGACGCCTTCGCCCATAACGGCATGGACCGCAGCCTGCGCCGGCTGGGCCCGTTCGTGGAACGGTTCAAGCAGGTGCTGGACGGCTACGGCCTGGACCTGGACGCGGCGCTGGACAGCGTCGACGCCACCCTGGCCGAACAGACCGGCGACACCGCGCGCGTCCGCATCCGCTATGAACTGGCCGGCGAACCGGTCGACGCCTACGTGCTGGTCGAACGCCGCCAGCAGCGCTGGTACCTCAGCGACGTGCTGCGCCATGCCCAGGCCGAGATCGAGGCGCCGCCGCGCGCGGCCTCGGCGGCGGGGCAGCAGGCGGCGTGGGCGCGCGCCGTGGCGAACAGAAAACCGGCGCCGGCCAGACCGGCCGCCGGCAAGACCGAAGCGGCCCGGCCGGCGGCGACCCTGTCCGAGGCGGGCAAGGCCGAAGCAGCTGCGGCCGAAGCAGGCACAGCCGAAGCGAATGCCGCCGAGCCCGCGGCCAAGGCCGGGGCCGCTCAAACCGGCGCAGGCAAAACCAATCCCGTGCCGACGCCCGCGGCCGCCCAGCCCGCCGCCAAGCCGAGCGCCACCGCCGCGCCACCCGCGACGGCGCCGAAACCGGCGGCTCCGGCCGCCGCGGCCGGCCCCACCGCCGCCGCGCCGCCGAAACCCCACTGACCCGCCGATACCCGCGCGCGCCGGAGCCTTTCGCGAAAGCGTTCAGGCCGCAGGTCGCCAGCGCAGTCCGCTTAGAGCCCCTGCCGCGGCCGATCGGACCGCGGCGGGGCCGGCGTCCCGCATAAAAAAAGGCCCCCGGCCGGCGCGCCGACCGGTCCCGGCAGCCGCCCATTCGGCCCAGGCGCGCGCCGAAGCCGAATAGGCATAATGCCGGGGATGCCGAAACAGACGCCCCTGCCTTTCCCCGACGCCGCCGCGGCCGATCCTCACGCGACCGACGCGGCCGGCGCACGCGCGCCGACCGACCCGATCGACCCCACCGTTGCCGATGCCGATCCGGCGTCCTCTTCCGACACGCCTTCCGCCATGCCCGAACCGACCCCACCCGTCGACCCCGGGCTTGACCCCAACGACCCGTCCGCGCCCGGCGTAGAACCCGGCGCGACCTCGTTGCCGGACACCGCCGCGTCGCCCGCCGACGCAGGCCCGACCGAGTCCAGTCCGTCCGAACCTCTGCCGGTCGAACCCGCGCCGGTCGAACCTGCCGCGGCCGATCCGTCTGCGATCGCCCCGTCCGTGTCCGCGTCGACCGAGCCTGCTCCGTCCGCGCCCGAAGCACCCGCGCCGGCCGCCGCGACCCCGGACCCGGCCTCGACCGCCCGCGAACCCGAGGCCACCGACCCGCGGCAAGCCCCGCCCGCCGTCGAGCCGTCCAGCCAGCACGCCGACGAACCGACCCACCAGGCCGAACTGCCGATGGACGCGCCCGTGCCGCCGGCCGCGGAGCCGTCCGCCCAAGCCGCCCAGACCGCCCCGGCCGCCACCAAGAACCGCCCGTGGTGGGCGCGCCTGCTCGGCCAGCTGATGGCGCCGTGGGTGTCGCTGACCATCGAGCCCAAGACCCCGGCCGAGCACATCGCCGAGGAATGGAACGGCCGCCCGGTCTGTTACGTGCTCGAGGACTACGGCCTGTCCAACGCCCTGATCCTCGAACGCGCCTGCATCGAAAGCGGCCTGCCGTCGCCGCTGCAGCCGCTGCCGGGCGATCCGCTGGGCCGCAAGCGCGCCTACGTCGCGCTGTCGCGGCGCAACGCCGGCACCCTGGCGCCGTCCGGCCCGCCCTCGGCCAAGACCCATTCCGGCTCGCTCGCGCGCCTGCTCGACGCCCACCGCGCCGACCCGGCGTTGGACGTGCAACTGGTGCCAGTGTCGATCTTCGTCGGCCGCGCGCCCGACCGCAGCAGCGGCTGGTTCTCGGTGCTGTTCTCGGAAAACTGGACCCTGGTCGGCCGCTTCCGCCGCTTGCTCGCGATCGCGCTCAACGGCCGCCACACCATGGTGCGGTTCTCGCCGCCGGTGTCGCTGCGCGGCATCGTCGACGAAGGGCTGGAACCCGAGCGCACCGTGCGCAAACTCTCGCGCGTGCTGCGCACCCACTTCCGCCGCATCCGCGCGGCGGTGATCGGGCCCGACCTGTCGACCCGGCGCATGCTGATCGATCGCGTGCTCGCCGCCGATCCGGTCAAGGAGGCGATCGCCGACCAGGCCCGCCGCGACAGCAGTTCCAGCGCCGAAGCCTGGAAGAAAGCGCACGCGATCGCCTACGAAATCGCCGCCGACTATTCGCACCCGGTGGTGCGTTCGCTGAGCTTCATCCTGACCCCGGTGTGGAACCGCATCTACCGCGGCGTGCTGGTGCATCACCTCGACCAGCTCAAGCAGGACGCGCCCGGCCACGAAGTCGTCTACGTGCCCTGCCACCGCAGCCACATGGACTACCTGCTGCTGAGCTATCTGCTCTACGCCAAGGGCATCGTGCCGCCGCACATCGTCGCCGGCATCAATCTCAACCTGCCGGTGATCGGCGGCATCCTGCGCCGCGGCGGCGCGTTCTTCATCCGCCGCAGCATCCGCGGCAGCGTGCTGTATTCGGCGATCCTCAGCGAGTACGTCGCGCAGTTGGTGTCGGGCGGCTATTCGATCGAATACTTCATCGAAGGCGGACGCTCGCGCACCGGCCGATTGCTGCAGCCCAAGGGCGGCATGATCGTGATGACCGTGCGCGGCTTCCTGCGCCAGCCGACCCGTCCGGTGCTGTTCCAGCCGATCTACGTCGGCTACGAAAAGCTGATGGAAGGCAACAGCTACCTCGACGAGCTGTCGGGCAAGCCGAAGGAAAAAGAATCGATCTGGCAGCTGCTGTGGGGCATCCCCAAGGTGCTGCGCTCCAACTACGGCCAGGTGGTGGTGAATTTCGGCGAGCCGATCCGGCTCAACGACATGCTCGCCACCCATGCGCCCGAGTGGGACGGCCGTCCGCTCGACGAAGAAGACAAGCCGGCGTGGCTGTCGGCCACGGTCGATGCGCTGGCCGAACAGATCCAGATCAACGTCAACCGCGCCGCCGACGTCAACCCGATCAACCTGCTCGCGCTGGCGCTGCTGTCCACGCCCAAGCACGCGATGGGCGAGGCCGACCTGCTCGCGCAGATCGCGCTGTCGAAGACGTTGCTGGCCGAGCTGCCGTATTCCGACCGCGTCACCGTCACCCCGCACACGCCGCAGGAAATCGTCGCCCACGGCGAAGAGATCAACGTGCTCGAACGCGTTGCCCATCCGCTCGGCGACGTGCTCGGCGTCGACGGCGACGACAAGGCGGTGTTGCTGAGCTACTTCCGCAACAACGTGCTGCACCTGTTCACCGCGGCCTCGTGGATCGCCTGCTGCTTCCAGCACAACCGGCGCATGAGCCTGGCCGGCGTGCTGCGCCTGGGCCGCAGCGTGTACCCGTTCCTGCAGGCCGAACTGTTCCTGCCGTGGAGCGAGGAAGAATTCACCCAGCGCCTGTCGCGCACCGTCGATGTGTTCGTGCGCGAAGGCCTGCTCGAACGGGTCAGCGACGACGACGGCGGCATCCTCGCCCGCAACGCCGGCCAGACCGACGAAGTGTTCCGCCTGCGCGCGATCGGCCACTCGCTGCAGCAGGCCTTCGAGCGCTATTACATCGCCATCTCGGTGCTGGTGAAGAACGGCCCGGGCACGATGTCGGCCGGCGAACTCGAAAGTCTGTGCCAGCTCGCCGCGCAGCGCCTGTCGCTGCTGTACGCGCCGGCCGCGCCGGAATTCTTCGACAAGACCCTGTTCCGCGGCTTCATCCAGAAACTGCGCGAACTCAAGCTGGTCTGGCCCGACAGCGAGGGCAAGCTCGCCTTCGACCAGCGCCTGGACGCATGGGCGAAGGACGCGAAGGTGATCCTCGGCCGCGAACTGCGGCATACGATCGAGAAGATCAGTCCGGAGATGGCCAAGCCGGCCGTGGAAACGCCGCCGGCCGCGGCTTGAGCGACGCAGTTCGGCGACATCGCGCGGCCACGGCGCCGCGCGATTGTTCCAGGCCACTGGGGCATGGATACTGGCGCGGCTTCTCGGGGGAGAAGCCGTTGCGCATCGCGCTTGCCCGAGCAAGCGCCCACAGGGGGTTGGGGACATGATCAAGATAAGGACTGCGCCGCTCGCGGCGGGCGTGCTCATGCTCGCGTTGAGCACCGCCGCGCAGGCGGCCAGCAAGGAAATCGACGGCTACCGACCCGATCGCGCGTCGCTCGCGGCGAGCCTGCCGGTGCATATCGTCGCCCTCGATCAGCGAGTGCGGCCGCAGGTCGATTTCGTCTATCAGGACGTGTCGCGCTACATGCCGGGTTATCCGGGCGGCACGCCGCAGTTCAATTCCGGCATGAGCACCGGGCAGGCGATAGGCGTCAATGTCCTCGGCGGCCTGATCGCGAGCGCGATCGTCAACGGCGCGGCGTATTCCGAGGCCAAGAACCGCGCCGTCGCCGCTTACCAACCGCTCCAGCAGGCGCGGTGCGACCTGCCGGTCGATGCGCCCTTGCAGCAGGCCGTGCGCGACGCGATCGCGCGCGCGCCCTGGGGCGCGGCCGTGGCGGTAAACCTGACCGACGGCGAAGACGACGCGTGGGAAAAACGCATTCCCAAGGATCAACCGCGGCAGATATTCACCATCACCTCGAGCCTGTCTCCGGGCCTGACCGCCCTGGTGACCTCGGTCGATGTCGCCGCGTACGCGCCCGAGGGCGAGGCCAAGTCGGCGTGGTGGAAGAAACCGTTGTGGCGCGATCACTTCATCGTCGTGTCCGATTGGCTGGACCTTCCGCCCAAGACCACCGCCGAGATCGAGCAACTGGTGGCGGAGGAAGAGCGGCGGTTCGCCGACAGCGGCGCGCAGGCGATGGTCGCGCGGGTCAAGGAAAAAGGCCGCGTGGGACGCAGCTCCGAACTGCGCGAAGCCGCCGACGCGCGCAAGCTGCACGAAAAGAATCTGGAACTCGCGCGCGAGGAGAGTTGGTCGGCGGAAATCGAGGACCAGCGTCGCGCACGGCTATGGAGCGAGAACGATTGCGCGCGCCTGCGCTCGGCGATCGATCTGGCCGGAGCGGAACTCGGGCGCATGCTCGATGCTCTCTATGCGCAGCAGTTGCCGGCGCGGCGGTCGTCGAAAGAGTTGGACAACGCGTTCGAGCGCCCGGGCGAGCGGCAGATCCGCGCGTTGCCGGGTGGGGTCTACGTCTCGCGCAACGAAGGCGGTTCGGTGAACCTGAATTTCCGCTACAGCCTGTTGCCGTTGAAAGAGTCCAAGCCCGCCGATCGCGCCGCGCCGCCATCCGCGCGCGGCGCCGACGCTGCCGCGGCGGAACACACGCAGGACGCGCCTACCGCGAGTCAATGACGGCAATTCGTCGAGCGCATCGACCCGGCCGGCATCGACCCGGCCGGTACCGGCCGGGTCTCTGATATCCGTCACTGCAAGCCCCGCGCCGATGCGGGTTACCATCGCCCGACCCCGATCCGGCCCCGCCGATGTCCGTCAATCCGATGTCCACGAGCACGATCCCGACCAGCGCCCTGGCTTCGGCCTCCGATCCGTCCGCGTCGGCCATCGGTGGCGGCGGCAGCCACCCGTGGCTCGAAATCCCCCTGCTCAGCGCCCGCCTGCTGTGGCGCCATTGGCCCGCGCTGGCGTTCTGGTTCTTCGCCCAGCGGGTCTGTTACGACCTGTTGATGCAATTGGCGGTCAAGCTCGGCGAGCGCTCGGTGCTGCTGTCGTTCGCGGTGCTGTCGGTGCTGATCGTGACCCAGCTGGCCGGCACCATCCTGATGTTCCAGTCGCTGCGGCCGTCGCTGCCGATGCTCGCCGGCGGCGCGACCACGCCCGACACCGCGGCGGTGCGCAAGCAGTGGATCACCGCGCTGGCGATCGCGATGCTGCCGTTCTTCGCGTATTACGCTGGCTGGGGCCTGCTCGAGGACCTGCGCCGCAACTTCCGCACCCACTACACCTTCAGCGTGTGGGACAAGGAAAACCTGCATCAGGTGCTCAAGCTCAAGGGCTTGTGGATCGCGCTCGCGGTGGCCTGGGTGGTGCGCTGGTTCAGCAAGCGCCGCGCGGCCGCGACCGGGCATGCGCTGTGGAACGTGGTGGCGACCAGTTGCGAGGCCTACTGGGTGTTCGTCGGCGCGGCGGCGATCGCGCAGCTGATCAAGAGCGGCCAGGACTGGTGGCACGAGCGCGTGGTCTATGTCGCCGCGACCGAGTGGTGGGAAAGCCCGACCGCCGTGTTCAAGCTGCTGGCGCCGAGCAAGCGCGCGCTGGCGCCGCTGTGGGATTTCGTTTCGACCGCGGCCGGCGCGATCGCCTTGCCGCTGATCTGGCTGGCGATCACCGCGATCATCTACGGCATCGACCTGCGCCGCGCGCAACGCATCGACGCGGCCGACGAACGCCTGGGCCAGGTCGCCGAACGCTTCAAGTCGATGCATTTCACCCTGCGCATGCTCGCCGACAAGGCCAGCGCCGGCTGGAGCAGCAAGGGCGTGCCGGTGGTCAACAGCCTGCGCCTAGTGTTGCGCGCGGGCCTGCCGGCCTTGCTGACCCTGTGCGTGTGCTGGCAACTGCTGGCATACATCGACTCGTGGTCGTGGCGGCTGATGCAGCAGTTCGTCGGCCCGAAGGACCCGCAATGGCAGAGCGTGATCGGCCAGCCGTTCGCGGTGTTCCTCAACACCCCGCTGTCGTTCCGCACGTCGCTGCTGACCGATGTGCTGCGGGTGGTGTTGCTGGCGGCGACCTTCGACCGCGCGATCGCGCGCTTGCCGCGCGGCTGATCGCAACGCCTCGGCGCGGAAGCCTCATCCGCGCAGGCTGCGCGGCGCGCTCGGGCTCCGGCGCGAGCGCTACAGCTTGAAACGCAGGTAGCGGCCCTTGGCGCTCTGCAGCGGGCCGAATTCGATCCGCGCCTCCAAGCCTTCCAGCTTCTGCGTACGCGGCAGCACGTAGGCGTGCTGGAACGCGAACGGCCGGCCCGGCACCGCCAGCACCGACTTGAACTGCGCGTCGTAACCGCTGCCGCAACTGGTCGGCAGCTTCGGCCCGCCCAGGCGCGGCAGGCCGACCGGATCGGCCTCCCATTGCCGGCCCTGCGCATCGGCGATGCGGCCGCGACAGGTGTCGAGGGTCTTGATCGGCGTGCCCGAATCCGGAATCACTTCGTAGCGCACCAGCAACACGCCGGCATCCTTGCGCAGCGAACCGAGGATGCGCGGATCGCGCGGGGCCAGCGCCTCGGCCCCGACCAGGCGCCAACGCGCGCCTTCGAACCGCACCCAGTCGCGCTTGGGCGCGTCGATCGCGATGCTCGGGTTGCGGTCGCGATACTCGTTCAAGGCGTCGCGATACGGCGCATAGATCGCGATGGCGCCGAGCACCGCGGTGCCGATCAGCCAGCCGGTGTTGCGCCGCCACCAACCGATGGGGGCGGGACCGGCGACCGGCCTGGCGGGAATTTCGATGCTCATCAGCGCAGATCCAATACCGGTTTCGCTTCGGCCAGCAGCTTGCGCGCGCGCGCCGCGTCGATGCCCAGGTCGACGTCGACCAGGCTGTCGCCGCCCTGCGGCAGGCCGTTGCCCCAATACAGTTGCAGGTGCGCGCCTTCGAGCCGGTCGGCAGGCACTTCGAAGAACCAGGCGCCGCTCTCGGGCAGGCCCGGCGCGACCGGACGCTCGCTCAGGTTGATGCCGCGCAGCTTGGGCCGCTCGGCGCTGGACGCGGCGTAGACCAGGCCGTCGCGGGTCAGCACTTGCGCGCTGACGTAACCCGGGCGCTGGGTCGATTCGACCTTGGCCAGCACCGACAGCCACAACCCCGGGGTGCGCAGCAGCAGATCCTCGGAGCGGCTGAAGTCGCCCTTGAGCAGATAGGCGCGCGCGGCCTTGACGTTGCCGACCTCGACCGCGAAGTTGCGGCCCTCGGCCCGCGCCGGCCCGCTCGCGCGCTGCACCAGCGGCGCGTCGCGCTGCTCGTAGCTCGACTCGCCCTTGCGCAGCGCGACCACCGCGATCAGCGCCAGCACGATCCACAGCGCGTCGCGCCAACGCCAGCGCGCCCGGATGCCGGTGCCGGCGGTCGTCGTCGTCGTGCTCATGGCGCCACCGCCCGGTCGCGCAGGTCCTGCACCGGAATCAGGAACTTGGCCGCGGGCTTGCCCTGCAGCCAGGCGCCCTCGTCGTTGATGTAGGCCTTGGCCTTGTAGGCGCGCGCGAACACGCCCCAGGTCTGCTGCGGCGCGTGGACATAATTCTTCGGCAGATTCCAGACCAGATCGACCCGCTGCTTGAGGCGCGGATGCAGGTCGGCGGCGACGCTGTGGTCGTCGGACATCAGCAGCAGGTCGGGCTTGATCGGTTCGCGCGTGGACGACACCAGGATCACGTCCTCGCGCGGGTAGCCGAAGCCGTTGAAACTGCGCGGCGTGCGGTTCTCGATCTCGACCTGCAACACCAGGTAGAGCTTGCTTGGATCGAAGCGGTCGACCTGGCCGCCGGGTTTGTAGCGCGCGACCCAGGCGCGCAGCGGCGTCACCGCCATCGCCCCGCCCTGGTAGCGGTGGCCGGCCGGATACTGCGGCAAGGGCTTGCTGGTGCTCTTGGCCTGCTTGAAGCCGCCCAGCGCGAAAGTGACCACGAGCGCGACCAGCGCGACCGCCGCGGCGCCTTGCCACCACGGGTTGCGCGCCGCCTTGACCAGTTCGTCCTTATTCGCCATGCAACCGCCCGATTTCGAGTGGCGGCACCCTAGCACGAGCGACGGGGCCGGCTGCAGCTGGGTTTCGCACTAGCTGGACATGACACTCAGGCATGACAGCGGCGGGCTGGCGGGCGCGGCGGCGGTCAGGCCGGTTCGTCGGGGATCAGCGCGCTTTCCAGCCGGGCGATGCAGTCCTTCAGCCACAGCTTGCGCTTCTTGAGCCGCTTGACCGTGAGCTCGTCGGCCTGCGGGTCCAGGGCCAGACGGTCGATGGCCGCGTCGAGATCGCGATGCTCCAGCCGCAGTTCGGCGAGCTGGCGGACGATCTCGGTGGAGTCGGTGCTGACGGTCATGCCGCTGAGCTTAACGCGCCGCCCTTGCGGCCGTCATCGGTGGCGACGGTCCGCCGCGGCGGTCCGCGCCGGCCGCGTTCACCGACCCGTAGCGTAGAATCGACGGCCTCATGAGCACTGTCCTGCCCCTCGCCGAACCCGTCCGCCGCCCGCGCCCGGACACCGCCCGCGCCGCCGACGGCGAGCGCCTGGCCACCCGCCTGCGCCATCAGGTCGGCCGCGCCATCGCCGACTTCGGCATGATCGAAGAAGGCGACAAGGTCATGGTCTGCCTGTCCGGCGGCAAGGACAGTTACACCTTGCTCGACATTCTCCTGCAGCTGCAGAAGAAGGCGCCGGTGAAGTTCGAACTGGTCGCGGTCAACCTGGACCAGAAGCAGCCCGATTTCCCCGAGCACGTGCTGCCGGCGTATCTGCAATCGATCGGGGTGGCGTACAAGATCCTCGAGCAGGACACCTACTCGGTGGTCACGCGCGTCGTGCCCGAGGGCAAGACGATGTGCTCGCTGTGTTCGCGGCTGCGGCGCGGGGCGCTGTACACCTACGCGGCGGAACAAGGCTTCACCAAGATCGCGCTCGGGCATCATCGCGACGACTTGGTCGCCACGTTCTTCCTGAACCTGTTCTTCCACGCCAAGCTCAGCGGCATGCCGCCCAAGCTGCTGTCCGACGACGGCAAGCACGTGGTGATCCGGCCGCTGGCCTATGTGCGCGAGGACGACATCGTCGACTACGCGGCGATCAAGGACTTCCCGATCATCCCGTGCAACCTGTGCGGCTCGCAGGAAAACCTGCAGCGCAAGCAGGTCAAGCGCATGATGGATGCCTGGGAACGCGAAACGCCGGGCCGCATCGAAACCATTTCGCGTGCGCTCGGCGATATCCGGCCGTCGCAGTTGAGCGATGCGAAGTTGTTCGATTTTCTGGGGCTGGGCAAGTCCGGCGCCGCGCCGGTCGTCGATGCGCCGGCTTGGCTGGATGCGTCGGCCACTGAAACGAACGACGCGCACGTTGGATAACCGCGTATTTCCCCAGCCGTCATTCCCGCGAAGGCGGGAATCCAGGGCTTCATCCAGGCATGACTCTGAAGTCTCTGGATATTCGGCTCCGCCGAAACAAAGCGGAGCCCGCCTTTGCGGAAATGACCAACAAGAGCGGCCCACACGCCGCCGATTCCCGACTCCCCATTCCCCATTCCCGGCCCTCAAATGTTCTTTCGCAACCTGACCTTCTTCCGCTTCCCCACCACCCACAAACTCGACGATCTCGAAAAAGGCCTGGAAGAGTGCGCGCTCAAGCCGGTCGGCCCGCTGGAGCTGTCCTCGCGCGGTTTCATCTCGCCGTTCAGTCGCGCCACCGAGGACGCGCAGATGCTCAACCGCATCGGCGACGCGATCTGGATCACCGTCGGCAGCGAAGACCGGCTGCTGCCGGGCGCGGTCGTCAACGACATGCTGGCCAAGAAACTGGCCGAGATCGAACAGAAGGAAGGCCGCAAGCCCGGCGGCCGCACCCGCAAGCGGCTCAAGGACGAATTGATCGTCGATCTGATGCCGCGCGCCTTCATCAAGCCCGGCCGCACCGACGCGATCATCGATCTCGAGCACGGCCTGGTCATCGTCGACACCTCCAGCCGCAAGACCGGCGAGAACGTGATCAGCGAAATCCGCCGCGCGGTCGGCAGTTTCCCGGCGCTGCCGTTGAACGCCGAAATCGCGCCGCGTTCGATCCTGACCGGATGGGTCGCAGGCGAAGAATTGCCCGACGGCATCAGCCTGGGCGATGAGTGCGAACTGCGCGATCCGGTCGACCAAGGCGCGGTGGTCAAGTGCCAGCGCCAGGAGCTGGAAAGCGACGAGATCGCCAAGCACTTGGAAACCGGCAAGCAGGTCACCCGTTTGGCGCTGACCCTGGACGACCACGTGTCGTTCGTGATCGGCGAAGACCTGGTGGTGCGCAAGTTCAAGCTGCTCGACGGCGCCGTGGATCAACTCGAAAACAGCGACAGCGACGGCGTGCGCGCCGAGCTCGACGCGCGCTTCGCGCTGATGAGCGCCGAGGTGAAGCGGTTGTTCCGGGTTATGGAGTCGGCGTTGAAGTTGTCCAAGGTCGATTGATCGATCGAGCAGCGGTGCGGTGTGAACGGTGGCGGCCGGCCGTTGCGCGGTAGTCGGGGTAGCGCGGTCGCGGCTCGCGCCGCTCCTACAGGGCGCGGCCGAACCCTCGTTGCCTCCTGTAGGAGCGGCGCAAGCCGCGACCGCGAACCTGCACCGACGCCGTCACTCATCGGGCCGCCGTCGCCCCCACGCCGCCGCGCCTTCACCGCCGCACCGGCATCGCGACCACCACCGCGCCCGAACGCGCTAAACCCCGCATCCAGGCGCTATGCTTCGCCCATGGCGGTCCCCCACCCATGACGAGCCTTCTGCGCCTGCTGACCGGCAAGCCGCAGCCCGCGCCGCGCGCGGTCTCGCGCGAAACCATCGCGATCACCCTCGGCAACGGCCGGGTCGTCGAAGTCCTGCGCGTGCGCGACCCGCGCGCGCGGCGGATCAAGCTCAGCGTCGACGAACGCGGCCCGCGTCTGACCTTGCCGTTGCGCGCCAGCGAGATCGCCGGCCAGCGCTTCGTGATCGAACACGGCGACTGGCTGCTGGCGCAGATCGCCAGCGCCAGCAGCGACGCGACCAGTCTGCAGGCGCATGTCAGCACCAGCATTCCTTTGCGCGGCCGCGAGCTGCCGCTGCATTGGCAGGTCGCGCGCTATCTGCGCCTGCAATTGAACGACGACGCGCTCGAAATCGCCGCGCCCGAAACGGTCAGCCCGGCCAACCTGCAGCGCGCCTTGCGCGATTTCTACGAAGGCCAGGCGCGCGCCGACGTCGGCCGCTGGCTGCCGAAGTACCTGCCCGGCCTGCCGCGCGCGCCGTCGCGCCTGCGCTACCGGGTGATGTCCTCGCAGTGGGGTTCGCTCGCGCCCGACGGCGCCCTGTCGCTGGACCTGTCGCTGGTGCTGGCGACGCCGGCCGCGTTCGAATACGTGCTGGTGCACGAGCTGTGCCACCTGATCCACGCCGACCATTCGCGCGCGTTCTGGCGCGAGGTCGAAGCACGCTGCCCGGACTGGCGCGATCAGCGCGAGTATTTCCGCGCCTCGGGGCGGGGGTTGAAGGCGAGTCTGCGGCGGTTGATTGCGGACGATAAATGACGAGTGCGGCGCGGCAGGTGCCGATGAGCATCAGCGCATCGCCGACTGCTTGCGACCAAGCAGAGCTAATTACGCTTGCACATAAGTGAGCCCCGCTTTTGCTGTTCCCCCCTTTGCAAAAGGGGGGCAGGGGGGATTTGCTTTTCGCCCTAATTCGCCGCGCAACCAGCAAGAGCAAATCCCCCGCGCGAGCAAACGTAGTCGGGCTTCGTGCCTTCGCAGCGCGCAGCCCCCTTTTCAAAGGGGGCGAATTTCAGCGGCCTGAACAAGCTCGCATCAGATTGCGGCCTTTGCTGTTCCCCCCTTTGCAAAGGGTCTTAGGAAGCAAAGCTGCCCCGTAACGCAGCTATCTTCCTGAAATGCAAAAGAAAAACAGGTACTACAGCCGTTCGAAAATCAGCGAGGCTCGATTTCGGGCCCTCGTGCGCTGTTGGTCG